>JAESGM010000011.1_pt1 | contig 717861 bp, 702 predicted proteins | sample 9269721 | NCBI WGS metagenome assembly JAESGM01 (sample SAMN15720920, study PRJNA650825) | algae metagenome | isolation source: Komarekiella atlantica HA4396-MV6 and co-occurring heterotrophs from... | place: USA: Theobald House, Kauai, HI | collected 2009-07-29 | reverse complement strand
TCCGATCCGCGTCCGGATCGATGCCGTAGGCCGAAAGGAACGTTCCGACCGCTTCCGGGCCATAGTTGAAGGCGATGCTGCGCGTCGCCAGCGCCAGATCCTGGTAGCGGTCGGCAACGCCCAGCCGCGCGCAATCGATGAACCCGGAGAACCGGCCGTCTGCCACAATGAAGTTCGGCAGGCATGCATCGCCGTGGCAGACAACGAGATCGGTCTCGGTCGGCTGCCGCGCGGTCAGCCTGGCCAGCAGCTCGCTTGCGGTCCGTCCGATATGCTCGTCATCGAAGTCGGTCTCGTCGACGACGCCCGCGCGCGTGCGCTCTTCAGCCATGGAAACCGTTATCGCCAGACGCCGGTCGAACGGGCATGTGCCGGGATCCAGCGCGTGCAAATCCCGCAGCGCTCGCGCGCATTCGCTCACCAGTTGATCCGGAGCCGCTTCGGGCGTGGAGGCCATATCCGTGCCCGCCACCGCCGTCATCAGCAGCCACTGCCGATCCTCGGTCTCGACCGCCTCGATCACCCGTGGTGCGGGCAGGTCGACCCGCTCGAGCCACCGCAAAACGGCGATCTCGGTCGACAGTTCGCAGAAATGGCCCTTTTTCTCACTCTTGATGAAGAGATCGGGCTGCCCGTCCCGCCGCAACCGCACCACGTCGGCATCGGACTTGCCGATGTCTTGCGCCTGTCGGTCATGGGCGCGAAGCCGGTCGTGCCAGGCAGCGGGCAGTTCGATCATTTGCGGTCCCACGCGCCCCAGTCGCCCTCGATGGCCAGTGCTTCCGCCAGCCGGTTTTCGTACTCCTCGCGGGGGATCTCGATGCCGCCGAGCGAGGCGAGGTGGGGGGTGATGAACTGCGTGTCGAGCAGGCTGAAGCCTCCGGCTGTCAGCCGCTCGACCAGGTGGGCGAGCGCGATCTTGGAAGCATCGGTGCGCCGGTGGAACATGGATTCGCCGAAGAACGCTCCGCCGATGGCAAGCCCGTAAAGGCCGCCGACCAGCTCCTCGCCCTCCCACACCTCGACCGTATGCGCCACGCCGCGCGCGAAAAGCTCTCCATAGACCGAGCGGATGGTGTCGTTGATCCAGGTGCTCGGCCGGTCTGGCGCCGGTTCGGCGCAGCCGTCGACGATGGCATCGAAATCCGTATCCACCCGCACGGAAAACGCATGGCCGCGTAATGTCTTGCGCAGGCTTTTTGAGACCCTGAAACCGTCCAGCGGCAGGATTCCCCGCGCGTCGGGCGAGACCCAGAAGAGATCGGTCGAAGTCGCGTCCTCGGCCATCGGGAAGATACCCGCCCGGTAGGCGCGCAGGATCAGCTCCGGCGTGATCTCGATATCGAACGGGTTGGACGGGCGCGACATGGCCAAAATTCTATCCGGCTTTGCCCACGCGCGGAATTATCCTCGCGCAGGCGTCATCGGCTATCTTTGAGCAAACGCCGTCTTCCGGGCGGGATCGGCCGGCCGATTGGTCGTCCCGGCAGGAAAACCATGCAGCATCAATGTCGTAACCAACACGAGTCGGCAAAACGTCCTGCGCGTAGCGTTAACCGGCGCCCGCCCTGGGGTAACATTCGGCTAACCCATCGCGCCGTGTTACGCCTTGTTCTCGGCCAGGAACTTTTCCAGCCAATGGATGTCGTAGTTGCCGGCCAGGATGTCCGGCTCCTTGATCAGCCGCTGGAAGAGCGGCAGCGTCGTCTTGACGCCGTCCACCACGAACTCGTCGATCGCCCGCCGCAACCGTTGCAGGCACTCGTCGCGGCTACGCCCATAGACGATCAGTTTGCCGATGAGCGAGTCGTAGTAGGGCGGGATCTTGTAGCCCTGATAGACCGCCGAATCGACGCGCACGCCAACCCCGCCGGCCGGATGGTAGAAGGTGATCGTGCCGGGCGAGGGCGCGAAGGTCTGCGGGTCCTCCGCATTGATGCGCACTTCGATCGCATGCCCGTAGAATTGCACCTTGTCCTGGCTCAGCGACAGCTTTTCGCCCGAGGCGACCCGGATCTGCTCGTAGACGATGTCGACGCCGGTGATGCGCTCGGTCACCGGATGCTCCACCTGCAGGCGGGTGTTCATCTCGATAAAGTAGAATTCGCCGTTCTCGTAGAGGAACTCGATGGTGCCGGCGCCCGAGTATTTGAGCTTGCGCATGGCCGCCGCGCAGACCTCGCCGATGCGATCGCGCTCTTCGGCGGTGATGGTCGGTCCGCCGGCCTCTTCCCAGACCTTCTGGTGCCGGCGCTGCAGCGAGCAATCGCGCACGCCCAGGTGCACCGCATTGCCCTGGCCATCGCCGAGGATCTGCACCTCGATGTGCCGCGGCTTGCCGAGGTATTTTTCCATGTAGACGCCGTCGTTGCCGAACGCCGCCTTGGCCTCCGAACGCGCAGTCGACCAGGCGACCAGCAGGTCCGCCTCGCTCTTGGCCACCTTCATGCCGCGCCCGCCGCCGCCGGCGGTCGCCTTGATCAGCACGGGATAGCCGATCGCCTTGGCGGTCGCGAGTGCGTCGGCCTCGGTCGAGACCGCGCCGTCCGACCCCGGGACCACCGGAATGCCGAGCTCCACCGCCGTTTTCTTGGCGGTGATCTTGTCGCCCATGATTTCGATGTGGTGGGCGGACGGGCCGATGAAGGTGACGTTGTGCTCGGTCAGGATCTGGGCGAAGCGCGCGTTCTCGGAGAGGAACCCGTAGCCCGGATGTACGGCATCGGCGCCCGTGATCTCGCAGGCCGCCATGATCGAGGGGATGTTGAGATAGCTGTCGCGCGCCGGCGGCGGCCCCACGCATACGCTCTCGTCGGCGAGCCGCACATGCATGGCGTTGGCGTCGGCCGTCGAATGGATGGCGACGGTCTGGATGCCCAGTTCCTTGCAGGCGCGCAGCACGCGCAGCGCGATCTCGCCGCGGTTGGCGATGAGGACCTTGGAGAACATCGGCGTCTCCCTATTCGATCACGACGAGCGGTTCGCCATATTCGACCGGCTGGGCGTCTTCGACGAGAATGCGCGTGACGGTGCCCGAGCGGTGCGCGGGAATCTGGTTCATGGTCTTCATGGCCTCGACGATCAGCACCGTCTGGCCCTCGGAGACCTTTGTGCCGACTTCGACGAAGGGCGGCTTGCCCGGTTCGGGCGCGCGGTAGGCGGTGCCGACCATCGGCGAGGTGAGGGTGCCGGGGTTTGAGGAAAGGTCCTCGGCGGCGGGCGCTGCGGGAGCGACGGACCCGGCAGGCGCGAGCGGGGCAGCCGGAGCCGACGGCATGTAGGCGGGAGCGGGAGCTGCGTAAGTCACCGTCTCCTTGGCGAAGGAGCGCGTCACTCGCACGCGGAAATCGTCCTGCTCGATCTCGATCTCGGCGAGGTTTTCCTTGTTGAGCAGTTCGGCAATGGTGCGGATCAGGTCCTGGTCCACTTGCGATGCCTTGTTCATTTTGTCGGGGTCTCCCGCGGTTACGCGACGACTAGCTGTTGAGTTTTTCGGCGAGCGCCTCGAGCGCCAGCCTGTAGCCCGTCACCCCCAGCCCGCAGATGACCGCATAGGCCACGCTCGAGACGTAGGAGTGGTGCCGGAACGGCTCGCGCTGGTGGATGTTGGAAAGGTGCACCTCGATGGCCGGAAGGCCCACGGCCTTCAGCGCGTCGAGGATAGCGACCGATGTGTGCGAGTAGGCGGCCGGGTTGATGAGGATCGCGTCGGCCGTCTTGCGGGCGTCCTGGATCCAGGTGACCATCTCGCCTTCGTAGTTGGTCTGGCGGAAGTCGACCGTAAGACCGAGCTCCTTGCCGGTATTGGCGCAAAGATGCTCGACATCCTTGAGCGTCGCCGCCCCGTAGATGCCGGGCTCGCGCGTGCCCAGAAGGTTGAGGTTCGGTCCGTTGAGGACAAGAACGCGTTTGGCCATGGTCTCCGCCTTGTGCACTGGCCCTCCGGCCAGCGCAAGCTCGACTACAGGAATTGCACTGAAAAGGCAAAGACCGCGGGGCGGTTTTCCGGGGTTTCGTCAGCCCTCGCACTGCGCCGATCCGCACTCGCGCACATTCTCGATCCGCCGGCGCAGTTCCTCGACGCCGATGGCGCCGGGGATGATCTCGTCACCGATGATGTAGGTCGGCGTGCCGGTGATGTTGAGCGCCCGCGCGATCTCGTAGGAATTCTGGATGACCGAGGCGACCCGCTCGGTGTTCATGTCGAGCTCGAGGCTGACGCGGCTGAGCCCCAGCGCCTCGGCCGCCGCGAGCGCGGTTTCCTTGTTCACCTGGCCGCGCGAGGTGAACAGCGCCTCGTGGAACGCCCAGTAGTCGACGTCCGTCTCGGCCACCAGCACGCCGATCCGCGCCGCCTCGATGGATTCCTGCGACAGGATCGGGAATTCCTTGAGGATGACTCGAAGGTCCGGGTCCTCGGCGATGAGCTGCGCCAGGTGCGGCAGCGCCTGCCGGCAATAGCCGCAGTTGTAGTCGAACATCTCGACGAGCGTGACGTCGCCCTGCGGATTGCCCAGCACCACGTGCCCCTCGGCCTCGTAGATATCGGCCTCGACGGAAGCGAGCGCGGTGCGGGCCTGGGTGCGCTCTTCGGCCCGCAACTGCGTGTCGAGCGCGTTCGAGAGCCGCTGCAGGATGGTCGGGTCGCCCATCAGGTAGTCTTCGATCAGCGGATTGATCGCTTCCGGATCGATCTCGGCGCTCGCCGTCTCGACCGGCTCGTCCGGCTCGTCCGCCTGGCGCTCGGCCAGCACCTCCTCGACGACGACGCGCACCGCTGCGACGTCCGTCACCGGTTCGGGCGCCGGCTTCAGCGCATAGACGGCCGCACCGCCGGCAATGGCGCCGGCGAGGGCGATGACGGCAAGGGTGAGGCGGGACATCGCATTACTCCGGGAATCAAGAGCAGCCGCTGCGAGGCTGCCCCGGTTTATCACCGCATCCCGTCGCCCCGCGCAAGCGCCTGGTCAATTCTGGTTGAGGCGCGCGCGGCTTTTCGCTACCGCAGATGCACCGATCCGGAGCCGACATGACCGACCAGCCAGCCCCCGAATTGAAGCCCTTCCACGCCATGGAGATCATGCGCCAGGCCAAGGCGCTGGAGGCGGCGGGACGCAGCGTCTGTCATCTGGAGGTCGGCGAGCCCGGCGCGCCGCCCGCCCCGAAGGTCCGCGAGGCCGTGGCGCGCGCGCTCCCCGATCCGCAGGGCTACACCAACGCCACCGGCACGAAGGAGCTGCGCGAGGCGCTTTCCCGCTATTATGCCGACCAGCACGGCGTCGGCGTCGACCCCGGTCTCATCGTCGCCACCATGGGCTCGTCCGCCGGCTTCATCCTTGCCTTCCACGCCGCCTTCCGGCCGGGCGCGCGGATCGCCATCACCCGGCCGGGTTATCCGGCCTACGTCAATACGCTCATCGGCCTCGGCTTCGAGGTCGTCGAGATCCCCGTGTCCGCCGCCCAAGGCTGGAAGCTCACCGGCGCGGCCGTCGCCGCGGCCCACGCCAGAACGCCCTTCGAGGGCCTGCTCTTTGCCAGCCCCGCCAATCCCACCGGCGCAGCCGTCGACCGCCAGGGCCTCGCTGATCTCGTCGCTACCTGCGCGCGCCTCGGCGTGCGCTTCATCTCCGATGAGATCTATCATGGCCTCGACTATCGCGGACCTTCCGTCAGCGCGCTCGAGCTGACCCGTGACGCCATCGTCATCAACAGTTTCTCCAAATACTACTGCATGACCGGTTGGCGGATCGGCTGGATGGTGATGCCGCAGGACCTCATCCGCCGCACCGAAATCCTCCAGCAGAACCTCTTCATCTCAGCTCCGACGTTGAGCCAGATCGCCGCGACCGTGGCGCTCGGCGAGCGCGACTACGCCGAGGAGCAGAAGGCGGGTTATGCCCGCAATCGCGTGCTGCTGGGCGAGGGCCTGCGCAACCTCGGCTTCGACATCGGCCCACCCTCGGAAGGCGCGTTCTACGCCCATGCCGGCATCGGCCGCTTCTCCAACGACGCCATGGATTTCTGCCACCGGCTCCTCAACGAGGCGGGGGTCGCGGCCACGCCCGGCATCGACTTCGACCGCACCAGCGGCAACGGTTTCGTGCGCTTCTCCTACGCGGGCACGCAGGCGACCGTAGAGGCAGCCCTCGAGCGCATGTCGGCCTGGCTGAAATAGAAAAAGGCGGGCCGAAGCCCGCCTTCCGTTACAATTCTGCCCTGGCGACTAGCCCAGTCCCAGCCGGCGCTGCCACCAGCCCTTTTTCTTGGGCTCTTCACCCTCGGGCTTGCTGGTCGAGCTGACGACGATCTCGTCGGGCGGCAGGTCCCGCTTTGCCCGCTTCGGCTTTTCCGCAGCGATCTCGGCCTCCACGGGTTCGGGAGCGGGCGAGGGGACGGGGGTTTCCTCGACCGCCGCGGCGGCCGCCGCATCGGTTGCTTCCACCGCCTCGGCCTTGGGCTTGCGAGCCCGCGGCTTGCGCTTGGGTTTCTCCTCGGCCGGCGCTTCCTCGGCGGCGGGAGCGACTTCGCTCACCGCCTCGGGCGCGCTCGCCTCGGCGGCAACTTCGGCCGTCTTGCGCGAGCGGCGCGCGCGCTTGGGCTTTTCGGGAGCCGGTTCTTCGGCTACGGCCTCGGGGGCAGGGGCCTCTTCTGCGGCGATCTCGGCGGCCGGCGCTTCCGCCACGGCCTCTATGGTCGCTTCGGGCTCGGCGGCCTCCGAAGGCGCGCTGGCCTGCGTGTCTTCGCTGGCGGAGTGAGCGCCGTTCTCGCCCTCACCACGCCGGTTTCGGCGCCCACCGCGGCGGCCGCGACGGCGGCGCTTGCGCTGCTCACCGGTCTCGTCGCCGGCCAGGGCCTCGGCCCGGCCTTCGTCGGCATCCTCATCCTCGTCGGCTTCGGTGGCTTCGACGGTCTCGGCGTCAGCGGCGCGCTCGGCACGACGCGGCGCCGCATCCTCACCGCGTTCGCCGCCACGCCGCCGGCGACGCCGACGCCTGCGGGAAGACCCGCCATCGCCCTCGTCGCGCCCGGCCTCGGCCTCAGCCTCGGCAAGTGCTTCCTCTTCGCTCTCGTCCTCGTCGATATCCACGATCGCGGCGCTGTCGACGCGCACATGCTCGACGGCGCGCTGCTCGCCAAATGCCGGCGCGCGCTGCTCGCCGCGTTCGATGGCGAACTGGTGGCCGACGAGCTTGGCGTCGGCGGTGATGGTGATCGACAGGTTGTTGCGCGCTTCGAGCGCGATCAGCGATTCACGCTTGAAGTTGAGGATATAGAGAGCGACCTCGACCGGCACGCGCACGTTGATCGACTGGCCGGGCTTGCGCAGTACGTGGTCTTCCACATGCCGCATGACCATCAGCGCCACGCTCTCGGTCGAGCGCACGAGGCCCGTGCCGTCGCAGATCGGGCACTTGTGGGTCGAGCTCTCGACGACGCCGAAGCGGATGCGCTGCCGGCTCATCTCCATCAGCCCGAAGTGGCTGATGCGGCCGACCTGGATGCGCGCCCGGTCTTCCTTGAGGCATTCCTTGAGCTTGCGCTCCACCGCTCGGTTGGAGCGGTTCTCGACCATGTCGATGAAGTCGATGACGATGAGGCCGGCAAGGTCGCGCAACCGCAGCTGCCGCGCCACTTCTTCGGCCGCCTCGAGATTGGTCTGGAGCGCCGTATCCTCGATATTGTGCTCCTTGGTGGAGCGCCCCGAGTTCACGTCGATGGAAACCAGCGCTTCCGTCGGGTTGATGACGATGTAGCCGCCTGAGGGCAGGGTCACCTGCGGCGAGAACATCTGGTCGAGCTGGTTCTCGACGTTATATTTGGAAAAGAGCGGCTGGTCCTCGCCATAGGGTTTCACGTTCTTGGCGTGGCTGGGCATCAGCATGCGCATGAAGTCCTTGGCCTCGCGGTAGGCGTCATCGCCCGCGATCAGCACTTCGCCGATGTCCTTGTTGTAGAGGTCACGTATGGCGCGCTTGATGAGCGAGCCCTCCTCGTAGACGAGGCAGGGCGCCTGAGACTTCAAGGTCAGGTTGCGCACATTCTCCCAAAGCCGCATCAGGTATTCGAAATCGCGCTTCACCTCCGCCTTGGTGCGCGAGGCGCCGGCGGTGCGCAGGATCACGCCCATGCCCTTGGGCACCTCGAGGTCCAAGGTGATTTCCTTGAGGCGCTTGCGGTCGGCCGCGTTGGTGATCTTGCGGCTGATGCCGCCGCCACGGGCCGTATTAGGCATCAGCACCGAGTAGCGTCCGGCCAGCGAGAGATAAGTCGTCAGGGCCGCGCCCTTGTTGCCGCGCTCCTCCTTGACCACCTGCACCAGCATCACCTGGCGGCGCTTGATCACTTCCTGGATCTTGTACTTGCGCATCATGTTGCGCTGGCGCCGCTCTGGCACTTCCTCGAGCGCATCGGCTCCGCCCACGCTCTCGACCGGCTCGGCGTTATCCGGCGCCTGCTCGATGTTGCTGGGGTCGTCATGCTCCTGCGGATCGGTCTCGGCGTCCGGTTCCGTCACGCCTTCGGGAAGGCTGATGTGCTCCTCGGCATGGTCGCCGTCGGCGTCCTGGTGCTCGGCCTCTTCGGCCTTCAGCAGCGCTTCGCGGTCGGCGACGGGGATCTGGTAGTAGTCGGGATGGATTTCCGAGAAAGCGAGGAACCCGTGGCGGTTGCCGCCGTATTCCACGAACGCTGCCTGTAGCGAAGGTTCGACCCGGGTAACCTTGGCCAGATAGATGTTGCCGCGTAGCTGGCGCCGGGTGGCGCTTTCGAAATCGAATTCCTCGAGCCGGTTACCGGCGGTAACGACGACCCGTGTTTCTTCCGGGTGGATGGCATCCACCAGCATTCTTTTTGTAGCCATAAAAGAGAACTCCGCGCGCTCGCGCGCCGCCGGGCGGACTTCCTGAACGGAATGCCCTGGGGCTGGCGCCATGCGAGGCGAATGGTTTGTTGGGGGTGGCGCAGGAAACCGCGCCGGTCTTGTGGGTCGGGCCGGAAGAGCAAAGCATGACAAACGCGCAATCGTCGGTACCGATCGCCTTGCGTAGTGTCCGCCTTCGGGCCATGTGACCTCTTCCTATTGGGCCGCCGGCAAGAAGCAGATGCCGCCGACCGTCCGGCCCCGGAGGGCCGAAATTCTGCAAGAGGCGTGATCCGTCACCGCATTTCTGCCAGGCGCGCCGGCTGCTTGCCGCTGCGCCCGAACGTCCTTTTCACCGCATGCAGGGCAGCCTCAAGGGGGCCGCGGCGAACTGCATGCAAAAAGGGTTCGCGCCTCTTCTTAGCGTTTAGGGGTGTTGCAACCGAATGGCAACAGGAAAGTCGAAACCCGCGTTTTCCGGTCACTTTTGCGCTTCGCGCCTTGGCACGCGGCCGCAAATCGCCCCATAAGTCCGAAAACCGCCGCAGAATCGCCCGAAGCTCGGGTTCTCAGCGACAGTCGTCGTACCATTCATCTAGGAAGCGTTCGGCTCTTGTTCAAATCGATCCGTTTCCCGCTCGCTTACGCGCTTCTTGCTTTCCTGTCGGTCTTTGTTCCCGTCGCCGCCCAGCAGGCGCAGGAGACGCCGGCTGCGCCGCAGGCCGAGTTGCCCTCGGTGCTGGAAGCGCGTGTCTCGACCACCGAGGAGCGCGCGCGGCTGGTGCTTGATCTGAGCGCCATCACCGAGTTCGCCCTCGTTTCCCTCGATGAGCCGCAGCGTCTGGCCATCGACGTACGCGCGGCAGGCGTCGACGTCGGGGAACCGGGAGCCCCGGCCGGGGAGGGGATCATCTCCTCCTATGCCGTCGAGCAGACCGCGCCCGATCGCGTGCGCACCACGCTGACGCTCGCCAGTTCTGCCCAGGTGCAGCAGGCCTACGTGCTCGATCCGTTCGACGATCAGCCGGCCCGCCTCGTCGTCGACATCATCCCCGCGACGCCCGAAATCTTCGCCGAGAACGTCGCGCGCGACCTTGCCGCCTCGCAGGCTGTCCAGCAGGACGCCGTCCCGCACATCTCGACCGAGCCCGGTGGCTCCAATATCGCGACCGACACCCGGCCGCTCGTCGTCATCGATCCGGGCCATGGCGGCATCGACAGCGGCGCCGAGACCGCCAACGGCGTCAAGGAGAAGGACATCGTCCTCGCCTTCAGCCTGCGCCTACAGGAAATTCTCGTCGAATCCGGCCGTTTCGACGTGGCGCTGACCCGCGAGAGCGACGTGTTCCTGCGTCTGGAGGAGCGCGTGGCGCTCGCCCGCCAGAACAAGGCCGATATGTTCATTTCCATCCACGCCGACAGCTTCCAGCAGCCCGAGATTCGCGGCGCCAGCGTCTATACCCGCGACGAGAACGCGACCGACGTGCTGGACCGGGTGCTGGCCGAGCAGGAGAACAAGTCCGACATCATCGCCGGCTTTGCCGTGCCGCAGATGGCCCCGCAGGTGGTCGACATCCTCGTCGACCTCATGCGCCGGGAGATGCGCGTGCAGTCCTATATGGCCGCGCGATCCATCGTCCACCAGCTCGAGCCCAGCGTCGAGCTGCGCCGTTTTCCGGTGCGCCAGGCCGATTTCTTCGTGCTGCAGGCCCCGGACGTACCCTCGGTTCTGGTCGAGCTCGGCTTCCTCTCCAACGCCACCGACATCGCCAATCTGATGCAGAGCGAGTGGCGCGACCGCACCGCCGAGGCAATTGCGCGGGGCATTTCCACCTATTTCGACCAGATCGAGGCCACGCCTCCGGACCAGGCGGCAGTCAACTGAGGCCACATCGACCACTGTTGCAATCCGGTCACGTGCGGACGCGTCCGCATCGCCATGCGGATCGGCGATGCACAAACCGCCACGGATTTGCTATGATTCCTGCGGTAGTTGTGAAAGCCCGCCGTTTGCGGGAAAGGGTCTGAAGACGAATGCTGCGTGTTCTGGGCTGGTTCTTCGGCTTGGGCATGTTCCTGGCGCTGGGCGCCGTAGGAGCGGCTGCCGTTTACCTGACGACCGTCACCGCCGCGCTGCCCGACTACACCGTCCTCAAGGACTATCAGCCCCCCGTCACCACCCGCGTCCATGCGGCGGACGGAACCTTGCTTGCCGAGTTCGCCCGCGAGCGGCGCCTTTTCCAGCCGATCGAGACCGTGCCCCCACTGGTGGTTCAGGCGTTCCTTGCCGCCGAGGACAAGGATTTCTACACCCATAACGGCATCGCCATCGACGGCGTCATGCGCGCGGTGCGCGACAACGTCATGACGCAGATCGACGGCGGCAGCGGCCTCGTCGGCGCCTCGACCATCACCCAGCAGGTGGCCAAGAACTTCCTCCTGACCAGCGAGCAGACCTGGGACCGCAAGATCCAGGAAGCGCTCCTGGCCCTGCGTATCGAATCGACCTTCTCCAAGGACAAGATCCTCGAGCTCTACCTCAACGAGATATTCCTCGGCCTCAACTCCTACGGCGTCGCCGCCGCCGCGCTCAACTACTTCGACAAGGCCCTCTACCAGCTCACCCTCGCCGAGGCCGCCTACATCGCCGCGCTGCCCAAGGGGCCCAATAACTATCATCCCTTCCGCCGCACCGAGGCGGCCATCGAGCGCCGCAACTGGGTGCTCGAGCGCATGCGCGACAACGGTTACATCACGACGCCCGAGATGCGCGCCGCCCAGGAGGAACCGCTCAACGTCATCCCGCGCCAGTCCGGCAGCCAGCTCTATTCGGCCGAATACTTCACCGAGGAGGTGCGCCGCCAGCTCGCCAGGCTCTACGGCGAGGACCAGCTCTACGGCGGCGGTCTTTCGGTGCGCACCACGCTCGATCCGCAGCTCCAGGAATATGCCCGCGAGTCGCTGATGAAGGGGCTGATCGCGTTCGACCAGTCGCGCGGCTTCCGTGAACCGGTCGCCAGCATCGAGATCGGCGACGACTGGGGCCTCGACGTCGCCGCCATCAGTCCGCTGAGCGACGTGCCCGAATGGCGGCTCGCGGTCGTGCTCGAGATGCGCCAGAACGAGGCCGTCATCGGCCTGCGGCCCACCCGGGAGGTCGACGGCGGCGTCGGGCCCGAACGCGAGACCGGCATATTGTCGGGCCCCGAGATAAGGTGGGTCTCCCGCTCGCTCTCGCAGATACTTTCGGTCGGCGACGTCGTCTACGTCTCGCCCGTGGCCGGCAAGGAGGGCATCTACACCCTCCAGCAGGTGCCCGAGATCGAGGGCTCGCTCATCGCCATGGACCCGCGCACCGGGCGGGTCGTCGCCATGGTCGGCGGGTTCTCCTTTGCCGAATCCGAGTTCAATCGCGCCACCCAGGCGTTGCGCCAGCCGGGTTCGGCCTTCAAGCCCATCGTCTACGCCGCCGCCCTCGACAACGGCTATACGCCGGCCTCCGTCGTGCTCGATGCGCCGGTCGAAATCCGCAATGCCGACGGCTCCATCTGGCGGCCAGAGAACTACGCCCAGGAATTCTACGGCCCGCAGACCCTGCGCCGCGGCATCGAGCGCAGCCGCAACGTCATGACCGTGCGTCTCGCCAAGGACATCGGCATGCCGCTGGTCGCCGAATATGCCAAGCTCTTCGGCGTCTACGACGACATGATGCCGGTCCTCGCCATGGCGCTGGGCGCGGGCGAGACGACCAACATGCGCCTGACCGCGGCCTACGCGACTATCGCCAATGGCGGCCGGCGCATCATGCCCACCCTCATCGACCGCATACAGGATCGCTACGGCAAGACCGTCTACCGCCACGATCATCGCCTGTGCGAAGGCTGCGTCGCCGCCGACTGGCACGGCCAGGCCGAGCCGAACATCGTCGACAACCGCGAGCAGGTGCTCGACCCGATGACCGCCTACCAGATCACCTCGATGATGGAAGGCGTCGTCCAGCGCGGCACCGGCACCACGGCGCGCGCGCTCAACCGTCCCATTGCCGGCAAGACCGGCACCACCAACGATTACAAGGACGCCTGGTTCGTCGGATTCACGCCCGAACTGGCCGTCGGCGTCTACCTCGGCTACGACGTACCGCGCACCATGGGCAATGCCTCGACCGGGGGCGGGGTCGCCGTGCCGATCTTCACCGAGTTCGTCGGCAAGGCGTTGGCCGGCCACCCGGCGACCCCGTTCAACATGCCCCCCGGCATGATGGCCGACTGGATCGACCCGACCTCCGGCGTGAAAGTTTCCGAGGGACAGTCGGCCGTGCTCGAGGCGTTCAAACCCGGCACCGGGCCCAACTCGATGACTTCGGTCATCGGCGTCGGCAACCAGACCTATATGGAGCTGCCGCCCGCCGCCGCCGTCACCCAGCCCGCCGGAAACGGCGTCTACATGGACCCGTCCTTCAACCGGGGCGGATTGTTCTGAAACGTCGCGATCTCCACAGGCCGGGTTGATCCCGCCGCCCCCCTTCGCTACATGAAGCGCCGGTAACGAGGACATGTCCATGCGTGCGGAAACCGAGAAAGTCGTCGGCGAAATCGAGCAGGTTCTGACCCTGCTGAGGAGGCATCTTTGACTGGGATACAGCCCAGACACGCCTCGACGCGCTGAACGCGCAAGCCGAATCCCCCGATCTCTGGAACGACCCTGAAAAGGCGCGCGACGTCATGCGCCAGCGCGACGATCTCGACGCGCAGGTCTCGGCCGTGCACGCCATGGAATCGGGCATCCGCGACAACGCCGAGCTGATCGAGCTCGGTGAAGCCGAGGGTGACCAGGAGATCGTCAGGGAAGCCGAAGCCGCGCTCATCGAGATGCGCAACCAGGCAGCCCGCCTCCAGGTCGAAACGCTCCTTTCGGGTGAAGCCGACAAGAACGACTGCTTCGTCGAAATCCACTCCGGCGCCGGCGGCACGGAGAGCCAGGATTGGGCGAACATGCTCCTGCGCATGTACTCGCGCTGGGCCGAGCAACGCGACTTCAAGGTCGACACCATCGAAATCCACGACGGCGAAGAAGCCGGCATCAAGTCGGCGACCATCCAGGTCAAGGGCCACAACGCCTATGGCTGGCTGAAGACCGAGAGCGGCGTGCACCGGCTGGTGCGCATCAGCCCCTACGATTCGGCCGCGCGCCGCCACACCAGCTTCTCCAGCGTCTGGGTCTATCCGGTCATCGACGACACCATCGAGATCGAGATCAACGAAAGCGATTGCCGCATCGACACCTACCGGTCCTCGGGCGCCGGCGGCCAGCACGTCAACACCACCGACTCGGCCGTGCGCATCACCCACATCCCGACCGGCATCGTCGTTGCCTGTCAGAACGAGCGCAGCCAGCACAAGAACCGGGCGACCGCCTGGGGCATGCTGCGCGCCCGTCTCTATGAACTCGAACTGCAAAAGCGCGAGGAAGCGGCCAACGCCACCGAAGCGACCAAGACCGACATCGGCTGGGGCCACCAGATCCGCTCCTACGTCCTCCAGCCCTACCAGATGGTCAAGGATCTGCGCACCGGTGTCGAAACCAGCCAGCCCTCCGCCGTCCTCGACGGCGACCTCGACCAGTTCATGGAAGCCGCACTCGCCCAGCGCGTCGGGTTGACCGAGGAGGCTTAGCCGCCGCCGCTCCGTCACCACCCCGATCGTCATCCCGGCGAAGGCCGGGACCCATCCTGAGATGTCGCCACGGCCGCAAGGTGTATGAACGAGGCAGGGAGTCGCTTGTCGGGGCTTGCCTTCACGCAAATGACAGCGACGGCCGCCTCAAAGCAGCTGCGACAGCCGCTTTCCCGATTCGAGGAACGTCTTCGGGTTGAGCGGCGCATCGTCCCGGCGCACCTCGAAATGCAGGTGTGGCCCGGTCGAGCGCCCCGTCGAGCCGACGCGGGCGATCGGCGTGCCGGCCATCACCTCCTGGCCCTTGTCGACGAGGATCGCCGAAAGGTGCGCATAGCGCGTCACCAGCCCGCTGGTATGCGTGATCTCGACGAGATTGCCGTATCCGGCCTGCCGGCCGGCGAAGGTGACCTTGCCCTCGCCGGCGCTGAACACGGCCGTTCCGGTCGCCGCGGCGAAATCGAGGCCTGCATGGAAGGCCCGTCCGCCGGTGAACGGGTCGCGGCGATTGCCGAACCCCGAGCTCTGCCGATAGCTGCCGGCGATCGGCATGTGCACCGGCGCGCGTTCGATGGCGCCCTTGGCCGCCTGGTAGCGATAGAGCGCCGCCATCACCGAATTGGCGTCGCCGACGAGATCGAGCGAGGCGCTGTCCTCGCCAGCCGGCGGCAATAGCGGACCACCCATGCCCACGGACGCCCCCTCGGGCAGGTCGACCGCTATGCCCAGCGCGCGGAACTCGGCGACGATGCTCTCCGTCTTGCCCGTCGCCGCCTGTGAGATGGCCGTCATCGCCGCGCGTGATTCCGTCATCATCGCCCCCAGCGAACGGGCCGTCGCATCGACGTCGGGATTGCCCGTCGCCGGTTGGTAGATCGCGCTGGTTTCCAGCGTCTCGCCATTGTCCGAGGGCAGGGCGGCCGCTTCGATCCCGAGTTCCCCGGCCTTGGTGACGAGGGCGCGTACCAGCTCGTGCTGCTCGGAGAGCAGTTCCTGCTGCTGCGAAAGCTCGTGGAGCTGCAGGTTGAGGTCGCCCGCCTGGGCGTAGCTGCGCGAATAGAGCCGGTCGACTTCGATCCGCAGCTGCGTGATCCGGTCTTCATAGGCCGAGAGAAGGTTGTCGCTCTGTCCGCTGGTCAGCCGCGCGATGTCCGGGCTCATCAGCAGGCCGGCGACCGCGAGCGCATTGGTCAGCATGAGCAGGCCCGTCAGCCCGTAGAACAGCGGGGCAGGGATGCCGCTTGCCTTTCCATGCCGCCCGCTCACACACCCGCTCCATGCTTTATGGTTAGCGAACTATGGCGGGTTTTGGTTAACAACGCGCAAAGCGGGGGGCGTCAGCGCGCCATAACCTCCTCGAGCGCCTTCAATACCTTCTCGGCATGACCCTTGATCCGCGTCGCCGGAACCACTGCCGCGATCCTGCCCTGCGCATCGATGACGAAGCTCGTGCGCACCAGCCCGAGGTACTCCCGCCCATAGAGCTTCTTCTGCTGCCAGAGGCCATAGGGCGCGATCGCCTTGTGGTCCGGATCGGAGAGGAGCGGCGCCTTGAGCCCGTATTTGTCGCGGAACTGGCAGTGGGATTCGATGCTGTCGGGCGATATGCCGGCCAGTACGGCGCCGGCCTCCTCGAATGCGGCGGCGGTCTGCGAGAACTCCTGGTTCTCACGCGTGCAGTTGTCGGTGTCGTCCTGCGGATAGAAGAAGAGGACCACGGGACGTCCCTTGTGGTCGGAGAGGCGGAACGTCGTTCCGGCATCGCTCGGGAGGGCAAAGTCGGGCGCGCTGTCGCCGATCGAGGGTGTGCTCATGGAACTTTTCCCGTCAGATGCTTGGAACCAATGAATGGTAAGGGTTTTGGTGCCTTATTCCAGCCGGTATCATTCAGCAATAGACCCGAGCGGTTGATTCCATGGAGGGCCAGGACATATCGACCGAGCCCATATACGCGAGCAAGTGAAGGCGTCAGAACTGACCGCAACCGCAGACACGCCGGAAGTTTCGGCGCGCCGCTGGCCGCGTTTGCCTTTTGCCGCCACTATCCTGGCGTGGGTTCTGGGTATTCCCTGTGCGCTCCTGGTTCTTCTCTACATCGTCCTGCTGATCACCCCGATCCGGCTGCCCTATGTCAGCCAGGGCGCGCGGGCGCTGGCGATGTCGACGATGGCCCCGACGACCGATCTCGAGCTCGGCGACATGGGCCTGGCCATCGAGGGCGGAGTCTGGCCCGTCCTTCAGTTCAACGACGTCACCCTTTCCGACTCCAAGACCGGCGCGCTGATCGCCATGGAGGCGCTCGAGATCGGCTTTTCGCCCATCCGCGCGCTCATGGGCCAGCCTAGCGCGACCGTTACCCTGGTCGGCCCGCGTATCCAGATGGTGCAGGACCTTTTCGGTCCGCGTGTCGCCCGCTTCGAGCTCGTCGAGGACCCTGAGGGCGGGCAGGCGACCGTGCGTGTACTCGAGGGAGAGACGTCCTTTCCCGCCATCGATATCTCGCCGAACGGCGTGGCGCTCAACGGGCAATCCCCCACCGACGGCTCGGTGCAGTTGCGTTCGGACAACGACTGGCTGGTCTACAACCTCAAGGCCGCCGAAATGGGGATGGCCGACATCGTCGAGCAGGTCGAGATGGGGCGCTTCTCGCGGCTCGTCATCCGCGACGGCATCGTCGAGATGAGCGATTCCGTCTACGGCCTCTTCCGCCGCTTCGAGGACATCACCCTCGACGTTGCCCAGGGGCGCGACCGTGAGGTCGTGCAGGGCACGTTCTCCGCCCGGCTGGGCGGGCGCACCATGGCCGGCACGCTTTCGCGCACCGTCGAGGAAAACGGCGGCACGCGCCTCGAGGCCGATATCGCCAATATCGACTTTGCGTCCTTCCTGCCCTTCATCGACGACCCCGATGCGCTGATCGCCGTGCGCGGCGCCGGCGCGATATCGATCGACGTGCATTTCACGCCGGAGACCGGCGATCCGCAAGACGGCGAGTTCAAGCTCGATCTCACCGGCCTCGACCTTCGCATCAAGGATGATTTCTTTCCCGTCGCCAGCTCGATCATCGATATCGACTGGTCACCCGATACCGCAACCTTCACCATGGCCGAGAGCGCCGTCAGCATCGGGCAGAGCACGGCGCGGGTCTCCGGCATCTTCGCCCTCGGCCTCGATCAGGCCTACGGGCCGACCATCGGCATGTCGATCACCGCCCGCAACCTCGCCCTGCATCCCAACGACATGGAGGCGCCGGAGGCCCCCTTCGACGAGGTGGTGCTCACCGGCTGGTCCGCACCGCTCTACGGCGCCATGGGTGTCGATCGGCTGGTGGCGAGCAAGGGCGACGGGCGCATCGAGATGTCCGGCCGCATCGACATGCTGCGGGCGGGCATGGGCCTGGATTTGACCGTATCGGGCACGGGCGTCAGCGCCGACGACGTCAAGCGCGTCTGGCCCTATATGCTGGGGCAGCAGAGCCGCGACTGGTTCGTCGCCAACGTGCCCGAGGGAACGGTCAAGGACACGCAGATGCGCTTCGCCTTCCCAGTCGGTTCGCTGGCCGTCGGCGAGGAGGATGTTCCCCTGCCGGAGAACTCCATCTCCATCGATCTCGTCGGCGCCGGCGTCGTCGCGCGTCCCGTGCCCGAGATGGCGCCGATTGCCGTCGATGGGGAGGTGACGTTGCGCCTGCGCGACGATGACCTCTCCGTTGCCGCCGCCGGCGGCGAGGTCATGACCGAGGCCGGCCCCGTCGCCGTCTCCAACCCGGCGCTTGCCATGGAGACCTCCGTCGGCGGCCGCGGTATCTTCGAGGTCTCCGGCGATATCCGCTCGAACATCCCGGCGCTCCTCGCCCTGGTGCGCGAGCAGCAGCCGGGCCTTCTCGACGACCTCGACCTGCCGCTCGACATCGATGCGCTCACCGGCAACGTGGATGCCGCCATGCTCGGAACCGTCACGTTGAACGAAGAGGGCGCCGACGAGCCCTTCCGCATCGACTACGTGCTCAACGGCTCGGTCAACGGCTTTGCCAGCAGCAAGCCCGTCATGGATCACAGGATCGCCGACGGGCGGCTGATGTTCAGCGCCTCTCAGGAGGGCTTCCGGCTCGGCGGCGCCGCTGCCATCGACGGCAAGGAGGCCGAGATCGAGTTCTCCGGCGCGCTCGGCGCCGAGCCGACCCTGCGCCTCGCCACCACCGTCTCGGCCGACGATCTCGCCGAGCTCGGGTTCGATGTCTCCGACTTCTTCTCGGGCGACATCCGCGTCGTCGGCCAGCCCATGCCCGACGGCACGTTCCAGACCATCGCCGACCTGACCAGTGCGCGCATCACCCTCGAGGATATCGGCATCTCCAAGGCGTCCGGCGTGCCGGGCACGCTGCGCGCCGTCGTCGCGCCGGATGGGGAGGTGACCGAGTTGCGCGACATCGACCTCACCTTCGGCAGCGCACACCTCGCGGGCTCACTCAGGTATCACGCGAGCGACGGCTTGCAACTGGCTGAATTCTCGCGATTCCAACTCAGCAGCGGTGACAATGCCACCGTCCGGGTTGCACCGATCAACGGGGGATATGGCCTCGTCATGCGCGGACGCCAGTTCGACCTGAAGCCGATGCTGCGCCGTTATTTCGGCCTCGGCACCGGCGCGGGCGGCGTCAGCACCACCCAGTTCAACGATGTGCTTGCCCTCGATATCGAGCTCGACCGGGCGATCGGCTTCTACCAGACCACCGCCTTCAACGTCGACGTCGACCTGCTGCTCTCGGGCTCGGACCTGCGCCGCGCCGACGTTTCGGCCAATTTCAGCGAGGGCAACGCGCTCGCCGTCACCACCAACACCACGCCCGAAGGGCGCATCATGTCGATGGCGTTCAACGACGCCGGCACGATCCTGCGGCTCCTGGGCGTCTATTCGCAGCTCGCCGGCGGGCAGGGGAGCCTCGTGCTCAACCGCAATGCCGCGCGCGATACCGAAGTCGGCGAGCTGCAATTGCAGAACTTCTCGCTGATCGACGAGGCGAACGTCGCCCAGGTGCTCGGCAACCACCAGGATTCGCGCGAACTCATCTCCCAGCAGAACCGGCTGGACTTCCAGCGCGGCCGCGTCACCTTCACCCGCCGCGACGACCGCATCGAGGTCAACGAGGGCGTGCTCGCCGGCTCCAGCGTCGGCGGCACGGTGCGCGGCTACATCTATACCGACCAGCGCCAGTACGACCTCACCGGCACCTATGTGCCGCTCTTCGGGCTCAACAACGCCTTCCGCCAGATACCGCTGCTCGGCCCGCTGCTCGGCGGGCGTGAGGGCGAAGGGCTGGTGGGCGTCACCTTCGCGGTGCGCGGCCCCCTCGACAACCCCCAGTTCCGCATCAACCCGCTCTCCGCGCTCTTGCCGGGCGTCTTCCGCGAGCTCTTCGAATTCCAGACACAGACGCAATAGAAGGGTTGGCACCGTCCTCCCTTCTCCCCTTGTGGGAGAAGGTGCCCCGCAGGGGCGGATGAGGGGGCAGCGATGCAGTCCTCACGTCCGGTGTTGGTGACGACATCGCAGACCCCTCACCCTGATTTTCCGCTGAACGCGGAAAATCTGTCCCTCTCCCACAAGGGGAGAGGGGGCGCCTCAGACGGGCTTGATCAGCGCATGGCGCTTCTTGCCGATCGAGAGCTTGATGACGCCTTCGGCAAGCAGCAGACCATCCGAGAGCGTCAGGCGCTCGTTCTCGATGACTTCGTCGTTGACCCGCACTGCGCCGGAAGCGATGTGCCTGCGCGCCTCGCCATTCGATCCGGCAAGACCGGCCTGGACGAGCGCGGCCTGGATGCCGATGCCCGAGGCGAGCTCGCCGGCCGGCACCGTCGCCGTCGGCAACGACAGGTCGATCGCTCCGGCCTCGAACGTCGCCGCCGCGGTCGCGGCCGCCTGCTCGGCCGTCTCGCGGCCGTGGACGATGGCCGTGACTTCCGTCGCCAGGATCTTCTTGACCTCGTTGATCTCGCCGCCGCCGAGCGCCGCTAGCCTTGCGATCTCGTCCATCGGCAGACGGGTGAATATCTTGAGCCAGCGCTCGACGTCGGCGTCTTCCGTATTGCGGAAGTACTGCCAGAAATCATAGGGGCTGAAGAGGTCGCCGTTGAGCCAGACGGCGCCGGAGGCCGATTTGCCCATCTTCTCGCCCGAGGACTTGGTCAAGAGCGGCGTCGTCAGCGCGTAGAGCTGCGCCCCGCCCATGCGGTGCGAGAGGTCGACGCCGTTGATGATGTTGCCCCACTGGTCGGAGCCCCCCATCTGCAGCACCGTGCCGTAGCGCCGGCTGAGCTCGACGAAGTCGTAGCCCTGCATGATCATGTAGTTGAATTCGAGGAACGACAGCGACTGCTCGCGGTCGAGCCGCAGCTTCACCGAATCGAACGAGAGCATGCGGTTGACCGAGAAGTGCCGGCCGACGTCGCGCAGGAACTCGACGTAGTTGAGCTTCAGCAGCCAGTCGGCATTGTTGACCATGATCGCCGGGTTCGATCCGCCATAATCGAGGATGCGCCCGTAGACCTTCTTGATGCTCTCGATATTGGTCGCGATCTGCTCGACCGTGAGGAGCTGGCGCTGATCGTCCCGGAACGACGGGTCGCCGACCATCGAGGTGCCCCCGCCCATCAGGCTGATCGCCTTGTGGCCGGTCTCCTGCAACCAGTAGAGCATGGTGACGGTGATGAGGTTGCCGATGTGGATCGACGTCGCCGTCGCATCGTACCCGACATAGCCGGTGATCGGCCCCTTGGCCGCAAGCGCGTCGAGCCCTTCGGGGTCGGAGATCTGGTGGATGAAGCCGCGTTCGTCGAGAACGCGCAGGAAATCGGATTTGAATTTGGTCATGGGGTGCGATCCCTGATGCCGCCCGCCCCCCGGATCATTCCCGCGCAGGCGGGAATCTCCGTTTGAATGGGCTCGAAAGAGAAACAGGGGTTCCCGCTTGCGCGGGAATGACCCTGTGGGGTGAACGCGATCGCGTGTCTACGCTCTCTAGCTAGCGTCCGCCGCCGGCGGCGATCTCGGCCCGGCGGCGGTCGAGATAGTCGGCGCAGCGTTCGGTCAGGTCGTCGATCTTGCCCTCGAAGAAATGGTTGGCGCCGTCCACGACCTGCTGCTCGATGGTGATGCCCTTCTGGGTCTTCAGCTTGTCGACGAGCTTCTGGACCGACTGCGGCGGCGCCACGCGGTCCTTGTCGCCATGGATGATGAGACCGGACGAAGGGCAGGGGGCCAGGAACGAGAAATCGTAGAGGTTCTCGGGCGGCGCGACGGAGATGAAGCCTTCCACTTCCGGCCGGCGCATCAGCAGTTGCATGCCGATCCAGGCGCCGAAGGAGAACCCGGCGATCCAGCAGCCCCGGCTTTCGCGGTTGACCGTCTGCAGCCAGTCCAGCGCGGCGGCCGCATCGGAAAGCTCGCCGATGCCGTGGTCGAACACGCCCTGCGAGCGCCCGACGCCGCGCGAATTGAAGCGCAGCACGGCAAATCCGCGCTCGGCGAACATGTAGAAGAGGTTGTAGACGATCTGATTGTTCATCGTGCCGCCGAACTGAGGATGCGGGTGCAGCACAATGGCGACCGGAGCGTTCGGCTCCTTGCCCGGCTGGTACCGTCCCTCGATACGGCCTTCCGGCCCGTTGAAAATCACTTCTGGCATCGGTTCGCTTCCATAGGCTATGCGGCTTGACTAAGCGCGCTACGCTACCTAAAACATGGGTCGAAAAATCCAGTTTAGAATAATTCAAAACGGGATTTTCGCCCCGCCAGGCGGCGGAGAGAGCGCTCCTTGTAATGAAAGAGCGCGCGAAATTTCAAGAAGTGATTCCGCTTAACTTGCCCGGCGGGCTGCGTGACGAAGCGGAAGTGGTGTTTCTGCCACCAGGATGCAAGTTTAAATGACGCGACCGGCGATCTATCTCGACCACAACGCTGCGTCTCCGCTTCTGCCCGAAGCGCGCGACGCGCTGGTCGCCGCACTCGACGTCCTGGGCAACCCGTCTTCCGTCCATTCCCATGGCCGCGCCCAACGCGAAATCGTCGAAGCGGCTCGCGCCAAGGTCGCGCGCCTCGCGGGCGCCGAACCGCGCCAGGTCGTGTTCACCGGCTCGGCGACCGAAGCCATTGCGCAGGCGATCATCGCCGGCTCGCGCGAACTCAAGGCAAGCGCCATAGTCGTCAGCGCCGCAGAGCATGCGGCGGCCCTGCGCGCGGCCGAAGCGAGCGGACTTCCGGTCCGCACCATTGGCATCGATGCAAACGGCGTCATCGACCTCGATCAGCTTTCGGCCGAACTTTCCCGCGCCGATGCTGCAGATGAAACCGTTCTCGTCGCCTTGCATTGGGTCAACAACGAGACTGGCGTCGTCCAGCCCGTCGGGCGGATCAACGCCCTGGTCGGCGCATCGCGTCATTACCTTTTCCTCGATGCGGTGCAGGCTTTCGGCAAGCTCCCCCTCGACTTTGCCGCATCCGCACCCGATATGATGGCTGTGAGCGCGCACAAGATCGGCGGCATCGCCGGCGTGGGAGCGCTCCTCGTCAAGGCGCATGCCGATACCGTCCGGCTGGTTCCGGGCGGCGGCCAGGAGCAGGGGCGGCGTGGGGGCACCGAGCCGGTGCCGGCCATCGCCGCGTTTGGCGCGGCGGCCGAAGCGTTCGGCGTGCGGTATGACAGCAATGCCGTTGAGGGGCTTGCTCGGGAACTGGAGACGGGGTTGAAGGCATTGGTGCCGCAAACCGTCGTTTTCGGCAAAGAGGCCTCGCGGATCGGCAATACCGTCAACTTCGCGGTGCCTCATTTGAACAACGCGGTCGCCATGATGGGGTTGGACCTGGCTGGCGTATCGGTGTCCTCGGGGTCGGCGTGCTCGTCCGGCAAGGTCGGACCAAGCCACGTGCTCGCCGCCATGGGGGTGGATAAGGGGCTCGCCGAATGCGCGCTGCGCGTGAGCCTCGGATGGAATTCAGAGGTGTCCGACATCGCCGCGTTTCTCGCGGCCTTCGAGACGGTCCTCGCCCGGCATCGCAGCCGGCACGGCAAGGCGGCCTGAGGGCCGCGACAGTTAGAAAGGCCCGGCGGCAAGCCGCCCGGGACGAATGGAGAAGACGAATGAACATGCTCGATATTCCGACGCTCAAGGAGAACATCGATCGCGAGACGGTCGAGAAGGTCCAGGCGCTGGACGTCGACAAGTACAAATACGGCTTCGAGACGCTGATCGAATCCGACGTTGCCCCTCCGGGTCTCAACGAGGATATCGTGCGCCTGATCTCGGCCAAGAAGAACGAGCCGGAATGGATGCTGGAGTGGCGCCTCGAGGCGTTCCGCCGCTGGCAGACCATGACCGAGCCGAACTGGGCCAAGGTTCACTACCCCAAGATCGATTTCCAGGCGATCAGCTACTACGCCGCGCCCAAGAACGTCACTGGTCCAAAGAGCCTCGCCGAGGTCGATCCCGAACTTCTCGCCACCTACGAGAAACTCGGCATCTCCTTGAAGGAGCAGGAAATCCTCGCCGGCGTCCAGGGCGCCAGCCTCGATTCCGCGACGCCCTATTCGGGCAATGTCGCGGTCGACGCCGTGTTCGATTCCGTTTCGGTCGTCACCACCTTCCGCGAGGAGCTGGCCAAGCACGGCATCATCTTCTGCTCGATCTCGGAAGCGGTGCGCGAGCATCCCGAGCTCGTCCAGCAGTATCTGGGCTCCGTGGTGCCGGTCTCCGACAACTTCTATGCGACGCTGAATTCGGCGGTCTTCACCGACGGCTCGTTCGTCTACATCCCCAAGGGCGTGCGCTGCCCGATGGAGCTGTCGACCTATTTCCGCATCAACGAGCGCAATACCGGCCAGTTCGAGCGTACCCTCATCATCGCCGACGAGGGCGCCTACGTCAGCTATCTCGAAGGCTGCACGGCCCCGATGCGCGACGAGAACCAGCTTCACGCCGCGGTCGTCGAGCTCGTCGCGCTCGATGATGCCGAGATCAAGTACTCCACCGTCCAGAACTGGTATCCGGGCGACAAGGAAGGCAAGGGCGGCATCTACAACTTCGTCACCAAGCGCGGCGACTGCCGCGGCAAGCGCTCCAAGATCTCCTGGACGCAGGTCGAGACCGGTTCGGCCATCACCTGGAAATATCCGAGCTGTATCCTCCGCGGCGATGAATCGCGCGGCGAGTTCTATTCGATCGCCATTTCCAACGGCTATCAGCAGGTCGACAGCGGCACCAAGATGCTGCACCTGGGCAAGAACACCACCAGCCGCATCATCTCCAAGGGTATCGCCGCCGGCTTCTCGGACAACACCTATCGCGGGCAGGTTTCCGCCCACGCCAAGGCCAAGAACGCGCGCAACTTCACCCAGTGCGACAGCCTTCTGATCGGCGACAGGTGCGGCGCACACACCGTGCCCTATATCGAGAGCCGCAACGCCACTGCCGTCTTCGAGCACGAGGCGACGACCTCCAAGATCTCGGACGACCAGATGTTCTACTGCCAGCAGCGCGGCCTCAGCGACGAGGAAGCCGTGGCCCTGATCGTCAACGGGTTCGTGCGCGACGTGCTCCAGCAGCTGCCCATGGAATTCATGGTCGAGACGCAGAAGCTGATCTCGATCAGCCTCGAAGGCAGCGTCGGCTAGTCGTTCAGAAACATGCCGGTGGCGCCCCAAGGCGACGCCGGCCGTCATTCGGAGAGAAAGAACATGACCACCCCCATCCTCGAAATCCGCGACCTGCACGTGCGCGTGGAAGAGCGCGAAATCCTCAAGGGCGTGAACCTCGTCCTGCCGGCGGGCGAAGTGCACGCCATCATGGGCCGCAACGGCTCGGGCAAGTCGACGCTCTCCTATGTCCTAGCCGGCAAGGAGGACTACGAGGTCACCGAGGGCGAAATCCTCCTCAACGGTGAAAGCATCCTCGAGATGGAGCCGGACGAGCGCGCCGTCGCCGGCCTCTTCCTCGCCTTCCAGTACCCCGTCGAGGTGCCGGGCGTCGCCACCATGACCTTCCTCAAGGCCGCCATCAACGCGCAGCGCAAGGCCCGCGGCGAGGGCGAGATCTCGACGCCCGACTTCATGCGCGCCGTCAAGGAAGCCGGCGCCCAGCTCAACATCGACAGCGATATGCTGAAGCGCCCCCTGAACGTCGGGTTCTCGGGCGGCGAGAAGAAGCGCGCCGAGATCCTGCAGATGGCGCTCTTGAAGCCCACGCTCTGCGTCCTCGACGAGACCGACTCCGGCCTCGACATCGATGCGCTGCAGATCGTCTCCAAGGGCGTCAACGCGCTGCGCTCGCCCGAGCGCTCGATGCTGGTCATCACCCACTATCAGCGCCTCTTGAACCACATCGTCCCCGATGTCGTGCACGTCTTCTCGGACGGGCGCGTCGTCGAGAGCGGCGACAAGGACCTGGCGCTCCAGCTCGAGGCCAAGGGCTACGCCGATTACGAGAAGGACGTCGCGTAAAGCCATGCAGCAGACCATGCCCGTGCGGCTTTCCGCCGCCGAAACCACCCTCGTCGAGCAGCTGAAGTCTGCCGGCGCCGACGCGCAGGCCGAGCGCATCACCGTCGCCGGCCTGCCGACGCGCCGCGTCGAGAGCTACCACTACACCGACCTGCGCACGCTCCTGAAGGCCGTGCCGCCGCTCGCCGGCGCTGCCAATGAAGCCAGCGCCCCGGCGCTGCGCGTGCCCGGCGCCTTCCAGCTGATGATCGCCAACGGCGTCGTCCAGGATAACGGCACGGCCCCGGCCGGCGTCATCGTCGGCAAGTCGAAGGGCACGGCGTTGACCCTGCGCGACGATGTGCTGGTGCACCTCAACACGGCCTTTGCCACGGAAAGCCTCAGCCTCAACCTCGACGGCAAGGTCGATCCGGTGATCCAGATCGACCGGCGCACCGAAGGCGAGGCGGCCCATTCGTCGAGCTCGGCCCGCATCTACGTCGGCGACGACGGCGAGGCGACGATCATCGAGACCTATTCGGGCTCGAACCAGGCGCACATGACCAACCACGCGAGCTACGTCGCCCTCGGCAAGAACGCCAAGGTCACGCACATCACCGTCGACCTTTCCGGCAAGGACGCGACCCATTTCGCCACCAGCGAGTATACGCTGGGCGAGGGCGCCCAGCTGCGCTCGCTGGTCATCCACGCCGGATCGAAGCTTGCCCGTTCGCATGTGTTCGCGCGCTTTGCCGGGGAGGGGAGCCACGCCGATTTCACCGGGCTCAACCTCGTCTCGGACGGCCAGCACTGCGACATCACCATGGACATCAACCACGCCGTGCCCAACACGAGCTCGAAGGAGCTCTACAAGCAGATCGCGCGCGGGCGCTCGACCGCCGTGTTCCAGGGCCGCATCGTCGTCTCGCGCGACGCCCAGAAGACCGACGGCAAGATGATGATGCAGGGCCTGATGCTCTCGGACGAGGCGCAGATCCTCTCCAAGCCCGAGCTCGAGATCTACGCCGACGACGTCGTCTGCGGCCACGGCTCGACCTGCGGCCAGATCGACGAGGACTCGCTCTTCTACCTCATGAGCCGCGGCGTCTCCCGCCAGGACGCCGAGACCATGCTGGTGCGCGGTTTCCTCGAGGAACTTGTCGACCCCATCGAGCAGGACGAACTGCGCGAGGCGCTGGCCAGCGTCATCGACCAGTGGCTGACGGGCGGGTTGCACTAGACGACCCGTGCAACAAACCCCTCACCCGGCGCTGACGCGCCGACCTCTCCCCGGAGGGGCGAGGTGAATTCGGTGCCTGGGTTTGTATCGTGCACATCCACAGGGTCCCCTCGCCCCTCCGGGGAGAGGGACAGGGTGAGGGGCCTGGCAAGCCCCATAACAACGCCCAAGGATTCCGCGCCGAAACGCGCAACAGGACCAGAGATGACCTTCGACCTCGACAAAGTCCGCGCCGATTTCCCGATCCTCAGTGAAAAGATCCACGGGAACCGGCTGGTCTATCTCGATAGCGGCGCCTCCGCCCAGAAGCCCGTCGCCGTGCTCGACCGCATGGACCATGCCTTCCGGCATGAATACGCCAACGTCCACCGCGGCCTCCACACTCTCGCCAACCGCGCGACCGAGGCCTACGAGGGCGGCCGCGTGGCGGCCATGAAGTTCCTCAATGCAAGCCGGCTCGAGGAGATCGTCTTCACCCGCTCGGCGACCGAGGCCATCAACCTCGTCGCCGACGCCTTCGCCGGACCGCGGATCGGGGAGGGCGACGAGATCGTCATCACGATCATGGAGCACCATTCCAACATCGTGCCCTGGCATTTCCTGCGCGAGCGCAAGGGCGCGGTGATCAGATGGGTGGACGTCAAGGACGACGGCAGCTTCGACCTCGACGCCTTCGAGGCCGCGCTCTCGCCGAAGACGAAAATGGTCTCCGTCACCCACATGTCGAACGTGCTGGGAACCGTAACCCCGGTCAAACGGATCGTCGAAATCGCCCATTCCAGGGGCATTCCGGTGCTGGTCGACGGCAGCCAGGGGGCAGTCCATACCAAGGTCGACGTCAAGGACCTCGGCGTCGATTTCTACGTCATGACCGGCCACAAGCTCTACGGCCCCACCGGCATCGGCGTCCTCTACGGCCGCCACGAACTTCTCGCCGGCATGCGCCCCTACCAGGGCGGCGGCGAGATGATCGAGACGGTGACGCTCGACGAGGTCACCTACAACGATCCCCCGCACCGGTTCGAAGCCGGCACGCCGCCCATCGTCCAGGCCATCGGGCTCGGCGCCGCCGTCAAATACATGGACGACCTCGGCCGCGACGCCATCGCCGCCCATGAGGCGGACGTAGCCGACTATGCGCACGAGCAACTGTCGCGCATCAATTCGCTGCGCCTCATCGGCTCGGCGCCGGGCAAGGGCGGCATCTTCTCCTTCGAGATCGCCGGCGCCCATGCCCACGACGTCGCCACGATCCTCGACCGATACGGCATCGCGGTGCGCGCCGGCACCCACTGCGCCCAGCCGCTGCTTGCGCGCTTCGGCACCACCTCTACCTGCCGGGCCTCCTTCGCCCTATATAACGGCAAGGACGACGTGGACGCGCTGGTTGACGGCATTGAGCGCGCCAGAAAATTCTTCGCGTAAGCGAGAGGTTACGAGAATGAGCGATACGACGGAAAACACGGCCGAAGCGGCTCCGGAGGCGGTCGAGAAGCGTATTTCGACCGAACACACCGGCTCGCTGCCGCCCGAAGAGGTGGAGCGGATCACCACCGACCTCATCGGCGCGCTGAAGACCGTCTACGATCCGGAAATCCCCGTCGACATCTACGAGCTCGGCCTCATCTACAAGGTCGACCTCGACGACGACCGCAACATCACCATCGACATGACGCTGACCGCGCCGGGCTGCCCGGTGGCGGGCGAGATGCCGGGCTGGGTGGAAAACGCCGTGCGCGCCGTCGAGGGTGTCCAGGACGTCACCGTCAACATGGTGTTCGATCCGCCCTGGAGCGCCGAGATGATGAGCGAGGAGGCGCAGGTCGCGCTCAACTGGTGGTAGACATGGTCCGGCCGGCGCTCGAAGGCGTTGTCGAGACCTGCCTCTATGTCGACGACGTCGAGGCCAGTCGCGATTTCTACGTGCGCGTCTTCGGCTTCGAGCCTCTGGGCGGCAACGATCGCATCCAGCCGCTGGCGGTCAGGCCCGGGCAGGTGCTGATTCTCTTCCGTCAGGGCGGAACGCTGGAGTCGATCCCGGTCGCCGGCAGCTTCATTCCACCGCATGATGCTGACGGCGAACAGCATTTCGCCTTCGGCATACCAGCCGAGACGTTCGAGGATTGGAAATCCTACCTCGAAGGTCTAAATATAGAGATCGAAAGCGTGGTGGATTGGCCGCAGGGCGGCCATAGCCTCTACTTCCGCGATCCGGATCGCCTGCTGGTCGAGTTGATCACGCCCGGCGTCTGGAAGAACTACTAGGCATCGGCCCGACCGGTTTTCGGGCAAGCCGATGCCTTCAAAGGGACTGTAAGCGATGGCCTTCAAGATCATGAGCCTCACCGATGCCGCCGTCGAGCGCATCAACGAGATCATCGAAGATTCCGACAAGCCCGTGATCGGCGTGCGCGTCGGCATCCGTAACGCCGGCTGCGCGGGCGTCGCCTACACCATGGACTACGTCACCGAGGCGGTGGCGGGAGACGACCATGTGGAGGACAAGGGCGTCGACGTCTATCTCGATCCCAAGGCGACGATGTTCCTCCTCGGCACGGTCATGGACTTCGAGGAAACCAAGATGTCCTCGAGCTTCACCTTCAAGAACCCCAACCAGACCGGCGCCTGCGGCTGTGGCGAAAGCGTGCAGCTGAAACCCGCCGACCTCAAGGCCATCGCCGAAGCCCGCGGCGCCGAGGGCGCGCGGGTTTAGGACGGCCGAAACACGAGCGGCCGCACTATCCCTCCCCACCCACCGGCTGTCATCCCGGCGAAGGCCGGGACCCAGCACACGCCGGCCGAGCGGCCCCCTCCATCATCACCCCCGCCCCGATTGTCACCCCGGCGAAGGCCGGGGCCCACCCTGAGATGCAGCCACAGCCGCAAGGCGTGTGGATCGGGGCGAATGAACTGGTTCAGGTTACTGCCGCCGCTCCGCCCACAAAACTGTCATCCCGGCGAAGGCCGGGATCCAGTAAACGACGCCGCTGATGTTCTAGCCGATGAGCGCACTCCCGCGCACGAGCCCTAACGCCGGCGTGTACTGGATCCCGGCCTTCGCCGGAATGACAGCTGGTGAGTGGGACAGGATGCCGCCACTGGCACGATCCGCCTCCCTCCCCCTTGAGGGGAGGGATCGAGGGTGGGGGTAACTCGGCGAGCCACTGGCGCTCTTCCACGCCACCCCCTCAAGGGGAGCGGCGCTCCCCAATTGCCTTCCCCACCACTTTGCCCTAACACCCAGGGGCTCCCCGCCGCCGGACATTGTGCCTATGCTCGCCCCGCTGCCCTCCGCCCTCACCATCATCCCGCCCGGCCGTCCGCTCGTCGGCCGCGTCTCCCCTCCGGGCTCCAAGTCCATCACCAACCGCGCCCTGCTGCTCGCAGCCCTCGCCGAAGGCACAAGCCACCTCACCGGCGCCTTAAAGAGCAAGGACACGACCCTGATGGCCGCCGCATTGCGGCAGATGGGCGTCACCGTCGAGGAGCCGGACGCGACGAGCTTCGTCGTCACCAGCACCGGAAAGCTCCTGCCGCCCGCCGAACCGCTGTTCCTCGGCAATGCCGGCACCGCTACCCGCTTCCTCACCGCCGCCGTCGCCTCCGTTGATGGCGCCGTCGTCGTCGATGGCGACGAGGAGATGCACAAGCGCCCCATCGCGCCATTGGTCGATGCCCTGCGCGCCGCCGGCGTCGACGCGACGAGCGCGACTGGCTGCCCGCCCGTCGTCGTCAACGGCACCGGGCGCTTCCCGGCCGGGCGTATCGAAATCGACGGCGGGCTGTCGAGCCAATACGTGTCGGCCCTGCTGATGGTCGCCCCGCTTGCCGACGGGCCGGTGGACGTCGCCTTGACCGGCAGCGACATCGGCGCGCGCGGCTATGTCGACCTGACGGTCGCCGCCATGCGCGCCTTCGGGGCCGAGGTGGAAGAGATCGACGCCGGCACCTGGCGCATCTCACCGACCGGCTATCGTGCCGCCGACTATGTCATCGAACCCGACGCCTCCACCGCGACCTACCTTTGGGCCGCCGAGGCGCTGACCGGCGGCAAGATCGATCTCGGCGTCGCCTCCGACGCCTTCACCCAGCCCGACGCCAAGGCGCAGGCGATCATCGCCCAGTTCCCGAACATGCCCGCCGTTATCGACGGCTCGCAGATGCAGGACGCCGTGCCGACGATGGCGGTCCTCGCCGCCTTCAACAACACCCCAGTACGGTTCGTCGGCATCGCGAACCTGCGCGTCAAGGAATGCGACCGCATCTCGGCGCTCTCGACCGAGCTCTCGCGTATCGCGCCGGACCTTGCCCATGAGGAGGGGGACGATCTCGTCGTCGCCTCCAACCCCGACCTCGCCAATCGCCTCGCTGGCCGCAACCACCTCACCCGCATCGAAACCTACGCCGACCACCGCATCGCCATGAGCTTTGCGCTGGCGGGTTTGAAGGTGCAGGGGATCACGATCCTCGACCCGGCCTGCGCGGGCAAGACCTATCCGGGGTATTGGGAGATGCTGAAGAGCCTCGGCGTCGAGATGAAACCGGCTTGAGGGAAGGCGCTCGCCACATCCTCATTGTCATCCCCGCGAAAGCGGGGACCTCCGTTTAGGGCGTCGTGGGGAAACAGAGGTTCCCGCTTTCGCGGGAATGACCCTGTGGGAGTGCGGTATCGGTGCGAAGGCCGTTGAGCCCCGCGTTTACTGGATCCCCGCTTTCGCCGGGATGACAGCCGGTGGTCGCGCTCGGCGGGTAACAAAGCCCGAATGGTTCGCGTCAGTGCAAAAGCCTTAAACCGGATCCGCCTCCAGCACGCTCGAAACGTCGATCGGCGTCCGCTCCTCCAGCCAGCTCGGCACCGGCAGGCTCTTGGCCCGCAGGAACTCCGGGTTGAACAGCTTCGACTGGTAGCGGTTGCCGTAGTCGGCCAGGATCGTGACGATCGTCTTGCCGGGCCCGAGCTCGCGCGCCAGGCGCACCGCGCCCGCGATGTTGATCGCGCTCGACCCGCCGAGGCAGAGACCTTCGTGCTCCAGCAGGTCGAACACGTAGGGTAGGGCCTCGGTATCGGGGATCTGATAGGCATGGTCGACCGTCAACCCTTCGAGGTTGGCGGTGATGCGCCCCTGGCCGATGCCCTCGGTGATCGAGTTGCCCGACGATTTGAGCTCGCCATTGGTATAGTAGCTGTAGAGCGCTGCGCCTTCCGGATCGGCGAGGCCGATCTTGACGTCCTTGTTGCGCGCTCGCAGCGCCTGCGCGACGCCCGCGAGCGTGCCGCCTGATCCGACCGCGCAGATGAACCCGTCGATCCGCCCGCCGGTCTGGCTCCAGATTTCCGTGCCGGTCGTCTCGATATGCGCGCGCCGGTTGGAAACGTTGTCGAACTGGTTGGCCCAGACCGCGCCGTTCGGCAGCTCGCTGGCGAGCTTTTCGGCAAGGCGTCCGGAAACCTTGATGTAGTTGTTGGGATGCCGGTACGGCTTGGCCGGCACCTCGATGAGCTCGGCTCCGAACAGCCGCAGCGCATCCTTCTTTTCCTGGCTCTGCGTGTCGGGAATGACGATCACCGACTTGAAGCCCAGCGAGTTGGCGACCAGCGTCAACCCGATGCCGGTGTTGCCCGCCGTGCCTTCGACGATGGTGCCGCCGGGCTTCAGCTGCCCGCTCTTGACCGCATCGTGGATGATGAACAGCGCCGCCCGGTCCTTGACCGACTGCCCCGGATTGAGGAACTCCGCCTTGCCCCAGATGTCGCATCCAGTCAGCTGCGAGACGCGGTTGAGGCGGATGAGCGGCGTGTTGCCGATGGCGGAGATGAGGTCCAGGTGCTTGTTGGCCATTGCTCGACGGGTTCTGTTCAGCTTGCCCTGATCGTAGGGATCGGCGCGGTGCGGAACAAGTGCCAAGGGCCTAAAACGGCAGGACTTTTCGCCTTCGGCGCTTTTGGCGCAAGGCGCTGCGCGAGGGCAGGGCGCGCCGGCAAGTCCATTCCACCCGGGGGGTGGCTATTCCATCAGTTCGGCCAGGTGCTCGATCGCCTGGCTCCATGCCTCGATCGAAAAGATGCGCGATTCCGCATCCGCATGGGCAAGCCCGCGCTCGACGATGGTGATTGAAGTGCCGCCGCCCGCGACCTCGCGGAAGTCGATCTCCAGCACGAAGATCTGGCTTTCACCATCCTCCGCGCTGCTCTCGCCATCGCCGACGACCGATGCGACCCACGACATCACGAGCCGCTCGTTCTCGACGAACTCGATATAGCGCCCGGTCACCACCAGGTCGGTCGGGTCGTCGGCGTCGCCCGCCATGAAATAGCGATACTCACCGCCCTCGAAGGGCTCCGTCTCCACCTCGTCCGCCTGCCACTGCTCGAGGAGCGCCGGATCCGTCCAAGCGGCGAATACGTCCTCGACGGGCGCGGCGATGGTGCGGGTAAGGGTGATCTGGCTCTCCGAGCCCGTCGGATCGAAAGTCATGGCTTCAGCCTGCCCCTTGTCGGGCGCATTTGAGTCAAATGTCATCGGAAAGTGCACAGGCGTTTTAACGCTGGGTGCCTGGCGCGGGTCTAGCCCTGAAACGAATGGCTCCGCGAGTAGGACTCGAACCTACGACCCAGCGGTTAACAGCCGCTTGCTCTACCAACTGAGCTATCGCGGAAGACATTCGGTGGCTCTCTTGCGAGAGCGAGGTCCGTTTAGCGGCTTTGCCCCACTTTGCCAAGAGCCAAATTCACGCTCTGTGTAAATCGCGTGACATCACCGCAAACCGCTCCCGCGCCGCTCGAGCGCCAGGAGGTCGGCGAGCGTGTTGACGTTCGCGAACGGGTCGCCGTTGGTGTTGGGCCAGTCGACAGCAACAGCCTGAATTTCCTCGAGAAATGCGCGCAGGCTGCGCGGCGGAGCGCCGCTGCGGACGCGGGCGAGAAGCGCGCCGAGAGTGGCCCTGCGCCAGGCGGCATTGGTGGGATAGAAGCTATCGCCCGAGGTTGCATAAACCGCTGCCGCTCCGCCGATTTCCACGACCAACCGCGTCACGAAATCGTCAGGAACGAACGGCGTGTCGACGGCGAGCGAGACGACGACATCGAACGGGTTTTCCTGCCTTTCGATCCACTCGGCCATTGCCACGACACCCGCCAGCGGGCCGGCGACCGGCACGTCGAGGTCGGGCAGGGGAACCGTGCCTGTCGGCAGGCCAAGAAGCTCCGGGGCGAGCGCCCCGGTCGAGATCACCACCGGCGCGCAATGCCGCGCGAGCCTTTCGGCGGCACGGTCGACGAGCCGCTCGCCGCCGAACTTGAGCTGCCCCTTGCGCACGCCGCCCAGCCGCTCCCCGCGCCCGCCGGCAAGCACCAGGGCCGCCATCCCGCTCACTTGGAAAGAACCTCCGGTTCCGCCCGCTTGCCGGCATTGAGGACGAGCATCAGCGCCAGCCCTCCGACCAGCCCCCAGAACGGCGCGCCGACGCCGAGGATGGTGATGCCCGAAGCCGTTGCGACGAAGGTGAGAATCGCCGGCAAGCGGGTCTCCTCCTGCACCAGCGCGCCTGTCAACGCTGCCCCGAGGCTCGAGAGGAGCGCGAGGCCGGCGACCGCCTGGATCAGGATCGGCGGTGAAGCGGCGATGAACGCCGCCGCAACGCTCGCGCTTGCGGCAAAGAGAATGTAGACGGCGCCCGCCGCGACCGGGGCGACCCAGCGCTGCCCGGGATTCGGGTGCGCCTCCGGTCCCGCGGTGATCGCCGCGGTGATCGCCGCCAGATTGACCGTATGCCCGCCGAGCAGCGCCGTGCCAGCGCTGGCAAGGCCGGTGAAGACGAAGAGCGGTGAGGCCCTCAGGTCGTAGTTGTTGGCCTTCATCACGGCCAGGCCCGGCAGGTTCTGCGAAGCCATGGTCACGATAAACAACGGCAGGGCGATACGCAGGATCGCATCGAGCGTGAACACCGGCATCACCGGAACAGGCGTCGGGAGCGTGAACTCGATCGCACCCGGCGGCAACTGCGTCGTGGTCGCGAGGATAACGACCGTGACAAGGACCGCCACCGGCACCGCATAGCGGCGTGTGAAACGCAGCGCCAGCGCCCAGGCGAGCAGAATCGGCAGCGCCAGCGTCGGAATCTCGCCCACCGCCTGGATCGGCGCGAGGCAGAGCGTCAGGAGCATGCCGGCGAGCATGGCGTTGGCGATGGACGCGGGAATGGCGGCGACCGCCCGGGCGAGGGGACGGATCAGGCCTGAAAGAACGATCAGCAGCGCCGCAACGAGAAAGGCGCCGGCAACCGCCGGATAGCCGCCCACCGGCTCGCCAACGGTCAGAAGAAATGCCGCCCCCGGCGTCGACCAGGCAAAGCTGGCAGGCTTCTTCGTCGCCCATGCAACGGTGATGTTGAGAATGCCGACGGCAACGCAGATGGCAAAGAGCCCCGACCCCGCCTGCGCCGGCGACGCGCCAACCGCCGTCAGTGCCGCAAGGACCAGGGCGAATGTGCTGGCAAACCCGACGACTGCCGCCAGCGCACCCGCGAAGATGGGCTGCAAGCCGGCCGCCATAAAACCGTTGAACTCGAACCGGGACATGCCGAACGGCGCTCCTGCGATTGGACGCGCAAGGCTAGGCAAATACGAGAGATTCTAGAAGCGCCCCGGGCTCCCGCGCCGGAAAAATGGAGGCCACGTCCGGAATCGAACCGGAGTACACGGATTTGCAATCCGCTGCGTAACCACTCCGCCACGTGGCCTCTGGCGCGGGTTTGTATGAGAGCCCCCTGCCTTATGCAAGGGGGCTCATTGCCGAAGCGTTACTTTCGCCGTCAGGCGATCAACTCACCTTATGACCAGCACCGGAATGCTGCTGTGGGTGAGCACTTCCAGTGTCTGGCTGCCGAGCAGAAGGCGGCCGAGGCCGCGCCGGCCGTGCGAGGCGACGACGATGAGATTGGCGCCGCGCTCCTTGGCGGCCTCGATGATGCCTTCGGCGGGATAGCGGTTGGGCACGTGCAGGGTGCTCGCGCGCACGCCCGCGGCCTCGGCCTGCCGGGTGGCGTCATCGAGAACCTGGCGGGCCGATTCCGCCTTGGCGTTGTCCAGCTCGGTCGGATCGAAGCCGGGCGCCCAGGCGGCGGTGGTCGCCGATGCGGGCGGCAGGCTCGGTTCGGTGACGGTCACGATGGTGACGTCGGCATCCAGGCGCTTGGCGAGCGACAGGCCGTGGTCCAGCCCCTTCTGCGACAGTTCCGAGCCGTCGGTGGCGATGAGAATACGGGTGTACATGCCGAGCCTCCTTGGTTGTGTTTCCATGCTGGACGTGGGAAGCCGACGCCTCTCGGTCAAGGCCGTGGGTGGGCGCAAGCCTCTTGATGCACATTACAAATTGACGCTATGCATTCTAGCGTCTTGCGCCCGTCATCGCCTGACGATATGCACAACCGGCATATCCGGGGACAGTCAGCGGGGAACCTCGCCCTATGGTCGATTTCGAACAGGCGCGCAGGACGATGGTGGATAGCCAGCTGCGCACCAACAGCGTCACGGATCGACGCATTCTGGCGGCGATGACGCGTGTTCCGCGAGAGATCTTCGTGCCGCAGACGCGCCAGGCCGTCGCCTATATCGACGAGAGCCATGCGTTCGGCGCGATCGCCCCGGGTCGCTTTCTTCCCGCGCCGACGCCTTTTGCCAAGCTCGTCCAGCTTGCCAACATCGAGGCGGGAGACCGCATCCTCGATGTCGGCGCCGCCACGGGTTATTCTACTGCCGTACTCGCCTCCCTCGGGCACGAGGTGCTGGGCTTGGAGCGCGAAGCGAGCCTCGTGCGCCTTGCCGAAACCAATCTTGCATCCCTTGGCGTTGCCAACGCCAGGGTGGTCGAGAGCAGTCACGAGCACCCTCCCAAGGGGCGCTTCGACGTGATCATCCTGGAAGGTGCCGTCGGGCAGGTGCCGCAGGCCTTCTTCGACAGCCTCGCGGAGGAGGGACGACTCGTCGCGCTGCTGCAGTCGGGCGTCACCGCTGTCGCCCATCTCTTCGTCAAGACCGGCAAGGCCGTAACGAGCCGCGCCGAATTCAACGCCAACTTGCCGCCTCTCGAGGCGGCAAGTGCACAAGATACATTCGTTTTTTGATGGTCGGGTCCGGCAAGGTGTTGCCCGGAAAGCACGACGATCGAGTAATTCGTTTCCGCATACCGGTCCGTATTGTCGCCGCCGGTTGCCGCTCCCAAATGCGGGGCGTAGAATTTGGGCACTGGAGGCCGTGAATATGTTGTCATTCCGCGCGTTGGCCGTCGGAGCATTCGCATTGACGATGGCGTCGCTGCCGGTATCGGCATACGCCCAGTCGCTGACGCAGGCGCTGACCTCCGCCTACACCAATAATCCGGATCTGCAGGCTTCGTTCCTTGCGGTCAAATCGGCGGCCGAGGATATCGCGCTGCGCCAGGCTGGAACGCGCCCGACCATCGGCGCCTCGCTCGGCAGCAACTACCAGTGGACCACGGCCGGCAGCGAGTGGAACGACTCCACCAGCGTGACCGCCGGCATTCAGTACAACCAGACCATCTTCGACAACCACCGGACCGATGCCCAGATCGAGCAGGCGCGGGCTCTCGCCGAGCTGTCGAAATACACCATGCGCAACACCGAGCAGAACGTGCTGCTCTCCGTGGTCGACGCCTATATGAGCGTCGTGCGCGACACCCAGCTGGTGCAGCTGCGCCAGGACAACGTGACGTTCTATCAGGCGCAGCTCCAGTCCTCGCGCGACCGGCTCGAAGTGGGCGAGGGCACGCGGATCGACGTCGCCCAGGCCGAGGCGCGCCTGGCGCAGGGCGTAGCGTCCCACCGCGCCGCCATCGCCAGCCTCCAGACCAGCCAGGCGACCTACCAGCGTTTCGTTGGCCAGCGTCCGGGCAGCCTGAACGCCAGCCACAGCTACTCGAATCTCGTGCCCCCCTCGATCGACGAGGCGCTGGCGCAGGCCGAAGCGCGTCATCCCGCCATTCTCTCGGCCAAGGCCTCGATTCGTGCGGCGCAGGCCGGCAGCGATGCGGCCCAGTCCGCGTTCGGCCCGACCCTCAACCTCACCGGCCAGGTCGGCACCGGCTTGCAGTGGAGCAGCAATGCTCAGCAGCTCCAGGGTGCGCAGGGCATCAGCGGGTCCGTGGGCCTCAGCCTCAGCGTGCCGATCTATGCCGGCGGCAGCATGGGCGCGGGGGTTCGCAAGGCCAATATCGAGCAGATCCGCTCGGAAGTGACCGCCATGTCCGCATATGATCAGGTGCGCCAGGCGGTCGTCTCCTCCTGGAGTGGCCTGCAGAATGCTTCCGCCCAGATCGAATCCGCCCAGGCCGCAGTCGCAGCCCAGCAGCAGGTGGTCGAGGGCGTCATCCAGGAGCGCGACCTCGGCGCCAGCACGACGCTCGACGTGCTCGATGCGCAGGCGGAGCTGACGACCGCGCGCGAGGGCCAGATCCAGGCGACCACGAGCCGTGTGGTGGCGACGTTCTCGCTGCTGGCCGCGACTGGCCGGCTGTCGGCAATCGATCTCGGCCTGCCGGTCGAGATCAAGTCCGCCGACGACTACACCGCCACCGTCCAGGACGTCTGGCAGGAACTGCGCACCGTCGACTGACGCCCGCCAACACGTGATTGCCGCCGCCGCCCGGTCGCAAGCCGTGCGGCGGTTTTGTTTGCGCTGCTCGCGGAAGTTTTGGTGGAAGATGGAAATCCTCCTGTCGCGCGTGATTCCTAAATCTGCCGCAGAGGTTTAGGCTTGAAGCAATGATTCGTGGCTCGACTCTCCGGTGGCGGCCACGGTGACCCGCAGTCTTGAGAGGCCGACATGAACAAGCCCGCGCCAAAGGAACCCTCGATGGACGAGATTCTCTCGTCCATCCGGCAGATCATCGCGGACGACGATGCCGCGGGCGCCCCGCGCCGTCCGGTCCTCCACACCGCCCCTCCGCCGATGCAGGCTGCACCCGCCGCCCTGCCGGTCGAGGAGGATGCAGGCGAAGCCGAGGATGTCGAACCGCTGACCCTCACCTCCACGCAGATCGTCACCGATGAGGACGAGACGGAGGACGAAGACCTCAGCTTCGAGGCGCTTCTGGCCGATGCCGCTACCGCCGAGCCGGTTGAGCTTGCCGATACGGTCGACCTCGTCGATCCCGAGGATATCGCATTCGATCCCGCCCCCGCCGAATTGCGGGTCGCGCCGGAAGCGTCCGAACCGGAGCCCGCCTTCGAGGTTCCCGAAGCCGAGCCTGTCACCCCGTCCATGCCTGACCCGACCCTGAGCCGTGATATGGCCGAAGAACTCCTCGAACCGGCGACCAACGCCGCGGTGCGCAGCACTTTCTCCAAGCTGAGCACCCTCGGCCTCGGCACGCAGGGCCTCACCGTCGAGGCGATGGTGCGCGAGATGCTGCGCCCCATGCTCAAGGAATGGCTGGACGAGAACCTGCCCAGCGTCGTCGAGCGCATGGTGGAGAAAGAGATCGCCCGTATTTCTCGCGGCGACTGATCTTGCCAACCCTCAAGTGTGCATGGCGCGGTTGACCGTGCCGCGCGCATTTGCTTGAAGTCTGCCCAATCCCTATATCGGCCCGCACGAGCCCTTGGGTTCGCGCGGGTCGTTGCCGTTGCGAGTAACGTGAATGCTTGAGAAGACTTATGAACCCGAGACCGTCGAGGATCGCATCTTCGCGGATTGGACTGCGGCCAACGCCTTTGCCGCCGGGGCAGGGGCACAGCCCGGCGCCGAGACCTTCACCATCGTCATTCCGCCGCCCAACGTCACCGGTTCGCTCCACATCGGGCACGCCCTCAACAATACCATCCAGGACATCCTCATCCGCTACAACCGGATGCTGAAGAAGGACGTGCTCTGGCAGCCGGGCATGGACCACGCGGGTATTGCCACTCAGATGATCGTCGAGCGCCAGCTCGCCGAGCGCCAGCAACCCGGCCGTCGCGACATGGGGCGCGAAAAATTCGTCGAACGCGTCTGGGAATGGAAAGACGAGAGCGGCGGCGCCATCATCAACCAGTTGAAGCGCCTCGGCGCCTCCGCCGATTTCTCGCGCGAACGCTTCACCATGGGCGCCCGCGGCGAGCCGGACGACCAGATGGTGCGCGCCGTCACCAAGGTGTTCGTCGAGCTCAAGAAACGCGGCCTCATCTATCGCGCCAAGCGCCTCGTCAACTGGCATCCGGGCCTCGAGACGGCGATTTCCGACCTCGAGGTCGAGAACATCGAGGTCAAGGGCCACATGTGGCACCTGCGCTATCCGCTGGCGGATGGCGTGACCTACGAGTTCCCGATCGCCTTCGACGAGGACGGCAAGCCGACCGAATACGAGACGCGCGACTATATCGTCGTTGCCACCACCCGCCCCGAGACGATGCTGGGCGATACCGGCGTCGCCGTCCATCCGGACGACGAGCGCTACCAGGGCCTCATCGGCAAGTTCGTGACCCTGCCGCTCGTCGGTCGGCGTATTCCGATCGTCGCCGACGCCTATGCGGACCCGACGCTCGGCTCCGGGGCGGTCAAGATCACCCCGGCGCACGACTTCAACGACTTCGAGGTCGGCGTGCGCAACAACCTCGAACAGATCAACATCTTCACGACGACCGCCGCGATCAACGACGACGCGCCGCAAGCCTACCGCGGCCTCGACCGGTTCGAGGCGAGGAAGAAGATCCTCGCCGACCTCGAGTCGGGCGGCATTCTCGACCATGTCGAGGACAAGAAGATCATGGTGCCGCACGACGAGAAGTCCAAGCTCGTCGTCATCGAGCCGTTCCTCACCGACCAGTGGTTCGCCGACGCGGAAACGCTGGCGCAGCCGGCGATCAGGGCCGTGCGCGAGGGGCGCACCAGGTTCGTGCCGCAGCAGTACGAGAACCTGTTCTTTGCCTGGATGGAGAACATCAAGCCCTGGTGCGTCTCGCGTCAGCTCTGGTGGGGTCACCGGATTCCGGCCTGGTACGGGCCGGACGGCGAAGCGTTCGTTGAGGAGACTGAGGCGGCAGCGATGGCGGCTGCCGAAAAGCACTATGGCAAACCCGTCGAGCTGAAGCGCGACGAGGACGTGCTCGACACGTGGTTCTCGTCGGCCCTTTGGCCGTTCTCGACCCTCGGCTGGCCCGAGCAGACGCCCGAGCTCAAGCGCTATTACCAGACCGACGTCCTCGTCACCGGCTTCGACATCATCTTCTTCTGGGTCGCCCGCATGATGATGATGGGCCTGGAGTTCATGGGCGAGGAGCCGTTCCACACGGTCTACATGCATGCCCTGGTCCGCGACGAGAAGGGCCAGAAGATGAGTAAAACCAAGGGGAACGTGATCGATCCTCTCAAACTCATCGAAGAGTACGGGGCCGACGCCACCCGCTTCACGCTGGCCGCCATGGCCGCGCAGGGGCGCGACATCCGCCTCGCCATCAGCCGCGTCGAGGGCTACCGCAACTTCGTCACCAAGCTCTGGAACGCCGCGCGATTCCTCGAGATGAACGAGTGCCGGCGCGTGGCGGGATACGATCCCAAGGCCAACAGGCTGCCGCTCAACCGCTGGATCGTCGGCGCGACGGCGCGTGCGGTCGCCGCGGTCACCCGCGGCATCGAGGAGTATAAGTTCAACGAGGCGGCGAACTCGGCCTATGACTTCGTCTGGGGCACGTTCTGCGACTGGTATGTGGAATTTTCCAAGCCGGTGCTGATGGGTGCCGATGAGGCAGGCAAGGCCGAAACGCAGGCGACCGCGGCATACGTTCTCGACCAGATCCTCAAGGTTCTGCATCCCTTCATGCCGTTCGTGACCGAGGAACTCTGGGGCGAGACGGGCAAGGCCGGGCCGGCGCGCGAAAGCCAGCTGATCCTTGCCGAGTGGCCGGAGCTTTCCGGGCTCGAGGATCCGCAGGCGGATGCCGAGCTGAACTGGCTGATGGAGCTGATCTCGTCGGTGCGTTCGGTCAAGACCGAGATGAACGTGCCCGGCGGCGCCAAGCTACCGCTGGTCGTCGTCGGCGCCAGCGAGGAGACGACCCGGCGCCTGGTGGAGAGCGCTGCGCTCATCACCCGGCTTGCCCGGCTCGAGGCGATCTCTCCGGCAGCTTCCGTGCCGCAGGGATCGGCCCAGTTCGTCGTCGGCGAGGCCACCTGGGCGCTGCCGCTGGAAGGCGTCATCGACATCGGCGCGGAAAAGGCACGCCTGACCAAGGAAATGGACAAGCTCGACGGCGAGGTCGTGGGCATAGACAGGAAGCTCGCCAACGAGCAGTTCGTCGCCAAAGCCCCCGAAGAGGTCATCGAGGAGCAGCGCACGCGCCGTGAAGCCGCCGTCGAGCGTCGCGCCAGGATCGCCGAGGCCATAACCCGCCTCAACTGAAGGGCGGCGAGCGAGGGGCAGATGAACGACGCCAACCCACCCCCAGCCGCTTTGCCGGGTCGCCAGGAAAAGGGCGATCCGGGCAAGGTCGTCGTCTTCGACGGCAAGGGCGGGGTGGTGAGCGCCGGCGGGCTCGATCACGACCCGAAAGTGCCGCCGCATGGCTTCGTGCTCGTCACCGGCAACTCCCGTTCGCCCGAGTTCAAGGTCTGGCTGAAGCAAACGATCGGCGTGTTCGAGGCGGATGTCCTGACGGTCCCCAGCACCCGCTCGCGCTGCACCGTGGCCGACGACCGGGCGATGATCGTGATGCGCGTGGTGCGTCCGGGCGCCGATCCCAACGATATCGGCCGGCAGCTGCTCACCATGCGCATCGCGCGCGGGCAGGTGATCGTCGCGTCCGAGCTCAACATCCCCGAACTCCTGGGCGTCAGCCAGTGGCAGCAGACCCAGCACGCGCCGCTTTCGCCCGCCGACCTCGTCGCGCGCCTGGCGCTACGTGCTTCCGATCGCATCGAGCCGTTGATCGAGGCGCTCGGCAACCGCCTCGATGATATCGAGGAACAGCTGATCTCCGCCCACGACTCGAGGAATCAGTCGCGTCTGGCGCAATTGCGGCGTGACCTTATCAGCTTTCGCCGGCTGATCTGGCCCCAGCGCGACGTGCTGACGACCCTGGAGGTCGAGGACATATCGTTCTTCACCGAGCGAGACCGCATGCGCCTGCGCGAGGCGTCGTCCCGTTCGGCCCGATTGGGTGACGAGTTGCAGACGCTCTCCGAACGCGCGGTGCTCGTCCATGAGCAGGTCCTCGATGCCCGCTCCGAGCAGTTGAACCGCACCATGCTGGTGCTGGCCGCAGTGACGGTCGTGTTCCTGCCATTGACGCTTGTCACCGGTGCCCTCGGCATGAACGTCTCGGGCATTCCTTTTTCCGATGAACCATGGGCGTTTGTCGGTGTTTGCGTGGGACTTGTGGCGGTCGCGCTCGGGCTCGTCTGGTGGATGCACGGACGCCGCTGGCTGTAAGCGCGCAATTTTCCGACAAGTTACAGAAATGTGCGTGTGACGATTCAGCAACATGCCTGCCTCAAACATGAGCAGGGGTCTTGCCGGTCAACCATTTGGCCAGAATTGCCATCACACTCTCGCCTGAACCGAGCTATTAGAACGCCGGGGGCGGGCAGAGGAACCCAAGCACACGAAGGACTCGTGAAGCCGGGCCTGTCTAACCTGACCCTCGCTACGGCCGTGCCCTCGGCCGAATGGGACAAGAACAGGCATGAACGCCAGAAGTGCCATTTCCTCGAGCAGCCCATTTCCCGCCATGCCCCCCATGCGCGCCGGGCTCGGTCCGCTTGCTTCAATCCGGACACAAATTCTTACTACAGTCCTAACAAACAAGCTGTCATGGCCGGTTCTGCGCGCTGTTTCGAGCGAGCGCACTGGCATCGCAGCCCCCACGAGATGGAGTGCGTCCGGACCCGCCGAGCAGCGGATCGGGGCGAGAAGGAGTAAGATGACGGCTATCCGGGACATATCCCTGATTTCCGTTGCGGCGAGTGTCCTGTTGACCTTGGCGGTAACCGCGCCCGTACGCGCGCAGACCGCGGTCGACGCAGCCCTGGAGATGGCCAATACGCTTGACGGCGCCGGTGGCGGCGTGTCGGGCGATGCGCTGTTGTCCGCGCTCGAAGGTGCGGCGGAGGCCGGCCAGCCCATGGCGCTCTGGCAACTCGGCACCATGTACGAGAATGGCGAGGGCGTCGCCAAGGACCCCGTCAAGGCCTTCGGCTATTTCTCGCAGATCGCCAACCAGCACGCCGATACGCCCCCGCGGGGCGTGGAGGCCGATATCGTCGCCCAGTCCTTCGTCAAGGTGGGCGAATACTACCGGCAGGGTCTGCCCGATGCCGGCATCGCGGCCGACACCGAGCGTTCGCACACGCTGCTGCTGCACGCCGCGACCTATTTCGGCGATGCCGACGCCCAGTATCTCGTGGGCCTGCTCTACCTCGAAGAGGACGGCCTCGGCTACAATCCGCTCCAGAGCGCCCGCTGGTTCTCGCTCGCCGCCCGCAAGGGGCATGGCCCCGCCCAGGCGCAGCTCGGCGAATTGATGTTCAATGGCATCGATGGTTTCGAAGCTCAGCCCGTCGAAGGGCTGATGTGGATGACCATGGCGCGCCAGCGCGTCGCCGGCACCAGCGACGAGGCCTGGGTCACCGAAAAGCTCAATACCTCCCTGGCGCTCGCCACACCCGAGGAGCGCGCCGAAGCCACCCAGCTCGCCGCGCAGATCGGCCCCCAGCTCGAAGGCCTTTGAGCCTTTCCGATCAGAACGTGAACTGCCCTTCGACCGGCACGTGGTCGCTGGGCTTGTCCCAGCCGCGGACGTCCTTGTGAACCGTGACGTTTTCGAGCCTGTCGGCCGCCTGCGGCGAGAGCAGCAGGTGGTCGATGCGGATACCTGCGTTCCGCCGCCAGGCGCCCGCCTGGAAGTCCCAGAACGTATAGTTCGGCTCCGAGCTCACGCAGCGCAAGGCGTCGACGAGACCGAGGTTGAGCAGCGACCGGAAGCGCTCCAGGCTCTCGGGTCGGAACAGCGCATCGCCCCACCAGGCCCCCGGATCGTGCACGTCGACGGGCGCGGGGATGAGGTTGAAGTCGCCCAGCAGAACGAACGGCTCCTCGAACGAAAGACGCTGTTCGACAAAGCTGTGCAGGCGCTCCATCCAGGCGAGCTTGTAGGGAAATTTCTCCGAATCGACCGGGTTTCCGTTGGGCAGGTAGATGCCGCAGACGCGAATGGCTCCACCCTCGACCGAGAACACGCCTTCGATCAGCCGCGCCTGCTCATCCGCATCGTCGCCCGGCAGGCCCCGGTGCACCTCGTCGAACGGCACGAGCGAAAGAATCGCGACCCCGTTCCAGCCTTTCTGTCCATGCACCTCGACATTGTAGCCGAGCGCCTCGAGCTCGAGTCGCGGGAAGGTTTCGTCGACGGTCTTGGTCTCCTGCAGCACCACGATGTCCGGCTTTTCCTGGCGGAGCCATTCGAGCAGCGCCCCGATATGGGCGCGGATGCCAGCGACGTTCCAGGTGGCGATGCGCATGAAGCTGCTCCTTTTCGAGGGCGCAGGCTAGCCGCCGGCGGCCGCGGGAGCAACGCCATAGACGGCGTTGCGCACATCGGCGGGGAACTGGCCGGTGCACCCCTCGACCCCCGTGTTGGTCATGATGATGAGGGAAAGGCCGTTGACCGGATCGATGAACCAGGAGTGGCCGTAGATCCCGCCCCAGTTGACCGTGCCCGGCGCGCTCGCCCAGCCGGCAGCGGCGGGGTCGTCGAGCACTGCGCCCAGGAACCCGAAGCGCATCCCCGGCGACTCTTCGCGCGGCAGGTCGCCGACCTGGTTGCGCATGGCCATCGCCGTCGTCTCGGCGGAAAGGATCGGGTCTCCGCCGCGCCGCAAGGCCTCGAGGAACTGGAGGATGTCGCCGGCCGTGCCCACCATGCCGGCGCCGCCCGACTGGAACGCGCGCGGATTGAAGATGCGGCCGGGTGAGAAAAGCGTGCTGCCCTCGCCGCTGACGACGATGTGCGGATCTCCCATGCGCACCGGCTCCGGCTCGGCATCGCCATAAGGCACCGCGAGGCGCGAAAGGTCGGTGACGGCAAAGCCGGTGTCGGTCATGCCGAGAGGCCCCATCACGTAGCGCTTCGCCGCTTCGTCGAGCGTAGTGCCCTCCACCTTGGCGATCACCGCACCAAGAACGTCGATGGCGACGGAATACTGCCAGGCCGTGCCCGGCTCATAGAAGAGGGGAAGGGCCGCGACGCGGTTGAAGTTCGCTTCGAAGTCGAAATCGGTGTTGCCGAGCCCCGTCGAGATCATCGGATCGGCGTAGGCATACCCGAGCCCAGCCGTATGCGTCAGCAGCTGGCGAACGGTGATCGTCGGCTGGCGTCCGTCCGGCAGTTTCGGCGTGAAATAGGGCAGGTGGCTCGCCACGACGTCATCGAGACCGAGCCGGCCGCGCTCGATCATGGCGAGCGCCGTTGCGGCAACGATCGGCTTGGTGACCGACGCCAGGCGGAAGATCGTGTTTTCCGCGATGGGCTTGCCGGCCTCGCGATCGGCAAAGCCGGCCGTGCGGCGATAGACGATCTCTCCATCGCGCGCGACGAGCACTACCGTACCGACGATCTTCCGGCGCGCAATGGCGGTGTCGATGACATGATCAAGCAGGCTGCCGTGCTGCATGAATCGTTCTCCTGATGAGACACAGACTGTGTGAAGAGGGGACGTCGGAAGTCAAGCGGACGTGCGGCCGCGCCGCCCGGCCGGGTGGCCTCGCGGTTCCTCGTGAACGCGGCATGCGGCGGCGACAGCCTCATGCAAACTTAAAACGGAGGCTTTCGCCGCCGCATGCGGTGGGGTTTCCGATCCATGGGGACGCGCCGGTCTTCACGCGATGAATCTCCCGGCTCCTTGCGGAAGGCCGGAACACCTCGCGCGGCAACGCGACCGCCCCACGGGCCCAGGGCCAGACGACTCCAGCCCCTCCCACCTGCCCTGCCACAGACCGTTCGTCGCGACCTCGCGTTCCCGTGACGGGTGAGGAGGAGTATGGAGGCAGTGTGAAGGTGCGGGGATAAGTTCGTGGTTTTGGAGCCGGATCAACGGGTTGGCGCTTGGCTCCCCTCCCCCCTGAGGGAAGGGGTCGGGGGTGGGGGGAAGTTCGGTGGCTCACAGAGTCACCCCCACCCTCAGTCCCTCCCCTCAAGAGGGAGGGAGGCGCATTGTGCCTGTGGCATCATTGCGCCACCCCCACCGGCTGTCATCCCGGCGAAGGCCGGGATGACAGTTTGTGGAGTGGCGGCGGCGGGACCTGATACCCGGCTCACTTGCCCGTTCATACACCTTGCGGCGGTGGCAACATCTCAGGATGGGCCCCGGCCTGCGCCGGGGTGACAATCGGGGAAGGGGACGGCGGCGGTGCTCGAGCACGGGGTCTCCTACGACGCCTTGCGCGCGCTCCGCCGCGGTCGGTTGGGGAGGATGGCGCCAGGATTGATCGGTCGCAGGTGAGGCTGATGGTTGGCCATCACGCGCTCGATCACCCGGATCGCCTTGTCGGTGCCGTCCTCGGCGTTGATCTCTTCGGCGACGGCAGCCGCCCGGTGGCGGTAGGAGACGTTGCTGGAAAGATCCTTAAGCGCCTCGGCGAGGAGCTCGGGCGTGAGCTTGCGTAAACGCACGGGTTTCGGCCCGCAACCGAGCTCGTAGACGCGCCGGCCCCAATAGGGCTGGTCGACCGCCTGCGGCACGATGAAGGTCGGGCGTCCGAGATGGAGCCCGGCCGCCGTGGTGCCCGCGCCGCCATGGTGAACGACCGCGCTGACGTAGCGGAAGAGCCGGTCGTGCGGCGCCTTCTCGATGGCGAAGATGTTCTCGGGCAGGTCGGAGGGATCGATGCCGCCCCAGCCGCGTGCGACGACCGCCCGGCCGCCCCAGGCACGCACGGCCTCTTTCAGGATCTGCGTGTTGCGTTGCGCACCGAACGGCATGGAACCGAAGCCGATATAGACCGGCGCCTCGCCGGCCGCGAGGAACTTGCGGAACGCGTCCGAAGGCTGCCAGTTGCTGCGGTCGTGCAGCGACCAGTAGCCGGTGACGATCGCGGTCTTCGGCCAGTCGCGCGGGCGCGGCGAGACAATCGGGGAGTAGGCGTAGAGGGTGGTCAGCGGCGAGCCGTCGGTATTGCGGAAGAGCCCGCCCATCAGCCGCGCATCGAGCCCCATCAGCTCGCGCCGCAGCTTGTTGCGCGGCAGGTTGTAGTACATCTGCTGCACGGTCATGGCAGTGTAGGTCAGCCGGTTGAACGCTTTGCCGAAATCCGAACCCACATAGTACATGCAGAGCGGGAACTCGCTGGTCGAATTCAGCGGTTGCAGCGCCGACATGATCGCCGGGATGCGCAGCGCCTCGGCGATGTCGATACCAAAGCTGGTATTCATGTTGAGGATGATGGCGTCGGCGCCTTGGCACATCACCCAGGCATGCCGCGCGGCGACGTCGACGATCTGCTGGCCCTGGCGCAGCAGCGACGGGCCGTTGATGAGCATGGACTGGCTCATCGCGTTCTCGAAGCGGGACTGCTGCAGGAAATTCTGGATCGAGGCGCCGAGCGAGTGGAACTCCACCCCATAGCCCTCGATCATGTCCTTGAAGTCCTCGGACGCGCCGAGGACGACCGAGTAGCCTCTCTGCTTGAGCGCCACCGCAAGGGCCAGATATGGCTGGACGTCGCCTTGCGTGCCTATGGTGCACAAGGCAATGCGCTTACCCATTCGATCCTCACCACACGCCGTTCGAACCGGAAGCGGGAGCTGCCGGACCATTTACATTGCATCCGGGTGCAATTAAGAACGGCCTCTCACTAGCTGGTTTCATTACAAAAATCGCTGTCGAAGGGCAAGAGAGATGCCGTCCCGCACCGTTTCCGTTCTGGTTGGAGCAACGCTCACCGGTAACCGGATGTCGGCTGCCTTCGCTGCGATTTCAAGGGGTTGGCCGGCGGCAAACGCTCGTTAGCTCTTCCCGCTGGGCCACAGTGTGGCCGGGAAGAGCCGAGCACGAGCGAACCGGCGACAGGGTGTCCCCGCGCCGATCTCGATCCGTTCAATCGACGCTCCGAGACCGTCCGGGACCTGCCGCTTAACCCCCTGACAACCACAATTCCGCGATAATGGCGGTCTCTCATCAATGAGACGCTTCCCTTGGGGAATCGCGAGAGTGAGGGCGTGATCCGCCCGCCGAGGACAGTTATGAGCGAAGACTTCCACCGCATCCGCCGTTTGCCGCCCTATGTGTTCGAGCACATCAATCCGATCAAGGCGAAGGCCCGGGCCGAAGGCGTCGACATCATCGATCTGGGTATGGGCAACCCCGACCTGCCGACCCCGGACCATATCGTCGCCAAGCTGCAGGAGACGGTGCTCAACCCCAAGACCCACCGCTATTCGTCCTCCAAGGGCATTCCAGGCCTGCGCAAGGCCCAGGCGAGCTACTACGGCCGCCGGTTCGGCGTGAAGCTCAATCCGGACACCCAGGTCGTCGCGACCCTCGGCTCCAAGGAAGGCTTCGCCAACATGGCTCAGGCCATCACCGCGCCGGGCGACGTGGTGCTGGTGCCGAACCCGACCTATCCGATCCACTCCTTCGGCTTCATCATGTCCGGCGGTGTCGTGCGCTCAATGCCGGCTGAGCCGAACGAGGATTTCCTGCGCTCGCTCGACCGGGCCGTGCGCCACTCGATCCCCAAGCCCATCGCGCTGATCCTCAACTATCCGGCGAACCCGACCGCCTATACCGCCGACCTCGATTTCTATGCCGAGGTCGTCCGCTATTGCCGCGAGCAGGGCATCTTCATCCTTTCCGACCTCGCCTATGCCGAGATCTATTTCGACGAGACCGAACCGCCGCCCTCGATCCTGCAGATCCCCGGCGCCATCGACATCGCCGTCGAATTCACCTCCATGTCGAAGACCTACTCCATGCCCGGCTGGCGCGTCGGCTTCGCCGTCGGCAACGAGCGCCTGATCGCGGCGCTCGCGCGGGTGAAATCCTACCTCGACTACGGCGCGTTCACCCCTATCCAGGTGGCGGCAGCAACCGCCCTCAACGGCTCGGACGAGGTGATCGAGGAAGTGCGCCGCATCTACAAGCACCGCCGCGACGTGATGGTCGAGAGTTTCGGACGCTCCGGCTGGATCATCCCCACCCCCAAGGCCACCATGTTCGCCTGGGCGCCCATCCCCGATCAGTATGCGCATCTCGGCTCGCTCGAGTTCGCCAAGCTCCTGGTCAAGGAAACGGGCGTCGCCGTGGCGCCGGGCGTCGGATTCGGCGAGTATGGCGACCAGTACATCCGCCTCGCCTTCGTCGAGAACGAGCAGCGCATCCGCCAGGCGGCCCGCAACATCAAGAAACTGCTGGGCTCCAAGGCAGGGCACGGCAACGTCGTCCCCCTCGCCGTCAACAAGTAGCGAATGGGATGAACCATGCGAGCCGCCGTTCCGATGGGACGGCGGCTTTTTGCTGGGCTGCGCGCGGATTATACATGACAACATAAGTCCGCTTTTGTATGGATCGCACGATCCCAAGCGGAGTGTTGTCCATGCTTCCCGTTCGCCACGCGGTTCTTGCTCTTGGCGCTTATGTTCTTGGTATCCTTGCTGCTGCCGCCCAGTCCGCGTTCCCCGTAACGATCGAGCATGTCTACGGCGAAACGATCATCGAAGCCGCGCCGCAGCGCATCGTCACCTGGGGCTGGGGCAACGAGGACGCGGCGATTGCACTGGGAGCGGTTCCGGTCGGCATGCCGTTCCAGTCCTATGGCGGCGGGGACGACGGCGTGCAGCCCTGGATCGAGGAAGCACTGGCAGCGGCTGGAGCGCCTGCGCCGGCCATGCTCGACAATTCCGGCGAACCGCCCGTCGAGCAGATCGCCGCGCTCCAACCCGATCTGATCCTCGCCGTCTTCTCCGGCATCACGCAGGAACAATACGCGCTGCTCTCGGCCATCGCGCCGACGGTCGCCTATACGGGCGACGCCTGGTCGACACCCTGGCAGGACGTGACCCGAACCGTCGGCAAGGCCATCGGCAAGCCGGACGAGGCCGAAGACCTCGTCACACAAACCGAGCAGTGGCTTGCCGACGAAGTGGCCAAGCATCCTGCGCTCGAGCAGATCACCTTCGCCAGCGCCAACGACTATGATGGCTCCATCGCGGTCTATGCGCCGCTCGACGCGCGCATGAAGTTCCTGACCGATCTCGGCCTCGAGCTCGACCCGAGCGTCGCCGAACTGGCGCCCGACAATGGCGAGTTCTTCTATTCCCTGAGCTACGAGCTCTTCGATGAGCTGGAGGGCGACATCTTCGTCACCTACTACGAGGAGCAGTCGGCACTCGACGCGTTCCTCGCCAAGCCCTACGCCCAGACCTATCCGCCCATCCGAAACGGCGGACTCGCCGCGCTTGTCGGCACGGAAAACGTCGCGGCCGTCTCGCCACCCTCGGCCCTCTCGCTGCGCTGGGGCTTCCCCACCTATCTCGGCGTCCTCGCACAAGCCGCCGAAAACGTCATCAACTGATGCTCAGAGGCATTCCCATGCGCAAGCTCGCATCCCTCACCCTCGTTCTCCTCGCCTCGACTGCCGGTGTGATCGCGGAGGATACGTTCCCCGTCACCATCACCACGGCGCTTGGCCAGGCCGTCATCCCCGAAAAGCCGGAGCGGGTGGTCGCCTGGGGCTGGTCTGCGCAGGATGTCGCGCTGGACCTCGGTGTCGTACCCGTCGGCATGCCGTTCTTCCAATACGGGGGCGGCGAGGACGGCGTGCTGCCGTGGACCGAGGCGAAGATCGCCGAGATGGGGGCGCAGATGCCCGTTGTGCTGCCCAATACGACGGAACCGCCGATCGAGGCCATCGCCGCCCTCGAGCCGGACGTGATCATCGCACCCTATTCGGGACTGACGCAGGAGGAATATGACCTCCTGAGCAACATCGCCCCGGTCGTTGCCTATCCGGAATCGCGCTGGTTCGCGACCTGGCAGCAGGTGGTGGAGCTGACGGGCGCGGCGCTGGGTCTTTCGCAAGAGGCCGACGCCCTGGTCGCGGAGACCGAATCCTTCATGCGGGGGGAAGCGGCGGCTTATCCCGAAATCCAGGGCGCGGTCTTTGCCAACGTGCTCAACCGTACCGACGGCCAGGTGGCTGTGCGCATGGAGAAGGACCCGCGCGTGCAGTTGCTCGTCGACCTCGGCATGGTGCCCGCGGCCAGGGCCGAGGGCTCCGAGCTGGTGCCGAACGGGATTTCCTATCTTCTCAGCTACGAGAACTTCGACCGGATCGAAGCCGATCTGCTGGTCACCCTGTTCGACAGCGACGAGATCGCCGACGAGTTCTTCTCGCTTTCCTACATCGAGCTCGCCCCACTGGTCGAGAAGGGCGCCTATGCGCGGCTGACCGGGATCGAGAAGACCATGGCCGTGTCCGGCGCCGTCACGCCGCTGTCGCTGCGCTGGGGATTTCCCGAATACATCAAGGCGGTAGGCGAGGCGGCGAAGGTGGCGCGGCAATAGCGCGCTTCCTATAAACTCCTATTGACGGCTAGGCGATTTCCTATTCATGTGTCGCGCACCATGAGCGACATACAATCCTTCCGCCAGACCGTCGAAGCCTTCATCTCCGCCAGAGGGTGGACACCCACTCGGTTCGGGCGGACCATTGCCGGCGATCCGCTCTTCGTCTTCGACCTGCGCGAGGGCCGCGAGCCGCGCTCGGACACGCGCATGCGCATCCTGAAGGCCATGCAGGAATTCGCCGACGCCGGCAGCGACGCGCCCCTTCGCATCGGCGTCGCCGGGCTCGGCAATGTCGGGGCGACGCTGGTGCGCATCCTGCAGAAGGACGGCGTGGAGCTGACCCGCAAGCTCGGACGCCAGATCGTGGTGACCGCCGTCGCCGCGCGTTCCCGCTCGCGTGACCGCGGCATCGATATCTCGAACCTCGAATGGTTCGACGATCCCGTCGCTCTCGCCAAATCCGACCGCATCGACCTCTTCGTCGAGCTCATCGGCGGCGAGGACGGTCCCGCTTACGCTGCGGTCAAGGCTGCGCTGGAGATCGGCCGCCCGGTGGTCACCGCCAACAAGGCCTTGCTCGCCAAGCACGGCGTGGCACTCGCCAAGGTTGCCGAGGAAGCGGGCACGCAGCTTGGCTTCGAAGCGGCGGTCGCCGGCGGGATTCCGGTCATCAAGACCCTGCGCGAGGGGCTGGGCTCGGCCTCGATCGAGCGCGTCTACGGCATCATGAACGGCACGTGCAACTACATCCTCACCCGTATGGGAGAGGAGGGCATATCGTTCGCCGAATGCCTCAAGGACGCGCAGGAGCTGGGCTACGCCGAGACCGATCCGACCTTCGACGTCGAGGGCTTCGACACCGCCCACAAGCTTGCTATCCTCGCAACGCTCTGCTTCGGCTACGAGATCGCCCCGGACAGGATCCACGTCGAGGGCATCACCCGCATCTCGCAGGCCGACATCAAGGTCGCCGCCGACCTCGGTTACAAGATCAAGCTCCTCGGCATCGCCCAGCGCTCCGACGGCGGCATAGAGCAGCGCGTGCACCCGACGCTGGTGCCGAAAGGCAGCGCCATCGCTGGCGTCGATGGGGTGATGAACGCGGTCGCGCTCGAAACCGATCATGTGCACGAGCTGCTGCTGGCCGGCCCCGGCGCCGGCGGCCCGCCGACGGCTTCTTCGGTGCTCTCGGACATCCTCGACATCGCCCGCGGCACCAAGGTGCCGCCGCTCGGCGTCTCCAGCGCTGAACTGCTCCCCTACAAGCAGGCGCCCATGCGCGCCCACGAGGGCGGCTACTACATTCGCCTCAACGCCAAGGACGTGCCCGGAGCGCTCGCCGCCATCGCCACCCGCATGGCCGAGCGCTCGATCTCCATCGAGAGCGTCATCCAGCGGCCGGATCTGCATGTGACGGACCCCGCCGGCGAAAGCACCCGCACGCGCACTGTCGTCATCCTGACCCAGGACACGCTTGAAGCGGACGTGCGTGAATCGCTTGCGCTGATCGCCGACGACGGGTTCATTGTCGGCGAGCCCCAACTGATCCGCATCGAGACGCTCTAGCCGCCATACCGGCGCCGCAATGGCGGACAACGAGAGCGAACGAAAAAAGAGGGCGGGGGAGACGGCCATGAAACTGACCAAGGCGGACAGCAACCGGTCGCCCGCCCATATCGACCGCAGCCTGACGCTCGAGATCGTGCGTGTCACCGAGCACGGCGCCATCGCTGCCGCCTACTGGCGCGGCAAGGGCGACGAGAAGGCCGCTGACGAGGCAGCCGTCGAAGCCATGGGCGGCGAGCTCGCCAAGGTGCAGATCAACGGACGCATCGTCATCGGAGAGGGCGAGCGCGACGAAGTCGACAGCCTCTACATCGGCGAGGAGGTTGGCGCCGGCGCCGGCGCCGAGGTCGACATCGCCGTCGATCCGCTCGAAGGCGTCACCCTCTGCGCCAAGAACCAGCCCGATTCCATCTGCGTCTTGGCGCTCGCCGAGCGCGGCGGGCTCCTCAACGTCGCCCGCAACGTCTACATGCACAAGATCGCCATCGGCCCCGGCTACCCGGAAGGGCTGGTGCATATCGAGCGCAGCCCGACCGAGAACGTCACGGCCCTCGCCGAGGCCAAGGGCGTGCCGCTCTCCGAGATCACCGCCTGCGTGCTCGACCGGCCGCGCCACGCCGCGCTCATCGACGAGCTGCGCGCCTGCGGGGTCGCGGTCAAGCTGATCAGCGATGGCGACATCGCGGGCGTGATCCATGCCGCCCAGACCGAAGATACCGGCATCGACATTTATCTGGGCTCCGGCGGCGCGCCCGAAGGCGTGCTGGCTGCCGCGGCGTTGCGCTGCACGGGCGGGCAGATGCAGGGCAAGCTGATCCTCGACACGCCCGAAAAGCGCGACCGCGCCCATCGCATGGGCATCATCGATCCCGCCCGCATCTACGAGGTGACCGACCTCGCATCCGGCGACGTGCTCTTTGCCGCCACCGGCGTCACCGACGGCAATATGCTCACGGGCGTCAAACTGCGGCGCGACAGCGTCGAGACATCCACCATCGTCATGCGCTCCTGGTCGCAGACCATCCGCTGGGTGAACGCGCGGCACGCGCGGTAGGTGTGGATCATGCCACGCCCTCGTGGTTCGAGGGTCGCTGCGCTCCCGCCTCACCATGAGGGCTGATGGTGAGCCTGTGCCGGTCCAGTAGCCTCATGGTGAGGTGCCGCAAAGCGGCCTCGAACCACGAGGCGTGGCACTAAGCATGATTTGCACAACCTTGGACCTGGAAGGGGCTAGCCCCATGTCCCCGCTTGTGGCTTAGCTCTGCCTATGCTGGATGCCCCGCGCATATTCCTCGACGTCAAAAGCTCGATCACCGGGCGAACGTGGATCGACCGGCTCGACGCCAACGCCGTGCGAAATGCCGGCGCCATCGGCCAGCGCACCGGGCTTTCCGAAATCCTCGCCCGGATCGTCGCGGCGCGCGGCGTCGGCATCGAGGACGCCGAACGCTTCCTCGAACCGACCATCCGCGAGCTGATGCCGGACCCTTCGACCCTGACCGACATGGACGCGCTCGCCGAGCGGCTGGTCAGGGCCATCACCGACAACGAGCAGGTGGCGCTCTTTGGTGACTACGACGTCGACGGCGCCTGCGCCTGCGCGTTGATGAGCCGGTATCTGGCGCACTTCGGCGCGGTGCCGAGCGTCCACATCCCCGATCGCATTTTCGAGGGCTACGGCCCAAATGCTGCGGCGATGGACAAGCTCATCGATGCCGGCGCTTCGCTGATCGTCACGCTCGACTGCGGCACGACGAGCGACCAGCCGATCGCCCACGCCCGCGAGCGCGGCGCCGAGGTACTGGTCATCGACCATCACCTGTCCGACCACGAGTTGCCGCCGGCCAACGCCCTGGTCAACCCGAACCGTCCCGACGACATCTCCGGCCTCGGCTATCTCTGCGCCACCGGAGTGACGTTCATGGTCCTGGTCGCCGTCAACCGGCTGCTGCGCCAGCGCGGCGACACGAGTTTGCCGGACCTGATGGGCCTGCTCGATCTCGTGGCGCTTGCGACGGTCTGCGACGTGGTGCCGTTGACCGGCCTCAACCGCGCCTTCGTCCTGCGCGGACTCGAGATCGCACGCCAGGGCCGCAACCGCGGCGTCTCGGCCCTGGCGCTCGCCGCCCGTATCAACGGCCCGCTCAATCCCTACCACCTCGGTTTCCTCATCGGCCCGCGCATCAATGCCGGCGGGCGCATCGGCGATGCCGCGCTCGGCGCGCGTCTGTTGAGCCTCGACGACGAACACCAGGCGCTGGCAATTGCCGCCCGGCTCGACGAGCTGAACGTTGAGCGGCAGCGCATCGAGGTCGAGGCCGTCGAGGAGGCTGCGGCGGCCGCCGAGGCGGAGATCGGAGGCGGGGAGGGGCCGCCGGTACTCGTCCTCGCCTCGGCCAACTGGCACGCCGGCGTCGTCGGCCTCGTCGCCTCGCGCCTGCGCGAGCGCTTCGAGCGGCCGGTCGTCGCCGTCGCCCTCAATCCGGACGGCACCGGCACCGGCTCGGGCCGCTCGATGCCGGGCGTCGACCTCGGCCGGGCGATCATCGATGCGGTCGAGACCGGCCTCATCGCCAAGGGTGGCGGGCACGCCATGGCCGCGGGCGTGACGTTGCGCAACGGCGAGCTTTCGGCGCTGCGCGCTCACCTCAACGCCGCTCTTGCCGAAGCCGTCGCCGCCGCCCGCGCCGCCACGGCCCTCAAGATCGACGCGGCGCTGACGGCTCGCGGCGCGACGCCCGAGCTGGTGCACGAAATCGAGCGGGCAGGGCCCTACGGCGCCGGCAACCCGACGCCGGTCTTCGCCTTCCCCGCCCACTGGATTCGCTTCCCGCAGATCGTCGGCAAGGGGGGACACGTCAGCTTCTCGCTCGGCAGCGACGACGGCGCGCGCCTCAAGGCCATCGCCTTCCGTGCCGCCGGCAACGCTATCGGCGATGCGCTGATGCGCGGCCCGGACGGTGGTCCCCTCCACGTCGCCGGCACGCTTTCGCTCGATCACTGGCAGGGCCGCGAGCAGGTTCAGGTGCGCGTCGTCGACCTCGCGAAACCGTGAAAGAGCGTCTTGCATATCCGTTTTCGGGAGCTAAACTACTGAAAGGCATGACACCGGCAGCGTCCGCGGGGCGTGAGCCATGGTGCCTTTCGCCGCCCCTGTAACTCCAGCGGCAGCCACGACGACAGCGGCGCCGCGCAAGTTCGGATCCGTCAGCAGCATGACCAAGACAGCCGTAAACCAGTCTCGCAGCGGCACCTCGCTTTGGACGCATCTCTTCTCGCGATTCGTGGAATGGGCGGGCCTGCGCCTCATCGGCAACCCGAAATATGGCGCAGTGACCGTCATTCTGCCGAACGGGCGCACCCGCACGCTCGGCAACCCCGCCACGGGACAGCATGCAGTCCTGCGCCTCAAGAACTTCCGCGTGCTCTCCGAGGCCATGAAGCGCGGCACGGTGGGCTTTTCATCGGCCTACATGAACGGCGATATCGAGGTCGACGACCTGACCGCGCTCTTCCGCTTCTTCCTGCAGAACCGCGACATGTTCGACAACGCCAACCCCGGCATCTTCCGCCGGGCGGCGCAGGACCTGCACTACCATATCTCGCGCCGCAACACGCTCGAGGGTTCCAAGCAGAACATCGCCGAGCACTACGACCTCGGCAACGACTTCTACGGTCAGTGGCTCGACCCCTCGATGACCTATTCGTCGGCCGTTTTCACCTCCGGCGATCAGAGCCTCGAGGAAGCCCAGCTCGCCAAGTACCGGCGCGTCGCCGACATGGCGGGCGTGACCGAAGGCTCGAGCGTGCTCGAGATCGGTTGCGGCTGGGGCGGGTTTGCCGAAACCGTTGCCCGCCACTACAGGGCAAAACTGCGCGGCATCACCCTTTCGGCCGAGCAATTGAAGTTCGGGCTCGAGCGCCTGAAGAGCCAGGGGCTCGACAAGTTCGCCGAGCTGGTGTTCGAGGACTACCGGAATACGCAGGGTCAGTTCGACCACATCGCTTCCATCGAGATGATCGAGGCGGTGGGCGAGGACAACTGGCCGAGCTACTTCCAGACGCTGCACGACCGGTTGAAGCCCGGCGGCACCGCCGCCATTCAGGCCATCACCATCAACGAGGCCGATTTCGAGCACTATCGCAGCGGCCCCGACTTCATCCAGCGCTACATCTTTCCGGGCGGCATGTTGCTGACCAAGACAGTGATGAAGGAGTTCGGCGAGAAGGTCGGGCTGGTGCTGGAGAACGCCGAGAACTTCAGGCTCTCCTACGCGCGCACCCTCGCCCTCTGGCGCGAGCGCTTCCTCGAGCGCTGGCCGATGATCGCCCCGCTCGGCTACGACGAGTACTTCAAGCGCAAGTGGGTCTACTACCTCAGCTATTGCGAGGCGGGCTTCACCGAAGGCTCGATCGACGTCGGCATCTACCAGTACCGCAAGCCGGCCTGAGGCCAACGACGGGATCAAAAGGGCGGCTCCGGGGCGCCCTTTCCTTTGGACTTACGGCACCTGGACTTACGGCACCGGCACGCCATAGATGCGGGCGATGTCGTCGAGCATCATGTGGGCGCAGAGGATGCCGCCGCCGGTATTCCAGATCATCTCGTTGACGCGGGCGGTGCGGCCGGCCTTCACCGCCTCGAGGTTCATCCAGAGCGGATCGTTGGTCCAGTCCTCGAGATTGGCGACGTCCTCGGGCAGGTCGAGATCGTTGGAGAAGTAGAAGATGCGGTCGCCCGCCATGTCGGCGATGCGCTCCTTCTGCACCTCTTCGGCGAAATCCGTCCGGTCCTGCGCGGGCGGCCGCTTGAAGCCGACGAGATCGAGGACGACGCCCGGGAAGCTGCCGCGATAGTAGATGCGGGTGCGTCCCGGCGAGAAGCGCACCAGCGAGATCTCCTCGTTCGCCGCCTCGCCGAGCGCGTCCCGCAACGCCGCCGCACGGGCCGTCAGCGCGTCGACATTGGCGGCCGCTTCTTCGCCGAGGCCCAGGACCTCGCCGTAGAACCCGTAGTTGTCCAGCCAGGTCTCGCCGATGCTTTCGGAAAAGACAGTCGGCGCGATGGCAGCGAGCTGCTCGTAGACCTTCTCCTGGCGGACCTTGGTGCCGATGATGAGATCGGGTTGGAGCGCGGCCACCCGCTCGAGATCGATCGCCGTCTCCATGCCGAGCGGAACCGTATCAGCCAGCGGCTCGGCGAGGTGGTCATACCACGGATCGCCGTTCCAGGACTGCGCCGCGCCGATCGGAATGACGCCCAGATGGACCAGCGCCTCGGTGCCTTCATTGGTGAGGATGACGACCCGCTGCGGGTTGTCCGGCACGTCGGTCACGCCCATGGCATGGGTGATCTCCACTGCCGAGGCGGGGAGCGCCGCGGCCGCGTAAGCGAGAGCGCAGGCGGCGAGGAACCGGTTGAGCATGATGGTCTCCGGGTAAGAAAGGTTCAGGGGACCGCGACGCCGTATGCGCGGGCGACGTCGTCGAGCATCATGTGCGCGCAATAGATGCCGATGCCCGCGTTCCAGATCAGGTTGTCCGCCGCATGCGCCTTGCCGGCCTGGACGGCGTCGAGCGACTGCCAGAGCGGCTCCTCCGTCCAGTCGGCGAGATAGGCAACCGATTCGGCATCGGCGTCGGAGAAATAGAAAATCCGGTCACCCGCCATGTCCGGAATGCGCTCCTTGCCGATCTCCTCGCCCACGCCCGGCCTGTCCTGCGCCGCCGGGCGCCTGAACCCGATCTCGGAGAGGATCACGGCGGGGAAATTATCGTTGAAGTAGAGCCGCGTGCGCCCCGGCGAGAATCGCACGAGCGAAATCTCCTCCTCGATCGCGAGGCCGAGCTCTTCACGGAGGCGCGCGACCCGCGCATCGAACGCGGCGAGGTCTGTTGCACCTTTCTCGGCAAGGCCGAGCGCATCGGCATAGAGCTCGTAGTTCTCCCGCCAGACGCCCCCTATGGTCTCCGAAAAGACCGTGGGCGCGATGGCCGAGAGCTGGTCGTAGATCTTTTCCTGCCGCACCTTCGAGCCGATGATGAGGTCGGGCTCGAGCGCAGCCAGCCGCTCGAGATCGACGGCGGTTTCCGTGCCGAGCGGAACAGTCTCCGTGAGACCCGCCGCGATATGCGCGTACCAGGGATCGGCGTACCAGGACTGCACGGCGCCGACCGGTGCCACGCCCAGATGCACCAGGGCTTCCGTACCCTCGTTCGTCAGCACCACGACGCGCTGCGGATCGTCTGGCACGTCGGTGACCCCCATGGCGTGGGTGACCTCACGGGCGTGAGCAAGGGTGGCCATGGCGAGAGTGGCGAGGACCGCCGTGGTCGCCAGGATAACGCGGTTCAGGGGCATTTACTCGCTCTGCGGACAGGGATCGGGCGGCGACCACACAGCCAGAAGTTAATATGACTGTCAACATCCGCTTATCAATGCTTTCGCCGCCGGTGAGCGACTTGACAGACCCCGGCACGGGCAGGATAGGTGCCGCGAATTCTTGTGTGGGGCAATCAGGTTTGACAATGATGCAACGGGCCATCCTCGCCGCGGCAATCGCCGCCACCGTCTCGTTTCCCTTCGCTGCCTGGGCGGAGCCCTGGAGCTACACGGACGGGTCGGGCGCGACCGTCACCCTCGACGACGTGCCGACGCGGATCATCGCCAGCGCCGACGCGGCGGCGGGGCTCATCCCGCTCGGCATCCGACCGGTCGGCATCTATGCCGACAGCGCCGTTGCCGACAGCAAGCCGGTGCAGGGGCTGGACCTGACCGGCATCGAGATCGTCGGGCAGGCCTGGGGCGAGATCGATATCGAGAAGGTCGCCGCGCTGGAACCGGACCTCGTCATCGCCGAATACTGGCCGCTCGACGAAGCCTGGAGTGGCGGACCGAACGTCACCGGTTCCGAGAGCCCGCTGCGCGCGCTCGCGCCCATCACCGGCCCGACGGTCGGCGACTCGATCCTGGCCCTCGTCGAGGACTACGAGGATCTCGCCACCAGCCTCGGCGCCGACCTCAGCGAACCCAAGGTCGCCGCCGACAAGGCTGCGTTCGAGACGGCACGCGGCGCGTTCGAGGCGGCCGTTGCCGCAAAGCCGGGCCTTACCGTGCTTGCCGTATGGGCCGGCGCCGACGCGCTCTATGTCGCCGCGCCCGCCGGGGCTTCCGAGCTGATGGATTTCGAGCGCTGGGGGCTCGACATCATCACCCCTGAAATAGCTGACGACCGAGGCTACTTCGAAACGCTGAGCTGGGAGCAGGCCGACAAGTACCAGCCGGATCTGATCCTCGTCGACAATCGCTCAGCCACCACTCTGGAGACTGCTCTCGCGCAGCCGACCTGGACGACGATCAAGGCAGCCCAAGCCGGTGCGGTCGCCGAATGGCCAGCCTACTGGCTGCGCAACTATGGCGCGTACGCAGGTGAGCTGGAAAAGCTCACCGCCGCGATCGCCGCTGCGGACGAGAACCTGACCGACTAGAGATGCAACGCCCGTAACATGACTTGACTATTCATGTTTGGGCTCGATAGGTGAGGCGGATCGCCAGCCATGGAGAGCTCGATGACCTCTCGCCGCTACCTCGTTCCGCTCGCTGCCGCACTGCACCTCGCGCTGGCGGTTTCGGCGCAGGCCCAGCAATGGAGCTATACCGACGGTTCGGGCGCGACCGTCACGCTCGATGAAGTCCCCCAGCGCCTCATCACCAGCGCCGTGGCAGCCGCCGCGCTGATCCCGCTCGGCATCCGCCCGGTCGGCATCTTCGCCGACAGCCCCGCCGACCAGAACAAGCCGCTGCAAGGCCTCGACCTCACCGGCATCGAGATGGTCGGCACCGCCTTCAACGAGATCGACATCGAGAAGGTCGCCGCCCTCGATCCGGACCTCGTGGTCGCCGAGTTCTATCCGATCAACAAGACATGGGCGGGCGGCAAATCCGTGACGGGGGAGGATAGCCCGCTCCGCGACCTTGCTCCCGTGACCGGTCCGGCGCAGGCCGACAGCATCGTCACCCTCATCGAGGACTACGAGGAGCTGGCCGAAAGCCTCGGCGCCGACCTCACGGCGCCCGCGATTGCTGCCGACAAGGCCGAGTTCGAGCGTGCGCGCGACGCCTTCCAGGCGGCCGTCGCCGCCAAGCCCGGCCTCACCGCCCTCGCGGTCTGGGCCGGCACCGACGCCTTGCACGTCGCCGCGCCAGAAGGCGCCGCCGAACTCATGGACCTGCGCGGTTGGGGGCTCGATCTCATCACGCCCGAGACAGCCAACGATCGCGGCTACTGGGAGACCGTGAGCTGGGAAAATGCCGACAAGTACCAGCCGGATCTGGTTCTCATCGACAACCGCGTCGCCAGCAACCGCGACGACGCCTTCGCCCAGCCGATGTTCACCGCCATCAAGGCGGCCGAGGCCGGCGCCGTGGGAGAGTGGCCCGCTTTCTGGCTGCGCAACTACCGCTCCTATGCCGAACAGCTCGACAACCTCACCACCGTGATCGAGGCCGCCGACGAGAACCTGGTCGCCGAGTGATGGAGGCGTCCGTCCGCCCCACGGCGATGCGATATCAGGCAACGCTTGCCCTCGGCCTTCTTGGGCTTGGCGTGATCGTCGCCATGGTCGCGTTCCTGTCGATGACGGTCGGCGCGCGCGCCATTCCGCTCGACATGGTCTGGACGGCTCTGACAGCGTTCGATCCCGACTCCACCGATCACCGCATAATCTGGGACCTGCGCCTGCCGCGCACGCTCATCGGCCTGCTGGTCGGGGCCGCTCTCGGCCTCTCCGGCGCGGTGCTGCAAGGCGCAACGCGCAATCCGCTGGCCGACACCTCCATCCTCGGCATCCACGCCGGAGCGGCCGTTTTCGTCGTCATGGGCATCTCGCTCTTCGGCATCACCCAGTTAAGCGTTTATGTCTGGCTGGCTTTTCTCGGGGCAGGGGTGGCGATGTTCGTCGTCTACGGCATAGCCTCCATCGGCCGGGAAGGGGCGACGCCGGTCAAGCTTGCCCTCGTCGGCGCGGCCATGACCGCCGCGCTCACCTCCGTCGTCAGCGCCGTGCTGCTGATGAGCCCGACGACCTTCGATCAGTTGCGCTTCTGGCAGGTCGGCTCGCTCGCCGGCCGCGACATGGCCGTGCTCATGCAGGTGTTGCCATTCCTCCTCGCCGGCATCGTGCTGGCGCTCGCCACCGCCCGCATGCTCGACGGCCTGTCGCTGGGTGAGGACGTTGCCCGCTCCCTCGGCCAGAACGTCAAAGTCTCGCGCGCCATTGCCGGCCTTGCCGCTGTGATCCTTGCCGGTTCGGCGACCGCCGCCGCCGGCCCCATTGCCTTCGTCGGTCTCACGGTTCCCCACGTCGCACGCGCGGTGACTGGCCCCAACTACCGCTGGATCCTGCCGTATTCCATGCTGCTGGCGCCTATCCTGCTGCTGGGCGCCGACATTATCGGGCGCATCGTCGCGCCGCCCGGCGAAGTGCAGGTGGGCATCGTCACCGCCGCCATCGGCGCGCCGTTCTTCATCGCGCTGGTGCGGCGCCGGAAACTGGCGACGCTCTGATGACGGCGATCGCAGAAACCCGCGATATTTCCAGCATTCGGCAAGGGCTTGCCGCCCGGCGCCGCCGCGTCACGACGTGGCTCGGCCTCGCGCTGCTCGTCGCCATCGCCGCCTCCCTCTATCTGGGCGACTATCCGGTCGCCCCGGACGCGATCGTGCGCTCGCTGCTCTCGCCGCTGACCGGCGAGGTCAATCGCGGCGTCGATTTCATCGTCCTCAACGTGCGCCTGCCGCGCACGACGCTTGCCATCCTGACCGGCGTTGCCTTCGCGCTCTCGGGCGCCATCTTCCAGGCGCTGCTGCGCAACCCGCTGGCGAGCCCGGATATCATCGGCATCTCGCACGGGGCGAGCGCGGCTGCGGTGATCTGTATGCTCGTCTTCGGCGTCACCGGCATCGGCGTCTCCATGGGCGCGCTCGGCGGCGCCATGCTCACCGCCTTTGCCATCTATGCTCTCGCCTGGCGCGGCGGGGTCACGCCGTATCGCGTCGTGCTCATCGGCATCGCCATCGCCGCGATCATGGGCGCCATCATCAGCTATCTCTTCACCCGCGCTCGCCTGCAGGAGGCGCAGGAGGCGCTTGCCTGGCTGGTCGGCAGCCTCAACGCCGCCAATCTCAACGACATCCTGCCGCTCGCCGGCGCGCTGGTGGTGCTGATCCCGGCGACAATCTATCTCGTGCGCGCGCTCGACGTCCTTCAGCTCGGCGACGACGCGGCCACTGCCCTCGGCAACCGGGTGGAACCCACCAAGCTCGCCCTCATCGCCGTCGCCGTCGCCCATGCCGCCTTCGCCACCGCGGCGGCCGGCCCCGTCGGCTTCGTCGCCTTCGTCGCCGGCCCCATCGCGCGCGCACTCCTCGCCGGGGCCGGCGGCGGCTTCCTGCAAGCGGCGCTGGTCGGCGCGATCGTCATGCTCGGCTCCGATATGGTCGCCCAGCACGCGCTGCCGGCAACGCAACTGCCCGTCGGCGTCGTCACCGGCGTCTTCGGCGCCGGCTTCCTGCTGTGGTTCCTCGCCGCCGCCAACCGGCAGGGGCGGGGAGGATAACGACAATGACCGGAACCAGACCCATGACCACCCGCCACACCCTTGCCGCCACCGGCATGCACCTCGGCTATGGCGCGCGTGAGGTCGTCAGCGATCTCGATATCGCCATCCCGCCCGGCCAGCTGACGGTGATCGTCGGCGCCAACGCCTGCGGCAAGTCCACGGTGCTGCGTGGCCTGGCGCGTCTGCTGACGCCGACCCACGGCACCGTGCTCCTCGATGGCAAGTCGATCCATGCCATGTCGACGCGCGAGGTCGCGACCATCCTCGGGGTTCTCCCGCAATCGCCGACCGCGCCCGAGAGCATCGTCGTTGCCGATCTGGTCGGCCGCGGCCGCTATCCTCACCAGGGGTGGTTCCGCCGCTGGACCGCCGAGGACGACGCGGCCGTCGCCGAAGCCCTCGCCGCCACCGATACCCTGGAGCTTGCCGACCGGCCGGTGGACGAACTCTCCGGCGGCCAGCGCCAGCGCGTCTGGATCGCCATGGCGCTCGCCCAGCAGACCGACCTGCTGCTCCTCGACGAGCCGACCACCTTCCTCGACATCAACCACCAGGTCGAGGTCCTGGACCTCCTGACCGATCTCGTCCGCGGCGGGCGCACCGTCGTCGTCGTGCTGCACGACCTCAACCTCGCCTGCCGCTACGCCGACCATATCGTTGCGATGAAAGCCGGCCGGCTCGTCGCCGGGGGGCGGCCGGTGGACGTGGTGACCGAGGATCTGGTACGCGACGTCTTCTCCATGGCCTCGCGCGTCGTCGTCGATCCGATCTCTCAGACGCCCATGATCGTGCCGATTGGCAGACATCATGCCGAGGCGCGGCAAGACGCCTGACTACCCCTCACCCTGTCCCTCCAGAGGGGCGAGGGGACCCTATGTGTGTGCACAATACAAGCCCAGCCACTGTATTCACCTCGCCCCTCCGGGGAGAGGTCGGCGCGAAGCGCCGGGTGAGGGGTTTTCCACGACACTTCCAAACCTGACCGATCAAATCATCTTTCAAGCTGACCTTGCGGAACGATGGTGCTAGGGGGTAGGGCAATTGCATTGCCCTGACTTGCGCCTGTTGTAGAAAATGATCCGCCAGTTCTTCGCCTACTATGCGCCCTACAAGGGCCTGTTCTTCCTCGATTTCGGCTGCGCCATCGTCGTTGGCCTGCTCGAGCTCGGCTTTCCCATGGCCGTGCAGGTCTTCATCGACCGGCTGCTGCCGAGCGGCGATTGGCCGTTGATCCTGCTGGCGGCCGGCGTGTTGCTGGCGATTTATGCGGTCAGCGCCGGATTGCAGGCAATCGTAACCTATTGGGGCCATGCGCTCGGCATCGGCATCGAAACGGACATGCGCCGCAAGGCGTTCGATCACCTGCAGAAGCTCTCGTTCAGCTTCTTCGACAACCACAAGACCGGCCACCTCATCACCCACGTCACCAAGGACCTCGAGGAAGTGGGCGAGGTCGCGCACCATGGCCCCGAAGACCTTTTCATCGCGGTGATGACCTTCATCGGCGCCCTCGCGCTGATGATCTCGATCAACTGGCAGCTCGCACTGATCACTGCAACGGTCGTGCCGTTCATGACCTGGCTCGCCAGCCGCTATGGCGCGCGCATGACGACCGTCTGGCGGCAGGTATTCGGGCGGGTCGGCGATTTCAACACCCGCATCGAGGAGAGCATCGGCGGCATCCGCGTGGTCAAGGCCTTCGCCAACGAGGACCACGAGCGCACGATGTTCGAGGCCGACAACCAGAGTTACCGGCGCACCAAGCTCGAAGGCTACCGCGCCATGGCGGCCTCCACCACCATGACGTACCTGGCGACGCGCCTCATCTATGTCGTGATAATGGTTGCGGGCACCTGGTTCGTCATGGACGGCAGCCTCAGCTATGGCGGGTTCGTCAGCTTCCTCTTGCTCATCAACGTCTTCTTCCGACCGATCGACAAGATCACCAGCGTGCTCGAAAGCTATCCCAAGGGCATCGCCGGCTTCAGGCGATACCTCAACCTGCTGGGAACCGAGCCGGACATCGCCGACCGCAGGAACGCGCGCGCCGTCGATCATCTCAAGGGCGACATCGTCTACGACAATGTCAGCTTCGGCTATTCGGGCGAGCGCAAGGTGTTCAGCGGGCTCGATCTCTCGGTCAAGGCCGGCGAGACGCTGGCCTTTGTCGGCCCTTCGGGCGCCGGCAAGACCACGATCTGCTCGTTGCTGCCGCGCTTCTATGAGATCGATGAGGGCTCCATCACCATCGATGGCATCGACATCCGCGATATGACGCAAACCTCACTGCGCAGCCAGATCGGCATCGTCCAGCAGGACGTGTTCCTCTTTGGCGGCACCCTGCGCGAGAACATCGCCTATGGCCGCCTCGGCGCCAGCGAGGCCGACATCATGGACGCCGCCCGCCGCGCACGTCTGGAGCCGGTGATCGCCATGCTGCCTGAAGGGCTCGATACCGTCGTCGGCGAACGGGGCGTCAAGCTCTCGGGCGGGCAGAAGCAGCGTGTCGCCATCGCCCGCATGTTCCTCAAGAATCCACCGATCCTCATCCTCGACGAGGCGACCTCCGCGCTCGATACTGCGACCGAGCAGGCCATCCAGAAGTCTTTGAGCGAGCTCTCGGAGGGCCGCACGACGCTGGTCATCGCCCACCGGCTTGCCACCATCCAGAATGCCGACCGCATCGTCGTCGTCGATGAGACGGGCATCGTGGAGGAGGGGACTCATGAGGAACTGCTGACCAAGGGCGGGGCCTATGCCCACCTCTACCGCGCCCAGTTCGGCTCGCTGGTGGCGTGAGGGAAACGCGTATGGAACCCGACTATATCCGCCGCATCCTCTCCGCTTCGGTCTACGACGTCGCCGTCGAAACGCCGCTCGAGCGCATGAAGCGCCTCTCCGAGCGGCTGGGCGTCGAGGTGCTGCTGAAGCGCGAGGACCTGCAGCCGGTCTTCTCCTTCAAGATCCGCGGCGCCCACAACCGCATCGCCCTGCTGAACGAGGACGAGCGCGCGCGCGGCGTCATCTGCGCCTCGGCCGGCAACCACGCCCAGGGCGTGGCGCTCTCGGCCGGGCGCCTCGGCGTTCGCGCGGTCATCGTCATGCCCAAGACCACGCCCTCGATCAAGGTCGAGGCAGTGCGCGCCATGGGCGGCGAGGTCGTGCTCTTCGGCGACAATTTCGATGCCGCTCGCGGCCACGCCGACGAAATCGCCGACAGGGAAGGGTTGGTCTTCATCCACCCGTTCGATGATCCGGACGTCATCGCCGGGCAGGCGACCATCGGCGTCGAGTTGCTGCGCCAGCACTCGGGCCCGCTCGGCGCTATCTACGTGCCGGTCGGCGGCGGCGGGCTCGCAGCGGGCATAGCCGCCTATGTGAAATTCCTCCGCCCCGAAATCAGCATCATCGGCGTCGAGCCGGAGGACGCGGCCAGCATGAAGGCGGCCATAGCCGCCGGCCATCCGGTAGAGCTGGATCGCGTCGGCATCTTCGCCGACGGGGTCGCGGTGCGCAAAGTCGGCGAGGAGACGCTGCGGCTCTGCAAGGAGCTCCTCGACGGCATAGTGACAGTCACCACCGACGAAATCTGCGCCGCCATCAAGGATATTTTCGACGACACCCGCGCCATTGCCGAACCCGCCGGCGCCCTCGCGCTTGCGGGTCTGCGCAAGCACGTCGCCGAGGGCGCCGCGCCGCAGGGGCCGCTTGTCGCCATCAACTCCGGGGCCAATGTCAATTTCGATCGCCTGCGGCACGTCGCCGAACGCGCCGAGATCGGCGAACGCGGCGAGGCGCTGCTCGCCGTCACCATCCCCGAACGGCCCGGCAGCTACAAGGCGTTCATCCGCCTCCTCGGCGAACGCGCCATCACCGAGTTCAACTACCGCTATGCCGCCGGCAGCGCCGCGCAGATTTTCGTGGGCGTCAAGCTCAAGGCCGGCGACCGCGAAAAGCAGCAGATCCTCGATCTTCTCGCCGCCGAGGACCTGCCCGTCGTCGACATGACCGACAATGAGCTGGCCAAGCTCCACGTTCGCTACATGGTTGGCGGGCGCGCCGCCGAGGCGGACGACGAGGTGCTCTACCGCTTCCAGTTCCCCGAACGCCCCGGCGCGCTGCTCGATTTCCTCGAGGGCCTGCGGCCGGACTGGAACATCTCGCTCTTCCACTACCGCAACCATGGCTCGGACTATGGCCGCATCCTCGCCGGCATCCAGGTGCCGGTCGGCGAGCGAGCCGCCTTCCTCGCCGCCCTCGATCGCCTCGGCTACGACTATTCGAACGAGACGGACAACCCCGCCTACCGGCTCTTCCTCGACAGCCGCGGGTAAAGGGCACGTTCTCGCCCCCCAACAGGGTCATTCCCGCGAAAGCGGGAACCTCCGTTTCACTGCAAACAGAGGTCCCCGCTTTCGCGGGGATGACCCGGTGGATACATTGGTTCCCCGTGCTTTCCAGCGGCGTCGCTTACCGACAAAATCACTCTACAAATCACCACCCAAACCCTTGCACTGGAATGCTTTTCGTGGCGGCATGGGTGCCGCCCAAAAGGAGATTCCGATGCCGATTTCTTACGATGCCGTGCTCGCCGACATGGTGGCGGCCGCGCGCGAAGCTGGTGCGCTGACGCAAGGCTATTTCGCCCGCTTCCGCGAGCTCGAGATCGGCGTCAAAGGTCCCGCCGACTTCGTTTCGGACGCCGACAAGGAATCGGAACTGCTGATCCGCAAGCGCCTGATCGGCAAATACCCGGACTGGAGCTTCACCGGCGAGGAATTCGATCCCGTCACAGTCGCCGATGCCGAGCACCGCTGGCTGGTCGACCCAATCGACGGCACGACCAACTTCATCAACGGCATGCACTACACTATCTCGATCGCGCTGCGGCGCGGCAGCGAGACGGTATGCGGCGCGCTCTACAATCCTGTCTCCGACGAGATGTTCACCGTCATCAAGGGCGAGGGCGCCTATCTCAACGGAGAACGGCTATGGGTCAGCAGGCAAACGGACCCGAAGTTCTTCGCCGTCGGCACCGGCCTGCCGACGAGCAATCTCTTCCTCTATCCGGGCGCCTATGAACGGCTCGACCGCATCCGCGATCCCATCGGGGCCGTGCGCATCGTCGGCTCCAGCGCCAACAGCTGCGCCTATGTGGCTTGCGGCCGTCTCACCGGCTATTTCGAGGAATCCGGCCTCGTCGATTGGGCCGTCGGCGTGCTGCTGGTCGAGGAAGCCGGCGGCGTCGTCACCGACTGGTGGGGACGCGGCCCCGAGTTCTACGAGCGCTCCGGCGCCGTCATCGTCGCCAACCCCGAATGCCACGCCTACCTGCTCGAAAAACTACAGGATGCACCGCGCAAGGACGACGGAAAGGGTATCCGGTAGTACACCCTTGTATGGCAAGCTGGTGAAACTTGCCGCAAAGCTTGGCTTCGAAGCGATCAGAGAGCCATAGTCTTCGATACGCCCGCCAGCGCCGCCCCCAACCCCTCCGGATCGTCCGTCGTGATCTGGTCGACCTTCAGTGCAAGGAGCCGTTCGGCGGCGGCGATGCCTGCGGAATCCGCGCGCTGGATCGTGTAGGCGTCGATCCTGCGCCCGGCGGCATGGAAGGCCGCGATGAGGTCGAAGCCGCGTGCATAGGCCTCCAGTACGGCCGGGTAGGCGAGATAGATGAGATCGGCCCTGGGCGACGCGGCGACGGCCTCCGCCACGAACCCCGCGAAGTCACCGCTGGCGCTGAGGCGCTCGAGCGCATCGCCATGGCAGGGATCATAGCCGATGTTGAGCTCGGGCAGGTTCGCCGAGAGCATGTCCACCGCCTCGGCATCGCCCGAAGAGAGGATGAAGTTCTGGCCGACCGGCGCCAGCGCCGCGGTGAAGCTGGCGATCGTCTGCGGGTCGAGCGCCGCCGCATCCTCCTTGTAGTCGAGCTGCAGCAGCGCATCCGGGTGCGCGCCGTCGCGGGCGAGGAGCGCGGCGAGATCTTCCAGCAGCATCACCTTGTCGGCAAGCGGTACGCCGTCATTGCCGCGCAGATTGAGTGACCGCAGCGTCTCGGCCGATGTCTCGCGCACCGGCCCGCTCCCCGTCGTCTCGCGCTCGAGGGTCAGGTCGTGCAGCACCGCCATGCCGTAGTCGGCATGGACGACGAGATCGACCTCGACGCTGGCCCCTGCCGCCATTCCTTCGAGGATCCGCCGGCCGGTGAACACCGGATCGCTGCCGCGACGGCGTGCGCGATGCCACTTCAGCCACGTCCGGTGGCCGTTTCGTTCGATGTAGATGTCGTTATGCATGGACTGTGCTGCGGGTCTTGCGCGGGGTTTTGGCCGGAGGCACGCCGGCATCGGCGCGATGGATGACGGTGTTGTCGCGATAGAGCGCGAAGGCGCCCGGCACCAGGTCGACCTTCTGCATGGGCGTCCACTCGTCCGCCGTCGGCATCATGGATTTGAGCCGCTCGCCATCGGGCAGCTCGACATCGATCATCGCATGCGTGCCATAGTCGGTGACCCGGTGCACATGCGCCATGCCCTCGCCGCTGGCCGGCGCTATGGCGAGCGCCTCGGGCCTCACGGCGAGCGTAGCCTGGCCGTCGGCGACGGCGGCCGGCACGTTGAACGCCGCATGCGCGAAGCGGCCGTTGGAGACGATGCCGGAAACGAGGTTCATCTGCCCGATGAAGCCGGCGACGAACGGTGTCGCTGGCGCTCGATAGACCTCGGCCGGTCGGGCGATCTGCTCTGTGCGCCCGTCGCGCAGCACGACGATGCGGTCGGCGACGGATAGCGCCTCGTCCTGTGCGTGGGTCACGAAGAGGGTCGTGATCTTCAGGCGCTGCTGGATATCCCGCACCTCCTCGCGCAGCCGCTCGCGCAGGTGCTGGTCGAGGCTGGCGAAGGGCTCGTCGAGCAGCAGGATCTTGGGCTCCAATACCAGCGAGCGGGCAAGCGCTACGCGCTGCTGCTGTCCGCCCGAGAGCTGGTGGGTCAGCCGCTGCCCGTACCCGGTGAGACCGACGAGCTCGAGCACCGCATCCACCCGCCGCTCGATCTCGGCCTTGGGCAGACGGCGCAACTTCAAGCCGAAGGCAATGTTCTTGAAGACGTTCATGTGGCTCCAGAGCGCGTGGCTCTGGAACACCATGCCCGTCGGGCGCTTCTCCGGCGGCAGGTGGATCACCTCCTCGCCGTCGATGGTCATAGAGCCATAGGTCGGCTTCTCGAAGCCGCCGATCATGCGTAGCAGCGTCGACTTGCCCGAACCCGAAGGCCCGAGCAGGCAGACGAGTTCGCCGTCCTCGACGGTGATCGAGAAATCGTCGACGGCCTTGGTGGCGCCGAAGAGCTTGGAGACGTTGGCGATGTCCAAACGAGCCATTGTCTGTCCTTTCTAACCGCCGAAGCCGCGGGCGAACGCGCCGCCGCCGATGACGCGGCGCGCGAACATCAGCGCAATGAACGAGGGCACCCAGAGCAGCACCGAAAGCACGGCGCCATACTGGATGACCATCTGGTTGTTGATGAAGGTGATCATCAGCACCGGCATGGTGCGGATGCCGGGCGCGCCGATGAGCCATGCGCCCTCGGTCTCGTAGAAGGTGCCGACGAACGAGAGCAGCACCGCCGCCGCGATCGTCGGCCCCGCCTGCGGCAGGGTGATCGACCAGAAGACGCGCAACGGCGACGCCCCAACGTCACGCGCCGCTTCTTCCATGCGCCGGTCGACGGACTGGAAGGCAGCGACGGGGATCCAGATCATGAAGAGCAGGGTCCCGACGAGCTGGATCAACACCACGCCCCAGAACGTGCCGATGAGATTGAGCTGCAGGAAGATCGCCGCGATGGCGACCAGCAGCCCGAACTTGGGGAAGGCATGCCCGGCAAGGAACGAGAAGAAGAGCACGTTCCGTCCGGGGAACGTCATGCGCGCGAAGGCATAGGCCGCCGGCAGGCAGATCGCCGCCGAGAGCAGGGTGACGACCGTCGAGAGCTGCAGACTCAGCGTCAGCGCCGACCAGACGTCGGCTCGGGAGAGCGTCTGGTTCCAGAACCGCAAGCCGAACTGCTGCGGCACGATGTTGGGATAGCGCCAGACCTCGGTGAATGCCCAGGTGCCGACGACGATCAGCGGAAAGATGATGGCGACCGAGAGAATGATCGCGAAGCCGATGCCGACGAAATCGATGCGGCCGCGGGGAACGGTGAGGGCCTCTGCCATGCTCATTTCCCCTGGTTGCGCGCGACAGAGCGCACGTAGAAGAGGCCGAAGACGATGCAGAACCCGAAGGTGATGACCGCCTGCGTGATGGCCATCAGCGGATCGTTCACGTCGCGGAAGGTGCGCTGCATGAAGGGGCCCATCATCTCCGGCGCCGCCGGCCCCAGCACATAGGGCAGGGTGAAGGAAGAGAAGATGCCGAGCACCGAAAAGGAGAGCGCCACGAGGATCGAATTGCTGATCCGCGGCAGGATGATGTGCCAGAGCACCTGGCCCCAGCGCGCGCCGACGTCACGCGCCGCCTCGATCGCCTGGTTGGAAACGTTCCCCAGGCCCGAGAGCAGGATGAGCACGGTCAGCGGGATGTTGTCCCAGACGAGGCCGATGACCGGTCCCCAGGGTGTGAGATAGGGCGTCCTGATCTTGGGCAGGCCCACCGAATTCAACAGGATGTCGACCATGCCGTTCGGCCCCAGCACACGGATGAAGGCGTAGGAGAGGATGATCGAGGGCACGAACATCGGGAAGATCGCCAGGCTCTGCACATAGGCCGGCAGACGCCCCGCGGAAAAGCGCAGGTAGAGCGCTATCGGCAGGCAGATGAGGAAGAGGAAAAGCGCGCACATGCCCGTCGTCCACAGCGTCACCGTCAGGTTGTCGAGGCTGTAGCGGTCGGAAAAGAAGAAGAGATAGGTGTCGAGCGTGAACTCGATCGCCCCCTCATCGCTGCGTTGGAAGAGGGTGCGCCCGACGGCCGAAATGATCGGCCAGATGACGAGCCAGGCCACCAGCAGCACCGGCGCGGCGACGAGCAGGAGGCCGTACGGCCTCCTGCGGTTTTCGCCCTGGTCGAGCGGCCGGGCATTGGCCTGAGAAACGGCGGTCACGCGTTGCGATCGACGTTGGGGGCAACGTTCCGGTACCAGCCATCGCTGATGGCCGTGTCCCACTGGCCGCTGGGGAAGGTCGGAATGGTGTTCGGAACGATGTCGGCGAAGCGCTCGCGCAGCTCGGCCGAGACATAGTCCCAGGAAACGCCGGGGAAGCCGCCGAGCTCGGTCAGGATCGCCGACTGGATCTCCTCGGAGAGGATGAAGTCGGCCAGCTTGAGCGCTGCGTCGCGGTTGACGCCGTTGTCGAGCACGATCGAGCGGGTGAAGCCGCCGCAGAGCGCCAGGTCCTGGAGCTGGACGAGGCCGGTTTCGGCGGGCAGCACGCCCTGGTCGATGGCCTGCAGCACCTGGTCGGACCAGACCGGCACCATGGTGACCACGCCTTGCGCCAGAAGCTGGATCGACTGGGTGTTGCCCGACGAATAAGCCCCGTTGTCGTAGAGCGAGGGGGCGATGTCGGAGAGGATCGTCCACGCCTTGCCCAGGGCCTCGTCGCCGAACGCCTGGGTATAGTTGTCGACGGTGAAAACCGACGGATCGAGGCCGTTCGCCTGATGGATGGCGCGGCGCACGAAGTTGCCGCCCGAGCCGCCCTTGTCCGGACGGTTGTAGATGAACTGGCCGGGGTTGGCCTTGATCCAGGTGACGAGGTCGTCCCAGTTCTTGGGTGTGTCGGCGGCGGAAAGCTTCGTGCTGTCGTAGGCCAGGAGCACCTGCGAGCCGCGATAGGGCAGGCTGTAGTCGCTCTCGATGGCGAGCGGGTTCACCTTGCTGTAGTTGGAAAGCCCCGCTTCCTTCATGTTCACGTAGATGCCCGCGTCGATGGCGCCGGACGGCAGCTTGGCATCGGCGGATTCGAAGAAGTCGGCCTGCGGATCGGTGCTGGTCTGCTTGGCGGCGATGGCGCGCTCGGCAATGGCCAGAACTCCGGCGCCGTCACCCGCGTCGACCAGGTTGATGGTGACGCCCGCATTGGCGGCCTCGAAGGCAGGCTTTACGGTATTGGCCCAGAAATCGAGGATGTTGGAGTCCGAGCTCGTATACCAGTCGATGCGGCCGGCTTCGGCGAATGCGAAGCGGGGCAGCATCGTGGCGCCGGCGACCGCACCGGCCGCAAGCATGAATTCACGCCGTTTCATTGTAATTCTCCCTTGTTCCTTCGAACGTTTGTTCCAAATGGCGGACCATTCCGCCAGCTGGTCTCGACCGATCTCCCGCCGGTCTTCACTCGTTGGAGTATGGACCGGTGAATGCCGGCTGCAAGCTGAAAATGAAGGATTCTGCAGGCAGCGGTTGAGGCGGACAAAACACAAATCCAAGACACTATTGTTACACGGCCCCGCCTTTCGTTCGTCCGCCGCTCGAAAATGCACTCTCCTGATCTGGAGGTTCGGATTTTTGCTTCAACCAATTGTGATTGATGCTATTTCCTTGTTTGGAACGCGTGTTCCATTTTTGACAGCGTTTCGCTTCGATCACTCGTCGATGTAGATCGGATTGGTCAGCGCGCGCCGCAGCGGTCGGGTTTCGATATCGGCCTGCGAAGTTCCCCAGGGCAGCGGCTTGTCGCCGAGCGCGGCGGCGAACTCCGCCATCAGCCGCGGTCGGCTGGCTCCGGCGATGATCTCGGCGCGAAGGAACCTGGACGGCGTGCCGGTGAACTCGGCTTTCCGGAAATCGCCTTCGATCATTTCCTCGCCCACGACACCCGTCGCGTCGATCCAAACCAGCCTGTCGCTCGCCGCGCCGTTGATTTCCGCTTCGGCGGTCACCGTGCTGCCTGGCACCGAGGATCCCATCGGGTGCCCGGCGATGGTGATGGCGAGGTGCGGACCCGTCGGACTTTCGGTGACATAGCCGCGCCCCGCCTTCATGGCGGCGAGCACCGCGTCTTCGGAGAGTTCCGGCAGCCAGAGGACCGTCGTCGGTCGCGCCAGCACGAACGGGCCTTCCGGCAGCAGCCGGTCCGGCTGGTGATAGTCGGAACTGCCGATGGCCGAGATGTGCAGCCCCGATGCGAGACGCTGCTGATAGCGTTCCAGCGAGACCCAGTTCCAGTTGAACCAGTTGGCCTGCCAGACCTCCATGCAGTCGATGTCCGGCAACTCGTAGGCCCAGGGAATCGGTGGCTTGTCATGGTTGATCGAGAGCAGCCCGCCGCGCTCGTGCACCAGCCGGGCGAGGGTGTGCGCATCGGTCGGCCGCGTCATGCGGAAGTCGAGCCAGTCGTCGACGCCGAAGACGTTGGCGTGTCCTTCGGCGGTCGTCACCTCCATGCCGCGCACGAACACGAGGTCCGGCGAGGAGTGCTGATGGAAATAGCGCCGCTGCGTAATGGTGTTGTGGTCGGCGACGGCGAGGAAATCGAGCCCGGCCTGCCTTGCCGCCGCATGCAGCAGCTCGGGCGAGCCCTTGGCGTCCGAATGCCAGGTGTGGCAGTGGAGGTCCCCGCGATACCAGCCCGCGCCCTTGCGCACGGGATGCGTGCGCACTGGCTGCGGGGCGAGCGCGCGCGGCGCATCGTCGAGCGAGACCATCAGCGTCACAGTCGCGCCCTGCGCCGGCACCTTGTAGAGCCCGAGCACCACCTGCCAGCGCCCGGCCGGGATTTCGCCATGCACGTAACCGGGCGTCGCATCGTCGAGCGCGATGAAGAACCTGTCGCGCGCGCCCCCGCTCCAGCCGCGAAAGCCCTGCGGGGAAGGGTAGTCCGTCACGCGCGGATCGAACGCGCCGAGGTCGATCACACAGTCCTCGGCCTTGGGATAGTCCATGACGACGTCGATGCGCGTCGTGCCCACCGGCACTTCGAACGGTACGTAGTAGTAGGGGTTGGCCGCCTGGTCGGCCGGCGTGATGGTGGCGGTGAACGTGGCAGGCGCGGTGGGCATTCGGGCGATCATTCCTTGACGCCGCCGAGCGTCAGCCCCCGCACGAGATAGCGCTGCATGAAGGGATAGAAGATCAGCAGCGGAATGAGGGCGAGGACGATGGCGGCCATGGTGACGTTGGGGGCGATGAAGTCGTTGGTCGAGGTCGAGCTTTCCCCGAGGATCACCGATTGCAACGCGATCTGCAGCGTCACCTTCTGGGGATCGCGAATGAAGAGCAGCGGCTCGATGAAGAGGTTGTACTTGTGGACGATCTGGAACGCCGCGACGGTCACCACGCCCGGCAGGGCCAGGGGAAAGTAGAAGTCCTTCAACAGCTTGAAGTGGCCGGCCCCGTCCATCCGCGCCGACTCGATCATCGTCTTGGGCACCTGCTCGAAATAGGTCTTCATCAAGAGGATCGAGAAGGCCGAGACGAGCTCGGAGACGATCAGCGAGAGCAGCGTGTTCAAGAGCTGGAACTGCTTGAACACCACGAACAGCGGCACCAGGATCACCTGCGAGGGGATCGTCAGCGTCAGCAGGATGATGCCCGCGATGATCTTGCGGCCCGGCAGGTCCTCATGCACCAGCACATAGCCCCCGAGCGCCGAGAGCAGCACATGCGCGATCGTGCCCACCACCGTCACGTAGAACGTGTTGGCGAAGGGCAGAAGGAAGTTCAGACGCCGGAAGAGCGTATCGAACCCTTCCAGCGACCAGGGGTTGGGCCAGAGGATCACCCCCGGCTGCAATGAGCCGAACTTGGTGGAAAAGGCAGTCGCCGCGACGGACCAGAGCGGTACGACCATCGTCGCCGCGAGCGCGATCAGCACGACGAAGGAGAGAATGGTGATGGGGCGGCTTCTCAGCATCTCAGGCCTCCCGCTCGCGCAGGATCAGCCGGGCGACGGCCGCGATGATGAGGGAGACGACGAGCAGCACCACACCGGCGGCGCTCGCCACCCCGAGGTCGAAATTGAGGATGCCGCGCTCATAGGTGAAGATCGCCAGCGTGCGGATCTGGTCGGCGGTGCGCCCGTTGAGCATCAGGAAGGCGGAGTCGAAGGTGCGAAGCGACCCGAGCAGCGTGATGAGGAACACCACCTTGATCATCGGCATCAGGTGCGGGATGACGATGTCCTTGATCTTCTGCCAGCCGTTCGCTCCGTCGATGTCGGCCGCCTCCAGCACATCCGGATTGAGCGACAGGAGCGCCGCCAGATAGATCAGCGCATGGAAGCCGATGTCCTTCCACACCGTCAGCCCGATGACCATCGGCCGCGCCCAGACGGGACTGGCGAAGAACGTGATCGGTTGATCGATGAGCCCCGACTGCACCAGCAGCGAATTGACCAGGCCAATGGGCGAGAGCGTGTTCGACCAGATGCCGATGATGATGACCCAGGAGAAGAGATACGGCGTGTAGATGATCGTCTGCAGCCCGCGCTTCACCCAGTCCGGGAAAACTTCGGCGAGCGCGATGGCGGGGATGATCGGCAGCAGCACGCCGAAGAACGTGATGCCGGCCGAAAGGATCAGCGTGTTCCAGATCGTCTGCCAGACCATCGGGGTCGAGAAGACCTTCTGGTAGTTCTCCCAACCCACGAACCCGACCGGCCCCAGCAGCCCCGCCTTCTGGAATGACAGGAAGACGCCCTGGCCCATGGGGTAGAACAGGAACGCGCAGAAATACGCGATGATCGGCGTGATCAGCACGTAAAGGAACCAGTGGCGCTGGATTTGAGCGAGCATGGACATTCGCGGCGTGGGTCACCGCTCCCGCGCACAGGCGGCGGGAGCGGTGCGGTTGAGGAGGACTTATTCGTCGATCAGGCCGGACGCCAGCAGCTCGTCGCGCATGGCGGCGACCGCTTCGGCGCCGGTCGTCTCACCCAGCATCGCCGGGAAGGCGTGCTTGTGGATGATCGCCTCGGCTTCGGCCCAGGTCGAGGGCAGGTATTCGGTCGTCGCGTGCTCCATGATGATCGCCTGCGCGTCCTCGACGCCCGGCAGGGGCGGGAAGGGCGGCTCCCAGGTGGTCGAGGCGACGCGCGGCGAGCCGTGGTCCATGCCGTGGGCCTGGCCCTGCTCGGTCAGCTCGTAGCCGCCGTCCGCGGTGGTGGTGTAGTCGACGTCCTTCACGCCGAGAGTCCCCATGATGTAGCCGGGCTCGGAGTGCCAGAATTCCAGGAACTTGACGGCGTTCTCGGGGTGTTCGGCGTTGGCCGGGATCATCCAGAGCGAGGCATCGCCACGCCGCAGGATAATTTCGCCGTCGGGCCCCGGCACTCCAGCGACACCCTTGGCCTCGAAGGGCGAGTCCGGATGGTCCGTCGCCATGATGTTGTTGAAGAGGCCGACCCAGGCGTCCCAATAGGTCACGGCCGCGACGCGATCGGTCATGAAGAGGTTACGGAACTCGGCCGACCCGTTGGTGGTGAAATTCGGATCGAGCAGGCCCTCCTTGGAGAGCGCGCCGAACCAGTCGTAGATCTCGGCTGCCTCGTCGGAGGCATAGGGAATGGTGCGTTTGCCGTCGACCATCACGTAGCCGGCCTTGACGCCCGCCGCCGACATGAAGCCCTGGATGTCGTAGAGCTTGGAGAGAGAAAGGCCGTAGGCGCCCTTTTCCTCCTTGGCGCGGCGGAAGAACTCCGTCCAGTCGTCGAGGCTCACCGGCGCCTCCATGCCGAATTCATCGAGCCAGTCCTGGCGGACGGTCGGCAGCGTGCCGCCCTCGAACTTGTTGGGCACGCCCCACTTGCGGCCCTCGATGTCGAAGAGGTCCCACTCGGCCTGGGGAATGACTGCGACGTCCGACAGCACCGCCGAGCCGGCGACGAGGTCGGTCACGTCGGTAACGGCGCCCTGCTCGACGAGCTGGGGCAGCATCTTGGAGTCGCCGTAGATGAGGTCGTAGCGCTCGCCGCTGGCCAGCGACGTGAACAGGACGTTGTTGTAGTCCGCTGCCGGCTTGACCATCTCGATGTCGAGGCCGAGGTGCTGCTCCAGTTCGGCGACGAACTGCTCGTGCTCGGCGGCATCCTTGCCGCCGGTGACGGCGGTCAGGATGCGCAGGTCGGCGCCAAGCGTTGTGCCGGCCATCAGCGCCGTGGCGAGGGCTGCCAGGCCGACGGAATATACCGATTTCATGATGTTTTTCCTCTCCCGCAGGAATGAAATGCCGCGCGGTCCTCGACGGGTCCGTCGCAGCGGCGGCGCCTCCCATACGCCGATCGCATGACAGTAAAATGAACACGTGTTCATTCGTCAACCCGTATCGTGACAATGAACATGTCATGGAATATTCATGAAAACTGCGTCATATCACGAGGCCGGTAACGCTCTCATGACGCGCGGCAAACCGAAGGTTGGCCGGCGATTTCCGATTTTTGTACACGCTTGCATTTGAGTGCTGTGATGACTGACCCAAAGCCGGACACGCCGGAGCGGCCTCGGCGCGCCACAGCTGAAATGGTGGCGCGGATCGCCAAGGTGTCGCGTGTCGCCGTATCGCGCGCGTTCAATCCCGATGCGTCCATCAAGCCGGAGAAGCGCGCCCATATTCTCGACGTGGCGCAGACCCTCGGCTACGCGCCCGACCGCGCCGCGCGTGCGCTCGTCACCCGGCGCTCGCATCTCGTCGGCGTCATCGTGCCGGACGTCTGGAGTCCCTGGGAGAGCCAGGAGATCGACGTGCTGACCGCAGCTCTCCAGAACGAGGGCTTCGCCACGCTCCTGTTCAAGACCCGTACCGACTACAGCATCGACCCGAAATTGCTGACCTACATGCGTGGGTTCAACCCCGATTCGGTCATCGCCTATACCGAAAACGTGCGCCCGCAGACCCTCGCCAAGGTGCTCGACCGCGCGGTGCCGATCTATGTCGACTACCCGCAGGCGGCGGGCGACGGATACTGGGATCACGAGGACAAAGGCCTGCTCTTCGACAGGCTGAACATCCTGACCCGTGACGGGATCGAGCAAGCCGTCGCCATGATGGAGGGGTATGGTGCGCGCCGCATCGCCTATCTTTCCGGCTTGTCGCGCTCGCTTGCGAGCGTCGCGCGCGAGGAGACGCTGCGCTCGATCATGCGCGAGAGAGGGCTGCCCGATCCCGTGCTTCTCCCGGGCGACTTCACCTACGACACCGCCTATTCGGCGGCCCTCGACCTCTTCCGAGTGGGCGACGGAGCCGATGCGGTCTTTGCCGCCAACGACGTGGGCGCCTTCGGCATCATCGACGCATTGCGGCACGAGCTGAACCTGCGCGTGCCCGAGGACGTGATGGTCGTCGGCTTCGACGACATCCAGCAGGCGCACTGGAAGAGCTACAGTCTGACGACCGTCAAGGTCGACCTGGATCAGCGCGTACAGGCGCTCGTCCGCCTCATCCTCAGGCGGCTGAAGAACCCGCACGCGCCGCCCATGGAGGAGACCATAGCCACCCGCCTCATCGTACGCGGCACAGTCGGCCGCCGGGAGCTCGCGTCGTGACCGACAAGGCCATCCACCTCGTCTTCAAGACCCATCTCGATATCGGCTTCACCGACCATGCCGCGCGAGTGCGCCGGCAATACCACGAGCAGTTCATCCCGCAGGCGCTTGCCACCGGCGAGCATTTCCATGCCGAGGATCCGGACGATCCGCGCTTCATCTGGACGACCGGCGCCTGGCTGATCTGGGACCATCTGCAGACCCAGGACGCCGGGAAGGTGAAACGCCTCGAGCGCGCCATCGAACGCGGTCTCATCCGCTGGCACGCGCTGCCCTTCACCACCCATACCGAGCTGATGTCGACGGCTCTCTTCCGCGCCGGCCTGTCGATCGCCCGCGAACTCGACGAACGCTTCGGCCTCGAGACCGTCGCCGCCAAGATGACCGACGTGCCCGGCCACACGCTGGGCATGGTGCCCCTGCTGGCCGAGGCCGGTGTGCGATTCCTCCATCTCGGCGTCAATACCGCGAGCCCCGTCCCGGACGTGCCGGACCTCTTCCGCTGGCGCGCCCCCTCGGGCGAGGAGGTCGTCGTCATGTACCAGAACTCCTATGGCGCGACGCAATTCGCCCCCGGCGGTGAAGTCGGCCTCAGCTTCGCCCACACCAACGACAACATGGGTCCGCAGAGCGTACCGCAGACCGTCGAGGTCCACCGCCACATGGCGCACGAGCATCCGGATGTGCGGGTGAAGGCGTCCACGCTCGATGCCTTCGGCCGGCGGATGTGGGAGCGGCGCGACGACTTCCCCATCGTCGACCTCGAGATCGGCGACAGCTGGATCCATGGGGCAGGGAGCGACCCCGTCAAGCTCGCCAGCTTCAGGCAGTTGCAGCGGCTCTACGACGGATTCGAAGCGGAAGGGCTCAATCCTGCGCGCCTGGCCTTCGGGCGTGGCCTCGCGCTCGTTGCCGAGCACACCTGGGGCGTCGACATCAAGTCGTACCTGCGGGACGAGGAGGCATGGGATCGTCCTGCCTTCGAAGCGGCGCGTGCGAGCGACCATCGATTCGCCTACAGCGAGGCCTCCTGGGCCGAGCAGCGCGCCTATCTCGACGCCGCCATTGCCGAGCTTCCCGCCTCGGACCGCCGTTTCGCCGAAGACCACCTCGCCGAACTGGAGGCGCCCACGGCGCCGGATATCCTCGATGAGGAGATGCAGGTCATGGAGGTTGGCGGCTGGCGGCTCGATCTCGATCCGCAGACGGGCGACGTAGTGTCGATCGCATCACCCACCGGCGCCTACCTTGCGGGCCGCGGTGGATCGCTCATCGCCTTCCGCTACGAGAGCTACGACAGCGCCGCTTTGCAGACGCATCTCGACAGCTATCTCCAGCACCGGGCCGAATGGGCGATTCTCGACCACGACAAGCCCGGTCTCGATCGCGCCGCGACGGCCCGTCATGCCACTTTCGCCCCCCGCCGCATAGGCGGCGGTTGGGTCGATGGCCAGGCCGTCGTGGTGCTCGCCATGCCGGAAGACGCCCACCGCACCCTTGGCGCGCCCGAACGAATCGAACTTGCCGCCGAGGCACTTGGCGACACGCATCTGGCTCTGCGCCTCACGCTGCGCAACAAGCCCGCCAACCGCATGCCCGAGGCGAGTTTCGTTTCCCTGACGCCGCAAGATGCTTCCGGCTGGCGCTACCGCAAGATGGGCCTCTGGCAGCCGGGCGAGCGCATCGCGCGTCGCGGCGGCGGTCAGCTCCAGGCGGTCGAGGCGGTTGCAGCAGAACTTGGAGCCGGCTCGCTGACCGTCGAACCTCTCGATTCGCCGCTCGTCGCCCCAGCCGGCTCGCCCTTCATGCCGTTCGCATCCGAGCCGCCGGACCTTTCGGCCGGCATCCGCTTCAACCTCCACAACAACAAATGGGGCACCAACTTCCCCATGTGGTGGGAAGGCGATCTCTCGGTGCGCTTCGTGCTGACGGTCGAGGGGTAGGCAGTCCTGGGGAAGATCGGCCTTATTCCTTCCATCCCTTCACCACCGGTCATTCCCGCGAAAGCGGGAACCTCCGTTTGCAAAAAAGGAACTGAGTTCCCCGCTTTCGCGGGGATGACCCGGAGGACTGGGATGCTATTGGAAACGAGCACCAGAGACGGCGCTAGGCCTTCTTCTTGCCGCCGCGCATCTCGTCGGTCTTGAAGAGGCACCAGGCGAGCGCGAGCTGCGCCGCAAGGCCGCCCGCGAGCAGTACGCCGTCGCTCAGGGGATTGCCGGTGGTGCCCGATTTAACCGACTGCAGCACCATGCTGAGCACCGAACCCGTAGCAAAGACCGGCAGACCGTAGCGCCCGAGCAGGATCAGCGGCTGCGCGTAGGCGGTGCCGGCGAACGCCCGCACGCTGGCGAGCGACGCAAGCACATAGGCGAGCGCCAGGACATGCGAGAGTCGGGGGAGCGAGAGGAACGTCTTGTCGAACCCGACGATGTAGAACGGGGCGCCGAGATCGCGCAGCCCGTTGAGCGCCGCCCAGCCGATCTGGCCGACCGGCGGCGTGCGCGCCCAGATCAATACCAGGACGAGATAGCCGACCGCCGCCCAGAACAGCGTCGGATTGAAGGTGAAGAAGGTGCGCCCCTGCTTCATCGCCATGCCCGCAAGCAGCCCCGTGACGAACAGGATCTGCCAGGAGAACGGATTGAAGAACCAGCCGCCTGGATTGGGGAAATTGGGGAAGTTGAGGCGAAGCTGTCCGGCGACGGCCCAGAGCAGAACCGAAAGTCCCAGCAGCAGCCAGGGCTTTTTGGAGCCGAGCAGTATGAGGGCAGGGGTGACCAGCAGCAGGGTGATGTAGAGCGGCAGGATGTTGAAATAGCCGAGCTGATGCGTCATCGCGGGAATGCCGATGATGACCGAGAGCGGTTTCTCGAAGAGCGCTGCCACGTTGTTCTTGGTCAGCATCTCCGCCCGGTCGAACCACAACGCCGCCGCCGCGAAGACGGCGAGCGCCATCACCGTGATGACGATCTGCACCAGATAGAGCTGGCGCGCCCGCGCCCAGACCTTGGCAACGGCGGGCCAGTTGAACCCGTTGGCAAAGCCGCGCGAATAGGCGAGGCCCGCGGCGATCCCCGACATCAGCACGAACGCCTCGGCGGCGTCGGAAAACCCGAAATTGCGGCTGGTCAGCCGCTCGTAGACCGTGCCCGGCACGTGGTTGACGAAGATCATCACCAGCGCCAGACCCCGGAACATGTCGATGCGCAGGTCCCGCCCGACCGCGAGCGTCGTCGGCACGGCCGGCGGGCCGGCGGCCTCCTTGATCGCGGCGTCCGGAAGCGGCGCGGCGCCCGCCCTCATGACCGGGGCGAGAGCCGCGGGGATGTCGCGGGTCTCCTGCGTCACGAACGTGCCCCCTGCTCGAGGTAGGCCGTCCGCCAGTCGCTGCGCACCTTGTCGCGCGCGTCGATCGCCGGGGCGACGGAGTATTCCTCTGCGGTCATCAGCAGCAGGCCGTCGCGGCCGTCCGAGACCATGGAGCTGTAGGCGATGAGGAAAGGCGACAGTCCCATCGGGATGATGACCGGCAGCAGCCAGACAATGAGGTAGGGCGCGAGCGCCATGGCCGTGGCCAGCACCAGGGCTCCGGTCATCACGATCCAGGAACTCGCCTCCCACGACTGCTTGAGGCTGAGGCTGCGTTCGTCGCGGCTCGTCGCCGGCCAGCCGCCGTCGATGCCGAACAGCACCTGGAACACCGAGCGCGTCTGCATGAGAAGCGTGATCGGCGCGATGAGGCTCGAGAACACGATCTCGGTGATGGCCGAGAAGAACACGGCCTTCGTGCCGCCGAACTTGCGGTTCTCGCCGCTCGCCGCCCCCCAGGCGATGATGAGGAGCTTGGGCATGATCAGGAGCGCGGTGATGAGCCCGACCAGGCACCATGCCGCGATGCTCGAGGCAAGCTGCTGGCTGAAGGTGATGTAGCTCGTGCGCGGCATCGCCTCGGAGACGATGCTGCCGACGAGGAACGCCAGCCAGACCGGCGAGCCGAGATAGGCCATGATGCCCTGCAGGAACGTGAACCGGTTCCACCAGTGCAGCCCCGGCGCCCCGAGCAGCCGCCCGTGCTGCAAATTGCCCTGGCACCAGCGCCGATCGCGCTTGGCGTACTCGATGATATTCTCGGGTCCTTCCTCGAACGAGCCTTCGATCTCGGGATCGACCTGCACCTTCCAGCCCGCACGGGCGAGAAGGGCGGCTTCCACGTAGTCATGGCTGAGGATCAGCCCGCCGAAGGGCGGCCTGCCCGAGAGCTTGGGCAGGCCGCAATTGCCCGCGAACGCGGCCATCCGCACGATTGCGTTGTGGCCCCAGAACGGGCCTTGCTCACCCTGCACGAGGGTGATGCCGCGCGCGAAAATCGAGGAATAGTAGCTGGCGCTGAACTGGATCGCCCGCCCGAAGAACGTGCGTGCTCCGATGATCTTGGGCACGGTCTGCAACAGGCCGAGCCTGGGGTCCGCATCCATGCGCCTTGCCAGGAGCACCAGCGTTTCCGGGCTCATCAGGCTGTCGGCGTCGAGGATGACGGCATAGGTGTAGGCCGCGCCCGACCGGCGGATGAAATCCTCGATATTGCCGGACTTGCGCCCGGCATTGTTCTCGCGCCGCCGATAGAAGAAGTGCCCCTCGGCCTTCGCCTGGCTCGCGAGGCGCTCGAACCAGACGACTTCCTCGGCCGCCACATCCATCGAGTTTGTATCGGAGAGCACGACGAAATCGAACTGCTCGTGCAGCCCGAGCCGGCTGAGGCCCGCGCTCATCGCCGCGATGCGCGAGAAGGTGGCGACCGGGTCCTCGTTGTAGATCGGCACCACCACCGCGCATCGCCCGAGCGGCGGCGTCAGCGGCATGCGGGCAGAGCCTTGCGGACGGTAGAAGAGGCCGGAAACGCCCAGAAGCGCGCCCCAGCTCAGCCAGAACGCGCTGACGGCGACAAGCACGACACGCAGCCCGTCCACGGCGTTGAAGCCGCCGGGTGTGCTGAACTGGATGAAGAGCCAGGTCGCGAGCAGCGAGATGCCCGCCGATGCGCCGAGCAGTTTGGCCCTGTTGGCTGCGGCGGTATTCATCCTGCCACCTTCCTTCTATCGGGGCGGCCGCGTCAGTCGCGTACCGCCAGCAACACCCAGAGGGATCGAAGCTGTCCGAACCATGACCTGCGATGCGCCTGCTCGAGGACTTGCGTCGGCATGGGCAAGGGAGCGTCCGGCAACTGATATTCCGGTCTCACGGTCAGATCGCCGAAATCACGCCTCATGCCGCGCCCTCCACTGATAGAGCCAGGTTTCGGTCAATTTGCGACCGGTGTCGTCACGAACGAATGCGAGGAGCTCGACGAGGTCGCTGCCCTCCACATCCACATCGAGAACCGCGCGCCAGATACCGTTGGCGTCGATCCGCGAGACGGTCGAATGCAGGAGCGTGGCGCCCGAGATCTGGGCGACGAGCTCCGGTTCGGCATCCGCATCGAGGTCGGCGAGCGGACCGCCGGCGAAGTCCACGACGAACTTGCGCAGGCTGGCCGCGTTCTCCACGCCCGATACGCCACCCTGGCCGGCGCGTGTCTCCACCACATGCCCCCAGTCGGGGGAATCGGGCAGGAGATCGCCCCAGCGCAACAGGTAGGAGAACTCACGAGAGCTGCCCGCGGTTGCAGGTTCGGCCGGAACCCAGAAGGCGACGATGTTGTCTTCGGCCTCCAGATCGGCCGGAACCTCGATGAGTCGGACCGAACCCTGGCCCCATTCGCCGATCGGCTCGACCCGCAGCGATGGACGCCGCTCGTAGTGCGCGCCCGCGTCCTGGTACTCTTCGAACGAGCGCCCGCGCTGTTCGAGTCCGAAGGCGAGGGGGTTGGTGTCGCCGAAATAGGAGTTGCCGAGCGAGGGCGGGTTGTTGAGCCCCCGCCACATCGGCTCGCCGTTGGCGCGGCGCAGGAACAGCCCATTGCTGTCGTGCACCTGCGGCCGGTAGTCGTCGAAGTCCGAACGGTTGGCCTCGGCATAGAGGAACATCGAGGTCAGCGGTGCGATGCCGAGCTCGGGGATGTCCTGGCGGAAGAACAGGCGCGCGGTCACTTCCACCAGCGTCTCCTGCACCTCTTCGCTCGGCGGCGTGATGACGAAACGGTAGGCGCCCGTCACGCTCTGGCTGTCGAGCGCGGCATAGATGGTCATCGGCTGGCCGGGCGCCGGGCGCTCGACGTAGAAGTCGGTGAAGCGCGGGAACTCCTCCGCCCCCTCGCGCCACGAATTGATCAGCAGTCCGCGTGCGCTCAGCCCATAGGAGTTGCCGCGTCCGAGAGCGCGGAAATAGCTGGCCCCGAGGAACGAGATCAGCTCGTCGAACGTCTCGGGCGTATTGAGCGGATAGTTGAGCCGGAAGCCCGCAACGCCCGGCAGGACCACGCCGGCGGCGGTCGCTGCCACTTCGTCGTCGTAGAACTCGAAATCGTCCGCGGTGAAGACGAAGGCTCCGGCCATGCCGTCATGCACCTCGTAGAGATGCACCGGCTCCTTGAACAGCCATCCGAGATGATAGGCCTGCAGATGGTAGGGGCTGTCGCTGTCGGCCCACTTGCCGCGCTCGGCCCGGTAATTGATGCGCCGGTAGGAGTCGTAGTCGAGCTCCTCGACATAGGCCGGCAGGTCTTCGATCAGGGGCCGGAACTCGCGCTGCGCGCGCTCCCGGGCCATCTCGGTCAGGACGTCGAACGAGAACTCGAACGGCTCGCTCGTCGCCGGTCCCTCCTGGGCGAAACCCGGAGGGGTGAGGGACGTTGACGCGAGAAGGGCGACGCTGACGCCGAAGGCTTTGAGAAGGCTGCGGCGCGAAAAGGTAGAGGATAGGGTCTGCACGTGACGCTCTTTTTATGTGGCAGGCAGCTTATGCCAGCAGATATCGACTAACTCCGGGATTTATGAAGCGGTTGTTGCATGGCTGATATGCGCTATGTGCATCCGTCGTTCTTTCCCGGTTATCAGTGCGTTAGCCAAGACGGCTGAGAAACAGCGCAAGCTCGGGCTCGCGTATGGCCGGCGCATTCGCCGACATATGTGTCCGATTTGTGTCAAGGCCTTGGTGTGGCCCGATTTCCGCACACAACGCGCCGCCGCGCTCTCGGTTCCTGAGACGACTGCGACGTATTGGCCTATCCGGCGGGCAGTCTCATAAATCCTTGATGGATATCGCGAACCCTGCGCATCGCCAGGTCCTTCTCGTTTCCTCCAAAGATTCGGGGCGTCGAGCGACGAGAAGAGCAGTCGCCAAGGCACGACAAACCGCCGCCCGGTTCGTCCGGACAGCTTTGCAACGTCGTTGTTTTAGGAAGATCGAGTGCTTGGCACGCCCAAGGGGAATCGAACCCCTGTCCCCACCGTGAGAGGGTGGTGTCCTGACCGCTAGACGATGGGCGCCTGTGGCAAGCACGGTCTTATATAAGGCCGACGCTCGCGGCCGCAAGTCATTTAAAATATGGCACGCCCTAGGGGAATCGAACCCCTCTCTCCACCGTGAAAGGGTGGCGTCCTAACCGATAGACGAAGGGCGCCTGAGCGCTGCGTCCGTATAGTGAGGTTGCCCCTGATGCGCAACCCCATTTGCGGACCGCTTGTGGAGAAAGTTCAGCAGCCGCTGAAGGTCACCGGACGGGTGTAGCCGCGCGGCCTGTCGCGCACGTCGATATGGATGAACTGCCGGCCGGGATAGCAGCCGAGCCCACCCACATAGCCGTTGCGCATGGCGAACGCGATGAGCTGTTCCTTGGGGACGCCCGGGATATGGAAGTCTGCCGCCATGCACTTGGTGTGGAAGGAGTCGCTGGCGCCGCCCGCCCTCGAATTGTGGTGGTCGTCCCGGTAGCCCGAGCTCATCACCACCTTCTTGCCGAAGTGCCCCTCGAAGTCCCAGATCGCCAGCCGCAGCTTGGGCGAGAGGCAAAGCGCGTTGACCTCGCGGCTCGACACGTATGTGCCCCAATCGGAGCGCAGGCCCCGATAGCTGGAGCCGGAGCTGTCGGCGAACATGGCGAGCGGAACGCAGCCGGCGAGCGCCAGGAGGAGGGCAAGGGCGGAGATGAGGATTCGCATGAGCGTCTTCCCAGTACCGGGTGTGGCCGCGGCGCAACAAAGGCCGGCCGGTCTGTCGAGAACGCTAAAATACGATGAGTTTCGCTAACCAGCAGCTAATCCTGCTGGTTAGCGAATGGTTTATGTCCTTTTACCAGGCGCCGGTGTTGGGCATCGAGGCCCAGGGTTCCTGCGCGGGCAGGTGCCCGTCCTGGATGAGCTCGACCGAGATGCCGTCCGGCGAGCGCACGAACGCCATGTGGCCGTCGCGCGGCGGACGGTTGATGGTCACACCCATGTCCGACAGGTGCTGGCAGAGCCCGTAGATATCCTTCACCCGGTAGGCCAGGTGTCCGAAATTGCGCCCGCCCGTATAGGTTTCCGGGTCCCAGTTGTAGGTGAGTTCCACCTCGCCGCCCGCCTCGCCGGGGGCTCGCAGGAAGATGAGGGTGTAGCGGCCCTTCTCGTTCTCGGTGCGCCGGACTTCCTCGAGGCCGAGGCCCTCGCAGTAGAAACGCAGGCTCTCCTCGATGTTGGTGACGCGCACCATGGTGTGCAGGTACTGCATGAAGTGCTCCTTCCTTGCGGGCTGACGTGGTCGAACCTCTAGCAACCGGAGCCGTGCCGGGCAACCGAGGCCGTCCTCCCCGAGCCCCAAACAAATTGTCAACACCTCCTTAACTTTTGCCGCTGAATCGGACAAAGTGACACGTGGTCGTGTGGAGTACCCCGCCGTAGCGGGGGCGCGTTCGGAAAAGGCATTGGGGACGATGGGGGGCAAGCAAACGGACAGCGGCGAACGGCCGGAATTCCGGACCGATACCGCCGATGGCAAGGGTGCGGCAACGCCCGCCGGCGGTGCCGAGCATACCGAGGATGCCATCGAGATCTCCGGCACCATCAAATGGTTCGATGCCGGCAAGGGCTTTGGCTTCATCGTGCCGGACAATGGCATGGCCGATGTACTGCTGCACGTCACGTGCCTGCGCCGTGACGGCTACCACACCGCTTATGAGGGCGCGCGCATCGTCGTCGAGGCGCTGAACCGTCCCGGCGGGTTGCAGGCCTTCCGCATTCTTTCGATGGACGAAACGACCGCGCGCCATCCCTCGCAGATGCCTGCCGCGCGCACGCACGTCACCGTCGAGCCGACCTCCGGCATGGTGCGGCTCGAGGTCAAGTGGTTCAACCGCATCCGCGGCTTCGGCTTCCTCTCGGCCGGCGAGGGCACGCCCGACGTCTTCGTCCACATGGAAACCCTGCGCCGGTTCGGCATCACCGAGCTGCGCCCCGGCCAGTACGTGCTGGTGCGCTACGGGCAGGGTCCCAAGGGCCTGATGGTCGCCGAGATCCGCCCTGATGGCTGGGGCGACGCGCCGTCCTCGCACTGAGGCTGCCCGGTCACATCCGCTCAAATCCGGCCGAATCGGATTGAACCGACGCTGCGTCGCAGGCATTGTCGCGCCGTCCGGCTGGGCCGGTACTGCAATGACTTGACGGGAACCTCACCATGAATGTCGGCAACTGGCAGGTAGCGATACGGAGCCGGACGGCGCGGGCAGGGATGATGGCGGGCGTCGTTCTCGCCATGCTGCCACTTGCCGCCTGCAGTGACGAAGGGCGACTGGTGCTCAACACCGCGACCGGCGCCCACGCCTTCAATGTCGAGGTGGTCGACACCCCCGAAACCCGCGCCCGCGGCCTGATGTTCCGCGAGGAGCTGGCCGACGACGCCGGCATGCTCTTCGACTTCGAGACGGAGAATTCGGTCTCCTTCTGGATGATGAACACCCTCATCCCGCTCGACATGATCTTCATCGGGGCGGACGGGGTGGTCAAAACCATCCACGTCAATGCCCGCCCGCTGGACCCGACTTCCATACCCTCGCGCGTGCCCGTGCAGTATGTCCTCGAGATTCCCGGCGGCCGCTCCCTCGATATCGGCCTCGAGCCCGGCGACACCGTCGAACATCCGCGGATCGCGGCGGGGCAGGGGCAGTAGCTCACGTAGGTGGGGCTTCATACAGGTTCAGCCACAACCCCGATGTCACCCCGGCGGAGGCCGGGGCCCATCCTGAGATATTGCCCCCGCCGCAAGGTGTACGATTGGGGCAACGTCTTGCGGACACGCTCAGGCTGGAATCCCGGCCTTCGCCAGGATGACAACCGTTAGGGGCGTTCGCGCCTACAGCCGGCTGATCACCATGCAGTCGATGACCGCCCACAGATGCAAGCTGGCGCCGAGGACGACGAACCCGTGCCAGAGCGCGTTCTGGTATTTGAGCTTCTCCCACAGGTGGAAGACGATGCCGAGCGAGTAGACCACGCCGCCGGCCAGCAACAGCCAGAGGGTCGAGGCGGGCAGGGCCGTCGCCAGCGACTGGAACACCAGAACGCCGCTCCACCCGATCCCGAGATAGAGGATGATCGCCAGCCGTCCGAACCGTTCCGGCACGATGAGCTTCAGCGCCACGCCCACGAGCGAAGCGCCCCAGACGAGGCTCGCCATCAGCACGCCTGTCGGCGTTGCGCCGATGACCGCTAGGAACGGCGTATAGGTGCCGGCGATGAAAAGGAAGATCGCCGCCTGATCGAGCCGCGCCAGCAGGCGCTTGACCGGCGAGACCGGCCAGAGGTTGTAGGCGAGCGAGACCCCGAGCACGGCGATCAGCGTGCCGACATAGACGATGAGGGCGGGAACTTCCTCCTGCGCCGTATGGCGGATGGCGTAGAACAGCAGGAACGCGCCCGCGATCGTCGCCAGAACCAGCCCGACGGCATGCACGATGCCGTCCGCAACCAGTTCGCCCAATGTGAAAGGACGCTGTTCCCGGCTCCACCAGGAGTAGCGTCGTACTGTCTGTCGCCCGTCTGCCATTCGCGCCTCCTCTCATATCAAGTTGGCGAAACTTGGTTACGGGACAAGCAAGGGCACGTCGGTTTTGTGAAATGTCGTGAAATGTCGGCAAACAGTTACGGTTTATACGCGGTTGTTTTCATCGTGGTCGCACAGGGTGCCGAGCGTCGGGTTTTACCCGGAAAACCGCGATCCGACGCTTGCCGCGGCGGCTCGCGACCGCTAACAGGCGGCAGATCAACCTGTAACCCCCACGTTACCTCATGTCCCTGCATGCCCTGCAGTTCGCCGCCCTGGGCGATCCCACCCGCTGCCGCATCGTCGAGCTCCTGGCGGACGGGGCCATGCCCGTGCACGCGCTCGCCGGCCGCTTCGACATCAGCCGCCCGGCCATCTCCCGACATCTGCGGGTTTTGCGCGAGGCGGGGATCGTGCGCGAGGAGAAGATGGGGCGCGAGAACCTCTACGCGCTCCGCCGCGAGCAGCTCGGCCCGGCGCGTGACTGGATTGCCGGCGTTTTCCCGCTCGAGCCGGCAAGGCGCGTAGCCGGAAGGCCCCCTGTCTCCGGGATCGTCCCGAAGACCACCCGGGCCAGGAAGGCCTCCACGGACGCGCCGCCCAAAGTAGATGCCGCTCCCACTCCAACCACTGCGAACACCAGGCAGGAGCAGATGGAGTTCGATCTTTGATCGAACTCGATTAAATTCCGGATGTGACAGATATTGACCATAGTTGAGGTTCATCAACGCGCTCGCAGGGTGCTGAATACTTCCGGAGCGATCCCGCCTTCGGGCCGCGCGGGCAACCATTGGGAGACTCCAATTGGCCTATCGGATGAACCGTCCGGAGCGGACGGCCTGATGCACCGCAACTTGCTGGAATGGCTGAGCGCGACCGCCGATTTCTTCGTGCAACGCCGGCTGCTGGTCATCGCGGCATTTGCAGGGTTGTCCTGGGCCTTCTTCTGGTCCCTGTTCTGGCTCGCGTCCCTCTTGGGCTGAACGCCGCGACCCGACGGGTCACCATCACGCAAACGTCAGCATGTCCGCCGGTATTTTGCCGCGAACTGGCCGGCAATCTGCCTGCCGGCGGCCGGCTATGGACGCCCTGGATTTCCGATTCGATGAGGCTCAAATGGTCACACGCCGCAGCTTCACCGCCCTGCTTGCGGGCGGTCTGGCAGTTCCCTTCGTTCACCGCGCCCATGCACAGGCGGCCGACGATCTGAGCACCGCCATCGGCGGCATGACGCAGTTGCACTCGCTGCAGGTGCAGCGCGGCGACGAGGTGCTGTTCGCCCAAGCTCCGCGCGGGGCGGGGCTGGATGCCCCGGCCAACATCAAGTCCTGTGCAAAGAGCGTTGTGACGCTGTTGCTCGGGGCGGCCGTCGACCGGGGCGATATCTCCGGCGTCGACGCGCGTCTCGGCGACGTGGCGCCGGGAATCATTCCGTCCGACGCCACCCTCGGGGTCGCCGATATCACCATGGCGGATCTGGCCAGCCTGCAGGCCGGTCTCGAGCCGACCTCGGGGCCGAACTACGGCAGTTGGATCAGCTCGAACAACTGGCTGGCGGATGCGCTGCGCCGGCCGATGGTCGCCGAGCCCGGCAGCCGCATGCTCTATTCGACCGGCACCACCCATATCCTCGGCGCTGCACTCGCCGAGGCGACGGGGGAGAGCCTGCTCGCCCAGGCCCGCGACCGGCTCGGCGCCGTCATGGATTTCGAGGTTCCCCCATGGACCCGCGATCCGCAGGGCTATTATCTCGGCGGCAACGAGATGGCGCTCACCCCGCGGGCGATGCTCAAGCTCGCCGTCATGCTGCGCGACGAGGGCCGGTACGAGGGGGAACAGGTGGTCTCCACCGACTGGATGACCGCCTCGCTCGCCCCCCAGGTCCGCTCACCCTTTTCCGGGATGGAGTACGGCTACGGCTGGTTCCTGTCGGACACCGGCTTCGCCTTGGCCCGAGGTTATGGCGGGCAGATCATCGCCGCCCATCCCGAGCGCGCACTGGCCGTCGCCATTACCTCCGATCCGACGCTGCCCGCCCGCTCGGAAGGGTACTTCGGCGAGCTGATGCGGCTCCTCGACGGCCCGATCCTGGCCATGGGCTGAACGTGGCTAGAGGCGGACGGCGAGCCCCGTCCGCACGCTCTCGTCGGCGGCGAGGCAGATGCGGAGCGAGGTGACACCGTCACTCATGTGGCGGGTGAGGTCGTAATCCTCGGTAATGGCGCGATAGACGAAATCCTGCTCGCGGTCGCAGAGCGCCTGGTGATCGGGTTCGTCATGCATGTCCAACCAGTCATCGGCTCTGGCGAAAGAGCCCGTGACACCGGTTTCGGCATGATGCACCAGAAGGCGCGAGGTCTGGGTATGGGCGTTGATATCGGCCGAGCTGACCCCGCCATCCATGACGATGGAAACCGAGCCGGCCGGGGAGATCACGTCTTTAACGAAATAGGCGGTCTCCGACATCATCGGGCCCCAGCCGGCCTCGTACCAGCCCACGCTCCCATCGTCGAACAACACCTGGAAATGGCCGTAATTATACATGCCCTGGGGCAGGCCCTGAGCCAGGTTCACCCCCATGCCGCGCACTTCGACGGGCTTTGCATCGGTGATCTGGCACATGACATCGACATAATGCACCCCGCAATCGACGATGGGCGAAGTGGTCTGCATGATCTGGCGATGGATGCCCCAGGCCGCTCCGCTCGACTGCTGGTTGAGGTTCATGCGGAACACATAGGGGCCGCCCAGGCCCCTGGCCTCTTCGATGAGCCGCATCCAGGAGGGATGGTGGCGCAGGATATAGCCGATGACGAGCTTGCGCCCATTGGCCTTGGCTGCGGCAACCACCCGTTCGGCATCCTCGGCCGTGGCGGCCAGCGGCTTTTCGACAAAGACATGCGCGCCGCTTTCCATCGCCGCTATGGCGATATCGGCGTGGGTATTGGTGTGGGTGGCGATCGAGACGAGGTCCGGCTTGAATTCGGCCAGAGCCTCGGCAAAGTCGTGCCGCAGCGGATAATCGGCCAGCTCCGCCGGCAGGCTTGGCGCCGAGCGGTTGACCAGCCCCACGATCTCAAAGCCGGGATGGGTATGATAGGCCATGGCATGGCTGCGACCCATCTGGCCCAGCCCGACGACGAGCACCGACAATCGCTTTTCTGGCATAGAATTCATTCCGTTCGTATCGAGGGCTCAGGCGGCCCGGCGCTGGCGCCCTTCGCGGGCGATCTGGCGCGCGCCGAAGGTGGCGAGGGCAACCGAATACAGCGTCGGATTGGTGGCGGTCACCGTGGGGATGACGCCATTGCCGGCGACGTAGAGATTGTCGAACCCCCAGACGCGGCTATTGCGGTCGCAGACGCTGGTGCCGTCATCCCTCTCGCCCATCCGGACCGTGCCCTGATAATGCAGGGAACTGCCCACGGGCTGCACGAAGGTGGCAAAGCCGGGGGCGGGGCGACCGATGATCTCGGCGACCTTGAGGGCCGTTTGCTTGGCCCATTCGAGGCGCTTCTTATCGCCTTCGGACTGGGTCCAGCGGATGGAAATGGCCGGCAGGCCGCGCCAGTCGAGTTTGGCATCGTCGAAAGCAACGTGGTTCTTCACGTCGATATCGGCGGGGCAGAAGACGCCCATGCCGATGGGCTGGCCGCCCAGCTCGGAAGATTTCGGCATGGTGTGCAGGCTCGCCGGCGCGATGGTGACCGAGAAGGGCAGTTCATTGGTCGCTGGAATCCAGCTCATGGCCTGCATCGGCACATCGGTATCGAGTTCGGCGATCTGCGAGACGATGTAATGATCGTTGATATAGCGGCCCAGCGCGGCCGGGCGGATGCCCGAAGCATGCAGCAATTGCGGGGTGTGGAGGGCATCGCAGGCGACGATGACAGTGCCGGCCGAAAGGGTCCAGGTCGCGTCTTCGCCGGTGCGGGCCAGAACCACGCCTGTGGCGCGGCCATTGTCATGATTGATCCTGCGGCAGGTGGTTTCGGCCAGAATGCGGAAGCTCGTGTCCGGCTCTTTCACGAGGTCGCCGAGGATGACGTCGGTGCCGTGCCAGCGCGGACCATTGGGGCCGGGCGTGGCGGCCATGGGCATGGGTTGGACGACCCGGTCGGGCGAGCGGCCGGGATTGAACGCGGCGCCGAGCCGTTCGCGCATGGCGACGGCAACGGGATCGGGACCGCGCGGGTCCTTGTGGGTGCCGAGCAGGCCTTCGGCGACGCGCAGGGCGGCTTCAAGTTCATCAGCGGGAATGAAGGGGACGCGCTCGGCCTGGGACGGGGTGGGCGTACCGGTCGACCATTTGGTGCCCATGCCCCCGACATTGGCGGCGGAAAAGCCGGCAAAGAGCCCGTCGCCATCGTCGCCTTCATTGGCGATGAAAAGGCCGGAGCGGCGGAGCAGGGACGCGTCGAATCCGCCGGCGCGGCGGGCCTCCCATTCTTCCTTGCTGATGGAGAGGCGCGGAGAACGGTCGCCGCCCTGGGCAAGAATTTCGAGCTCGGCGCGCTTATTGAGATCAAGCACATTGTCCAGATGCCCGCCGATTTCGGGCAGGATCTGCGGGCCGGCCTCGACCATCACGATGCGGGCTTCGGGCCAGTCACGGCGGATGATCCGCGCATAAGCGGAACCCGTCGGACCGCTGCCCACGATCACGACGTCGGGGTTCTGGTCGATCATTTGGGGAAGGCCTGCTGCTGACTACCAATCTAATACCAGATGGGAAAACACGTTGCCCGTCTTGTCAATAGCAACTTCCATCCGACCCTCGTTGACAGCCCGGACCGGCCTCTCCGATGATGCCCGCGACCCGCTGATCAGGAGGCCCCATGCAGCTCGGACTGAGTTCCTACAGTTTCTTTCCGCTCCTCAAGGATGGCTCGCTGGGCATCGAGGACATGTTTCGCTGGGTGAAGGGGCAGGAAGGCGAGCATGTCGAGATCGCCTCCTTCACGCTCGCGCCTCCCGGCGCCGACGCCAACCATGAGCTCGGCAGGGATGTCGAAACCGTCGAGCGCATCGAAGCCTCGGTGCGCGAGACCGGCGTCGTCGTTTCGGGCATCTGCATCGGCGCGAACTTCATCGATATCGGGCCAGACGAACGGCGCGAGCAGATCGCGCGGGTCAAGCGCTACGTCGAGCTTTGCGATCGGCTGGGCGCGCGGTTCCTTCGGCACGATGTCGTGACCTGGTCCCGCCGGCTCGCCGACATCGCAGAGCTTGAGCGCGAGTTTGCCGGCATTGCGGAGGCTTGCCACGAGATCGCGACCTTCGCCGGCCGCTATGGCGTGACGACGAGCGTTGAAGACCACGGTTTTTTCATGAACTCCAGCGAGCGGATCAGGCGACTGCTGCACGCCGTCGACCTGCCCAATTTCCGCCTGACGGTCGATGTCGGCAATTTCCTGTGCGTCGACGAGAACCCGCTGATCGCGACCCGAGCCTGCCTGCCGCATGCCAGTGTTGTCCATCTCAAGGATTTCTACGTCCGCCAGCAGCGTCCCGGTCCGGGGTGGCTGGAAACCGTCGGCGGCCAGCATATCCTCGGTTCGATCTTCGGCTTCGGCGACCTCGATGCGCCCGCGCTCGTCAAAAGCGTCGTCGATTCCGGCTTCGACGGCTTCGTCTCGCTCGAATTCGAGGGCAACGAGCCATCGCTGTTCGCCTGTGAGACCGGCCTTGCCAACATCCGCCGGCTGTTCGCCGAGGCGGTCGGCTAGAGCCTAGGCTGCGGCGATCCTTGCCACCCGCTCCCGGATCGCGGCCAGACGGTCGCGGTCCCCACCGGGAACTTCCGCCGAAACCCAGCCGGAATAGCCGATTTCGGCAAGCGCCGTGTTGACGGCGGGCCAGTCGCAATCCCCGTCGCCCAGCTCCACCTCGAACCCCTTCCAGGGGCCTTCCGCATTCATCCGGGCAAGGCTGAATTCCTTGATGTCGACCTTGAGGATTCGATGGCCCAGCGCTTCGATCCAGTGGGCGGGCCGCCCGTAGCGCAGCACGTTGCCGACATCGAAATACCAGCCGATCAGGGGATGTCCGAACGCATCGACGAAGCGCGCCGCTTCCAGCGGGCTCAGCAGGAAATCGTTCCAGACGTTCTCCAGGGCAATCGCGACCCCCGTCTCCTCGGCGTGAGGGATGAGCTTGCCGATTTCTTCGATCGCCCGGTCGTAGGCCTGCGCATAGCTCGTCGTGGCGTTGACGACGCCAGGCACCAGCAGGACGGTGCTCGCGCCATAGCGCTTGGCGTCGTGGAGCGCCGTAGCCATCGATTCGACGCACGCCGCACGTACCGCCGGATCGGGATCGGTCAGCGGAACCTTCCAGTGCCGGGAGTTGACGACGCCGGGAATGGCGAGCCCCGTCCTGTCGCGCGCATCGAGCACTTCGTCGAGCGGCAGGTCGTTGGGGGAGTCCAGCTCCACGCCGTCGTACCCCAACTCCTTCAGGAGCTGGAACTTCTCGAGAATCGAGAGCGGCTCCGCCTCGACCATGGCCCACTTGAGACTGACCCTGGTCATCGGACGGGGTGATGCGCTTGCTTGTGACGCCACGGGCTTGCTGGATGGCTGGTCGTTCACGTTCGACTCCTTCGAAGCTGCCGGCGCGGCGATAGTTGTGAATGGCGATCCCGGCAGGACTCGAACCTGCGACCAACAGCTTAGAAGGCTGCTGCTCTATCCAGCTGAGCTACGGGACCATAGCGGAGCGCTCGCTTCCTTTACCGCAAGCGCGGGCGCAACCCAACCCTTGTGATTGCCGGCAGCGGATCGCCCGCGTCAGCGGCGCAGCCGCGGGGCAGGAGCCTCGACCGCGCCTGAAAAAGGGGCCGTGCTCGCCCTCACCACCAGGTCGCAGCGCAGGATGATTCGTACCGGCTTGGCCGGGTCGCGCATGCCCTCGACGATGTCGAGGAGCGCTGCCGTGCTGATGGCGCCGAGCTCGGCGCGCTTCTGGCGCATAGTGGTCAGCGGAGGCGATACATACTGGGCCATGTCGGTGTCGTCGAACCCGATCACCGAAACGTCTTGCGGGCAGCGCAGTCCCGCCTGCTGTACGTGCGAGATGAAGCCGATGGCCATCTCGTCGTTCGCGCAGATCATTGCCGTCGGCCGCTCGGCAAGGGCAGAGAAAACCGCGCCGGCGCGGTAGCCGCTGTCCATCCTGTGATCGCCGGGAATGATCCACTCCTCGCGTGCCCGCAGGCCATTGCGCCCCATCGCCTGCCTGAAGCCGAGCAGGCGTTCGTTGGGGTAGTCGTGAATGGTGGGGCCCGTGACGAAACCGATGCCCCGGTGCCCGAGCGAGACGAGATGGTCCACGGCCCGGCCGGTCGCTTCGCGGTTGTCGCTCGTCACCAGGTTGATCCCCGGCTCGATCATCTCGTCCCCGACGACGACGATCGGCAGGTTGCCGTGTTCGGACATGAAGCGGCGCATGCTGGCGATGTCGAGCGTCAGGTCGAAAAGCAGCAACCCATCTGCACGGCCCGCCTGGAAATAGTCGCGCAGCCACACTGTGGGATCGCCCTGGACGCGGTTGGAAACGAGTACGCCGTAACCGCGCGAACTGGCTTCGATCAGCACCGAATCCAAGATGGTCGAATAGTAGGGGTTCCCCGCGTTCGGTATGGCCATGACGATGGTGCCCGCGCGCTGGCGGCGCAGCGACCGGGCGGCCTGATTGAGCGTATAGCCGGTGGCCGCGATTGCCGCCTCGATGCGCTCGCGGGTCGCCTGCGAAACGCGGGCGGGCGTCGAGAGCGCACGGCTAACCGTTGCCGTGGAAACTCCGGCTTCGCGTGCAACATCTTGAATTGTCGGTGATTTTCTGGTCACCGTCATGGCTGCCAGCGCCCCTCTCGCTGTCAGGAAACTGGAATTGAATAAATCGATCTTGACAGAAGCGCAACAACTGGCTGAAACTCATGAAATCGATTGCAGAGGGTATTGGACGGATAAATGCAATCGATTACATGCGGCCGGCATAAACGCATCCGGAAAGGATGGCGCGCGGCTGGCAGCTTCGCGGGAGCGCTTGGCTCCAAGTGAACGTTGGGAGGACTACTTATGAAAAAATTTGCGGTGGTCGCCGCCATGGCGACCGCTTTCCTTGGCTCAACCGCCATTAACGCGGCCGAGCTCGAAGTCACCCACTGGTGGACCTCCGCGGGCGAGGCGGCGGCTGTGGCCGAGTTCGCTCGCGTCTTCGAGGAAGAAACCGGCAACACCTGGGTGGATAGCGCTCTTGGCGGCTCGGGCACCGGCGCCAACCCGGTGATCATCAGCCGCATCATCGGCGGCGACCCGATGGGTGCCACCCAGATGAACACCGGCCGCGATGCCGAGGAGCTCATCCAGGCCGGCCTGATGCGCGACCTCACCGACATCGCCGAAGAGATGAACATCAACGAGTTCTACGTTGATCAGTCGCTCCTCGAGCCTTGCACCTACGAAGGCCGCATCTACTGCTTCCCGATCAACATCCACTCCTGGGACTGGCTGTGGCTCTCCACCGCCGCCTATGAGACGATCGGCCAGCCCGTCCCGACGACCTGGGACGAGTACGTCGCGTCATGGCCGGCCCTTGAGGAAGCCGGCATCCTGCCCTTCGGCCTTGCCACCGGCTGGCCGTTTGCGGGCATTCCGGGTGTGCTGCTCGCGGGTATCGGCGGCAGCGATCTGATCATCGCCATCAACCGCGACAAGGATGTCGAGGCTGTCCGCAGCCCCGAGTTCCGCGAAGTGGCCGAAGCTCTCGATGGCATCCGTCAGGTCGTCGCTCCCGAGACCATGGTTCCCGCCTTCGCCGACGTCGGCAACCAGATTCTCGAGGGCGAGGCGGCCGGCAATATCCACGGCGACTGGCTGCAGGGTGACCTGCAGATCGCTGGCGGCGTGCCCGGCGAGGACTACGAGTGCCTGCCCGCGCTCGGCCTCAACGACCAGCTCACCGGCGGCGGCGACGCCTTCTACTTCCCGGTCCTGCCCGAAGGCACGGATCCGGCGGTGATCGAGGCCCAGACCGAGCTTGCCAAGATCCTGATCTCGCCCGAAGCCCAGCTCGCCTTCAACCTGAAGAAGGGCTCGATGCCGATTCGCACCGACATCGATCTGTCGCAGGCCAACGCCTGCATGCAGAAGGCTCTGGTTCTTCTCGACAACGGCCTGCTGCCCTCGGGTGACTTCGCCCTGTCGAGCGACACCCAGCAGCAGCTCCAGGATCTCAACATCGAGTTCCTGGGCGACGACAGCATCACGGTCGACGCCTACATCGAGCGCTACGCCTCGATCATCGAGTCGGCCGACTGAGCGGCCGAACCTGATGGCTTTTGATCTCGAGTGACATCGCAGCGGCCGGCCTGGACCTCCAAGCCGGCCGCTCACTATGGAGATGCATAATGGCGGACTATGCGGTCGAGGCGCGAAAGAGCGCCGGCGGCGGGTTGACACGCTTCCTCTACAATACCTTCATCCGGAACCTCTCGGCCAAGATCGCGGCGACGCCGATGATGGCCACGGTGCTGGTCGTCTTCGTCGGCTGCACCTTGTGGACGGTCTGGTACTCGTTCACCAATTCGCGCCTCCTGCCGACGGGCGAGTTCGTCGGCTTCGACCAGTACCGGCGCCTCTTTGCCACCTCGCGCTGGAACACCTCGGTCAACAACCTCGTGATCTACGGCTCGTTCTCGCTGGTGTTCACGCTGGTATTCGGCTTCATCCTTGCCGTGCTGATGGACCAGAAGATCCGCTTCGAGAGCGCCTTCCGCACCATCATGCTCTACCCCTTCGCCCTCTCGTTCATCGTCACCGGCCTCGTCTGGCAGTGGATCATGAACCCGACGCTGGGCCTGCAGGGCACGATGCGCAATCTCGGCTGGACGGGCTTCACCTTCGACTGGCTCAACAATCCGCGCATGGTTCTCTACGCGCTCCTGATCGCCGGCCTCTGGCAGGGCGTCGGCTTCGTCATGGTGCTGATGCTCGCAGGTCTGCGCAGCGTCGATGACGAGATCTGGAAGGCCGCGCGCGTCGACGGCATTCCCACCTGGCGCACCTATGTCTCGATCGTCCTGCCCATGATGCGCGGCGTCTTCGTCACCGCCGTCGTGCTGGTGGGGTCGGGCATCGTGCGCCTCTACGACCTCGTCGTCGCCATGACGGACGGCGGCCCGGGCATCTCCTCGGAGGTGCCGGCCAAGTACGTCTACAACTACATGTTCGGCGCCGGAAACATCGCCCAGGGCCTCGCCGCCTCGACGATGATGCTGCTTACCGTGCTCATCATCATCGTGCCGTGGGCCTATCTCGAATTCGGCGGAAAGGGCCGTCGCTCATGACCACGACAGCAACCGTTTCTTCCGTGGAAACCGCGGCCACCGAGGTCAGAAGCCGGGTGGAACCGAGCGGCCCGCGCCCGAGGCCGTTCTTCACGCCGCGCAAGATCGTCATCTATTCGATCCTGTTCTTTGCGTGCCTCTACTTCCTCTTCCCGCTCTATGTGATGATCGTCACGTCTTTCAAGACGATGCCCGAGATCCGCTGGGGCAACATCTTCGCCCCGCCCATCGAATGGACCGGAGACGCCTGGGCCAAGGCCTGGACCAGCGCCTGTACGGGCCTCACCTGCCAAGGCCTCAGCCCCGGCTTCTGGAACTCGGTCAAGATCACCGTTCCCTCGACCATCGTCTCGATCTTCATCGCCGCCATCAACGGCTATGCGCTGATCAACTGGCGGTTCAAGGGGTCGGAGATCTTCTTCTCGATCCTCATCTTCGGCTCGTTCATCCCCTACCAGGTGATGCTCTATCCTCTGGTGATGCTGACCCGCGAGATGGGCATCTTCGGCAGCCTCTGGGCGGTCATCCTCATCCACACCATCTTCGGCATGCCGATCCTGACGCTCCTCTTCCGCAACTATTTCGCGGCATTGCCGGTGGAGCTGTTCAAGGCCGCGCGCGTCGACGGGGCAGGGTTCTGGCGCATCTTCTTCGAGATCATGCTGCCCATGTCGCTGCCGATCTTCGTGGTGGCGCTGATCCTGCAGATCACCGGCATCTGGAACGACTTCCTGTTCGGCGTCGTCTTCGCGGGCACGCAGAACTACCCGATGACCGTGCAGCTCAACAACATCGTCAACTCGGCGCAGGGCAGCCCCGAATACAACGTCAACATGGCCGCCACGATCCTCACCGGCCTCGTGCCGCTGATCGTCTACTTCGTGTCCGGACGCCTGTTCGTCCGCGGCATCGCCGCCGGCGCGGTCAAGGGATAGTCATATGCAACACAGCGTTTCCATTCGCGACCTGTCGCTCAACTTCGGGCACGTCAAGGTGCTCGAGCACCTCAACCTCGACATCGCGGAGGGCGAGTTCATCGTCCTTCTCGGCCCCTCGGGTTGTGGCAAGTCCACACTGCTCAACTGCATCGCCGGCCTCCTCGACGTCAGCGACGGCCAGATCTTCATCAACGGCAAGAACGTCACCTGGGAGGAGCCCAAGGACCGCGGCATCGGCATGGTGTTCCAGTCCTACGCGCTCTATCCGCAGATGACCGTCGAGCGGAACCTCTCCTTCGGCCTGCGCGTCGCCAGGCTCCCGAAGGACGAGGTCGAGCGGCGCGTGAAGCGTGCCGCCGAGATCCTGCAGATCGAACCGCTCTTGAAGCGCAAGCCCGTCGAGCTCTCGGGCGGCCAGCGCCAGCGCGTCGCCATCGGCCGCGCGCTCGTGCGCGACGTCGATGTCTTCCTTTTCGACGAGCCGTTGTCCAATCTCGACGCCAAGCTGCGCTCGGACCTGCGCGTCGAGATCAAGCGTCTGCATCAGCGCTTGAAGAATACCATGATCTACGTCACCCACGACCAGATCGAGGCCCTGACGCTGGCGGACCGCATCGCCATCATGAAGAACGGCGTCATCCAGCAGCTCGCCGATCCGCACACCATCTACAACAAGCCGGTCAATCTCTACGTCGCCGGCTTCATCGGCTCGCCCACCATGAACTTCCTCGATGGGGAAGTGGTCGGCGGCGCCGAGCCGGTGTTCAAGGCCAACGACGGCACCGTCATCCCGGTCAAGACCTATCAGTTCGCCGACGCCCCCAACGGCTCCGCCGTCAAGGGCGTTCTGGGCGTGCGCCCCGAGCACATCGCCATCGGCGAGGCGGCCAAGACCATGCCGTTCGCGACTGAGGTCGAGATCGAGATCGTTGAGCCCATGGGCTCGGACACGCTCGCCTACACCAAGGTCGCCGGTCAGCCGGTCGCCTTCCGCGCCGACAGCGACGTCCACCTCGCCAGCGGCCAGACCGTGCTGATCGGCTTCGACCCGGCGCGCGGATCGATCTTCGACGCCGCATCGAGCAACCGCATCTAGGCTCTGCTCGCTTAACCCGCCGTGTCGGCGCCGCGGCGCCGGCATCGCCCGCCACGCCAGACGGCTCAGCCTCGACATTACTTTTTCGCAAGTCGACCTGACCCCGAGGCGCGACGGCTCGCCGAATTCACGCTACTTCCTGCTCCTCGCAGGCAGAACCCCAGGCCCGCGACACGACATAGAGGCACCAATGGACCTTTCATTCCAGCTTTACAGCGCCCGCAATTTTCCCCCACTCGACGATTTCCTCGGCAAGCTCGCCGCCCTCGGCTACAAACAGGTCGAAGGCTTCGGCGGCCTCTATTCGGATCCGGCCGCTTTCGCCGCGATGCTGCGCAAGCATGGCCTCTCCATGCCGACCGGCCATTTCGGCCCGGACATGCTCAAGGACAAGGCCGCGACCCTGAAGGTCGCCGAAGCGGTTGGGGTCAAGACCATCTTCGCCCCCCACATCAACCGCGAGCTCTTCGGCAATTCCGACGCCAAGTGGAAGGAATTCGCCGAGACGCTGGCGGGCTTCGCCGAGACCTACAAGGCCGAGGGTTACGGATTCGGCTGGCACAACCACCACTTCGAATTCTGGAAGACCGAGGGCGGCTCCACCCCGATGGAGATCATCCTCGAGACCGGCGCCGATCTCGAATGGGAGATGGACGTCGCCTGGGTCGCCAAGGGCGGCGAGGATCCGCGCGCCTGGATGGACAAATACGGCGACCGCATCACCGCCGTCCACGTCAAGGACATTGCCCCCGAAGGTGAGAACGCCAACGAGGACGGCTGGGCCGATGTCGGCTACGGCATCATGGACTGGGACAACCTCATCAACGACGTGAAGGCCAAGACGAAGGCGAAATACTTCGTTGCCGAGCACGACAACCCCTCCGATGCCGAGCGGTTCGCCCGGCGCTCCATCGAGACGGCTAAAGCCTGGAAGTAAGCGAAAATGACCAAGACCTATGGCGTCGGCATCATGGGTGCCGGCAATATCTCGGCGGCTTATCTCAAGCTCGCTCCGCTCTTCAAAGGGCTGGAAGTGCGCGCCGTCGCCGACATCCTTCCCGAGGCGGCAAAAAAGCGCGCCGAGGAATATGGCGTCACCGCCCAGACTCCGGACGAGCTCCTGAAGAACAGCGAGGTCGACGTCATCGTCAACCTCACCATTCCCGCCACCCACTACAAGGTGTCGATGGATGCGATCTCGGCCGGCAAGCACGTCTATTCGGAAAAGCCGTTCGTGCTGACCCTCGAGGAGGGCCTGGCGCTCCGCAAGGCCTCGAATGAGAAAGGGCTCGCCGTCGGCAGCGCGCCCGACACCTTCCTCGGCGGCGCCCACCAGCAGGCCCGCGAGATCATCGACAGCGGCAAGCTCGGCAAGATCACCTCGGGTACGACCCACGTGATGAGCCGCGGCATGGAGCACTGGCACCCGAACCCGGATTTCTTCTTCCAGGTCGGGGCAGGGCCCATCCTCGATATCGGGCCCTACTACGTGACCGATCTCATCCACCTCATCGGCCCGGTCAAGCGCGTCACGGCCTTCGCCAACATGGCGCGCGCCGAGCGTGAGGTGACGGCGGCGGGTCCCTACCAGGGCACGAAGATCAAGGTCGGCACGCCGACCACGGTCCACGGCGTCCTGGAGTTCCACAACGGGGCTGTCGTCACCATCGGCGCCAGTTGGGACGTGGCGAGCCATGGCCACCACAACATCGAGCTCTATGGCACCGAGGGCACCATCTACGTGCCCGATCCGAACTTCTTCGGCGGTGACCTCGTCGTTACCGACCCGGCCGGCGAGAAGCAACCGGTCGAGCCGTGGAACCATCCGTTCGGCATCTTCAACCAGGACCTCGACAAGCCGAGCCCGCGCGCCAACTACCGCACGGCCGGCCTTGCCGACATGATGGCGGCGCTCGAAGCCGGTCGTCCCGCCCGCTGCGGGCTCGACGTCGCGCTCCATGCCGTCGACGTCATGACCTCGCTGCTGAAGGCCGCAGAATCCGGCCAGGTGCAGACGCTTCAGACTACCTGCGAGCGGCCACTGGCCCTCGGCCCAGACGAGGCCAAGGCGCTGCTCAAGGCCTGAGCCTCTTGAGCTTGACAGGGCAGGCCGCTCCAATAAGGTCCTGTCCACACTGGCATAACGATGGCGGGCCACCGGCCCGCCACAACCATTTCAATCGGACTGCTCCCCGCAGAGCGCACTGAGGTACGTACGCCAGCCGAGGGACGACAGCACAAAGAGGAGGTCATCATGCGCACCATCAAGGGGCCGGCTATTTTCCTGGCCCAGTTCGCCGGCGACGCGGCGCCGTTCAATTCCTTTGCATCCATCTGCAAATGGGCATCGGACCTCGGCTACAAGGGCGTGCAGGTGCCGACCTGGGTCGAAAGCTTCATCGACCTCGACAAGGCTGCGACCTCGAAGACCTACGCCGACGAGCTGAAGGGAACCGCCAGGGAAAACGGCGTCGAGATCACCGAACTTTCGACGCACCTGCAGGGCCAGCTCGTCGCCGTCCATCCCGCATACGATACCGCCTTCGACGGCTTCGCTCCCGCATCCGTTCACGGCAATCCCAAGGCCCGGCAGGAATGGGCGGTTGAGACCATGCTCAAGGCCGCCAAGGCCAGCAGGAACCTCGGCCTCACCGAGCATGCGACATTCTCGGGCGCGCTCGCCTGGCCCTATCTCTACCCCTGGCCGCAGCGCCCCGCCGGCCTCGTCGAAGAAGCCTTCGACGAACTGGCCCGCCGCTGGACCCCGATCCTCAATGCCTTCGATGAAGCCGGCGTCGACGTCTGCTACGAGATCCACCCCGGCGAGGACCTCCACGACGGCGTGACCTACGAGATGTTCCTGGAGCGCGTGAAGAACCACCCGCGCGCCAACCTCCTCTACGATCCCAGCCACTTCGTGCTGCAGCAGCTCGACTATCTCGATTACATCGACATCTACCACGAGCGGATCCGCATGTTCCACGTCAAGGACGCCGAGTTCAATCCGACCGGCCGGCAGGGCGTCTACGGCGGTTTCCAGAGCTGGGTGAACCGGGCAGGGCGCTTCCGCTCGCTCGGCGACGGCCAGGTCGATTTCGCCTCGATCTTCTCCAAGATGGCCCAATACGATTTCGCCGGCTGGGCCGTGCTCGAGTGGGAATGCGCCTTGAAGCACCCGGAGGACGGCGCGCGCGAAGGAGCCGAGTTCATCGCCAGCCACATCATCCGCGTCACCGAAAAGGCCTTTGACGATTTCGCCTCGTCGGGTACCGATACGGCCGCAAATCGCAAGATGCTCGGCCTATCGTAAGCGAGAGGGAGAAGAAAATGGCAGAGAACGGCGCAAGACCCATTCGCCTGGGCATGGTCGGCGGCGGCACCGGGGCCTTCATCGGCTACGTGCACCGCATCGCAGCGCGCCTCGACGGCGACTTTCAGCTCGTCGCCGGCGCGCTCTCCTCGCGACCCGAGGTCGCCCGGGAATCCGGCAAGAACCTCGGCCTCGCCGAAGATCGTATCTATACCTCCTATGAGGAAATGGCCCGCGCCGAGGCGGCGCGACCCGACGGCATCGAGGCGGTGGCGATCGTCACCCCCAACCATATGCATGTCGGCCCGGCCAAGGCCTTCCTCGAAGCCGGCATCCACGTCATCTGCGACAAGCCGCTCTCCAACACGCTGGAAGACGCCCGCGCCCTCGCCGCGGTCAAGCCCGCCAAGGGCGCGAAATTCCTCCTCACCCATAACTACACCGGCTACCCGCTGATGCGGCAGGCCCGCGAGCTGGTGAAGTCCGGCGCGCTCGGAACCATCCGGGTCGTCCAGGCCGAATATCCGCAGGACTGGCTGGCTGAAGAGGCCGGCGAGGACAACAAGCAGGCCGCCTGGCGTACCGACCCGGCCCGCTCCGGCGCCGGCGGCGCTATCGGCGACATCGGCACCCACGCCTACAACCTCGCCCGGTTCGTGACCGGCCTCAAGACCGAGGCCGTCGCGGCCGACCTCACCGCGTTCGTCCCCGGTCGGCGCGTCGATGACAACGTCCACATCATGCTGCGCTTCGAGGGCGGCGCGCGCGGCATGCTGTGGGCCAGCCAGGTCGCCATCGGCAACGAGAACGGCCTGCAGCTGCGCGTCTATGGCGACAAGGGCGGCCTCGAATGGCGCCAGGACAACCCGAACCAGATGTGGTTCACCGAGTTCGGCAAGCCCAAGCAATTGCTGACCCGCGGCGGCGCCATCTCGGGCTCGGCCGCCTCCGCCATGAACGTGCGCATCCCCTCGGGCCACCCGGAAGGGTACCTGGAAGCCTTCGCCACCCTCTACAGCCAGTTCGCCGCCGTGATCCGCGGGCAGGGGGCCGACTACGAGGATCTCCTGCCGACCATGGCCGACGGCGTCGAGGGCATGCAGTTCATCGTCGCCTCGGTGAAATCGAGCGAGGCCGACAGCAAGTGGGTCAAGCTCTCCGACGTGTGAGCCCGGCGAATCCGCATACATGTGACGAATGGCGGCTCCGGCCGCCATTCGCTTTTTGATGCTAGTGTTGGTCCGGCAAGGGGAGGACGACATGGCCATCGAAACGCAAGCCATCCGGCGAGGACACTGCCTCTGCAGCGCCTGTTCGTTTGAGCTGATGGGCGAGCCCAACTGGGTCGGCCACTGCCATTGCCAAAGCTGCCGCAGGGCAACCGCATCGCCGTTCACCACCTGGATCGGGCAGGAGAACGGCTTCTGGCGCTTCACCGGGGTCGCACCTGTCGTTTATCCGAGCAGCCCGGGCGCAACACGCGGCTTTTGCCGAACCTGCGGCTCGCCGATGTTCTACCAGTCGCAGCGTTACCCCAACGAGCGGCACTTCTATGCAGCGCTCCTCGACCATCCGGAACGCATAGAGCCCGCCGCCCACTTCAACGCCGCCGAGATGCTGGCCTGGATACATCTCGCCGATGGCCTTCCCCGCCGCTGAGCTGGGTACCCATTGCCCGCGTCACCTCACCGACCGCTCCCACCGGCTGTCATCCCGGCGAAAGCCGGGATCCAGTAAACGACGCCGCTGATGCCTTGCGGCGAAGCTCAAGCCGCTCTTCCTGTGCGCGAGCCCCGCGCGTACTGGGTCTTGGGACTCTCGCCGGAATGACAGCCGGCAACCAGCTCGCTTAACCCCTCGTTAACCGCCAATCTTTCCCCGCTGTCCACACCTCTTCACAAGAACAAACGAGCAACTTATAAGAACAAAACATAAACACTGAGGAGACAATCATGCTCGGCTTCATCAAGGACCTCGCCGCATTCGTCACCCTGGGAGCCTTCAGCGTTGGCTCGCTCACCTGGATGGATGTGATCACCCGACTCGTGTGACATCTGGGGAAAGCGGTCGCGCGGCGGTTCACGTCGCGCCCGTCCCCTGTCACAAGGAACTGTCAGGCAAGGAGCTCCATGAGCGGTCCAGGTTTCGTCCATCTGCATGTCCATTCGGCCTTCTCGCTGCTCGAGGGGGCGCTGCAGCTCGGCACGATTCTCGACCTCGCCAAGGCCGACAAGCAGCCGGCCCTGGGCATTGCCGATACCGGAAACCTCTTCGGCGCGCTGGAGTTCTCCGAAAAAGCGGTCAAGAAGGGCATCCAGCCGCTCATAGGCTGCGAATTGCCCATCGACTTCGCCGCCGCCGAGGAGCGGGTCAACGAGCGCGGGTATCACGGCTGGCAGGGCAAGTCCTCGGTGGTGCTGATGGCGGCAAACGAGTTGGGCTTTTCCAACCTCTCCAGCCTCCTCAGCCGCGCCTATCTCGAAGGCGAGAACGGTCTCGCCCGCGCCCGGCTCGAATGGCTCTCCCGCGATACGCTTGATGGGATCCTCTGTCTTTCCGGCGGCCCCGAAGGCGCCATCGACATGGCCTTCGCCCTCGGGCAGGAGGCCAATGCCATCCGCCGGCTTGATCGCCTGCGCGAACTTTTCGGCGACCGGCTCTATATAGAGCTGCAGCGTCACGGCCGTCCGCAGGAAGCCCAGGTCGAACCGCGCCTCGTCGACTACGCCTATCGACACGACGTGCCGCTGGTCGCCACCAACGAGCCCTTCTTCCAGTCCGCCGGCGATTTCGAGGCGCACGACGCGCTTCTGGCCATTGCCGGCAGCACGGTGCTGGCGCAGACAGAGCGCCGCAAGCTCAACGACCAATACCACTTCAAGACCCGCGCCGAGATGATCAAGCTGTTCTCGGACCTGCCCGAGGCGCTCGACATGAGCGTCGAGATCGCCCGGCGCGTCAGCTACCGACCGAGGACCCGCGGACCGATCCTGCCCAAGTTCGCCGCCGCGCCCAATGTGGGCGAGGACGAAGCCGTCGCCGCCGAGGCTGCGGCCCTGCGCACCATGGCCGAGGATGGTCTGGAGCAGCGCCTGGCCGTCACCGGGCTGGCGCCCGGCAAGACCCTGGATGACTACAAGGAACGGCTGGAATTCGAGCTCGGCATCATCCAGAGGATGAAATATCCCGGCTACTTCCTTATCGTTGCTGATTTTATCCGCTGGGCCAAGGCGCACAACATTCCGGTGGGTCCCGGCCGCGGGTCCGGCGCCGGCTCGCTGGTGGCCTATACGACCACTATCACCGACCTCGATCCCCTGCGTTACGACCTGCTGTTCGAGCGCTTCCTCAATCCGGATCGCGTCTCGATGCCGGACTTCGACATCGACTTCTGCCAGGACCGGCGCGAGGAGGTCATCCGCTACGTCCAGGAGAAGTACGGAAGCCAGCAGGTCGCCCAGATCATCACCTTCGGTACGCTCCAGGCCCGCGCCGTGCTGCGCGACGTCGGGCGCGTGCTGCAGATGCCCTACGGGCAGGTCGACCGCATCTGCAAGCTGGTGCCCGCCAATCCGGCAGACCCGTGGACCATCGAGCGCACGCTCGCCGAGGTGCCGCAGTTCCGCATGATGGCCGAGGAGGACGAGACCGTCGGCGATCTCATCGCCATCGCCAAGAAGCTCGAGGGCCTTTACCGCCACGCCTCCACCCACGCCGCCGGCATCGTCATCGGCGACCGGCCGCTCGAGGAGCTGGCCCCGCTCTATCGCGATCCGCGCTCGGACATGCCGGTCACCCAGTACAACCTCAAGTGGGTCGAGCCGGCCGGCCTCGTCAAGTTCGACTTCTTGGGGCTGAAGACCCTCACCACCCTCGACTACACCGTCAAGATGATCAACCGGAACGGCACGAGCTTTACGCTCGACGACATTCCGATCGACGACAAGAAGACGTTCGAGATGCTGACGGTCGGCGATGTCGTCGGCGTGTTCCAGGTTGAAAGTTCCGGCATGCGCCGCGCCCTGGTCGACATCCGGCCGGACCGCTTCGAGGACCTGATCGCGCTCGTGGCGCTCTATCGTCCCGGCCCGATGGCCAACATCCCCACCTATTGCGCCCGCAAGCGCGGCGACGAGCCGGTGGAATACCTCCACCCGCTGCTCGAGCCCATTCTGGCGCCGACCTACGGCATCATCACCTATCAGGAACAGGTGCAGCAGATCGCCAAGTCGCTCGCCGGCTATACGCTGGCCGAAGCCGACCTTCTGCGCCGCGCCATGGGCAAGAAGATCAAGGCCGAGATGGATGCGCAGCGCACGCGCTTCCTCGAGGGTGCCGAGAAGCAGCACGGCATTTCGCAGGCCCTCGCCAACACCATATTCGATGCGTGCGCCAAGTTCGCCGAATACGGCTTCAACAAGTCGCACTCGGCGCCCTACGGCTTCATCACCTACCAAACGGCCTATCTCAAGGCGCACTTCACTCAGGAGTTCCTGGCCGCCTCGATGACGCTCGATATGGGCAATACCGACAAGCTCGACGAATTCCGTCGCGACGCCGGCAAACACGGCATCGAAGTGGTGCCGCCCTGCATCAACCGGTCCGATGACGTGTTCACCGCCCGCGACAACAAGATCTACTACGCGCTCTGTGCGGTGAAGGGCGTCGGCCGGCAGGTGGGCGAGCACATCGCCGAGGTGCGCGGCGACCGCCCCTTTGCCGATCTTGCCGATTTCGCCACCCGCGTCGATCCGCGCGTCGTCAACAAGCGTACTCTCGAAACCCTCATCAACGCCGGCGCGTTCGACGAGCTCGTGCCGCGGCGCGAGCAGGCGTTCGCGGCCATCGACGCCATCGTCGGCACCGCCCAGCGCGCCGCAAACGACAAGAGCGACGGCATCGTCGACATGTTCGCTGCCGATACGCCCGAGCCGATCAAGCTTCCGGCGGGCGTTCCCGCCTGGTCGGTCGCCGAACGGGCCGACCGCGAGTTCTCCGCCATCGGCTTTCACCTTTCCGCCCACCCGCTCGACGCTTATTCCGATCTCTTCGAGCGCCTGCGCGTGCAGCGCTGGGGCGATTTCGAACGGGCGGTCAAGGAAGCCGGCGCCTCGGCCGGGCGCCTTGCCGGCACCGTTTCCGCCCGGCAGGACCGGCGCACCCGCAAGGGCACGCCGATGATGATCCTGACGCTTTCCGACCAGTCCGGCAGCTACGAGTGCATCGCCTTTTCCGAGCAGATCAATCAGTTCGGCGGCCTGCTGCAGGTGGGCAACTCGGTCCTCCTGCAGGTCGGCGCCGACGAGCGCGCCGAAGGCGTGAGCCTGCGCCTCCTCGATGCGCAGCCCCTCGCACAGGTCGCCGAGAAGGTCGGCCGCCGCCTCACGGTCTTCGCCGCCGACAGCAAGTGCCTCCCCCCCATTCGCGCCCAGCTGAAACCGGGCGGGGAGGGCCAGGTGAGCTTCGTCGTCATCCGCGACGGCGGCGCGCGCGAATACGAAATCGAACTCCCCGGCAGCTTCCGCCTCACCTCCGAAATCGCCGGCGGCATCAAGGCGCTGGAGGGCGTGACGGACGTACGGCTGCACTGATGCTGAGCCATGTTTCCTTGGGCGTGAAAGACCTGCCGCGGGCGATGGCATTCTACGACGCGGTTCTTGCGCCGCTCGGCTATGTGCGATTGTGGACCGCGGTTGATGGATTGGGCTACGGACCGCCGGAGGGTGGGGAAAAGCTCAATATCTTTGTCCGCCCCAATACCTCGCCCCCGGGGGATGGCTTTCACCTGGCATTCGAGGCGCCCGATCGACAAAGCGTGGAACGCTTCCATGCCGCCGCGCTTGCGACGGGCGGGCAGAGTGAGGGCGAACCTGGCCCGAGGCCAAACTTTGGCCCGGCCTACTACGCAGCCTTCGTCCGCGATCCCGAAGGGCACAAACTCGAAGCGGTCCACCAACGCCCTCTGTTGCCTTGAGCTTGCCCTCAATCTCCGTCTCCGTCGTCGTCGCCCGGCGTGTGTCCGGGCAATGACGACGGGAGAGATGCTGCCCCACACACAATGCGTCCCCCTCCCCTCGAAGGTAGGGGGGTAGGTCAGTGAGCCACCGATGCTTCTCCCACCCCCACGATCGTCATCCCGGCGCAGGCCGGGACCCATCCTGAGATATCGCCACAGCCGCAAGGTGTGTGGATGGGGCGAGTGAACTGGTTCAGCCACGGCCGCCACCACGCCCAAAGCTGTCATCCCGGCGAAAGCCGGGACCCAGTAAACGATGTCGCTGATGCTCTTGCCGTGAAGCCGACGTATGCACCTCCTGCGCCCGAGCCCCGACGCCGGTGTGTACTGGGTCCCGGCTTTCGCCGGGATGACACGCGGTGGGTGAGGCAAGATGCTGCCACGCGCACTATGCGTCCCCCTCCCCCTTGAGGGGAGGGGATAGGGGTGGGGGTGAGCCAGTGAGCCACCGAAACTTCCCCCCACCCCCATCCCCTCCCCTCAAGGGGGAGGGGAGGACAGTGCCCAACCCATTGATCTTGCATTGAAAGCAGGAAGTTATCCCCGCACCTTGAGATGACCCCATACTCCCCTCACCGCCGCACCTCGGGCGAGGATGCATACGAGCTTCCGGTGCGGGAGGTCAGTCAGGAAAAGGGAACCGGTTGTCCGGTTCAACACTGACCGGCCTTCGTTACGCGGATCCGGGTCGCATGGGGGTCGCTCCAGGCGAGGTCCAAACCGTCACCCGACCGGATGCCTGCCGGCATCGCACCGGTGAAAGCCGGAAGGGAGGCTTCCCTGGCAGCGGGCGGATTAAGCCAAAAATCCCGGATGCATGCGGCGAGGCCTGCCTCGCTAATAAAAATTGCATGAGGCAATCCTCGCCGCATGCCGCTCGACTAACCGCAACCGCAGGCCACACATGGCCGGGCGGGCAAACGTGCTGCCGCTTGCGCTTGCCGCCCGCATGGTCTATAGCCGCGCACGCGTTCCGGGCTTGCCCGGCGCGATTTCACACACGAAGCAGGCTCGCCGAGCCGCTGGCGTCATCAGCGGACTTCGGTCGATCCATCCGGTGGCGGGTTTCCGTCGCAAGGCTTCGTGGAGGCAATAACCGGTAAAGGAGAAAGCCATCATGGCATTGCCCGATTTTTCCATGCGTCAGCTGCTCGAGGCGGGCGTCCACTTCGGTCACCAGAAGCACCGCTGGAACCCGAAGATGGAGCGCTTCATCTTCGGCGTGCGCAACGACATCCACATCCTCGACCTCAGCCAGACCGTGCCGCTGCTGAGCCGCGCGCTCCAGCTCGTCTCGGATACCGTCGCCGACGGCGGTCGTGTTCTCTTCGTCGGCACCAAGCGCCAGGCGGCGCCCCTCGTCGCCGATGCGGCCAAGCAGTCCGCCCAGTACTATGTCAACTCGCGCTGGCTCGGCGGCATGCTGACCAACTGGCAGACCATCTCGAACTCGATCGCGCGCCTGCGCGAGCTCGAGGCGCTCGAGGCGGAAGGCCTTGAAGGCCGCACCAAGAAGGAGCGCCTGATGATGAGCCGCGAGCAGGAGCGCCTGGAGCGCGACCTCGGCGGCATCAAGGACATGGGGAACCTGCCCAGCCTCCTGTTCGTCATCGACACCAACAAGGAAGCCAACGCGATCAAGGAAGCCCGGCGCCTGGGCATCCCGGTCGTCGCCATCGTCGACACCAATTCCGATCCGGACATGGTCGACTACCCGATCCCGGGCAATGACGACGCCAGCCGCGCCCTCGAGCTCTACGTATCGCTGATTTCCCGCGCCGCCATCGACGGCATCGGCCGCTCGTCGGCCGCCTTCGGCGCCGACCTTGGCGCCGCCGAGGAGGCTCCTGCCGAGCCGACCCTCGAGGACGAGGCGGAAACGCCTGCCGCCGCCGCCAACTGATCCGTCACACGGATTACATCTTCTCACTCAAATCTGCGGCCCCTCACAAAGGGGCCGCCAAGAGGTGAACCCATGGAAATCACTGCTGCAATGGTCAAGCAACTGCGCGAGGCCACCGGCGTCGGGATGATGGATTGCAAGAAGGCGCTGGCCGAGACCAATGGCGACATGGAAGCCGCCATCGATTGGCTGCGCACCCGTGGCCTTGCCAAGGCTGCCAAGAAAGCTGACCGCGTTGCCGCCGAAGGGCTCGTGGGCGTTGCTACCGCCGGCGCCAGGGCCGCCGTCGTCGAGATCAACTCCGAGACCGACTTCGTTGCCCGCAACGAGCAGTTCCAGGCGATCGTCACCGCGGTTGCCAAGCTCGCGCTCGATGCCGACGGCGATGCCGTAAAGCTCGGCGAGATGCCGTTCCCCGGTACCGGCCACTCGGTTTCGGCCGAGCTGACCGAGGCCATCGCCAAGATCGGCGAGAACATGAACCTGCGCCGCACCGAGACCGTCTCGGTCTCCGATGGCGTCGTCTCGAGCTATGTGCACTCGGCCGTCAAGGAAGGTCTGGGGCGCCTCGGCATCCTGGTCGCCCTCGAATCGAGCGGCGACAAGACCGCGCTCAACGCGCTCGGCAAGCAGATCGCCATGCACATCGCCGCGACCAATCCGCTGTCGATCTCGCCCGACGATCTCGACCCGGCCGTCGTCGCGCGTGAGCGCGCGATCTTCGCCGAGCAGGCCCGCGAGTCCGGCAAGCCCGCCGAGATTATCGAGAAGATGGTCGAGGGACGCGTGCGCAAGTACTACGAGGAAGTGACCCTCCTCGCGCAGACCTTCGTCATCGACGGCGAGACCAAAGTCGCCGATGCGATCAAGAATGCCGAGAAGGACGTCGGTGCGCCGATCAAGCTGACCAGGTTCGTGCGCTATGCGCTCGGCGAAGGCATCGAGAAGCAGGAAACCGATTTCGCCGCCGAGGTCGCGGCGACCGCCGGCACCCGCTGATCGCGCATGAAACCATGAAGGGCGGGCCCAAAGCCCGCCCTTTTTCTGTGTGCGGCGATTGTCCCGCCACAATTTGCCTGCAAGTGCAGTTTTTGCATGTATCGCGCTCGGCGCGGGCGGTTCTCAGCCCGTGCCCGATACACTAGATTTGGCCGGGGGTCGGCGGATTCGGCGCCTCGGCATTCGTCTGAGCATCGGACCGAAAAGTGCGAAGCGGTTTTCGGATGATCCGGTGCGCCAACAAGAAATAGAGCGCACATACGCGCTTTGAGGGGTCGTGTATGGCATCAGCCTACAAACGCATTCTGCTGAAGGTGTCCGGTGAAGTGCTCGCGGGGGACCAGTCCTTCGGTATCGAGCCCGAGTTCCTCAACGCTCTCGCCCGGCAGATCGCCGATGTCGCCAAGGGTGGCGTGCAGGTCGCCATCGTCATCGGCGCCGGTAACATCTTCCGCGGCATGGCCGTCGCTGCCGACGGCACCGACCGGGTGACCGCCGATCTCATGGGCATGCTCGGCACCGTCATCAATTCGCTGGCGCTCTCCAACGCCATCTCCCGGCAGGGGGTGAAGTCGAAGGTTTTCAGCGCCTTGACCATGCCCTCGGTCGCCGACAGCTTCACCGCCCGCGCCGCCAAGGCCGCCCTCGACGAGGGCTATGTGGTCGTCTGCGCCGGCGGCACCGGCAACCCCTTCTTCACCACCGACACGGCCGCCGCGCTCAAGGCAATCGAGCTCGACTGCAACGTGTTACTGAAGGGTACGAAGGTCGACGGCGTCTACTCGGCCGATCCCAAGAAGCATCCGGACGCAACGCGCTACGAGACCGTTTCCTATGAGGAAGTCATCGGGCGGGACCTGCGCGTGATGGATACGGCCGCCTTCGCCCTTGCCCGCGACAACGGCTTGCCCATAATTGTCTACGCGCTCGACGACAAGGAGGGGCTTGTCGGGGTATTGAACGGCAAGGCGCGCAGCACCCGCGTCGGCTAGCCCACCGGCAAGAAGAACCAAGAGGACCAGGAAATGGCAGCGACCTTCTCACTCGACGAACTCAAATCCCGCATGCAGAAATCCATCACCGCGCTCAAGGACGAGCTGGCGGGCCTGCGCACGGGCAGGGCGAGCGCCAGCTTGCTGGAGCCGGTACAGGTCGAAGCTTATGGCTCGCGCATGCCCCTCAACCAGGTCGCGACCGTCACTGTGCCCGAGCCGCGCATGCTCAGCGTCCAGGTATGGGACCGCTCGATGGCGGGTGCGGTGGAAAAGGCGATCCGCGACAGCGGCCTCGGGCTCAACCCTGCTGCCGAAGGCCAGATCATCCGCGTGCCTCTGCCCGAGCTCAACGAGGAACGCCGCCGCGAGCTGACCAAGGTCGCCCATAACTATGCCGAGCAGGCCCGCGTCGCCGTTCGCCACGTGCGGCGCGATGGCATGGATATGCTCAAGAAGGCCGAGAAGGATGGCGACATGGGCCAGGACGACGCCCGCGCCCAGTCCGATCTCGTACAGAAAGCCACCGACGCCGCTGTCGCCGACATCGATACGATCGTGGCCACCAAGGAACAGGAAATCATGCAGGTCTAGGACCTGCCGAACTCGCGCCGGAGCGCATCGATGTCCACCGATCCCGCCTTGAGCAAGCAGTTGGCCGAAGCGCCCCGGTTGCGCATTCCGGCCCATCTCGGCGTGATCATGGACGGCAACGGCCGCTGGGCGAAAGCCCGCGGCAAGAAGCGCACCGAAGGGCATGTGGCGGGCGTGCGCGCCCTGCGTGGCCTTGTCGAGCTGTGCATCTCCTATGGTGTCGCCAACCTGACGGTCTTCAGCTTCTCCTCGGAGAACTGGACGCGTCCGGTCGAGGAAGTCAGCTTCATTTTCAGCCTCTTGCGCCGGTTCGTTGCATCGGATCTGCAAAAGCTCATCCGCAACAACGTCCATGTGCGCATCATCGGCTCGCGCCAGGGGCTGGATCCTTCGCTCGTTCGCCTCATCGACGATGCCGAGGCCAAGACGGCGGGCAATACCGGGCTCAACCTCATCGTCGCCTTCAACTATGGCGGCAAGGCCGAGCTGACCGAGGCGGCGAGGGCCATCGCCCGCGCCGTCAAGCGCGGCGAACTCGATCCCGAGACGATCACCGAGGAAACCGTCGCCGCCTCGCTCTATACCAGCGGCATTCCGGATCCCGATCTCATCATCCGCACCAGCGGCGAGCAGCGCATCTCCAATTTCCTGCTCTGGCAGGCCGCCTATTCCGAGCTCGTCTTCGTCGACGAACACTGGCCCGATTTCAACGAAGAGACCTTCGTGCGGGTTCTCGAGACCTACGCCATGCGCGACCGGCGCTTCGGCGGAATCGAGGCGCGCATCACTTGAGCGACGGTGGCCAATCCGAGCCTGTCCCCTCCACACCTCGGCGCAACTGGGCCGATCTCGGACCACGCTTCTCTTCCGCCATCGTATTGATCGTCCTCACCGCGACCGCGCTCGTCATCGGCGGATACGTCTTCGCCGGTCTCGTCGGCGCGGTGTTCGCCGGCGTCTATCGGGAATGGGAGACCATGGTCACCCGCGCGCCGCTGCGCCCGGTCTCCTGGATAATGATCGTGCTCGTCGGGCTGTCCGGCCTCGTCTTTCCACTGGCCGGGCCCGCCGGGACTGCCGGCGTCATCGCGCTCGCCTCTATCGTCGCCGCCACCCAGGGGCGGGCGGAGATCGGCTGGCGCCTCGGTGGCCTCGTGTTCCTCGGCATCGTCATCGCCTCGGCCGTCGCGATGCGCGGCGCGACGAACGCCGGCATCTGGGCCGGCGTCTATCTCGGGACGGTCGTCTGGATGACCGATTCGGCCGCGTTCTTCGCCGGTCGCCAGATCGGCGGGGAAAAGCTCGCGCCCGACATCTCGCCTTCGAAGACATGGTCGGGCGCGCTCGGCGGCCTGGCGCTTGGCACCGCCGCCGGCACCCTGGTCTGGGCGGTCGCGACCGATTCTCCGCTCTGGATCGGCCTTGTGTTCTCGATCGTCATCAGCGTGCTCGGCCAGCTCGGCGACCTCAGCGAGAGCGCCGTCAAGCGTCGCTTCCGCATCAAGGACAGCGGCGACATCATTCCCGGCCATGGAGGCTTGATGGACAGGCTCGACAGCCTCACATTCGGCGTAGTCTTCCTCACTGTTGTCGGGCTGCTTCACGCCGGCGTGGGAGCGGTTGCCGAAGGGTTCCTCTACTGGTAACCCGAGGCGAGCGCCGAACGGGCCGAAAAGGGTTGCGATGATCGATTTCGTCTTCTGGCTTCTGTCCTACGTCGTGCCGTTCCTGGCGGTCCTGACCGTCATCGTCTTCGTTCATGAGATGGGGCACTATCTCGTTGCGCGCTGGAACGGGGTCGCCATCCAGACCTTCTCCGTCGGGTTCGGGCGCGAGCTCTTCGGCTGGAACGACCGCCGCGGCACGCGCTGGCGCATCTCGGCCATCCCGCTCGGCGGCTACGTGCGGTTCGTCGGCGACATGAACGCGGCGAGCGTGCCCGACAGCGAAGCCATCGAAAAGATCGATCCGGCGCTGCGCCTGCACCTGTTCGCCAACAAGTCGGTCTGGCAGCGCATCGCCATAGTCGTGGCGGGACCGGTGGCCAACATCCTGCTGACCTTCCTCATCCTCTACGCGCTCCTCGTTGGCTATGGGCGCTACACCATCCCGCCGGTGATCGGCGAGGTCGTGGCGGAATCGGTGGCCGCAGAAGCCGGGCTCGAGACCGGCGACCGTATCCTTTCGGTCGACGGCTTTGCCGTGCACGGCTTCGAGGATTTCCAGCGGCTCGTGGCGACCAGCCCCGAGCGGCCGATCTCGATGGTCCTCGATCGGGCAGGGCAGGCCCACACCGTCACCCTCGTGCCCGAAGCCACCCAGGTCGAGGACCGGTTCGGCAACACGCAGCGCATCGGGCGTATCGGCGTGATGCGGGATGTGAGCGAAGAGGACCTGACCCTCTACCGACCAGGCCCGGTCGAAGCGGTCGGGATGACGGTCGAGGAGATCCGCTTCATCGTCATCCGCACCGGCGAATTCCTGGGCGACTTCTTCGTCGGGCGCGGCGACGTCGAGCAGCTCGGCGGCCCGGTGAAGGTCGCCAGAGTTTCCGGGGAGGTTGCGACGCTCGGAATCGTCGCGCTCATCAACCTCACCGCGCTCCTTTCCCTGAATATAGGGATTTTCAACCTTTTACCCGTCCCCATGCTCGACGGCGGACACCTCTTGTACTATGTCATCGAGGCCGTTCGCGGCCGGCCCCTCAGCATGCGAGTGCAGGAGATCGGCTTCCGCTTCGGGTTTGCGATCGTTTTGGCTCTGATGGTGTTCACGCTGTTCAATGATACCCTCTTCGCCTATCTCCGTGCCGTCGGGTAACGCTCCTTTAACCTTCGTTCGCAAGGTGTTGCACGAATACAAGCGCGCCAATCATTTGCTAACCTCGCGGCGGCTTCCGCCTTGCCCTTGGTTAAAAAAACAGTAAAACCGTTCAACGGAGTTAGCTTGGGGGAGCGCTGTGCGTGGCGATTCCCGGAGCCATGTCGCAGAAGGCTAAAACAAATATGACCCAACCCACCAAGCTGATGCGCGGCCTGATTCCTGCGTTTGCGTTCTTGAGTGTCGCGTCGCTTATGGCGGGGACGTCCCTTCCCGTCATCGGCGTCAGCGTTGCCACGGCCCAGGAGCAGATGGTCTCCTCGGTGCTGTTCGAGGGCAACCGCCGGTTCTCGGATGCGCAGCTTCAGGCCATGGTCGATGTCGCCATGACGGGCGTCTACACCCCGCAGCGCGCGGCCGCCGATGCCGAGAGCATCCGGCAGGCCTATGTGCGTGACGGGTTCAACGGCGTGACCGTGACGCCACGGGCCGAAGCGGCGGAAGGCGGGCGCATGCGCGTCACCTTCACCATCAACGAGGGTGATCGCGCCGGGATCGCGGCGATCAACTTCACCGGCAACAACTCCATCGGCGCGGGCAACCTCAAAGGCGCCATCCGCACCAAGGAGACCGGCATTCTCAGCTGGCTCCTGCGCGATGACACCTATGACGAGCAGAAGATCGCCATCGATCGCGACCTGATCCGGCTCTACTACTCCAACCGTGGTTTCCCCGACGTGCAGGTGACCTCGGTCGGCGAGTTCGATCCGACCCGCAACGCCTACTTCATCAACTTCACGATCAACGAGGGCGAGCGCTACAACTTCGGCAATATCGGTATCGAGACCAGCATTCCCGGCCTCAACGCCGACGTGCTGCGCAGCACCATCGAGACCCGGCAGGGCGGCAACTATTCGATCACCAACCTGCAGGACACCGTCCAGAACATGGCGTTCGAGGCGACCTCCCAGGGTTACGCCTTCGCCGACGTTCGCCCGCGCCTCGAGCGCGACATTGCCAACCGCACCTTCAACGTCACCTATCTGGTCGACGAGGGCGCGCGCATCTATGTCGAGCGCGTCAACATCACCGGCAACGAGAAGACCCGTGACTTCGTGATCCGTCGCGAGCTGGGCTTCTCCGAAGGCGACCCCTTCAACCGCTCGATGGTCACCCGTGGCCGCGGCGAGGTCATGGACCTCGGCTACTTCTCGGCAGTGGATATCTCCACCCAGCCGGGCAGCGCGCCGGATCAGGTGATCATCAACGTCGCCGTGACCGAGCAGTCGACCGGCGAGTACGGCGCGACCGTCGGCTATTCGACCTCGGACGGCGTCCTCGGCGAGCTTTCGCTGACCGAGCGCAACTTCCTAGGGCGCGGCCAGTTCCTGCGCGCGGCGATCGGCGCTTCCGAGAACGGCCGTACGTTCGACTTCTCGTTCACAGAGCCGCACTTCATGGGGCTCAACGTGTCGGCGGGCGTGGACCTCTACCACCGCATCATCAACGAGACCTCGCGCAACTTCTACGGCTACCAGGCCACCGGCGGCCAGCTCCGCATCGGCGTGCCGCTGACCGGATCGCTCACCGTTTCGCCCTTCGTCGGCATGGAACGCAAGGAAGTCGATGACGACGACGCTCCGATCTCGGCCTTCGTCACCGATGGCGAGGAATTCTGGAAGGCGTTCGGCGGCTACACGCTCACCTACAACGGGCTGGACGATCGCCGCAGCCCGACGTCGGGTCTCTATGCCACGTTCACCCAGCAGTACATCGGGATGGACTTCAACCTGCTGAAGACCGAAGCCCGTGCCCGCTACTTCATGCCGCTGCTCGAAGACAGCGGGATCATCGGTAGCGTTCGCGGTCAGGCGGGCGTAATCCACGCGTTCGGCGACGACGGCGTGCATCCGGTCGAGGCGTTCCATCCGGGCTCGCAGCTCGTCCGCGGCTTCACCTCGCGCGGCATGGGCCCGAAACTTCTCAGCGGCGAGCCGGTCGGCACGACCATGTATGCCGGTGTTTCGGCCGAGATCGAGTTCCCGGTGCCGATCCTGCCCGAGACCTATGGCCTCAGCGGCGCGGTCTGGGCCGACGCGGGCTGGGTCGGCGATGCCGCCGATACCTTCGGCTTCGCCATTGATCCGGCCAGCGAGAACGAGCCGTGGCGCACCTCCATCGGCGCCTCGATCATCTGGGATTCGCCGTTCGGGCCGCTGCGCGGCGACTTCGCTCACGTGCTGACCGAGTCGGACACCGACCGTACCCAGGTGTTCCAGCTCACCATGCAGAACACGCTCTAGTCGCACTGCGTGTCTAGTTTCGAGGGCCGCGGGCGGATCGCGCCGCGGCCCTTGCCATTGTTGAGTGGCCTTTCATGGTTGATACGCGCTTCTTCCCGGCTTCCCCGTCCGATACCCTCGCCAACCTGCTGTCAGCTGTCGGGTTCGGGACCGTCGCCGACCCCCGCGCCGGCACGCTGTTGGTCTCCGGCGCCGATGAGCTGGTCACCGCGACCCCGCAGACCCTGGCCCTGGCCGCCAGCAAGTCCTACGCAGAAGAGCTTCGCGGCACATCGGCCGGCGCCGTCGTCGTTTCCGTCGCGCTCAAGGACGAGGTTCCGGCCGGCGCCGTCGCCATCGTCGCCGACAAGCCGCACGAACTCTTCGTCGACTTGCTCGAACACATCTACCCGGACAGCACTCGCGCGCTCGCTTCCGGCAAGGGGGAGGGTTTGCCCGAACCTCTGATCGAGGAAGGGGTGGAGATCGGCGAGAATGTCGTGATCGGCCGGGGCGTCGAGATCGGCCGCAACACCGTCATCGGTCCCAACACGGTCATCGGTCGGGGCGTCACGATCGGGCGCAATTGCGTTATTGCCGCCAACTGCACCATCCATTGCTCTCATCTGGGCAACAATGTCATCGTGCATCCCGGCGCACGCCTGGGCACCGAGGGCTTCGGCTGGCTGGACCATGGATCGAGCAATCGCAAGATCCCGCAGCTCGGGCGTCTGATCGTGCAGGACCGCTGCGAGATCGGTCCCAACGCCACCCTCGACCGCGGCGCCCTGGGCGACACGGTGATCGGCGAGGGCACCAAGCTCGGCAATATCGTCGTCATCGGCCACAACTCGCGCCTCGGGCGCAACTGCCTTCTGGCGCCCACCACCGGCCTTGCCGGCACGACGATCGTGGGCGACGGCGTGGTGATGGGCGCGGGCGTCGGCACCTCCGGACACCTCTCCATCGGCGATGGTTCGGTCGTCTATGGACGTGCGGCGATCACCAAGGATTGGCCTGCCGGCTCCAAGCTTGCCGGGGCGCCCGCGCAGGATATAAGAGACTTCTGGAAAGAGATTGCGACCGTGCGGCGTTTGAGCAAGGGGGACCAACGGTGATGGATGCAGACTTGGCCCGGACAGGGGAGGGCGCGCAGTTGGGAACCCTCGACATCGCCCGGATTCTCGAGTGCCTGCCGCACCGTTATCCGTTTCTCATGATCGACCGGATCATCGAGATCGACGGTGATGAGACCGCTATCGGCATCAAGAACGTCACGTTCAACGAGCCGATCTTTCAGGGACATTTTCCCGGCAAGCCGATCTTTCCAGGCGTCCTGATCATCGAGGGCATGGCCCAGACGGCGGGCGCCATCGTCATTGCCAACGATGCCATGTCGGGCAAGAAGAACATCGTTTTGATGCTCACCATCGACAAGGCCAAGTTCAGGAAGCCCGCCGAGCCCGGCGACCGTCTTGAATACCATATCCGCAAGATTCAGCGCCGCCGCAATGTCGGCCGCTATGAGGCCAAGGCCATCGTCGATGGCGTGGTGGTCGCCGAAGCCGAGATCGGCGCCATGATGGTCGAGGCCGAATAGAGTGAGCGCGGCCAGCATCCATCCCACCGCCATCGTGGCCTCCGGCGCGCGCCTCGCTCCAAACGTCAAGATCGGGCCGTACTGTATCGTGGGTGAGAACGTCGTGCTCGAGGCCGACGTTGAGCTCATCTCGCACGTCGTGGTCGAGGGTCATACCCATGTGGGCGCAGGCACTCGCATCTACCCCTTCGCGTCGGTCGGCCACCAGCCGCAGGACCGCAAGTACCGTGGCGAGCCGTCGCGCCTTGAGATCGGTGAACGCTGCGTCATCCGCGAGGCCGCGACCCTCAATCCTGGGACGGCCGACGGCGGCATGCTGACCAAGGTCGGCAATGAGTGCCTGATCATGGCGAGCGCCCACGTCGCGCATGACACCATCATCGGCAACAATGTCATCATGGCCAACTACGTCGGCATCGCCGGCCATTGCCGGATCGGCGACAATGTCACCTTCGGCGGCACCGTCGTGGTGCATCAGCGCACCCGCATCGGCGCCCATGCCTTCATCGGCGCACAGAGCATGGTCGACGGCGACGTCATTCCCTACGGCATGGCCGTCGGCAATCGGGCAAGCCTCGCCGGTCTCAATCTCGTCGGCCTCAAGCGCCGCCAGTTCGACCGCGAGGCGATCCACCGCCTGCGCGCCGCCTACCGCATGATCTTCTCCAACGAGGGAACGCTGCGCGAGCGGACGGAGGACGCTGCCGAGCTCTTCAAGGACGACACCCTGGTGCAGGACGTCGTGGCCTTCATCACCTCGGCGTCGGATCGCCCCATCCTGGTGCCCCGCAACGGCCAAGTCGCCAGCGAGGTCTGAGGTGAGCGGAGCGCTCGCCGGCCTCAGGGGCATGAAAATCTTCGTGCTTGCCGGCGAGCCGTCCGGCGATCGTATCGGGGCCGACCTCGTACGGCGCCTGCGCCGGCATGTCGATCTCGTTCTTACCGGCGTCGGCGGTGACGAGCTGACGGCCGAGGGACTGGCCTCTCTCTACCCCATGAGCGACCTTGCCGTCATGGGCATCAGCGATGTGCTGCGCCGCCTGCCGCTGCTGCTCTGGCGGGTCGAGCAGACGGCCCGCGCGATCATGAGAAGCCGGCCCGACGTCACCGTCCTCATCGATTCCCAGGAGTTCTCCAAGCTCGTGGCGCAGCGCCTGCGCGCCAAGGGATTCGATCGGCCGGTCCTGCTCTATGTCGCGCCGTCCGTCTGGGCGCGCTCGCCGCACCGCGCCGCAAAGCTCAAGCCGCTCTTCGCTGAAGTTCTCGCCGTGCTCCCCTTCGAGCCGAGGGTCATGCGGGACCTCGGTGGACCGCCGACCTCCTATGTCGGGCATCCCGCCCTGGCAGAAGTGCAGCCGGCCGGTTTCAACGAATCCGGGCTCGTCGCGCTGCTGCCAGGCAGCCGTGAGGGCGAACTACGTCGCCATCTGCCCATCATGCGCTCCGCCGCTGAGGCGATGGCCCGTGAGGGCAGGGTGGAAAGCTTCTTCATTCCGACACTGCCATCGCTCGCCGGCAAGCTCGCAGCGGAAACCGCCGCCTGGCCGGTAGAGGTCGAGGTCGTCGCCGATCGTACCCGGCGGAGCGAGCTCTACAGCCGCACGCTCCTCGCCGTGACCGTCGCCGGTACCGCGACCCTCGAACTGGCGCTTGCTGGCGTGCCCATGCTCGCGGTCTACGTCATGGATCCGCACCAGGCCCGGGTCTACGACAAACTTGGCCGGCCTGCAGTGAGCCTGCCCAACATCATCCTCGGCCGCTCCGTCGTTCCCGAGATCATCCGCGGGCAACCGTCCATGGATGAAGTCGTTGCAACGGCTCGCGACCTTCTCGCCAACGAAAAAGCCCGCCAAAACCAAGGCGAGGCTTTCGGCGAGCTTGTCGAGCTGATGGCGCAGGGAACGCCCGATGCGCCGAGGCAGGACCCGGCCGACCGGGTCCTCGCCCATCTGGAAAGCTGATCAGCGCGCGCTGATCGGCGTGTAGTCGCGGGCCGGCGAGCCGTTGTAGAGCTGGCGCGGACGGCCGATCTTCTTCTGCGGATCGGCGATCATCTCCTTCCACTGGGCGATCCAGCCGACGGTGCGCGCCACGGCGAAGAGCACCGTGAACATCGAGGTCGGGAAACCGACGGCGTTGAGGATGATGCCCGAGTAGAAGTCGACGTTGGGATAGAGCTTGCGCTCGACGAAATACTCGTCCTCGAGAGCGATCCGCTCCAGTTCCTTGGCCACCTGCAGGGTGGGGTTGTTCTCGACACCGAGGATGTCGAGGACCTTGCGCGCGGTCTCCTGCATCACCTTGGCGCGCGGATCGTAGTTCTTGTAGACCCGGTGGCCGAAGCCCATCAGGCGGAACGGATCGTTCTTGTCCTTGGCGCGGGCGATGAACTCGGGGATGCGGTCGACGGTGCCGATCTCGCGCAGCATGTTGAGCGCCGCCTCGTTCGCTCCGCCATGTGCGGGCCCCCAGAGGCAGGCGACGCCGGCCGCGATGCAGGCGAACGGGTTGGCGTCCGACGAGCCCGAGAGCCTGACCGTCGAGGTCGAAGCGTTCTGCTCGTGGTCGGCATGGAGCGTGAAGATCAGGTCCATGGCCCGCGCGATCTCGGGATTGACCTTGTATTCCTCGGCCGGCACCGAAAAGCACATGTGCAGGAAGTTCGAGGCGTAGTCGAGGTCGTTGCGCGGATAAACGAACGGCTGGCCGATCGAATACTTGTAGGCCATCGCCGCCAGCGTCGGAATCTTGGCGATCATGCGGATCGAGGCGATCTCGCGCTGCTGCGGATCGTTGATGTCGGTGGAGTCGTGGTAGAACGCCGCCATGGCGCCGACGACGCCGGTCATCACCGCCATCGGGTGCGCGTCGCGCCGGAAGCCCCGGTAGAAATAGTGCATCTGCTCGTGCACCATGGTGTGGCGCGTCACGAGGTCGTCGAACTCGGCAAGCTGGGTCTTGGTCGGCAGTTCGCCGTAGAGCAGCAGATAGCAGACCTCCAGATAGCTGCTTTTTTCAGCCAGCTGGTCGATCGGATAGCCCCGGTAGAGGAGCTCGCCCTTGTCGCCGTCGATATAGGTGATCGAGCTGTCGCACGCCGCCGTCGAGGTGAAGCCCGGATCGTAGGTGAAGAGGCCGGTCTTGGCGTAAAGAGATCGGATGTCGATGACCTCCGGCCCCACAGACCCGTCCAGCACCGGAAATTCGTAGGTCTGATCTCCGAGCGTGAGTTTGGCGACTTTCTCGGTCATTTAGCTCTCCTCGATGGTCCGCGGCGCCTCCAGGGGAGGGGGCGGAAATGGCGGGACCAATATGCGAAAATTGGCCTCAGGGGTTTGGCCTTCGGGGTATTCCTTTTCCCCCGTGGAGGCAACTGGCGGGTAAGCGGCGCTCACCTGCCTGAAAGGTCGTCAGCTCGTGATTTGGTCGGACAGGCGGGCGAGGCTATCGTCCTTTCCTATCAGCACCATGACCTCGAAAATGCCCGGTGACACCGTGCGGCCGGTGATCGCGGCGCGCAGCGGCTGGGCGATCTTGCCGAGCTTCAGGCCCTTGGCCTCGGCAAAGGCGCGCATCGCGGCATCGATTGCCGGCACCGACCAGTCGTTGAGCCCGCGCAGCAGCTCGTGCACCTCGCCCAGGGTTACGCGTGCATCGCCCGTCAGGAGCTTGCCGGCCGCCTCGTCGACGACGATCGGGCGGTTGGCATAGATGAACTGCGACAGGTCGATGAGCTCGAGAACCGTCTTGGCGCGCGGCTGCAGCTCGGGCAGGGCGGCGAGCACCGTCTCCTTGTGGGCCGTGAGCCCGGCGAGGTCGTCATCACGGCCGATCTCCTTGGCCGTCGCCACCATCACCTCATAGAGGTAATCCGGCGTCGCCTCGCGGATGTAGTGACCGTTGACGCTCTCGAGCTTGACGAAATCGAAGCGCGCCGCGCCCTTGTTGAGCCCGTCGAGGCTGAACCACTCGACCATCTGCTCGGTCGAGAAGATCTCGTCGTCCTCATGGCTCCAGCCGAGCCGGGCGATATAGTTGCGCATGGCCGCAGGCAGGTACCCCATCTGCCGGTATGCGCCAACGCCGAGCGCCCCGTGCCGCTTGGAAAGCTTGGCTCCGTCCGGCCCGTGGATCAGCGGGATATGCGCCATCTCCGGCACCGTCCAGCCCATGGCGTTGTAGATGACGATCTGCCGGGCAGCGTTGGTCAGATGGTCGTCCCCACGAATGACATGGGTCACGCCCATGTCGTGGTCATCGACCACGACGGCCAGATTGTAGGTAGGAGTGCCATCCGAGCGCAGGATGATGAAATCATCGAGGTTCTCGGTCCTGAACACCACCTTGCCCTGCACATGGTCGTCCACCACGATCTCGCCGGAAAGCGGCGCCTTGACGCGGATGACCGGTGCAACGCCCTCAGGAGCCTCCGCCGGATCACGGTCGCGCCAATAGCGGTTATACCCCGGCGGCAATCCGGCGGCCCGAGCCTCCTCGCGCATCTGAGCGAGCTCCTCGGGCGTGCAATAGCACTTGTAAGCCTCGCCACGCGCCAGGAGCTCGTGGGCAATCTCTGCGTGACGCGCAGCGCGGCCGAATTGCAGGATCGGTTCTCCGTCCCACTCGAGGCCCAACCATCTGAGCCCATCGTAAATGGCCTGGATCGCCTCTTCGGTCGAGCGTTCCCGATCGGTGTCCTCTATGCGCAGCAGCATTTTGCCGCCGGTCTTGCGGGAGAAGACCCAGTTGAAAAGAGCCGCACGAGCACTGCCGATATGCAGGAAGCCCGTGGGTGAGGGAGCGAAGCGAGTGACGACTTGCTGTGACATCTACGCCGGAACGGTTGGACGAATTCGGCCCCGTGTGTAGCATAGGTTGTCGGCAGCGCAAGTGCGGCCGACGGCGGCCCGCCGCAGACCCCTTGGGGATTTGCGCGCCGGGCAGGGGACGCACCTGGGATCACGCATCTTGCCGGTCATCTCGAAACGATGGGCCGTCTTCGCGAGATAGCAATCCTTGGGGTGCCGCTGGAGCGGGGGCGACAGTGACGCAGGAGGTTGCGACGTCCGTCGAGACGCCGTTGCCCGTTCGGCCGCAGGGCCGCACGCGTCTCGTGCTGCCGCAATTGCGCCGATCGGCCGAGAAACCTCGCTGGCACACGGTACTGCTGGCGGATCTCGCGCGTGCCTTCGAGGCGCGGCGGCTGCTTGTCCTCCTGCCGTTCGCCATGATCGGTGGCCTGATCGTCTATGCGGGACTGCCGCAAGAGCCGATGCAAGGCGCCGTGCTCGGCGTCGTCCTGCTCTTCGCCTTGGTTGCCGCCGTGTCCTCGGCCCGCCCGTTGCTGCAGCGCGCCGCAGTGCTCGCTCTTGCCATCGGCGTCGGACTGGCATTGATGCCTACCCACGGTCTCCTCTGGGGCACGCAGATGCTGGTGCGCCCCGCCTATGGCACCTTCGAGGCGGTGGTCGACGAGATACTCTCGGAGACTGAGGATCAGCGCCGCATCGTCGTTTCGCAACTGACGCCGGCCGAGGGCACGCGATCCGTCGACATCCGCCGCGCGCGGCTCGTAGCGCCCGGCGAGCCGGCGCTCGCTCCCGGAGACCGCATCCGCGCCAACCTGCGCCTCGCGCGTGTACCAGGCCCGATCCTTCCGGGAGCCTTCGACAGCCAGTTCCACGCCTATTTCGCCGGCATCGGCGCCTACGGCAACGTGACCAGCGGCTTCGAGGTCGTCGCGCGCGACGAGAGCTTCAATCCCACGCGGAGCGTCGACGGGACCCGGCGAGCCATCGGACAGCGGGTCGATGCCGTTCTCGAAGGACCTTCGGCCGCCATCGCCTGGGCCATGCTCGTCGGCGACCAGAGCAACATCGATGATGCGACCCGGGACGCCATGGCCAATTCGGGGCTGGCGCATATCTATTCGATCTCGGGCCTGCACCTGTCGATCGTCGCCGGTGGCGTCTTCTTCATCGTGCGCGCACTGGTAGCGGCCCTCGCTGGTTTTACTGGCTCCCTGCCCGCCAAGAAGATTGCCGCGGTCGTGGGCATTGCCGCAGCCATCGGCTACCTGTTGCTCGCCGGCGGCATCGCCAATACCCCTGCGTTCCGATCGACCCTCATGCTCGTGCTGATCTTCGGCGCCGTGCTCGCCAACAGGCGGGCGCTGACCATGCGCAACGTGGCGCTGGCCGCTCTCGTCATCCTCCTCATCGATCCTGCCGACGTTTTTCGCGCAAGCTTCCAGCTCTCCTTTGCCGCAGTCGTCGCTCTCATCGGCGTCTACGAGCTGCCGCGCCAACCGCGAGAAGGCCGGCAGGGTCTTTTCGGCCGCAGCCTTTCGGCCGTCTGGGTCACCGCCTGGACCAGTCTCGTTGCCGGTCTCGCCACGCTCCTCTTTGCCGCCTACCACTTCCAGCAGACAGCGCCGCTCGGCGTGCTGGCCAACGTGATGACCCTGCCGGTCCTATCCTTCGTCATCATGCCCTTCGGTGTATTCTCGGTCCTTGCCATGCCGTTCGGCATCGAGCAGCCCTTCGTCGAGGTGCTGGGCTGGGGGATCGATCGCATGATGGACATAGCCGTGCTCGTGGCAGGCTGGAGTACGGGTCTGGAGACCAATCCGCTGCTGCGTCCGCCGCGTTGATCATAGGCATCGTTGCACTCGCCTGGTTCGCATTCGTGCCGAGCCGCTGGCGCTTCGCAGGGCCGCTGCTCGCTTTGCCCCTCATCCTTGCCCTCGGCTTCGACCAGCGGCCCGACGTTCTCGTCGCCGACACCACCCAGGCCGTCGCCATTCGGGAAGGGCAGGGGATGGGCCTTATCTCCGGCCGCACCGGGAGCTTTGCCACTGACGTCTGGTCCGACACTTACGGTCTCGATATCGCCCGTTCGCTGGAAGGCGCACGCTGCGACAGCTTCGGCTGCATCCATACGGGCGAAGGTTTCTCCGTCGCCCTCGTCAAGGACCGCGAAGCGTTTGCCGAGGACTGCGCGCGCAACGATCTCGTCGTCACGCGCCTGCGTGCGCCGCCATCCTGTCGCGAAAAGACGCAGGTCATCGACATGGTCGACCTCGACGGCGGTGGCGTCCACTGGCTGCGATGGAATGCATCGGCCGGTCGCTTCGACATCCGCCCGGCAATCACGACTCTCGAGCGCCCCTGGCGTGTCGCGACGCCCGGTCGACGCTAAAGTTGAATCGCCGGCTCCGGCAATCCCGCGACATCCAGTTCGATGGCAAAGACGCTGCCCGCGTGCGGCTCGCGCGCTAGCTGCTCCGGGCTCAGCGTCTTGCTCGCCGAGGTGATGAACAGCGTCTTGTAGTCCGGGCCACCAAAGGCAGGGCAGGTGACCTGGCTCACCGGCAGCTCGACGATCCGGTCGATCGAGCCATCCGGCGCATGGCGCACCACACAGCTCCCGCCCCAGCGGGCATTCCAGACGAACCCTTCGGCATCGGTCACCGCCCCGTCAGGGTAGCCACGGTGGTTCGAAACATCGGCAAACAGCGTCCAATCCCCGATCGGCAGCCCCGTATCCGGGTCGGTTTTGCACTTGAGGATGCGCTTGCTCGCCGTATCGCTGAAATAGGCAGTTCGCCCGTCCGGTGCGAAACAGATGGCGTTGGGAATTTTGATGTCCGAGAGGATCCGCGTGATCTCGCCCCGGCGATAGCGATAGACTGCGCCGCCCGGCTCATCTTCTTCCTTTTTCATCGTGCCGACCCAGAAGCCGCCCGTCCGGTCCACCCGGCTGTCGTTCGAGCGGGTCTCTGAATTGTCGGCCTCGATTGCGACGATCAGCTCCTGCCGGCCGCTGACGAGGTCGATGCGTTTCAGCCCCGTCTCCGTCGCGATCGCCAGCCGCTCGTGATCGATGACTGCTGCTGCCGAGACAGCCTCGTCGAACGTCCATGTCTGCACGATGGAGCCGGATGCGGTGGCCGACAACATGGTGTGCTCGTTGATGTCGAACCAGAAGAGCTCGTTGCGCAGCGGATGCCAGAACGGTCCCTCGCCCAGTTGGCAGCGCGAGTCGATGAGAAGATCGGCGGTCAGCGTCATGCCGTCTTTCCCTCGTCATAGGCCGCAACCGCCGCCGCCGCCCGTTCGGCAACGGCATCCACGGCCATGCCGGGCTTGTAGAGATAGCTGCCGAGGCCGAAGCCGGTGCAGCCGGCCGCGAAGAACTCGGCGAAATTGTCCGGCGCCGCCCCGCCTACCGCATAAACCGGCACCTCCGGCGGCAGCACGGCCTTCATGGCCTTGATCCCCCCGGGACCCAGCACCTCGGCGGGGAAGAGCTTCAAACCCGTCGCCCCGGCGCGGATGGCGCGGAAGGCGTCGGTCGGCGTGAAGACGCCGGGGTAGGACGCCAGGCCGATTTCAACCGTCTCTTCGATCACCGCCTTGTTGGTATCGGGCGAGACGATAAACGTGCCGCCCGCCTCGGCGACCGCCCGCACCTGCTTCCTGTTCAGGACTGTCCCCGCGCCGATCCCGGCTTTTTCCGAAAGGGCGTTCGAAGCCAAGGCGATGCTGGTCAGCGCTTCGGGTGAGTTGAGCGGCACCTCGATCATCGTGATGCCGGCCGCGATCAGGGCTTCACAGACCGGAATGCTCTCCTGCGGGGTGATGCCGCGCAGGATCGCGATGATATGGCGGTGGTCGGACATGCGCCGCTCCATTAGTTTCTGCCGAATTCGCGGGCGGCCTTGAGGCCGGTGAGGATGGCCTCGGAAGCGTCCATCGTGCGCGCCGATCCGCCGAGCTGTTCGATCGCGCGGGTGTAGAGCGCGCATAGCGCGGGCGAGCCGATGAGCGGCACCTCCTGCGTGCCGATCCACTCCTTGCGTCCGCCGACCTCGCTGCCGATGAGCAATCCCGAAAGATAGCCGCCGCACCAGTCCGGCTCCTTACCCGAGAGCAGGGAGGCGGCCCGGACGGTGAAGAGGTTGCCCGTCAGCAGGTCCGGATGGGAAAGGCCGGCTTCGAGACCCTCGCGGAAGCCCTCGTCTCGTCCAGGCCCCTCGAGGTTCCCGTTCAGCGAATGGCGCAACACCGAGTGCTGCCGCAGCACTTCATAGAGTTCGCCCGTCATCGCCGTTGCAAAGTTTTCGAGCCGCACGCCATCAAGCACCGCCCATTTCGAATGCGTGCCGGGCATGCACACGACGCCGGAGAAGCCTGGGATGAGCTGGCTGAGACCCAGAAGCTGGGTTTCCTCGCCGCGCATGACGTTCTCGGCGCCGGGAGATTTCTGGCAGACGCCGGGCAGGATGCGTACCCGCGATCCGTTTGGCATTGCAGGCGAAACTGCCCCCGCCGGAAGCCCCCTCAGATCGGCGGGAGCATCAAGATAGGGAGCCTCGAGCCACCCCTGTCGCGCGCCTGCCATGCCGGCAATCAGGACGTCGAAGGTCTCGATCCCGTCCCCCGCGCCGGTGATCACTTCGCTGAGGGCCGCCGGATACTGCTCGCGCTCGAGCCGCCCCATGCCATTTTCCGAACTTGCCGAAAAGGTCGTCGAGCCATCGCGCGCAATACCCCATGCCCGCAGGTTCGACGTACCCCAGTCGACTGCAATCCAACTCGTCTCGCTACTCAACGCCTTCCCCTCGTCCGCGCCGCCGCCCTCGCGCCGCGCCCCTTCCCATAACCGATCCGGGCGAATCGGTCCAAGATGTTATCGGCATCTAGTGGCGAAGGTGATAGACGGGCGCCTCATGAACCCGTTTTTCGGATTTGTATCGCAAACTTTGAAATCCGGAACAAAATCTGTTTCCTTGGGGCTCCTCGCCGGGCTAGAAGAGCCTATCTTGAGGAGGTTGCCGCGCCCGGCGGCATGACGTGAGGATACATCCGATGACTGCAAGCAAGGCCGACGTTCCCGCGAACGGGCAATCGGTTGCGCCCAAAAAACTGCGCTCGCGCGCATGGTTCGACAATCCGGACAACCCGGACATGACCGCGCTCTATCTCGAGCGCTACATGAACTATGGCGTCTCGCGCGAGGAGCTGCAGTCGGGCAAGCCCATCATCGGCATCGCCCAGACCGGCTCCGACCTCTCCCCCTGCAACCGCCACCACATCGTCCTTGCCGAACGCGTGCGCGAGGGCATCCGCGAGGCCGGCGGCATCGCCATCGAGTTTCCCGTCCATCCGATCCAGGAGACCGGCAAGCGTCCGACCGCCGGGCTCGACCGCAACCTCGCCTATCTCGGCCTTGTCGAGGTGCTTTACGGCTATCCGCTCGACGGCGTGGTGCTGACCATCGGCTGCGACAAGACCACGCCCGCCATGCTGATGGGCGCGGCGACCGTCAACATCCCCGCCATCGCGCTTTCCGTCGGCCCCATGCTCAACGGCTGGCATCGCGGTGAGCGGACGGGTTCCGGCACGATCGTGTGGAAGGCCCGCCAGATGATGGCGGCCGGCGAGATCGGCTACGAGCAGTTCATCGAGCTCGTCGCCTCCTCGGCCCCCTCGACCGGCTACTGCAACACCATGGGCACGGCGACAACGATGAACTCGCTGGCCGAAGCGCTCGGCATGCAGCTTCCGGGCTCGGCCGCGATTCCCGCGCCCTATCGCGACCGGCAGGAAATCTCCTACCGCACGGGCAAGCGCATCGTCGAAATGGTCGCCGAGGACCTCAAGCCCTCGGACATTCTGACCAAGGACAACTTCCTCAACGCCATCGTCGTCAACTCGGCCATCGGCGGCTCGACCAACGCGCCCATCCACATCAACGCTATCGCCCGCCACATCGGCGTCGACCTCAATATCGACGAATGGCAGGCGCACGGCCACAAGGTGCCGCTGCTGGTCAACCTGCAGCCAGCCGGCGAGTATCTGGGCGAGGACTACTACCACGCCGGCGGCGTGCCCGCCGTCGTCAACGAGCTGATGAAGGAAGGCCTGATCCACGAGGACGCGCCGACCGTCAACGGCAAGACCATCGGCGAGAACTGCCGCCACACCGCGATCCAGGATCCCAAGGTCATCCGGCCGTTCGCCGACCCGCTGAAGGCCGAGGCCGGCTTCCTCGTGCTGCGCGGCAACCTCTTCGACAACGCGATCATGAAGACCAGCGTCGTCAGCCCCGAATTCCGCGAGCGGTATCTCTCTGATCCGAACGATCCCAATGCCTTTGAAGGCAAGGCCGTGGTCTTCGACGGTCCGGAGGACTATCACCACCGCATCGACGACCCGTCGCTCGACATCGACGAGCACACGCTGCTGTTTATGCGCGGGGCAGGGCCGATCGGCTATCCGGGCGCTGCCGAGGTGGTCAACATGCGGCCACCCGACTACCTCATCAAGAAGGGCGTGACCTCGCTTGCCTGCATCGGCGACGGGCGTCAGTCGGGCACGTCGGGCTCGCCCTCGATCCTCAACGCTTCGCCCGAAGCGGCCGCGGGCGGCAACCTCGCCATCCTGCGGACCGGCGACCGCGTGCGCATCGACCTTAACAAGGGCGACGCCAACATCCTCATTTCAGACGAAGAGATCGCCAAGCGCCGGCAGGAACTGGCGGAATCCGGCGGCTACAAATTCCCGGCGCACCAGACGCCCTGGCAGGAAATCCAGCGCGGCATCGTCGACCAGCTCGGCAACGGCGCGGTCCTCAAGCCTGCCGTCGCCTATCAGCGGATCGCCCAGACCAACGGCGTCCCGCGAGACAATCACTGATCGGTGCAAACAGATAGGGCCGCTCTTAACGAGCGGCCCTATTACCGAATCCGAACAGGATGCGAGGCGGTCAGTACTTCCTCAACAGGCCAATCAGCCGGCCCTGCACCTTGACCCGCTCAGGCCCGAAGATGCGGGTTTCGTAGGCCGGGTTCGCAGCCTCGAGCGCAATGGAATTGCCGCGCCGGCGCAGGCGCTTCAGCGTCGCTTCCTCGTCGTCGACAAGGGCGACGACGATATCGCCGGTACCCGCCGAATCCTGCTTTTTGATCAGCACCGTATCGCCATCGAAGATGCCTGCCTCGATCATCGAGTCGCCACGCACCTCGAGGGCGAAGTGCTCGCCCGCGCCCAGCATTTCCGGGGGAACGGCGATGGTATGCGAGTGCGTCTGGATCGCCTCGATCGGCACACCGGCCGCGATGCGTCCCATGACCGGCACGGAGACCGGCCGGCCGCTATCGCCCTCGCCCGAAGTTTCGGTGCGAGGCGGTGGCGCCGCGACGCGCCCGAGATTGCCCTCGATGACGCTCGGCTCGAACCGCGCCTTGCGGCCGCCGAGCGACGGGTTCATCGAATCCGGAAGCTTGACCACTTCGAGCGCCCGGGCCCGGTTGGGCAGCCGCCGGATGAACCCGCGCTCCTCGAGCGCCGTGATCAGCCGGTGGATGCCGGATTTGGATGCAAGATCAAGGGCTTCCTTCATCTCGTCGAACGAGGGAGGAATCCCGCTCTCCTTCATCCGCTCGTGGATGAACATCAGGAGTTCGTGTTGTTTGCGCGTGAGCATGGGTGCCCCTCGACCCGGAATCAGAACAAAGACTGAACGATAGTACGTGTTCCAGTTATGTTCTGCAATAGAGGCGTGAAGATCGCGTTACCGGCATTAAAACCGGGGCCGACAGTTTGCAACATTTGACTCAAATCGGGCTCAACCGAGGGCCGATACTCAGAATCCGACGAGAGGCAGCGCCTCGACGGCTGTTCCAGCCTCCTGTCCGGGATCGTTCTCCGGCTGAACGATCAACAGGTCGGCCCGCGCGAGCGAAGACGTGTGACCGCTGTCGGTCTCGAGAATCGGCAGCGCCGCGCTCATCCCCAGAGCCTCGACGAGTTGCGCACGCATGAAATGGCGGCGACCGCTGTTGGGTGGGGTAGGGGCCGCGAGAGGCAGATGCAATACTGCGCCAAGCGGATGGGCGTAGCCCAGCCACTGCCGAAGGGCCGGCTTGATGAAGACGCTCGCCGTAACCATCGCCGAGACTGGATTGCCCGGCAGGCCGAAGACCAGCGTCCTGCCGTGCGTGCCGAACATCAGCGGCTTGCCCGGACGCATGTTGATCCGCCAGAAATCGACTTCGACTCCGAGGCTCTTGAGGATCTCCTGGACGATATCGTGGTCCCCGACGCTGGCGCCGCCGGTGGTGACGAGCACCTCGGGCCCGGCAGCAAAGATCGTCTCCAGCCGCGTGGCGAGGGCGGCGCGGTCATCGCGCACGATCCCGTGGTCGACGACGTCCTGCGCATAAGGCGAGAGCAGGGGAACGAGGCCATAGCTGTTGGAGGCGACAATCTGATCGGGCGACAGCGGGTGGCCGGGCTCCACCAGTTCGTCGCCCGTCGCCAGCACCGCGATGGACGGCCGCTCGGCGACGCTGAGCTCTGCCCGGTTGGCGGCCGCCGCGAGCGCGAGGGCGAACGGCGTCACCAGCGTGCCCGCGGGCAGCAGCGTCTCCCCGGCGGCGAAGTCGTTGCCGATCGGGCGGATGCTGCGACCGGGCTTCGGCCGCTCGGAAAAGCGCACCAGGCTCCCCTCGACGCTCGCTTCCTCCTGCATGATGACGGCATCGGCGCCGGGCGGCACCGGGGCGCCGGTGAAGATGCGCACGCACTGGCCAGGGCCAATCGCGCCCGTGTAGCCGGCGCCTGCCTGCGACACACCGACCATCTCGAGCCGGTGCCCGTCGACGATATCGGCGGCGCGCACCGCATAGCCATCCATGGCGCTGGCGTCGAACGGCGGCTGGTTGTGGTCGGCGATGAGCGGGGCGGCGAGAACGCGACCATTCGCTTCAGCGAGCGGCACCATCTCGGCGCGCACCGGCGGCACGCGGGCGAGGATGCGCTCGAGCGCCTTGTCGACGGGAAGCAGGCTCATGGCGTCCGCACGTAGTCGCCGGACTTGCCGCCGCTCTTTTCGACCAGCCGCAGGTCGGTGACGGTCATTGCCCGGTCGATGGCCTTGGCCATGTCGTAGAGCGTCAACGCGGCTACCGAGGCGGCGGTCAGCGCCTCCATCTCGACGCCCGTCTGCCCGACGGTCTCGGCCGTCGCCACGACATGCAGGCTGCCTGCATCCCGGGTGGGCTCGATCTCCACGGTGACCTTTGTCAGCGGGATCGGATGGCAGAGGGGAATGAGTTCGGCGGTCTTCTTGGCCGCCATGATGCCGGCGATGCGGGCGACGGCGAGCGCATCGCCTTTCTTCAACGTCCCGCCGGTGATGGCCGCAATCGTCTCCGGCTGGGCGATCACGAATGCTTCCGCTACCGCCCGGCGGCGTGTGGTGGCCTTGCCGCCGACATCGACCATCTGCGCCTGGCCCTGCTCGTCGAGATGCGTGAGCGCGGGCGTCGGCATCAGCCGGGCACCTTCTCGCCCTGGAGAAGGGCGCGGGTGGCGGCGACGACATCGGGCTGGCGCATCAGGCTTTCGCCGACGAGGAAGACGCCGATGCCCGCCTCGCGCTCCAGCCGCCGCAGGTGCTCGTGGCCCACGATGCCGCTCTCGGACACGAGAAGCTTGCCGGCGGGCACGCCGACGGCAAGGTCGATGGAGGTCTCCAGCCGCGTCTCGAAGGTGCGCAGGTTCCGGTTGTTGATGCCGATGAAATCGGCCCCGAGGGCGAGGGCCCGGTCGAGCTCGAGCTGATCGTGCACCTCGACCAGCGCATCCATGCCCCACTCCTCGGCGGCATCGAGCAGATACCGCGCCGCATCATCGCCAACGGCGGCGAGAATGATGAGGATGCAGTCCGCGCCCCAGGCGCGCGCTTCGGCCACCTGATAGGTCTCGAACAGGAAATCCTTGCGCAACACCGGAAGCTGGGTCGCCGCCCGCGCCTCGATGAGGTAGCTCGGCGAGCCCTGGAAGGACGGCCGATCGGTGAGAACCGAAAGACAGGCGGCCCCCGCAAGCTCATAGCTGCGGGCGATCTCGGCCGGATTGAAGTCCGGCCGGATGAGGCCCTTCGACGGGCTCGCCTTCTTCACCTCGGCGATGAGCGCGAACTCCTTGGCCGCGCGTTTGGCCTTGATGGCCTTGACGAAGCCGCGCGGCGGCGTCTGGTCATGGGCTTGCGCCACCACCTCCGCCCATGGCCGCATCGACTTGGCCGCGGCGATTTCCTCACGCTTGTAGGCCTCGATCTGTTTGAGGATGTCGGTCATCACTTCTATCCGTTGGAAAGGGCGACGAGGCGTTCCAGGGTCGAGCGCGCCTTGCCGCTGTCGATCATGTCGGCCGCGAGCGTCGCTCCGGCCTTGAGGTCGGCCGCCCGGTCGGCGACGACAAACGCGGCGGCGCTGTTGAGCAGCACGATGTCGCGATAGGCCCCGGTCTCCCCGTCGAGCAGGGCGCGCAGCCTGCCCGCATTGTGCTCCGGGTCACCGCCGAGGATGCCGTCGAGCGGCGAGCGCTGCAGACCCGCATCCTCCGGGCTCACCTCGAAGCTCCGCAGGTCCCCATTGGCGATCTGGGCAACGAACGTCGGCCCGGAGATGGAAAGCTCGTCGAGCCCGTCGCTGCCGTGGACGACCCAGGCCTTCTCGGCCCGGTTGGCGAGAAGGGCGGCCGCGACGGGCTCCACCCAATGCTTGTCGTAGACGCCGAGCACGTAGCGGCGCACGCTTGCCGGGTTGGCCTGCGGGCCCAGCAGGTTGAACATCGTCCGTACGCCGATTTCCATCCGCGCCGGCCCCACGTGCTTGAGGGCAGGGTGGTGCTGGGGCGCGAACATGAAGCCGATGCCGACCTCGTTGAGGCACCTGGCTATGGCGTCCGGCCCGATATCGGTCTTGACCCCCAGCGCCTCGATCACCTGCGCCGCGCCGGATTTGGACGAGAGCGCCCGGTTGCCGTGCTTGGCGACCGGCACCCCGGCCGCCGCAACGACGATGCAGCTCGCCGTCGAGATGTTGAGCGTGCCGATCCCGTCACCGCCGGTGCCGACGATGTCCATGGCCCCTTCCGGCGCCTCCACGGGCACCATCTTGGCGCGCAGGATCGAGACGGCCGCGGCGATCTCGCCCACCGTCTCACCCTTGACCCGCATCCCCATGAGGAAGGCGCCGATCTGGCTGGGCGTGCCTTCCCCGTCCATGATCCGGGTGATGACCCCGCGCATTTCCTCGCCGGTCAGATCTTCGTGCTGGGCGATCTTCGCCAGCGCTGCCTTGATCTCCATCACGCGGCCTTTCCGAGGTTGAAGTCGCGGGCGATGTTGAGGAAGTTCTGCAGGAGTGCGTGCCCGTTCTCCGAGGCGATGCTTTCGGGGTGGAACTGCACGCCATGCAGCGGCAGCGTCCTGTGCTGCAGGCCCATGATGACGCCGTCGTCGCTGGTGGCGGTCACCTCCAGCACTTGCGGAAGGGTCTCGGGCCGAACGGTCAGCGAATGGTAACGGGTCGCCTCGAAGCCGGAATTGAGGCCACGGAACACGCCCTTGCCGGTGTGGGTGATACGGCTCGTCTTGCCGTGCATCAGGTTCGGCGCGCGGATGACCTCGCCGCCCATGGCCTGGCCGATGGCCTGGTGGCCGAGGCAGACGCCGAGAATCGGCACCTCGCTCTTGAACCGGTCGATGAGCGCGAGGCACACGCCCGCCTCGTTGGGCGTGCAAGGGCCGGGCGAGAGCACGATCGCCTGCGGCGCCATGGCCGCGATGTCCTCGAGGGTGATCTTGTCGTTGCGCTTGACGGTGATGTCGGCGCCGAGCTCGCCCAGGTAGTGGACGAGGTTGTAGGTAAAGCTGTCGTAGTTGTCGATGACGAGCGTTCTGGTCATTTTATCCAACACGGGTTTCTGTCCATGGGGTCATTTCCCGCGCAAGCGGGAACCTCAGTTTCAAAAACCAGCTTCACCATCGATGGGCAGGCTGCCCTCTCCCCTCGTGGGAGAGGGACAGATTTTCCGCGTTTAGCGGAAAATCAGGGTGAGGGGGCTGCAGTGCCGCCACGAACGCGGATGCTCGAGGCAGCATCGCTGCCCCGTCATCCGCCCTTCGGGCACCTTCTCCCACAAGGGGAGAAGGAAAGTCCGTGCCTGTTGAAGGTATATACAAACGCTTCATTGCCCGATCCTCGCCTCTCCGGCATAGCGTAATGCTTCCTCGGCGGCGCTGAAAAGGGCACGGGCCTTGTTTTCGCATTCGAGCTGCTCGAGCTCGGGCTTGCTGTCGGCGACGATGCCCGCGCCTGACTGCACGTAGAGCCGGCCGTCCTTGACGATTGCCGTGCGCAGGACGATGCAGGTGTCCATGGTGCCGTCGGCGCCGAAATAGCCGACGCATCCCCCATAGATGCCGCGACGGGCTTTCTCCAACTCGTCGATGATCTCCATCGCCCGCACCTTCGGCGCGCCCGAGACGGTGCCGGCCGGGAAGCCGGCGGAAAGCGCGTCGACGAAGTCGTATTGCGGGTCGAGCTCGCCGACGACGTTCGAGACGATGTGCATCACGTGCGAATAGTATTCGAGGAAGAACTTGTCGGTGACCTTGACGGTCCCGATCTTGGCCACCCGGCCGACGTCGTTGCGCCCGAGATCGAGCAGCATCAGGTGCTCGGCGAGCTCCTTGGGGTCGGAGAGCAGTTCCTCGGCCAGCTCGCGGTCCCGCGTCGGCGTCGATCCGCGCTTCCTCGTCCCGGCGATCGGACGGATGGTCACTTCCCCGTTCTGGACCCGCACCAGAATCTCGGGACTGGAGCCCGCGACGCAGAAACCGCCGAAATCGAGGAAGTACATATAGGGCGACGGGTTGGTGCGGCGCAGCGCCCGGTAGAGAGCGGTCGCGGGCAGAGCGAACTCGGCCTCGAAGCGCTGGCTCAGCACCACCTGGAAGATGTCGCCGGCCTTTATGTACTCCTTGGCGCGCGCGACCATGTCGGCGTACTCGGCAACGCTGGTGTTGCTTTCGACCTCGAGCGTAGCAAGGTCCGCAAGATCGCTGGAATAGGGCAGGGCCCGGGCAAGGCGCGCCGTCGCATCGTCGATGCGGGCCTCTGCCGCCTCGAACGCCTGCCGGGCGGAGACGCCTTGGCGCGCATAGACGGGCGCGGTGAGGTAGAGCTCGTCCTTGAGGGTATCGAAGATCGCCAGCAGCGAAGGGCGCATCAACACCGCTTCGGGCAGTTGGAGATCGTCCGGGTTGGCGTCCGGCAGCACTTCCATATAGCGGACCATCTCGTAGCCGAGATAGCCGTAGACGCCCGCCGATTGCGGCGGCAGGCCCTCGGGCATGTCGATGCGCGAGTCCGCGACCAGCGCGCGCAGCGCTTCAAGCGGGGCTTGCCCGATCTCCTCGAAGGCATCGGGCCGGGTCAGCGCTGAGCGGTTGATCCGCGCCTTGCCGCCTTCGACCTTGAGGACGACGTCCGGCTCCAGCCCGACGATGGAATAGCGCCCGCGGACCGACCCGCCCTGCACGGATTCCAGGAGGAACGTGTTGCGCCGGTCGGCGGCGAGCTTCAGGTAGGTCCCGATGGGCGTTTCGAGATCGGCCACCACGCGACGCCAGACGATCTGGGCCTCGCCCAGATCGTAGCGCTGCGCAAACTGCCGATAGAAGTCGTCGCCCATGATGGTTCCGTTCAGGGGTTAATGGGGGTTCTCTCTGGTCCCGCTCCCACCGGGTCATTCCCGCGAAAGCGGGAACCTCTGTTTGCGGGACCTGCAAGAAAAACGGAGGTCCCCGCTTTCGCGGGGATGAACCCGTGAGTGGGTTGGTTCGGTGCCGGACTGGAGGCTTGGGAAGCGACTATAGCAAACATACCGTGATCGCTTCCCTCAAGCCCGCCGACCTTACTGGCCGGCGCTCAGCGCCAGCACCTGGTCGAGCGCCTGCTGGTTGATGCGCAGCCCCGCATCCTGGCGAACGCCCATGACGAAATCGCCATAGACCCCGACGCGGGCCTCGTTGTCGAGCGCGGCGAGCGTCGCCTCATCGAGCGGCTCGACCGCCGGCGTCACGTCCGTCACCTCGAAGACGACGTACTCGCCCGTCTCGTTGATCGCCGAGCCGTGGTGATCCTCGCCGCCGGCAAAGACCGAGTTGGCGACCGTCGAGTCGATGGGGGTGCCGGCCTCGCCGTTGCGGGTGAAAGGCGAGGAGATCTGGGGGAACTGGTTATAGTTCATCGCGACGTCCGCCAGGGCTTCGCCACTGTCGAGCCGGCCGGTGATCTCCTCGACCTGCGCGGCGATCAGCGCGTCAGTCTCTTCGCGGTTCCACGCCTCGATCACCTGATCGCGCACCTCGTCCAGCGTCTGGTCGCGCGCGGCATCGACCGTCTTCAGGTCGAACCACACGTTGTGGCTGCCCCCGAGCGAGATGCCGGGCGTCAGCCGCTCGGGCTCGGCCGCAAAGACCGCCTGGGCGATGCGGCCGCGCTCGGCTTCGGGGATGTCGGCGACGGCCGAGAGCTCGGTCCCGCTCGCCGTCACCGGCACCTCGACGATGGAGAGCCCGTAGCGTTCGGCGATCTGCGTCAGCGGCTGGAAAGCGGCGCGCAGCTCCTCGATCTGGTCGAGGATTTCGTTGAACTGGTTGCGGGCCGCTGTGCGGGCCAGCGTCTGCCTGACCTGGTCGCGCGCCTCGTCGAGGGTCGGCTCATGCGCCGGCTCGATCGCCGTCACATGGATGGCGCGGCGCCCGGCGGCGCCCGGGATGATGGCAAACCCGCCCGCATCGAGCCCGAAGGCGGCGTCCGCGAGGCTCGTATCGGTGATCTGCGCCTCAGCAAGGGTGCCGAGGCTCGTTGGCGTCAGCCCGGCCTGCGCCGTGAGGTCTGCGTAGCTGGTGCCCGCGGCGAGCCCGGCCTCGAACGCGGCGGCCTGCTCGTCATTGGCGAGCACCACCTGCTCGATGGTGCGGCGCTCCGGCGTGACGAGGCTGGCGCGAGTGCGCTCGTATTCGGCGGCGATCTCGTCTTCGGGGATATCGAGAGTGGCGGCGAGCGTATCGGGCGAGAAGGAGAGGACGTCGACCGTGCGCGTCTCGACCGTGCGGAACTCGGCCTGGTGCTCTCCGAGATAGGCGGCGAGGTCCGCGTCGGTCGGTTCGTCCGGCGGCAACACGCTCGCCTCGTTGACGATGAAGTATTCGACGGTCCGGGTGTCGCCGATATAGCGGGAGAGCAGGTCCTTGCCGGTCTGCGGCATGGTCACGTCGGCAAACAGCGACTGGACGAGCTGTTCGCGCCCGGCGACCCGGCTCTGGTCGGCAAAATACTCGGCCTGCGTCAGCCCGCTGTTGCGCAGCACCGCAGTGAACGCCTGCGGATCGAAGGTCCCGAGGGTGCCGGCGAAGGACGGGTCCTGCCGCAGCATCTGCCCGAGCTTGGCTTCGGAAACGCCGACGCCGAAGTTGCGGGCGAAACCGTCGAGCGCGGCATCCTGCGACAGGCGCTGCAGCGTCATCGAGGGCAGGCCCATGTTGCTGGCTTCCTGGGCGGTCGGATAGGAACCGAACTGCTGTGCGAAGCGGTTGATCTCGGTATTGTAGGCGCGGCGGAACGCGAGTGACGTGATGTCCTCGTCGCCGACACGGGCAACCGTGTTGTTGCCGAGATCGAGGATCACATTGTTGATGCCGAAGCCGGCAACGCCGACCAGAAGGAACGCACCGAGGACCTTGCCGGGTCCTGTTTTTGCAAAGTTGCGCAAACCATCGAGCATTTCGGGCGTTCCACTAATCCGTTTCTCAAGTCTTTACCCCGCAAGGCGCGGGATATTAGACAGGGACATCAAGGCGCCGCAAGGCGCGCGAACGCAGCCGGGTTAGGGCAATCCGCCCCCCGGCGCAAGAGGCAGGAGCATAGCAAGTGTCGACCACCATCACCCCCCTCATAGCCGGCAACTGGAAAATGAACGGCGTCATGGCCTCGCTGAGCGAGTTGCAGGCGCTCGCGGTGCTGCTGACGACGGGGGAGGCGCCGCGCGCCATGGTCGTCGTCTGCCCACCCGCCACGATGATCGCCGCCGCCAGCGCCCAGGGCGCTCTCAGCGGGATTCTCACCGGCGGCCAGGACTGCCACTGGGAGGCCCACGGCGCCCACACCGGCGACATCAGCGCCGGCATGCTCGCCGATGCCGGCGCTCAATATGCCATCGTCGGCCACAGCGAGCGCCGGGCCAACCATCACGAGACCGACGAGATGGTGCGCGCCAAGGCGGAGGCGGCCATCGGCGCCGGCCTCAAACCCATCATCTGCGTCGGCGAGACCGAGGCGGAACGCGACGCGGGCAATGCCGAGAGCGTCGTCGCCGCCCAGCTCGCCGGGTCCGTTCCCGATGCGGCCGGCCAGCACGAGATCATCATCGCCTACGAGCCCGTCTGGGCCATCGGCACGGGCCGCACGCCGACCCATGCCGAGATCGAGACCATGCACAGCGGCATCCGCCATATCCTGACCAGCCGGTTCGGCGAGCGCGGCGCCACCATCCGCATCCTCTATGGCGGATCGGTCAAACCCATCAACGCGCGCGAGATTCTCGACATCAACAATGTCAACGGCGCGCTCGTGGGCGGCGCCAGCCTCTTGGCAAACGACTTCTACACCATTATCTCGGCCGTGTAGCTCGAACCATGGTCCCGCCGGGCGCCGCAAAAATGCGGCGCGTTTCGGCTGGCAATTGTTTGGGCAGGCGTGTATGACGCGCCAACTCCTGAATTTCGAGGACCAGAGACTCGCATGGCGAACGTCCTTCTTGTTGCCTATCTGCTGATCGTTCTGGCGCTGATCGTGGTGATCCTGCTGCAGCGCTCGGAAGGCGGTGCGCTGGGCATCGGCGGTGGCGGCGGCGGCTTCATGACCGCGCGCGGCTCGGCCAACCTCCTGACCCGCACCACGGCGATCCTGGCGACGCTCTTCTTCGCCGCCGCCATCGGGCTCACCATCCTCAACGAACTCGACCGCGGTTCCTCGAGTATCCTCGATCGGGCCACCCAGGGCGAGGGCGGCGGCCAGCCCGGCAGCGTCCTCGACGCGCTCGATGCCTTGCAGGGCGGCAGCAATACCGGCGCCGGTGCAGGTTCGGACCTGCCGGTTCCGGCTCCCGCGGCCCCCGCGGAGCCGACAGGCCCCGCCGACGCCGACGCGCTCGACCTTGCCGTGCCGGACGTGCCTGCCGCTACGACCACGCAGCAGCCCGCCCAAACGCAGCCGAGCGACGCCCAGCCCGCGACGGGGGGAACCTCCTCCGGCGGCGCGACGACCGGAACCCAAACGCCCGCGGCGCCCGCGGGCAACTGATCCGCCGCAAGGCGAAACGGAAAAGGGGATGGAAACATCCCCTTCTTCTTTTGTGCAGAGTTCCCCGAGCACTGTGCGGGGGCTCGGCGAATCGACGTGATACTGTGTAAGGTGAACGCCCATGGCTCGGTACGTTTTCATCACCGGAGGCGTGGTCTCCTCATTGGGTAAAGGCCTGGCATCGGCGGCTCTTGGCGCCGTGCTGCAGGCGCGCGGCTACAAGGTCCGGCTGAGGAAGCTCGACCCCTATCTCAACGTCGATCCGGGCACGATGTCGCCGACCCAGCACGGCGAGGTGTTCGTCACCGACGACGGGGCCGAGACCGACCTTGACCTCGGCCACTACGAACGCTTCACCGGCCGCTCGGCCAACAAGCGCGACAACATCACCACCGGCCGCATCTATTCGGACATCCTCGCCAAGGAACGTCGCGGCGACTATCTCGGCGCCACTGTCCAGGTCATCCCGCACGTCACCGACGCCATCAAGACCTTCGTCATCGAGGGCAACGAGGAGTACGATTTCGTCCTCGTCGAGATCGGCGGCACCGTAGGCGACATCGAGGGCCTGCCGTTCTTCGAGGCCATCCGCCAGCTCGGAAACGAGCTGCCCCGCGGCCACGCCGCCTATCTCCACCTGACGCTGATGCCCTATATCCCCTCGGCCGGGGAGCTGAAGACCAAGCCGACCCAGCACTCGGTCAAGGAGCTGCGCTCCATCGGCATCGCGCCCGACGTGCTGCTTGTGCGCTGCGACCGGCCGATCCCGGAAGGGGAGAAGAAAAAGCTCTCGCTCTTCTGCAACGTGCGCGAAAGCGCCGTCATCCAGGGCCTCGACGTTTCCTCGATCTACGACGTGCCGCTCGCCTACCACAAGGAGGGGCTCGACCGCGAAATCCTCGCCGCCTTCGGCATTGCCGATGCGCCCGAGCCCGATCTTTCCGCCTGGCAGGACGTGTCGCAGCGCCTGCACAACCCCGAGGGCGAGGTCAACATCGCGATCGTTGGCAAATACACCGGCCTCAAGGACGCCTACAAATCGCTCTCGGAAGCCCTCTCGCACGGCGGCATCGCCAACCGGGTCAAGGTCAACCTGCAGTGGATCGACAGCGAGATCTTCGAGCGCGAGGACCCCGCGCCCTATCTCGAGCACATCAACGGCATCCTGGTGCCGGGCGGGTTCGGCGAGCGCGGCTCGGCCGGCAAGATCGAGGCGGCGCGGTTCGCACGCACCAAGAACGTGCCGTATTTCGGCATCTGCTTCGGCATGCAGATGGCCTGCATCGAGGCCGCCCGCAACACGGCCGGCATCAAGAACGCGTCCTCGACCGAGTTCGGCCCGACCCGCGAGCCGATCGTCGGCATCATGACCGAGTGGATCAAGGGCAACGAGACGCAAACGCGCACCGACAGCACCGACCTCGGCGGCACGATGCGCCTCGGCGCCTATCCGGCCCAGCTCACGCGCGGCAGCCGCGTCGCCGACATCTACGGCACCACCCACATCTCCGAGCGCCACCGCCACCGCTACGAAGTCAACATGGACTACCGCAAGGTGCTGGAAAAGAACGGGCTTCTGTTCTCCGGCGTCTCGCCCGACGGCAAGCTCCCCGAAATCGTCGAGCGCACCGACCACCCGTGGTTCATCGGCGTACAGTTCCACCCGGAGTTGAAGTCCAAACCCTTCGAGCCGCACCCGCTCTTCGCCAGCTTCATCGAAGCGGCCATGGCGCAGAGCCGGTTGGTGTAGGCGCTGCCCGTGGCACAATCGCCGGCAGCGGCGCCGTTCGGCAGCCTGCCGCCAACGAGGATTTAACCATGGCCGACATCGTCAATCTGCGCCAGGCACGCAAGCAGAAGGCGCGGATCGCCAAGGAGGCGTCAGCCGCCGAGAACCGCGCCAAGTTCGGTCGCACCAAGCCCGAACGGCAGAAAGATGCGGCGGAGAAGGAACTGGCGGACAAGCGGATCGAGGGGCACAAGCTGGAGGAGTAGGCTTGCGAACAACCCGGGACGCCATTATAGTTATTATAACTACAAATGGAGCGGGTCATGGAGAAAGCAATCTCGGCGGCCGACGCCAACCGACAGTTTTCGACACTTTTGCGCAACGTTCGCGAGGGAGCGAGTTTTGTGGTGACCAGCCACGGACGGCCCGTGGCCAGGATCGTACCGATCGAGGATGGCGACAGGTCCGTAGAGGTTTCTTTCCAGAGACTGATCGACCGTCTCGAAAAGCAAAAGGCGATCGAATCCGGATCCTGGTCACGCGATGAACTCTACGAGGACGATCCTTGAGGGTCGCGCTCGCCACGAATGTTCTTGCTTATGCCGAAGGCGTGAATGGCAAGAGCAGGCAGGACGAAGCCATAGCCTTGCTCCGCACCATACCTCGCGGGCAACTCGTCGTGCCGGTCCAGGTGCTCGGCGAACTTTTCAACGTTCTTACTCGTAAGCTCGGGCGATCACGAGAAGACGCCAAGAATGCGATACTGACCTGGCGAGACAGTGTGCGCACGGTCGACACCTCTAGCGAGGTCATGCTCGTCGCCACCAACCTCGCGCGGGACCACCAGTTGGGCATCTGGGATGCAGTCATACTCTCGGCAGCCTTCGCTTCAGGGTGCAGGTTGCTGTTGTCCGAGGATTTGTCGACCGGCTTTACGTGGGCAGGGGTGACAGTGGTCAATCCATTTGCCGCGGAGCGTCACCCGCTGCTCGAAGCGCTCTTGTCCAAGCAATAACCTTTACCAATTCACCTGGCACACAGCGCCATCCGGGCCGAACTGCATGCTTTCGGGCGTGTATTGGAAAATCTCGAGCTTGACCCCGCTGGGGTCGGCCGTCCAGGCCTGCCAGGTGCCGTCGGCGCCGAGTTTCTTGTCGGTGATGGTCACGCCCTTAGCGCGCACATGGGCGATGAGGGCGTCGAGGTCTTCGGTCTCTAGGCAGATGTGGTTGATCTGGTCGGTGTCGGCGAAGCGGGATTCGCCCTTGCGGAAGACCTCGACGAACGTGCGGCCGCCGAAATCGAGATAGAAGCCGATCTTGTCGTCGCCGCGCTGGAACACGAATTTGGGCGGTACGCCCAGCACGTCACGATAGAAGGCCTCGACGGCGTCGAGGTCGCGGGCGAAAATGCAGGTGTGGGCCACCTGCCTGATCAGGGGTGCGGTCAAAATCGGTCTCCTCCGGGATGCATGCGCTGGACAGCGCATGACTGCATGCTAGGACAGATGATGCGGGGATGCCAGTCCTCGACCCTTGGGAGAGAATGAGACCATGGCGCGCATCGTTGTTATCGGAGCCACCGGCCACATCGGCAGCTATCTCGTGCCTCGGCTGGTCCGGGCGGGCCATGAGGTTGTCGCTGTGACGCGCGGCGCATCGCGCCCGTATTTCGAGGATGCCGCGTGGCCGCGGGTCGAAACCGTGCAGCTCGACCGCGCGGCGCTGGAGGCGAACGGCGCGTTCGGGCGCGCGATTGCCGACCTCGAGCCGCAGGTCGTCGTCGACATGATCTGCTTCACGCTGGAGAGCGCGACGCAACTCGCCGAGGCGCTTTCGGGCAAGGTCGAGCAACTGCTGCACATCGGCACCATCTGGACGCACGGCTATGCCGAAGTGGTGCCGACGCCCGAGGACGTCAGCAAGCGCCCGTTCGGCGAGTACGGCGTCCAGAAGGCGGCGATCGAAGCCTATCTCCTGGGTCTCGCGCGCCGGCAGGGCTTTCCGGTCACCATCCTCCACCCCGGCCATATCGTCGGGCGCGGATGGTCGCCGCTCAATCCGGCCGGGCACTTCGACGATTCCGTCTTTGCGACGCTGGCGCGGGGCGAGCGGCTGGAACTGCCGAACTTCGGCATGGAAACGGTGCACCACATCCACGCCGACGACATCGCCGTGCTGCTGATGCAGGCGATGGCCAACTGGGGCGCCGCCGTCGGCGAGGCGTTCCACGCGGTCTCGCCCGGCGCGGTGACGCTGCGCGGCTATGCCGAGGCCATGTCGCGCTGGTTCGGCAAGGAGCCCGACCTCGCCTTCCTGCCGTGGGAAGAGTGGAAATCGCGCCAGAGCGAGAAGAATGCGCAGGCGACCCTGGAGCACATCTCGCGCAGCCCCAATTGCAGCATCGAGAAGGGCAGGCGGCTCCTGGGCTATGCGCCGCGTTACAGCTCCCTGGAGGCTGTGCAGGAGGCCGTTTCCTGGCTGATCGCAAACGGGCGCATCGTGATCTAGACTTGGTCGGTTTGGTAGAAACCCGCGGCCGGGCACCGGCTCCCCTCCCCCTTGAGGGGAGGGGCGGGGGGTGGGGGTCCATCGTGCGTCACCGAACGCCCCCCTCGATCCCTCCCCTCAAGGGGGAGGGAGGCGATAGAGCCGACGCCGTTTTTTTGCCGGCCCCCTCTTTTCCTTGTCACACGCCCCGTCTAGACAAGCGGCGAAACGTTTTGATCCCGCAGGGAAGGGCTTGTCCATGTCATCCATCATCCATGTCGCCGGCCGGCAGATCTTCGACAGCCGCGGCAATCCGACGGTCGAGGTCGATGTGGTTCTGGATGACGGCAGCTTCGGGCGGGCGGCAGTGCCCTCGGGCGCATCGACCGGCGCGCATGAGGCGGTGGAACTGCGCGACGGCGGCAAGGCCTTTCTCGGCAAGGGCGTGACCAAGGCGGTCGAGAACGTCAACACCGCCATCGCCGACGCCATCCTCGGGCTCGACGCTCTCGACCAGCTCGGGCTCGATGAGACGCTGATCGAGCTCGACGGCACCCACAACAAGGGCAAGCTCGGCGCCAACGCCATCCTCGGCGTGTCGCTCGCCGTCGCCAAGGCGGCCGCCGAATCGAGCGAGCTGCCGTTCTACCGCTATATCGGTGGGCCGAACGCCCATGTGCTGCCCGTGCCGATGATGAACATCATCAATGGCGGCCAGCACGCCGACAACCCGATCGACATGCAGGAGTTCATGATCCTGCCGGCGGGCGCCGACAGCATCGCGGACGCCGTACGGATCGGCGCGGAAATCTTCCACACCCTGAAGAAGGGCCTCGCGGCCGAAGGCCACAACACCAATGTCGGCGACGAGGGCGGGTTCGCGCCGAACCTCAAGTCGGCCGACGAGGCACTGAGCTACATCATGGCCTCCATCGAAAAGGCCGGCTACCGGCCGGGCGAGGACGTGTTCCTCGGGCTCGATTGCGCCTCGACCGAATACTACAAGGACGGCAAGTACGAGATGGTTGGCGAGGGCAAGACGCTCTCGTCCGACGAGAATGCGCGGTTCCTCGAAGACCTCGTCTCGCGCTTCCCGATCATCTCGATCGAGGACGGCATGGCCGAGGACGACTGGGAGGGCTGGAAGGCGCTGACCGACGCCATCGGCAAGAAGGTGCAGCTCGTCGGCGACGACCTCTTCGTCACCAACACCGAGCGCCTCGTTTCCGGCATCAAGATGGGCGTCGCCAACTCGATCCTCGTCAAGGTCAACCAGATCGGCTCGCTCTCGGAGACCTTGAACGCGGTCGATACCGCCCACCGCGCCGGCTATACCTCGGTGATGTCGCACCGCTCGGGCGAGACCGAGGATTCGACCATCGCCGACCTCGCGGTGGCGCTCAACTGCGGTCAGATCAAGACCGGCTCGCTCTCGCGCTCGGACCGGCTGGCCAAATACAACCAGCTGATCCGCATCGAGGAGATGCTGGGCGCCTCGGCCAAGTACGCCGGCTTCTCGGTGGTCAAGGGCCGCTGACGCGATGAGCGACATGCGGGCGATCGTCCATGATCGATACGGCCCGCCAGAACAGGTTCTGCGGCTGGAGCATCTGCCCCGGCCGCAACCGCAGCCCGGTGACGTGCTGGTCCGGGTTCGCGCCGCTTCGGTCAATTCCTGGGATTGGGACCAGGTCGTGGGCACGGCCATGGGCCGTGTCACGGGCCCGTTCCGCCCTCCGCACAAAATTCTCGGCGCCGACATTGCCGGCGTGGTCGAAGCGGTGGGGCATGGCGTAACCGCCTTCCGCCCCGGCGATCCTGTCTTCGGCGATCTGTCCGAGGGCAAATGGGGCGGCTTCGCCGACTATGTCGCCGCGCCCGCCGCGGCGCTGGCGCCGATCCCCGAAGGCCTCTCCTTCGAACATGCCGCCGCTTTGCCCCAAGCCGGCGCCCTCGCCCTGCAGGCCCTGCGCAAGCAAACCGACCTCGGCCCGGACCATACGGTTCTGTTCAACGGCGCCGGCGGCGGCGTCGGCACGCTGGGTATCCAGATGGCCAAGGCCAGCGGAGCACGCATCGTCGCCGTCGACCGCATCGAGAAGCGCGACGCGCTCCTCGCCCTTGGCGCCGATACCGTGATCGACTATGTGCAGGAGGATTATACCGCCGGCGTCGACCGCTACGACCTCATCATCGACGTCGTCGCCAATCGTCCCATTGGTCACTATACCCGCTGCCTGCGCGAGCACGGCCGCCTCGTCGTCATCGGCGGCACCATCTCCACACTGCTCTCCGTCGCCGCCCTGGGCAATCTCGTCGGCCGCAAGCGCCGGCAGCATCTTGGCCTGCTGCTCTACCGGGTCTCGCCGGATGACAATGCCGCCCTCGCGGCTCAATGCGTCGCGGGCACGCTCCGGCCCGTCATCGACAGCACCTTTCCGCTGGCCGATGGCGCCAAGGCCCTGTGCCGGCTGGGCGAGGGCCAACATGTTGGCAAGGTGATCATCACTCCCTAGCTTTGGCCAATCACCTTGGACTGCAGGGCAGACCTACGGCCCAAATGTAAAGCACACTTGACATGATGGGTGGCCCGAGATATGTAAAGTATGCTTTACATAGGAGTCAGGCCATGAACCATAAACAAGCCAACCGCCGCTTCATCACCGTCACGGTTACATCGATGGCGGTGTTCGTGGGCGCGTGCCTGGTTCTGGCATGGGCCGACGAAGTCTCCGCAGTGCCGTCGCCGATTCTGTGGATCGGCAGCATCATTCCCGTGACGGCATTGCTGACGCCGGTCTGGGCGCACTGGCGCTACCTCAACGAGATTGACGAGTTCCTGCGCAGCATACAGCTAAAGGCAATCTTTGGCGGGTTGGCGGTATTGCTCGTGTTGGCGTCGAGCTGGGGTTTCGTCGAGCTCTATATCGATGCCCCGACGATCTCCATGTTCTGGCTCAACCCCATCTACTGGATTGCCTATTCCGTCGGTGCTGCCTACTTTTCCCGCAGCGGAGGGGTGGAAGCTTGAGGAACCGCCTCAAGGAACTACGGATGGCGCGGGGTTGGTCCCAGGCCGTGCTGGGCGATAAGCTCGACGTATCGCGCCAGTCCATCATCGCCATCGAGAGCGGCCGCTTCGATCCTTCCCTCCCGCTCGCCTTCAAAATCGCGCGGCTCCTGGGCGAGCCGATCGAATCCGTCTTCCAGGATGACGATGAGCTCTGAAGGACCTACTGGAACGCCGTCTCGGCAAAACTGCGCAGCTTCCTCGAATGCAGGCGCTCGGCCGGCTGGTCGCGCAGGATTTCCATCGCCCGCAGCCCGATGAGCAGGTGCTTGTTGACCTGCGTGCGGTAAAAATCGGAGGCCATGCCGGGGAGCTTGAGTTCTCCATGCAGCGGCTTGTCCGAGACGCAGAGCAGGGTGCCGTAGGGCACGCGGAAGCGGAAGCCGTTGGCGGCGATGGTGGCGCTCTCCATGTCGAGAGCGATGGCGCGCGACTGCGACAGACGCCGCACGATCTCGGCCTGGTCGCGCAGCTCCCAGTTGCGATTGTCGAAGCTCGCGACCGTGCCGGTACGCATGATCTTCTTGGTCTCCAGCCCCTCGAGCTGGGTGATCTCCTGAACGGCCTGCTCCAGCGCCACCTGCACCTCGGCGAGCGCCGGGATCGGCACGGAAAGCGGCAGGTCCGCATCGAGCACGTGGTCCTCGCGCACATAGGCATGGGCTAGGACGTAGTCGCCGAGCTCCTGCGAGTTTCTGAGGCCTGCACAGTGTCCGAGCATGATCCAGGCATGCGGGCGCAGCACCGCGATGTGGTCGGTGATGGTCTTGGCGTTGGACGGGCCGACGCCGATGTTGACCATGGTGATGCCGCGGCTGCGCCCGGCGGTCAGGTGATAGGCCGGCATCTGTGGCGTGCGCGTCGCCTGCGCGCCCGTCGTGCCGCCGCCAAGCCGGGCATTGCGGGTGACGTAGTTGCCGGGCTCGACGAAGCTGTCGTAGTGCGGATGCCCGGCCTCCATGTACTCGTAAGCCACGCGGCAGAACTCGTCGATATAGAACTGGTAGTTCGTGAAGATCACGAAATTCTGGAAATGCTCGGGCTCGGTGCCGGTATAATGGTTGAGCCGGTAGAGCGAATAATCGACGCGCGGCGCGGTGAAGGCTGCGAGCGGGTAAGGCCCCCCAGGGGGCGGCACGAAGGTGCCGTTGGCGATCTCGTCGTCGGTATGGGTCAGGTCCGGCGCATCGAACACGTCGCGCAAGGGAATGCCGAGCTCGGCGAGCGCGGCCCCGTCGATCGGCGCGTTGGCCGCGAGCGCGAAATGCAGGGGAACCGGCGTCTGCGACTCTCCGATGTCGATGGTGCCGCCGTGGTTCTTGAGGATGACCGCGAACTGCTCCTCGTAGTAGGTGCGGAAGAGATCCGGCGCCGTCACGGTCGTCCGGTAGATGCCGGGCGTGTGCAGATATCCATAGGGCAGGGTGGATTCGCTCTTGCCGTAGCTGGTCGAGCGCACCTCGATCTGCGGGTAGCAGGCCCGCACCCGCCCCTCCGGCACGACCCCGCGCGCCAGCGCCTCGAGCTTGTCGCGCACGAACCCGGTATTGCGGTGATAGATATGGGCCAGATACTCCCAGGCGGCAGCGGGCTCGGTGAACGACTTCTTCTCGAGGGACGGGGGGCTGATCGTCGTTCTGATATTGCTCATATGCTTCTCGTCGGGCTGCGGCCTTGGGCTCGATCACCGGCCAAACAGGCCTTCGACCGGCCTCTCACGGCATGCCAGCAATCGGCCTCGGCGGCAAGCGGGGAGGGGGAGCAAAAAACACATTCACCTTTCGGTGATGGTTCTTTTAATGCCGTATTCGAGCACCATCTTCAACATAGTTCACTGGCCAAGCAAGCGACCCATGCATCCGGTGAATGAGGGAAGATTCGTTCGCCGCTTGTCCCCCAAGCCCTCAACAGCGCGGTGAATTCTCTTCCCAATCGGGGCCACGCCAGCAGAGATGCGGCGTGGCCCTTTTACTTGGCGGTGTAGCCGTCCTTGAGCGCCGTGACCGACATGCGCGCAAGCTCCTCGAGCACGGCGAGATCGATGTCGGAAAGCCGCTTGACGTAGAGACAGGCCTTGCCCATGCGATGCTTGCCGAGGCGGGCGAGCAACGCCTCCCGCTTGGCGGCGTTCTCGGGCAAATAGGTGCCCATCAGGTAGATGCTGAGCTCGTTCCTGCGCGGCGCAAAGCCCACCGGGAACGAGTCGCCCTCGTGCCCGGTGGCGTATTTGTAGTGATAGCGCCCGAAGCCGATCATCGTGCCCCAGAGCGCCGGTGGCTCGCCGCTGATCCGGCTCATCAGCTCGACGAGCATCCGGCTATCGGCGCGTTTGCTCTCATCCTCGATAGCCTCGATGAACGCTTCGACGCTGCCGCCAGTCGGCTGCGTCTTGGCGACATACCCGGCCATCAGTTGAAGCGGCGCGCCGTGATGGTCGTCGGCTGGTAACCCCCTGCGGCGGGCCTGTAGGTGCAGTTGAGGGCGCCGAGATAGGGCACGTCCGGCACCAGCACGCGCGCCAGGATGCCCGCGAAGATCCCCGCGCCACGACAGCTCATGCGGTCGGCGCTCCAGGCAACGCCATTGCCGCAGCGCGAGCGCTGCAACTGGATGGAAACGTCGCGGCCCGAAGCCGTCCAGTTCAACCGGCCCTGACAGTTCACACCGCCGCCCGTCACCTGGTAGGTGCCCCGCTGCTCGAGGCAGAAGGTCAGGCGATAGGGCCCGTAGATCGAGCGCGTGACGCGGTAGCATCCCGCGATCAACGCGCCGCCCGGACGATCCGGCACGATGACCCGCGTGCTGTTGTCCTGCGCGAGGCCGGGGCCGGCATGGCCCAGCATCATCATGGCCGCAGCCATCAAACCGAAGAAGAACTTCCTGACCAACATCGCATCCCTCCTGCGTCCGGCCGATCCGGAACTACAGGCTAATCAGTGTTGAAGGAAAAATTCCAGCAATATGAGTGACCTAACTTGTCTAAACTCGACACCTATTCCAATACGGGCCGCCAGGCACTATGCACAGGCCGAATCCCCTCCCGGAGTGACCCCATGACCGCAACGATCATCGACGGAAAAGCCTTTGCCGAGAAGCTGCGCGCACGCGTGGCCACCCATGTGGAACGGCTGAAGGCGGAGCACGGCATCGTGCCGGGGCTCGCCGTCGTCATCGTGGGCGAGAATCCGGCAAGCCAGGTCTACGTATCGAGCAAGGCCAAGCAGACCGTCGAGCTCGGCATGGCCTCCTTCAAGCACGAACTGCCGGCCGACACGCCGGAGGCGGACCTTCTCGCACTCGTCCACAAGTTGAATGATGATCCACAAGTCCATGGCATTCTTGTTCAAATGCCGGTTCCGGATCACATCGATCCGAACAAGGTGATCGACGCGATCTCGCCGGACAAGGACGTCGACTGCTTCACGCCAGCCAATGTCGGCAAGGTTCAGATCGGCCTGCCAGGGCCTGTTTCCTGCACGCCGCTCGGGTGCCTGCTGCTGTTGCGCGAGCATCTGGGCTCGCTCGGAGGGCTGAACGCCGTGGTCATCGGCCGCTCCAACCTCGTCGGCAAGCCGATGGCCCAGCTCCTGCTGCGCGAGAACTGCACCGTCACAATCGCCCACTCGCGCACCCGCGACCTCGCCGACGTCGTGCGCCGCGCCGATATCGTCGTTGCTGCCGTCGGGCGTCCGCTGATGGTCAAAGGGGACTGGCTCAAGCCGGGCGCCACCGTCATCGACGTCGGCATCAACCGCGTGCCGGCGCCGGAGAAGGGCGAGGGCAAGACACGGCTCATCGGCGACGTGGATTTCGCCGCGGCGGTGGAGGTCGCGGGGGCGATCACACCCGTGCCGGGGGGCGTGGGCCCGATGACCATCGCCTGCCTGCTGGCCAATACGGTGACGACGGCCAGCCTCATCAACGGACTGCAGCCGCCGAAGGATCTGACGGTCTAACTGTTTTTGATGACCCGACCGCTCCCCTCCTATCGTTGAGGGAGGAGGACTGTGGTTGGCACGCCCCCGCACCCACCGGCTGTCATCCCGGCGCACGCCGAGACCCAGTACACGCCCGCCCGGGCGGAGCTTACGCCGCCACCGCCTCCCCCCACCGGGTCATTCCCGCGAAAGCGGGAACCTCTGTTTGAAGTTCACAGCACGAACCGCACGGGAACAGGTCAACCACCTTGCGGCTGGTGCTGCACCTCAGGATGGGCCCCGGCCTGCGCCGGGGTGACATCGGAGGTGGGGAGGCGGTGGTGCGCGCCACTTGGTCGGCGTGTACTGGATCCCGGCTTTCCGCCGGGATGACATCCGGGGTGGCGCACCATCCTTCCACACCCACCGTCGTCATCCCGGCGCAGGCCGGGGTCCATCCTGAGATCCCTCACCAGCCGCGAGGTGCATGAACGAGGCACGCTCCCCCTTGCTGACTGACACCACCCAAAGGGAAGAGCTGGTGCCTCTTCACCTCTCCCTTGGGGGAGAGGTCGGCGCGTAGCGCCGGGTGAGGGACCTTTCTGTTACGCTAACCGCCAACCAATCTGAACCGCCGCGCCACCGTGTGATCCCGCATGGCCCGCGCCGGCACGCGTCCTTCGAGGGTGGCGAGGATCGGCTCCACGTCGCCGAGCGCCGTCGCATCGACCAATACGGAGCGGAACGCCGGTCGCAAACCCTGCCGCGACGCCTCCAGCAGATCGAAGAGCTGCGCGCGCACATCCGAGCGCGCTTCGCAGGCGGGGCAATAATCGCCATCGGCGTGCGCATGGCCGGTTTCCGGCTCGAGCCGCAGCACGGCGACGCCGGGACCGGGCAGGGGCAGGGGTTCGCCCGGCCCGATGACCGTCACCGGGATCGTCCGACCGGCAGCGTCGAACGGCCCGCTCATCACTCGGCCGCCTGGATCGCGGGGCCGGGGGTGTAGTTGAGGATGGGACCGAGCCAGCGCTCCACGTCTTCAACGCTCATGCCCTTGCGCGCCGCATAGTCGAGCACCTGGTCGCGCTCGACCTTGGCGACGCCGAAATAGTAGGCGTCGGGATGCGAGAGGTAGATGCCCGAGACCGACGAGCCCGGCCACATGGCGTAGCTCTCGGTGAGGGTGACGCCCGCAGCGTTCTCGGCGTCGAGGAGCGCGAACAACGTGGTCTTCTCGGTATGGTCCGGCTGGGCCGGGTAACCGGGGGCAGGGCGGATGCCGCGATAGCTTTCCAGGATGAGGTCATCGGGCGAAAGCGCCTCGTCAGCCCCATATCCCCAGTGGTCCTTGCGCACCTGCTCGTGCATGTATTCGGCCAGGGCTTCGGCGAAGCGATCGGCCAGCGCCTTGACGAGGATCGAGGAATAGTCGTCGTTGGCACGTTCGAAACGCTCGGCGATGGCGACTTCCTCGATGCCTGCCGTGACCACGAACCCGCCGACATAGTCGGCCTTGCCGCTCTCGACGGGCGCGACGAAATCGGCGAGCGCCATGTTCGGCTTGCCGTCGCGCTTGGTGAGCTGCTGGCGCAGCGTGAAGAAGGTGGCGAGATCGTTTGTGCGCGTCTCGTCGGTGAAGAGCCGGATGTCGTCGCCGGCCGCATTGGCCGGCCAGAAGCCGATCACGGCGCGCGGGACGAACCACTTCTCATCGATGATCTGCTTCAGCATCTGCTGCGCGTCCGCATAGAGCTGGCGCGCCGCCTCGCCCTGCTTCTCGTCCTCGAGGATCTTCGGGAAGCGCCCCTTGAGCTCCCAGGTCTGGAAGAAGGGCGTCCAGTCGATGTAGCGGGCAAGAGCCGCAAGATCGAAATTCTCGACGACACGCGTTCCGAGGAATTTCGGCCTGGGGGGCGTATAGCTTTCCCAATCCGGCCGGAAGGCGTTGGCGCGGGCCCTGGTGAGCGGCAGCCGCTGCTTTTCGGCTTCCGCGCGCGCATGGGCGGCGGCGGCCTTGGCGTATTCGGCGCGGACGTCGGAGACGAACTTGTCCTTCTGGCCGGACAGAAGGTTGGAGACGACGCCGACGGCGCGGCTGGCGTCGTTGACATAGACCGCCTGGCCGCGCTCGTAGCGCGGGTGGATCTTGACCGCCGTATGCACGCGACTGGTCGTCGCCCCGCCGATGAGCAGCGGAATGTCGAAGCCTTCGCGCTCCATCTCGGCGGCCACATGCACCATCTCGTCGAGCGAGGGCGTGATGAGGCCGGAGAGGCCGATGACGTCGACGTTCTCGGCGCGTGCGGTCTCCAATATCTTCTGGCTCGGAACCATTACGCCGAGATCGATGATCTCGTAGTTGTTGCAGGCGAGGACCACGCCGACGATGTTCTTGCCGATGTCGTGCACGTCGCCCTTGACGGTCGCCATCAGCACCTTGCCGGCGCTCTTTCGCTCGCTTTCGCCATTGGCCTCCTTCTCCGCCTCCATGAAGGGCAGGAGGTAGGCGACGGCCTGCTTCATGACGCGCGCGGACTTGACCACCTGCGGCAGGAACATCTTGCCCGAGCCGAAGAGGTCGCCGACGACGTTCATGCCGTCCATCAGCGGACCTTCGATGACGTGCAGCGGGCGCGGGAAGGACTGCCGAGCCTCCTCGGTGTCGGCCTCGATGAATTCGGTGATGCCGTTGACGAGGGCATGGCTGATGCGCTCGCCGACCGGCAATTGCCGCCAGGAGAGGTCCTTGCCCTTGGCCTCGCCGCCCGCCTGGCCCTTGTAGCGCTCGGCAAGCTCCAGCAGCCGGTCCGTCGCGTCGTCGCGCCGGTTGAGGATCACGTCCTCGCTGGCCTCGCGCAGTTCCGGGTCGATGCTCTCGTAGACGGCGAGCTGGCCTGCGTTGACGATGCCCATGTCCATGCCCGCCTGGATGGCGTGGAAGAGGAACACCGAGTGCATGGCCTCGCGCACCGGCTCGTTGCCGCGGAACGAGAACGAAAGGTTGGAGACGCCGCCCGAGATATGGGCGTGGGGAAGGGTGGCCGTGATCTGGCGGGTCGCCTCGATGAAGGCGACGCCATAGCCGTTGTGCTCCTCGATGCCGGTCGCGACAGCGAAGACGTTGGGATCGAAGATGATGTCCTCGGGCGGGAAGCCGACCTCTTCGGTCAGGAGCTTGTAGGCACGGGTGCAGATCTCGACCTTGCGCTCGAGCGTATCGGCCTGGCCCTGCTCGTCGAACGCCATGACGACGACGGCAGCGCCATAGGAGCGCACGAGCCGTGCGTGGTGGAGGAACGCTTCCTCGCCTTCCTTCATCGAGATCGAGTTGACCAGCGCCTTGCCCTGAACGCATTTGAGGCCGGCCTCGATCACCTCCCACTTGGAGCTGTCGATCATCAGCGGCACGCGGGCGATATCGGGCTCTGCAGCGAGGAGGTTGAGGAACTCGACCATCACCTTCTGGCTGTCGATCAGGCCCTCATCCATATTGATATCAATGACTTGCGCGCCATTGTTGACCTGATCTCTCGCAACCTCCAGCGCCGCCGTATAGTCGCCGGAGGTGATGAGCTTCTTGAAGCGCGCCGAGCCGGTGACGTTGGTGCGCTCGCCGATGTTGACGAAGGGAATGTCGTCGGTGAGCGTGAAGGGCTCGAGGCCGGCGAGGCGCAGGCGCGTCTCGACCTGCGGCACCTGCCGGGGGGCGTGCCGGGAGACGGCCTCGGCGATGGCCTTGATATGATCGGGCGTAGAACCGCAGCAGCCGCCGACGATATTGACGTAGCCGTCGCGCGCGAAGCTCTCGATCTGCTCGGCCATGAACTCGGGCGTTTCGTCGTACTGGCCCATCTCGTTGGGGAGGCCCGCATTGGGGTAGGCGCAGATGAGCGTGTCGGCGACGTCGCTGAGTTCGCCGATATGGGCACGCATGGCGTTGGCGCCGAGCGCGCAGTTGAGGCCGATGGTCAGGGGCTTGGCGTGCCGCACCGAATGCCAGAACGCCGTCGGCGTCTGTCCGGAGAGCGTACGCCCGGAAAGGTCGGTGATCGTGCCCGAAATCATGATCGGCAATGAGCGGCCACGCTCGGCAAACACCTTCTCGGCCGCGAATATCCCGGCCTTGGTGTTGAGCGTATCGGTGATCGTCTCGAAAAGCAGGGTATCGGCGCCGCCGTCGAGCAGGCCCTCGATGGCCTTGCCGTAGGCTTCGACGAGATCGTCGAAGGTGATCGAGCGATGGCCCGGATTGTTGACGTCCGTCGACATGGACGAGGTCTTGGTGGTGGGTCCCAGAGCGCCCGCGACGAAACGGCGCCTGCCGTCCTCGGCGGTGGCGCGTTCCACAGCACGCCGCGCCACCCGCGCGCCCTCGTAGTTGAGCTCGTAGATATAGGCCTCATCCTCGAGCCCGTAGTCGGCCTGCGCGACGCTGGTGCACGAGAACGTGTTGGTCTCGACCATGTCGGCGCCGGCCATGGCGTAAGCGTAGTGGATATCCTCGATGGCCTGCGGCTGGGTTAGAATGAGCAGGTCATTGTTGCCGCGCAGCGGCAGGTGCCAGTCCTTGAACCGTTCGCCGCGGAAATCCTCCTCGGTGAGCTTGAGGCGCTGGATCATCGTGCCCATGGCGCCGTCGAGGATGAGGATGCGTTCCCGCGCCGCGGCCGCTATGGCCGCGCGCACTTCCGCGCCCTCGGGAAGGGAAGTGGACTGTCGAGCGCTCTCGCCTTGGGTGCTCATGGGTATTCTCGTCTTTCTTCCAGAATTCCTGTCCGGCCACACGGGTCAGATCGCATAAAGATATCTTTATATCTCTCTGCGAGCAAGGTCCCGGAGCCCCGATCCGTGCGTTAGCATTCCGTCAACGCATCGCGCACGCTCGCCGTGTCCAACGCTAACGCTTCGTTACCTTAACGTTCCCTCAACCACGACGGGCATCTATGCGCGCCGGCTGGTCGCCATTGAGTTAAATTGTCGGCGTTTTTTTTCGATCGAACGTAGTTTTGCCAGCCACATGCCTTTTCGAACCTGTCGCCTCATCGTCCTGACAGCTGCGGCTGCGACCGTCCTCGCTGCCTGTTCAGGTGGTGGCGTCGGGCCGACTGTCAAGCGCGGCGCCTTCACCTCGTCCGAATACGGCGTCGCCGTTTCCCCGCGCGTCACCAACAATCCCAACCCGCCCAAGGGCGGGGGACGCCAGATGGTCGGCAAGCCCTACACCGTGCGCGGCAAGACATATTATCCCGAAGCCAACCCCGCTGCCTACGCCGCCGCCGGCGAGGCCTCCTGGTACGGCGCCGACTTCCATGGCCGCCGCACCGCCAATGGCGAGATCTTCTCGGCCAACGCCATCACCGCCGCCCATCCGACGCTGCCGTTGCCATCCTACGTGCGCGTGACCAACCAGCAGAACGGCCGCTCGGTCGTCGTGCGCGTCAACGATCGCGGCCCCTACATGCCCGGCCGCATCATCGATCTTTCCCACCGCGCCGCCAACATGCTCGGCTATGTCGGCCGGGGCTCGACGGACGTCCAGATCGAATATGTCGGCCCGGCGCCGCTGGAGGGCGACGATACCCGCATGCTGATGGCCAGCTATTCGGGTCCGGCCTATCAGGAGACCGGCCCGACCCGCGTCGCCTCGGTTTCCGCAGGGGAACGTTCGCTGGTGGGAATGACGACCAACTTCATTTCCGGCCTCTTCTCTTACGCCGACACCACGCCGCAGGCCCAGGACGAGGCGATCACCAGCGCACACGCCGCCGCCAACGCCATGGCCGCACAGGTGCCCGAGCTCACCCAGTACATGCAGGCGCTCGACGCCGACACCCGCGCCGTCAGCATCCCGCTCGGCATCTTCGCCAATCCGAACGGCGCGGTTCTGGTGGCCCAGGAATTCGCCGTGCTCGGCGCCGTCGACGAAGAGCAGGTCGATGTCAGCGGCGGCTCGGCGACACGCCTGACGCTCACGCGCCTGAAACCCGGCGTTGCCGGCGAGGACGTGCTGGCGCTCGCTCGGCAGCTCGGCCTCGGCGACGTGACCCTCTAGAACCATTCGCCGGTTCACCACGCCGACGAACTTTGTGGCCAGTTCACGCAAACCTGTCTCCACTTTTGCGTAAAACTCACTAGAATCCGCCAGATCGGGTAGTGAGCGGGTCGGGACAAGCCGACTCGCGGAGGTGGGTCGTGCGTTACGCGTTGCGTGCATTGGCGGTTGTCGCCGTGGTATTGGGGTTCGCCGGCGTCTCTATGGCGCAGGGGGTGGTGCAGTTCTCCACCGCCGCCAAGTTCGCCATCCTCGTCGACCACGAATCCGGCACCGTGCTCTTCCAGCAGGACGCCGACGCGCCGATGGAGCCGGCCAGCATGGCCAAGCTCATGACCATCGCCGTCGTCTTCAACGAACTGCGCACCGGACGCCTTTCGCTCGATACCGAGCTCTTCGTTTCCGAGAACGCCTGGCGGACGGGCGGCGCGGCCTCGGGCGGGTCGACCATGTTCGCCGAACTGAACTCGCGCATCAGCGTCGAGAACCTCTTGCGCTCGGTGATCATCCAGTCGGGCAACGACGCCAGCATCATCCTCGCCGAAGGCATCGCCGGCAACGAGGAAACTTTCGCGGTGATGATGAACGAGCTTGGCGAGGACATCGGCCTCACCGGCTCGCATTTCACCAATTCCACAGGCCTGCCGGACCCGGACATGCACATGACGGCGCGCGACCTCGCCACCCTCGGCCGCTACCTCATTCGCGAGTTCCCGGAGTACTACCACATCTTCTCCGAGCCCGAGTTCGAGTGGAACAACATCAAGCAGGCCAACCGGAACTCGCTGGTCGAGATGGGCATCGGCGTCGATGGCCTCAAGACCGGCCATACGCAGGCGGCCGGCTACGGCTCGGTGGTCTCGACCGACGACGGCGGGCGGCGCCTGATCGCAGTCGTCCACGGCCTTACCAGCATGGCCCAGCGCACTGAAGAGGCGCGCAAGCTCATTACCTGGGGCACCCGCGCCTTCGAGCGCATCCCGGCCTTCGCCGAGGGCCAGATCGTCGGCTATGCCGACGTCTATGGCGGCGAGGAGGGCAGGGTGGGGCTGATCGGGGAGGGGGCCGTCGATCTCTACCTACCGCGCGGCTCGCGCCGGTGCCTGACGGCCGACATCACCTATGAGGGGCCGCTCCTGCCCCCCGTCAGCGCCGGCGACCGCGTGGCGGAACTGCGCGTCTACTGCAACGAGCAGTTGATCCAGGCGGCCCCGCTCTATGCCGCCGACACGATCCCCCAGGGCGATATCGTGCGCCGCGCGACGGACGCCATCAAACAGTTGGCCTTGGGCTGGCTCTAGGTCGCTGGTCTAGTCGAACAATTGGTGCATGACGCGCTGGCAGAGGTGGGGATTTTCGAGCAGCGGCGTCAGATCGCTGACCTGATCCAAGGAACCCATGATTGGCAGTTGCCTGATGCTGGGGTCCGCTATCGCCGCGCGTGCAGCTTCGACGGCATCATCGGTGTTGATGGTCGTGAAGGGCCGGTCATGATAGGGACCGACGATCGGCTTGAACGGGGCAATCCCCAACGCGTCCTGCTGCTGCGCCAAAGTGAGGTAAGCCGACGCGAGCGCTTCCCCTCGCTCCTTCCACTCGCTTGCCAGGACCGCCTGCTCCAGGTGAGGTGAGAGAGACCGCGCGATTGGAAGCCTCGCAAAGCCGCTGCCGAACCACTTTGCATAGGGCGCATAGCGGCGTTCGAGCAGAAACCCCATTCTCATCACGTCCCGCACCAGCCGTGCCGCGATGACCCTCGAACCGAGATCGTCTCCCACCTGTCCGGTGCGACCGACAAATGCCTGTTCCTCGGCGATACGCCCCCACTGGCACGCGATCTTGTACAGCCACACGTCATCGGGGAAATAGGCCAGACGCTCACGAGCCCGGCCCAGGCGGCCGTCGGCATCATGAAAGACGGCGCCGGCCGTGAACGCCAGGAGCTTCTGCTCGGCGAACCCCAGCCATTGGATGGCGCTGAGGTTTTCGACCGACCGCACGGCAAAGTGGTGCTCCAATCTGGATTCGAGCGTATGGAACTCGAGCCCGTGCTCGATCGCGCCTGCCGCTTCCGGGCCGTCTGCCGGCGGATGCGGCCGGGACCGCCAACCGATGGGCTCTCCGAGATAGTTCGCTGGTGCGACGCTGGAGAAATCGGCGACCAGTCGCCGCGCATGACCGTCGAAATGCTCACGGCTCAGGAAGATATGAATGCGAGGCCCCCAGTTGTGGTCCCGCGAAACCTCATCGTCGAAACCGAGCAGTTCCGAGCCGTACCCGCCCAGCGCCGCCGCATAGGGGAGCTCTGGCGCGACCTGGCTCAGCCAGGGTCGCACGATGTCGATGTAGAAGCGGCGCGATAACTCGATGCCCTGCATGTCTCTCCTCCGGCAAGCGTCATCCATAACCGCACCGTCCCGCTTTTGAAACACGAGTGGAGCAATCTGGCGAACGCCCCGTTTGCAGCTACCAGGGAATCGATATTGTGGTATCTGCAAACCCAACGTCCCGCAGCCACAAGGAACCGCAGCCGCAATGCCTGAACCGCAAAGCTCTGGCGGCGCCCGTTTCATCACCTTCGAGGGTGGGGAGGGGGTCGGCAAATCGACGCAGGTCAAGCGCCTCCTCGCCCGTCTCAACCAGGCGGGAATCGACGCGGTGCGCACGCGCGAGCCCGGCGGCACCCCCAAGGCCGAGGCCATCCGCTCCTTCATCCTGCAGGGGCGGTCCGAAAGCTGGGGCGCGGGCGCCGAAGCAGTGCTGTTCGCCTCGGCCCGGCTGGATCACGTCAACCAGCTCATCGCGCCAAATCTGGCCGCCGGCCGCTGGGTGCTGTGCGATCGCTTCCACGATTCGACGCGCGCCTACCAGGGGCTGACCGGCGGCGTCGACGACAAGCTGATCGCCGCGCTCGAGGACCTGGCGCTCAACGGGCACACGCCCGACCTGACGATCGTTCTCGACATGGACCCGGAAGTCGCTTTCCGCCGGGTCGAGACGCGCGCCGTCGAGGAGGGCCTCGCCGCGACCGGCGACCGCTTCGAGAAAGAGGACCTCGTCTGGCATCGGCGGCTGCGCGACAATTTCCTGGCCATCGCCGAAGCCAATCCGCAGCGATGCGTGGTGATCTCCGCCGACCAATCGGAGAGCGCGCTCGAGGAGAACGTCTGGCAGGTGGTCTGCGCGCGCTTTTCCGGACAGCTTGGCGGGCTGCCGGCTTGACCGATCCGGACGCCATCGCCGACACCCTCGCGCCCGAAGTGCAGACGAGGCTCGTCGGCCACGAAGCCGTGCGCTCGGCCGTGCGCGCGCAGCTGGCCGCCGGCAGGCTGCCGGGCGCCGTGCTGCTGCATGGACCGCAGGGGATCGGCAAGGCGACGCTGGCCTTCACGCTCGCCCGCGACATCCTCACTGCCACCGGCGACGAGGACGCACACCGGGTGGACGAGCAGGTGGCCGCCGGCGCCCACCCCAATCTCGCCGTGCTGCGGCGCCGACCGCGCGATGGCAAGGGGTACTACACCGTCATCCGCGTCGAGGATGTGCGCGAGTTGCGCGAGGAACTGCACATGACGCGCGGGCGCGCCGGCCATCGCGTGGCGATCGTCGATCCGATAGACGACTGCAATGCCAACGCGGCCAATGCGCTGCTGAAGACCCTGGAGGAGCCGCCGCCGGAGACGACGTTCCTCCTCGTTTCGCACCGTCCCGGCCAGCTGCTGCCGACCATCCATTCGCGATGCCACAGCCTGGCGCTGCGCGCGCTCGGCGACACGGACGTATCCACGGTGCTGACGGCGCAGAGGCCGGATGCCGGCGTCGACGAGATCGCGCGCGCCGTCGGGTTCGCTCGTGGACGCCCCCGACGCGGGTTCGAAGCGCTGGCGCTGAGCCCGGAAAGCGTGCTCGGCGGCCTGCAGACCTGGCTTCAAGCGCCGCTGCGGCACCCGAGCGCCATCCACCTCGCACTTGCCGACGCGATAGGCGCCGATCGCGACGGCCCCGATCTTTCCTTTGCACGTGAACTGCTGAACGACTGGCTCGCCGAGGAGGCCAAGGCGGCCGCGATCTCGGGCGAGCGCATGCGCCTTGCCTCGGCAGGCGAGCTGTGGGAGAAGGCGGACGCCCTGTTTGCCGAAACCGACGCGCTCAACCTCGACATGAGGCAGACGCTCGTCACGATCTTCGATGCGATCAGGAAGCACGTCCAGACCACCTCCTCCCCGGCCACCCAGCAATGACCGCCAAGCCCTTCTACGTCACGACCGCGATTTCCTATCCCAATGGCGCGCCCCACATCGGGCACGCCTACGAGATGATCGCGACCGACGCCATCGCCCGCTTCAAGCGGCTGGAAGGACGCGACGTGTTCTTCCTCACCGGTACCGACGAGCACGGCATCAAGATGGTGCAGACGGCGGCGGCGCAGGACGTTCCCGTGCGCGAGCTGGCCGACCGCAACTCCGGCGAGTTCAAGCGGCTGGCGGAAACGCTGGATATCTCCAACGACGATTTCATCCGCACCACCGAACCGCGCCACTACGCCTCGAGCCAGCAAATCTGGCGCCGCATGGCCGCCGCCAATAATGGCGACATCTACCAGAGCGCCTACAAGGGCTGGTACTCGGTACGCGACGAAGCCTATTTCGACGAGAGCGAGCTGACCGACGGGCCGGACGGCAAGAAGCTCGCGCCCTCCGGGGCGCCCGTCGACTGGGTGGAGGAGCCGAGCTACTTCTTCCGCCTTTCGGCCTATCAGGACCGGCTGCTGAAGCTCTACGAGGACAATCCCGATTTCATCGCGCCCAGGGAGCGGCGCAACGAGATCGTCGCCTTCGTCAAGGGCGGCCTGCAGGACCTTTCGATCTCGCGCACGACCTTCGACTGGGGCATCCCGGTGCCGGGCGCGGACGGGCACGTGATGTATGTGTGGATCGACGCCCTGACCAACTACATCACCGGCGTCGGCTTTCCCGACGACAAGTCCGAGCAGTTCAAGAAGTACTGGCCGGCGAACCTCCATGTCATCGGCAAGGACATCATCCGCTTCCACACGGTCTATTGGCCTGCGTTCCTGATGAGCGCCGGCATCGCGGTGCCGCATCGCGTCTTCGCGCACGGATTCCTGACCGTCGACGGCCAGAAGATGAGCAAGTCGCTCGGCAACGTCATCGACCCGTTCGAACTGGTCCAGGAGTTCGGCGCCGACCCCGTGCGCTTCTTTTTCCTGCGCGAAGTGTCGTTCGGCAGCGACGGCGACTACAGCCGCGACAAGCTGGTGAACCGCTCCAACGCCGACCTCGCCAACAATCTCGGTAACCTCGCGCAGCGCTCGCTCTCGATGATCAACAAGAACTGCGAGGCGCAAGTACCGCAGCCGGGCGAGCTGGCCGAAGCGGACGCCGAGGTGCTGAAGACCGCCGGGGACGCCATCGCCGCAGCCGCCACGGCCATGGAGGCGCAAGCAGTGCACGAGGCGACGGCCGAGATCGTTTCGGCCTTGAGCGCCGCCAACAACTACTTCGCGGGCCAAGAGCCCTGGGCGCTGAAAAAGACCGATCCGGCCCGCATGGCGAGTGTGCTCTACGTCACCGCCGAGCTGGTGCGGCGCCTCTCCATCCCGATGCTGGCATTCACGCCGGGCTCGGCGGGCAAGCTCCTCGACGCCCTGGCGGTGCCCGAGGACAAGCGCCTGCTCGCCTTCGCCAACGAGACGGGAGCGCTGGCGCCCGGCACGCCGCTGCCCGCGCCTCAGCCGGTCTTTGCCCGTTTCGAGCGCTCGGAAAAGACCTGATGCTGATCGACAGCCATTGCCACCTCGATTTCGAGCAGCTTTCCGCCGATCTCGACGGGGTGATGGCCCGCGCCGCAGCGGCGGGCGTCACCGGCATGGTGACGATTTCCACACGTGTGGAGAAGTTTTCCACATATGCCGGGCTGGCGGAACGCAATGAGAACGTCTGGTGCTCTGTGGGCACCCATCCGCACAACGCCCATGAAGAGCTGCACATCACGGCGGACGACCTGATCCGCCTTTCCGCCCACCCCAGGTGCGTCGCCATCGGCGAGGCGGGGCTCGACTACCACTACGACAACTCGCCGCGCGAAGTGCAGGCGGAGGGGTTTCGCCGCCATATCGCGGCCTCCCGCGCGACCGGTCTTCCACTGGTTATCCACAGCCGCGAGGCTGATGAGGACATGGCGCGCATCCTGGAAGAAGAGACGGAGCAGGGGGCTTTCCCCTTCGTGCTGCACTGCTTCTCGTCCGGGCCGGAACTGGCGCGGCGCGGGCTGGCGCTCGGCGGCTATGTGTCGTTCTCGGGAATCATCACCTTCCGCAACGCCGAGGACATCCGAGCCGTCGCCGAATTCGTGCCGACAGACCGCTACCTGGTCGAGACCGACGCCCCCTATCTTGCTCCGGCGCCGCATCGCGGCAAGCCGAACGAGCCGTCCTATGTGCTGCACACGGCGCAGAAACTCGCCGAGGTTCGCGGGGTAGACCTCGAGACGGTCGCCCGCGAATCGACCGGCAATTTCGCAAGGCTCTTTTCCAAGACGGGACTCGCCTGATCGTGCCGCCGGCCACGCGCATCGAGGCGACCATCCTCGGCTGTGGCTCATCCGGGGGCGTGCCGCGCGTCGGCAATATCTGGGGCGCCTGCGACCCCGACGATCCGCGCAACCGCCGCCGCCGCTGCGCCCTGCTGATCGAAGGTCGCGGGGAAGGGGAGGGGATCACCCGCATCCTCGTCGACACCGGCTGCGACCTGCGTGAGCAACTGCTCGACGCCCATGTCGACCGGGTCGACGCGGTGCTCTACACCCACGAGCACGCCGACCACACCCACGGCATCGACGACCTGCGCGTCCTCGCCCTCAACACCCGCAAGCGTGTAAACGTCTACTTCGCCGAGGCTGCCGGCAAGCGCATCCGCGAGGCGTTCGGCTATTGCTTCGAGGCGCCGCCGGGCAGCGACTATCCGCCGATCCTCAACGCCAACGTCATCGAGGCAGGCGAGCCGCTGGTCGTCGACGGGCCGGGCGGCGCGATCACCGTCGAACCGTTCGAGCAGGAGCACGGCAACATCGTCTCGCTCGGCTTCCGCGTCGGGGGATTCGCCTATTCCTGCGACCTTTCGGGCATTCCCGAGCGGTCGGCCAGGGCCGTCAGCGGCCTCGACACCTGGGTGGTCGACGCCCTGCGCCCGACGCCGCATCCGAGCCACCTCAGCCTGCCCGAAACCCTGGAGCTCATCGAGCGCTATGCGCCGCGCCAGGCGGTGCTGACGAACCTCCATATCGACATGGACTATGCCAGCGTCGATGCGACGACCCCGGCCAACGTCACGCCGGCTCATGACGGCATGCGCATCTCCGTCGCGGTCAGCTAGGCAAAACGTGCTCTCGGGCAGGCGGCGGACGCGACTGCGCGCATCGCATTCTCAAAAGCTGGTGATGAGCTAGGATATTTTTCTCCAAACGCGGAACCTTTCGACGCCCGGAAAACTTGTTAATCTCTACTTCTGCTATAGGCTTTAATCGAAATCACAACGGGAGAAGGCAATGAAACTTCCTGTTCGACTACTCGCCTACAGCGCTCTGGCCGCGGCCCTGTCCGTGGGATTCGCGACGACCCTTCGCGCCCAGGATGTCACCATCACCAACGTGTCCTACGATCCGACCCGCGAGCTCTATCGCGAGTTCGACGCGGCCTTTACCGCCCATTGGCAGGAGACGCAGGGCCAGAACGTCACCGTGCAGGTGACGCATGGCGGCTCCGGCTCGCAGGCCCGTACGGTCATCGATGGACTGGAGGCGGACGTGGTCACGCTCGCCCTCGAGGCCGACATCAACGCCATTGCGGAAGCGGGCCGCATCCGTTCCGACTGGCGCGGGACGCTGGCCAACAACAACGCGCCCTATACCTCGACCATCGTCTTCCTGGTGCGCAAGGGCAACCCGAAGAACCTGACCGACTGGGGCGACCTGATCGGGGAGGGGGTCGAGGTCATCACGCCCAACCCCAAGACCTCCGGCGGCGCGCGCTGGAATTTCCTCGCCGCCTGGGCCTGGGCCGATCGCGAGTATGACGGCGACGAGGCCCGTATCCGCGAATACGTGACCGAGCTCTTCCGCCACGTGCCCGTGCTCGACACCGGCGCTCGCGGCTCGACCACGACCTTCGTCCAGCGCGGCATCGGCGACGTGCTGCTCGCCTGGGAGAACGAGGCGTTCCTCGCGCTCGAGGAACTGGGACCGGACGCCTTCGACATCGTCGTGCCGCCGCTCTCTATTCTCGCCGAGCCCCCGGTCGCGGTCGTCGACGAAGTGGTGGATGCCCGTGGCACCCGCGAAATAGCGACCGCTTACCTCGAGTACCTTTATTCGGAAGAGGGGCAGAACATCGCCGCCAAGCACTTCTATCGCCCGTCGAGCCCCGATCTCGTCGATCCGGCGCTGCTGGAACGCTTCCCCGACCTCGACCTGGTGACCATTGACGACTATGGTGGGTGGCCCGAAGTTCAGCCGGCCTTCTTCGGCGAAGGCGGCATCTTCGACCAGATTTACACCGGCCCCGCCCAGTAACATGGCTCATGTGACCACCGGCTCAAGCGGCTGGCGGTGGAGACAACCGAGCGTCATTCCGGGCTTCGGGATGACGTTCGGCTTCACGCTGGTCTATTTCAGTCTGATCGTGCTCATCCCGCTCGCCGCGCTCGTCGTGCGCTCGGCGGGATTGGGACTGGACGGGTTCCTGCGCTACGCGAGCGATGCTCGCGTGCTGGGCGCCTTGCGCGTCAGCTTCGTGACGGCGCTCATCGCGGCGAGCGTCAACGTCGTCTTCGGCACGCTCATCGCCTGGGTGCTGGTGCGCTATCGCTTCCCCGGCCGGCGCCTGTTCGACGCGATCGTCGACCTGCCGTTCGCATTGCCGACGGCGGTCGCGGGCATAGCGCTGACCGCCATCTACGCACCCAATGGCAGCATCGGCGCGCTGCTCGCGCCGCTGGGCATCCGCGTCGCCTACACGCCGCTCGGCATCGTCGTCGCCATGATCTTCATCGGCCTGCCGTTCGTCGTGCGCACCGTCCAGCCGATCCTCGAAGAGGTGAACAAGGAAGTGGAGGAGGCCGCTGCGACCCTCGGCGCGAACCGCTTGCAGATCGTCTGGCGAGTCATCCTTCCCGGACTGACGCCAGCGATCCTCACCGGGTTCTCCCTGGCCTTCGCCCGGGCGGTCGGCGAGTACGGCTCGGTCATCTTCATTGCCGGCAACATTCCGTTCGTTTCCGAGATCGCGCCGCTTCTCATCGTCATCCGCCTCGAAGAATACAACTATGTGGGGGCCGCCGTCATCGGCACGCTGATGCTCGGCATCGCCTTCATGATGCTGCTCATCATCAACCTGATCCAGGCGTGGAGCCGCAAGAGGTTCGGCTATGGCCAGTAGCATATATTCTTCCGCGACCAGCGAAAGCCGGCCGGTGCAATGGCTGTTGATCGCCGTCTGCCTTGCCTTCATGGCGCTGTTCCTGGTGCTGCCGCTCTATGCGGTCTTCTCGGAAGCGCTTCGGCAGGGATTGGGCGCGTTCTTCTCGTCGCTGCAATCGCCCGACGCGCAATCGGCCATCCGCCTGACGCTGACGGTCGCCGTCATCGCCGTGCCGCTCAACATCGTCTTCGGCATCTGCGCGGCCTGGGCCATCGCCAAATACGAGTTCAAGGGCAAGGCGCTCCTCATCACCCTGATCGACCTGCCGTTCTCCATCTCTCCGGTGATCGCCGGGCTGGTCTACGTGCTGCTGTTCGGGGCAGGGAGCTTCCTTGGCCCCTGGCTCAAATCCTACGGCATCGAGGTGCTGTTCGCGGTGCCCGGAATCGTCCTCGCAACGATCTTCGTGACGTTCCCGTTCGTTGCCCGCGAGCTCATCCCGCTGATGCAGGACCAGGGTACGGGCGACGAGGAGGCCGCGCTTTCGCTCGGCGCATCCGGTTGGCAGACGTTCATGCGCGTGACGCTCCCCAACATCCGCTGGGGTCTGCTCTATGGCGTGCTGCTCTGCAACGCGCGCGCCATGGGCGAGTTCGGAGCCGTGGCGGTCGTTTCCGGCAAGATCCGCGGCCAGACGACGACCATGCCGCTGCAAGTGGAAATGCTCTACAACGAGTACAATGCCACCGCCGCATTCGCGCTGGCCTCGCTGCTGGCGCTGCTGGCGCTCGTGACGCTTGTGCTCAAAAGCCTGCTCGAATGGCGATTCTCCGACGAGCTGGCGGCGACGAACGGCGGCCACTGACCACGGTGAAAGCCAATAAAAAACATAAACTTAGAGCTAAACCTTCGATTTTCTGCAGAACAGAAGGCGCTCCAGGCAGGGAAACTCAATGGAAGTTCGTATCGACAAGGTCCGCAAAGAATTCGACCGGTTCGCGGCGCTGCGCGACGTCTCGCTCGACATTCACTCGGGCGAACTCATCGCGCTGCTGGGACCGTCCGGCTCCGGCAAGACCACGCTGCTGCGCCTCATCGCCGGGCTCGAACGGCCGACGGACGGCAGGATCTTCTTTGGCGAGGAGGACGCTTCGGACAAGACCGTCCAGGAGCGCAATATCGGCTTCGTCTTCCAGCACTATGCGCTTTTCCGCCACATGACGGTGTTGGAGAACATCTCCTTCGGCCTCAAGGTGCGCCCGAAGGAAACGCGGCCGGCTAATGCGGACATTCGTCGCAAGGCGTTGGAATTGCTGGATTTCGTTCAGCTCTCCGGTCTCGACAAGCGCTATCCCAACCAGCTCTCCGGCGGCCAGCGCCAGCGCGTGGCGCTGGCAAGGGCGCTCGCCATCGAACCGCGCGTGCTGCTGCTCGATGAGCCGTTCGGCGCGCTCGACGCCCAGGTGCGCCGCGAGCTGCGCCGGTGGCTGCGCGAGGTCCATGACCGCACCGGCCACACCACGGTCTTCGTGACCCACGACCAAGAGGAAGCGCTCGAGCTCGCCGACAGGCTGTGCGTGATGAGCCAGGGCCGCATCGAACAGGTCGGCACGCCCGACGAGGTCTACGACCGGCCGACATCGCCGTTCGTCTTCAGCTTCATCGGCGAATCCAGCGAACTGGCCGTGACGGCCGAGAACAAGGAGCTGTGGATCGGCGGCCGCGCCATCGGACTGCCGTCGGGCGATTTCGAAGGCCAGGGCCGGCTGTTCTTCCGTCCGCACGACGTGGACCTCGTCGAAGGCGACGCGGCGCTCGCCGGCGTCGTCGTATCCAGCCGTCGTGTCGGCGGCACACGACGCGTGGAACTGGCGATCGGCGGGGACGCTCAGAAGATCGAGATCGATCTGCCGTTCGACCATCCGGCGGGCGAACGCAGCCGCCTGGCGTTCCGACCCAAGCGCTGGAGGCTGTTTCCAGCCGGCTGAGGCATAACAAAAAGTTCCATAATATATATTATGCGAATGAAGCGTGCTGCACCTGGTCTGGCCCCCCGGCACCCGACGATGGAGACTCGACAGGCCTCCTGCCGCGCCGTAGTCCTGGGCCATGCGCAATGAAATCGACTGGCTCGACGCCGACTTCCGATCATCAGGAGCCGATTGCTCGATCGGACCATGCTCTACACGGCAATCACCCGAACCCAGGAGCAAGTCATCCTCCTGGGTGACCGCCGAGCGTTCGAGCATGCCGTTGCCGCCGATGGCATTTCCTCACGCCGGCAAGTGTGCCTAGGACGGATCCTAATGGCGAGAATCTGACGCCTGGTTCCTGCCGACGAACGGACCCTCCGAATGACGACAGGGGGAAGCGGTCGGGGATGGCCATATTCGGTCCGTCGAAGCTTATAGGACGAGTAGCATAGCGCAGCGATCCGGCTGACCGTTTCGGAGTTCGGCTTCCAGGATCGCCGCTAACCAACGCGGTGGCTCTTCGCATATGTCGAAGCCCATGCGTTGATACGCCGGCGCATTCCACGGTGGCGTCACCGCAGTGGTGAGTCCGACAAAGGCCAGTCCAGACGATTTGGCAGCCTGAACCGCCTGCCCCACAAGCGCACTACCGAGGCGTTGCCGCTGGTACTCGAAGGCGACATCGACCTCGGCGATATAGAGAGCGTCCTCGAATTGTCGCGCCGCCAGGAAAGCTATCGGAGCACCACCGCCGTCATCCGCGACCCATAGTAGGCCCGCGTCCAGGCTAGGCCGCCACGCGGCAGGCGGAGACGCGTGCACCTCGTCACCAAAACCATGTTCGACAAAGAGCCTCCCTGCCGATAGCTCGACGGAGGGCAACGCCGCGAGGTCTTCCTCGCGGGCAGGTCGTATCGACTGCGCAGTGGACAGGCTCATCGTCGATCACATCCAGTTCCGTCGGGCATAACACGCCACGGCGTCGATGTCCGCAACGGGTCGAAGATTGCAGTCGCCGTGCGGCAGCGACAGCGGACTCCTAGTGGATTGAAGCAGCATCAATCCCACGAGCAGGCCGCATCGAGGGCCCTCTCAGTGGCAAGCACGCTCCGAAGGAGCCTGCCCGAACCGCGTAAACCCCACATATCGAAGCGGTTCGGGCCGGCGGATGGCAAGGCAGGACCGGGAGGCGAACTGGAGCCGTAAGTCCCCAAACCGCGCACCATTTTCTGTTGGGACTTAAGCAGTTGGTGCATAACCGGAGCTCCAATATTCGGTTCTATGGTGCGCGCCGCACTTTCCGGGCTGACGGGGCAGAATGGTGCGAAACGCAAGGCACTCACTCACGCACCGAAATACGAAACTTCCTACTTTGCGAGTCGAATGTGCCGCACCCAGTCTGTCCCCCCGGCACCCGACGATGGAGACTCGACAGGCCTCCTGCCGCGCCGTAGTCCTGGGCCATGCGCAATGAAATCGACTGGCTCGACGCCGACTTCCGTACACTCTTTCGACTGACGGACACCGACCGTATCGAAGCCGAGAACGACCCGGACGGCTCCGCAGGCCCCCGGCTCTGGCTCGGCGGATGCGCCGAGGGCAACATCGTTGGTATCCGCGCGGACGTTCCGGACGATGTTGCAAGAGAACTCGAGGCGCTGGCGGCCGAAGAGCCGGCCTTCCTTCACCCGGCGACACCGGTGCATTTCGAGCGGTACATGACCGCACTCAGCCGGCACAAACCGGTCGAGCGCCACAATTTCGGAATGGTCTATACCCTGCCCAATGGGCTGACCGACACCGGCGGCGCCCGGCTGATCGGCAGCGACACGCCGGAAGGTACAACCCTGCTGCAGTCCCTCAGCGAAGACGGGATGCCTCCCGGTCTTGCGGACCTCGGCTTCCGCGATGCTGCAGACTTCTGGCCGCCGTGGTGCGCCGCGGTCGTCGATGGCGAGATCGCTTCCATCGCCTTTGCGGCGCGGTTGTCGGACGTCGGCGCCGAACTTGGCCTCGCCACCGTCAAGGCGTACCGCGGTCGGGGATTGGGCGCCGCGGCGACGGCAGGTTGGTCGCGCCTGCGCTCGCTGCAGTCACACACCCTGTTCTACAGCACCGACAGGACCAACGCGTCCTCGCAGCGCGTTGCTGCGCGCCTTGGGCTGCGGCTGCGCGGCGCCACGCTGCGGATCACCTAGCCCTTGCCCGCCGGTTGCCGCGCGCCGGGCGCGGTTGCTAGAACAAGACCCCGATTCCTCCGAGGCCGAGCCAGCAGATGCACCCCTCGCGCGAACTTTCCCGCCTCGTCGAGATCATGGCCGCCCTGCGCGATCCGAAGACCGGCTGTCCATGGGACCTCGAGCAGGACTTCTCGACTATCCGCCACTATACGATCGAGGAAGCCTACGAGGTGGCCGATGCCATCGAGCGCCAGGATTTCGAGCATCTGCGCGAGGAACTGGGCGATCTCATCCTGCAGCCGGTCTACCACGCGCAGATGGCGGCCGAGCAAGGGCTGTTCGATATCGGTGACGTCATCTACGCCATCACCGAGAAACTGATCCGCCGGCATCCGCACGTCTTCGGTGAGATGGAAGCGGGCGATTCCGATGCGGCCAAATCGCGCTGGGAGGCGATCAAGGCCGAAGAACGGGCACGAAAGGCCGAGCGCAAGGGTGAGGGCACTCCTTCCCTGCTCGACGACGTGCCTGTCGGTCTGCCCGCCCTCACCCGCGCCGAAAAACTCGCCAAGCGCGCCGCGACAGTCGGCTTCGACTGGCCGGATGCGCAGGCCGTCACCGCCAAGGTGCACGAGGAAATGGGCGAAGTGGAAGCGGCGGCGGCCGAAGGCAGCGACGCGGCGCTCCACGACGAAATCGGTGATTTGCTGTTCGCCGTCGCCAACCTTGCCCGCCACCATGGCGTCGATCCGGAGGCGGCGCTGCGTGACGCCAACCGCAAGTTCGTGCGCCGCTTCACCTATGTCGAGGAACGCTGCCGGCAGGACGGGGTCGCGCCCGCCGACGCCGGCCTCGAACGGCTCGACAGCTACTGGAACGAGATCCGCGCCGCCGACAAGCAGGGTTAGAGCATTTCACCGTTTCTTTGAAACGCTGAAATCGCTCTAAGTCTTTGTTTTATCGCGTTTCCGAACCGCAAAACCGTCGCCACTTTTGCTGGAAACGCTCTAGATCCGCTCCAGCCGTCCGTTGAAGCGCTCGAGGAACATGGTCAGGTGCCTCGGTTCGACGCGCACCACGAAGCTCGATCCGCGCTCGTCCGGCTCTTCGCGTGAAAGCACCTCGGTATTGCCGTGCAGCCAGCCGATGTCGCCACCGGCGCTATGGGGCACATGCACCCGGTAGGTGCCGCTGCGATCGGCAAGCGCTGCCTCGATCGCAAGGCGCAGGACATCGAGCCCCTCCCCCGTCTTGGCGGAAACCGGAACGGCGGCGCTGACCTTGCTGGCCGGCGCGACGCCCGCCAGGGTCGCGTCGCGCCCCTCCTCGTCCGCCAGAAGATCGATCTTGTTCCAGACCTCGATGATCGGCGTCGTTTCGGCGGTGACGCCGAGATCGGCAAGAACGCCGAGCACGTCATTGGCCTGCGCGGCGTGGTCGGGATTGGAAACGTCCCGCACATGCAGGACGATATCGGCCTCGACCACTTCTTCGAGGGTGGCGCGGAAGGCGGCGACCAGGTCGGTCGGCAGCTCGCTGACGAACCCGACCGTGTCGCTCAGCATCACCTCGCGCCCGTGCGGCAGCTCGATCTTGCGCACGGTGGTGTCGAGGGTTGCGAAGAGCAGGTCCTCGGCGAACACCCCTGCCCCGGTCAGGACGTTGAACAGGCTGGATTTTCCGGCGTTCGTATAGCCGACGAGGGCAACGACCGGGAACGAGACGACGTTGCGCCGCCGCCGCTGCACGGCACGGGTGCGCTTGACCTTGTCGAGCCGCTCCTCGATGAGCGAAATCCGCTCCTGCAACAGGCGGCGGTCGCTCTCGATCTGCGTTTCGCCGGGACCGCCGAGGAAGCCGAAGCCGCCGCGCTGCCGCTCCAGGTGCGTCCAGGAGCGCACGAGCCGGCTCTTCTGGTAGTTGAGGTGGGCGAGTTCGACCTGCATTACGCCTTCGCGCGTCGCGGCGCGCTCGCCGAAGATTTCGAGAATAAGCGCCGTGCGATCCAGCACCTTGGCGCCCGTCTCTCGCTCGAGATTGCGCTGCTGGATGGGGCTGAGGGCCGCATCGAACAGCAAAAGCTCGATGCCCTCGGCCTTGACGCGCTGGCCGAGCGTTTCGACCTGCCCTCCGCCGATGAACGTGGCTGGGCGCACCTCGCGCACGCGCACGATTTCGGCGAAGACCACCTCGAGCCGGATCGCTTCGGCCAACCCCTCGAACTCGGCGAGCCGCGACTCGGCCGTACGCTGATAGCCACTGCCGCGAACATCCGGGCAAACGATACCGGCCCGCACAGGCTTTTCCTGGCGGTCGATGAATGCCTGCGGACCGGCGGGCCGGTCCGCGTCTTCCGAAAAATCACCCATGCGCGAGTGCGTCAGGCGTTGTCGCCACCATGCTCAGGATCAAAGAGCTGGATCGGAGCACCGGGCATGATGGTGGAGATCGCATGTTTGTAGACGAGTTGCGATTGCGCGTCCCGGCGCAGCAGCAGGCAGAAGTTATCAAACCAAGTGATAACCCCCTGCAACTTAACGCCATTTACTAGAAATATCGTAACCGGGACTTTTTGCTTGCGAACGTGATTGAGAAACGCGTCCTGCAGGTTTTGTTGTTTTTCGCCGGGCATTCAGGCCTCTTCTTGCGGCATTCGTTGTCGCTGTTATCGTTGCTTAGTCGCACCAAACCGACGTGGATGCTGCCGCCTGGCTCCACGCTTGCAGGACCTGGCGATCCCGCACGAAGAGTATGGCACAGTTAGCAGAGCGTGCCTACCCGCGCTCGGAGCAGACCCGCCCTGCCCGACCGCCAGGTCAGGTCAGCCCCAGCGACTTGATCTTGCGATGCAGAGCGCTGCGCTCCATGCCGACGAACTCGGCCGTCTTGGAGATGTTGCCGCCGAAGCGCTCGATCTGGGCGAGCAGGTACTGCCGCTCGAAGACTTCGCGCGCTTCGCGCAGCGGCAGGCTCATCAGGTGGGCGGACGCGTCGGTGTCTCCCACCGTCGGCAGCACCTCGCCGATATCGGAAGGCAGCATCACGGCGGTGATGACGCCGTCGCCCGGCGCCTGATCCTTCATGAGGATGAGGAGACGCTCGATGGAATTGCGCAACTGGCGGGCATTGCCCGGCCAATCCTGCGCTTGCAGCACGGCGATGGCATCGTCGCCGATGGTCAGGCGCTGCAGATTGTGCATGCGGCAGATCTGGTCGATGAAGATCTTGACCAGTGGCGGCACGTCCTCGCGGCGCTCGCGCAGCGGCGTCAGCTGCACCGGCACGATAGAGAGCCTGTGGAAGAGATCGGAACGGAACTCGCCGGCCTCGATCAGCGCGCCCACGTTCTGCGAGCTCGCCGAGATGATGCGCACGTCGATAGGCACCGCCCCCTGCCCGCCCACGCGATTGAACCGGTTCTCGACCAGAGTGCGCAGCAGGGTCTGTTGTACCGCCGGGGGCAGCGCCGAGACCTCGGATAGATAAAGCGTGCCGCCGTGGGCGCGCTCCAATGCGCCGACCTCGGTCCGCAGGATCCCGGTCTTCTCGCGCACCTCTCGTCCGAACAGCACCGCCGCGACCTCGTCGGGCGCATAGAGCGAGGCGTTGATCTCGATGAACGGCGCTTGCGCGCGTGGGCTCTTCTGGTGAATGAGCCGCGCGACCATCCCCTTGCCTGCCCCCGAGGGACCGGCGATGAAAATGCGCGAGTTGGTGGGCGCGGATTTCTCGATGATGCTGCGCACGTGATGCAGCGTCGGCGAGGTGCCGACGAGCTCGGCCGTCTTGGTGGCGGTGCGCTCCTTGAGCTCGGCCACCTCGTTGCGCAGGCGCGTCGCCTCGACGGCGCGTTGCGTGATGTGGAGCAGCCGGTCCACCTTGAACGGCTTTTCGATATAGTCGTAGGCGCCGCGCTTGATGGCCGAGACAGCGGTCTCGACATTGCCGTGGCCGGAGATCATCACCACCGGCATTTCGGGATGCTGGGCCTGGAAGATATCGAGGAGCTGCAAGCCGTCGAGCCGCGACCCCTGCAGCCAGATATCGAGGAAGACGAGGCTCGGCCGCCGGCGGGCGATCTCGTTGAGCCCGCTATCCGCGTCATGGGCCTGCCGCGCTTCGTACCCCTCGTCCTCAAGGATGCCGGCGATCAGCTCGCGGATGTCGTCTTCGTCATCGATGATGAGTATGTCGAGTGCCATTAATTGCGAACCGCCGCGTGGACTAGCGGCTCCTCCTGTATTCCCGGTTGGCTGGACCGATCATTGCCGGCATGTGCACCAGTCGTATTGGTCGATGAATGCAATGGGAGTGTGAAAGCAAAGGTTGCTCCGACGCGCCCATTCTCGTCGGGGTCGGAATCGAGGAGCTCGATCTGGCCGCCGTGCTGCTCGACAATCTTTGTGACAATTGCAAGGCCGAGCCCCGTGCCCTTCTCGCGCGTCGTCATGTAGGGCTCGAGCAGACGCAGCCGGTTTTCCTTCGGCCAGCCTTTGCCGTTGTCGGAGACGGCAATGCGTGCGAACTGGCCCTCGATATCTGCCTGCACCAGGATTCGAGGATGCACAAGGGAGTCAATCTCAATTGATTCAAATGCTTCTACAGAATTCTTAATCAAATTGGTCAGGCACTGGGAAATGAGCCTCGTATCGAAATAGGCATAGATCGCCTCGTCCGGAAGGTCCGTCGAGATATTGATTTCCGGCAGGCGCACGCTTTCCAGGAAAACGGCCTGGCGGATGGTGTCGGAAAGGTCCGCCATGGCTGGCGCCGCCTCGGGCATCCGCGCGAACGCCGAGAACTCGTCGACCATGCGCCCGATGTCGCCGACCTGGCGCACGATGGTGTTGATGCACTTGTCGAAGACCTCGCGGTCGTCTTCCAGCTTGTTGCCATAGCGCCGGCGCAGGCGCTCGGCCGAGAGCTGGATGGGTGTCAGCGGGTTCTTGATCTCGTGCGCGATGCGCCGCGCCACGTCCGCCCAGGCGCTGGTGCGCTGGGCGGATTCAAGGTCGGTGATGTCGTCGAAGGTGAGGACATATCCCTTCGATTCGGTGATCGACCCCTCGCGGGTGAGCTGCACCTGATAGGTGCGCCGATCCTGCTCGCTGCCGATGTGGATCTGGTCGCGCACCTGCCCGCGCCGCGCGGAGCGGGCGCGCTCGAGGATGGCCCCGAGCTCGGGCAGCACCTTGTCGATGGTCGCGCCCATCAGCTCGCGTTCCGGCTTGTCGAGCATCTCGCAGGCGCGCGCGTTGACCAGCGTTACGGCGTTGTAGGGATCGAGGCCGACAATGCCCGCCGACACGCCCTCGACCACCGCCTCGGTGAATTGGCGGCGCTTCTCGTTCATCTGGCTGGCGCTGACGAGAGCTTCGCGCTGGGTGCGCAATTGCTCGATCATGCGGTTGAAGCGATCCATGAGGTCGCGCAGGTCTCCCCGCTCCTCGCGCACCGGCACGCGCACCTCGAGGTCGCCCTGACTCACCCGGTTCGAGGCCACCATCAGGTAGCGGATGGGATCGACGAAGCGGTTGGCGAGTGCGATGCCGATCCAGAGCGCCGCCAGCAGCAGCACGACGGCGAGGCCCACATACATGATGGTGAAGGTGATCTGGAACACCAGCCGGTTGGACGCATACTCGCGATATTCGGTGATGTTCTCGTCGGTCAGGCGCATGTATTCGAGCACTTCCGGATCGACCGCCCGCGCGACGAAGAGATAGGTGTCCTCATAGCCGCGCAACTTGACCACGGAGCCGACGAGATTTGTCGAGCCGGGCGCGATGGCCGTGGGCCGCCCCTCGACGACACCGTCGGTGATGCCCTCCGGCAGACGCGGATAACCGCCCTGCACGTTGATCTGGGCCCGCATCAGGGTGTCGCCGCCGGCATCGATCAGCGACGAGAACGGCAGCGAACGGGTGACGGCAAGGGCGGTGAAGATGCGCTGGAAACGCTCCCGGTCGCTCTCGAACGTCGCGCGTGCCTGCTCCAGTTCCGTGGCCACCCAGATGATGTCGTCACGCAGCACCTGAGCGTGCTCGAGCATATAGGAGCGCGCGACGAGCCGGGAGCTCTCCACCATCGCGCGGGTGCGCTCGGAGAACCATTGGTCGAGACCCTGGTTGAGGGAGATGGTCGCCACGACCGCGACGATCGCGGCAGGAATGCCCGCGAGCAGGGCGAACATGGTGACCATGCGCACCTGCAGGCGGGCGCCGGGCTGCCCGTCGATGCGCGCCTGGATGAGCAGCGCCGCCTCGGTCACCACCAGGGCGATCATCAGCAGCACGAGGATGCCGGTGACCACCCAGATCGCCGTCCAGATCTCGGGCGAGGGCTCGATTCGCGTCGTGCCGGTGAGAATGAGGAAGGAGACGGACGACATCACGACGGAGGCGAGCACCACCGCAAAGCCGACTATGCGCAACGGCCTGTTGTTCTGCACGGCGAACACCGGTGCGCGCGCAGCCTGCGTCGCCGCAGGTTCGCGTTCAGGGTGTGGCTGAGTGCCTGTTGCTGCCGTATCGTCCATTCAACACAATCGCACGGCCCCCTCGCCGCCTCAACTTTCGCAGCCTGACCGAATTGCCGCGACCCTTCAAGACAATTGTTGCCAAAATGCGACACTGGCCCTCAGAGGGCCGGAATCGCCTGGTTTCACGCGCGGAAAGCGTCGCTAGCCGTTGCGGCGGGACTGCTTGATGATCTCGATGCTGTGCACGCGAATCTTCTTGCGCAGCGTGTTGCGGTTGAGTCCGAGCAGGTCCGCCGCCTTGATCTGGTTGCCGCTGCACGCATTGAGGGCCATGGCGATGAGCGGCGCCTCGACCTTGTCGATAACGCGCTGATAGAGGCCAGGCGGCGGCAGGTTGGGCTCGTATTCGCGCAGGAGCTGGCCGACATGCGCCTCGACGGCTACGGCAACGTCCACCGGCCCGGTGATACCGGAGGCAGGCTGCCGGTCGGTGATATTGAGTTCGTTCTGCACGATCTCGGCCGAGATGACCTCGTCGGCATAAAGCGCCGAGAGCCGCCGCACGAGGTTCTCGAGTTCGCGCACGTTCCCCGGCCAGGAATAGTTCTGCATCAGCCGGATCGCTTCGGGGGAGATGGACTTGATCGGTTCGCCTTCGCGCAGAGCAGCCTGCAGGAAGTGCTGGACGAGATCGCCGATGTCGTCGACGCGTTCGCGCAGCGGCGGCAGGCGGATCGGCACGACGTTGAGGCGGTAGTAGAGATCCTCGCGGAAGAGCCCCTGGCGGATCATCTGGCTCAAGTCCCGGTGGGTCGCCGCGACGATGCGCACATTGGTCTTGATGGCAGTGCGCCCGCCGACCATCGTGTATTCGCCCTCCTGCAGCACGCGCAGCAGCCGGGTCTGGGCGTCCATCGGCATGTCGCCGATCTCGTCGAGGAAGAGCGTGCCGCCCTCGGCCTGCTCGAAGCGGCCGGAGGAGCGGGCAGTGGCGCCGGTGAAGGCGCCCTTCTCGTGGCCGAAGAGTTCGGCTTCGATGAGATCGCGCGGGATGGCCGCCATGTTGATGGCGACGAACGGGCCGTTGCGCCGCTTGCCGAAGTTGTGCAGCGCCTTGGCGACGAGTTCCTTGCCGGTGCCGCTCTCGCCGGTGATCATCACCGTCAAGTCCGTCTGCATCAGCCGCGCCAAGGCGCGGTAGATGTCCTGCATGGCGGCCGACCGGCCGACGAGCGGCATGGTTTCGCCCGGCTCCTCAGCCTTGCGCTCGCCTGCCGCCGGCTTCTTGGCATCGACGAGGGCACGGGCGACGACCGAGAGCACCTCGGTGATGTCAAAGGGTTTTGGCAGGTATTCGTAGGCGCCGACTTCCGAGGCGCGGATAGCCGTCATGAAGGTGTTCTGCGCGCTCATGACGATCATCGGCAGATCGGGGCGCAGCTTCTTGATCTTGGGCATCACCTCGAAGGCGTTGCCGTCCGGCATCGCGACATCGGTGATCAGCAGATCCCCTTCCCCGCGGCTCACCCAATTCCACATGGTCGAGATGTTGCCGGTGGGCCGCACCTCGTAGCCGGCGCGGGTCAGCGCCTGGTTGAGCACCATGCGGATCGCCGCATCATCATCGGCCAGCAGGACAACGTGATTCATTTGGCCATGACCTCTTCGATAGGCGTGACTTGAGCCGGATTGGCGACCGGCAGCAGGATGCGGAAGCGCGTCCGCCCCGGCCGGCTGTCGCAGTCGATCACGCCGCCATGATCGCCCACGATCTTCGCAACGAGCGCCAGCCCCAGACCCGACCCGTTGGTCTTGGTGGTGACGAACGGATCGAACAGGAACGGCAGGATATCCGGGGGAACCCCCGGCCCGTTGTCCTCGATGACGATCTCGAGCGGAAGCGAGATGCGCTCGGATACCCCCGTCACGCTGATGCGAATGCCGGGACGGAACGCGGTCGAGAACCTGATCTCGGGTTTCTGTGTCCGCTCAAGGGCTTCCGAGGCATTCTTGACCAGGTTCAGGAAGATCTGGATGAGCTGGTCCCGATTGCCCCAGACCGGCGGCAGCGAAGGATCGTACTCCTCCGAGAAGGTGATGCCGCGCGCCACCCCATTCCTGGCGAGGAGCTTTACCCGATCGAGGACGACATGGATGTTGATCGCCTCGCGATCGAGCGGGCGGTCGTCGCCAAAGACTTCGACCCGGTCGATGAGGTCGACGATGCGGTCCGTCTCCTCGCGGATGAGGCGGGCCAGCGGAATCTCCTCGGCGGGCACGCTCTGCTCGAGAAGCTGCGCAGCGCCACGGATGCCCGAAAGCGGGTTCTTGATCTCATGGGCAAGCATCGAGGCAAGGCCCGTAACGGAGCGTGCAGCCCCGCGCGAGACCATCTGCCGGTCGATCTTGTCGGCCATGGTGCGCTCCTGGATGAGCAGCGCGATGCGCCCGTCGCTGTCGGACAAGGGACTCGCGAAGACGTCGGCGATGCGCTCATCCCCGAAACGGGAGGAACCGACGCGGACGCGATATTCAGTCATCGGCGCGCGCCGCTGCGCCACGGTTTCGACCAATGTGATGATCGGCGAACCGAACGCGATGAGATCGTCCAGATTCTGGCGGGCGAGGACACTGAGCGAAGCGCCGAAAAAGGCTTCCGCCGCATAGTTGACGAAGGTGATCGAGCGATCTTCGCCGACGACGATGATTGGCTGCGGAAGCGCCTGCAAAACGGCGGTGGACGCCTGCGGATCGACTTTGACTTTCATGCCGCCGCTTTCCATTCGCCCGAATAAATCCTGCCGATCATGGCGACGACCTCTTTAGGATTCTCATTTTCCAGCAAGGCATTGCGGGTGGCCTTGTCGAGCGACAGGCCGGCCGCGTCCGCATACCAGCCGAGGTGCTTGCGCGCGACGCGCAGGCCAATCGCCGTGCCGTAGTCGGCCAGCATGTCTTCATAGTGGGAAGCGATGAGGTCGGCGAGTGCGCCACCTTCGGGCGCTGCCGGAGCAATCCGCCCGGACAAACCGGCGCCGATCTGGCCGACCACCCAGGGCCGCCCCTGCGCACCCCGTCCGAGCATCACTGCTGCCGCACCCGATTCGGCCAGCGCCCGACGCGCGCTCACGAGGTCGATGATGTCGCCGTTGACGACGACGGGCACGTCTACGGCTTCGACGACAGCGCGCACCAGCGACCAGCGAGCCTCGCCCTTGTAGAATTGCTGACGGGTGCGGCCATGGACCGTAATCATCTGCGCGCCGGCATCGACCGCGCGGCGGGCGATATCGGGCGCGTTGAGGCTGTCGTCATCCCAACCCAGCCGCATCTTGACGGTGACCGGCAAAGGTGTCGCCGAAACGACGGCCTCGATCAGCCGCAACGCCTGGTCCGGCACCCGCATCAGCGCCGACCCCGCATAGCCGTTGGTCACGCGCTTGGCGGGGCATCCCAGATTGATGTCGATGATGTCGGCGCCCGCCGCATAGGCGATCTCGGCTCCGCGCGCCATCCACTCCGCCTCGCACCCGGCAAGCTGCACCACATGCGGCAGCGTTCCGGCCTTGCCGAGCTTGCGCACCATCTCGTCCTGGCCGGTGCTGAGCGCGGCGCTGGCGATCATCTCGGAAACGACGAGACCGGCGTCGAAACCTTCCGCGATGCTGCGAAACGAGCGGTCAGTGATGCCAGCCATGGGCGCAAGGAATGCGCGGTTCGGTAGGTCGTGACCCCCGATGCTCAAGCCGCAGGCAAACTCAGACACAAACTGCCCCAGAAATGGTCAAAAACTAAGGAATGCCTGCACAATAATCAAAACGACGCGTGACGCAACAGCTTATCTGGCAATCCGGCCCCCTCACGGACGCAGGGCTTGCCGCGTCCGATGGCTCCCGATAGATCAGCGCTGTATGACAGCACCTTGACCCCGCAGGACCCATGCCCCGTAAAACCACCGCCGTGATCGTCGTAGCTGCAGGCCGCGGCGAGCGGGCTGGAAACGGAGGGGTCGACCTGCCCAAGCAATACCGTCAACTGCTTGGCGAGGCTGTGCTTTCTCGCACGGTTCGTGCTTTCCTGGCGCTTGAAGCCATAGACCATGTGCTGCCCGTCATCAATCCCGACCACGCCGGTCACTATGACGCGCTAAAGCTCTCCGAGCCGCGCCTCCTGCCCCCGGTTTCCGGAGGCGCGACGCGTCAGGCTTCGGTTCTGGAAGGTCTCAAGGCGCTCGGCCCCATTCGTCCGGACTACGTGCTGATCCAGGACGCGGCGCGGCCCTTGGTCACACCGGAGATCATCGAGGGTGTGGTGGCAGCGCTGGCGGCCAGCGACGGGGCGCTGCCGGCGATACCGGTCACCGACACCATCAAGCGCTCGCTCGACGGCTCGACCGTCGCGGCAACGGAAGACCGCAACAGCCTCTTTGCCGCACAGACGCCGCAGGGGTTCCGCTATCCGCAGATCCTGTCGGCGCATATGCGGGCCAGCGCCCTGCCCCGCGAGTTCACCGACGATGCCATGATCGCCGAATGGGCGGGGCTCAAGGTCGCATTGACCAAGGGCAGCACCGGCAACATCAAGATCACGGCGCCCGACGATTTCGCGCGCGCCGAACGCATCCTCGCGGGAGACAACGCCATGGAGACACGCGTCGGCACCGGCTTCGACGTCCATCCGTTCGAACCGGGCTCGTCGGTCTGGCTCGGAGGGGTCGAGATCCCGCATGACCGCAAGCTCAAGGGGCACTCGGATGCCGACGTTGCCCTGCACGCCCTGACCGACGCCATCTACGGGGCGCTCGGCGAGGGCGACATCGGCCAGCATTTCCCGCCGAGCGACCCGCAATGGAAGGGCGCAGCCTCCCGCGTCTTCCTCGCGCACGCCGCCGGTCTCGTCGCCGCCCGTCACGGGCGCATCGTCAATCTGGACGTGACAATCGTCTGCGAAACGCCGAGGATCGGCGGGCACGTGCCTGCCATGCGCAGCGCGATAGCGGACGCCTGCGGGATCGGGGAAACCCGCGTGGCGATCAAGGCAACGACGAGCGAAAGGCTGGGCTTCACCGGCCGCGAGGAGGGAATAGTGGCCATGGCGAGCGCATCCATAGAATTGCCGAGGCGGGACTGAAATGGCAGGCAAGGCGGCGCCGGACCCGGCGAGACGGGTCATCGAGCGGCTGACGCAAGCCAACGCCACCATCGCCACTGCCGAGAGCTGCACCGGGGGGCTGATCGCCGGGGCGCTGACCGACGTGCCGGGCGCTTCGGCCGCGTTCTTCGGCGGATACGTGACCTACGACAATGCCGCCAAGACGCGGATGATCAAGGTTCCTCCCCGCGTGATCCACGACTACGGCGCCGTCTCCAACCAAGTGGCGCGGGCCATGGCCGATGGCGCCCGAAATACGGCGCACACCGACTACGCCGTAGCGGTAACCGGCATTGCCGGGCCGGATGGCGGTTCGGAAAAGAAGCCGGTCGGCCTCGTCTATCTCGCCGTCTCGTCCGAGGACGGCACGAAGGTCATCGAACGGCGCTTCGGCGATATCGGCCGCGAGGCGATCCGCAAGGCCGCCGTCGCCGAGGCGCTGGGCCTCGTGCTCGACGTGCTCGACAACGCAGGCGATTGAACGCTTCGATACCTCGTATGCTCAACCGCCTATGAGGACGAAGGCATTCCCATCGGGCGCGACCATCACCGCCACATGCCCTTCCTCGATCGGGAACGGCTCTGCCAGCCATTGCACTCCCGGCCGATCGCGCAGCGCATCATAGACGGCTTTCACATTTGCAACCCTGATTTCGACGTCGATATCGCGCCGGTCTGGATGAGTGCTGAGAACGAGCTGGGAACTGGTTCTATCGGGGAAATCGAGCCCGACCAGTGTCCAGGGTCGACCATCCTCGAGCGTGCGGTCGAGCCGCCAAGCCTCGGTCAGGCCCATTTCGGTCAGGAACGCGAGAGATTGCGCCAAATCGTCGGTGTGGATGCAGACGCAATCCAGCCGCTCGAACATCTCACTCCCCGTAGCGGCGGTCGGCTTCCTCGACGAAGGCGTCGAGGATTTCCTGCTGCTTGGCCGCGAACGCCGGCTCCGCGACGGCCGCGATCAGCGGGTTGGAGATCTTGAAATCGATCTCGAAGCGGATGCGCGTACCCATGCCCTCCGGCTCGAAGCTCCAGACGCTGTCCAGGTAGGCGAACGGACCATCCGTCGCCTTGGCCCGAATGGTCCGGGCGGTCGGATCGAGCGTGACCTTGCTGGTATAGGCCTGGGTGACCGGCCCGAAGGCCAAGGTCATCTTGGCATAGCGTACGTAGGGCGAGCCGTTTTCGGCCCGGACCGACATCGCCCGGCAATTGGGGATGAAACGGGGATAGGCCTCGAGGTCCGCCACCAGCGCGAACATGCGATCCGGCAGGTGCGGCACGTGATGTTCGAAATATCGCTTCATCACATCCCGAGCTTGGCGAGACGCGCGGCGCGCAGCTCGGCGAAGTCCTCGCCGGCATGGTGCGAGGAGCGGGTCAGCGGGCTCGAGGACACCAGCAGGAAGCCCTTGGTCTTGGCGACGGTGGCATAGGACTTGAACTGCTCGGGGGTGACGAACTCCATCACCGGATGGTGCTTGCGGCTCGGCGCCAGATACTGGCCGATGGTGAGGAAATCGACTTCGGCGCTCCGCAGGTCATCCATGAGCTGGAGCACCTCGTTGCGCTCCTCGCCGAGCCCCACCATGATCCCCGACTTGGTGAACATGGTCGGATCGAGTTCCTTGACCCGCTGCAGCAGCCGGATGGAGTGGAAGTAGCGCGCGCCGGGTCGGACCTTCAGGTACTTGGACGGCACCGTCTCGAGATTGTGGTTGAAGACGTCAGGCCTGGCCGCGACGACGATCTCCAGCGCGCCATCCTTGCGCAGGAAGTCGGGCGTGAGGATCTCGATGGTGGTCTTGGGATTGCGCGCGCGAATGGCGAGAATCACGTCGGCGAAGTGCTGCGCCCCGCCATCGGCGAGGTCGTCGCGGTCGACCGAGGTGATGACGACGTGCTCGAGGCCGAGCGTCTCGACGGCCTTGGCGACGTTCTCGGGCTCATGTGCGTCGAGCGGCCCGGGCAGGCCAGTGCGCACGTTGCAGAAGGCGCAGGCGCGCGTGCAGATCTCGCCCATGATCATCATGGTGGCGTGCTTCTTGGACCAGCACTCGCCGATATTTGGGCACCCGGCTTCCTCGCAGACCGTGACGAGATTGTTCTCGCGCACGATCTTCTGCGTTTCCTTGTAGACCGGGGAGCCCGGCGCCTTGACGCGGATCCAGTCCGGCTTGCGCAGCACCGGAGCGTCCGGGCGGTTCGCCTTTTCCGGGTGGCGTGGCCGAGTGTCGATAAGCGTGACCAAGATGATGTCCTGACTAGGCTATCAGCCTTGCGATGATGACGACGATGATGGCGCCGACCGTCGAGGTGATGATCTGGCGCACGAAGTCGTTGCGAATGCCGAGATTGATGTTGAGGGCCGAGAAGAGATACCCGCCGACGAACGAGCCGATGATGCCGCTGACAAGATAGGTAATCAGCCCGCCGCCACCGACGATGAGGCTGGCAAGAAAACCGGCGACGAGGCCGATGGCGAGAAAAACCAGAATAGCGCGGGTGTTGTCGTTGCCCATTGTAAATCCCCCTCCATTTTCACTGCGCTGCGGCAAGGCCATGATATCCGCCCCAAAGTTACTGCTGCCCGACATATCGTCTTGGCACTCGGCCGGTTCAAGCCGGATCTAGCCGGCGATGATCCGGGCGAGTGCCAGGACCACGATCGCGCCGATCGTGGCTGTGACGATCTGGCTGAGGAGTACGTTGCCGATCGGCAGGCTGATGCCCAGCGCCGTCAGCAGCCAGCCGCCGACGAATGCCCCGATCACGCCGACGATGAGGTTGCGGATCAATCCCCCGCCACCGAGCAGCAGGCCCGCGATCCACCCGGCAACGAGCCCGATGCCGAGAAAGATCAGCAATTCCGTCATGCCAACGCTCATTTCATCACCTCCGCGATGTCGACCCATTCGCCCTGCCGGTTAGCCGAGGCGATGGTCGCCTGGACGAGGGCGAGGCTGAGAAGATTATCCTTGCCCGAACTGAAACGCGGCGGCAACGATCCCGTCTCCACCACCTTGGCGATGGTCGAGAGCGTGCCGAGCCGGTCGGCGAACTCGATCGGCGCAAGCTTGACCTTCTCGGCCTTGCCGTCCATCGGTCGCAACTCGACGACGTCGGGTTTCGCCTTGCCCATGAAGTGATCACGCGAGGTCCACCAGATCTCGCCTTCCGAACAGTCGATGGTCCACTCGCCGGCCCAGGGCGTATAGGCGCCGGTGGACACCCAGGACGCGCGATAGCTGACGACGATGCCGCTGTCGAACTCGATGAGCGCAGCGCCGGTCGGGTGATGCGCGAAGGGGCTGCCCTCAGGATTCCATGTGCGGCAGGCGACCCGCACCGGATCGACATTGAGCACCATGCGCATCAGGTCGAAATGGTGGATCGACATATCGGCGAGCAGCGGATCCGGCATATCCCAATAGCGGTAGCCCTGCGTCGGAGCGTGACGGCGGAAGTCGATGGAGACCTGGTTGATCGGACCGAACTTGCGCGCCGCCATGAACTCGGCGACCGCGATCGGCGCCGGCTGGAAGCGATAGTTCTGGCTGACCATCAGCACGCGGCTCTGCGCTTCGGCGAGCGCCACCAGCTCCTTGGCCTGCGCCATGGTCGAGGCGAACGGTTTCTCGACGATGACGTTGAAGCCGAGCTGCAGCGCTTCCTTGACCACCGGATAGTGCGCCTCGGTGCGCAGCGTTGCGATGACGAGATCGGCCTCCACGGTCTTCGCCGCTTCGGCCAGGCTCGGGAAGCAGAGCTTGGGATCGATCTTCAGTTCGTTCTGCACGCGCTCGGTGGCAGCCGGATTGGCGTCGACATAGCCGACCATCTCGATGCCCGGCACCTTGGGGATGACGTCCTGGCTCCATGAGAAGCCCCAGGCTCCGAGCCCGACCTGAATTGCCTTGACCATAAGGGGACCAGCCTTTCGTTTCTGTTCCGGCCGAAAGCGGAGCCCCCCGCCCGCTCCTGCCGCTCGTTTAGATGTTCAGCGCGCGACCGTAAGCGTCGAGAACGCTTTCCTTCATCGTCTCCGACAGCGTCGGATGCGGGAAGATGGTGTGGATGAGCTCTTCCTCGGTCGTCTCGAGATTCATGGCGACCACGAACCCCTGGATGAGTTCGGTGACTTCCGCCCCGATCATATGCGCGCCGAGAAGCTCGCCGGTCTTGGCATCGAAGATGGTTTTGACGAGGCCGTCCGGCTCACCCAACGAGATCGCCTTGCCGTTGCCGACGAACGGGAAGCGCCCGACCTTGACCTCGCGACCCGCTTCCTTGGCCCTGGCTTCGGTCAACCCGACGCTCGCCACCTGCGGCTCGCAATAGGTGCAGCCGGGCACCTTGGTCTTGTCGAGGCCGTGCACCTTGAGGCCAGCGATCTTTTCCACGGTGACGACCGCCTCGTGCTCGGCCTTATGCGCGAGCATGGGCGGTCCGGCAACGTCGCCGATGGCCCATATGCCCTCGACATTGGTCTTGCCATAGGCATCGATGACGATGGCGCCACGCTCGGTCTTGACCCCGACCTTTTCGAGACCCAGCCCCTCGATGTTGCACTGGACGCCGACCGCCGAGATCAGCTTCTCGCCGGAAATCTTCTCGGTCTTGCCGTCCTTGAGTTCCACGTGGGCGGTGACGCCGTCCTTGGTCTTTTCGACCTTGGCGACCTTGGCGTCGGTGAGAATCCTGATGCCGCGCTTCTCGAAGCGCTTGCGGGCGAGCCCGGCGATCTCGGCGTCCTCGACCGGCATGATCTGCGGCAGCAGTTCGATGACGGTGACCTCGGCGCCCAGCGAGCGATAGAACGAAGCGAACTCGACGCCGATGGCGCCTGAGCCCATGACGACGACGGACTTCGGCATCGTTTCGGGCTTCATCGCCTCGAAATAGGTCCAGATCTTGTCGCCGTCCGGCTCGATGCCCGGCAGCACGCGCGGGCGCGCTCCGGTTGCGATGATGATGTTTTGGGCTTTGTAGGTGCCATCGCCCAACGCATTCTTGGGCACCGGTCCCTGCGGCTCGACGATTTTTTTCTTGGTCGGCGCGACCTTGATCTCACCGGGCTGAGCGTTTGTCGAAGCCTTGGTGATCTCGGCCTCGCCCCAGATGATGTCGACCTTGTTCTTCTTCATCAGGAACTGGACGCCGTTGTTCATCTGCGCGGCGATAGCGCGCGAACGCTTGACGATGCCCGAGACGTCGAAGCCGAAGCTGTCGGCGGTCAGCCCGTAATCCTTGGCGTGAGTCATGTGGCCATAGATCTCGGCCGAGCGCAGCAGCGCCTTGGTCGGAATGCAGCCCCAGTTCGAGCAGATGCCCGCCATGTGCTCGCGCTCGACGATGGCGACCTTCATGCCCAGTTGCGCGCCGCGGATGGCGGCGATGTATCCACCCGGACCTGCGCCGATGACGATGAGATCGTATTGGTCAGCCATGGGCGCTTCTCCAGTCTTCGTTAGTCGTTGCTCAGAGGCCGAGCAGGGATTTGACGAGGGGGACGAGCCCTTCGCCGATCGCGCGGGTATTGGCGGGATCGAGATGGACGCCATCGGCCGGATCGGGCACGGCGACGGTCGAGGCATCGAAGAAGGCGGCGCCGTATTCTTCGGCGCGCAGCTTGTAGTGACGGGCGAACTCGCGCGACTGAGCAATGGCTCCATCGCCGCCGAAATGCATCAGCATGTCGACATTGTCCGTCTCTCCGATCAGCGGCGGCGCGACGAGGAGGACCTGCGGCACGGTCTGGCCCGGCTCGACGAAATGCCCGCGGATGACCTGCATCAGCCGGCGCATGCCGTGCGACGCCGTCTGCGCGCTGCCGTGGATGGCGGGCTTCAGGTCGTTGGTGCCGAGCATGACGATAACGAGATCGAGCGGCGAATGGCTGGCAAGGAGCGTGGGCAGGATACGCGCGCCGTTGCGGTCGGCATTGGCGAGATGATCATCGAACGCCGTGGTGCGCCCGCCGAGCCCCTCGGGGATCACGCGCGCCTTGCCACCGAGCCCAGCTTCCAGCGCGCTCGGCCAACGATCCTCGTAATCATGCCGCGGACCGCCTTTGATCGGGCTCGCGCCGTAGGTAAGGCTGTCGCCGTAAGCGAGAATGGTTTTCATCGCCCTGCCCCTTTAGGCCAGCATCATCACGGGATTTTCAATGAGACTCTTGAAGACACCCAGCACTTCCGCGCCGAGGGCGCCGTCGACCGAGCGGTGGTCGCAGGAGAGCGTGACGGTCATGAACTGGGCGATCTTGACCTGGCCGCTTTCGGCATAGACCCGCTCCTCGCCGGCGCCGACCGCCAGGATCGTGCCGTGCGGCGGGTTGATGACGGCGCCGAAGTGCTTGATGCCGTACATGCCGAGGTTGGAGACCGAGGTCGCGCCACCCTGATATTCGTGCGGCGCGAGTTTCTTGTTGCGTGCGCGGCTGGCGAGGTCTTTGACCTCCTCCGAAATCTGGCGCAGCGTCTTGGTATCGCAGGATTTGACCACCGGCGTGAAGAGGCCGCCAGGCACCGCGACGGCGACCGCGACGTCGGACCGCTTGTGGTAGAGGATCGAGTCACCTGCCCAGGTGGCATTGGCGGCCGGCACGCGCTGCAGCGCTACGGCCCACGCCTTCATGACGAAGTCGTTGACCGAAAGCTTGTACTCGGGCTTGCCGTCCTTGGACTTGGGCGCCTGGTTGTTGATCTGCTCGCGCGCCTCCATCAGCGCGTCGATCTTGCAGTCGAGCGTCAGATAGAAGTGCGGGACGGTCTGCTTGCTTTCGGTGAGGCGCGCCGCGACGACCTTGCGCATGCCGTCGTTGGGCACGAGCTCATAGGTGCCTTCCTCGTAGAGTGCGAGCACCTGCTGCTTGCTCATGCCCGTTGGCATCGCACCGGCGGCGGCCGGAGCGCCGGCAGGCGCCGCCTTGGCTGGCGCAGCGCCGGACTTGGCCTTCTCGACGTCGGCCTTGACCACCCTGCCCTTCGGGCCCGAACCGGCGACGGATGAGATGTCGATACCTGCATCCTTGGCGAGGCGCCGGGCCAGTGGGGAGGCAAATATCCGCCCGCCGTCGCGGGTGGTGGGCGCCGGCGCTCCGCCATTTGCGGAGGTAGCGCTCACTTCCGGCTCCTTGCGCGCGACTTGTGCGGCGGGGGCCGGGCCGGCTTCCGTCGCCCCATTCTCGCGCGTCACCGCACCGGCATCGGCCTTCGGCTCTTCCTTGGCGGGCGCGGGGGCCGGCTCGGCCTTCGCCGAAATATCCGCCTCGCTCTCGCCTTCCTGCAGCAGCACGGCGATGACTGCGTTCACCTTCACCCCGTCGGTGCCTTCGGCGACCATGATCTTGCCGATCTTGCCCTCGTCGACCGCTTCGACTTCCATCGTCGCCTTGTCGGTCTCGATCTCGGCGATCACGTCTCCGGAGGAAACGCTGTCGCCTTCCTTGACGTGCCACTTGGCAAGCTTGCCCTCCTCCATCGTCGGGGAAAGCGCCGGCATGGTGATATCGATCGGCATGACGGTTACCTCAGCCATTTCTTTATGTTGCGCTTGATGGCCTGATTCAGTCCGGCTTCAAGACCTTTTGAAACTCCAATGGCTGCGCCCACCACAATGATACCCGCGGGAACGGTAATCAGCATAAGCGGGTAGTAGGGGGCAGCAACCGTCGCTCCCAAGAATGTACCCACAATGACGCGGGGGGAGCCCTTCAATACTGTTTCAAGCGTGATCCACGATGGTGGAGACCGCTCTATGACGATGTTTGCGGACATTGCGAAATCAACCAGACCAGGGTTGGCTTCGTTCTCGAAACCTAGATCCAGGCCGCGATCCGCAGTAAGGCCACGTGCAGCGGCATCGAGAAACCAACGGGTTACACGATCAGGATCATCGATAGGAATGTCAAAACCGTCTCGCCATAAGGTGCTCCGGAGTTCCGACTCGTCAATTGACTCCCCGTCATCCAATCCTATCCAGGCAAGTGTGATACCAGGATTGGTCGGATGGGCCGGCCCCATCCGACGTACATCTCTCGGATCAAAGAAAAGAGTCGTCTGCAGGAGCCGCATTACTAGCCCCGATACGTCACGGCGTTCACCGCCGCGATGACTTCATCGACGCTGGGCAGCGCCAGCTTCTCGAGATTGGCGGCATAGGGCATGGGCACGTCCTTGCCGGTGACGCGGGTGACGGGCGCATCGAGATAGTCGAAGGCGTGCTCCATCAGCCGCGCCGCGATCTCGGCCCCGATACCGCCCTGCGGCCAGCCCTCCTCGACCGTGACGCACCGGCCGGTCTTCTTGACCGACTCGACGATGGTGTCGATGTCGAGCGGGCGGAGCGTGCGCAGGTCGATGAGTTCCACGTCGACGCCGGCGGCAACCAGCTTCTCGGTCGCCTGCGTTGCATAGCGCATGCCCATGGAGAAGGAGACGATGGTGACGTCGTTGCCCTTGCGCGCGATGCGCGCCTTGCCGATCGGCAGCACGTAGTCGTCGACCTTGGGCACCTCGCCGGTCGAGCCGTAGAGGATTTCGTTCTCGAGGAAGACGACGGGATTGGGTGAGCGGATCGCCGCCTTCAACAGGCCCTTGGCGTCGGCGGCGCTGTAAGGGGCGATGACGGTCAAGCCCGGCACATGGCTGTACCAGGCCGAATAGTCCTGGCTGTGCTGGGCGGCGACGCGCGCGGCCGCGCCGTTCGGGCCACGGAAAACCATGGGCGCAGTCACCTGCCCGCCGGACATATAGAGCTGCTTGGCGGCCGAATTGATGATCTGGTCGATCGCCTGCATGGCGAAGTTCCAGGTCATGAATTCGACGACGGGCTTGAGGCCCGCGAACGCGGCGCCCGTGGCGAGGCCGGCAAACCCGTGCTCGGTGATCGGCGTATCGATGACGCGCTCCTTGCCGAACTCCTGCAGCAGCCCCTGGGTGATCTTGTAGGCGCCCTGATACTCGGCCACTTCCTCGCCCATGACGAAGACGTCCTTGTCGCGGCGCATCTCCTCGGCCATGGCCTCGTTGAGCGCCTGGCGGACGGTCATCTCGACCATCTCGACGCCTTCCGGTAGGTCCGGATCGGCGGCAGCCTCGAAGCGCGGCGCGGCGGGCGCCTTGATTTCGTTGATCTTGGGCTGGCTGGTCTCGGCCTCGGCGGCATCGGGACCCGGCTGCTCGGCTTCCTTGGGCGCTTCGGCAGGGGCGGCGCCGGCCGCCGGCGCGTCCTCGCCCTCGGCCAGCACCAGCGCGATGGGGGTATTAACTTTCACCCCTTCGGTGCCTTCGGCAACAAGCAAACTCTTGACCACGCCCTCATCGACCGACTCGACTTCCATGGTCGCCTTGTCGGTTTCGATTTCGGCCAGCACGTCGCCGGACTTGACAGTATCGCCTTCCTTGACCAGCCACTTGGCGAGCTTGCCCTCTTCCATGGTGGGAGACAGGGCAGGCATGAGAATATTGGGCATCAGCGGTCTCCAGAGACGCTACAGATCGTTCGGCGGAGCAGCGACAGGCTAGCGCGCCCGCAGTTCAGGTTTGATGACGCGTTACGCGGGGACGGTGATATCGGTCCACAGTTCCGAGGCATCGGGCTCCGGATCGTTGGTGGCGAAATCGGCAGCCTCGGTGACGATGGCGCGCACTTCGGTCTCGATGGTCTTGAGATCCTCTTCGGTGGCGTATTTCAGATCGAGGATGCGGGCCTTGCTGTGCTCGATCGGATCGCGTTCCTGCCGGTACTGGCTCACCTCTTCCTTGGTGCGGTACTTGGCCGGATCGGACATGGAGTGGCCGCGATAGCGGTAGGTCAGCATCTCGAGGATATAGGGCCCCTTGCCGGAACGCGCGTGCTCGATGGCGCGCCTGGCGGCATCATAGGTCATGCGCACGTCCATGCCGTCGACCTGCTCGCCGGGAATGTCGAACGACAGACCACGCTTCGAGAGGTCCGTCGTGGCAGCCGAGCGCTCGAGCGAGGTGCCCATCGCGTATTTGTTGTTCTCGATGATGAACACGACCGGCAGCTTCCAGAGCTTGGCCATGTTGAAGCTCTCGTAGACCTGACCCTGGTTGGCCGCGCCGTCGCCGAAATAGGTAAGGCTTACGGTGTCCTCGCCGCGATATCTGGCCGCGAAGGCGAGACCGGTGCCGAGCGAAGCCTGCGCGCCGACGATGCCGTTGCCGCCATAGAAGCGGTGTTCGTTGGAGAACATGTGCATCGAGCCGCCCTTGCCCTTGGAAAGGCCGCCCTGGCGTCCGGTGAGCTCGGCCATCACCCCCTTGGGGTCGAGCCCCATGACGAGCATGTGCCCGTGGTCGCGATAGCCGGTGATCTGGGCGTCCTCGCCCTTGCGGCTGGCCATGGTGACGCCGGTGACGACGGCCTCCTGCCCGATGTAGAGGTGGCAGAAGCCGCCGATGAGGCCCATGCCGTACATCTGCCCCGCCTTCTCTTCGAAACGGCGGATCAACAGCATGTCGCGGTAGGCCTCGAGCTCCTGTTCCTTGGTCAGTTCAGGAAGGTTGGATTGCGCCTTGGCCTTGCTGGCCACCGCTTTACGCGCCATTGTCACGCTCCGCATGAAGGATTGGGATCGTTGCTCGCCCGAGTTGGGCACAGAACGCTATAATAGCGCAACCCGCAGCCCGACGGCAACGCCCTATCGGGGCCACGGACGCCAGTTAAATATCTGAAATATCTGATATAATTGAGCTTAACTGAGTTTCGGCTAACTCAGAAAATGAACCAGATACAGGTTCATTGCTCTGCCGGTCGATCATGACGATGATGTCATCCGCATGCGCCATGTTGAGAAGCGCCCGCGCCCGCTCGTCGAGGATATCCGGGTCGAGCTTGCGCGCATCGAACAGCGTCGCGCGATGGCGATAGGAATCGATCTGTGCCTGCAGCGCCCCCGAGCGCGCCTTCAATGCCCCGATGTCAGCCAGGATATCTTCGCGGCTCTCGATGCCGAACTGCCCGTTGAGCGCGGAGTAGCCAAGATAGCCCAGGAACCCGAACAAAGCAGCCGTCACCGCGAGGTGGCGCCAGAAGGGCGGGCGTTTGAGGCGGGTGGGCATGGGCGGAAACCGTTGGATCGACACGTGAGCATAGCGCACGAGCGATTAATATGGGGTTAGGGTAAGCGGTGTGGCGTCCTCCCCTCTCCCCTTGAGGGAGAGGGACAGATTTTCCGCGTCCAGCGGAAAATCAGGGTGAGGGGTTCGGCCACGAGCGCCGGTGCTTATCGCTATCTCGCAGACCCCTCATCCGCCCCTGCGGGGCACCTTCTCCCTCAAGGGGAGAAGGGAGGGGGACCATTGCTCCCCTTGCAATACGGCGAAACGCAAAGGAACATGCGCCCCCTCTCCTACCCTTCCGGCAATGCCTCCGTCGCCGCGATGGCCGCGAGGTTGGCGATGCCGCGGCTGGTCACCGATGGCGCCAGGATGTGCGCCGGCGCTCGCGTGCCCATCAGCAGCGGACCGATGGAGAGTCCGTTGTTCATCTCCTTGAGCAGCGTCATCGAGAGGTTGGCCGCATCGAGATTGGGGAAGATCAGCAGATTGGCTTCGCCCTTCAGGACGGTGTCCGGAATGTAGCGCTCGCGCAGCTCCGGGTTCAGCGCCAGATCGCCCTGCATCTCGCCCTCGACGATGAGGTCGGGAGCGACGGACTTCAACTGCCGGTAAGCCTCGCGCATCTTCCAGGCGCTGTCACCGTCGCGCGAACCGAAGTTCGAATAGCTGAGGAGGGCTGCCTTCGCCTCGATGTTGAAGCGCTGCAGATGGTCGCGCGCCTGCAGGGCGATGGCGACGATCTCCTCGGCGGTCGGATCCATATTGACGTACGTGTCGGCAAAGAAGAACGCCCCGCGTGGCATGACGAGCATGGAGAGCGCCGAGACATCCCGCACGCCCTCCTGCAGGCCGATGACCGAACGGATGTCGCGCACGTGCTTGATGTACCGCCCGGTGAGCCCGCAGATCAGCGCATCGGCGTCGCCGCGCTTGACGGCAAGGGCGCCGATGATGGTGGTGTTGGTGCGCACGATCGTGCGCGCCGTGTCCGGCGTTACGCCATCCCGCCCGACCAGCGAGTGGAAGAGCGCGACGTAGTCGCGGTAGCGCGGATCGTCCTCGGGGTTGATGACCTCGAAATCCTTGCCGGGTTTCAGCGTCAGCCCGAACCGCTCGATACGCGATTCGATGACCGCCGGACGGCCGATGAGGATCGGGCGGGCGATCTGCTCCTCGAGCAGCACCTGGGTGGCGCGCAGCACGCGCTCGTCCTCGCCGTCGGCGAAGGCGACGCGCTTACCCTGCCCGCGCGACCGGTCGATGATCGGCTTCATCACCAGGCCTGAGCGGAAGACGAAGCGGTTGAGCCCATCGCGATAGGCATCGAAATCGGCGATCGGGCGCTTGGCGACGCCCGTTTCCATCGCCGCCTTGGCGACGGCCGGCGCGATCCGCAAGATCAGGCGCTGGTCGAACGGGTTCGGAATGATGTGTTCGGGGCCATAGACGGCCGGGGCGCCCGAGGGCGAGACTTCCAGGCCCGGCTCGTGCGCCAGCTTTGCAATGGCCCGCACCGCCGCCAGCTTCATCTCCTCGTTGATCGTCGTCGCGCCGACATCGAGCGCACCGCGGAAGATGAACGGGAAGCAGAGGACGTTGTTGACCTGGTTGGGATAATCCGAACGTCCGGTGCACACCATTGCGTCCGGCCGCGTTTCCCTGGCGAGCTCCGGCATGATCTCCGGATTGGGGTTGGCCAGAGCCAGGATGAGGGGCTGCGGCGCCATCCTGGCCAGCATCTCGGGCTTCAGCGCGCCCGCCGCCGAAAGACCGAGGAAGATGTCGGCGCCGTCGATGACCTCGGCCAGCGTGGTGGCGTCGCTGGTGCGGCGAAACTGGCCGCGCCACTTGTCGTTCACGTCGTTGCGCTTGTGGGTAACGAGCCCATCCTTGTCGGCAACCCAGATATTCTCGACCCGGGCGCCGAGCGCCAGCAGCACGTTGAGGCAGGCAATTGCCGCCGCCCCTGCCCCCGAGGTGCAGATCTTGACGTCCTCGATCTTCTTGCCGGCCAGTTCCAGCCCGTTGAGCACCGCCGCGCCGACGATGATCGCCGTGCCGTGCTGGTCGTCGTGGAAGACCGGGATTGGCATCCGCGCGCGCAGCTCTTCCTCGATCTCGAAGCAATCCGGCGCCTTGATGTCCTCGAGGTTGATGCCGCCGAACGTCGGCCAGAGCGGCGCGACGGCGTCGATGAACTTCTTCGGCTCCATCTCGTCGATCTCGATGTCGAAGACGTCGATGCCGGCGAACTTCTTGAAGAGCACCGCCTTGCCTTCCATCACCGGCTTGGAGGCGAGCGCGCCGATGTTGCCGAGACCGAGCACTGCCGTGCCGTTGGAGATGACGGCGACGAGATTGCCGCGCGAGGTGTAGCGCGAGACGGTTTCCGGGTCGGCGGCGATCTCTTCGCACGGCGCAGCGACGCCGGGCGAATAGGCGAGCGCCAGGTCGCGCTGGTTGCCGAGCGGCTTCAACGGCTGGATTTCGAGCTTACCGGGCTTGGGAAACTCGTGGAAATGCAACGCGGCTTCGCGCAGCGCGGCGCGCTGCTGGTTGGCGTCAGACGGCACGGGGACTTCTCCTGCGATCCTTCGGCGCCGTAGGTGCCATCAATCGGATCGGAATGAAAGGGGTTTCACCGACGCTTCCAGCATGCGGAGGCGCTTGAGCCTTCAAGCCGCGCGGATCGAGGACGCCGGGCGGTCCGCGCGGGCCGGCGTAACGGAGTTGAGCGCCTCGGCCAGCTCCTTGAACGCGGATGCCTTGAGGGCGGGAGCGAAGAGGAAGCCCTGGGCCTGGTAGACGCCGCGAGCGCGCAGGTAGAGGGCCTGATCCTCGGTCTCGACGCCTTCGGCGACGATCTCCGTGCCGAGATCGCGCGACATGGCGATCAGGCCGTCGAGCACCGGCACCTGCGCCACGCCCGGCTTGATCATGTCGACGAACACCCGGTCGATCTTGATGATATCGACCCCGAGAGTTGCGAGATACGCCAGATTGGAGTGTCCGGTGCCCGTGTCGTCGAGCGCCAGCCGTGCACCGAGCGCGTGGAGGCCCGAGATCACCGCATGGGTCTGCATGGAATTGCCGAGAGGCCGCCGCTCGGTGATCTCGAAGACGAGCTGCGTGAACGCGATCGGCGAACCGCCGAAGATCGCCTGCACGTCCTCGACGATGGCGCCATCCTGGAAGTGCCCGTCGAAGAGGTTGATCGAAATCTTGAGGTTCGGCATGTCGCGCGCGAGCTGCCCGAGGTCCGCCTTCACCTGCTCCATCAGCGATAGGGTCATGGGGATGGCAAGCCCCGTCGCCTCGGCGTACTCGATGAAGGCGCCGGGCGGCACCATCTTGCCGTTGCGCTTCTCCCAACGGCAGAGCATCTCGCAACCGAGGAGCTCGCCGGTGCGCAGGTTGATGACCGGCTGGTAGAACGGCTTGATCTCCCCGCGCGCGATCGCGCGCTCAAGGTCGAAGGTGGGCACCCCCGTTCGGCGCACGTAGTAGAGCGCCAGCACCAGCAGGACAGCGCTCATCAGGCAGGCGACCACCGTGAGGCTGAAATCGAGATCGGCATAGCGGGCGCGCGCCATGGCAAAGGGCGTCGCAACCTCGACCCGCAGCGGCAGCGTGCCGGCGAAAGTCTGGGCCGAGACGAAATCGGCGCTGGACGAGCGCCGGTCGAACGCTTCGGCAGCTCCCGCAGTGAGAATAGCGGCCCCATTGGTCAGCGAAACGCGCGCCATCGTCATCGGCGGCATGCTCTGCACCAACGCCTCGCGCGGCAGCGCCAGCAGTGGCACGAAACCGGAGACGATCCGGCTGTCGCCATAGGGCCGCGCCAGACGCAACGCCGGCATCTCCATGCCGGCCATACGCACGACCTGCAGGCGATCCGGCTGCCCGGAGATCGGCAGGCTCTCGGAAAGTGGGGAATAGCTGACCGCCCGGCCGAAGGCGTCGCAGTACTGCACGCCGTCGGCATTCTCGACGAGCACCTGCTTCAGGGTCAGGCGAGACGCGATCTCGCGGTGCACGTTGCCGATGAACGTCGGCGTGCAGAGCGAAGGGCTGTCGGCAATGATGTGCTGGAGGGACTCGATGGCGCCATCCGCAGCGGACCGTATCTGGCTGGCGATCCCATCCGCCGTTTGCTGCAGCACGCGCTTCTCATGCGAACGCACGTAGCCGTCGAGCAGGTAGTCCACCGCCGCAATGGGCAGGAACGCCAGCACGGCGCAGACCAGCGTCAACACATTTGAATACTTGGATTTCACGCGAAAACCCGCCCCGCAACAGGAGAGGAGGATTAGGCGCGAGGTGCTAAGGTTTCGCTAATGAATGGCCGGCCGGGCTCAAAGCTGATGGTCGACCACCAGTCCGTCCTGCAACGTTACGATCCGGTCGGCGCGACGCGCCAGGTCGTGGTTGTGCGTGGCGATGAGGGCCGCCGCGCCCTCGTTGCGGATCAGCCCGAAAAGCGCGTCGAAAACGACATCGCTCGTCGCCGGATCTAGATTGCCGGTCGGCTCGTCGGCAAGGATCACGCGCGGATGGTTGGCCGCAGCCCGGGCGATGGCAACGCGCTGCTGCTCGCCGCCCGAAAGCTCGGCCGGCCGATGGCTGGCGCGCGGGCCGACGCCAAGAAGGTCGAGCAGCTCCTGCGCGCGCTTTTCCGCTTCCGCACGCGGCTTGCCGGCGATGAGCTGCGGCATGGCGACGTTCTCGAGCGCCGAGAACTCGGGCAACAGATGATGGAACTGGTAGACATAGCCGACGGTCGAGCGGCGCAACTGCGTACGGCCTCGGTCGCCGAGACGGCTGGTCTCCACGCCCATGATCTCGATCTCGCCCGCCTGCGGGCTTTCGAGCAGTCCGCAAAGATGCAGCAGCGTCGACTTGCCCGCCCCGGACGGCGCGACGATCGCGACGAGCTCGCCGCCCCTGAGGGTCAGGTCCGCCGCTTCGAGCACGCGCACGAACTTGTCCCCCTCCCCGTAGTGGCGGTGGACGCCACGCAGGACCAGATGCGGTTCACTCATAACGCAGCGCCTCGACGGGATCGTACTGGGCAGCCCGCCAGGCCGGGTAGATGGTGGCAAGGAAGCTCAGCGCCAACGCCACGCAGACGACGACGATCACCTCCGTCGGATCCGTACGCGAGGGCAGCCGGGAGAGATAGAATATCTCGGGCGGGAAGATCGCGACGCCGAGCGTGTTGGAAACGAACGCGCGTAGCGGCTCGGCATTGGCGGCGATGACGAGCCCGAGCACGAGCCCGATCAGCGTGCCGGCAACGCCGATGGCCGTGCCCGTCATGGAAAAGATCCGCATGATCGAGCCGCGAGTCGCTCCCATGGTGCGCAGCACCGCGATATCGGCAGCCTTGTCCTTCACCAGCATCACGAGCGACGAGATGATGTTGAACGCTGCGACCAGCACGATGAGCGAGAGAATGGTGAACATCACCACCCGCTCCACCTGCAGCGCCGAGAAGAACGTCTCATTGCGCTGCTGCCAGTCGGTCAGGACCAGCGGACGATCGCCCACGCCGTTCTGGATGCGCTCACGCATGCGCGCCACATCGTCGGGATTGGCAATGAAGATCTCGGCGGCCGTGGCGCGATAGACCCGGTCATAGGCCGCATCGATCTCCTCGTCGCTCGCCATGGGATCGAGCGGACCGAGACCGGGCTTCAGCACGTCTTCGTAGAGCTTGAAGTACTCCTGCGCCGGCTCGAGCGGCATGTAGATGAAGAAGCTGTCGAACTCGACCATGCCGAGATCGAAGATAACGTTGACCGGGTACGAGCGGATCTGCGGCGTCGTGCCGAAGGGCGTCGTCGCCCCGTCCGGATTGATGATGGTAACGGGATCGCCGATGCTCACGCCGAGGCGTTGCGCCAGCCGGTAGCCGATGGCCACGCCCCTGCTCTCGTCCCAGTCGTCCCAACCGCCCAGAATCGCCGAGTTGCTGAGCAGCGGCAGCTTCTCGATGTTCTCGAGGTCCATGCCGCGCACTGTGGCGCCGGTGGATTCGGTCGTGCCCGAGGCCAGCACCTGCCCTTCGACGAAATAGACCGCAGCGGTGACGCCGTCGACCGTTTCGATCCGGTTGATCAGATCCTTGTAGTCGGTGAACTGCTGTTCGATCGGAAAGGCGGTGAAATGCCCGTTGAGCCCTAGGATCTTGGAGAGAAGCTCCTCGCGGAACCCGTTCATCACCGAAAGCACCACGATCAGCGCCGCAACGCCGATGGCGACACCTGCCACGGTGAATCCGGCGATGACCGAAATGAAGGTGTCCGAGCGACGGGCGCGCAGATACCGCCCGGCCACCAGCCATTCGAAGCGGGAGAAGGCGCGCGTGCCTTGCGTATTCTTGTCGAGAACGGGCGGTAGGGCCTGGTTCAAACCGTATCCCGCCTTTGCGGCTCGATGAGGAACTTGAGGCGCGCGACCGCCTCGGTGATCGGCAGCGTCTCGCGCTCGCCGCCCTTCCTGTGCTTGATCTCCGCCTCACCTGAAGCGAGGCCGCGCGGCCCCAGCACGATCTGGTAAGGAACGCCGATGAGGTCGGCGGTGGCGAACTTGGCGCCCGCCCCCTGGTCGCGGTCGTCATAGAGCACGTCGATGCCGGCGGCCGCGAGCTCCCCGTAGAGCTTCTCGCAGGCTGCGTCACACGCCGCATCGCCCGCCTTGAGATTGATCAGCATCGCCTCGAACGGCGCAACGCTCACCGGCCAGACGATGCCTGCCTCGTCGTGGTGCGCCTCGATGAGCGCGGCGGCAAGCCGGGACGGCCCGATGCCGTAGGAGCCCATGTGCACTGCCACTTCCTTGCCGTCCGGTCCCATGACCTTTGCGTTCATGGGTTCGGAATACTTGGTGCCGAAGTAGAAAATATGGCCGACCTCGATGCCGCGCGCCGAAACACGCTTTTCCTGCGGCACGCTGGCCTCGTATTCCGCCATGTCGACCATCTCCTCGGTCGCCGCATAGAGCGAGGTCCAGTCGTCGACGATGGGCTTGAGGTCGCCGCGGAAGTCCGTGTCCGGCCCGGGGATGGGCTTGTCGAGCAGGTCGCGGTGGCAGAAGACCGCGCTCTCGCCGGTGTCGGCGAGCACGATGAACTCATGGCTGAGGTCGCCGCCGATCGGGCCGGTGTCCGCGCGCATGGGAATGGCGGTCAGCCCCAGGCGGTGGAAGGTGCGCAGATACGCAACGAACATGCGCTCGTAGGCCTTGACCGCGCCGTCCTTGTCGAGATCGAAGGAATAGGCGTCCTTCATCAGGAACTCGCGCGCCCGCATGGTGCCGAAGCGCGGACGCACCTCGTCGCGGAACTTCCACTGGACGTGATAGAGATTGAGCGGCAGGTCCTTGTAGGACTTCACATAGGACCGGAAGATATCGGTGATCACTTCCTCGTTGGTGGGTCCGTAGAGGAACTCGCGCTCGTGCCGATCCTCGATGCGCAGCATCTCCTTGCCATAGGCGTCGTAGCGATCGCTCTCGCGCCAGAGCTCGGCCGACTGGATGGTGGGCATGAGGAGCTGGATGGCGCCGGAGCGGTTCTGCTCCTCCTCGACGATCCGCTGGATCTTCATCAGCACCTTGTAGCCGAGCGGTAGCCAGGAATAGAGGCCGGCGGCCTGTTGACGGATCATTCCAGCGCGCAGCATCAGCCGATGCGAGACGATCTCGGCCTCTTTCGGCACCTCGCGCAGCACGGGCAGAAAATAGCGGGAAAGGCGCATGGAAACTCCGTTCAGACTGGCGCGACTCAAGCGTTTTGCCGTCGCACAGTCAAATCGTACTCGTCCATCCGTTGCAAGCATGGAGGGCATGCAGATTCTGCGTGACAGCTTCACGACATGTTGTTAGGGTCGCGCGCAATAACACGAAGGTGGTTCCAAACCGCCGGACGCCGACAACGTCAAGGGAGGAGCGTTGGCCGCCGCTGCATAGCTGGCCTAAGACCAACGTATTGTCGCGCAACTCAATCAAGCAGGGCTTTCATGCCCTGCTTTTTTGTTTCCGGCGCCGAAAGTAATGCCGAGGAGAACCATGGCGAACGCCAACGATCTCAAACGGATAGCCCGGAATCTCGAAGGGACAATGCAAGCGCCGCATTTCGATCGGACCGCCTTTCGCGTCGCGCGCATCTACGCAACGCTTGCCGCGGACGAGCTGACCGTCAACCTCGCTTTCACGCCCGACGAGCAGGAGTTCAAGGTGATGATGGCGCCCGCTGCATTCGCTCCGGTTCCCAATGCCTGGGGCAAGCAGGGCTGGACGACGCTGACGCTCTCCGAGGTGGATGAAGCCGAGCTGCGCGCGGCCATCGAGATGGCGTGGCGGCATGCATTGCCGAAGCCGAAAACGTCACGAAGATCCTAGCTAGGACCAGTACGCGCGCAGGGTCGGGTTGGAGAGTCCCCAGAAGACCAGCGCCGTCAGCACGCAGGCCAGTATCGTCGTTGCAAGCAGCTTCGGCCACAGGCGCAGCAGTGCCGGCGCGCCGGGTTCCGTACCCGGCACCACCCTGCCCTCATCGATCTGGTTGTGCACCTTGAACGGCAGCACCATGAACAGGCACAGCCACCAGACGACGAAATAGATCGCGATGATCGAACCGATCTGCATTGAGCGAAATCACACCTTGTGTACGAAGACGGTGACGTTCGGCTTGCGGCCCCAGTAGGCGTTGACCTCGCCGCGGATGGCCTTGAAGAGGGCCGACTGCAATACCTCCGGATCGGCCCGGCGCTTGGGCGGCACGCTCTTCAGCGTGCCCTGGATCGTTTCTTCGACGAGCTCGGTCAGAGACTCGTCCTCCGTCTCGGGCAGCCCTTCGATCACGAGGTCAGGGCCCGAGACCAGGTCCCCGCTGCGGTTGACGCAGAGCGAGAGCACCACGTGGCCGCCGAAGGAAAGTCGACGCCGCCCCTTGACCCCGCTCTCCTCGGGAGTGCAGAGCACCAGCCCGTCGAGGTAGAGCTCACCGGCGCGCACCTCGGCCGGAAACGCCATGGGCTCGGGAAAGAGCCGCACGAGATCGCCGTTGCGCGCCTCGATGACGTCGGAGATGCCCTCCTCGCGCCCGAGCTTTGCGTGAGCCTGCAGATGCATCGCCTCGCCATGCACCGGCACGAGCACCTGCGGCTTGACCCATGAGTAGAGCTTACGCAGTTCGTCCCGGCGGGGGTGTCCGGTGACGTGCACCAGACCGTCCTTCTGGGTGACGACATCGATGCCCCGATCGATCAGCATGTTCTGGATGTCGATCACCTCGCGCTCATTGCCGGGTATGGCCCAGGAGGAGAAGATCACCCGGTCGCCGGCGTTGAGATCGATAACCGGATGTTCGCCCCGCGCAATGCGGGCGATCGCCGCACGCGGCTCGCCCTGGCTGCCGGTGCAGATGAGCACGCACTTGTCGCGAGGCACGGATTTGTACGCATCCTGGTCATGCAGCTTCGGCAGGCCCTCGAGCATGCCGAGCTCCTGAGCGATGCCCATGATGCGATGGAGCGAGCGTCCCGACATCACCACCTCGCGCCCGGCCTTCTGTGCCGCACGGACGATGGAGATCACCCGCCCCACATTGGAGGCGAAGGTCGTCAGCGCCACCCGATGCGGCGCTTCGGCGATCATGCCGGCGAGCGTGGCAGCGATATCGGCTTCCGAAGGGCTCTCGCCATCCTTCATCGCATTGGTCGAATCGCAGACGAGCGCCAGCGGCAGGTCGCTCTCGCTACCGATGCGTTGGAGCCGCGCGATATCCGTCGGCGGAGAAGCGACCGGCGTCGGATCGAGCTTCCAGTCGCCGGTATGCAGCACCCGCCCGACGGGCGTGGTGATGAGCAGGCCGTTCGATTCCGGGATCGAGTGGGCGACGTTGATCGCCTCGATGGTGAACGGCCCGACGGTAAAGGGCTTGCCCGGCCGCATGATTGTCACGTCGACATTCTCGACGATCCCGTCCCCGGCGCGCTTGGCCGCCAGCATGGCGGCGGTGAAGGGCGTTGCGAAGACCGGCTTGTCGAAGGCGGGCCAGAGATCGAGCGTCGCCCCGTAGTGGTCCTCGTGGCTGTGGGTGAGGACGAGCGCCAGCACGTCGTCCATCCGGTCCTCGAGAAACTCGGGATCGGCCATGATCAGCTCGATGCCCGGCAGGCTCGGGTCACCGAAGGTGACGCCGCAATCGACCACTATCCACTTGCGCGCATGCTCGGGACCGAACCCGTAGGCCCCCATGTTCATGCCGATTTCGCCCACGCCCCCGAGGGGCACGAAGACCAGCTCGTTCTGCTGCGTCTTTGCCATCATATCATTCCCAATACGGGCAGACGCGGCCGGGGCGACTCCCCCAATCTGCCGCGGTTCTGCTCCTTGTCGTCGGTCAGCTCCGGGCGCTGGCCGTTGCCCCAAAATGGACGTCGCCCGCCGTGATGGCGATGCGCCGCTCGTCGGCGGCGCGCACAACCAGGCGCCCGTCGTCGTCTATCGTTTCAAAGATGCCGCGCAGCACCTCGCCCTGATGGCTGACGGCCACCGGAGCGCCGATGCCGGCCGCCGCCGCTCGCCAATGCGCGAGCACATCCGCAATTCCACGTCCGTCGCGCCAAAGGCCGAACACATCGACCCAGGCATCGGACAAAGCTTCGAACACATCCGCCGCCGAACGCTCGACGCCGAGTTCGGCAAGGCTCGTCGCCGGATAGGGCACCTCCTTGGGCGAAGCGACGGCGTTGACGCCGAAGCCGACGGCGATCGCGTGGCGCCCGTCAGCGAGCTTTTGCGCTTCGAGCAGAATGCCGGCGAGCTTGGCGCCGTCCGCCAGCACGTCGTTCGGCCACTTGAGCGCGATCCGCGCCGACTTTCCTCCAGTAGAGCCATCCGCGCCGTCGATGCCGATGCGGACGGCCGCACCCGGCAGAATTTCACCAAGCGCCCGGTTGAGCGCCACCCCGGCAACGAACCCGAGCGTGGCGGTCGCCGCCGCATCGGCATCGGGCACGATGAGGAGCGTCGCGGCAAGGTTGCCATAGGGCGACGCCCACGGCCGGCCACGGCGCCCCCTGCCCGAGGTCTGTTGCAGCGCAGCGAACCAGAGGCCACCGGGATCGCCCGCCGCCGCGGCGGCAAGCGCCTCGCTATTGGTCGACCCGACGCGCTCGAACCCAACTAGCCGGTAGCCGGCGGCGCGGGCCTTCGCACCGAGGATGAAGCCGGTCACCTAGAGCAGGCTTCCAGCAGCCGTATGAGCCAGGCTCGCCAGCGGGCTACCGACGGTGAAGTAGTAGGTGACCAGCAGGAAGCCCGTGACGGCCATGATGACGTTAAGCTCGCCCGGCACCGCCTGGAAGCGCGCCACCGGCTCATCGAAGTACATGACCTTGACGACCCGCAGGTAGTAGAACGCCGACACTGCCGAGGCCAGGACGCCGATCACCGCCAGCACGAAAAGCTGCGCCTCGATGGCGGCAAGGAACACGTGCCATTTGGCGAAGAACCCGGCAAGCGGCGGCAGGCCGATGAGCGAGAACATCAGGATCGCCATGATGGCGGCAACGAACGGCCGTTCCTTGGAAAGGCCCGCCAGGTCGTCGATGTTTTCGACATATCCGTCGGCGGTGCGCAGCGACAGCAGACAGGCGAAGAGCCCGACGGTCATGGTGATGTAGATCGCCATATAGATGGAGACGCCCTCGATGCCGGCCGCGGTGCCCGAGGAGAGCCCGACGAGCGCGAAACCCACATGGCCGATCGATGAATAGGCGATGAGGCGCTTGAGCGAACGCTGCCCGATGGCGGCGAACGCGGCGAGCACCATCGAGGCGATGGAGAGGAAGATGATGATCTGCTGCCAGTCGCGGGTGATGGGTTCGAACGTATCCATGACGAGCCGCACCAGCAGCGCCATGGCGGCGACCTTGGGCGCGGTGGCGAAGAACGCAGTGACCGGGGTCGGCGCGCCTTCATAGACGTCCGGCGTCCACATGTGGAACGGCACGGCCGATATCTTGAAAGCGATGCCCGCGAGCAGGAACACCACACCGAAGATGAGGCCGATGGAGCGGCCCTCGTTGGCGATGGCGACGACGATCTCCTGCAGGTTCGTGTGGCCGGTGAAACCGTAGATCAGCGAAGCGCCGTAGAGCAGCATGCCCGAGGAGAGCGCGCCCAGCACGAAGTACTTGAGACCCGCTTCCGAGGCGCGTGCGTCGTCGCGCTTGATGGCGGCGACGACATAGAGCGAGAGCGACTGCAGCTCGAGCCCGACGTAGAGGCTCATCAGGTCGTTGGCCGAGACCATGGTCATCATGCCGAGCGTCGCCATGAGCGCCAGCACGGAATACTCGTACTTGTGCACCCCGTTCTCGGCCGCGTTGGAGAACGACAGGACAATCGCCAGAGCCGAGCCGCCGATCACCAGGGCCTTCATGTACCGGGAGAAGCTGTCGGAGATGAAGACGCCGTTGAACAGAACGCCGTCGGCACCCTGGAACACGACCAGGAAGCCGGCAATGGCGAGAACGACGACGGCCCCGATGGTGACGAGCGCCGACCGTTCCTTGTTGACCACGACTCCCACGAGCAGCAGCACGAGCGCGGCGAGCGCGAGGAACATCTCGGGATAGGCTGGAGCCAGGCTCGCGAAGCTGGTGACGTCCGAGTTCATGGCGACTCCTAGTGGGCAGCAGCCGCGACGACGGGCTCAGCCTCGAGCCCGACAGCAGCGGAATAGTGGGCGACCAGGGCATCGACCGCACCCGCGGTCGTGTCGAGGATGGGCGCCGGGTAGAAACCGAAGACGATGGTCAGGACGATCAGCGGATAGAGCACCACCTTCTCCTTGAAGGAGAGATCGAGGATGCCCCTCAGTGAATCCTTGGTCAGCGCGCCGAAGATCACCCGGCGATAGAGCCAGAGCGCATAGCACGCCGAGAAGATCACGCCGAACGCCGCGCCGAACGCGACCCAGGTGTTGACCTGGAACACACCGATCAGCGTCAGGAACTCACCCACGAACCCGGACGTGCCTGGCAGTCCGACGTTTGCCATGGTGAAGACCATGAAGGCGAAAGCATAGCGCGGCATGCGTTCGACGAGCCCGCCATAGGCGGCGATGTCACGCGTGTGCATGCGATCGTAGATGACACCGACGCAGAGGAAGAGCGCACCCGAAACCAGGCCATGCGAGATCATCTGGAAGATGGCGCCCTGGATACCGAGCGCATTGCCCGCGAAGATGCCCATGGTGACGAACCCCATGTGCGCCACGGACGAATAGGCGATGAGCTTCTTGACGTCCTCCTGCACCAGGGCGACGAGCGAGGTGATGATGATCGCGGCGACCGAGAGCAGGAAGACGAAATTGGCGAACTGGGCCGAGGCGTCCGGGAACATGGGCAGCGAGAAGCGCAGAAACCCGTAGCCGCCGAGCTTCAGGAGGATCGCCGCCAGGATCACCGAGCCGGCGGTCGGCGCCTCGACGTGCGCCTCCGGCAGCCAGCGGTGGAACGGCCACATCGGCATCTTGACCGCAAAGGACGCAAAGAACGCCAGCCACAGCCACACCTGCATCTCGGGCGGGAACGGGTGGTTGAGCAGCCGCGTGATATCGGTCGTGCCCGCGTTCCAGTACATGGCCATCATGGCCAGCAGCATCAGCACCGAGCCGACGAAGGTGTAGAAGAAGAACTTGTAGCTCGCCTGGATGCGGCGCTTGCCGCCCCAGATGCCGATGATCAGGAACATCGGCAGGAGCGTGCCCTCGAAGAACACGTAGAACATGGCGAGGTCGAGGGTGACGAAGACGCCGATCATCAGCGTTTCGAGCACCAGGAACACGATCATGTATTCCTTGACCCGGCTCTCGACCGAATCCCAGCTCGAGATGACGACGATCGGCATCAGCAGCGCCGAAAGCACCACGAAGAGCACCGAGATCCCGTCGACGCCCACCCGGTAGCCGATGTTGTCGCCGATCCAGGCATGGTTGACCACGAACTGGAAGCCCGGGTTCGACGGATCGAACGCGGCCCAGAGCACCAGCGAGAGAGCCAGCACCACCAGCGTCGTCACCAGAGCGATCCAGCGCGAGAGGTTGGCGGTGTTGCCCTGCCCTGCCGGCACGAGAAGGATCGCCGCCGCCCCAAGGAGCGGCAGGAAGGTGAGAAGGGAAAGGATGGAATTCTCGAAGGTCATCAAAGCAGTCCCCCGGCGACGATCGCCCAGGTGAGGATGGCCGCAACGCCGATGAGCATGGCGAAGGCATAGTGGTAGAGATAGCCGGACTGAAGCCGGACGACCCAGGACGTGACGTGCTGCACCTGGCGACCGAGACCCTCGGTGAGCTTGCCGTCGATCAGCCAGTCATCGAACCCGCGCCAGAAGGCGCGCCCGATCCAGAGGGCCGGCTTGACGAAGATCCGATCGTAGAGCTCGTCGAAGTACCACTTGTTCAGGAGGAACCTGTAGAGCCCCGGATTGCGCTCGGCCAGTTGCCTGGGCGTTTCCGGATCGCGGATGTACATGTACCAGGCCGTCACGAACCCGACGATCATCGCAACGGTCGCCGACCACTTGACCCAGGTGGGCACGTGGTGGGCTGCATCGATGATGTCGTGGTCGACGAAGATCGAGCCGGCGAAGAAGTGCTCGATGTGTTCGACCTCGTGGAAGAACATGCCGTAGAAGACGACGCCCGACAGCACCGCGCCGATGGCGAGCACATAAAGCGGGATCAACATGACGTTGGGCGACTCGTGCGCGTTGTCATAGGCGCTGCCGTGGTGATGACCATGGCCATGATCGGCGCGATCCTCGAGCGGCTCGTCATGCGTCTCGTGTGCGTCATGGTGCGCATCGTGCCCATGCGCGGCCGGACGCGGCGACCCATGGAACGTGAGGTGGACGAGACGCCAGGAGTAGAAGCTCGTCATCAGCGCAGCGATCACCAGCATCCAGAAGGCGAACGAGCCGAGCGTCCCGCCATAGGCATAGGCGCTCTCGATGATCGCGTCCTTGGAGAAGAAGCCGGCGAAACCGAAGTTGGTGCCCGGAATGCCGACGCCTGTCAGCGCCAGCGTCCCGATCATCATCATCCAATAGGTGACGGGAATCTTGTTCCGCAGACCGCCCATGTTGCGCATATCCTGCTCGTGGTGCATCGCGTGGATGACCGAGCCAGCGCCGAGGAACAGCAGCGCCTTGAAGAAGGCGTGGGTGAAGAGGTGGAAGATGCCGGCCGAATAGGCCCCGACCCCGAGCCCGACGAACATGTAGCCGAGCTGCGAGCAGGTCGAATAGGCGATGACGCGCTTGATGTCGTTTTGGACGAGACCGACGGTCGCAGCGAAGAAAGCCGTGATCGCACCGATAGCGATAACGACCATCAGGGCGCCCTGCGAGGTCTCGAACAGCGGCGACAGGCGCGCCACCATGAAGACGCCGGCCGTGACCATGGTCGCGGCATGGATGAGCGCCGAAACCGGCGTCGGGCCTTCCATGGCGTCCGGCAACCAGGTGTGCAGCAGGAACTGCGCCGACTTGCCCATGGCGCCCATGAAGAGCAGCAGGCAGACGACGGTCATCGCGTGGAAATCCCACGACAGGAAGCGGATGGTCGCGTCAGCCGCCTCGGGCGCAGCGTGGAAGGCGCCGTCGAAGTCGATATGGCCGAGCACCATGAAGGCGGCGAAGATGCCGAGGGCAAAGCCGAAGTCGCCGACGCGGTTGACGACGAACGCCTTTATTGCCGCCGCATTGGCCGACGGGCGCGTGTACCAGAAACCGATGAGCAGATAGGAGGCCAGACCCACGCCTTCCCAGCCGAAGAACATCTGCAGGAAGTTGTCGGCGGTCACCAGCATCAGCATGGCGAAGGTGAAGAGCGAGAGATAGGCGAAGAACCGGCTACGATGCGGATCATCGGCCATATAGCCGATGGAATAGACGTGGACGAGGCTCGAGACCGTCGTCACGACGACGAGCATGATCGCAGTCAGCGTGTCGACGCGCAGGATCCAGCGCAGATCCATGTCGCCGACCTGGATCCAGCGCATGACCTCGACCTTGAGGACCGCGCCGTGGCTGGCTTCATCGACGACAGCACCGACCAGCCCATCGCCAAAGGCGACGGGGTAGAAGACGACCCACGAGAGCACCGCCGAAACGATCAGCAGGCCCGTGGTGATGAGCTCGCTGGTGCGGTGGCCGATGGAGCGGCCGAGCAGCCCTGCGACGAGCGCCCCGATGAGGGGCAGAAAGACAATCGCTTGAATCATGGCGGGTGCCCTAGCCCTTCATCATGTTGACGTCGTCGACCGCGATGGAGCCGCGGTTGCGGTAGAAGATCACGAGGATGGCAAGGCCGATGGCTGCCTCCGCCGCCGCGACCGTCAGAATCATCAGCGCGAAGACCTGCCCCTGAAGGTCCCCGAGCTGGGCCGAGAACGCGACGAGGTTGAGATTGACCGCCAGAAGGATCAGCTCGACCGACATCAGGATGATGATGACGTTCTTGCGATTGAGGAAGATCCCGAAGACGCCGAGCGTGAACAGGATTGCCGCTACGGTCAGGTAATGACCGAGCCCGATTCCCAAGCCCATTTCCATGCTCCCCTTATAGCCCCTGCCCGCTCTTGACCTTGACGACCTGCAAGGTCTCGCTCCGTTTCCTGCCGACCTGCACCGCCGGATCCTGCCGCTTGACGCCGGCCTTGTGGCGCAGCGTCAGCACGATCGCGCCGATCATGGCGACCAGCAGCACCGCGCCCGCCGCCTGGAAGAGATAGACGTAGCGCGTGTACATGATCTGCCCGAGCGCGCGCGTGTTCTCTATTCCGCCGTCGATCGGCACCACGGCCGATCCGGCGACTTCCGGGGACACCACGAAGCTGCCGGCGACCAGCAGCAGCTCGAGCAGCAGCACGATCCCCACGAGCACGCCGACCGGCGCATATTGCAGCATGCCCGAGCGCATCTCGGCGAAATCGACGTCGAGCATCATCACCACGAAAAGAAACAGCACCGCGACCGCGCCGACATAGACGACCACGAGGATCAGCGCCAGGAACTCCGCACCCGCCAACAGGAACAGTCCCGCCGCGTTGACGAAGGTGAGGATGAGGAAGAGCACCGAATGCACGGGGTTGCGCGACGCGATGACCATCAGCGCCGAGGCAACCGCCACGATCGAGAACACATAGAAAAAGAACAGCGGAAGGGTCATCCTCTTCCCTCTTTAGCGGTAGGGCGCGTCGGCGGCGAGGTTCGCCGCAATCTCACGCTCCCAACGGTCGCCGTTGGCCAGGAGCTTCTGCTTGTCGAAGTAGAGCTCCTCGCGGGTTTCGGTGGCGAACTCGAAGTTCGGGCCTTCGACGATGGCATCAACCGGGCAGGCTTCCTGGCAGAAGCCGCAATAGATGCACTTGACCATGTCGATGTCGTAGCGGACCGTGCGGCGCGTGCCATCGTTCTGGCGGGGACCGGCCTCGATGGTGATGGCCTGCGCCGGGCAGATCGCTTCGCACAGTTTGCAGGCGATGCACCTCTCTTCCCCGTTGGGATAGCGGCGCAGCGCATGCTCGCCGCGGAAGCGCGGGCTGACCGGCCCCTTCTCGAACGGATAGTTGATGGTGGGCTTCGGCGAGAAGAAGTAGCGCATGGCGAGGAAGAACGCCGAGACGAACTCCTTCAAGAGCAGCGAATTGACGAACTGGGCGGCGCGCATCAGACGACTCCTCCGTGCCAGCCCCAGCCGGTGAGCTTGAGCACGAATGCCACGACGAAGATCATCACCAGCGAAATGGGCAGGAACACCTTCCAGCCCAGCCGCATGAGCTGGTCGTAGCGATAGCGGGGAACGATGGCCTTGGTCATGGCGAACATGAAAAAGACCAGCGAGAGCTTGAGGACGAACCAGAACGCCCCCGGCAGCCAGGTGAAAGGCGGCAGGTCGATCGGCGCGGCCCATCCGCCGAGGAACAGAATGGTGGTCAGCGCGCACATCAACAGGATCGCGATGTACTCGCCCAGCATGAACAGCATGTACTGGGTCGACGAGTACTCGACCATGAAGCCGGCGACGAGCTCGGATTCACCTTCCGGCAGGTCGAAGGGCGGCCGGTTCGTCTCGGCGAGCGCCGAGATGAAGAAGATGACGAACATCGGGAAGAGCGGCAGCCAGAACCAGTTGAGGAACGACAGCCACGGCAGACCGATGGCGTGGGCAAGCCCCATCTCCTGCTGAGCCATGACGATATGGGTCAGGTTCAGCGACCCGACGCAGAGCAGCACCGTCACGATGACGAAGCCGATGGAAACTTCATAGGAGACCATCTGCGCGGCCGAGCGCAGCGCGCCGAGGAACGGATACTTCGAGTTCGACGCCCAACCGGCCATGATGACGCCGTAAACGCCGAGCGAGGATATGGCGAAGATGTAGAGGACGCCGACATTGATGTTGGCAAGCGCCCACCCGGCATCGAGCGGCACCACGGCCCAAGCAGAAAGCGCCAACAGCGCCGTGATGAACGGAGCGAGGAGGAAGAGCGACTTGTCGGCGCCAGCCGGAATGATCGGCTCCTTGAAGACGAACTTCAAAAGGTCGGCGAACGACTGCAACAGGCCGAACGGGCCGACGACGTTGGGGCCGCGACGGATCTGCACCGCCGCCCAGACCTTGCGGTCGGCGAGCAGGATGAATGCCGTGAAGACCAGCAGGGCGACGAGCAGCAGCAGCGCCTTATAGATGAAGCCGACCTGCTCCCCCCAGCCGAGGACCGGGATGCCGAGCAGATAGTCGAGCGCGGCGAGAATGAAATCCATGTCCGTCCCCTACTCCGCTGCCTGCCGCTGGCCGGCAGCGAGCGCGGCGCTTTCGCCCATGGTGGCCGAGGCCCGCGCGATCGGATTGGTGAGATAGAAGTCGCTGACCGGCGAAGCGAACGGAGCCGCCTTGGTCTTGGTGGCGGCCTTCGCGAGCTTTGCGATATCGGCGACATTACCGGGGGTGATCTGATCGATGCGCGCCAGGTGCGGGAACTCCGCATAGATCGCGGCACGCAGTTGGCCCAGCGAATTGAACGGCAGTGGCTGGCCGATGACGGCGGAAAGCGCACGGATGATCGCCCAGTCTTCCTTGGCGTCGCCCGGCGGGAAGACGGCGCGGTTGGTCATCTGCACCCGGCCTTCCGTGTTGACGTAAGTGCCGCTCTTTTCCGTATAGGTCGCGGCCGGCAGGATGACGTCGGCGCGGTGCGCGCCGGCATCGCCATGGGTGCCGATATAGACGACGAAGGCCTTCCCCATGGCCGACATGTCGTATTCGTCTGCGCCGAGCAGGAACAGCACGTCGAGCTCGCCCTTGCCGGCGAGGGCGATCTGATCGGCCGAGCAGACGCCCCCGTCATGCGGCACGAAGCCGATATCGAGGCCGCCGACGCGGCTTGCCGCGTTGTGCAGGAAGGCAAAGCCATTCCAGCCCTCGGCGATGTTGGCGCCGGACGTCGCGAGCTTGGCGGCGAGCGCGATGACGTCCCGGCCGACCTGCTTGCCGAGCCGGGCATGCGAAACCGCGCCCTCGCCGACGATCACCAGCGGCTTGGTCGCATTGGCCAGCACTTCGGCAAAGTTGGTCTTGCCGGCGGCGAGGTCGGCGAGCGTCTCGTAGCCTTCGCCCAGATAATCGTAGGAATAGGTGAGGTCCGCCGCCTCGCCGATGACGGCGATCGGCACGTTCTTGGCGCGCCAGGCCTTGCGGATGCGCGCATTGAGCACGGCCGCCTCGCGGCGCGGATTGGCGCCGATGATGAGAATGGCGTCGGCTTCCTCGATCCCGGCGATGGTCGGGTTGAAGACATAAGCCGAACGCGGCATCGTAGGATCGATGCCCGACATCGCCGGACGCACGTCCGTCATGCCCGAGCCGAGCGAGGCCAGCAGGCCCTTGAGCGCATACATCTCCTCGACGGCGGCAAGATCGCCGGCGATGGCGCCGACCTTGTTACCCGCCTTCTTGATGCGCGCGGCAACCGTCGAGAATGCTTCTTCCCAGGTCGCCGCCTGAAGCTTGCCGCCCTTGCGGACATAAGGCCGGTCGAGACGCTGGCTGCGCAGCCCGTCCCAGACGAAGCGGGTCTTGTCCGAAATCCATTCCTCGTTGATCGCATCGTTGACGCGCGGCAGGAAGCGCATGACTTCGCGGCCGCGGCTGTCGACGCGGATGTTGGAGCCGACGGCGTCCATCACGTCGATGGATTCGGTCTTGTTGAGCTCCCACGGACGCGCCTGGAAGGCGTAGGGCTTGCTGGTCAGCGCGCCGACCGGGCAAAGATCGATGACGTTGCCCTGCAGTTCGCTCGTCAGCGCCCGCTCGAGGTACGAGGTGATCTCGGCATCCTCGCCGCGCCCGACGAGACCCATTTCCGAAATGCCGGCGACCTCGGTGGTGAAACGCACGCAGCGGGTGCAGTGGATGCAGCGGGTCATGGTGGTCTTGACCAACGGCCCGAGATACTTGTCCTCGACGGCGCGCTTGTTCTCGGAATAGCGCGAACCCGAGACGCCATAGGCCATCGCCTGGTCCTGCAGGTCGCACTCGCCGCCCTGGTCGCAGATCGGGCAATCGAGCGGATGGTTGATCAGCAGGAATTCCATCACGCCTTCGCGGGCCTTCTTGACCATGGGCGTGTTGGTGAACATCTCCGGCGGCTCGCCGTTCGGGCCCGGACGCAGGTCCTTGACCGACATGGCGCAGGACGCCTGGGGCTTGGGCGGCCCGCCCTTTACTTCGACCAGGCACATGCGGCAATTGCCTGCGACCGACAGGCGCTCGTGGTAGCAGAAGCGCGGAATCTCAGCGCCCGCAGCCTCGGCCGCCTGCATCAGCGTGAAATAGTCCGGCACTTCGACGAGTTGGCCGTCGACTTTAATCTGAGCCATCAGCTTTACTCCGCCGCGATCGAGGGCACGGCGCCCTCGGAGGTGGAATTGTAGGTGTAGCCGTCGATCCGCTCTTCGATGACGTGGCGGAAGTTGCGGATGAGGCCCTGGATCGGCCAGGCCGCCGCGTCGCCGAGCGCGCAGATGGTGTGGCCTTCGACCTGCTTGGTCACCTCGAACAGCATGTCGATCTCGCGCTTCTGCGCGCGGCCCTCGACCATGCGCTCCATGACGCGCATCATCCAGCCCGTACCTTCCCGGCACGGCGTGCACTGGCCGCAGCTCTCGTGCTTGTAGAAGGCCGAGAGGCGCCAGATCGCGCGGATGATGTCGGTCGACTTGTCCATGACGATGACGGCTGCGGTTCCGAGCGAAGACCCGACTTCACGAAGCCCGTCGAAGTCCATGACTGCGTTGCGGATTTTCTCGCCCGGCACGCAGGGCACCGACGCGCCGCCTGGAATGACGGCGAGCAGATTGTCCCAGCCGCCGCGGATGCCGCCGCAATGCTTCTCGATGATCTCCTCGAAGGTGACGCCCATGGCCTCCTCGAAGGTCGCCGGCGCGTTCACATGGCCCGAGACGCACATCAGCTTCGTGCCGGTGTTGTTCGCACGCCCGATCGAGGCGAACCAGGCGCCCGAGCGGCGCAGGATTTCCGGCACCACGGCGATCGACTCGACGTTGTTGACCGTCGTCGGGTTGCCGTAGACGCCCATGCCCGCCGGGAACGGCGGCTTGAGGCGCGGTTGGCCCTTCTTGCCCTCGAGCGATTCCATCAGCGCCGTTTCCTCGCCGCAGATGTAGGCGCCGGCGCCGTGATGGACGATGATGTCGAGGTCCCAGCCGTGGATGTTGTCCTTGCCGATCAGCTTGGCGTCATAGGCCTCCTGCACGGCATGCTCGAGGCGCTGCCGCTCGCGGATGAACTCGCCCCGCACATAGATGAAGGCCAGGTGCGCATCCATGGCGCGGGCGGCCAGCAGGCAACCCTCGACCAGATGGTGCGGATCGTGTCGCAGGATCTCGCGATCCTTGCAGGTGCCGGGCTCGGATTCGTCGGCATTGACCAGCAGATAGTGCGGACGGCCGTCCGAGACCTTGGGCATGAAGGTCCACTTCAGCGCCGTGGGGAACCCTGCCCCGCCGCGTCCCCTGAGGCCGGAGGCCTTGACCTCGTTGGTGATCCAATCACGCCCCTGATCGATGAACTCACGGGTGCCGGCCCAGGCGCCGCGCTTGCGCGCGCCCGCCAGCGTCCAGTCGCCCTGGCCGTAGAGATTGGTGAAGATACGATCTTTGTCGGCGAGCATGATCAATCGTCCCGCTTGCGCAAATAGCTGATCCAGGCGACGGCACCGATGACGGCGCCGCCGATGACGAGCAAGAACGGCTCGAGATCAAACCCCGTGCCGCTCGCCAACCCGAAGGCGATGGCAAGGCCGACGACCACGAACGCGACGCCCATGGCGTAGTCCTTGGCGGTGAGCTTGCCGAATGCGATTTTTTGGCCTGCCATTTAGCGGGGATCCTTTCCGAAGACCTTGCGGTACTCCTCCACCCCGCCCTTGGCGAGCGCCTTGGCCTGCTTGATCCACTCGTCGCGCTCGATGCGGCCCCGGAAATTGAGCACGGCATCGACGCGCGCGATATCGGCCTTCTTGAACGCGGCGACCTGGGCATACTTGGTGATGCCGAGCGCGTTGAGCTTGCCTTCCAGCACCGGGCCGACACCCGAAATGAGCTTCAGATCGTCCCTGGGGCCGACCGGAGCATCGAAGAGAGGCGCAACGCCGCCCTTTTCGGCGGTCGGGCTGACTTCATTGGGAGCAGCGCCCTTCACCTTGCGGACGGAAGTTTTGGCCGTTCCGGCGGAAGCGGCGCTTTCGGACCGCTTGCCCGGCGCTTTGCCGGTATCGACCTTGCCGCCCTCGGCTTCGGCTCCGACAGCGCCTTCGCGCATGGCGGTATTCGGCTTGCCGTTGGCCTTCGCCTCGACATTGGCCTGCCGCCGTTCGCTCTCGGCCTTGGCCTGCGAGACCTTGGCGCCCTTGCCTGCAGGCTCCTTGAGAGCCGGAGCGGCTTCCGCGGATACATCCTTGGGCTTGGCAGCCGTAGTCGGCGCCTGGGGAGCCGCAGGCGCTGCAGCGGGAGCCGCTGGTGCGGCGGGAGCTTCGGGCGCAGGGGGCGGAACGAACTTCTCACGCTTGGCGGTCGGCTCTTCGAGCAGATTCGTGCGCCCACCAATCGCCGCCGAGTTGTGCCGGTCGATCTGCGTGCCCGGTGTGACGGTATCGCCCTTGCCGGCGGCGAAAGCGTCGATGATCTCCTCGAGCCGTTCCGGCGTCAGGTCCTCATAGGTATCCTGGAAGATCGCCACCATCGGCGCGTTGACGCAAGCGCCAAGGCACTCGACCTCTTCCCAGGAGAGCGTGCCATCCTCATTGGTATGGTGCGCTTCCGGATGGATCTTCTTCTGGCAGACCGAACGCAGGTCCTCGGCGCCGCGCAGCATGCACGGCGTCGTGCCGCACACCTGGATATGGGCGCGCGTGCCGACAGGCTGCAGCTGGAACTGGGTGTAGAAGGTCGCGACCTCGAGCACGCGGATGTAGGGCATGTCGAGCATGGCGGCGATCTTCTCGATCGCGGCGCGGCTGATCCAGCCTTCCTGCTCCTGCGCACGCATCAGCAGCGGAATGACCGCCGACTGCTGCCGGCCGACCGGATAGAGCGCGATGCGCTTTTCCGCCCAGGCGAAATTGTCGTTGTTGAAGGCAAACTCGGCCGGCTGGACCGAATCTTCTGCAAGGCGACGCGCAACCATCAGCGATCAACCTCTCCGAACACGATATCGAGCGAACCCAGGATTGCCGCGACGTCGGCCAGCATGTGGCCGCGGCAGAGGTAATCCATGGCCTGCAGATGGGCAAAGCCGGGAGCCCGTATCTTGCAGCGATAGGGCTTGTTGGTGCCGTCCGATACGAGATAGACGCCAAACTCGCCCTTCGGCGCTTCGACGGCCGCATAGACCTCGCCGGCCGGCACCTTGTAGCCCTCGGTATAGAGCTTGAAGTGGTGGATGAGCGCCTCCATCGAGCGCTTCATCTCGCCACGGCTCGGCGGCACCACCTTGCCGTCGAGCGAGGAGACCGGCCCCTTGCCTTCCGGCGCATTCAGCTTGGCGATGCACTGCTTCATGATGCGATTGGCCTGGCGCATCTCTTCCATGCGCACCAGGTACCGGTCGTAGCAGTCGCCGTTCTTGCCGACGGGGATATCGAAGTCCATCTCGTCGTAGCATTCGTAGGGCTGGGCCTTGCGCAAGTCCCAGGCTGCGCCCGACCCGCGCACCATGACGCCCGAGAAACCGAACCCCCACGCGTCCTCCAGCGGCACGACGCCGATGTCGACGTTGCGCTGCTTGAAGATGCGGTTTTCGGTCAAGAGCCGATCGATGTCGTCGAGGGCCTTCGGAAACTCGTCGCAGAAGACGTCGATATCGTCGATCAGCGCCTGCGGCAGGTCCTGGTGCACGCCGCCCGGCCGGAAATAGGCCGCGTGCATGCGCGCGCCGGACGCGCGTTCATAGAAGACCATCAGCTTCTCGCGCTGCTCGAACCCCCAGAGCGGCGGGGTGAGCGCGCCGATATCCATGGCCTGCGTCGTCACGTTCATCAGGTGCGCCAGCAGCCGCCCGATCTCGCAATAGAGCACGCGGATGAGCTGGCCGCGCCGCGGCACCTCGATATTGAGAAGCTTTTCGACGGCAAGCGCGAAGGCATGTTCCTGGTTCATCGGCGCGACGTAGTCGAGCCGGTCGAAATACGGAATGGCCTGCAGGTAGGTCTTGTACTCGATAAGCTTTTCGGTGCCGCGGTGGAGAAGCCCCACATGCGGATCGACGCGCTCGACCAGTTCCCCGTCGAGCTCGAGGATAAGGCGCAGCACCCCGTGCGCCGAAGGGTGCACCGGGCCGAAATTGATCGTGAAATTGCGGACTTCGACTTCGGACATTACTGCTTCGCCTTCTCGTCGCCCGGCAGCACGTAGTCCGTGCCTTCCCACGGCGACAGGTAATCGAACGAACGGAATTCCTGCGTCAGCTTGACCGGCTGGTAGACGACGCGCTTGCGCTCTTCGTCGTAGCGCACCTCGACGAACCCGGTGAGTGGAAAGTCCTTGCGTAGCGGATGCCCATCGAACCCATAGTCGGTGAGGATCCGGCGCAGGTCCGGGTGACCGGAGAACAGCACGCCGTAGAGGTCATAGGTTTCGCGCTCGAACCAGTTGGCACCGGGGAAGACGCCGGTGATGCTCGGTACGGGCTCGATATCGTCCGCCTCGAGCTTGACGCGAATGCGCTGGTTCAGATGCGGGCTGAGGAAGTGATAGACCACGTCGAAGCGCCGCTCGCGCTCGGGATAGTCCGCACCGCAAACATCGACGAAGCTGATGAACCGACACGATGGATCGTCGCGAAGAAACGCAGCGACCTCGACGATCGAATCGCGCGCGACGGTCACCGTCAACTCGCCGAAAGCCAACTCGTGCGACACCACGACCTCCCCCAGCGAACGCGCGATGTGTTCGCCAAGTTCAGCCAGCGGCTCGACTTGAATGATCTCGTCCATGGCTTGCCGCCCTATCTCTCGATGGTGCCGTCGCGGCGAATCTTCTTTTGCAGCAGAAGGATGCCATATAGCAGAGCCTCGGCAGTCGGCGGACAGCCCGGCACGTAGATGTCAACCGGCAGCACGCGATCGCATCCACGCACCACCGAATAGGAATAGTGGTAGTACCCTCCGCCATTGGCGCAGCTGCCCATCGAAATGACGTAGCGCGGCTCGGGCATCTGGTCGTAGACCTTGCGCAGGGCCGGCGCCATCTTGTTGGTGAGCGTGCCCGCAACGATCAGCACGTCCGACTGACGCGGAGAAGCGCGCGGCGCGGTGCCGAATCGCTCGATGTCATAGCGCGGCATGGACATCTGCATCATCTCGACCGCGCAGCATGCAAGACCCGTCTGCATCCACATGAGCGAGCCCGTGCGCGCCCAGGTGATGAGCTGCGAGACGGTCGTGACGAGAAAACCCTTGTCGGCGAGCTCGTCGCTGACGCCGGTGAAGAACGGATCGTCGGCGCCGACCGCCTTGCCGGTGCGCGGATCGAGAGCGCCGGTCGGACGCGGTGCAACCAGCACGCCGTTGTCCTGGCTCAATCCCATTCCAGAGCTCCTTTACGCCACTCGTAGATGAACCCGACCGTCAGCACGAGCAGGAAGATGATCATCGACCAGAAGCCGAACCAGCCCACGTCGTGGAACGCCACCGCCCACGGAAAGAGGAATGCCACTTCCAGGTCGAAAATGATGAAGAGGATCGACACCAGATAGAATCGGACATCCACCTTCATGCGCGCGTCGTCGAAGGCATCAAAGCCCGCCTCGAACGCGGAAACCTTCTCCGGGTCGGGATTCTTGACGGCGACGAGGAAGGGGGCGACGAGAAGCGCCAAACCAATCACGCCGGCGAGGCCAATGAAGACAGCGATCGGCAAATATTCGCTGAGCAAATCAGTCATGCGGCAGCCTGTGTTCCGTGCCGGCCGGGGGCGGCCGGGTCGCGCGGGCGCACAGGCGATTGGGGCCCCCTGCACCGACGCGGTGTTGATGGGTAGGGCCTATACCTTCCCCGGCATCGTTTCAAGGGAAAGAAAATATGACCATAAACATCATCTATAGAGGATTCCACCACCTGCCGGACGGTCGCGGATGAGCACGCCGCACCCTGCGCCGCACGGCAGCAAAAGCCTTCGATGGTTCGCTGCTGGAAGGGCCTGAAAAACGAAAAAGGCCCCGCACTCGCGAGGCCTTTTGCGGCTCCAACAAAACGGCGAACCGTTGCCGGTTCGCCGAATTGAGAGCAAGACGTTGCCCGGACTATCAAGCCCGGGCAGCTTGACGTGTCGCCCGCTTAGAAGTGGTAGAACACGCCAACGGTCGCCTTGGCGGCGTCGAAGAAGTCGTCGTCCGAAACGAGCGGCAGGTTGCCGTCGTCGAAGTCGCCGATGCCGAGCACTTCGCCACGCAGCGAGATGTTCTGGGTGACGGCGAACTCGACGCCAGCGCCGAGAGCGTAAACCATTTCGCTTTCGTCGTTGGCGAAGATCGAGCCAACACCACCAGCGGCGTAGACGAGGACCTGATCGGTCACGACCGCACCGACGCGGCCGAGAGCCAGAACGAGACCGGCGTCTTCGTCATTGCCCCAGATGTAGTCGGCCTGGATCTCGATACCGACGAGGATAGGGTCGACCGGGATGAAGTTGGCACCGACGATACCGCCGACAACGCCGTAGGTCTCGTCGTCATAGAAGAAGCCGCCGAGCTCGACACCGGTGTAGAGACCTTCCCAGCTGAAAGCAGCGGGGGCGGTGTAGACCGGCTCGGGCGTGGTCGGCACGAAAAGATCGGCAGCCTGGGCTCCCGAGGCCATCAGCGCGGCAGCAGCAACGCCGAGGGTGAGCGAACGTACAAACATATCTTGCACTCCTAGTAGAGTTAACCGTAGTCGGACTGATAAATGCCTCAGCCCTTATCGACTGACAACCCCGTTCTACCCCAAATTGGGCAGTGCGGATAAGAATTGATGACCATTTGAGGGTGAGTGTTGCGCGAAGGTCGCGCTACTGGCCCAATTTGAGACACAATTGAATAAAATTGCGCGCTTCTGCGGGTTTGGAGGGGTTGCATGGGGCGCGAATCCGTTCGAATCGCGCCCGATCTCCCGCCCCTAGAAGTGGTAGCTCGCGCCCAGCGTGAACTGATTCCTGTCCTCCCCGTCGGTCGTCGCCGGGAAGCCGTGAAGATACTGCGCGCGGAAGGAGACGCTGTCGTTGAGCATCAGCTCGACACCCGCGCCCATGAGGTAGTCCTCCGCATCCGGTGCGCCCAGGTCGATGCCGTAGCCGCCCGCCGCATAGATGGCGACGTCGTCGTTGACGATGAGCCCCGCGCGCCCGAGGATCTGTCCATAACTGCTTTCGCCGACGTCTCCGGCCAGACCTTGCACGGTCACTTCCGCGCCCACCAGATAGAAGTCGAATGCGAGGTTTACCCCCGCGCCCACACCCAGGCCGTATTGCGTACCCCTGTCGGCGCCGGTCTGCACGCCCGTGAAGATGCCGGCATAAAAGCCCGACCAGTCATAGGCGGGCACGTCGTGAACGGGAACAGCGGCAACCGGGGCGGTCGAGGTCGATACGGTCAGGACATCGCTGGCAAACGCGCCGCCCATGGTCAGGGCGGTGGCGAGAACGGCCAGAACTGTCGTGCCGGTCATGCGCATCGCGGTCCCTCTTGTCTCCGGTTCGGCGCACGACGCATTGGTGCATCGCATGCCCGACCGGGTCCAAGTCCCTAGCCGATGTTCGCACAGGAAGCCGCCCCGCGCCAACATGGCAAATTCTCACAAGGTTATGAGGACGAAATTGGGAGCCGGGCGGGCCAAAACAAGGCGCGTGGCACCAGGAGTGATTTCTAACTCTTGAGCGGGATGACGCGGCCCGTCTGTTCCACCGGCGCGGCGGCCCCCTCCCCCCGCTGCCGGCGCGGGCCGACGGCGCGGGCCAGTTCAGCACATTGCACTGCCGCCGCCTCGACGCGCGCGAGGATAGCCGGGTCGGCGACCTCGTCGTCCTGGAAGCTGGCGTCCTCCGCATAGACCGCCGTCGGAATGGTGAGGGCCGAGAAGAACCCGAACAGCGGCCGCATCTGGTGCTCGACGACGAGGGAATGGCGCGGCCCGCCCCCTGTCGCCCCGATCACCACCGGCCGGCCGATCAGGGCGTCCATGTCGACAAAATCGAAAAGGTGCTTGAAGAGCCCGGTATAGGACCCCTTGTAGACCGGGCTGACGGCCACCAGGATATCGGCCTCTTCCACGGCCTCGACCACCGCGAGGGCCTCGGGCGTCAACTGCTTGCGCGTAAGCGCGGCACCGAGGCCCGGCCCGGCGTCGAGCACGTCGAGGTGCCTGTAGTCGGCGTCGAGATGCGCCTGGATGCGGCGGGCGATGAGAGCGGCAAGATTGAGCGAGCGCGAGGGGCGGCGCGTATTGCCGGTAAAGGCGACGATCTTCTGGCGCGGAACGATCATGGCTTCTAGTTAGGCCGCGAAAGCACACGCGGCAAGTGCCGCGCGAAAGGCGCCGTCATCGTCTCATTATACAAGGAGAAGAGAATGGCGCGAGAGACGGGGCTCGAACCCGCGACCTCCGGCGTGACAGGCCGGCGCTCTAACCAACTGAGCTACTCCCGCGCAAGGCAGGTCGTGCCTGCGAGGTGGCGTCCGTGTACCGAGCACACGAACGCAAGTCAAGCGCTCTTGTCGGTCACCGGCGAGAACTTTTCACAGCCCATTTGCGAGGCCTGCGAGGGAGGCCGCGCAAGCGAGCGAACGCCGCCTTTCGGTGCCATTCGGTGTGGCAGAATTGCAAGTAGGGCCTTGTAAAATATTCAGCATTCGACAGGCGGCACTTGTGAGTTGGTGGAAGCGGCGTAGAATTCCCGCATTGTCAATTAGTTAAAATGCGCTTCTTTGCGGCGGAGGGCACGTTGATGAGGGCGAATCCTGAGCTCGGGTTTCGGGCTGCGATCCTGACTGTTATTTCGGCCGGCGCGCTGGCCGGAACTTCTTCCCAGGCAATTGCGGCGTGCGTATTCGCGCCCACTGCGGGCGACGACGCTTACTTGTGCGATTCCGGCTCAGCCCCCGGCCTCAATGATCCCGGCGGCAACAACTCGTTGACGGTAGACGGCGGCAGCATCACGGGCCTCGTCAACTTCGGGGCCGGTGCAGATACCGTAATCGTCCGGTCCGGCACGACCGCCGCCATCCAGCAGGGCAGCGGCATCGATCATTTCGACATGAGCGGCGGCACCGTCGACTCCCTGCAGCAGGGCGACGGTTACGACACCTTCATCATGACCGGCGGGACGATTACTGGCGCCTTCGTCGACGGCGACTTCGCCGAGCAGTATGGCGGCACCATCGGCCGCGTCGACATGAAGCTCGCCGACAACTTCTACTATCTCTACGACGGGCGAATCCTCGGCAATCTGGTTACCGGCTTCGGCCTCGACACCATCGAGGTCTCCGGCGGCCAGATCGGCGGCAACATCAGCGTCAGCGGCGGCGATGATGTGGTGCGGGTCTCCGGCGGCACCATCAACGGCGAGATCCGCATGAGCTTCGGCAACGACACCTTCGAGTGGTCGGGCGGGGCGATCTTCGACAACATCCTCATGGGCGCCGATTCGGACATCGCGCGGCTGACGGGTCTCGATGTGGCAACCCTCGCCGCCGCCGGCGCCATCGATGGCGGGGAAGGCGCGAGCACCGGCGCGCCGGCCGCCAGCGACCTTCTGGTCTTCGATGCGACCTCCGCCGGCACCGGCTCCCAGTACATCAACTGGGAGACGGTCCAACTCACCAACGGCTCGATCTTCGAGCTCTCCGACACGTTCGCGCTTGGCGACGCCACCAGCGGCGGCGGCACGTTCGAGATCGATTCGTCGAGCTTCCTGCAGGTCAGCGGTGCGGCGGCAACGATCGCATCGGCCGGCGGCGGCACTTCGACGGTCAACAATGCCGGCGTCATCCAGTTGAGCTCGGCCGGCGCACCCAACCCGGCCGACAAGCTGACCGTCGTCGGCAACTATCATGGCCTCAACGGTTCGTTGCTGCTCGATACTTATCTGGGCACCGATGGATCGGCTTCGGACATCCTCGAAATCTCCGGCGGCGCGGCCACCGGCCTCACCGGCATCGGCATCGTCAATGCCGGAGGCCCGGGCGCAGGCACCACGGGCAGCGGCATCCTCGTCGTCAACACCGTCAACGGCGCAACGACCACCGGCAACGCTTTCGCGCTCGACCGGGCGGTCGCCGCGGGGGCCTACGAATATCTGCTGTTCCGTGGCGGCGTGAATGCCGGCGAGGAGGAGAACTGGTATCTGCGCTCGCAGTTGGTGCAGACATCTGTGCCCCAGGCACCGAGCGCCCCGCCACCCCCGCCCGCACCCGAAGCGCCGGCCATCAACGAAGGCGAAACGCCGCAGGAGCCGGTGCTGCCGCCAGCCCCCGTCGACCCGGCTCCCGATCCGGAAGCGGAAAATCCCGTCGATCCGGGGCCCGCGGCGCCCGTCGATCCGGTCGATCCCGCGCCTCCCGGCCCGATACCGCCGAACGCGCCGCCGCCATCGATACCGATCGCCCCGCAGCCTGGTGTCTTGCAGGCTGTGGCGCCGACGAGCCATGCCACCCTGCCCGACGCATCGCTATTGTTGCCCGGCGGCGTCATCCCGCTCTACCGCATCGAGGCGGCGAACTACGCAGCCGTCCAGCCTGCGGCTTATCTCCTCGCCATCGAGACGCTCTCGACCTTCCACGGCCGGCGCGGCGAGCAGGACTTCCTGACCGACGAAGCCGAACGCAAGCGTGCCTGGTTCCGTGCGCTCGGCAGCACCGGTGAAGTGGGATGGACGGGCACCGTCGCGCCGACCTTCGATGGAAGCCTTGCCGGCTTCCAGGTCGGCGGGGACCTCCTCTCCTACGACCATGGTGATGTGGGCATCACCCAGGCCGGGCTCTTTGCCGGCTACTCGCATATGAGCGGGGATCTGCGCGGGTTCGCCCTCGGCTGGGCCGATTACGACACCGGCTCGATGGACCTGGGCGCTGCCAGCGTCGGCGCCTACGCCACGCACACCGGGCTCGACAAGTGGTATATCGACGCCGTTCTCATGGCTTCGCTCTATACCGGCGACGTCACCTCCACTCGCGGCGTCGGCATCGACATCGACGGTTATGGGCTCCTGGCGTCTCTCGAAGCCGGTTATCCCGTCGCCCTGGGCGGTGGCTGGGCCATCGAGCCGCAGGGACAGGTCATCGTGCAGCACAGCGATTTCGACGGCGGCAGCGATCCGTTCGCCGAGATCAACTTCGACGCGACGACCACCCTCACCGGCCGGCTCGGTGCTCGCCTCTACAACCGCATCGAGACTGACGAGGGCTTCATCCAGCCCGAGCTCATGGCCAATCTCTGGCAGCAACTCGGCGAGTTCACCGTCGACCTCGATAGCGATCGCCTCACCACCGATGGCGACGCCACCTATCTCGAGCTCGGCGGCGGCTTCAGCGGCAAGCTCAACGAGGACGTGAGCTACTTCGCCAATGCCAGCTACTCGTTCGACATCGACGGCGCCGAACGCTCCGTCGGCGCCCTCAAGTTCGGGCTGCAGGTGAAGTGGTAGAAGATATGGTGGGCGATGACAGGCTCGAACTGCCGACATCCTCGGTGTAAGCGAGGCGCTCTACCAACTGAGCTAATCGCCCGCCAAAACCGGGGCCACCGGCCCCGGACTGGAACGGCGCCCTGATTAGGCATTCGGCTTCGGCGCGTCAACACCTAGTGTATTTTGGGCAGGCCCGAGTTCAGCATGAATTCGGGCCTGTTCGTTTAGCCGGGCATGCTTGCCGTGGCGTCGGGCGCCAATTCCGCCTCGAAAAACATCAAGGCCCCGGCGCAGGGCGCACGGGGCCAGAGACGTCAACCTAAGTCGGAAGCAATCAGTTGATCGCGTCCTTCAGGCCCTTGCCGGGCTTGAACTTGGCCTGATTGGAAGCCGGAATCTTGATCTCGGCGCCGGTCGCGGGATTGCGGCCGGTGGAGGCTTTGCGCTTGGAAACGGCGAAGGTGCCGAAACCCACGAGACGCACTTCGTCGCCCCCTTTGAGGGCACCGGTGATGGCTTCGAACACTGCGTCAACAGCTTCGGCCGCCTGTGCCTTGGTAATCGTGGCCTTGTCGGCAACGACGCCAACCAGATCGTTCTTGTTCATAGCGTATCCTCACAGTGAAAGCCCGCCTAAGGCGAACCCGAACGCGGAAACCCTTTGTCGATTCTGCGTGAAACGCAAGGATTTCCGGGCGTTTCGGGCCCGCCGGGCAGCGGAAAGCTGTTAATGAACGTCAAAATCCGCTCCGGCAAGGCGCAAATGACGGTTTTTCCCGGAATTCCGGGCTTTCCCGCCATAGTTTCGCGACTCACCTATTCGGCGGCCGCCGGAGCCGCCCCGCGGCGGATGCCGAGCATCAGCGGCAGGGCCAACAGATAGACGCCGGCGCCCACGATCCAGATGAGTCCGGGCCATGTATCGTTCACCGCGAAATAGGCGAAGCTGAAGAACAGCGGCCCGAACACGGCCGCGAGGCTAACGAGGCTGGCGAGCACGCCCTGGAGCTGACCCTGCTTGTCGCTGCCGACCTGCCGGGTCGTGTAGGATTGCAGCGCCGGCATGCCGATGCCGCCGAGCGCGAAAAGCGGCGCCAGCGCGAACAGCACCCAGCCCTGCGTAGCAACGCCCAGGATGACGAGCGCCGTCAACTCGAATGCCATGCCAACCACCAGCGCCCATCGCTCGCCGAGCCGGGCCACCGCCGGCCCGGTGAGAAACGCCTGCGCGCCCGCATGGAAGACGCCGAACGAAGCGAGCGAGAGCCCGATCATCGTGCCGCTCCAGCCGAAGCTGTCCTCGCTGAACAGCGCCCAGATGGTGCCGTACATGGTGCCGACGAAGTTCATGATGACGAAGATCGCCATCAGCGGGATGAGGGCCGAGAAGGTCAGCGCCCACTTCAGCGGCTTGAACGGGTTGAGGGTGTCGAAATCGAACTTGGCTCCCGGCTGCCCCGGCCGCGATTCCGGCAGGATGAAGAGCGCCAGCGCGAAGTTGATCGCGTTGAGGCAGGCCGCCGCAATGAAAGGCGCACGCACCCAGTGGTCACCAAGGACGCCCCCGAGCACCGGTCCGACGATGAATCCGATGCCGAACATGGCGTGGAACAGGCCGAACCGGCGTGCCCGCTCCTCCTCGCTCGAGATGTCGGTGATGTAGGCGGTCGCGACCGCCATGTTGGCGCTGGTGATGCCTGAGATGGCGCGTCCCAGCACCAGCATCCAGAGCTGCGGCGCGAACGCCATCACCAGATAGTCGATCGCCGCTCCGGCAAGCGAGACGAGCAGCACCGGCCGCCGCCCGAACCGGTCGCTGAGCACGCCCAGCACCGGCGAGAACAGGAACTGGCAGGCAGAATAGAGCGCCAGCATCACCCCGAGGACCGTCGCGGTCTCGCTGATGTGCCCGACCTCGCGCAGCAGCGCCGGCAATATGGGGAAGATCAATCCGATGCCGATGGCGTCGAGAGTCACAGCCGTCAGGATGACGAAAAGCGGCTTGTTCACGAAGGTTACTCCGATGCGTTGGGCCGCCATGGGTGCGAGCTCGAACCGGATCGAGGTCGTCTACTCCATCCGACAGGCACATTGATGTAACTGCTTCACATGCGCGTTACAAGTGAATGTGCCCGGTTTGTTCTGGCCAGCCGGTATCTCCAATATCCTTATGACGAGCAGCGCTGACAGATTTCGACAGGAGAACGCGTTTCGCGTTTCCAAACGAAAACGGCGCCCGAAGGCGCCGTTCTCTTTTTACTCCTACGCGATCCGCTTGCCGCTAGTGGGTAAGCCCCGCGTTTGCGTCCTCGCCCGCCTCGACGCTGCTGGTCACGGCCGGCTTCTCGTCGAAGTTCCATTCGATCGGTTCGGGCTGGCGCACCAGCGCGTGCTTGATGACGTCGTCCATGCGGCTGACAGGGATGATCTCCATGCCTTCCTTGACGATGTCCGGGATCTCGGCGAGGTCGCGTACGTTCTCTTCCGGGATCAGCGCGGTCTTGATGCCGCCGCGCAGAGCCGCAAGCAGCTTCTCCTTGAGGCCACCGATGGGCAGCACCCTGCCCCGTAGCGTGATCTCGCCGGTCATGGCGACATCGTTGCGCACCGGGATACCCGTCATCACCGAGATGATGGCGGTCGCCATGGCGATACCGGCCGACGGACCGTCCTTGGGCGTCGCTCCTTCCGGCACGTGGACGTGGATATCGCGCGTGTCGAACATGGGCGGCTTGATACCAAAATCGATCGAGCGCGAGCGGACATAGGCCATCGCCGCAGTGATCGATTCCTTCATCACCTCCTTGAGGTTGCCGGTGACGCCCATGCGGCCCTTACCGGGGGTCATCACGCCCTCGATGGTCAGGAGTTCGCCGCCGACCGAAGTCCAGGCGAGACCGGTCACCAGGCCGACCTGAGACTCCGCCTCGATCTCGCCGTGCTTGAAGACGGCCGGGCCCAGATATTTGGCCAGCCGCTCGTCGTCGATCTCGATCTTGTCGACCTTGGTCTTCATGATCTCGGCGACGGCCTTGCGCATCAGCTTGGAGATCTCGCGCTTGAGGTTACGCACGCCCGCTTCGCGGGTGTACTGCTGGATCACCTTGGTCAGCATCTCGTTGGAAAGCACGAACTCCTTGGCGCTGAGGCCGTTCTCGGCCAACGTCTCGGGGATCAGGTGCTGCAGGGCGATCTCGCGCTTTTCCTTTTCGGTGTAACCGGAGAGACGGATGATCTCCATGCGGTCCATGAGCGGCCCGGGGATGTTCAGCGTGTTCGAGGTCGTCACGAACATCACGTCCGAAAGGTCGTAGTCGACCTCCAGGTAGTGATCGTTGAACGTGTGGTTCTGCTCGGGATCGAGCACCTCGAGAAGCGCCGACGACGGATCGCCCCGGAAGTCCTGGCCCATCTTGTCGATCTCGTCGAGCAGGAACAGCGGATTGGACTTGCCGGCCTTCTTCAGCGACTGGATCACCTTGCCGGGCATGGAGCCGATATAGGTGCGCCGGTGGCCGCGGATTTCGGCCTCGTCACGCACGCCGCCCAGCGCCATGCGCACGAACTCGCGTCCGGTCGCCTTGGCGATCGACTTGCCGAGCGAGGTCTTGCCGACACCCGGAGGACCGACGAGGCAGAGGATCGGTCCCTTGAGCTTGCCCGTGCGGCTCTGCACCGCCAGGTACTCGAGGATGCGTTCCTTGACCTTCTCCAGCCCGTAGTGGTCGGCATCGAGCACCTTCTCGGCATGCTCGAGGTCGCGCTTGACCTTGGACTTCTTGCCCCAGGGCAGGCCGAGCAGCGTATCGAGATAGTTGCGCACGACCGTGGCTTCGGCCGACATCGGGCTCATGGCGCGCAGCTTCTTGAGCTCGCCCTCGGCCTTCAGCCGGGCTTCCTTCGAGAGCTTGGTGCGCTTGATGCGCTCCTCGAGCTCGGCGACCTCGTTGGATTCCTCGCCGTCGCCCAGCTCACGCTGGATGGCCTTCATCTGCTCGTTGAGGTAGTACTCGCGCTGCGTCTTCTCCATCTGCCGCTTGACGCGGGAGCGGATGCGCTTTTCCACCTGCAGCACGCCGATCTCGCCCTCCATGAGGCCGAGGATCTTGGTGAACCGGTCGGTCAGCGACACGGTCGAGAGCAGGTCTTCCTTCTCGCTGATCTTGACCACCAGGTGGCTGGCGATGGTGTCGGCGAGCTTGGAGTGGTTGTCGATCTGCTGGACGGCAGCGACGACCTCGGCCGAGATCTTTTTGTTGAGCTTGACGTAGTTCTCGAACTCCGTCTGAGCCGAACGCGCCAACGCCTCGATCTCGACGGGGTCGTGCTCGGGCTCGGCAAGGGTCGTCGCCTCGGCCTCGAAGTACTCGTCCGTTTGCAGGTAGCGATCGATGGTCGCGCGGTTGAGGCCTTCGACCAGGACCTTCACCGTCCCGTCCGGGAGCTTGAGAAGCTGGAGGACGGTGGCGATGGTGCCGGTCGTGTAGATGTCCTGGGGCGCGGGATCGTCGTCCTGCGCATTCTTCTGGGTAACGACGAGGATGTGCTTGTCGTCGCGCATGACTTCTTCAAGCGCTTTGACCGACTTCTCGCGACCGACGAACAGTGGCACGATCATGCCGGGGAACACGACGATGTCGCGCAGCGGCAGGACCGGATAAACCCGATCGCGGCTGAACTCACCGCCGGTCAGATTGGTTTCCGACATCTCTTATCCTTTCCGGGCGCCAGGGGGAGGATTTGGATGGTGCGCCCGTTAGAGGGCCCGACAAACAACAAGAGGGCCCGATTCCGGTTAATAAATAGGTTCGCCTATGCTCCCCGCAAGTCAACTCCCACCGGAATTTCGTGAACAGTGCGGTTAATGGCCATGCGCTCAGCTCACACCTGCGGTTCGACCATGCGGTCACCCCATTCGAGCCTTCTGGCTTTTTTGAACGCTTCCCCCTCGCGTTTCAGCACCCGGCGGCGGGCAAGCCCGGTCGTGGCGCAAACTTCCGTGTCGATTGAGAATTTCGTCGCCGCAGGCGGCTTGATGACCCGGCTCCAGCCACCCTTCCCGAGAAGCGGCGGGCGCGCCACGACCAGATAGCTGAACTTCTCGTCCTCGTATCCGAGCCGTGCATTCTTCAACGTCTGGTGATCGCGGCTACGCGCGAGCCGGACGGAGAAATGGCACCAGTCGTCCCCGGCGAGCGGGCACGCATCGGCGTGCGGACATGGCGCCACGATTCGCGCCCCCACGGCGATGAGTGCGTCCCGCATGCGCATCAGTCGCCGATAGTCGCGCGGACGGCCGGGTTCCACGACGACGAGAACGCCGCCGGTGCGATCCCAAAGGTCAAGCACCGTCCGCCCCAGACGCTCATCGGGCAGTTCGGTCAATGCGTAGGCGAGTGTCACGAGGTCGTAGCGCGTTCCCTCGGCATCGCCCAAGGCCACCAGTTCCCCGCGCCGGATTTCCACCCCGCGCAACGCCGGCACGTCGCTCGCCCGCGCGAGTCCCTCGGCGAGCGCAAGAAATTGCCGATTGTGGTCCAGCATGGTGATCCCGTTAAGCTCCGGCCAGGTCGAGCAAGCCGCCCAGCTTGCCGTCCCCGGCCCTGCCCCGGCGTCCAGCAGCGTCCGAGGCGCGAAATCTCCGATCAGCTCTCGCGTCTCCTGGAACGCATGGGAGATGGCCGCATAGGTCGCCGGCATGCGACTCATAGCGTAAGCAAGCGCGTCCTCACCCACCGCCACATGCCGGGCCGAGGGCACATGCTCCCGATACTGCGCCGAAATGTGCCCCGACCGCTCGGCAAGTTCCCGGCGCGACTGGCCGGCGGCCAACTCGCGCAGAGCCTGGGTCAGCTCCCGGGGCAGGCTTTCGGGCAAACGGCAGTCTCCTTGCAAACGAAACCGGAGGGTGCTTGCGCGCCCTCCGGTCGACTTCTCTCAACGCTTGGGTTGCGATCAGGCGCCGGCCTGAACGTCTTCCTTCTTGCGCTCGGAATAGATGTAGAGCGGACGGGCGTCCTTGCCGTTCACCACTTCCTCCGAGATCACCACCTCCTCGACGCCTTCGAGCGACGGCAGGTCGTACATGGTGTCGAGCAAGATGCCCTCAAGGATCGAGCGCAGGCCGCGCGCGCCGGTCTTGCGCTCGATGGCCTTCTGCGCGATCGCCTTCAAGGCGTCCTCATGGAAGGTCAGCTCCACGTCTTCCATCTGGAAAAGACGCTGGTACTGGCGCACCAGGGCGTTCTTGGGGGCCGTCAGGATTTCGATGAGCGCGCCGATGTCGAGGTCTTCGAGCGTCGCCAGGATCGGCAGGCGGCCGATGAACTCGGGGATGAGGCCGAACTTGACCAGGTCCTCGGGCGCCACATCGGCGAGGATTTCGCCCACGCGCCGATCCTGCGGATCCTTGACCACGGCCGAGAAGCCGATTGACGAGCCTTCGCCGCGCGCCGCGATGATCTTCTCGAGCCCGGCGAATGCGCCGCCGCAGATGAAGAGGATGTTGGTCGTGTCGACCTGCAGGAATTCCTGCTGCGGGTGCTTGCGCCCGCCCTGCGGCGGCACCGAGGCGACGGTGCCTTCCATGATCTTGAGCAGTGCCTGCTGCACGCCTTCGCCCGACACGTCGCGCGTGATCGACGGGTTGTCGGACTTGCGGCTGATCTTGTCGACCTCGTCGATGTAGACGATGCCGCGCTGAGCCTTCTCGACATTGTAGTCGGCAGACTGCAGGAGCTTGAGGATGATGTTCTCCACGTCCTCGCCGACATAGCCGGCTTCGGTCAGCGTGGTGGCGTCCGCCATCGTGAACGGCACGTCGAGGATGCGCGCGAGCGTCTGCGCCAGCAGCGTCTTGCCCGAACCGGTCGGCCCGATCAGCAGGATGTTGGACTTGGAGAGCTCCACATCCTGGTTCTTGGAGGCGTGATGCAGACGCTTGTAGTGATTGTGGACGGCGACGGACAGCACGCGCTTGGCGCGCCCCTGGCCGATGACGTAGTCGTCGAGCACCTTGCAGATGTCGGCGGGGGTGGGCACTCCGTCGGAGGACTTGACCATCGAGGTCTTGTTCTCTTCGCGGATGATGTCCATGCACAGCTCGACGCATTCATCGCAGATGAACACGGTCGGACCGGCGATCAGCTTGCGGACCTCGTGCTGTGACTTGCCGCAGAACGAGCAGTACAGCGTATTCTTCGAGGACTCGCCGTTGGTAGTGTCCTTGGACATCCTGTTACTCCCGGAGGCAGGGGCGCCTCCCAAATCGGGCATTAACGCACAGGCTAACGCTCGAGGCCTAAAGAAAGTCTAAGCCGAACCGACCTTAGCGGTCGATCCGGCCAGGTGCAATTACACCATTGTCACAGTCGCCATGCACTGTGGATTGTGCGGAACCTTCACCTAAGCGCTTGCTTCAGGAACGGCCCGCTTCTCGTAGACGCTGTCGATGAGCCCAAAGGTCTTGGCTTCCTCGGGGCTCATGAAGCGGTCGCGCTCGAGAGCGGATTCGATCTCTTCATAGGTGCGGCCGGAGTGCTTCTCGTAGATTTGATTGAGCCGGCGCTTCAGCCCTTCAACTTCCTTTGCATGGATCAGGATGTCGGTCACCTGACCCTGGTAGCCGCCGGAGGGCTGGTGGACCATGATGCGCGCGTTCGGCAGCGCGGCGCGCATATCCTTCTCGCCGGCCGTCAGCAGGAGCGAACCCATCGAAGCCGCCTGCCCCATGCACATGGTCGCGACCGGCGGACGGATGAACTGCATGGTGTCGTAGATGGAAAGCCCTGCCGTCACCACGCCGCCCGGCGAGTTGATGTACATGGCGATTTCCTTCTTCGGATTCTCCGATTCGAGGAAAAGCAGCTGCGCCACGATCAGCGAGGCCATGTTGTCCTCGACCACGCCGGTCACAAAGATGATGCGCTCGCGCAGCAGGCGCGAATAGATGTCGAAGGCGCGCTCGCCCCGGTTGGACTGCTCGACCACCATGGGAACGAGCGTATTCATGTAAAGATCGACGGGATCTTTCATATTGTTCTGATGCCCCTTTTTCCGCTCCGCTTCATGGGAGCGGCCATCTCGGTTTCGGCACGGCCATCCTCCGGAAGCCGGACATCCAATCCCCGGGAGTCGTGCCTTGGAAGTCAATCGGCGCGACTGGCCGACCGCAGACGAAGCCGCATGAACGCGCGGTAAAGCGACACATAGGCGGCATTGTGGCGCGGTTCAATAGCCGACCGCCACCACGCTTCGATCAAGGTTTACGCGGTTGACTCGCCGGACGCGGCAAAGCTCACCGCAATGCCCCGCTTCTTGAAATAGGCCTGCATGGTCTTGCGGCCCTGACGATTGTTCTGGGCCAGCCGCCCGGCCTCGAAAACGGCCTCCCTGGCGCCCTCGCGCGCCATAGCCGCCTTCAGCGCCGCGATATGGGCGTCGAGCTCCCGATTGTCGTCCTTGAGGGAGGCGTAGATGTTCTCGATCGCCTGATCGAGTGTCAGGTCTGCCATGGCATGCTCCTTGAACGTTGCGGTCCTGGTCGTACCGATTTTCGTGGCGCGGGCAAGCCCGCGGCTATCCGGCGAGGTCCGCCAGCACGTCGGGCACCAGATGCGGCAAGTCCTCGCTGACGAGGCCCGGACCACCGAAGATCTGCGCGGCCTGTCCATGCACCCATGCCGCCGCGCTTGCGGCCTCGAAGCCGTCCATGCCCTGCGCCAGAAATCCTGCGACGATACCGGCGAGAACGTCCCCCGCGCCGGCCGTGCCCAGATAGTGCGGCGCATTGGCGTTGATGGCGACGCGTCCGTCCGGGTGGGCGATCACCGTGTCGCTGCCCTTGAGGAGTACCACCGCCCCGGCCTTCAGAGCCGCCGTCCAGGCACGATCGGGCTTCGAGCCGCCGACATCGAACAGCCGGGCGAACTCGCCCTCGTGCGGCGTCAGCACCACCGGGCGTTGCCGGGCTTCGATGGCGGTGAACAGTGTCTGCGGATCGTCCTTGAAGCTCGTCAGGGCATCCGCGTCGAGCACGGCCGCCGCACTCGAGGCAAGCACGGCGAGCGTCATGGCCCGCGTCTCCTCGCCAACCCCGATGGCGGGGCCGATGACGACCGCGTTCAGCCGCGTGTCCTCCAGCAGGTTCCTCAGCCCTTCGGCATTCTCCGCCTCGCGCAGCATGATCGAGGTGACGTGAGCCGCATGGACCAGAAGCCCCTCGCGCGGCCCAGCCAGCGACACCAACCCCGCCCCCGAGCGCAGCGCCGCCATCGCCGCGAGCCGAGCGGCTCCGGTCTGCAGCGCGCCGCCAGAGACGACAACGCAGTGGCCCCGGTCGTATTTGTGCCCGCCAGCCTGCGGCTTCGGAAGCGCCCACACGCCCGGCCCGTTTTCCCAGGTCTGCGGCGCGATCTCTCCGATCACGGTATCGGGAATGCCGATATCGGCAAGCACCAGCTCGCCGCACAGGTCCCGGCCGGGCAGCAGCAGGTGTCCGGGTTTCTTGCGGAAGAACGTCACCGTCAGCGTCGCTTCGATGGCAGCGCCCCGCACCTGCCCAGTCGCCCCGTCGACCCCGCTCGGCACGTCGATGCTGACCACGGGCTTGCCCGCGGCATTCACGGCCTCGATCACTTCGGCGAACTCACCCTCGACATCCCTGTCGAGTCCGGCGCCGAGCAGTGCATCGATGACGAGATCGGCGTTCTCCATGTCCTCGGCGAGATCCGGTCTATCGGCCCGACCGCCCCAGGAGGCCGCGGCGATCTCGGCATCCCCGCTGAGTGCGTCCCGCTCGCCCAGCAGCCGGACCTGCACCGGCCATCCGCGCTCCTTGAGAACGCGCGCGGCCACGAACCCGTCGCCGCCATTGTTCCCTGGCCCGCACAGCACGAGCACTGAGCGCTGGTAGTAGCGCTCGACGATCATATCGGCCACAGCGAGGCCCGCAGTCTCCATCAGCTTGATGGATGGCACGCCTGCCTCGACCGCGAGGCGGTCCGCCTGCCCCATTTCCTGCGGTGTCAGCAGTGCCAAAAGCGCAGAGGTATCCATGCCGGTCATCCAGGTTTCTTGCGAACCCTTCTCATAGCCACGTACCCGGCGAGTTCAAGGCAGTGTTCGCGCCGGGCAAACAAAAAGGGCCGTCCGTTGCCGGACGGCCCCATTCGGGAAAACACCGCGATCAGTGATCGTGGTGATGATGGTCGTGATCGTGGCCCTCGTCCAGCTCGTCCGACTGGATGAGCTTGGCCAGATCCTCACGCGACATTTCCTTGTCCGTCTGCTTGGCCTTGCCGGCGATGAAGTCGACGACCTTGTTCTCGAAGACCGGGGCGCGCAGCGACGCGAGCGCCTGCGGGTTCTGCCGATAGTAGTCGTAGACCCGCTGCTCCTGGCCGGGGAAGCGCCGCACCTCGGCGATCAGCGCCTGCTGGTGCTCTTCCTCGGTGACGTTGACCTCGTTGACGTTGCCGATCTCGGCAACGACGAGGCCAAGGCGCACGCGGCGCTCGGCGATCTTGCGATACTGCTCGCGCGCCTCGTCCTCGGTCGTGCCCTCGTCCTCGAAGCTGCGACCGTGGTGATCGATCTCGTGCTTGACGCGATCCCAGATCTGGTTGAACTCGGCCTCGACGAGCTGGCCCGGCACGTCGAACTTGTGGCCCTCGTCGAGAAGGTCGAGGATCTGCCGCTTGATGTGCTGACGGCTCATCGAGGCCAGCGCGTTCTCCATCTGGCCCTTGATCGCTTCACGCAGCTTCTCGAGATTTTCGAGTCCGAGCCGCTGGGCGAATTCATCGTTGAGCTCGCCGGCGCGCGGCGCGTCCGCATGCAGGATCGTCACGTCGAACGTCGCCTTCTTGCCGGCGAGATCGGCGTTCTGGTAGTCCTTCGGGAACGTGACCTTGATTTCCTTGGTCTCGCCCTTCTTCATGCCGACGAGCTGTTCCTCGAAGCCCGGGATAAACTCGCCCGAGCCGACGACCAGATGCGCATGATCGGAAGTGCCACCCGGGAACGGCTCGCCGTCGATCTTGCCGACGAAGGAGAGACCCAGATTGTCGCCCTCGGCAACGACGGCGTCGTCGCCCTTGTCCTCGTAGCCGCGGTTCTGGCGGAAGAAGCGCTCGACTTCCTTGGAAATGTCGTCCTCGCTGACCGGAACCACCGGGTTCGTCACTTCGAGGCCGTCGAGGTCCATCAGCTTGACCGGCGGCAGGACTTCGTACTCGACCTCGAAGGCGAGGTCGGCCTTGCCGTCGAGCACCTCGTTGATCACCGCCTGGTCGCCCGGCAGATCGACCTTGGGCTGCGCGGCGGCACGCTCTTCGCGCTTGTCGAGCGTGTCGGAAACGGTCGAGTTGATCGCCTCCTGCATCACCTCGGACATGGCCGAACGGCCATAGACCTTCTTGAGGTGGGCCGCCGGCACCTTGCCGGGGCGGAATCCCTTGATCGCCACCTTGCCCTTGAGCTCGTCGAGCTTGGCGTCGAGCCGGGTCACCAGGTCGCCGGCCGGAATGGTCACGCTCAGTTTGCGCTTCAGGCCCTCGTTCAGGGTCTCAGTAACCTGCATTCGGTTCAAATCCCGTTATAGTTCGTTGTCGGGCGGCCGAGCCCTGTTGGTGCGGGTGAGAGGGGTCGAACCTCCACGCCTTGCGGCGCTGGAACCTAAATCCAGTGCGTCTGCCAGTTCCGCCACACCCGCAAGAGTGCCCGTCGGCCGGGTTGGCGAGGGTCTAAACTAACTTGATGGGCCAGTCAAAGCCTAGCTCGGCGATTTGGCGGTAAATGCGGGCGACGACGCGAGACAGTCAGTCCGGCATCCTCATCTGCAGAAATTTCGGGCCGGGAACCTGCAGCGACCCGCTGGTTTGCAAGGATGCAAGGTGCCTCTGGATCGCCGTTGCCGTTCCTGCCGGCGTCAGATGCGTTGTATCGATGTCGAGAAGTTCCGGCACGTCAGGTCTTTGGATGTGATCCTGTTGATAGTAGGACCTCAAAGTTTCGGGCGCTTTAAGCTTCCGTGGTGATCGATCGGCGCTTTGAATCCGCTTCACGTTTTCCTCGATGTCCGCCGTGAGCACTACAGGCACGAGCGGCACGCCCCTGGCGACAGCCAGATTGACCACATGTCGCCACGCCACGTGATCTCGCGGCGTATCTAAGCAGAGCGCGTTGGTCATGACGAAGGTCTCTGACTGGGGACGCGTGGCGAGAACGTCGTATGCCGCTGTCCGGACCGCTTCATAGAGCGGCTATCGCTGGGGATCCGTAAATCCCGCGCACTGGATCGCCACGTCGTGCAACAGGTGGTTGTCAATGAGGCGCGCGCCAAGCTGTTCCGACAGCAGGCGCGCAACCGTGAATTTTCCAACGCCTGGCCAGCCGTTCAAGTGAATGATCAACTTGCCGCCCCTCTCTGCCTATATTTTATGCACTCCGCCGACAAATTGATCGCTTTGCAGACCTGCATGCGAGCAAGCTGCCGCGGTTTGTGCATCGAGCCCTCAAAATACCCCAGGTTTCCCCTGCGTTTTCGATCTGGCACGCGCCGTGCATACTGCCTCTCGGTACCCGCCCACAGAAGCCACGTGGAGGAAAACGTGAAAAAAATCGAGGCGATCGTAAAGCCCTTCAAGCTCGACGAGGTCAAGGAAGCGCTGCAGGAAGTCGGCCTGCAAGGCATCACCGTGACCGAGGCCAAAGGTTTCGGCCGGCAGAAAGGCCACACGGAACTCTATCGCGGCGCCGAATATGTCGTCGATTTCCTGCCCAAGGTGAAAGTCGAGGTCGTGTGCCCCGATGATCTCGCCGAGAAGGCGATCGAGGCCATCCGCAACGCGGCCCAGACCGGACGCATCGGCGACGGGAAGATTTTCGTCTACCCGATCGAGCAGGCCATCCGCATCCGTACCGGCGAATTCGGCGACGACGCGCTCTAGCCGTCCGGCCGATACCGCCCAACCCAATAACGCTCCGAACTACAGGGGAAAACATATGACCACCGGAAGCGACATCCTCAAGAAGATCAAGGATGAGAACATCAAGTATGTCGACCTGCGCTTCACCGACATGCGCGGCAAGCTTCAGCACGTGACGATGGACCAGTCGGTCGTCGATGCCGACATGTTCGAGGAAGGCGTGATGTTCGACGGCTCCTCGATCGCCGGCTGGAAGGCGATCAACGAGTCCGACATGGTGCTGATGCCCGATCCGGATTCGGCCTATGTCGACCCCTTCTTCGGCGCCTCGACCCTCGCCCTCAACTGCGACATCCTCGAGCCGGCGACCTACCAGCCCTATAACCGCGACCCGCGCTCCATCGCCAAGAAGGCCGAGGCGTTCGTGACCTCGAGCGGCATCGGCGATGCGGTGGTGTTCGGCCCCGAGCCGGAATTCTTCCTCTTCGACGACGTGAAGTACTCCAACACCACCTACAAGGTCGGCTTCCAGGTCGATTCGACCGAGCTGCCCATCAACAACGACGCCGACTACGAGGCCGGCAACAACGGCCACCACATCGGTCTCAAGAAGGGTTACTTCCCGGTTCCCCCGCTCGACAGCGCCCAGGACATCCGCGGCGAGATGCTCGAGGCCATGGGCTCGATGGGCGTGACCATCGAGAAGCACCACCATGAGGTGGCCTCGGCCCAGCACGAGCTCGGCATCAAGTTCGCGCCGATGATCAAGTCGGCCGATCAGGTGCTGATCTACAAGTACGTCATCCAGCAGGTCGCCAACGCTTACGGCAAGACCGCGACCTTCATGCCCAAGCCCGTCTACGGCGACAACGGCTCGGGCATGCATTGCCACCAGTCGATCTGGAAGGACGGCAAGCCGCTGTTCGCCGGCGACCAGTATGCCGGCCTCTCGCAGGATTGCCTCTACTACATCGGCGGCGTCATCAAGCACGCCAAGGCGATCAACGCCTTCACCAACCCGACCACCAACAGCTACAAGCGCCTGGTGCCGGGCTTCGAGGCCCCCGTGCTGCTCGCCTACTCGGCCCGCAACCGTTCGGCCTCGTGCCGCATTCCCTTCGGCCAGTCGCCGAAGGCCAAGCGCGTCGAGGTGCGTTTCCCCGACCCGCTGGCCAACCCCTATCTCGGCTTCACCGCCCTGCTGATGGCCGGCCTCGACGGCATCATCAACAAGATTCATCCCGGCGATCCGATGGACAAGGACCTCTACGAGCTGCCCGCCGAGGAGCTCAAGGAGATCCCGACCGTCTGCGGTTCCCTGCGTGAAGCCCTCGCCAGCCTCGATGCCGACCGCGACTTCCTCAAGGCCGGCGGCGTGATGGACGACGACTTCATCGACGCCTACATCGAGCTGAAGATGACCGAGGTCATCAAGTTCGAGCACACCCCGCACCCGGTCGAGTACGAGATGTACTATTCCGCTTGAGAGCCGGACGAGACGAATGCGAAAGGGGCCCTCACGGGCCCCTTTTTCTTTGCCAAACGCAGTCAGCGGCGGATGCGGTAGCGCAGGTGGACGACGCCATCGTCGCCCTCGAGCACTCTCACCCGCTCCAGCTCGCGCTGCGGCAAACCCAGCTCCTCGAAAAGCCGTCGCCCCTCGCCGAGGAGCACCGGAACGATGTGCATCTCGAGCTCGTCGAGCAACCCCTGCTTGATCGCGCGCTGGGCGATGCCCGCTCCGTGCACCAGCACGTTCCGGTCACCGGCCGCCTGCTTGGCCTCCCGCATGGCGACCGCCAGATCGTTGACGAAATGCACGTTGGGCCAGCCGGCCGCCCAGTCCGGCGCCGGATTGCGGCTAAGGATATAGATCTGCACCCCGTCATGATGGTCGCCGCCCCAGCCTCTCGCCGGCTCGAACGTCCCGCGCCCGGCCACAACGGCGCCCGTCTCCATTCCTTCGATGAAGACCTGGCGATTGGCGCCGCTCAGCCTTGCTGTCGCGCCGGCGAAGTCGCCGCCTTGCAGACCCGGAAAGATCCACTCGTGCAGCCGCATTCCGCCATCGCCGAGTCCGTTGTCGACGGTTTCGTTTGGTCCGGCGATGAACCCGTCGAGGGACATCGACATGTAGAGTACGCTGGAAGACATGGTTCCGCTCCGTTGTTGCTGCATCAGCTGTCTTCACAACGAACGGTTCCAGTGGGTTTCGACAAATCTACCCTCCGGCGGCGAGTTTCCCCATGCGCCCGGCGAGAAACCGCTTCTCCGCCTCGGACTGCGAAAGCGCGATAGCTTTCTCGTAGGCTCCCCTCGCCTGCTCACCGCGCCCCAGTCGCGCCAGAAGGTCCGCGCGCACCGCATGGAACGGTTGGTAGCCTGCAAGCACTGACGCGAGCGGCGCCAGCACATCGAGCGCCGCCTCCGGTCCTTGGCTGTAGGAGACCGCGACAACCCGGTTGAGCTCGAACACAGGATTGGGCCGCAGGGCCATCAGCTCGCGGTAGATGAGCGCGATCTCGCGCCAATCGGTCTGCGCAAAGCTCTTGGCTTCCGCATGGATGGCGGCGATAGCCGCCTGCAGCTGGTAAGGTCCTGGCCGACCCCGTCGCAGTGCCCGCTCGACGAGCGCCGCGCCCTCCGCGATCCGCGCCTCGTCCCAGCCCGACCTGTCCTGGTCTTCGAGCGCCACCATCTCGCCCGCCCCGCCGATGCGCGTTGCGCTGCGCGCGTGATGCAGAAGCATGAGCGCCAGCAATCCCTCGATTTCCGCCACCTTCGGCATCAGCGTATCGAGCAGTCGCGCCAGCCGGATCGCCTCCTCGCAGAGGTCGACCCGCACCAGTGGTCCCTCCCCGGCACTGTAGCCCTCGTTGAAGACGAGGTAGATCACGGCCAGCACCGCATCCAGCCGCTCGGCGAGCCCCTCGGCCTGTGGCACCTCGTAAGGGATGCCGGCGCGGGAGATCTTGTGCCGGGCCCGCACCAGGCGCTGCGCCATGGAATCGTCGCTGACGACGAAGGCGCGAGCGATTTCCTCGGTTGTCAGCCCCGCGACGGACCGCAGCGTCAGCGCCACGCTCGTCTGCCGGTCGAGCGCCGGGTGGCAGCAGGTGAAGATGAGCTTCAGACGCTCGTCGGGAATGGCGGCGGCCTCCTCGACGTCCGGCGCAGCGCGGATGATCTCCTCAAGCACCGCGACTGCGCCCGCCTTGGCGCGGAAACTGGCGGCGCGGCGCAGGCGGTCGATCGCCTTGCGCCGCGCCGTACGCATGAGCCAGGCCGACGGAGAGTGCGGCAAGCCGTTGCGCCCCCAGTGCACCAGCGCCGATTCCAGCGCATCCTGCAGGCTGTCCTCGGCAAGCTGGAAGTCCCGGAGGTTGGTGATGAGGCATGACAGCAACCGCCCGCCGTCCTCTCGAACGATCGTCGCAAGCGCTTCGCCGATCGGCCGGCCGTCCGTCATGCCCCCCATTCGTCGTCAGCCGAAGTTCTGGACAGGCCGGACCTCCACTGCCCCATAGCTCGCTGACGGGATCATCGCCGCATAGCGCAGCGCCTCGTCGAGATTGGCGCAGTCGAAGATATAGAACCCGCCGAGCTGCTCCTTGGAGTCGGCGAAGGGACCGTCCATCGTCTCGGGCTTGCCGCCGCGCACGCGCAGCGTCGTCGCGGTCGAGGCGGCCTCCAGCGCCTCCCCCACAACCAGCACGCCGTCACGGGCGAAGGCTTCGTTCGCCGCCTGGTAGGCGGCCATGAACGAACCGAACTCGGGCGTGCCATAGGCGGGCGAGGAACCGGGCTCGACGTAGATAAGGGCCATGTACTTCATTTGGATCTCCATTGGCTTCAACATCATCCATCCGGCAAGGATGGTGCGCAATGACGAACGGCCAGTGACGCGATCGACACCGGCCGCGATGTTTTTTTAGAACTGCGACCAGACGAGGTAGACGACCGCCCCCAGCATCGCGAGCTGCGTGCCGATCCCGCCGGCGAGGCGCAGCGGAGCGGCGGGTCGGGCCGGATCGAGCCCGATGGCATGGGCGACACGGGCGATGACCAGCAGCACGCCCATGGCGTGCAGCCACTCCGACGACAGGCCCCGCGCCTCGCAGAGCGCCATCAAAAGCAGCGCGACGGCGAGGTTTTCGGCGAGATTGCCGTGGCGGCGGATCCAGAGCGCCAGCTCTTTGTTGTCGCCGTGCAGGATCGATATGCCCGTCTGTCCGCGCTTGGCGCTGACGACGTTGGCGAGGGCGATCATCCAGACGGTGAGGATGGACGCGTAGATGGCGGTGACTTGGAAAGACATGAGGTGAGCCTCCAAAGGCAGTGTTGCGAATGCGCAATGACGAACGGCGAAACCGCCGATCGACTCGCCCCGGAAGTTTTTTCAGCGAACGAGGAGACGGCCTTCCACCGCCTCGGCCTCCTGCGTCATGAGGAACCGCACCGCAAAGCCGACATCGAGGTAGCGCACGACGCGCCCGACGATCCGGCCGACCGCCAGCGGCGTGCCGATTTCGGGCGTGAGCCCGGCAGAGACAGCAATCCCCGAACAGGAGACGTCGATGACGAAACACGGCACCTGCATGCTATCGCCGAAGGTGATGATCGAACGCGGATCACGCGGCGCCCAGCGCCTGTGCTCGCGGCGATCAGGCAGTTGCTGGAGCACATGTTTCTTGTACCAGCCGATCTTGGCGGCGAGCCTCGCCCTCTCATCCTCCGTGCTCTGGATGCCAAAGGCAAAGCCGGAGTCGACCCGACGCAGGATCTTTCCGCGCAGTATCCCGAAGGCGTCGAAATGCGCCGTCACGCGATCGCCCGCGCGTCCGATCACCGGCGCAACCAGCACCCCCATGTGTGGCGAAATCGAGCAAAGCCTGCAGGCGAAGATCTCGGCGCCGCTTCCCGGCGCACCACCCCCTCGCCCCGAGAGCGCGTAACGCCCCGGCACAGCCCCGATGAAGCGCACGTCGCTTTGCGACGCCGGCGCGCCGTCCGTGGACGGCAACCGCGAACCACCCATTCTGGGTCCCCCAAAGACACGCGGAATTCCGGTCGCGAACTTAAGGAGTTTCCCTGAAGTGATGATTGCAGAATTAGGATAAATCCGAGCAACTGCGTTAGGCGGGCGACAAGCATGCGCCCGGCGGTGACCGCGTCTACTGCTGTATCGGCCCGCCCACACCCGAAAGCCCGAGAACCTTCGTCGCGAGCCTCTTTTCACGACCGGTCTTGAGCGTCAGCAGCGCTTCGAGCTTGTCGAGATCCTGGAGCGCGGAAAACTCGATTGCGAAACCACAATCGAGATAGCGCACCACGCGTCCGGGAACGGAACCGACGGCGAGGAGCGTCGTTGCCGGCGGCGCGATATCGGCGGAAACCGCTACGCCCGAACGCGACATGTCGATAATGAGGCATGGCATCGTATGTCCGCCCGCGAGCACGATATTCGCGTGCGGATGGCGCGGCAGGACGCGCTTGTGCTGCCGCCGCTCCGGCACCTGGTGCGCGACATAATGTTTGAGCCAGTCGATCCGCCCCGCCAGCGCCTCGCGCTCATCGTCTGTGCAGACGAACCGCACGACGAAACCGCCCGGTATCTCGTGGTCGATTTCTCCGTGCAAAAGCCCGAGTGGATCGAACCGCATGGCGATCGGTGTTCCCACCTCGCCGGAAACGGGAGCATCGAACACCGCCATGCGCGAAGAGATACTGCGCGCCCGGCAGGCGAAGACCTTTACTGCGGCATCCTCGCGCCGCTGGTCGGAAAAGATGTAGCAGCCCATCAGGTCGCCGATGAAGCGCGTATCGCTCCTGGCCCGGTTGACCACTCGAACCGGAAGCTTCTCCTGAACTGAAACCATGAACTTACCCCAACCCGATGTTCGGTAAGATGTTCAGGCAAATTACTTAAAATACGCTCAAATACGGATGGGGTGCTATCGAAGGCGCGCCCGGCTACCGAAACGGCGCGCCCTCGATATCTCCTAGACCGCCTCCGCCTGCATCTGGCGGTAGAAGCCATCGGGACCATCCACTTCGCTCAACCGCCCCTTCTCGATGAGGAAGTAGCGGCTGGCGACCGCGTCGACGAATGCCCGGTCGTGCGAGACGAGAATGCAGCTCGCTTGGCTTTCGATGATTTCCGCCTCCAGCTGCTCCTGTCCGGCGATGTCGACGTGGTTGGTCGGCTCGTCGAGCAGGTAGAAGTTGGGCTCGGTCAGCCTCAGCGCGAGAAGTCCCAACCGGGAGCGCTGCCCCAATGACAGCTCCCCGATCGGCCGGCCCTGTTTCTCCATGGCAAAGCCCGCGCCGGCCAGGAGGCTCTTGGCGCGCTGGTCCGGTATGTCGAAGCGCCTGGAGATGAATTCCTCGGGCGTCTCCCGTTCCGGCAGCTGCGACATCGCCTGGTCCGCATAGCCGGGCACCACCGAAGGCGTCACCCGCACGCCCTCGATTTCCTCGCCCGCCATCGCACGAACGAGCAGCTTCATGAGCTGCGACTTGCCCGTGCCGTTGCGCCCGAGCACGACGATCCGGTCTCCCTTGAAAACGTGGATGAGCCCGGTGCCAAAGAGAGAGGCGCCGGCAGGCGTCGTAACCATGAGATTGTCGATCGTCACCAGCACCCGCGCGTGCGTATCCCGGTTGGAAAGACGGATGTCGCCGCTGCGCTCCTTATGCAGCGCCTTTTGCGCCTCCTCGATGGCGGACGCGCGAGCCTTCAGTCGCTTGGCCTTCACCAGCAGCAGGTCGCTGCCGCTGTTGATACCGACGTTGTAAAGCTCCCCGGCGTTGCGGCGCAGGCGCTTGGCTTCCTTCAGCTCCTTCTCCTGCCGGTCCGCGTCCGCCGCATCCGCCTCGTCGAGCGCCGCCCGCGCCTGTGAGTACGGCAGCGAGAAGAACCGGGACGTCCCTGGTCGCAGGAAGAGCGTCCGGTTGGTTGTCGCATCAAGGAACCGGCGATCGTGGCTGGCGATGATCATGGGAATTGAGCGCGCCGCCTGGTTGATCCAGGTCTCGAGCTGCAGAATGTGGGCGAGATCGAGATGATTGGTCGGCTCATCGAGCAGCAGCGCGTCGGGCTGGGTCACCCAGACGCGCGCAATCAACACCAGCCGCTGCCAACCACCGCTGAGTTCGGCGAGCGTGCGGTCACGGAACTCGACCGGCGTTGCGAATTCGTCGAGCGCCACGTCCACCCGCCAGGCCTCGTCGCGACGCGCCTCCGAAGGCAGCGCGTCGGCGACCGCATCCCAAAGGCGCATGGAAAGGAGACGCGGCGGGACGTCCTGCTCCACGTAACCGACTGTCAGGCCGCGCGAGAGCACGATCTCGCCGTTGCTCGGCTCCGCGGTTCCGGCGATGGCGCGCAGGAGCGTCGTCTTGCCGCCGCCATTGCCGGCAACGAGCCCAAGCCTGTCGCCATCGGAGAGGACGAGATTGAGGTTCTGGAAAAGGGTTTCGCCGGCGACTGCGCCGACATTGCGGAGGCTGATCGAGCCCATGGAAATTCTCGCTGGTATATGATGGCGCAAACGCGCCCTGGTGCAATTCTGTTCGCAGCGCAAACGCGCGAACATCGATGTTGCGGACCAGCGATCGAGTGTGACGAAGAGGCGTCAGTTCCCGTTGATTGCCGGCCCTGCAGGCATGACCCGCAGGGCGAAGACAGGACCACGCTGACGGTGGGGATCGAAACGATACGTCACGCGGCCCTCCTCTGGTTCGGGTTGAACGGTGGACGCCTTATAAGACAAGGCGCCCGCTCCGGCAACAGCCTCAGACCAGGTAGAAGAGAGCGGCACACGCAAGGATGGAGAGCGATCTGGGGGCAGCCAGATGGGTGAGCCGGTACGCAGTACCAAGAAATCCGGCTCGCACCCATCCAGCGGATCGGGAACTGGAAACGTCGGCCGAAATCAACGCAATACCGTTCGGCGACGCTTTCCGCATACGGCAACTCCAGACACAGACCGTATGGGAAATGTCTAGCAGCGCGCCCTTAAGAAAGTCCTGAAAGAAAGCAAACGCTTGGTAAAACTGTCGACCGATATCGGGACGCGTTTGAGCGTCGTCACACGCATGCCCTTAGCGCAGCGCTTGACGATCGATGATGGTGTTGTTGCAGAAATCGAAATCGAGGAGGTAGACGGTCCTCCCCTCGGTGGCGCGCACCTGGATGCGGCGGTCGCCGGCAACGTTGAGCGAGATGTCGCTGTAGCCGCGCGCGGCAATCGCCTGGCGGATCTGACGGTCCGTCATGCAAATCCCCAGTTCCGGCTTGCGCGGCTCATAGGTGTCGTTCCAGAACTGCAGGCCAAACGCGCTGTACGGCTGCGCCATCGCCGGGCCGCCCATCAGGCAGGCCAGCAGCGCGGCCACCGCCGCGGTCCGGATGAAACTCTTGTGTCCAGGCTTGGTCATCGTTCTGTCCGCCATGCTCTCGCCCAACAATAGGCGCAGCCTCCGTCTCGCTCAATCGCCGAACGCCTGTCGCCGTTCCAAATGCGACCATCGGATTGACCGTCCTTCCTACACCATCATGTGTGAACCGCACTCATCCCCGCCGTTCATCTTCGGTTCATCTTGACGCCCCAATTCCATGCCGCCGCATCGATGGTGCATTGGCGCGGCAAATCCCGGCTGCGCTTGGGTTATGCTAGAAAGCAAGAAATGCCGATTCGGCCCCTAGACGGAATTCCACGTGTCGCAAGCTGAAGACCTGTTCGCAGACGAGCCCGCTCCCCCCCCTGCCCCGGACAAGCCGCAGGCCGCCAAGCCCGCGCGTGCTCCCCAGGCCGGATCGGGCTCCTATTCCGCGCACGACATCGAGGTGCTCGAAGGCCTGGAGCCCGTACGCCGGCGGCCGGGCATGTATATCGGCGGCACCGACGCCAACGCGCTCCACCACCTCTTTGCCGAGATCATCGACAATTCCATGGACGAGGCCATCGCCGGCCACGCCAGCCGCATCGAGGTGCATCTGGAAGCATCCGGACACGTCACTGTTACCGACAACGGCCGCGGCATGCCCGTCGAGAACCATCCGAAGTTTCCCGGACGCTCGACGCTCGAGATCATCATGACGACGCTGCATGCCGGCGGCAAGTTCGACTCCAAGGCCTATGAGACGTCCGGCGGACTGCATGGCGTTGGCGCGTCGGTCGTCAATGCCCTGTCCGACGAGATGGTGGTCGAGGTCGCGCGCGACCAGACGCTCTATCGGCAAGCCTATTCGCGCGGCAAGCCGCAGGGCGGTGTCGAAACCGTCGGGCGGGTCAACAACCGGCGCGGCACGACGGTGCGCTTCCATCCGGACGCCGACATCTTCGGCGCCCACGCCAGGTTCTCCGCCGCCCGCCTCTTCCGCATGACGCGCGCCAAGGCCTACCTCTTCGGCGGCGTGGAGCTGCGCTGGAGCTGTGACGAGGCGCTTGCCGGCGAGGAAGTACCCGCCAAGGCCACATTCCACTACCCCGGCGGCCTCAAGGACTTCATGGGCGCGCGCATCGAGGGCGAGACCCGTATCGTCGAGGAAATCTTCTCGGGCAACGCCGGCCGCCCGGGCGGGCACGGCGCCGTCGAATGGGCCATCGCCTGGACATTGGGCGACGGCGGCGTCTCCTCCTACTGCAATACCGTGCCGACCCCGGATGGCGGCACGCACGAGACGGGCCTGCGCACCGCGCTTCTCCGCGGGCTCAAGAATTACGCCGAGCTCACCAAGAACAAGGCCGCGGCCATGCTCACCGCCGAGGACATCTTCGCCGGGTGCAGCGCCATGCTCTCCGTCTTCGTGCGCGAGCCGGAATTCGTCGGCCAGACCAAGGACAAGCTTGCCTCGGGCGAAGCCACCCGCATCGTCGACAACGCCTTGCGCGATGCCTTCGACCATTGGCTGGCCGCCTCTCCCAACCAGGCCGGCAAGCTGCTCGACTGGGCGGTGGACCGCGCCGAGGAGCGCCTGCGCCGCCGCAAGGAGAAGGAGATCGACCGGGCGAGCGCGACCCGCAAGCTCCGCCTGCCCGGCAAGCTCGCCGACTGCACGCAGACCGCCGCCCAGGGCGCCGAGATCTTCATCGTCGAGGGCGACAGCGCCGGCGGCAGCGCCAAGCAGGCCCGCAACCGAGCGACGCAGGCCGTGCTGCCGCTGCGCGGCAAGATCCTCAACGTCGCCGGCGCCAGCCGCGACAAGCTCGCCGCCAACCAGTTGATCGCCGACATGATCCAGGCTCTCGGCTGCGGCACGCGCGAGCGCTATCGTGGCGATGACCTTCGCTACGACAAGATCATCATCATGACGGACGCCGACGTCGACGGCGCCCACATCGCCTCGCTCCTCATCACCTTCTTTTTCCAGGAGATGCCCAAGCTGATCGACGAGGGGCACCTCTACCTCGCTCTCCCCCCGCTCTACCGCCTCTCCCAGGGTGGCAAGACGCTCTACGCGCGCGACGATGCCCACAAGGACGAGCTGCTGGCCAGCGAGTTCCCCGGCAAGGGCAAGGTCGACATCACCCGCTTCAAGGGCCTGGGCGAGATGCCCTACGCGCATCTTCGCGAGACGACGATGGCGCCGGCGACCCGCACCTTGCTTCAGGTCAAGGTCGTCGACGACCGCGACGAAACGAAGATTACGGTCGATCGCCTCATGGGTACTCGTCCCGAGGCTCGTTTCGAGTTCATCCAGGAGAATGCCGAGTTCGTCACGGACCTCGATATTTGATGAACTGGTGCGCCAACTTCAGCAAATCCTTGAAATACCGTTGACTTGAGAAGTCCATGCGTTATGGTCCGCGCCGCCTGGATTTTTTAGCGCGCTCGGCCGGCGGCGAGTTGGCGAGCTGGGAAAGACCAAGGCAACTGTCGATCATCACAATCGCCACAAAGGCGAAGGACCGGCACCGCAACCCGGATGCGGCGTATCTGTTTTCCCGCCGGGAGCCCTACGACCGATTGTCGGCGAGCATGGCGTTGCCCCACGCAAGTCTTGGCCGAGCATGATGAATGGACCACTGATTTGACCGAAGATTTTTCCGGGCTTGGTCTCTCCAGCAAAGTCACCGATGCCGTCGCCGCGGCTGGTTACACCAAGCCGACAGACATTCAGGCCAAGGCGATCCCGCATGTCCTCGACAAGAAGGACATCATCGGCATTGCCCAGACCGGCACGGGCAAGACCGCCTCGTTCGTGCTGCCGATGCTCACGCGCCTCGAGTCCGGCCGCGCCCGCGCCCGCATGCCGCGCACGCTGATCCTCGAGCCGACGCGCGAGCTCGCCGCGCAGGTGCACGAGAACTTCGAGAAGTACGGCAAGAACCACCGGCTTTCCGTAGCACTCCTCATCGGCGGCGTGTCGTTCGAAGACCAGAACAAGATCCTCGATCGCGGCGCGGACGTTCTCATCGCCACGCCCGGACGCATGCTCGACCAGTTCGAGCGCGGCCGCATCCTGCTGACTGGTGTCGAAATCCTCGTCATCGACGAGGCCGACCGCATGCTCGACATGGGCTTCGTGCCCGACATCGAGCGCATCTGCGGCCTCCTGCCGCCGCGCCGGCAGACGCTCTTCTTCTCGGCCACCATGCCGCCCGAGATCGAGAAGCTGACGAAACGGTTCCTGCGCGATCCGATCAAGATCGAGGTCGCCCGCCAGAACTCCACGGCCGAAACCATCACCCAGAAGCTGGTCAAGGTCGGCTCGAAGCCCGAAGAGAAGCGCGCAGCGCTGCGTGACCAGATCCGGGCCGCCGAGAACCTCACCAACGCCATCATCTTCTGCAACCGCAAGCGGGACGTGGCGACCCTCGCCCGCTCGCTGCAGCGTCATGGCTTTTCGGCCGGCGCCCTTCATGGCGACATGGACCAGAAGAGCCGCATGGAAACGCTCGACGCGTTCAAGACCAACAAGCTGACGCTGCTCGTCGCCAGCGACGTTGCCGCGCGCGGCCTCGATATCCCCGCCGTCAGCCACGTTTTCAACTTCGACGTGCCGGTCCATGCCGAGGACTACGTCCACCGCATCGGCCGCACGGGCCGCGCCGGCCGCTCCGGGGCCGCCTTTACCCTCGTTGCACCCGCCGATGGCAAGCATCTCGACGCCATCGTCAAGCTCATCCAGCGTGACATCCCCTGGGTGGAGGGCGCGCCCGCGACTTCCCCCGCGGAACCGTCGGAAGAGCGCCGCACCTCCCGTCGCCGCAAGCCTGATGCCGGCAAGCCTGAGGTCAGCAAACCCGACGCTGGCAAGGCTGAAGCCACTGCCAGACCCGCCAGGGCATCGAGAAAGGGCGGCGATGCGCGCAAGGACGACGAGCGCCGGGAAGAGCCCCGCCGCAAGCCCGGCCCGCGCGAGGCCGCAGCGCTGGGTATCGACGAGAATTCGCCCTTCGGCGCCGACGGCCCGGTGCCCGCCTTCCTGTTGCGAGAAGTATCGCGCCCGCGATAATTACTTGTGGGTACAGGAAATTTTCCGCGATAGTTGACGCGTCGCCCGTTGATAAGTGTACATGCGCGGGCATATTTACCGAGTTTTAGACGAGATGGTGTGTAGTCGGGGTGCCCAACGGCGGGCGCCCGAGCAGAACGCGAGGACATCGTGTCGGAACAGGAATACAGGCGCGTACTCGGCTATGGAAATGCCGCCTTCGACCTGCTCAAGCGCAGCAGCATTCCGCCGTATCCGAATTTCTACGAGCTCCTCTATACCTATGCCACGGGCGTCAACCCGGCGCTGAACACCCGCATCAACGAGATTTTCCGCCAGGGCCATTCGCCCACGGTCAATCTGGCCGAGGCGCTCTACAACGAATTCCTCAAATCCGATCTCGACGATCGCATCAGCGCCGTCTCCGAGCGCATGCATGCGCGTATCGAGGCCGTGCACGACGCCATCGACAGCGCCATGGTCACCGCCAATGCCTATTCCGGATCGCTGCAGGCGGCCCGCGGCGACCTTGAGGCCGAGGTCTCGCCGGAGGCGCTGAAGACCATGGCCGAGCGCCTGCTGACCGAGACCCGGCGCATGCAGGACACCAATCGGCACCTGGAAATGAAGCTCGAAGCCTCGCGCGACGACATCGCAGCCCTCCGCCGCGATCTGGAGAACGTGCGCCGCGAGTCCCTGCTCGACCCGCTGACCAAGATCTCCAACCGCAAGAGCTTCGACGAGGGTCTCGCCACGGCCATCTCGGAGGCCCGTCGCGACCGGTTGCCGCTCTGCCTGCTGCTGCTCGACATCGACAGCTTCAAGAAGTTCAACGACACCCACGGCCACCAGACCGGCGACCAGGTGCTGCGGCTCGTCGCCATGACCTTGAAGTCCAACATCAAGGGCAAGGATCTGGCCGCACGCTACGGTGGCGAGGAGTTCGCCGCGATCCTCCCCCACACCGATCTCGAAGGCGCCGTCATCGCCGCCGAAAACATCCGCAAGGCCATCCAGGCCAAGCAGCTCCTCAAGCGCTCGACCAATGAAAAGCTCGGCCGCATCACCGCCTCCTTCGGCGTCGCCATGCTCCGCGAGGAGGATACGGCCTCGTCCCTCATCGACCGTGCCGATCGCTGCCTCTATGCCGCCAAGCACGCCGGCCGCAACCGCGTGGTGAGCGAATCCGAACTCGCCAGCATCGAGGCCGCCTGAACGCTCCTGACGTCACGGCTTGCCAGATCGGCGCCGTTTCCCCAGACTGGCTAAGCCTTTAGACTGGCCGGGCTGAAGCAGGCAGGGAGCGATCGTGATCGGCGTCGATGACATACTGCGCGCGTTCCGGGCCGATCTGCACCTCGTCGCCCTGATCCTTGCCGCCAACTATGCGCTCGCCGCGATCTGCGCAGTGCGCGAAGTGATGAACTCGCGCACCTCCCAGGGCTCCATTGCCTGGCTGCTGTCGCTGCTGCTGCTCCCCTTCCCGACCGCCCTGCTCTATCTCGTCTTCGGTTGGAAGTTCTTCGACGATTACGCCATCGACCGCATCAAGCTCGGGCGCACGCTTCGCCCCGTTCGTGCGCGCGATCTGGCCCTCATCGATCAGCAGGCGGACAAGGAATGGCCCGTGCTCTCGGGCGTTGCGGAACTTCCGTTTCTCTCCGGCAACAAGGTCGAGGTGCTGATCGACGGCAAGGAAACCTTCGATTCCATCTTCGACGGCATCTCCAAGGCCCGTTCGCAGATCCTCATCCAATTCTACATCGTGCGCGACGACCGGCTCGGCCGCGAGCTAGCGGACCGGCTGATCGAGCGGGCCCAGGCGGGGGTGAAGGTCTACTTCATCTACGACGAGGTGGGCAGCACCGGCCTGCCCAAGGCCTACCGCGAGCGCCTGCGCGCCGCCGGCGTCAAGATCGCCGCCTTCAACCGGCGGCACCGGTTCCTGCGGCTGTATGGCCCCGCACGATTGAACTACCGCAACCATCGCAAGATCGTCGTCACCGACGGAGAGATCGCCTGGGTCGGCGGCCACAATGTCGGCGTCGAATACCTCGGCGAGGATGAGCGCTTCGGCCATTGGCGGGATACCCATGTGCGCGTGCGTGGCCCCGCCGCGCTGGCCTGTGCCCTGGTCTTCCGGGAAGATTGGGAATGGGCGACCGGCGAGCTGCTGCCCGCCGATCCGCCCGAGCTGGTGCAGACACCGGGCGACCAGTCCGTGCTCGTCATGGGGACGGGCCCCGCCGACAGGCTCGAGGAATGCGCCATCGCCTTCACCGACGTCATCGCGCAGGCGCGCGAGCGGCTATGGATCGTCAGCCCCTATTTCGTGCCGGACACGGACGTGCGCACCGCGCTTTATGCCGCCGCCATCCGCGGCGTCGACGTGCGCATCATGCTGCCGGAGAAGCCCGACCATCTGCTGGTATGGCTCGCCAGCATCGCCCATGCCGATGCCATGGTCGAGCACGGCATCTCCATGTATCGCTATACCCAAGGCTTCCTGCACCAGAAGGTGCTGCTGATGGACGATCGCATCGCCTCCATCGGCAGCACGAATTTCGACAACCGGTCTTTTGCCATCAATTTCGAGATCACCCTTTGGTTTCCCGGCCACGAAACCATCGAGACCGTCGAGCGGATGCTTCTTGCCGACTTCGAGCACTGCCGGAAGGTTTCCGCGGCCGAAGTCACCGGCCGCCCTCTCATCTGGCGCTTCGTCGCTCAGGCGGCCAAACTCTTTTCCCCTCTCCTCTAGGACGTTTCGATGACCGAGTTTCTCTTTCGTGACGACAGCTATCTGCGCTCGACCGAGGCCCGCGTCACCGAAGTCACTCCTGAAGGTGGAATCGGTCTCGACCGCACGGTTTTCTATGCCGCGTCGGGCGGCCAGCCCGGTGACGCCGGAGAACTGCGTCGGGCCGATGGCGGCAGGATCGCCATAGCCACGGCGGTGCACCCCGACGGCGACAAGACGCGGATCCTCCACATTGCCGTTCCGGACGTGCAGGTGCCCGAACCCGGCGAACCCGTATCGATCGAGATCGACTGGGAGCGGCGCTACAAGCTCATGCGCATGCATACCGCCCTGCACCTGCTCTCGGTCGTCTTCCCCTTTCCCGTCACCGGCGGCTCCGTCGCCGAGGACAAGGGGCGGCTCGACTTCGATATGCCCGAGGTGCCCGGAAACCTGCCCGAGCTGGAGGCCCGCCTCAACGCCATGGTCGAGGCGTCGCATCCGGTCTCGTACGAGTGGATCACCGACGAGGAGATGGCCGCCAATCCGGGTCTCATCAAGACGATGAAGGTGAAGCCGCCCATGGGTCAGGGACGGGTCCGGCTCGTGCGCATCGGCGACGTGGACCTGCAACCCTGTGGCGGCACGCATGTCGCCAGCACTGCCGAGATCGGTCCGCTCAAGCTCGGCAAGATCGAGAAGAAGGGCAAGGAGAACCGCCGGGTCCAGCTGCTATTTGCCGATGCCGGCTAGGCGGGGTCCTCACCGGATCGGCGGCGCGTAGAGAAGCCCGCCGTTGAGCCAGAGCGAATTCTGCCCGCGCAGCAGCACTGCCCCGGTCTGCGGCCCGAAATTGCGCTCGTAGATCTCGCCATAGTTGCCGACGGCGCGGATGACGTTCGCCATGAAGTCCGGTTCCAGCCCCAGCGGCGCGCCATAGTCGCCCTCCAGCCCCAGAAGCCTGCGCACCGCCGCCGTGCGGGTGGCCGACAGGGATTCGATGTTGAGGGCAGTCACGCCGAGTTCCTCGGCATTGATCAGGGCATAGATTGTCCAGCGGACGATATTGAACCACCGGTCGTCGTCGGCGCGCACCACCGGCCCGACGGCCTCCTTGGAAATGCGTTCGGGCAGGATGCGGTGGATGAGCGGGTCCGGCAACTCTCGCCGCATGGCGTTGAGCTCGCGCCCAGGCGCCGAGAGCACGTTGCAGAGCCCCCCGCGATAGGCGAGCAGCAGATCGGCCGTGTCTTCGTAGACGACCTCGCTGTAGTTGGCCTGGTTCTCGAAGAAGAACTCACGCAGCCGCGTCAGCTCTTCGCCATTGTCGGCAACGCAGATGGTCAGGTCATCGAGCTCGAATGCCGAAACGACCCCCTCCGATTGCGGCACCATGAACGCCTGCCCGTCGAAGAACGTAGCTGCCACGTAGCGCGCGTCGTAGACGGTGTCACGCCGCTCGGTCCACGGCGCATTGCGCACGATGACGTCGAGGTCGCCGGTCTGGAGCGTGGCGAAACGGCTGGCGCCGCGCAACGGCCGGAATTCAAGAAGATTGGGATCTCCCAGCACCGCAGCCGCGATCGCCCGGCATATGTCGATGTCGAACCCGCTCCAGCGCCCCTCGGCATCGACCTGCGAGAAGCCGGCAAGCGGCCCGACCGCACCGCAGATGAGAAATCCCCGTTCGCGCACGGCCTCCAGCGTCTGCGCGCGCGCGCCGCCAGCGGCAAACGTCGTCACCAGGACGAGAACCACCAGGCACATCGCCGCCCGCAATGGCGAATTTGCAAAGAGTTTCGACACCGCCGACGACCGGAACGCTCCCTACTCCGCCAGCACTATCGGCAGCCCGCATCGCAGGGTCAAGGCGCGGCGGTGGTTTTGGACAGCTCACCGCGCCCTGTGTGCAGTTCAGCCAGATGGCTCAGTGCAGAATCTGGCTGAGGAACAGCTTGGTGCGCTCGTGGTGCGGATTGGAGAAGAAGTTCTCCGGATCGTTCTGCTCGATGATCTGGCCCTGGTCCATGAAGATCACCCGGTTGGCCACCTGCCGCGCGAAACCCATTTCGTGGGTGACGCAAAGCATCGTCATGCCGTCTTCGGCCAGCGAGATCATCACCTCCAGCACCTCCTTGACCATTTCCGGGTCGAGCGCCGAGGTCGGTTCGTCGAAGAGCATGATCCTGGGCTGCATGCAGAGGGACCGCGCAATGGCGACGCGCTGCTGCTGTCCGCCCGAAAGTTGGCCGGGATACTTTAGCGCCTGCTCGGGGATCTTGACCCGCTCGAGGTAGTGCATGGCGCTATCCTCGGCCTCGGCCTTGGGGATGCCGCGCACCCAGATGGGTGCAAGCGTCAGGTTCTGCAGGATGGTCAGGTGCGGGAAAAGGTTGAAGTGCTGAAACACCATGCCCACCTCGCGCCGCACGTCATCGATGCGCTTGAGGTCATTGGTCAGTTCAGTCCCGTTGACGACGACGTCACCCTGCTGGTGCTCCTCGAGGCGGTTGATGCAGCGGATGAGCGTCGACTTGCCCGACCCCGAGGGCCCGGCGATGACGATGCGCTCGCCCTTCATCACCCGCAGGTTGATGTCGCGCAGCACGTGGAAGTCGCCAAACCACTTGTGCATCCCGACGATGTCGATCGCGACCTCGGTGGAAGAGACCTTCATCTGCGAGGTGTCGATTTTCCGATCGACCGTGGTTTCGGAAATTTCGCTCATGGCGTTACCTCTTGTGGCCGGTGTCCAATCGTCGCTCCATCCATATGGAGTAACGGGACATGGCGAAACAGAAAATCCAGAAAACAAAGGCGGCGAAGAGATACCCCGTCACGGCCTGCGTCGGCGATGACCAGTTAATGTCCGAGCTCGCCGCCTGGACGGTGTTGAGGAGGTCGAAGATGCCGACGATCGACACCAGCGACGTATCCTTGAAGAGTGCGATGAAGCTGTTCACGATGCCGGGAATGACGTGCTTTAGAGCCTGCGGCAGGATGATGAGCCCCATCGACTTCCAGTAGCTGAGGCCCAGCGAGCTCGCCGCCTCGTATTGGCCGCGCGGCAGCGCCTGCAGCCCGCCGCGGATCACCTCGGCCAGATAGGCCGACGAGAACAGCGTCACGCCGACCAACGCGCGCAGAAGCTTGTCGACCGTCGTGCCCTGCGGCATGAACAGCGGCAGCATGATCGAGGCCATGAAGAGGATGGTGATCAGCGGCACCGCCCGCCACAGCTCGATGAACATCACGCAGAGCGTCTTGATGATCGGCAGTTTCGACTGTCGTCCCAGCGCCAGCAGGATGCCGATCGGCATCGAGCAGATGATGCCGACGAGCGAGATGATGAGGGTGACCAGCAGGCCGCCCCACTGTTCCGTCGGCACCCGTCGCAGCCCGAAGACGCCGCCGTTGAGCAGGTAGTAGGCGACGATTGGAAAGATGACGAAGAACAGCAGCGCGTTTGTCCGCTTGAACGGCGCCCTCGGCCAGAGCAGCGGCAGGATCAGCAGCGCGCCGAGCAAGAACACCAGGTTCGGCCGCCAGTATTCGGCGGGCGGATAGAACCCGTAGATGAAGAACGACATGCGCGCCGAGATATAGGCCCAGCAGGCCCCTGCTCCGGCCGCACGACAGTCCTCGACGGTCCCGCCGGGCGCCACCGCATCGCCCCCGAGGAATGTGGGGAAGATGAAATTGTAGATCGGCGGGATCGCCCAGATGAGGAACGCGACGCCGATGACGGTCATGACCGCGTCGAACGGCGTGGCGAAGAGATTCTGCCGGGCCCAGGCGACCATGCCGGTGGTGCGCACCGGCGCCGGCTGGGGCGGCACCATTTCCTCGCGAACGTAAGAGAGAGACATGGTGTGCTCCTACCGTTCGACCAGCGCAACGCGCGCGTTGTACCAGTTCATGAACGCGGACGTCGCCAGCGAGAGCGTGAGGTAGACCGCCATGGTGATGGCGATGACCTCGATGGCCTTGCCGGTCTGGTTGAGCGTCGTGCCCATGAACACGTTGACCAGTTCGGGGTAGCCGATGGCGGCCCCGAGCGAGGAGTTCTTGGTCAGGTTGAGGTACTGGCTCGTGAGCGGGGGGATGATCACCCGCATCGCCTGCGGAATGATGACGAGCCGCAACCGGTCGCCCTCGCGCAGTCCCAGCGATTGCGCCGCCTCGGTCTGGCCCTTGTTCACCGCCTGGATGCCGCTCCTGACGTTCTCGGCGATGAACGCTGCCGTATAGATGGTCAACCCGAAGACGAGCGCGACGAACTCGGGCGGCAGCTCCAGCCCGCCGCGGAAATTGAAGCGCTGCAGCTCCGGCATCTCGAAGGCAACGCTTGCCCCGCTGACGATGAAGCCGAGAACCATGACGACGACGAGGATGGCGATGTTGACGGTCACCACCGGGAAACGCTCGCCCGTCGCCTCCAGCCGCCGGCGCGCCCAGATGGTGACACCGATGGTTGCCGCGATTGCGAGGGCGACGGCGACATAGACCCAGCCGAACTGCTCGTCCGGAATCGGCCGCGGCACGTAGAGCCCGCGCTGGTTGATGAAGACGCCGAGCGGCAGCGCCAGGCTGTCGCGCACCGCCGGCATGGCCTTGAGCACCGCGAAGTACCAGAAGAAGAGCTGCAGCAGCAGCGGCACGTTGCGGATCACCTCGATATAGACGGTGGCGAACCGCGCGATCAGCCAGTTGGACGACAGGCGCGCGATACCGAGGATGAAGCCGATGATGGTGGCGAAGATGATGCCGATGGCCGCCACCAGCAACGTATTGAGCAGGCCGACCAGGAACGCTTCCCAATAGTACGAGGCGCGGTCGAACGGAATGAGCGTGAAACTGATGCCGAAGCCCGACGTCTGGAACAGGAAGTCGAAGCCCGTCGTCTTGTTCTGCGCAGCCAGGTTCTGGGCGGTGTTGGCGATGATCCAGACGAAGAAGGCGATGACCAGGCCCGCCACGATGATCTGGTAGATGATCCCGCGGATGACGGGATCGTTGTAGAAAGCGACTCTGGGCGGAGCGCTTCGGGTATTGCTTTGGACGGCCATAGGGCGAAGGGTCCTCTCAGCGCACGATCCGGCACGCACTCGTGGACGAGGTAAAAAGCCCCACGCAACCGGCTCCGGCGCTGACGGGCAGCGCACAAATGCCGGTGGACTTGGCTCGTCCTCGATGTGTCACGAAAGGTGCCAGCAAAAGCGATCCGGCGCCCTCGGGGATCGAGGGCGCCGGATCTCGTTTCCTTAGCGGATCGGCATCGCGTATTGCAGGCCGCCGTCGGTCCACAGCGCGTTCAGGCCGCGCTCCAGGCCAATGTCGGTGTTCGGGCCGACATGGCGATCATAGGATTCGCCGTAGTTGCCGATGTGCTTGACGATCCGGTAGGCCCAGTCGTTGGTGAGCCCGAGCGGCGTGCCGAATTCGCCCTCGACGCCCAGCAGACGCCGCACGGCCGGATTGTCCGAACCCAGCATCTCGTCGACATTGGCCTGGGTCACGCCCAGCTCCTCGGCTTCGACGAGCGCGTAGTAGGCCCAGCGGTTGATCTTGAACCACTGATCGTCGCCCTGGCGCACCACGGGGCCGAGCGGCTCCTTGGAGATGATCTCGGGCAGGATGGTGTAGTCGTCCGGATTGGCGAACTTCGAGCGCTCGGCGGCAAGCGCGGAAGCGTCCGTCGTGTAGACGTCGCAGCGACCGTCCTCGAAAGCCTTCACCACTTCGTCCTGGTCGGTGAAGACGACGGGGGTGAAGTCCATGCCGTTGGCGGCGAAGTAGTCGGCCGCGTTGAGCTCGGTGGTGGTGCCGGATTCGATGCAAACCGCGGCGCCGGAAAGATCGAGCGCCGATTCGATGCCGTCCTCCTCACGGACCATGAAGCCCTGGCCGTCATAGTACATGGTGCCGACGAACGAGATGCCGAGATCGGTGTCACGGCTCATCGTCCAGGTGGTCGTGCGCGAAAGGATGTCGATCTCGCCGGCGGAAAGAGCCGCGAAACGCTCCTGGGAGGTCAGCGGCGTGTAGCGCACGGCGTCCGGATCATCGAAGATCGCGGCCGCGACCGCGCGGCAGAAATCGACCTCGAGCCCCGCCCAGACGTTGTTTGCGTCCGGCGCCGAGAACCCCGGAACGCCGCCGGTCACACCGCACTGGATGTAGCCTTTTGCCTTTACGGCATCCAGCGTCTGCGCGTGCGCAGCCGTGGCTGTGAGGCCGAGTGCGGCCGCCAGCGCGATCGTAAGGACCTTGTTTTGCATCTTATTGCCTTTTTTGTTTCCTGACCCTGAGGGGACCGGACGCACCTTTGGCGCGGCCGGTACAGCCCGTCGCCTTTGTGCGACGATCGGGATGCTGCTAAGCATCGAAGCGGCTATTGAAACGGTCGTCAAGGGCGGAAAGCCGCATTGGCCAGCAATACTGTCGCTTTTTTGGGCGCGGCATGGAAGTGAGTTGAATTTGTGCAGGACGTTGGTATGAGCGAAAATGCGCCGGAAAGCGGCCTTGAGTTTTCTGTGGAAACCGTGCTGACCCATCACGGACGGGCGCCCGACGAGCAGTTCGGCTTCGTCAATACCCCCGTTTATCGCGGCTCCACCGTCCTTTTCAAAACCCTGGACGATCTCGAAGGCCAGCAACAGCGGTTCCTCTACGGACGCGCCGGCAACCCCACGACCGAGCAGGTGACGCAGGTGATCACCAGGCTCGAAGGCTCACATGATACGATTCTCGCCCCCTCCGGACTCGCGGCGGTCACGATTGCGATACTGAGCTGCGTTTCGGCCGGCGACGACATTCTCATCACCGACAGCGCCTATGAGCCGACACGCAGTTTCGCCGATGGCTTCCTCAAGCGCATGGGCGTCAGCGCGCGCTACTACGATCCGCGCATCGGTGCGGGCATAGCCAACCTCATCGGCGAGAACACCAGGGCGGTCTTCGTCGAAAGCCCCGGCTCGGGCACGTTCGAGATTCAGGACCTGCCGGCCATTGCCGCAGCCGCTCATGCGCGCGGCGTCAAAGTCATCGTCGACAACAGTTGGGGAACCCCGCTCTTCCATCGCCCCCTGACGCTCGGAGCGGACATCGTCGTACACGCCGGAACCAAGATGTTCGTCGGACACTCGGATGCCTTCGCGGGCACGGTCTCGGGCATCGACGAAGAGACCTTCGCAACCATCGAGAAGACCCGCCGGCTGCTCGGCTTCTTCACCTCGGGCGACGAAGCCTTTCTCGTTGCGCGCGGGCTGCGCACCCTGGCCATCCGCATGGCCGAGCATCGCAAGCGCGCCCTCGAGATCGCCAACTGGCTCGAAAGCCAGCCCGAAGTCGCGCGCGTGCTGCACCCCGCCCTGCCGAGCCACCCGGACCACGCCATCTGGAAGCGCGATTTCACCGGCTCGGGCAGCCTGTTCAGCGTTCTGCTGAAACCCGCGCCGCGCACGAGCGTAGCGGCGTTCCTCGATCATCTGCGGATGTTCTCGATGGGCTATTCCTGGGGTGGTTATGAAAGCCTCTGCGTGCCCGTCAAACCCCAGCGCATGCGCACCGCCGTTCCCTGGACCGAGGACGGCAATCTGCTGCGCCTCCATATCGGCTTCGAAGGTGTCGAGGATCTCAAGGCCGACCTCGCCGATGCGTTGGCGCGATATGCAAAGGCGCGCTGAGGCCGTTGCCGGTCGCCGAAGCGCCCTACCTCCGACACCGGCTTGAGGGCGACGACTCGTCGGGCCACGCATCGCATTGTGGCAAATCGTTCATAAGTCCAATCGAAAGAGACCGGCTAGTTCCATCAATCCGGCTTTCGTATCCTCATGGAGGGCTCCGAGGAGGATTGAATGCAGAAGCGTAAACTTGGCCAGGGTCTCGAAGTCTCGGCGTTGTCGCTGGGCGCCATGGGTTACGGCAAGTCCCGCCAGATCGAGGACCGCGCGCAAATGATCGACCTGTTGCGCAAGGCCGTCGACCTCGGAATGGATTTCTTCGACACTGCCGAGGTCTATGGCCCCTGGACCAACGAGGAGATGGTGGGAGAGGCCTTTGCGGGGCTGCGCGACAAGGTCAAGATCGCCACCAAGTTCGGTTGGGATATCGACCAGACGACGGGCGAGCATCGCGGCGACGTCAACAGTCGTCCGGAACAGATTCGCAGCGCAATCGAAGGCAGCCTCAAGCGCCTGCGTACGGATCACGTCGATCTCTACTACCAGCACCGCGTTGATCCCAAGGTGCCCATGGAAGACGTCGCCGGCACCGTCAAGGACCTGATCGCAGAAGGAAAGGTCCGGTATTTCGGCATGTCCGAGGCGAGCGCCGGCTCGATCCGCCGCGCCCATGCAGTGCAGCCGGTCGCGGCGCTGCAGAGTGAGTATTCGCTCTGGACCCGCGAGCCGGAAGCCGAAATCCTGCCCCTGATCGAAGAGCTCGGCATCGGCCTGGTTCCCTACAGCCCCTTGGGCAAGGGTTTCCTGACCGGGACGATCGACGCCAACACGCAGTTTGCCGCCAACGACCTGCGGGGTCGTATCCCCCGCTTTGCCGATGATGCCCGCCAGGCCAACCAGGCCCTGATCGATCTCATCCGCCGAATCGGTGATCGCCATGGCGCCACTCCGGCCCAGGTGGCGCTTGCCTGGCTCATGGCGCAAAAGCCCTGGATCGTGCCGCTGTTCGGCACGCGTAAGCTTGAGCGGCTTGAGGAAAACCTGGGGTCCCTTTCGGTCACCCTGACGGCAGACGACCTCAGCGAGATCGAGTCCGCCAACATCAGAATTCAGGGCGCCCGTTATCCCGAGGACGTCATGCGCCGGTCCGGCCTCTGAGATCGGCCGTTCCCTATCGCGTCCGTCGTATCAGGCCGGAGCGCGCCGCGTGCCGGCCTTTCTGCGCCAACTCCGCACGAGGCGCCTTAGCGCGGGCAGGCCGCGGAAATGCACGGTGCCGTCCGGATGCCGCAGGAATAGCCAGCGGCGACGGGCGAATTCGTTGCGCACGAAGTAGGCGCCGAGCGTGCCCACGATCAGGCCGGCAACGACGTCGGTCGGATAGTGCATGCCGACCGGCACACGTGAGATCGATGCGGCGAGGGCGATGAGCAGGAGAATCGAGAAAAAGCGCGGTGCGATGAAGCCGATGGCGAACGCGATGGCGAGCGACGTCGTCGCGTGGCCGGAGGGAAAGCTCTGGAACGTCCAGTTGTTGAAGACATGCCGGAACTCGAATGCGCCCACGTCCTCGTAGATCACCGGCCGGGGGCGCCCGATGATGCGCTTGAGGATATTGGTCGCCAGCCCCGGCACGCCAACTGCGATGAAGAGATAGCCCGAAACCAGCACCGCCTCGTAGAACGCGCGCCGATAGCGGCCGCGCCGCAGCGGCAGCATGATGACCATCGCTGCGATAAACACGATGAGCGTCGGGATCAGCACCCAGTCGGCAAGCCCGAAGTCCGTGATGAAGAAAAACGGCTCTCGCCACATGTCCGGCCAGGCCATGGCGCTCTGCGAGGCCCAGACGTCGAACCAGACGACGAGGAAGAGCATCAGCACCGCGACCTTGACGTGCGGGATCCAGGACGTGCGGCTGAGGCCCAGCGGCCAGGGCTGCGTCAGGTCCATGAAGGCCGGCGGCCGCGCCGTGCGCATTGCGGGAGTTACCTCGCGTCTCGCTGCGCTTCGGATCCTGTCCCCCTGCCCCGGGGCTGGCGTATAATGCGTCATCGACACTCCGATACTGAGCAAATCCGTCATGCGTCCGTGACTTGCGCTGCAAGCCTTTGGATTTCAACAATCTGGCCGCAACGCGGCAATCGCGCCCACAATAACCTATGCGCATTTTTGCCGCGCGAGCGTTAGCCTATGGTTATCGTATCAGCCCCCCGATGTTAACGGCTGCGCAGGTGCCCTCCTGTCGCGCCGCACTTGCCCTTTTCGGGTGAACCCTGTAACGGGATGAAGCGATTTTCGGGGTATAGCTCAGCCTGGTAGAGCACCGGTTTTGGGAACCGGGGGTCGAGTGTTCGAATCACTCTGCCCCGACCATCGCCAGGGCCGCGCGCCGCGGCCCGATGAGGATCGCTTTGAGCGCAAGGTGTTGAGGATCAACGCGTAAAATGACCGCCCGCATCTATCGCCCCGCCCCCAACGCCATGCAATCGGGCAAGGGCAAGTCCAAGCAATGGGTCCTGGTTTACGAGCCCGAGGTGGCGCGCACCATCGATCCCCTCATGGGTTATACCTCCTCCACCGACATGCGCCAGCAGGTCCGCCTCTCCTTCGAGTCGCAGGAAGCCGCCGAGGCCTACGCCCAGCGCAACGGCATTCCTTACGCCGTCCAGCCGTCGCACGTGCCGACGCCCAAGCGCGTCAGCTATCCGGACAACTTCCGCGCCGACCGCAAGACACCCTGGACGCACTGATCCAAGTTTCGACGAGATCTGAAAAAGGCGCCGCAACGAGTTGCGGCGCCTTTTGTTTTTACTTCTTGTCCGGCAGGTTGAGCCGGATGTGCAGCTCGCGCAGCTGCTTGGCGCTCGCCGTCGATGGCGCGCCCATCAGCAGGTCCTCGGCCTGCTGGTTCATCGGGAACAGCGTGATCTCGCGCAGGTTCTGCACCCCACAGAGCAGCATCACGATGCGGTCGAGCCCGAACGCGGCCCCGCCATGCGGCGGCGCGCCGTACTGGAATGCCCGATAGAGCCCGCCGAACCGCTCTTCGACCTCCTCGCGCCCGGTGCCCGTCAGCTCGAAGGCCGCGACCATGGTGTCGGGCTCCTGGTTGCGGACTGAACCGGAAGCGATCTCGAAGCCGTTGCAGACCGCATCGTACTGATAGGCCTTGATCGTCAGCGGATCGTTGGTCTTGCGCAGCGTTTCGAGCCCGCCCTGCGGCATCGAGAACGGGTTGTGGGCGAAGTCGATCCGCTTCTCGTCCTCGTTCCATTCGTAGAACGGGAAGTCGACGATCCAGCAAAGTTCGAACCGCTCGGTATCGACCAGTTCGAGATCGGTGCCCGCCTTGGTGCGCGCTTCACCGGCGAACTTGTAGAACTTCACCGGATCGCCAGCGACGAAAAACGCCGCGTCGCCGTCTTCGAGACCGAGCTGGGTGCGGATCGCTTCGGTGCGCTCCGGCCCGATGTTCTTGGCGATCGGCCCTGTGCCCTCGAGCGCGTCGCCTTCCTTGCGCCAGATGATGTAGCCGAGACCCGGCTGCCCCTGCTGCTGGGCCCAGGCGTTCATGCGGTCGCAGAACGCGCGCGAGCCACCGGTCTTGGCCGGAATCGCCCAGACCTCGGTCTTGGGATCGCTGGCGATGAGGTTGGCGAAGACCTTGAATCCCGAGCCGGCGAAGTGCTCGGTCACGGCCTGCATCTCGATCGGGTTTCTGAGGTCCGGTTTGTCCGAGCCGTACTTGCGGATCGCCACGTCGTAGGGAATGCGCGGCCAGTTCTTGGTCACCGGCTTGCCGTCGGCGAAGGCCTCGAAGACGCCGGTGATGATCGGCGTCATCGTGTCCCACACGTCCTCCTGGGTCACGAAGCTCATCTCGAGGTCGAGCTGGTAGAACTCGCCCGGCAGCCGGTCGGCGCGCGGATCCTCGTCGCGAAAGCACGGCGCGATCTGGAAATAGCGGTCGAACCCGGCGACCATCAGCAGTTGCTTGTACTGCTGCGGCGCCTGCGGCAGGGCGAAGAACTTGCCCGGATGTATCCGGCTCGGCACCAGGAAGTCGCGGGCGCCCTCCGGCGAGGAGGCAGTGAGGATCGGCGTCGAATACTCGGCAAAACCCGCATCCGTCATCCGCCGGCGCATGTCGGCAATGATGCCGCTGCGCTTGACGATGTTGGCGTGCAGCGTCTCGCGGCGAAGATCGAGGAACCGGTAACGCAGCCGCACGTCTTCCGGATAGTCCGGCTCACCGAACACCGGTAGAGGCAGCTCCTTGGCGCTCGAAAGCACCTCGATCTCGCGGATGAACACCTCGATCTCGCCCGTCGGCAGATTCGGATTGACGGCCTCGTCGCCGCGCAGCTTCACCTCGCCATCCACACGGATGACCCATTCTGCGCGCACCTTCTCGGCATCCGAGAACGCGGGCGAATCGGGATCGACCACGCATTGGGTGATGCCGTAATGGTCGCGCAGGTCGATGAAGAGCAGGCCGCCATGGTCACGGATGCGGTGGACCCAGCCGCTGAGGCGGACGGAGCCCCCCGCCTCGGCAGCGGTCAAAGCGGCACAAGTGTGCGAGCGGTAGCGATGCAATGTCATGACAGAACCAGAAAAGGCCGGAAATCTTGGCGCGGAAAAGCGCATGCGCGCGCCCGGTTGTCAAGTTGAGCCGTCCCTGCCCCTTCGGCTTTCGCGGCGCGAGCGACTTTGCCATACTCTCGCCAGAATCCGTTCTGGAGTGCATGCGCCTGACCTGTTAGGAAAGGCACCCTGATTTTCTGGATTGGTGGGTATGGATCTGATCACTACGAGCGAGGCCTTGGCAGCCTTCTGCCAGCGTGCCGCCGAATTCGACTTCGTGACCGTCGACACCGAGTTCCTGCGCGAGACGACCTACTGGCCCAAGCTCTGTCTGATCCAGGCGGCGACCGACGACGAGGCCGTGCTGATCGATCCCCTCGCCCCGAAGCTCGACCTCAAGCCGTTCATTGCCCTGCTCGACGACCCGAGCGTCGTCAAGGTCTTTCATGCGGCGCGCCAGGATATCGAAATCTTCGTCAAGATGACCGGGCGCGTGCCGGCCAACATCTACGACACCCAGATCGCCGCCAGCGTCTGCGGCTTCGGCGACAGTGCTTCCTACGACAGCCTCGTGCGGGCCATTACCAACGTCTCGCTGGACAAGTCTTCGCGTTTCACCGACTGGTCGGCGCGTCCGCTGAGCGAGAAGCAGCGCACCTACGCCCTCGCTGACGTCACACATCTGCGCGAGATCTATCGTTCGCTGACGGCCCAGGTGGAAGCCACCAATCGTGGTGACTGGGTCGACGACGAATTGGACCTCCTACGGCGGCTCGACACCTATGTCGTCGAACCGACAAAGGCCTGGGAACGCCTGAAGCTGCGTATCAACCGCCCGCGCGACCTTGCCGCATTGCAGCGTCTCGCCGAGTGGCGCGAGCGGCGGGCGCAGGATCTCGACCAGCCCCGCAGTCGCATCTTCAAAGACGACGTGCTCTACGAGCTTGCCGTTCAGCGCCCGCTGACGCCGGAGGCCTTCGAGAACCTGCGCGCCGTGCCGCGCGGCTTCGGACGCAGCGCCGCGGCCGCCGAGATCATGACGATGCTCAAGGCGGTCGAAGCGCTCGACAAGAAGGAGCTGCCGGCCCTGCCCGAGCGCTATCGCGGCCCCTCGCCAAAAGGCGCCGTCGGCGATCTGATGCGCGTGCTGCTGAAATCGGTGGCCGAGGAGCATGGCGTCGCGGCCCGCATCATCGCCACATCCGAGGAAATCGATGCGCTCGTCCTCGATGACGAAGCGGACGTTCCGGCCTTGCGGGGCTGGCGGCGCAAGCTCTTCGGCGAAAAGGCGCTCGCCATCAAGCACGGCCGGATCGGGCTGGTGGCGACGCGAAAGGGGATCATCGAGTTCCCAGTCGAACCCGCCCGCGCCAACTAGCAGACAAGCGCCGCGTCAGGCGACGCTCACCATCGAGGCTTTGAAGCCGGCAACGCCTGCAAACTGCTCCAGGCGCCCGCGTAGATGCTCCCCATCGAGGAACGCCAGATCACGCGGCAGGTCGAGCAGGATGGTTTCGCCCTCGACACGGAAGCCGACTCGAGGCAGCACGCCCGGCATTGCCGCCGACATGGGATAGGCGACACGGAACAACGCCCCGATCAGTCGCGCCCGGTTCCCGCCTTCACTGCTCGAAAGGCTGAAGAGCGGACGGTCGACGCCCTTGCGTTTGATGCCGGCGTAGCGGACCGCCAGCACCTCGGAAAGGAACGCCCGGCCCGGATGGTCGATACCACTCAGCGAACTGTAGGCGACCGTATCGATGCTCTGCTCGGCACGATAGTCGGGATGGGCGCGCCAGCCGATATCGGCGAGCAGGCATGCCACGTGCCGCAGGCGAGCGTCCTCGGCCGTCTCGGCAAGTTCGGCGACGGCGACGTACTTGCCCGTGAACTCGATGAGATCACGCGCATGGGCGGGTGAGCGCGAGCGCAGGACCGACATCTCCTCCGCCCCCTGCAACAGCGGGTCGATCTTCTGCTCGCTGCGGTCGAGAAGGCTGTAGAGATAGCCCTCGCGCACGCCCAGCGCCGAGAACGCCACCTGCCGGAACTTGCCGGCCTTCAGCACCTCGCCCATCACCGCCGCGCCGAACGGAACCAGCTCGCGACGCGAGGAACTGGCATGATCGGAGCCGGGATAGGATTTGTTGCTGCCGCCGGCCGAAACGATGTCGTTGCACAGCTTGACCATCGACTCGGCGGGCACCGTATAGTGCTGCACCATATGCAGCGGATAGTCGGCAAGGCTCTGGTGGATCTTGGCCAGCGTCCGCCAGGTTCCGCCGATGGCGCAGAAAGTGCCGTCGCGCAGGTTGGCGTCGAGCGAGGCGCTCTTCAGCCGGCTTTTGACGATCGAGGCCGCCTTGACCGGTGAGCCGCCGCTGTCGTCCTGAAGGCGGATGACGCCGAGCTCGTAGGTCTCGCCATTGGTGTCGACGCCGCCGGCGATGGTGGAAAGCTCGAGACTACCACCGCCAAGGTCGCCGACCATTCCCGAGAACTCGGGGTAGCCGGCAACGACGCCGAGCGCTGCATAGTGCGCTTCCTGCTCGCCGCTGAGGACGTTGACTTGCGCTTCCATGATCGCCTCCACCGCCGCGACGAACTCGTCACGGTTGGAGGCATCCCGCACGGCGGAGGTTGCAAGGATATGCACCTGGCCGGCACGCATCAGTCTGGCCACGAGGGCGAACCGCTTGATAGCCGTCAACGCACGCGCGACGTTCTCGTCGGCCAATCGGCCGTTGGCCGCCATGCCGCGCCCCAGCGCACATGAGGCCTTCTCGTTGTAAAGTGGCGTCAGTGAACGCGCATGGCGCTCATAGACGACGAGACGGACCGAGTTCGACCCGATGTCGAGCACTGCAACGGGACGGGCGCCCTTGATGCGGCCTTGAGCGGTCGGATCGGCGTCTACGCCCCAGTATTGATTCACTAGATGACCTCTTCGCCCTCAGGTACACCGGCACTCCCGCGCCCTGACAGCGAGGGATTGGTCATGAAATAATCGTGCGCGTTGAAAGGCTCTTCGCCTTCCTTGGCACGTATGCGATGCGAACTGCCGTCCGGCAGCACTTCCCAGCTTTGCTGGTTGTCGCGCAGATATGCAACGAGGATCCTGTCGAGGATCTGTTTATGCACCGTCTTGTTCAGGATCGGTACCATGACCTCGACACGCCCGTCGAGGTTGCGCTGCATGATGTCGGCCGATGAAATGTAGACGCGCGCCTGCGGCGACGGCATGGCTGCGCCGTTGCCGAAACAATAGATGCGCGAGTGCTCGAGGAACCGCCCGACCACCGACCTGACCCGGATATTGTCCGAGAAGCCAGGAATTCCCGGCCGCAGGCAGCAGATGCCGCGCACGATGAGATCGATGGAAACGCCCGCCCGGCTGGCATCGTAAAAAGCATCGATGATCTGTGGATCGACGAGCGAGTTCATCTTGAAGAGGATGCTCGCGGGCTCGCCGCGCTGGGCGAATTCCACCTCGCGCGAAATGTTGTCGAGCAGCGTCTGCCGCAGGGTGACCGGTGAGACCGCGATGCTCTCCAGTTCCGTCGGGCGCGCATAGCCGGTGATGAAATTAAACACCCGCGCCACGTCCCGCGTAATCGCCGGGTCGATGGTGAAGTAGCTGAGGTCCGTGTAGATCTTGGCAGTGATCGGGTGATAGTTGCCCGTGCCGATATGGCAGTAGCTGACGAGCTTTCCCTTCTCGCGCCGCACCACCTGGCTGAGCTTGGCGTGGGTCTTCAATTCGATGAAGCCGAAGACCACCTGCGCCCCTGCCCGCTCCAGGTCCCGCGCCCAGCGGATGTTGGCTTCCTCGTCGAACCGCGCCTTCAGTTCCACCAGGCACGTGACCGACTTGCCCGCCTCGGCCGCCAGGATAAGCGCCTTGACGATGGGGCTGTCGGCCGAAGTGCGATAGAGCGTCTGCTTGATGGCGACGACATCGGGATCGCGCGCCGCCTGCATCAGGAACTGCGCCACCACGTCGAAGCTCTCGAACGGATGATGGACCAGAATGTCCTTGGCGCGGATGGCGGCGAAGCTGTCGCCGTTATAGTCGCGGATGCGCTCGGGAAAGCGCGCATGGTAGGGCGAAAACTTGAGGTCGGGGCGCTCAAGGTCGCAGATCTTGCGTGCGTCGGCGAGCCCAAGGAAACCCTGCACTTCGAAAATGTCGGATTCCGTTACCCCGAGCTGCTCGCTGATCTGGCGCTTCAAGGCCCGCGGCATCGACTGCTCGATCTCGAGCCGGATGACCTGCCCGCGGCGCCGCTGGCGAAGCGCCGATTCGAACTCGACGACAAGATCGGCCGCTTCGTCGTCGATTTCGATCTCGCTGTCGCGGATCAGCCGGAAAGCGCCGGAGCCGACCACCTCATGGCCCGGGAACATCTTGTGGAAGAAGAGCTTGACCAGCGTGTCGATGGTCACGACTTCGCTGCGTCCATCCGAAGCAAGGCTTCCCGGCAGGTTGATGAACCGGTCGAGATTGGACGGGATGCGCACCAGCGCGGTCAGCGGCAGGTCGTCGTTCGGGCGCTTGAGCTCGAAGGCGAGCGCGATGCCGAGATTGGGGATGAACGGAAACGGATGCGCCGGGTCGACGGCGATAGGCGTGAGGACGGGGAAGATCTCCTCGCGGAAAAGCTTCTCGAGGTAGGCCACCTGCTCGGGCGAAAGATCGTCGGACTCGTGGATGACGACGTTCTGCTCGAAAAGCTCCTCGCGCAGCGTCTGCCAATGCTCCTGCTGCTCGAGCTGCAGGTGCTTGGCGAGCATGGTGATCTCCTCGATCTGCTCGCCCGGGGTCAATCCGTCGGCGCTTTGCTTGGTCAGGCCGGCACGGATCTGGCCTTTGAGGCCCGCGACGCGAACCATGTAGAATTCGTCGAGATTGTTGGCCGAGATCGAGACGAACCGCAGGCGCTCGAGCAGCGGATGGTTTTCGTTACCGGCCTCCTCCAGCACGCGCATATTGAACTGCAGCCAGCTCACCTCGCGATTGACGAAGCGCGCAGGACTTTCCCGCAGCGCCTGTGCATCGGGCATGCCGGCTTCCGGCTCGCTGATTTCGCTCATCTCATTCATCGGTATCGCTTTCGGGGTGGTCCTCGTTCGCTTCGCCGCGCGCGACGCGGCGCAGTTCGAGGGCTTCTGCAGCAATTTTGCGGGTTATCGCGGTTCCTCTGGTCAACGCCAGGCGATCCATCAGATCGCAAAGCGCGACCGCCTCCTCGGTGGACCGTTCCATGCGCGCCACCAGATAGGCGATGATCCTGGGATCGACGGTCACCTGACGATCCCCGAATAATTTCACGAACATCTGTGACAATTGAATGTCGTCGGTCATCTCGACGGCAAAGGCGACTGCCCGCCGCGCGCGCGATAGCACGTCGTTGGTGCGGTAGGGCCAAACCTCGATCGGCTCACGCGCCGTCATCAGCAATGGGCGATGGTCGCGCATGCTCTGGTTGAGAAGATGGAAGAGCGCATCTTCCTCGTACCCGGCCCTGTCGACGTCCTCGATGACCAGCGGCTCGACGCCGCCCGCCGCAGCCATTGCGGCAAGCTCGGACGGACGCGCCAGCAGAGCGCCGCTTCGATCCGCGAAAATGCGCGCCAGATGCGACTTTCCCGCCTTGGCCGGTCCGACAAGCAGCGTCATCGGGTCTGGCCAGTTCGGAAAAGCGGCGATGCGGCCATGAGCGAGCCGGTTGCCGTCGCCCACGATGAAATCGTCTTCGGCGTGAGAAGGCGTATGGCCGAAGTCGAGGACGAGCTGCTCGACGGATGCAAGCGGCTCTTCGGTCGGCTTCGTCCGATCAGACTGCGGTCTGGTCGCCACCCTTGTCACCGTTCTCCCCGAGATAAAGCGCACTCGCCTTGTACTTGCGCACGCCATAACGCACCAGCACCCCGCCGATCGCCGCCAGCGGCACGGCCAGCAGCAGCCCGACGAACCCGAACAAAAGGCTGAACGCCAGGAGCGCGAACATCAGCCACACCGGGTTGATATTGATGCTCGATCCGACGAGCTTGGGATAGAGGATATTGCCCTCGAGGAACTGTCCGACCATGTAAATCGCGAAGATCACAGCCACCATCCACCAGTTCGGCCAGAACTGGACGATGGCGACACCCATCGAAAGCAGGAAGCCGATGGCAAAGCCCACATAGGGCACGAAGCTGAAGAGCCCGCCGATGAGCCCGATCGCCAGGCCGAAATTCAATCCCGCCAGACTAAGCGCCGTTGCATAGAAGACGGCGAGGATCAGGATGACGCTCCCCTGCCCCCGAATGACGCCGGCCATGGAGCTGTCGATGTCGGCGAGGATCCCGCGGATCTCATCCTTGTATTGGACGGGCAGCAGATTGTTGACGCCCCGCACCATGCCCTCCCAGTCGAGCAGGATGTAGAACGCAACGACAGGCGTGAAGACGACGATGCCGATGGTGGTGATCACCCCCCAGCCGCTGGCGAGGATTTCCCCCGTTATCCCGCCCGCGAACCCGACGATGCGTCCCAGAAGATCGCTGATCGTTGCTTCGAGCCGCGCGGCCTGCTCGGGTCCGAGCCAGGCGTTGAGTTCCGGCGCCCAGCGCCGCGCCAGCTCCTGCAGGTCGCTGGCGTAGCCCGGCAGACGCTGGATCAGGCCACCCACCTGCTGACCAACGAGCGGCACCAGCATGAAGAAAAGGCCGAGAATGATGGCAACGACGCTGAGGAGCACGACTGCCGTCGCCCAGCCCCGGCTGAACCGCCACTTCTGCAGCTGGTTGACCAACGGATTGAGGAGGTAGGCGAGCGTCGCGCCGACGACGAAGGGCAACAGGATGCCCCGGAAGATCCAGAGCGCCAGCATCAGCACGATGAAGAACGCGATCCAGATCAGCACTTGATTTCGCAGTGTCATCGGACGGCCGACCCTTGCGTCGCTGTGGTGGAGAAGCTATCAGCGCTGTTAGCGGTCGGCCCTGGAAAGTGCAACCGGTCTTTGACGCACGCCACCGCCTTCGACCGCCCTTTTCCCAACTGGCTCACGCACATGTCCGACCCCAAAAACCTGCCATCAAACGGCCTTTCGTACAAGCAGGCGGGGGTAGATATCGATGCCGGCAACGCGCTGGTCGAGGCCATCAAGCCGGCGGTGCGATCCACGCGCCGGCCGGGCGCGGACGGCGAGATCGGCGGTTTCGGCGGCCTCTTCGACCTCAAGGCTGCAGGCTTTACCGACCCGGTGCTCGTCGCCGCCAATGATGGGGTTGGCACCAAGCTCAAAATCGCCATCGATACCGGCAATCACGCGACCATCGGCATCGACCTCGTAGCCATGTGCGTCAACGACATCGTGGTCCAGGGCGCCGAACCCCTCTTCTTTCTCGACTACTTGGCTACGGGCCAGCTCGACGTCGCCCAGGGCACGGCGATCGTCGAAGGCATTGCGGAGGGCTGCCGCATTGCCGGCTGCGCGCTTATCGGCGGCGAAACGGCGGAAATGCCCGGCATGTATCACGGTAAGGATTACGACCTCGCCGGTTTCGCCGTTGGCGCGGCCGAACGCGGCACGCTGCTCCCGCGCCCCGACATCGCTGCCGGCGACGTGCTCGTCGCCATCGCCTCCTCGGGCGTTCACTCCAACGGCTATTCGCTCGTTCGCAAGATCGTCGAGGTCGCCGATACCGATTGGTATATGGGCGCGCCCTTCGCGCCCGGCCAAACGCTCGCCGAAGCCCTGCTCACTCCGACGCGTATCTACGTGAAGCCGCTGCTTTCGGCCCTCAAGGCTGGCATCGGAATCAAAGCCCTCGCCCACATCACCGGCGGCGGCTTCATCGACAACATTCCGCGCGTGCTGCCGGAGACGCTCACCGCAAACATCGACCTCGGCAAGGTCATCGTGCCGAGGGTTTTCAGCTGGCTCGCCCACGTCGGCGGCATGGAGGAGCGCGAGATGCTGCGCACCTTCAACTGCGGCGTCGGCATGCTGGCCGCCGTTGCCGCCGAGGATGCCGAACGTCTGGTCGAGCACCTCGTCGCCGCAGGCGAGACCGCCGCCGTCATCGGCTCGCTCATCGAGCGCACAGGTGAGCCGGTCACCTTCCGCGGTACGCTCGCCCTATGAGGCGCAAGCGCGTAGCCATCCTCATCTCCGGGCGCGGATCCAACATGTCCGCCCTGATCGCGGCCGCCAAGACGCCTGACTATCCGGCCGAGATCGTCGGCGTCTTCTCCAATCGCGCCGCTGCCCCGGGACTCGAGGTTGCCGCCGCCAAAGGCATTGCGACCCGATCGCTGGCCCAGTCGAACTACGAGAGCCGCGAAACCTTTGACACGGCGATCAGCGAAGTGCTCGATGATTGGGGGGCGGAGATCGTCTGCCTCGCCGGCTTCATGCGCATCCTCTCGCCCGGTTTCATCGAGCGCTGGCAGGGTCGGATGATCAACGTCCACCCCTCCCTTCTGCCGCTCTATCGTGGGCTCGATACCCACGCGCGGGCGCTGGCCGACAAGGTCGCCGAGCACGGCTGCAGCGTGCATTTCGTCACCACCGGGCTCGACGAAGGTCCGGTGATCCTCCAGGCCAAAGTGCCGGTTTTGCCGGATGATACCCCCGAAACCCTCGCTGCCCGCGTGCTCGTCGAGGAGCACCGCCTCTACCCCGAGGCGCTTCGGCTGCTCGCCGCTGGCAAAGTGAGCCTCTGATGCTGCTCATCCTGGGAGGATTGCCGGGCAGCGGAAAGACCACCATCGCCAAGGCCCTGGCCCGTCGCCTCGCCGCTGCCCACATCCGCATCGACAGCATCGAGCAGGCCCTGCTGCACTCCGGTGAAGCCGAAAAGGTCGAAACCGCGGGCTACGCCATAGCCTGGGCGGTTGCCGCCGACTGCCTCAGGGCTGGCGGGACCGTCGTCGCCGATTCCGTCAATCCCATTGCCGTGACGCGCGACGCGTGGCGGGCTGTCGCCGCGGACACCGGAAGCCGTGTCCTGGAAATCGAAATCGTCTGCTCCGATCCGGCCGAACACCGCCGCCGCGTGGAAACACGAACAGCGGATATTCCGGGCCATATCCAGCCGGTCTGGACCGAGGTCGTCGGGCGTGAATACGAGCCCTGGATCAGGGCCGACCTTGTCATCGACACGGCGTCGACCCCGGTCGACGCCGCAGTGGCTGAGATCGTGGCGCGGCTCCAGAACTAGGGCAAAGCGGCGAGGAATGCCTTCACGACCGCCGCCGAATTGTCCGAAGCGAGCCCCATGAAGGTGCCCATCTCGTTCTCCCCCTCCCCGCCGCCGGCAAGGTCCGAGAGCGAGCGGAAGGCGATGAACGGCACGCCGTTGGCATAGGCGACATGCGCGACCGCCGCGCTTTCCATGTCCAGCACCGCCGCCTCGAACGTCTCGAAGGCGTACTCGCGGAAAGCCGCGTTATCGACGAAAGCAGCGCCGGAAACTCCATTGCCGCCGACATAGACGCCAGGGGCATGAGTGAGGCACTGATTGTCGGGAACGCAATCCATGAGGTCGATTTCGGCCGCAACGGTCTCGGCAACCGCCAGCAGCTCTGCGTCGACGGGGAACCAGAACCGGTCCTCGAGCTCGGCCCCATCCCGGGCGACCGTCACGTTCTGCGGAAAGATCATGCCGTGGTTGGGAAACGGCGCTTCGAGGAACGGCGGCGGAACGAACGCGCCGTCGACCTCGCGCGCCAGGATCATGTCGAGGTACTGCCCCCACTGGGTCGGCACGATGACGTCGCCGATATGCCGCGAGGGATCCACGCCGCCAGCGATGCCCGAGAAGACAATACTTTCGAGATTGAAATGGTCGATAGCGAGCTGCGATGTCATGGCCGCGTTGACCATGCTGACACCCGTCAGGAAGAGGACCACCGGCTTACCCTCGATGCTGCCGGTGGCAAACGTGATGCCGTTGAGCGAGTGGTCGACCCGGTCGACCAGCGCTTCCTGCAACGCCACCCATTCGGGTCCGAACGCCGACATCACCGCGATGCGCGGCGTATCGTCGAGCGCTTCGGCCGCATGCACCGGCAGCACCAGCGACATGACAGCGACCACAAAAGCGGATTTTTTGTGCACCTTGCGATTCCCTCCAAAAGTTGAGCACTGCAAGCTAGCCGCGCTGCGTATCAGGCGGTATCGAAAATCGCGCATGGCAGCTTTTCCGGCGCTCCATCACGCGAATTCATGACTCCCATCGTCAAAATCGGTTCGACCCGACGGTGCCGGAGGCGTAGTTTCCTGCGTTCACGGTAGGAGACTGAACATGTCGCTGCGCGACTGGCTCTGGGTCATATTGCTGGGCGCCATCTGGGGAACCTCGTTCCTCTTCAACGGCATCCTCATTCGCGAGATCGGGCCGCTCTGGGTGTCGGCCGGCCGCGTCGCCATCGGCGCGCTCGGCTGCTGGGCGTTCTTCTTTGCCCTGGGCAAGCGCCTGCCGACCAACAAGTGGCTTTACCTCCACTTCCTGCTGCTCGGCATCCTCAGCTACACCATCCCATTTGCATTGTTTCCCCTGAGCCAGGAGCACCTCGCGGCAGGCGTCGCCGCCATCGTCAACGCCATGACGCCGATCATGACGGTGATCGTCTCGCACTTCTGGCCGGGCGGCGAGAAAGCGACCTGGAACAAGTCAATGGGCGTCGTCGCGGGCTTCACGGGGGTCGCGCTCCTCGCCTCGCCCGCACTCGCCGCCGGCGGCTCCTCGCAGCTCTGGGCGATCGCCGCGTGCCTGACGGCAACCTTCTGCTACGCCGTCAGCCTCAACTATACGCGCATGCTCGGCGCGATCGATGCGTCCGTCTTCGCCGCTTGCGCGATGACCGGCGCCACGATCGCCGCCGTCCCCCTGGCTTTCTTCGTCCATGGCACGCCGCACCTCGTAACGATCGAGGGTTGGGCTTCGATGCTGGGTATCGGACTTCTGGCGACGGCCTTCGCCTTCCAGATCATGTACCGCATCCTGCCGCGGGTCGGCGCGACCAACTTCTCGGTCGTCACCTTCATCGCCCCGGTCTCGGCCATCATCCTCGGCTTCCTCTTCCTCGGCGAAGCGGTCGAACCGGTGCACGTCTTCGGCATGCTCGGTATTTTCGTCGGGCTGCTGCTGATAGACGGGCGGATCGTCAAACGCCTGCGCGGCAAGGCTTACATCTAGCGTGCGAGCTTCTCGGTCGGTGTCGAGATGTCCACGACATTGCCGTCCGGATCGCGGACGAGCGCCTGCGTCTGCCCGTAGCCGAGCGCGACCGGTTCCCGAATGATTTCGGCCTGCATCGCCCGTGCCCGCTCGACCGCGGCATGGACATCGTCGACGACGAGCGTGAGGTAGCCGCCCGCCGGCCTGCCCCTCACTTCCGCAGGTGTGTACTCGCTGTCCGCCGCGATGATGCCGAGCTGGAAGCCGACATGGTCGGGCACCGCCAGCACGATGTACCAGTCGCTGGTGTAGATCTGCTCGAAATTGCCGAGTTGCCGGTAAAAGCTCGCGCTCCTGCCGATATCGCTGGAGAGGATGTTGTAAAGGACGCGCTCGATGGCGGACATGGGGTTCCTCCGTTCTGCATGGCTGCGGAACGGAGGACTCTTCCGCCGGTTCCCCGCCGAGGGGCCTATTCGATGCCGAGCTTCTGCTTCATCAGGGCATTGAGCGCCTGCGGGTTGGCCTTGCCGCCGGACGCCTTCATCGCCTGGCCGACGAACCAGCCGATCATGGTCGGCTTGGCCTTTACTTTCTCGACCTGATCCGGATTGGCGGCGATGATCTCGTCGACGATCTTCTCGATCGCCCCCATGTCGGTCACCTGCTTCATCCCGCGCGCCTCGACGATCTCTGCCGGATCGCCGCCTTCGGCCCAAACGATCTCGAAGAGGTCCTTGCCGATCTTGCCGGAGATGTCGCCCTTGGCGATGAGCTCGACGATGCCGCCAAGCTGGGCGGCCGAGATCGGGCTCGTGGTGACGTCCATCCCCTCCTTGTTGAGGCGGGCGAAGAACTCATTGATCATCCAGTTGGCGGCGAGCTTGCCATCGCGTCCCTTGGCAACCTCCTCATAGAAGTCGGCCGCCTCGCGATCGAGCGTCAGCACCATGGCGTCATAGTGGGTGACGCCATATTCGCTGACGAACCGGTCGGCCTTCTCGTCGGGCAGCTCCGGCAAGTGCTGGGCGAGATCGGCGATGAACGCATCGTCGAACTCGAGCGGCAACAGGTCCGGATCGGGAAAATAGCGGTAGTCATGCGCTTCTTCCTTGGAGCGCATGGAGCGCGTTTCGCCGAGCTTGGGATCGAAGAGGCGCGTCTCCTGGTCGATCACGCCGCCATCCTCGAGGATGTCGATCTGCCGGCGCGCCTCGTATTCGATCGCCTGGCCGGCAAAGCGGATGGAGTTGACGTTCTTGATCTCACAGCGCGTGCCGAACGCGCCACCAGGCTTGCGCACGGACACGTTGACGTCGGCGCGCATCGAGCCTTGCTCCATGTTGCCGTCGCAGGTGCCCAGATACCGCAGGATCGTGCGCAGCTTGGAAAGGTATGCCTTCGCTTCCTCAGCCGACCGCAGGTCCGGCTTGGAAACGATCTCCATCAGCGCGACGCCCGACCGGTTGAGGTCGACAAAGCTCATGTTCGGGTGCTGGTCGTGGATCGACTTGCCCGCATCCTGCTCGAGGTGCAGCCGTTCGATGCCGATCTCGATGGTCTCGTCCTCGACGTCGAGCAGCACCTTGCCTTCGCCCACGATCGGGTCCTTGAACTGGCTGATCTGATAGCCCTGTGGCAGGTCCGGATAGAAGTAGTTCTTGCGGTCGAAGATCGAACGCTTGTTGATCTGCGCCTTGAGCCCGAGCCCCGTGCGCACGGCCTGGCGCACGCACTCCTCGTTGATGACAGGCAGCATGCCGGGCATGGCCGCATCGACGAACGAAACGTTGGCATTGGGCGGATTGCCGAACTGCGTCGAGGAGCCGGAAAAGAGCTTGCTCTCGGAGGTCACCTGCGCGTGCACCTCCATGCCGATGATCACTTCCCAGTCCCCTGTCGAACCCGAAATGAAGTTCTTGGAGTTGGGCGTGCGGGTATCGATAAGGGTCACGGCAAGACGTCCTGAGGCGGGCGGAAGATCAGTCAGTCCTTACTGATCTTGCCCTTGCGATGCAACGGGTGAGAATTCAACGGTAAGGGGCGCGCGCCCTAGTCTTCCTCGTCCTCGATGTCCCCGTCGAAGGGGTCGAGACGCTTTTCGAGGTGGACGCTCATGAAGGGCTCGTGCGCCGTGCGCCCGTCCGGACGGAGCGCCAGGATGCGGTAGCCCTGCCGCTCGTAGAACCGCACGGCGCGCACATTGTCGGCCGGGGTTTCCAACTGCACCCGCTCGGCGCCCTCGAGCTCAAGCATCGACTCCATGCGCCGCAGCAGGATCGAGCCGATCCCCTGGCTTTGCAGCTCCGGCATGACGAAGAGGAACGGAATATAGGCCCGGCCGCGGGCCCGCGAGCACCAGCCGACCGGCACGCCGTCGATCTCGGCGACGATGATGCGCTCGAGCGTCTCGTTGACCGCCTGCGCCAGCCGGCGCTGTTCGGCCTGCCGCATGCCCGGACGTTCCTTGAGGAGCGGCAGGATGCCCGTCTCCCATGCATCGTACCCGATCCGCGCCAGGCTCTGCGCGTCAGACCGTTCGGCTTTGCGGATGACGATGGCGGACATGATAGGCCTCGCTATTGGCTGCGGCGGCGTGCGACGATGATGCCCTTTTCGTAGTTGATATTCCAGTCGATCAGCGTGCGCCAGATAAGTTCGGCCTGATCCTCGTCGAGATCAAGACCCAATGCGCGCTCGCGCTGCTTTTCGATGATCGATTCGATCCGAGCCTTGTCATAGGCCTCGTGCGGGTCCGTCTTGATCTGGGCCATGCGCGTGACGTACTGGTGCCGTTCGGCAAAAAGCGCGAGCAACGCCTGGTCGATCCTGTCGATCTCGGCGCGCACGTCGTCCTTGGTCTGGCACTCTTCCGGCAATTTGGCGGCTGTCACGGTCTCTGGTCCCTGTCGAATTGTCTGTTGCTGGTTTGCACCGTTGCGCATGGCTTGGCAACAGCAAGGGCAGCCGGGACTTTCCCGCCCGAGAGCATTGCGCTATTCAGTTCGGGCTCTCGGAGTGTTTATGTCCAAACTGTTTGAAACCGTCTGACGCCCCGTTTGTCTTACGCATGCTTGGGCATGCCGATGGGCGGGGCGAATACGAACCAGGCTGCTGCCAGGCGTGAAGCTGGCGGTGGTCCGTTTGTGTTTGCGGGCAGGAGCAGCAGGTCTGCCGCCCGCCTGACGGAATCTACGAACAAATGGACGTTTCCCGAAAGGAACAGCGGGTGCTGCACGCGCTCGCCCAGGGCGGCATGATCGTCGTCTTGAAAGACGACAACGGCAAGGCCGCCGACTACAAGTTCTACAATCGCGAGGGATGGCTGATCACGGGTTTTACCGAACAGATGTTCCGTAAGCTCAAGGCCAAGAAAGCCATCGCCTCGTCCAACGGACGACCGTACCGCATCACCAGGCGTGGACTTGAGTTGGTACGAAGCGAATACGACAACCGCTAGGTCCTGGAATGCGAGCCGCCGGCTCCCGGCAGCTCGCATTGGGCCCTTAGGAAAGGCTTAACCGTTCCGCCAAGCCCTTTGTTAAGGCTGATGGATCAAATTGCAGGGAGTTCTGCCGCTGGGGAACCATGCCATGTCCGTTTTCGCCAAAACCCTGCTGCGCCTCTGCGCCGGTGCCGTGCTCGCCTCGAGCCTTGGCGCTTGCAGTCTCTTCGGTATGCAGTTCGGCATGGCGCGCCTCTCGGAAAAGGAATGCATGATGCGGGCGATGTACTTCGAGTCCAATCGTTCCAGCCCCGACGGCATGCTGGCGGTCGGCACGGTGGTGATGAACCGCCTCTACGATTCCGAGTATCCCAAAACCGTCTGCGGCGTCGTGGGGCAGAAGAACCAGTTCGCCCAAGGCGTGCTCACCAAGCGCATGACGGACTCCGGCGTGGTCCTGGCCGCGCAGATGGCCGACCGGGTGCTGGCCGGCGAACGCCATCCTGGCGTCGGCCCCGCACAGCACTTCCACACCGCCGGGCTCCGCTTCCCCTACAACAACATGCTCTACGTGCTCGAGGCGGGCGGCAACGAGTTCTACATCAAGACGCGCCGGCGCTAGACGGTCAGAAATCGCCGCCCATATCGAACCCGCCCCAGTCGCCGCCATCGTCGCCACCGAAATCCTGTTCCGGTTCGGGCTCTGGCTGGGGTTCCGGCTCGGGCGCGGGCTCCTCGGCTTGCGCGCCACCGGTGAAGATGCTGGCGATGGCGCTGCCCAGCAGCACGCCGCCCGTTACGCCGAGCGCCGTCTGCGCCGCGCCTGCAAGGAACCCGCCACCACCGCGCTCAGACCGATCCTGCCGATCCCAGGGTCCGCGCGTGCGCCCGCCTTGCTCGTCCGCGCGCTCTTCCAGCAGCGCGATCCGTTCACGCGCCTCACGCAGTGCCGTTTCCTGCACGAGGATGGTCTGGGCCATGTAGTAAGGCGCGGCGGGCTGCTCGCCGACCTTTTCTTCAATGAGCGCCTCCGCCTCCGGGTCACGCGGGCCTGTACGCCCGGCAACGTCGCGCAGCCGCTCGAAGAGGCCCTCGATGGCGCGGCGGTCTTCAGGATTGAGCATGGGTCCACTCCCTTGTGCTGGTCGACACGGGACATGGGTACGCAAACGCCCCGGCACAATGGCGCCGGCTACGATTTCGCCTGCCGCAGGACGAATGCGATGACCACCGCGACCGCCTCGTAGAGTTCGATGGGGATTGTCTCGTCGAGCTCCACCCGCGACAGCGCCTCGGCCAGAACGGGATCGCTTTCGATGACCACCCCGTTCTCCTCAGCAAGGGCGACGATGCGATCGGCCACGGCGCCGCGTCCCGTCGCCACCACCCGAGGCGCCTCTCGCGCACCGGCATCGTAGTCGAGCGCGACGGCAACCGAGATCTTCGAACGCTCGTCGCTCATGAGACGGCATCCAGCATGCCGCCGCTCGGTCGGCTCGGCCCTTCCGGAGGTCCGGGACGGCATACCAGCGTCCCCGGCGAGAGGCCTGCCTGCGAAAGCATCTCGGCGAGCTGCGGCAATGCTCCTTCCATCGCCGTCGCCAACCCGGGCTGCGTAGCCCAGAGCATCACGCTGGCCTGGTTGGCACGCAGCGCGATCTGCGCGCCGATCTCGCCGTTTTCACCCAGATCGACGGCGAACCGCACTTTCCAGCTCCGCTCGCCTGGCGCGCCGCCGCTGCTGTCGTCCCGCCGGATCTGCATCGGCATGGCGCCGAAGTGACCGTTGAAGACGAATGGAAGGTCGAAATTCCACTCGGCAGACCCCGTCATCCGGACCGTCTCGTCCGGCAACGAAGCATTCTGCATCAGGCGCACGCGAGAAAGCGCCGCTTCCGCCTGATCGAGCAGCCGTTGTCCGGCTTGTTTGGGCGTACCGGACAGCGAAGCGCCGGGCGACGAACGCGATGGCGCGCGCGGAAGCGCTCCGCGCAGCGGTGGCGGCGGGGGCCTGATCGGCGCGACTGCCGCCACTTCGGGTCCAAGCCAACTGCGCAGTACCTGGCTCAACTCCAGGAGCTGCCCTTTGAGATCGCTCCCTGGCGGCAAGACCCGGCCGCCCGAAAGCGCCGATTCCTGAAACAGTCCCGAGCCCAGCGCTGCTTGTTGCAAACTCCGGCCGCCAACCGAGGCCTCGCCGAGGCGGAGAGGCATCCCGGCGATCCGCTCCAGCAATCGGCGGACAGGTTCGGGAAGCGACGTCGCTGAGACTCCAAGTGCCGCGATGGTCTCGAGGAGCGGCACGACATTCCCTTGCCGCCCCAGGGCAGCCTGAACCATCTGCGCCAGAGCGTGCCGAGCAGGATCGGTGCCAGGCTGAGGCGCGACACTTCCATTTGCGGCGCCGCCACCCGACGAGAAGCCTGGCGGCACGAATTGCGGCAGCGCCGCGCTAGACTGCGATGGACTCGGAGCCGCCTGCGAGAAGGGAGGACTTGCCTGCAGCAGGACGAGGCGTTGGTCCGGGCCGCGCCCTTCCACACGTAGATGCAGGATGGTGCCGGCTGCCGGCGGGGTCGGCAATTGTAGCGCCAGCTGCTGCGTTGCGGACTGCACCAGCGTTCCCCCGCCTGTGGCCGGCCCCAGCACGCGCACTGAAAGCGTCTGGCCCGGCGTCAGTCCGGTCATCTCCGCTGCGCCGGACCGCGCGGCAAGCGTGATCGACGGAAACTGGGTGGGCACCGACATTGGCCGAATCGCCTCCACCGCCAGGGGCATCGGCCACGGAGCTTAACCGGTCGGGCGCGGGAAGAAACCGCCAATCAGTGGCGGCGGACGTCGTTGTATTCCTTGGTCGCGGGCTTGCCGCGGAAGGTGACCCAGAAGAAATTGAGCGTATAGGTACCGGCAGTCTTGAAGACGCCTTCCTTCTCCAGCCGCCGGCCCGAGGTCTTCATCTTGAGCGCGAACGTCCATTTGACGCCGCCGACCTTGGAAAGCCGCACGGCCACGTCGGTGTCCTCGCCGAAGAATTGGATCGAGCGGTCGTAACCGCCAACCTTCTCCCACGCGGACCTCTTGAAAACGAAATTGCCCCCCTGCACCACCGAGCCCACCCGCAGAACGAACCGGTTGAGCAGGTAGATGAGATAGGTGAGGCCGTAGAACATCCCCACGAGAAAGCGGTTCCAGCCCGACATGTCGTAGTAGATGTAGGGCCCGCTGAGGGCGACCAGGTTCTGGTCCTTCTCGAACTCGCTCACGACGGTATCGAGCCAGCCGGCGGGAACGATCGTGTCGGAGTCGATGTTGGCGACGAGCTTGCCGCTCGAAGCCTGGAAACCTGCGTCGCGCGCGTTGACGAGCCCCTTCTTCGGCTCGTCCACCACCCTCACCCCGTCATAGCTGCGCGCTATGATCCCGGTGCGGTCGGTCGAGGCGTTGTTGACCACGACGATCTCGACGTCCTCGTGCATGCCGGCCCGTGCGACTTCGGCAATCACCGATTCCAGGCATTTACCGATCAGGGCTTCTTCATTGTAGGCCGGTATGACGAACGCCAGCTTCATGCTTTCTCCGTTGCGCGGGATATATGACAGTTTTGTGCCCGAAATCGGAACAGCCATTAGCCCGCGCGCGACCGAGGGGCAACAGACAGCTTCGCATTCCCCCTCACGAGACGGTGTCCGGTCGCCGTCGATTGAGAGCTCTCGCCAATCCGTCCGTCAGGTGCCATGCTTGTCTTCCGATCCGCCGGAGCCAAGACGATGGCCGATGACGACCCACCCGTGCCCCCGGATTCCAAGCTTACCCGCACCAAAGCCGAATGGGTCCGACAGGGCCGGTTTCTGACCGGTCGCACGGCGCGCGCTGAAACGGAACGCCTGCCGCCCGGCCAGCACCTGGTGAAGAACTGGCCGGTGCTCGACCTCGGCGTCGAACCCGCCATCGACAGGGCCCAATGGAGGCTCGATATCGATGGCGCCGTGGAGACCAACGTATCCTGGGATTGGCAGACCTTCAGCGAGCAGCCGCAGGCCGACAGCGTCTCCGACGTCCATTGCGTCACGAGCTGGTCGCGCTACGACAATGCATGGCGGGGCGTACCCACCATGCACATCGCCGAGGCGGCGGGCGTCCTGCCGCAAGCCCGCTTCGTGATCCTCCACAGCTATGACGGCTACACAACCAACCTGACTGTGGAGGACTTCCTCAGCCCCGATGCCCTGCTCGTTCATAGCTGGCAGGGTGAGCCACTGACACGCGAGCATGGCGGCCCCGTACGGCTGGTCGTGCCGCACCTCTACTTCTGGAAGAGCGCCAAGTGGTTGCGCCGCGTCGAATTTTCCACGCACGACAAACCCGGTTTCTGGGAGGTGCGCGGCTACCACAACCACGGCGACCCGTGGACCGAGGAGCGCTATTCTTAAGATTGCAAGTATCCGATTGCCGGATTCCGCGCCTCCGAATAGAGTGGCGCGCCACTAGACTGTTCAAGCCCCGTTCATCTCACCCCGTGCACGCTGGCGGACATGAACAAAACTTGCGTCACCACAGCCATCGCAGCGCTTTTTGCCGGTATGCTCGCGCTCGGTCCCGCCTGGGCCGTGAACGAGGGTAAGGCCTTGGGCGTCGACCCCGACGCGCTTGCTCGCGGCAGCTCGGGAGATCGCACGCTGATCGTCGGGGCTGACGTCTCGGTCGGCGAGAGGGTTGTCACCGGCGCGAGCGGACAGGTGCAACTCGTCTTTCTCGACGATACGCGGCTCGTCGTCGGCCCGGGCAGCTCGCTTCTCATCGAAACCTACCTGATGCGCGGCGGCGGCTCGGCCGAGCGCTTCGCGATCAATGCGCTGGGGGGCACGTTCCGCTTCATCAGCGGCAACAGCCCCAAGTCCGCCTACGAAATCCGCACGCCCTCGGCCACCATTGGCGTGCGCGGCACCGAGTTCGACGTCGTGGTCGGGCGGGGAGAAACCCGGGTCATGCTCTATGAGGGCGCCGTGCGCGTGTGCGCCGGCAATGGCTGCGTCGACCTCGACGAACGCTGCGGCATCGCAAGCGCTGCCGGTTCCGCCAGGCTCTTCACCACTGCCGATCCGCAGCGTCCCCAACTAGCGCAGGCCTTCCGCTACGCAATCGTGCAATCACCGCTGCTGCGGCCGTTCCGGGTGAACGGCGCCGGCCGATGCCTGGAAGGTTCAGTAACCTCGGGCTCCGAGTCGAGCGGCGAGCCCGGAGATCCCTATACAAGGACGCCCCCGAATAGTGGGGGAAACCCGCCACCTACAAACGGCGGAGGCACGCAACCCACGCCAGGCGGGGGTGGCACAACTCCCACCCCCGGCGGTCAAACTCCTGGTGGTGGAGCGACGCCAGGCGGCAACAATCCCAATCCCACTGTCCCTTGATCGCCGATATCCGCGAGGCAACCGCAATGGTTTGAAAGCCATTGCGGACCTATAGTTGCGTCGAACGACGCCTGCGACAGTCCGAGATGACCGACAAGACCGAAGACCAATCGAGCGACGAAGGCTCCTCCTTCGACCGGTTCCGCGCCCGCCTGCGACTGCTCTACCACGGCCAGTCAGTTCCGGCGCTGCGCTTCCAGTTCGCCGTTCTCCTCGTCGACCTGGCGATCATCGCCTTCTTCATTGCCACGCCCCTGCTGCGCGGCAATCCAGCGTTCCTGTGGATCGACTTGTCCGTCGCCGCCCTGTTGCTGGCGGACCTGACAGCCCGGGGCCTTGCGACTTCGGATATCCCCAAGTGGCTACGCCAGCTGCCGGTCATCGTCGACATCTTCATCCTGGCGACCCTGCTGTTCCCGACGATGCTGGCCAATCTCGGGTTCCTGCGCATCCTGCGGCTCTGGACCCTCACCCGCCGCTCCGTCCTCTGGAAACCACTGGAAAAGCGGGGACTTGGCCTCTGGCGCGAGCCAGCGCAGGCGGTCATCAACCTCCTCGTTTTCCTCTTCATCGTCACCGGCTTCGTCTACACCTTCTTTGCCGGGGAGGAGACCGGCATCGAAGGCTATGTCGATGCGCTCTACTTCACCGTCACGGCGGTCACCACGACCGGCTTCGGCGACATCATCCTGCCCGGCACCTTCGGCAAGCTGACCTCGATCGTGGTCATGATCGTCGGCATTTCACTGTTCGTGCGCCTCGCCCAGGCGATCTTCCGGCCGCACAAGGTGAACTTTCCCTGCCCCCAATGCGGCCTGAGAAAGCACGATCCGGACGCGGTGCACTGCAAGGCGTGCGGTCACCTGCTCAATATTCCGGACGAAGGCCGGCATTGAGATCAGAGTTCGGTCAGCTGCTCCTCGCGCTCGGGCTCCACGGGCGCGATCCGGATGCCCTCGGCCTCGAGCGCCTCGCGCACTTCGCGCGCCAGGTCCACCGCTCCCGGCGTATCCCCGTGCAGGCAGATCGAGCGGGCGGCCGATTTGAGCACCGTGCCATCCTGTGCCACGATCTCGCCGTCCCGCGCGAGCCGCAGGCAGCGCTCTATGACGAGATCGGTATCATGGATCACCGATCCCTCCTCGCTCCTCGGGAGCAATAGACCCTCGCGCGTATAGGCGCGGTCGGCATAAGCCTCACGGATCAGTGGCGTACCGACGGCCTTGGCCGCGCGCACCTGCTGGCTGTTATCGAGGGCCAGCACCGCGACTTTCGGGTCCATGGCCTGGACGGTCGCGAAGATGCCGACGGCCAGCGGCAGTTCTTCGGCAGTCTGGTTGGCCAGCGCTCCATGCAGTTTGACGTATGAGATCGGCACGCCGACCTCGTCGGCGATCCAACGGATGAGGAAAAGCTGCGAGCGGATCTGGCCGAGGAGCTGGTCGAGCGGCATCACCACCCGGAAACGGCCGAAGTGCTTGACGTCCGCATATCCCGGATGAGCGCCCGCCCGTATCCCGTTGTTCTTGCAGATCTTGAGAATGTGCCGCATCGTTTGGGCATCGCCGGCATGCCCCCCGCAGGCAATGGAGGCGCTGGAGACGATGGTCAGGAGGTCCTCGTCGGTCCCCATGCCTTCTCCCAGATCGGCATTGAGGTCGATCGAGGCCATCGTCACGCGCTCCTTTCGGCTGTCAGGCTATGGGCGTGCGCAAGGCTAACAGATTCAAACTGCACATGCGTGCCGGGTCGCATCTGCGCAAACCGGTCCAGGTCCGCCGCGATGATCGTCCCGATGCGCGGGTATCCGCCCGTCGGCTGGTGGTCGCGCATCAGCACCACCGGCGTTCCGTCGCCCACGATCTGGATGTCTCCCGCCACCACTGCGTCCGAAACGAGCGATAGGCCACCCGTACCCCCGAAAACCCTGCTCGGATCATCCAGCCAGACGCCCATGCGATCCATACGGGCGGTGACGCGGAAACTTTCCGACAGGAAACGTTCGCGCACCTTTGGCGAGAAGACCTGCGCATGCAGGCCCCAGACGAAACGTATGGTCCCCTCGCCGGCCGAGGTCCGCCTCCTGCCCGGATCGATCTTTCCGGATTCGATCAGGTCGAGGGCGTCCCCGGCCCGCAATGCGCGCCCTTCGAGCCCGCCGATCCCGGCCCGCAGATTGGTTGCATGGCTGCCGAGTACCAGCGGGACATCCATGGTCTTGTCGAAGCGCAAGTACCCGAAATTGCCGGCCGGCCCCGGACCGATGGCCAGGACCTCACCCTCGCTCAATGACACCGCGCCCGGCCAGTCGACCTGCATGCCGTCATGTGTCGCAGTGAAAACGCCTCCGGCGAAACCGACCCTGCATTGACCCGAGACTGCCTCGATCTCGATGCCGGCGGACGTGAACTCGACGCCCGCAAGCCCGGTTCCCCCGAGCTCGTATGCCGCCGCAGCAAAGGCTCCGCGGTCCATCGGACCCGAGGCGCTGACGCCGTGGCGCAGCATGCCGAAGCGGCCTTCGTCCTGGATGGTGGTCAGCGGCCCTGCCCGGCGAACGATCAAGCGCGCGCTCATCATTCGGCCTCGAAGACGATCGCATCGCCGGCCTCGAATAGCGTGGGCGGATCGCGCAAGGGATCGAAATTGCGCAGCTGCGTGCGTCCGATCACGTGCCAGCCGGTCGGAATGTCCGTCGCCGCGATGGCCGTCTGTCCTGCCGCAAACAGCACGCTGCCGACAGGAACGTGTGGGCGCACCTCCCGGCGTCGCGGTATATGCAGCGCCTCCGGATGGAAGCCGCAATAAACGAAGCCCGGTGCGAAACCCGTCGCCAACACCCGTAGCTGCGAGGCGTTGTGTGCGGTAACGAACGCTTCGAGCGAGAGGGAAAGCCGGCCTGCGACCTCGTCGAGATCAGGACCGGCCGCGCCACCGAACGACACGAGAACCCTGTGCTCACGGCCGGCAAAATCCGTTTCATCCATGCGCGCCGTCAGCAGAAGCCCGACCTCGCCGGCAAGTCGCTGGAAGCCGACCTGATACCGGTCGTAGCGCAGCAGCACCGACACCAGGTTCGGCACCGTCTCGACAACCCCGGCAATCGGTCGCGCTTCAAGCCGGCGCACGAAGCGCAGGGCGGCAATATTGGCGGCCTCCGACAGCGTCGCGCCGAAGCGCACGAGCATCGCGTCCTCGCCGAGCGGTAGGACCAGAGGCGTTTCCACCATGTCGCCGCCTTTAGCTGCGCGCATATTGTGCCCCCCACGGTTGCCAGCAAGGTCTGGCTGATTTGCCGACCCATGGCAAGCAAGCGACCTCTTGCGGGCAAACGCGAACTTGGCCAAAACCCCGCATATGCCCGCGCTCCCGCCCCTGCCGATCGACGAAGCCCTGCCCCGCCTTCTGAGCGCACTCGAGGCTGGTTCCCGCGCGGTGCTCGTCGCCCCTCCAGGCGCCGGCAAGACGACGCGCGTGCCCCTTGTCCTGCTGGATGCCGCCTGGCGCGGCGACGGCCGCATCGTCATGCTCGAGCCACGGCGCCTTGCCGCCCGTGCCGCCGCGCGGCAGATGGCCCGGCTGCTCGGCGAGGAGGTCGGCGAGACCGTGGGTTACCGCGTCCGCCTCGATTCCCGCATCTCCGCCAGGACCCGTATCGAGGTGGTTACCGAAGGCGTCTTCACCCGCCAGATTCTCGACGATCCCGTCCTTGACGGCATTGCCGCCGTCATCTTCGATGAATTCCATGAACGCAGCCTCGATGGCGATCTTGGCCTTGCGCTTGCCACCGACGCCTCGGCGCTGCGCGAGGACCTGCGCATCCTCGTCATGTCCGCCACCATGGACGGCGCCCGGGTGGCAAGGCTTCTGGGCAACGCACCGATCGTCGAGAGCCAGGGCCGCGCCTTCCCGGTCGAAACGCACTATCTCGGCAGTGATCCATTGCAGCGCATGGAGGATCAGGTCACGGCGGCCGTCCTCGGCGCATTGCGCTCCGAGATCGGCTCGGCGCTCGTCTTCCTTCCCGGCCAGGCCGAGATCGCCCGCGTCGCCGAGCGTCTCGCCGGTCGGGTTTCTACCGACGTCGATATCGCGCCTCTCTATGGCCAGCTGTCACCTGCCGATCAGGACCGCGCGGTGCAACCGGCCCTCGTCGGCCGCCGCAAGGTCGTGCTCGCGACGTCCATCGCCGAAACCTCACTGACCATCGAAGGCGTGCGCATCGTCGTCGACAGCGGGCTTTCACGCGTGCCCGCTTATGAACCGGCAACGGGCCTCACCACTCTCGAGACCCGCCGCGTCTCACGCGCCGGCGCCGACCAGCGGCGAGGTCGCGCCGGCCGCATCGAACCCGGTGTCTGCTATCGGCTATGGAGCGAGGGGCAGACGGCGGGCCTCGCGCCGTTCGACACGCCCGAAATCCTCGCGGCCGACCTCAGTTCCCTCGTCCTGGATCTCGCATCCTGGGGCGTCCACGATCCGGCCACCCTCGCCTTCCTCGATCCTCCGCCCGCCCCCTCATGGGCCGAGGCGGTTGCGCTGCTTCAGGCGCTCGATGCTCTTGACGGCGAGGCGCGCATCACGGCGCACGGCAAGGCGCTCGCGCGCCTCCCGCTGCATCCACGCCTTGCCCATATGATCCACGCCGCCGCCGATGAGGGGACGGCGGCGACCGCCGCGGCGATCGCCGTGCTCCTCACCGAGCGTGGACTCGGCGGAGACGCGACCGATCTCGAACGGCGTCTCGAACGCTTCCTGGCCGACGCCGGCCCGAGAGCGCGCGAGGCCCGCTCGCTGGCCCAGCGATGGACCCGGCTCGTCGGCGCAAAGGCGGCATCGCAGCCGGCGACGGAAGTCGGCCGCCATCTGGCTCGCGCCTATCCCGATCGCGTCGCCCAGGCCGCCGGCGCACCTGGCCGTTTCCGCCTTGCCAACGGCCGTGCAGCCGTTCTCGAGGAAACCGATGCGCTCGCCCGAGAGCGCTTCCTCGTCGTCACCGACGTCACCGGCACCGCCGCCAACGGGCGCATCCGCGCCGCCGCCCGCATCGATCGCGAGACCATCGAGGAGCTCTTCGCTCCCCATATCGGCGAAGAAACCACCCTCGCCTTCGACAAATCGAGCGGCAACGTGCGTGCGCGCCGAATGCGCCGACTCGGCGCCTTGCGGCTCGAAGAAGCGGCAACCGTCGTCGACGATCTCGATGCGGCGTCCGAAGCGCTCGCTGCCGGTGTTGCCGAGCGCGGCATCGGAAAATTGCCCTGGAGCAGGGACCAACTCGCCCTGCGCTCGCGCGCCACATACCTGCGCAGCCAGATGGGCGATCCATGGCCGGACCTGTCGGACGAGGCGCTGGCGCGCGGTGGCGCGGCTTGGCTGACACCGCACATTCACGGCAAGACCCAGGCTTCCGCGATCACGGCCGAAGATCTCTCCGGCGCCCTTTTCGATCTGCTGCCCTGGGAACGTCGCGCCGAGATCGAACGCATGCTGCCGAGTCATTTCGACGCGCCCTCCGGCTCGCGCCTGCCCATCGACTATGAAGCCGAGAACGGCCCGGCTCTCGAAATTCGCGTGCAGGAGCTTTTCGGCCTCGATACTCATCCCGCCATCGCCGATGGCCGCATCCGGCTGCTTCTCATCCTGCTCTCACCGGCCCACCGCCCCATCCAGACGACCCGCGACCTGCCCGGTTTCTGGCGCGGATCATGGAAGGACGTCGCCCGTGACCTCAAGGGCCGCTACCCGCGCCACCATTGGCCCGACGACCCCTTGTCCGCCACCGCCACCAACCGGGCCAAGCCTCGCGGCACGTGAGGCTGGACACCCCCATATCGAACAAGATAAACGGCAGCTCACCGGGTAGGTGGCAGAGCGGTTGATTGCTCCGGTCTTGAAAACCGGCGAACGTGCAAGCGTTCCGGGGGTTCGAATCCCTCCCTACCCGCCATTTGCCGACCCGCCGTTGCATCGAAACGCAACCATGTCGCCCAAGGCCTCGTTGGACCTGCAACCGGACGAGGAGATACCCCATGAAACCCCGGATAACCGTGATCACGCTTGGCGTCGATGACCTCGAAGCGTCGCTCAAGTTCTATCGTGACGGCCTGAGATTTCCGACCGAAGGTATCATCGGCACGGAGTTCGAGCACGGTGCGGTGGTCTTTTTCGACCTGCAGAGCGGCCTGCGGCTTGCCCTCTTTTCCCGCGACAACATCGCCCACGATGCCGGCATCGAGAAGACGCAGCGCAGCCCGACCGAATTCACCCTTGGCCACAATGTCGCCAGCGTCGACGACGTGGACGCCGTCATGCGCCAGGCCGCGTCCGCCGGCGCCACGGTGATCCAGCCCGCCCGCAAGACTTTCTTTGGCGGCTATGCCGGGCAGTTCCAGGATACGGACGGTCATCTCTGGGAAGTCGTCTACAACCCCGATTTCCTGCCCGAGGACTAAGGGCGCCCGACCGCGCAACCCATCCGCTTTCCCCTCGTTGGGAGTCACGAGATGGAAGCCGGCGGGACCATGAGCAGATCCGGGACCATACGCATCGGCATTTCGGGCTGGACCTACAGGCCCTGGCGCGGAGAGTTCTATCCCCAAGGGTTGCCGCAGAAGCGGGAGCTCGCCTATGCTGCCGAGCACTTCCGCGCGATCGAGATCAACGGAACCTTCTATGGTCTGCAGCGTCCCGAGGCATTCGGGCGCTGGCGCGAGGAAACGCCGGACGGCTTCGTGTTCGCAGTCAAGGGCTCGCGCTACATCACGCACATGCTGAAGCTGCGCGACATCGAGGCGCCGCTGGCCAATCTGATGGCCTCGGGCCCTCTGCGGCTGGGGCCCAAGCTCGGCCCGTTCCTCTGGCAGTTTCCGCCGCGCATGAAGTTCGACCACGATCTCTTCGACCGGTTCCTCAGCTTGCTGCCGCGCGATACGGATGAGGCGTCAGCTCTCGCCCGCCGGCACGACAGACGGCTCGACGGCCGCGGTTGGCTGAAGAGCGACGTCCATCAGCCAGTGCGCCATGCCGTCGAGATCCGCCACGAGAGCTTCCGCTCACCGGAATTCATCCGGCTTCTGCGCAAGCATCGCGTGGCGCTCGTCTGCGCCGATACCGTCGACTGGCCGCTGCTGATGGACCTGACCAGCGACTTCGTCTACTGCCGCCTGCACGGTTCGGACGTGCTCTACACGAGCGGCTATGATGGCAAGGCGCTCGACCGCTGGGCGGCCCGCATCCGTTCTTGGGTCCGGGGCGCCGAACCCGAGGATGCGGAACGCGTCACGCCACCGACCCCGCGCCGCAAGAGCGGACGCGATGTGTTCGTTTTCTTCGACAACGACGCCAAGGTCCGCGCCCCCGCCGATGCCGAGGCGCTGGCCGATCGGCTGGATGCAGGACCGCGCGCTGCCGACCGCCCCAGGGCCTCAGGGGAGTAGGACGATCGAGCCCGTGGTTTCGCGCGCCTCCAGTGCTCTATGCGCTTCGGCGGCGTCCTCCAGCCGGTAGGTGTGGTTGACGGAGATTTCGACCTTGCCCGACTTGACCGCATCGAAAAGCGCATTCGCGCCTTCGAGCAATTCCGCGCGCCCCGGAAAATACGCGGCGCCCGTCGGGCGGGTCAGGTAGAGCGAGCCCTTGCGTGCGAGGATGCCGAGGTCGGGGATGGAAACGACGCCCGAGGCATTGCCGAAGCTCACCATCAGCCCTCGCGGACGCAGGCAGTCGAGCGAGGTCTCGAACGTATCCTTGCCGACGCCGTCATAGACGACGTCCACGCCCTTGCCGCCCGTCAGCTCGCGCACCCGGGCGGCGACATCCTCTTCCCGGTAATTGATGATCGCATCGCAGCCGTTGGCAAGCGCCAGCTCCATCTTGTCCTTCGACCCTACGGTGCCGATCACCCGCGCGCCGAGCGATTTCGCCCACTGGCACGCGATGAGGCCGACGCCACCGGCCGCCGCGTGGTAGAGGATCGTTTCGCCCGCCGCCAGCGGCCAGGTCTTGAAGAGGAGATAGTAGGCCGTCAGCCCCTTGAGCATCATCGCGGCGACTTGCCGGTCGTCGAGCCCATCGGGCACGGGAATGGCCTTGTCGGCCGGCAACAGACGCTCGCGGGCATAGGCGCCGAGCACGCCCTGATAGGCAATACGGGTCCCGACCGAAATGTCGTCCACACCTTCGCCGACCGCAACGACGGTGCCGACCCCTTCGCCTCCGGCCACGAACGGCATCTCGACCTTGTAGAGGCCCGAGCGCTGGTAGGTGTCGATGAAGTTGACGCCGACGGCCGTCTGCCGGATGCGCACCTGGCCCGGTCCCGGCTCCCCGACGGACCACTCCTCGAGCTTGAGGGTTTCCGGCCCGCCAGCTTTGTGGACGACGATCGCCTGCGTCATGACCTGGGTTTCCTCGGTGCCGATTTCGGCCGCGACTGCGCACGGGACGACGGCGTCGACTTGCCGCGGGGCTTCGGTCTCTGCCCCCCGCTCGTTGCGGCGGCAGCGGCATCAGCCGCCACCGAACCGGTGGCGCCGGTAAAGGGCGTCACTTCCACGTGTCCCGCCGGGGCGCCGGCGCGCGCCAGCTTGCGGTTCTTGGCGAGAATGTTGATCGCCTCGACCAGCACAGAGAAAGCCATCGCGGAGTAGACGTATCCCTTGGGGATGTGGAAGCCGAGTCCGTCGGCCACCAGCGTCACGCCGATGAGCAGCAGGAAGGCGAGAGCCAGCATCTTCGTGGTGGGATGCTCGGCAACGAACCTGGCGATCGGACCGGAAGCGACGAACATCACGCCGACGGCAACCAGCACGGCGGCAACCATGACGGCGACCTGGTCCGCCGGCACCATGCCGACAGCAGTGATGATGGAGTCGATCGAGAACACCATGTCGATGACGACGATCTGCACCAGGATGGCCTGCAGCGTGGCCTTGGCCGCCTCGGCAAGCCCCACCTCGTGCGGCTCCTCGATGGCCGCGTGCATCTCGTGCGTGGCCTTGTAGATGAGGAAGCCGCCACCAGCGAGCAGGATGATGTCCTTCCACGAGAAGTCGTGGCCGAAGGCGGAGAACACCGGATCCTGCAACTGCACGATGATGCTGATCAGGAACAGCAGGATGATGCGGAACACCAGCGCAAGACCGATGCCGAGCTTGCGCGCGAATTCGGCCTGCTCACGCGGCAGCCGCGATACCAGGACCGAAATGAAGACGATATTGTCGATGCCGAGCACGATCTCCATCACGGTCAGCGTGACGAAGGCGACCCAGACATTCGGGTCGAGCAACAGTTCCATCATTTCTCCAGCCCTTTGGCGAAAAACCGCTGCAGCATTTAAGCATTGAAAGACTGCAAGAAAAGCCGGTCGTTGCGGAATTGCTCCAACCTCGCTCCCCGTTGCGACAAATGGTCGATGGCGGGCCTCGCCGCTGGCTCCGGATGCCCCCCGGTGTTAACACTCGTCCTTGCGCATTCTTCCAGCGAGCAAGCAGATGACCCGGTTCGATTCGCAGGCAATCGTCGTCGGTGGGGGGCTGGCGGGACTCGCGGCCGCGATCGCCGTGGCGCAGGCCGGGCTCTCCGTCATCCACGTCGCTCCACCCTCCCCGCCCGACAGGCGCACCTCTGCCCTGATGATGCCGAGCGTCGACTATCTGCGTGCGGCGGGCCTCGTGGACGACCCGGCCGGGATCGGCCACGCGCTGACGCATATCCGCATCATCGATGCGACCTCGCGGCTGGTACGAGCGCCCGAGACGCTGTTCGATGCGAGCGAGGCCGGACTTGCAGCTTTCGGCTGGAACTTTCCCAATACCCGCCTCACCGAGGCGTTTGCGGCCGGGCGCGAAAAGCTCGCGAACCTGGCGACGCGGCAAGCCGCGCTCACCGGCCTCGAAATCGACGAGACCGGCGCGACCCTCACCCTCGATGACGGCGGAACGCTGCGGACGCCCTTCCTGATAGGCGCCGACGGCAAGAAATCGCTGGTCCGCACTGCCGCCGGTTTCCGTGCCCGCGAAAACGGTTTCACCCAGGCCGCGCTGGTCTGCGATCTCGACCTCGGCCGGCCCCTCGGCGGCACCTCGGTCGAGTTCCACTACCCCCAGGGCCCGTTCACGCTGGTGCCCGCGGGAGAAAGCCGCGCCAATCTGGTCTGGATCGACGAGCGCGCAGTGCTCAAGACAGCACAGGCCATGGACCGTGACGCCCTCGCCCGCCTCTTTGGCGAAAAATCGCAGCACCTCTTCGGCCGCATTTCACTGGCGACGCCGACGCACATGTTCCCCTTGAGCAGCATCACCGTCGACCAGGCAGGCAAGGACGGCGTGGTGCTCGCCGGAGAAGCCGCCCATGCCTTCCCGCCCATCGGGGCTCAGGGACTTAACCTCGGCCTGCGCGACGTGGCCGATCTGGCCGCAGTGCTGCAGGACGTCGGGCGAACGTCCTCCGACTGGGCCCGCATTGCCAGCCGTCGCTATGCCGAACGCCGCGAGGCCGATCTCAAGCGCACCGGCGGCATGGTCGATGCCCTCTTCCGCTCCCTGATCTCCGATCTCCTGCCGGCACAACTGCTGCGAGCAGGTGGTCTTTGGAGCATGAAAATGCTCCCCGGCATCCGCAAGCGGGCCTTCGCCGTCGGCATGGGCCGGGGCTGATCGCCCAATGAAAAGGGGCGCCCTGAGGCGCCCCATTCGAACTCTCTGATCGTCGTCGTCAGGCTTATTGAGCCGGCGGCGCTTCGGGAGCCGGAGCATCCGGCGTGGGCGCGCCCTCGGCGGGAGCCTCTGCGCCCGGGCCTTCCTGCCCGAGCTGGCGGCGCAGCTCCTCGGCGCGGTCCTGCAGAACCTGCTCGAGAGCGGATTCGCCGGTGGTCTCCTGGCGGAACTCGTCGAACGTCAGGGCGGCCTCGCCATCATAGGTGGCGGTGAAGCCGGAAAGGCTGATCTCGACGGTCAGGTCCTGATTCTGGCGATTCTTGGCAGTCAGCTTCAGCGTGTTCCCGCGCTTCAGCGAATTGACGTAGGCCTCGTTGATCACGAGCTGAGTTGCGCACGAGGTCGGGTCGCAGAGCATGTAGGGCACGCGGATGGGCTTGGCCCCATCGATCTGCCAGGTCAGCCCGAACGGCAGCAGCACCCCGAGCGGAACCGCGGCGACGGCGAGCAGGCGGCTCTCCTGGCCCGGATCGTCGCGGAGCAGGAAGGAACCGAGGAACTGGCCGTTCGCGAGCACGACCTGGCGCATGATGCAGGCCCGCTGGCCATCCGGCAGCGGGTCGCAGACCTTGAGCCAGTTCTGGGACGGCAAGCCAGCCTGCGCTCCGGCGGGCGCCTCACCGGCAGCAGCCGGCGGGGCCTCTGCGGGCGCTTCGGCAGGGGTTTCTGCTGGCGTTTGGGTCTCCTGGGCAAACGCCGACATCGGAGACAACAGCAGCGCGACGGCCGTGAATCCGGCGATGAAGGGGTTCCTGAGGCTCATTGATTTTCCTTGTTTCCTGGGCAGCGGCCGATGAGCGACACCGGCGACCCTTTCTGGGTGTTCATCAAGTGCTCAATTCGGGCAATAACATGACCGATACGACTTACAAATCCCTTATAGGCGGACGATCACGTAATCCTTAACGAAGCCGTTGCTCCAAAGTATGTCATGCCGGAACTGCGGCGGTTTCGGCGAGTTTGGCGAGGCGCGAAAGGATCGCGGCGGCGCCCTTCAGGCGCGATTCCGGCGTCGGCCAGTTGCGCGCGAACACGAGTTTCTGATCGGGCTTGATCCGCACCTGATTGGCCGGATCGGAAACGAGCTGCACGAGACCCGCCGGATTCGCGAACTCGTTGTTGCGCAACGTGATGACCGCGCCCTTGGGGCCCGCATCCACCTTCTCGACATTGGCTGCCCGGCAGAGCGCCTTGACCAGGATGACCTTCAGGAGCGCCTCGACCTCGTCGGGCAGCGGTCCGAACCGGTCGATGAGCTCGGCGCCCGCCGCGTCGATCTCGCGCGCATCCTTCAAGTCGCCGAGCTGCCGGTAGAGCTGCATGCGCAGCGTCAGGTCCGGCACGTAGTGCTCGGGAATCATTACCGGCATGCCCAGCGAGATCTGCGGGCTCCATTCGTTGTCGTCGACGTACTCTTCTTCGCCGGTCTTGAGCGCCGCGACCGCCTCCTCGAGCATCGCCTGGTAGAGCTCGTACCCGACCTCGCGGATATGGCCGGACTGCTCCTCGCCCAACAGGTTGCCGGCCCCGCGAATATCGAGGTCGTGGCTGGCGAGTTGGAAGCCCGCCCCAAGGCTTTCGAGCGATTGCAGGACACCCAGCCGGCGCTCGGCGGTGTCGGTGAGCTTACGGTCCGGCGGCACGGTGAAGAGCGCGTAGGCGCGCTGCTTGGCCCGCCCGATCCGCCCGCGGATCTGGTAGAGCTGCGCCAGCCCGAAATTGTCGGCGCGATGCACGACGAGCGTATTGGCGTTGGGAATGTCGAGCCCCGATTCGACGATGGTGGTCGCGACCAGCACGTCGAACTTGCCGTCGTAGAAGGCGTTCATGATGTCGTCGAGCTCGCCCGGCGCCATCTGTCCGTTGGCGACGACGAAGGACACTTCCGGCACCTGTTGGCGCAGGAACTCGGAGATGTCCGGCTGATCCTTGATGCGCGGCACGACATAGAACGCCTGTCCGCCGCGATATTTCTCGCGCAGCAGCGCCTCGCGCACGGAGAGCGGATCGAACGGCGAGATGAAGGTGCGGATCGCCAGCCGGTCGACCGGCGGTGTGGCCAGCAGAGACAGGTCCCGCACGCCGGTGAGCGCCAGCTGGAGGGTGCGCGGGATCGGCGTCGCCGTCAGCGTCAGCACGTGGACGTTAGCCTTCATCTCCTTGAGGCGCTCCTTGTGCGCCACGCCGAAATGCTGCTCCTCATCGATGATGAGGAGGCCCAGATCGTTGAACTTGATCGATTTCGACAGCAGCGCGTGCGTACCGACGACGATATCGACCTGGCCGTCCGCAAGCCCGTCCTTGGTTGCCTTGAGCTCGTTGCTGGGCACCAGCCGCGAGGCATGGCGCACGCGCACCGGCAGGCCCGCGAAGCGTTCCGAGAATGTCTTGAAGTGCTGGCGGGCCAGTAGCGTCGTCGGCACGACGACAGCAACCTGGCGCCCCGAGAGCGACATGGCAAAGGCCGCGCGCAGCGCCACCTCGGTCTTGCCGAAGCCGACGTCGCCGCACACCAGCCGGTCCATGACCTTGCCGGAGGTCAGGTCGTCGAACACTGCCTCGATGGCCGTGAGCTGGTCTTCGGTCTCCTCGAACGGGAAGCGCGCCGCGAATTCCTCGTAGGCGCCCGGCTGGATGTCGATGGGCTCAGCCCGGATGAGCTGGCGCGCCGCCGCGATCTTGATGAGCTGCTCGGCCATCTCGCGGATGCGTTTCTTCAGCCGGCCTTTCTTGGCCTGCCAGGCGACGCCTCCGAGCTTGTCGAGCTGCGCGCCCGTATCTTCGGAGCCGTAGCGCGAGAGAAGCTCGATGTTCTCGACCGGCAGATAGAGCTTGGTGTCGCCCGCGTACTCGATCTCGACACATTCGTGCGGCGCACCGCCCGCCTCGATGACCTTGAGGCCGATGAAGCGGCCGATGCCGTGGTCGACGTGGACGACGAGGTCGCCGGCCGCCAGGCTCGCCGCCTCGGTCAGCGCATCGCTCGCCTTCTTCCTGCGCTGGGGCCGCAGGATGCGTTCGCCCAGGATATCCTGCTCGGAAAGGACCAGGAGGTCGTCGGTCTCGAATCCGGTCTCGAGCCCCAACACGATGAGCGACGTGGTATTGGGGCTCGTCGTCTCGGCATCCCGCCAGTTCTCGGCAAGGCGCGGATTGGTCAGCCCATGGTCCTTCAAGACTTGGGTCATGCGATCGCGCGTGCCCTCGCTCCAGCACGCGATGATGGCGCGCCGGCCGCGGCGTCGCTCGGCCATCAGCCGCTCGACCACCGCCGCGAAGAGATTGACGTCCGTCGCCTGCCGCTCGGCGGCAAAGCTCGGCGCGATGCGCCCGCCGGCATCGTCCTCTTCGCTTGCATCGGGCGCCATGAACGGGGAGAGCTGGATGGTGCCCGCTCCCGCCAGCGCATATGGATGCTCGCCGATGGCATAGAGAAGTTCCGGCGGAATGGGCTTGTAGGGCGCTCCCCCACCAGCAGTCGGAGGTTGCTGGCGGACGTGCTCGCGCGCCTCGTAGTAGTCGGTCACCTGCTGACGCCGCTCGGCGAACGCCTCGGCCGCCTGGTCGTCATAGACGAAGGGCGCATCACCCACATAATCGGCGAGCCGGTCCATGGTTTCGTAGAAGAACGGCAGCCAGTGCTCGGTGCCCGAATAGCGCGAGCCCGCGCTGATCGCACCGTAAAGCGGATCGTCGGCGGTATTCCCCCCGAAAGCGCGCGTGTAGTTCTGCCGGAAACGACGGATGGTCTCCTCGTTGAGCAACACCTCGCTCATCGGGGCGAGATCGATGCGCCTGAGATTGCCCGTCGTGCGCTGGCTGTCGGGATCGAAGGTTCGGATGGTCTCGAGCTGCGAGCCGAAGAAATCGAACCGCAGGGGCGCCTCGGCGCTCGCGGGGAAGAGATCGACCAGCCCGCCGCGCACCGCATATTCGCCGGACTCGCGCACCGTCGGCACGCGCAGATAACCGTTGTTGGCGGCCCACGCGACGAGCCTGTCGCTATCCACGACACGCCCGGCCGCGGCCGAGAAGCTCATGCCGGCAACGATGTCGCGCGGCGGCAGTCGCTGGATCAGCGCGTTGACGGCGGTCAGCACGACCGCGCCCTTGGTCGAGGCGCCGGTCAATGCGGCGAGCGTGCTCATGCGCGCGGCAATGGTAACGTTGTTGGGCGAGACGCGATCGTAGGGAAGGCAGTCCCATGCGGGCAGCGTCAGGATCGTATGGCCCGGCAGCATCTGAGTGAGGACCTCGGCCAGCCGCTGCATGCGCCGCCCGTCGCGCGCGACGAACACGACGCTCGCTACGTCGTCGGGCGCGGCCTTCAGCCGTTCCTCGACGAGCCGCGCCAGCACCATCGGCTGCATGCCGTCCGGCACGTTGGAAATCGTGCGGTCCGGCGATTTGACGACGTGTTCATTCATACCCCTGCCCGCCTCTTGTGGTCGGCGACAACCAGGCTCAGGAACTCACCATCGACATGGACCGGCACCGGCTCCTGGCCCAGCACCCACTTGAGGAGGTCCGTGTCCGGCTCTTCCATCAGCGCTTCCAGCCGGTCGAGCTGCGCCACGCCGAACGCTTCCATATGCGCGTCCGCGAAGGGCCCAAGGACCAGGTCCATCTCACGCGTGCCGCGGTGCCAGGCGCGATAGCGCAGGCGCTTGCGACGCATGGCAATGTCTTCACCGGCCGTTTCTGGAACTGCCATGATCGGGGGAGCCTTTCGATGTGGACGCTTTCTTTACGCGCATTGCACCGGCTTGTCAGCGCCCTTGTTGCCGTTTGGTTCCATGGATTCCTCTGTGACGATCCCGATGCGAAAGAGGATCGCTTTTCGGGAATGATGTCTTAGGTTCGCTCGAGAGGAGGTCTGCCGAATCGTGCCCCGCCCCGCGACCCTCGATCCGCTGTTCCGGTCCCTGCGCTCGATCAAGGGCGTGGGACCGCAGCTTGCCGCGCTGCTCGCGCGCTTCTTCGGCGCGCCTGAAGGACAGGATGCCATCGCGCTGGACGTCCTGATGCACATGCCCTCGGGCGCCGTCGACAGGCGCCGCATGGTCGGCGTCGCCGAGGCCTACCTCGGCCAGGTCGTGACGCTGAAGCTTCACATCGACCGCCACCAGGCGCCGCCCCGCGGCCGGGCCGGCGTGCCGCATCGCGTCTTCGCCCACGACGAGACCGGCGACATCCAGCTCGTTTACTTCCGCGCGCAGGGCGGCTGGGTCGAGAAGGCCCTGCCGGTCGGCGAAGAGCGGTATGTCTCGGGACAGATCGGCTTCTTCAATGGCGAAAAGCAGATCACCCACCCCGATTATGTGGTGGAGCCGAGCGAATTCGCCACGCTGCCCCTCGTCGAGCCGGTCTATCCCCTCACCCACGGCCTTCACTCCAAAGCCTTGACCAAGCTCGTCCGGCAGATCGTGCCGACAGTCCCGGAGCTCCCCGAGTGGATACCCTCCGCTACCAAGACGCGGTTCCACTGGCCCGATTTCTATGCCGCCATGCACGCCGTGCACCTGCCCGAGGCGCCCGCCGACGTCGAGCTCTGGGGGCCCAACCGCATGCGGCTCGCCTATGACGAGTACCTCGCAGGCCAGCTCGCCCTCTTGCTGGTGCGCTCGACGCTCACCGCCGCGCGCGGCGTCTCGCGCAGCTTCACCGGCGAGCTGACGGAGAGGGTCGAGGCGAACCTCCCCTTCTCCCTGACCGATGGCCAGCGCCAGGCCGTGGAAGAGATCAAGACGGATCTCGCCGCGCCCGATCGTATGTCCCGCCTGCTGCAGGGCGATGTCGGCTCCGGCAAGACCGTCGTCGCGCTGATGGCGATGGCAGCCGTCGCCGAGAGCGGTGCGCAATCGAGCCTGATGGCGCCGACGGAGCTGCTTGCCGCCCAGCACTTCCGCACCCTGAAGCCCATCTGCGATGCCGCCGGCCTCGGCATCGTGCTCCTGACCGGCAAGATGCCCGCCGCCGAGCGCCGAGCGGCCTTGGCCGGCCTCGCCGACGGCAGCACCGCCATCGCCGTCGGCACCCACGCCCTCTTCCAATCCGATGTCGCCTTCGCCAATCTCGGCCTCACCGTCGTCGACGAGCAGCATCGCTTCGGCGTCCACCAGCGGCTCGCCCTCTCCGAGAAGGGCCGAGACGCGGACCTGCTGGTGATGACCGCGACCCCGATTCCGCGCACGCTCGTCCTCACCCATTTCGGCGACATGGCCGTCTCAGTGCTCAGGGACAAGCCGCGCGGGCGCCAGCCGATCGACACCGCCGTCATGTCGATCGCCGACTACGACCGGATCGTGTCCCGCCTCCAGGCGCGGCTCGACGAAGGCGCGCAGGCTTTCTGGGTCTGCCCGCTGGTCGAGGAGAGCGAAAACCTGGAGGTCGTTTCGGCCGAGGACCGCTTCGCAGAGCTGAAGAAGGTCTTCGGCGATCAGGTCGCCCTCGTTCATGGCCGCATGAGCGCCGCGGCAAAGCAGGAGGTGATGTCCCGCTTTCAGGCCAACGAGCTGAAACTCCTCGTCGCCACCACGGTCATCGAGGTCGGCGTCGACGTCCCCAACGCCTCGATCATGATCGTCGAGCACGCAGAGCGCTTCGGCCTCGCCCAGCTCCACCAGCTGCGCGGCCGCGTCGGGCGCGGCTCCAACCGCTCCGCGTGCCTGCTCCTCTATAAGGAGCCCTTGAGCGAAACCGCCAAGGCCCGGCTGGAAACCATCAAATCGACCGAGGACGGTTTCGTCATCGCCGAGCGCGACCTGGAGCTGCGCGGCCAGGGCGATCTCCTCGGCACCCGCCAGTCCGGCATGCCCGGCTACCGCCTTGCCGTGCCGGATGTCCACCGGCACCTGCTGGAATGGGCGCATGATGACGCGGTCGCTACGCTTGAGCGCAATCCGGGCCTCACCGGCCCCGACGGCGAGGCGATGCGGACTTTGCTCTACCTCTTCCGCAAGGACCTGGCGATCCCGCTGATCCGGGCGGGGTGAGCGGTGGAAGGAAAGGGCTTCGCGTGCTATATGACCAGTTAGTTGGTCAGGAGGCCGCGATGAAGCATGTTAACCTGGCGGATGCCAAGGCAAGGCTGAGTGAACTGGTTGCCGATGTCGAGAAGGGTGAGACCGTCGAAATCGCCAAACGCGGAAAGGTCGTGGCCATGATCGTTCCGGTGCCGCAAAAGCCCGCCAAGCGCATCGATATTGAGGCTCTACGACGCTTTCGCGAAACACTGACATCGCCGATGCAGTCCACCGAGGAATCCATCCGCGAATGGAAGGATTACGAGAAGTATTGATGAAATACCTCGAGACATCGGTTCTCGTTTCCCTGCTAACGGTGGAAACGACATCGGAGCGTGCGATCGCATGGAGCAACGCGCAGCCCACCGGGTCGCTGATGAGCAGTTACTGGCTGCTGACGGAACTGAGCTCCTCACTGTCCCGCAAGGTCCGCATGCATCGGCTGGCCCCGATGGAGCGTGATGGCATCATGATGCACTTCAGAACGAACATACTGCCTTCGCTAAGGCTGGTTGAAATCGGCATGGATCACTTTCAGCGGGCCGCAGAGATAGCCGACATTCACGAGCTTGGTATTCGCGCCGGAGATGCGCTTCACCTCGCGGTAGCACAAGAGCATGGTTACCCTGTTTGTACTTTCGACCAGAAACTCGCCTCCGGCGCCGCCCATCTAGGCTATGCCGTCGAGCTGATCGCCTGATCTACTCCAAATCCGCCGCGAACTTCTTCAGCGTCTCGAGCTCCACATGCCGCAGCGCGCCCTGGTGCGTTGCGCGCAGGAACACGCGCGGCGCCATGCCGGCGGCCAGCGCCTCGACCCAGCGGTCGGCCACCATGCACCAGCGATCGCCTGCCCTGAGGCCGGGAAACGAGAATTCCGGACGCGGCGTCGACAGGTCGTTGCCGACGGTCTTGGAGAAGGCGAGGAACGCTTCGCTCATCTCGGCGCAGATGAGGTGCCGCCCGACGTCCTCCGGCCCGGACGAGCAATAGCCGGAGCGGAAGAAGCCGGTGAGCGGCAGCAGCGAGCACGGCTCGAGCGGCTCGCCGAAGACGTTGAGCTCCGGCTCGCGTCCGAAGAACGGCTTATTCAACGGTCACGCTCTTGGCGAGGTTGCGCGGCTGATCGACGTCCGTGCCCATGGCGACCGCCGTATGGTAGGCGAGAAGCTGCACCGGGATCGTCGCGACGATCGGCGCAACGAAGCTGTCGACCTTGGGCATGAGGATGGTTTCCGCCACGCCGTGTCCTACGGTCTTTGCTCCCGCCTCGTCGGTAATGAGGATGATCCGCCCACCGCGCGCTGCGACCTCCTGCATGTTGGAGAGCGTCTTTTCCGCCAGTTCGTCCGAGGGCGCGACGACGATCACCGGCATGTCCTCGTCGATGAGCGCGATCGGCCCATGCTTGAGTTCGCCCGCCGCATAGCCTTCGGCATGGATATAGGAGATTTCCTTGAGCTTCAGAGCCCCTTCCATGGCGATGGGGAACATCGGCCCGCGCCCGAGATAAAGCACGTCCTTGGCGCGTGACAGGTGCCGGGCAATCTCGACGATCTGCTCCTCGGCCGCCAATGCCTGCGAAACCGCGCTCGGCAAGCCGATCAGCGCTTGCACCAGCCGCTGCTCATGCTCGGGAGTCAGGGCGCCGCGCGCCCGTCCGGCGGCAATGGCGATGCTGGCGAGCGAAACGAGCTGAGCCGTAAAGGCCTTGGTCGAGGCAACCCCGATCTCGGGGCCGCAGAGGATCGGAAACACCACCTGGCTTTCGCGCGCGATGGTCGATTCCAGCGTATTGAGGAGCGAGGCGATGTGCTGGCCCTGCCCCGCGCAGTAACGCAGCGCCGCAAGCGTGTCGGCCGTCTCGCCCGACTGCGAGATGAAGAGCGAAAGACCGCCTTTCTCCAGCGGCGGCTCGCGATAGCGGAATTCGGAGGCCACGTCGATGTCGACCGGTAGGCGCGCATGCCGCTCGAACCAGTACTTGCCGACGCACCCGGCGTAGTACGCCGTGCCACAGGCGCTGATGGTCAGGCGCGTGAGGTCGTCGAAATCGAACGGCAGGTCCTCGCGCAGCGAAACGGTGCCGCCAGCCATATCGAGATAGTGGCTGAGCGTGTGCGAGATGGTCTCGGGCTGCTCGTAGATCTCCTTGGCCATGAAGTGGCGGTGGTTGCCCTTGTCGACCAGCAGCGCCGAAACCTGCGAGACCTGCGCATCGCGCGAGACGACCGCGTCGTGCTGGTCGCGGATGGTGACGCCTTCGGCGGTCACCACAGCCCAGTCGCCATCCAGAAGATAGGTGAGCCGGGAGGTGAAGGGGGCAAGCGCCATGGCGTCGGACCCGAGGTACATCTCTTCCCGTCCATGGCCGATGGCGAGCGGCGCGCCGCGGCGGGCCCCGATCAACAGCGCCTCCTCGCCCTTGAAGAGGAAAGCGAGCGCGAAAGCGCCGCGCAACCGCTTCAGCGTGCGCGAGACGGCGAGCTCGGGATCGGCCCCGTTGTCGAGCTCGCGCGTCACCCAGAGCGCCACGGATTCCGTGTCCGTCTGCGTCTGCGGCTGGTAGCCATCCTTGGCGAGATCCTCGAGCAGGTCGCGGAAGTTCTCGATGATACCGTTGTGCACCACGGCGACGCGCGCGGTCGCGTGCGGGTGGGCGTTCTGCTCGGTCGGCGCGCCATGTGTGGCCCACCGGGTATGGCCGATGCCGATGCGGCCGGAGAGCGGCTCGTCGTCGAGCCGGCCGGCAAGGTTGGCGAGCTTGCCCGGAGCGCGGCGGCGAGCGATCTGGCCCTCCTCGAGGGTCGCGACGCCAGCGCTGTCGTAGCCGCGATATTCGAGGCGCTTCAGCGCATCGACCAGACGCCCCGCGACCGGCTCGACGCCGATGATGCCGACGATGCCGCACATGGGCTACTTCCCTTCCGATTTGGCCTTCTTGGCCGCTGCCGCGCGCGCAAAGATGTCCCTGGCCCGCCCCGGCTTGTTGGTCTGCCGGCTGCGTCCAAGCGCAAGGGCATCGGCCTCCACGTCATCGGTGATGACGCTGCCGCTCGCGACGAGCGCCCCCGCGCCCACGGATACCGGCGCGACGAGCGAAGCGTTCGAGCCGATGAAGGCGCCGTCGCCGATGATCGTGTCGTGCTTGTTGAACCCGTCGTAGTTGACGGTGATGACCCCGGCGCCGATGTTGACCTCGGCCCCGACCGTCGCATCGCCCACGTAGCTGAGGTGGCTGATCTTGGCGCCCTTGCCGACCCTGGCCTTCTTGATCTCGACGAAATTGCCGACCTTGGCCTTTTCCTCGAGATCGGCGCCTGGCCGCAGCCGCGCGAAAGGACCGATCGAAACATTGGGACCGATGCGCGCGCCCTCGATGTGCGAGAAGGCATGGATCACCGCGCCGCTCGCCACCGTCACGCCGGGACCGAACCAGACGCTCGGCTCGATGAGAACGTCCTCGGCGATTTGCGTGTCGTAGGAAAAGTAGACCGTCGCCGGATCGATGAGGGTGACGCCCGCGCGCATCATCTCGGTCCGCCGCCGTTGCTGGTAGAGCATCTCGGCCCGCGCAAGCTGCGCGCGATCGTTGACGCCCATCACGTCGGCTTCCGGCGCGATACCGTAGCCGACCGTGTAGCCGGCGGCGTTTGCCAGCTCGACGAGATCCGTGGCGTAGTACTCGCCCTGCGCATTGTTTGTCCCGATCTGACCGATGAGCTCACGGAACACTTCGGCGCGGAACACCAGGATGCATGCGTTGCAGAGGCCGATTCTGCGCTCCTCCTCGCTCGCATCTTTATGCTCACGAATGGCGAGCAGCCTTTCTCCATCGGTGATGAATCGCCCATAGCCGGTCGGGTCGGCCGGCTGAAAGCCGAGGATCGCCGCGTCCATGCCGGCGTCGAGCCGATCGGTCACCACCGCGAAGTTTTCGGCGCGCAGCAGCGGATGATCGCCATAGACCACCGCGACGTAACCGTTTGCGCTGCTCCATAGGTCCCGCGCCATGGAGGCTGCATGACCCGTGCCTTTGCGCTCGATCTGCTCGAAGAAGCGGATGTCCGGATCGGCGGCAGTCAGCGCCTCACGAACCGCATCGTGCCCCGGACCGGTCACCACCGCCACCTCGCTCGAGCCGGCTGCCCGCGCCGCCCGCGCCACATGCGCAACGATCGGAAGCCCGCCGACCTGGTGCAGCACCTTGGGCAGGCGCGAGCGCATGCGCGTGCCCTCGCCCGCCGCCAGGATGATCGACACCAGTTCCGTCATGAAGAGCGCTCCGAAATGGACTTAGTTCATCGCGGTGTATTTTCACCGCTTTATGGCATGCAAGCGTTGGCGAAGCGATAACGCCGGAAAAGTCAGTGTAAACTGCCGACACGCGATTCGGCGGGCGTTCGGGGGCGAGCGATGACCAGGACAATTGAACAGTTTCGCGCGTCGGACGTGACGCGGTGGGGCATCGTGGCCCTGGCCTCGATCGGGCTCGCCGTGATCGTGGCCAATATCTCGGCGCTGGTGCCCGCGACAGCCCTTTCCGGCCTGCATGCAACCCGTTTCGGTGGCGTGTCGGTGGAGGAACTGCGCGCGGACCTTGCGGGCCTGCGCCAGGAAGCGGCAGAGCTTCGCCGCGAGAATGGCGAGCTCGTCGCCCGCTTCTCGCTCAACGAACAGGCCGGCACAACGGCGACGCGGCGTATCGGCGCGCTGGAGGCGAGCCTGCCGCACCTGCTCGAGGCCTTGTCCGCCAGCCCGGCCGTGGACCGCACCACGACCGCCTCGATCGGGTCGCCGGCGGGTGAGCTGCTCGACGCCGAGGGTGGCGCGATGCGGGTCGTCCAGAGACCGCTCTCCACCTCGGCGATTGGCGATCAGCCCATGCCCGCCCCTGTCGGGACGGCGGCTTTCACCCCCAATGGAGAGGGCCGCTTCGGTATAGCCGTCGGACCGAGCATCTCCACTCCCTCGCAGGTCGGTACGACCTGGGACGATCTGGCGCGCACGCTCGGCCCGACGATCCTGGGATTGACCCCGCTCGTGGCCGACGAAAGAGGCGGGGGAAAGCGCATCGTTCTCGGCCCGGCGGCGGACCTTGCCGAGGCGACGGCGCTCTGCGGCCGGCTGGAACGCGCCTCCGTTTCCTGCCAGCCCATGCCTTATACGGGCACTCCGCTTGCACCCTAGAGCATTTCCCATTCTGATTGAATCGAATGGGAGCTCTAAGTTTTTGTTTTGTCGCGGTTTCGAACCGGAAAAGTGGGAACCACTTTTCCTGAAACCGCTCCAGGTGCGGAATGCGGTTGACAGGGGTGTCGCGTTGGCTATGTTCCGCCGCGATCCGAATGCGGCCCACGCCGCCCTTGGCGCCGGTAGCTCAGTGGTAGAGCATTCGACTTTTAATCGAATGGTCGTGGGTTCGACCCCCACCCGGCGTACCACTTCAGTTCCTCCCCTGCCCCGGTAGCCGCGATGAGCCAGGACACCATCGATCTCCTCAAGGTGATGGTGGTGGCGTTCGTGCTGTTCGCGGCCGGCGCGCTGGCGCTCTTCTTCGTTTCGGCGGCGCTGCGCGAGTATGGCGGGAGCCTGCCGGTCATCGGGAACCTGCGGGCCTACGATCCGCCGTCCGCGATTCCCGTCATCGTCGACATGCGCTGGGTCGTGGTCGTGGGCGCCACGTTCCTCACCGCCAGCGGGCTGGCGCTCGCCGCCTGGAGCGCGACGCTCGACATGGCGCTCCTGGTGTTCGCCAAGGCGGTGACCGTGCTGATCGCAGCCGCCTTCGGCATCTTTGCCGGCACCTGGGGCTACATGCGTCTCACCCAGGGGAGCGAACTCTCGCTGATGAGCCTCAACCGGCTCGCCATCGCCCTCGTCGCCTTCTTCGTCTTCTCGACATTGCTGCGCAACGCCAACCTGCGCGGCACGAGCCCGATGCGATTCGTCGCGGCAATCGTGCTGGTGGTGCTGGGACCGATCCTGCTGGCATCGACCTGATTAAACCGCGGCGCGACAATTCGACGACATTTCACTCGAATGTGGGGCGAACGCAGCCGGATTTTACGGAAATCACAGGCCAGAAGACCCGGCAACACATTGATTAATAATATGAATTTTTGAACGCTTGCCATTTCGGGCGGCAAATCGGGTTCCTGTCGAGCATTATAGCGGAACCACCCCCTCTCGGGGGACAAATTTCGCGGACGTATCGGCTAGAACATGTCAGGCTCTATCGGAAGCGGCGGTTTTCCTCGCCCCTCCCCCTTGAGGGGAGGGAATGAGGGTGGGGGTGGTTCGGCGGTCCACCGATGGACCCCCACCCCCAACCCCTCCCCTCAAGGGGGAGGGGAGCCGGCCGTTTCCGTCAAAACATGACAGAGTCTAGCGCCGCCCGGCCTCGTACTCCGCCCACGCATCGAGCCAGGACTGGTCGATCTCGTCGTCCGTCAGATGCTCCCAGAAGCGCTGCACGGCGGTGTTGAGATCGACGCGAGCCGGATCGATGGCGATGCCGGTGAGGTCGGCATAGTGCGCGATAACGCGGCCGGTCAGGTCCGGGTCGATGAGATTGGGCAGCGCGAAGTCGCGGTGGCGCTCGCCGATGCCGGCGTCGGCGAAGTCAAAGACGCCATTGAGCGTACCGCTCGCATGGTCGAAGGCCATGTTCCAGCCGTGGCCGTCGAACTGGCCGAAGACGAGATCCGCCGGACGGGCGATCTCCTCCCGCCAGCGGGCGATGACGTCGCGGCCATAGGCCTGCAGATGCGCCGGTAGCCGACCAAGCCGCTCCTCGATCCACTCGGGGCTCGGAAACGCGTCCACCGGCTCCGCGCCGGCCTCGACCATCACGCCGATCGGAATGGCATGGAGATCGACGTAGAGCTCGGCCAGCTGGCGCGCCAGCCGGTCGCGATGCTCCTCGGTGAGCTTGCGGTAGCCTTCCGCCAGCAGATGCTCGCCCGCGATCTTGCGATGCTGGCTGAACGGCCGGTCGCCGCGGTCGTGCACGATGAGCTGCGGCACGTTCATGCGCACGCGCCCGGCGATGGCATCGAGGAACCCCGCCTCGCGCAGCAGCGACGCCTCGGCGTCGGCCGAGCGCGGGAACTTGAAGATCCATTCGCCCGCGACATCGAGGGCGACGCTGTCCCAGCCCTCGCCCAAGACCTCGTAGGGCGCACCCTCGAGATCGGACGCGACCTGAGCGATACGTTGGAGGAGTGGCGCGACGTCCTGCGGCTTGCCCGGCATGCCTACTTGCGCAGCTCGTGGTAGTAGGCGAGCAGCCCCTGCGTCGAGGCGTCGTGGTCCTTCCACTCGGCCTTGCCCTCGACCTTGGGCAGCAGCGCCTTGGCGAGCTGCTTACCGAGCTCCACACCCCACTGATCGTAGGAATTGACGTTCCAGATCGTGCCCTGCACGAACACCTTGTGCTCGTAGAGCGCGACGATGGCGCCGAGGGTCTCGGGCGTCAGCTTGCCGTACATGAGCGTGTTGGACGGACGGTTGCCGGGAAAGACCTTGTGCGGCGTGAGGTCGGCGATCTCGTCCTCGCTCAACCCCTGCGCCTCGAGCTCGGCCTCGACTTCCTTCTCGGTCTTGCCGAGCATCAGCGCCTCGGACTGGGCCAGCACGTTGGCGACGAGCTTGGCGTGGTGCGGCGGCAGGCTCTCGTGCGGATTGGCCGCGACGAGGAAGTCGCAGGGAATGACGTCGGTGCCCTGGTGGATGAGCTGGTAGAAGGCATGCTGCCCGTTGGTGCCGGGCTCGCCCCAGACGATCGGCCCCGTCGACCAGTTGACCGGCTTGCCGGCAAGCGTCACCGACTTGCCGTTGCTCTCCATGTCCTGCTGCTGCAGGTAGGCCGGAAAGCGGCTGAGGCGCTGGTCGTAGGGCAGCACGGCATGGGTCGAAAAGCCCCAGGCGTTGCGGTACCAGACGCCGAGGAGCCCCATGATGACCGGCAGGTTCTTGTCGAGCGGCGCGGAAAGGAAGTGCGCGTCCATCTCGGCCGCGCCCTTCAAAAACTTCTCGAAGTTCTCGAACCCGACCGCCAGCGCCACCGGCAGGCCGATGGCCGACCACACCGAATAGCGCCCGCCGACCCAATCCCAGAACCCGAAGATGCGGTCTTCCTTGATGCCGAAGGCCTTGCAGCCGTCGATATTGGTGGAGACGGCCGCGAAATGGTCGTTGACCGCCGCTTCCCCCAGCGCATCGGCGATCCATTTGCGGGCGCTCGCCGCATTGGTCATGGTCTCGTCTGTGGTGAAGGTCTTGGAGGCGACGATGAAAAGCGTGGTCTTGGGATCGAGGCGCTTCAGCGTATCGTGCATATGCGCGCCATCGACGTTGGAAACGTAGTGGGCGCGAAGGTCGGCGCGGGTATAGGGCTCGAGCGCCAGCGTCACCATTGCCGGGCCGAGGTCCGAGCCGCCGATGCCGATGTTGACGATGTCCGTGAACTGCTCGCCGGCCGCGCCGCGGATCGAGCCGTCGCGCACCATGTCCGAGAAGACCTTGATGTTGGCGAGCGTCTCGCGCACCGCCGGCATCACGTCCTCGCCGCCGACCTTGACCGGCTCGTCGCCCTGGTAGCGCAGCGCCATGTGCAGGACCGATCGATGCTCGGTGCTGTTGATCGGCTCGCCCGCCCACATGGCGTCGCGCCGCCCTTCGACGTCGACCGAACGCGCAAACGCGAGGAGCGCGTCCATCACCTCCTCGTCGATCCGGTTCTTGGAATAGTCGAGAAGGATGTCGCCGGCCTTGACCGAGAACCGCTGGAAGCGGTTGGGGTCCTCGGCGAACATCAACCGCATGGGCCTCTCGGCCATCCGCCCCGCCTGCTTCTCCAACGCGGCAAACGTCGCCTTGCGTCCGGTCTTGGCCATTGGTTTCATCCTTCAATCAAAGCCCGCATGGCGGGATGGTATTCGATGCTGCCGCACCCACTGAGGCACCGTCACAGCTGCCCACCACGATCACCTTGCGGCTGTGGCTATATCTCAGGATGGGTTCCGGCCTGCGCCGGAATGACACCGAGTATGGGACGAGCATCATTCCAAACCCTCGACTCTCCTGCCTACCCTTCGATCACCGGCAAATCCCCCGCCGTCCAACTGGCGCGGGTTTCTGCCGAAAAATCCGAAAAGCATGCACCTTCGATCGCCGCGCGGGCGCCCGAAACCAGCTCTTGATAATAGGAGAGATTGATCTGCGAAAGGATCATCGCGCCCAATATCTCTTCTGTCTTAACGAGATGATGCAGATAGGCCCGCGAGAAGCGCCGGCAGTTGGGGTTGGGCGAAGCCTCGTCCAACGGGCGCGGGTCATCCTTATGCCGGGCGTTCTTCAGATTGATGACGCCGAATCGGGTATAGGCATGGCCGTGCCGGCCGGCGCGCGTCGGGTGCACGCAGTCGAACATGTCGATGCCGCGCTCGATGCCGCCGAGGATGTCGTCCGGCTTGCCGACGCCCATCAAGTAGCGCGGCCGGTCAACCGGCAGCTCCGGCGTGATCTCGGAGAGAACGCGGAACATCACCTCCTGCGGCTCGCCGACCGCCAGGCCCCCGACCGCATAGCCATCGAAGCCGATGGATTTGAGCCCGGCGGCGGATTTCGCCCGCAGCCCCGCATCGTCCCCGCCCTGCACGATGCCGAAGAGCGCCCGGTTCAACTGGCCGTTGAACGCCGCCTTGGAACGATCCGCCCAGCGCAGCGACAGCTCCATCGCCCGCTCCATCTCCTTGCCCTCGGAAGGCAGCGGGATGCATTCGTCGAGCTGCATGATGATGTCGCTGTCGAGCAGCGTCTGGATCTCGATCGAGCGCTCGGGCGTCAGCTCATAGGCCGACCCGTCGAGGTGCGAGCGGAAGGTGACGCCCTGCTCGGTGATCTTCCTGAGCTTCGACAGGCTCATCACCTGGAAGCCGCCGCTGTCGGTGAGGATCGGACGCGGCCAATCCATGAAGACGTGGAGCCCGCCGAGCTTTGCCACCCGCTCGGCCCCCGGCCGCAGCATCAGGTGATAGGTGTTGCCGAGAAGGATATCCGCCCCCGTCTCGCGCACCTGCTCGGGATAGAGCGCCTTGACCGTGCCGGCGGTGCCGACCGGCATGAAGGCCGGCGTCTGGATATCGCCGCGCGGCGTATCGATCCGCCCGCGCCGGGCCATGCCGTCGCTGGCGAGAAGGGAGAAGGAGACCTGCTTTGTCATCGTGTTCATGGGCGCGGGTTCTAGCCCGTTGCCGGGCCGCGGACAATGCACCTCGGCATGGCGAGCTTCTCGGTGTCGAACCTCATGTGATGGCGTCGACGGCGGCCATGCCGAGGTTGACGACGCCGAAGATCAGCAGCGCCTCGATCACGAGGCCCGCAAGGCAGATGATCGTGCCCAGGATTGCGCCGGCGCCGTCGCGGTTCAGCATCGAGAAGGCAAGCACGCAGAGGCCCACATTGGGCACCGCGTTGATGAAGGGAATGGGGATGGTCATGCCGACGCTGATGATCATGGCGAAGATGCCGTAGGGCACGGTGGCCGCCGCCCCGGTCAGCCAGCGCAGGCGCGGGCGCGAGAAGCGCGCGATGATCGCGGTGACCCGCGCCACCTGCTCGCTGGCCTTGAGCAGCGGGCGCAGCGGGAGCCTGCGCCGCCCGATGATGCCCGGCAGGCGGATGGGGCGGTTGAGCACCATGGCGAGGGCGACGGCGAACGTCGTCCAGGCGAGGGTGCCCCCGAAGCCGGGCGGGCCGGGGATCATGTTGAGCAGCGTCAGCATGAGGATCAGCAGGCGATGCGCATGCAGGCCCATGGCCTCGATGAGACCGTTGAACGTCAGGTGCGACGCATCGGTATCGGCTGCGACGCGCCGCAGGACGGCGACGATACGATTGGTGTAGCGCGTGACCGGGGCCGTGGAGGCCGTCACGCGTCGTCCTCGTCGTCGTGCGGCGAGGCGCGGTAGAGGAGCGATGAATCCCCGTAGGAATAGAACCTGTAACCGTTCGCTATCGCATGCGCATAGGCCCGCTTCATCACGTCGAGCCCGCTGAAGGCGGAAACCAGCATGAAGAGGGTCGACTTGGGCAGGTGGAAATTGGTCATCAGCATGTCGACGGCGCGGAAGCGGAAGCCGGGGGTGATGAAGATATCGGTCTCGCCGACGAACGGCGCCAGCGTGCCGGTGGCGCGCGCGGCGGTCTCGAGGAGGCGGAGGCTAGTGGTCCCGACCGCGACGACCCGTCCGCCCTTCGCCCTGGCCGCCAGGATGCGCCGGACGGTATCGGCGTCGATCTCGCCCCATTCGGCGTGCATCACATGGTCGTCGGTATCCTCGGCCTTCATCGGGAGGAACGTCCCTGCCCCGACGTGCAAGGTCACCCGCTCGATGGAAACGCCCTTCTGCTGCAGGCCGACGAGCAGGTCCTCGGTGAAGTGCAGGCCGGCCGTGGGCGCCGCGACCGCGCCGTCCTCGGCGGCATAGACGGTCTGGTAGTCGGTCCGGTCGCGCTCGCTCGGCTTGCGCTTGGCCTCGATATAGGGCGGCAGCGGCATGGCGCCGTGCGATTTGATCGCCTCGTCGAGCGCGGCGCCCGACAGGTCGAACTCCAGCGTCACCTCGCCGGTCTCGCCCTTGCCGGCGACCGTGGCGAGCAGCGGCTCCATGCCCGGCGCGCCGAGCTCCAGCCGGTCGAAGACCTTGAGGCGCTTGGCCGGCCGCGCGAACGCCCGCCAGGTGTTGGCATCGACGCGCTTGTGCAGGTTGAAGGAAACGCTCGCCCGATGCTCGTCGCGCACGCGCTCGCCGCGCAGTTCGGCCGGCAGCACGCGCGTATCGTTGACGACGAGCACGTCCCCGGCCTTGAGGAGCCAGAGGAGGTCCCGCACGTTGCGGTCGTCCAGCCCGTCGCGCGGGTCGACCACCAGCAGCCGCGCGCTGTCGCGCGGCTCGGCCGGATGGAGGGCGATCCGGTCCTCGGGAAGCTCGAAATCGAAAAGATCGACGCGCATGGTATTGACGAAGGATTGCACCCCCACGGTGTCACCCCGGCGAAGGCCGGGGACCATCCTGAGATACGGCAAACACGCCGCCAGATGCTTGGTTCATACACCTTGCGGCTGCGGCTACATATCAGGCTGGATCCCGGCTTTCGCCGGGATGACACCGTGGTTGGGGTGGCCGAAAGAACTATGCCGCGATGTCCGCGGCGACCTTGACCGAGATCATGCTGTCGGGATCGCGCACGGGCTCGCCGCGCTTGATCTGGTCGACGTTCTCCATGCCCTCGATGACCTTGCCCCAGACGGTGTACTGCCGGTCGAGGAAGCGCGCGTCGTCGAAGCAGATGAAGAACTGCGAATTGGCGCTGTCCGGGTTCTGCGCGCGCGCCATCGAAGCGGTGCCGCGCACATGCGGCTCGGCGTTGAACTCCTGCTTGAGGTTCGGATACTGCGACCCACCCGTGCCGGTGCCGTTGGGGCACCCGGTCTGGGCCATGAAGCCCTCGATCACGCGATGGAAGACGATGCCGTCGTAAAAGCCCTCGCGCGCCAGCTTCTTGATGTGCGCGACGTGGTTCGGGGCCAGGTCCGGCCGCATGGCGATCACCACCGTGCCCTTGGTGGTCTCGATGACGAGGGTGTTTTCGGGATCGGCGTATTCGGCCATCTGGGGAAACTTTCGGTTGTTGGATGAACTGTTCGCGTTCGCTTTAGCCCGCCTCACCTGCGATGTCACCCCGGCGAAAGCCGGAGGCCATCCCCGAGCGGTGTGGATGCCCCGCACATAGACCTTGCGGCTGGCGCGACATCTCAGGATGGGTTCCGGCCTTCGCCGGAATGACATCGGGGATGAGGCGGTTTTCGCAAGAACCGCCCTATCCGCAAGCCTTCGGTTACTTGTACTCTATCGTCGCCGAGACGATCGCATCCGGCCCGTCGACCATGCCGTTGGTCGCCGGATCGCCCTTCTTCAGCGCATCGACCGCCTCCATGCCCGAGACCACGCGCCCGAACACCGTGTACTGCCCGTTGAGGTGCGGGGCGTCGGCATAGGTGATGAAGAACTGCGAGTTGGCGCTGTTGGGATCGTTGGTGCGGGCCATGCCGAGGACACCGCGCGCGAACGACTCGCTGGTAAACTCGGCCGGCAGGTCCGGCAGGTCCGAACCGCCTGCCCCGGTGCCGGTCGGATCGCCCGTCTGCGCCATGAAACCATCGATCACGCGGTGGAAGACGAGGCCGTTGTAGAACCCCTCGTCGGCCAGCGTCACGATCCGCTCGACGTGCTGCGGGGCGAGATCGGGCAGCAGCTCGATGTCGACGGTGCCCGCCGGCAGCTCGAGCATCAGATGCGGCGTTCCCGCCTGATCCTGGGCAGCGGCGGGGAACGTGAAAGCCGTGGCGAACACGGCGGCGAAGGCAATGGCGAGCGCGCCGATGAGGCGACGGCGTTGCGTAAAGGTCTTATTCATCAGGGTTTCAGGGCCTTGAGGACGATCTGGGGAACGAAAGCGGAGATGTCTCCACCCATCTCGGCTATCTGGCGCACCAATGTGGCCGAGATGTGCCGCACATGCGGGCTGGAGGGCACGAAAACGGTCTGCAGGTCGGGGGCCATCTGCGCATTCATGCCCACCATCTGCATCTCGTAATTGTAGTCGGTGGTGTCGCGCAAGCCACGGATGATGAGCTTGGCCCCATGCTCGCGCGCCGCCTGCACCATCAGCCCTTTGAAGTCGATGATCTCGATCTCGGTGTCGGTGCGCTTGCCGACGGGCGCCAGCGTCTGCTTCAACAGCTCGATGCGGTCCGCATGGGCAAAGAGCGGCTTCTTGGTGGCGCTCACTCCCACCCCGACGATCAGCCGGTCGACGAGCTTGCACGCCCGCTCGATGACATCGAGATGTCCGTTGGTCACCGGATCGAACGATCCGGGATAGAACCCCACAAGCCTCGTCATCGCCTCTCCCCTTTTGAGCGGTTGTGGCATGCGAGGCGAGTCACGGCAAGGCTAGCCGATGTTTGCCGACCGCTGGCGCTTCCAGACGTCGAGGACATCGGGCCCCACCGCTTCTTCGATGCGACGCCAACCGTGCCGTTCGTAGTAGCCGCGCAATGTCGGCCGGGCACAGAGAAAGACATCGGTATTGCCCAACTGGAAAAGCCGTGCCCTTGCCGTCTCCATCAACGCGGCGCCCAGCACCCTGCCCCGCGCCTCGGGCTCCACCCAAAGCGCGGCGATCCAGGGCGAGAACTGAGGGCGTGCGGCAAGATCGGAGACGATGCCGCTCGCCGTCCCGAGAAAACGTTCGCCCTCCACCGCGACCAGGGTGAAGGGCATATCGTCGGGAGCAAGGCATTCTCCCAGTGCAACCTTCACGTCCTCCAGCGCCGCGACCGACGGCGCCCACCAGGCCGACCAGATGCGGTCGGCAACCACGTCGGCAAACCGGCGGGCATCGCGAAGGTCGACGATTTCGGCCATCAGGCCCGCTTCTGCAGAGCCAGCCACACGCCGCCGATCATCAGGATCACGCCCGAGACGCGATTGACCATGCGCACACGCGCCGCCGTCAGCAAGCCGCGCGCCTGTCCGGCGGCGACCGCGTAGATGGCGTCGGTGAGCGTCGCAACCGCCATGACCAGGAGCCCGAGCACCATGATCTGCCCGAAGGCCGGCCGGGACAGGTCGATGAACTGCGGCAGGAAGGCCGAGAGGAAGAGCAGCGTCTTGGGGTTCGACCAGTTGATCAGCGCGCCCTGCCAGATGTAGCGCCCGATGGGCCGACGGCCGTCCGCCGCCTCGATATGGAGTTTGCCGGAAGAGGTGAACATCTTCCAGCCGATCCAGACGAGATAGGCGGCGCCGACGAGCTTGATGATCTCGAACGCCTCCGAGACCAGCGACATCACGGCCTCGAGCCCGAGTGCAACGATCGTGACCATGCTGAGCATGGCCAGGTTCGTGCCAAGAATGGTGAGCAACCCCGCCCGTGTTCCCCCGCCCAGCGAATTGGCGACGACGACCGAAACCGATGGGCCCGGCACGATGGAAAACAGCAGGCAGGCGAGAAGGTAGGGGAGGATGATAGCAGGGTCGATCACGGACGCCTCCAACGATTGAAGGCGCCAGCCAGCCACAAAGGTAGCTGGCTGGCAAGCAGCTTATTCCGCGTCCGGAGCGCCCGGCGTGTCTTCCGCGCCGTCCCCGTTCTCGCCTTCTTCGCCTTCGGCCTCGCTGATGCGCTCGACGGAGACGACCTTCTCGTCCTCGGCGGTGTCGAAGACGATGACGCCCTGGCTGCCGCGCGAGACGATGCGGATGGGTTTGTCGCCGCCGACCGGCAGGCGGATCGTCTGCCCGCCGTCGCTGATCAGCATGATCTGGTCGTCCTCGCTGACCGGGAAGGACGCAACGAGGTTGCCGTTGCGCTTGTTGACGGCCATGGCGACGATGCCCTTGCCGCCGCGTCCGGTGATCCGGTACTCGTGGCTGGAGGTGCGCTTGCCGTAGCCGTTCTCGGAGATGGTCAGGATGAACTGCTCTATGGCGCTCATCTGCGCATAGCGCTCCTGGTCGAGCGCGCCGGCGACGACATCGGCTTCGTCCGTACCGTTCTCTTCGCTCTCTTCCTCGCCGCGCACAGCCCGGCTCATCTTGAGATAGGCGACCCGCTGCTCGGCGGTCGCGTCCGAGTGATTGATGACCGCCATGGAGATCACGCGATCGCCCTCGGCCAGCGCGATGCCGCGCACGCCCATGGAATCGCGGCCCTTGAACACGCGCACCTCCTCGAGCGGGAAGCGGATCGCCTGCCCCTGCGCCGTGGTCAGCAGCACGTCGTCATTGGCCGTCGCCGTCTCGACGCCGACGATCGCCTCGCCGTCGTCGAGCTTCATGGCAATCTTGCCGTTCTGGCGGACCTCGACGAAATCGGCGAGCGAATTGCGCCGCACGGTGCCGCGGGTCGTGGCGAACATGATGTAGAGGTCCGCCCAGGTCGTCTCGTCCTCAGGCAGCGGCATGATCGAGGTGACGCGCTCGCCTTGCTCCAGCGGCAGGATGTTGATGAGCGCCTTGCCGCGCGCATTGGCCTGCGCCAGCGGCAGGCGCCAGACCTTGAGCTTGTAGGCGATGCCGCGCGAGGTGAAGAACAGCACCGGCGTATGCGTGTTGGCGACGAACAGGCGCGAGACGAAATCCTCGTCGCGCGTCGCCATGCCGGTGCGCCCCTTGCCGCCGCGGTTCTGCGCCCGGTAGGCCGAGAGCGGCACGCGCTTGATGTAGCCGCCATGGGTGACGGTGACCACCATGTCCTCGCGCGCGATGAGGTCTTCGTCCTCGAAATCGCCGGCGCTGTCGCTGATCTCGGTGCGGCGCAGCGAGCCGTACTGCTCCTTGATCTCGGTGAGTTCGGTGCGGATGATGTCGATCACCCGCTGACGCGAGCGCAGGATAGCGAGATATTCCTCGATCTCGGAGCCGAGCCCGTTGAGCTCTTCGCCGATCTCGTCGCGCCCGAGGGCGGTGAGGCGGGCAAGGCGCAGCTCGAGGATGGCCCGCGCCTGCTCTTCGGAAAGATTGAAGGTGCCGTCGTCGTTGATGCGGTGCCGAGGATCGTCGATCAGCGCGATGAGCGGGGCGACGTCCGCCGCCGGCCAGTTGCGCGTCATCAGCACCTCGCGGGCCGAGGCCGGATCGGGCGCCGTGCGGATCACGTGGATGACGTCGTCGATGTTGGCGACGGCGACCGCAAGACCCACCAGCACGTGAGCGCGGTCGCGCGCCTTGTTGAGCATGAACCGCGCCCGGCGGGTGACGACCTCCTCGCGGAAATCGATGAAGGCGGTGAGGATCTGCTTGAGGCTCATCAGCTCCGGCTTGCCGCCGTTGAGCGCAACGAAATTGCAGCCGAACGAGGACTGCAGCGGCGTGAAGCGGTAGAGCTGGTTGAGCACGACGTCCGGCACGGCGTCGCGCTTGATTTCGACGACGACGCGCATGCCCGAGCGGTCGGATTCATCGCGAAGGTCCGCAATGCCCTCGATGCGCTTCTCGCGCACCAGTTCGGCGATGCGCTCGACCATCACCTTCTTGTTCACCTGATACGGGATCTCGGTGATGATGAGCGCCTCGCGCTCCTTGCGCACCTCCTCGATGGCGACGCGCCCGCGGATGAGGATGGAGCCGCGCCCGGTCTCGTAGGCCTGGCGGATGCCCGAACGCCCGAGGATGACCGCCGCCGTCGGGAAATCCGGCCCCGGCAGCACCTCCATCAACTCCTCGATCGTCGCATCCGGCCTGTCGAGCATCAGGAGCGTGGCGTCGATCACCTCGGAAAGATTGTGGGTCGGCACGTTGGTCGCCATGCCGACGGCAATGCCCCCGCCGCCATTGACGAGCAGGTTCGGGAACCGCGCCGGCAGGACCGTCGGTTCCTTCTCGGAACCGTCATAGTTGTCCTTGAAGTCGACGGTGTCCTTGTCGAGATCGTCGAGCAGCGCGCCGGTCACGCGCTCCATGCGCACTTCGGTGTAGCGCATGGCCGCAGGCTCGTCGCCGTCGACCGAGCCGAAATTGCCCTGCCCGTCGGCCAGCATCAGACCCATGGAGAAATCCTGGGCCATGCGCACCAAGGCATAGTAGATCGACTGATCGCCGTGCGGGTGGTACTTACCGATCACGTCGCCGACGACGCGCGCCGACTTGCGGTAGGGCTTGTTCCACTCATACCCGTTCTCGTTCATCGAGAAGAGAATGCGCCGGTGAACGGGCTTCAGCCCGTCGCGCACGTCCGGCAGGGCCCGGCTCACGATCACGCTCATGGCGTAATCGAGATAGGACTTGCGCATCTCTTCGGTGATGGAAATCGGGGCGATGTCGGAGGACGGCATGCCGCCGCTCGCGTTTTCGGGCGTGTCGGTCACTCAGGTGATTCTTGTCCGTTCGAGATGCTCTATAGATAGGCGATCTCGGGCAAAATTGCTAATTTCCGCGGCGCGTATCCTGTGGAGAGCGCTGCCGGCAGCTAGGGGTAGGAACGGACCGTGGACCTTTCGGACTGGACGAGGGCGATCGAGCGGAACACCGCCAGTTTCCTGATGACGCTGAGCCGGCCCGGCGGCGGCGCGGATCGGCACGACGAACACCTGCAGTGGACCATCGGCGGTTCGCCTATCGACTACCACAACGCCGTCGTCTCCGCCCGCCTCGCCCCCGGCCAAGCCGACGAGGCCATCCGGTCCGTCATCGGCGAGTTCCAGGCGCGCAAGGTGCCCGGCTCCTGGCATCTCGGCCCGTCCATGCTGCCTGCCGATCTCGGCCAACGCCTGTTGCGCCACGGCTTCGTGCATGCCTTCGACGAGCCCGGCATGGCACTGGACCTGGCAAGCTGGAACGGAAACCCCAGGACGGAGCCGGTCCTGCGCGTGCATCGCGTCCTTTCGCCGGCGGACCTTGCCGTCTGGGACGAGACTCTGGCGCAGGGCTTCGGCAGCGGGCCGGAGGAAGCGCACTGGGTCGCCGACATGTATGGCCGTCTCGGCTATGGCCTCGGCACACCCTGGCGACACTATCTCGCACGCCTGGAGGGCCAGCCGGTCGGCACGGCAACGGTGTTCCTCGACGATGATGTGGCGGGCATCTACTTCGTCTTCACCCTGCCCACGATGCGCGGACGCGGCGTCGGCTCGGCGATCATGGAAACGCTGCTGGCTGACGCCAGAGCCGAGGGCGCACGACTGGCCGTGCTGACCTCGTCGGCGCTCGGCACCCCGCTCTATCGCCGGATGGGGTTTACCGAGTGCTGCTCCATCGGCATCTATGAATACGGCGCTTCGGCATAGGCGAAGCTCAAGCCGCCTCTGCGCCATCGAACTGCGCCCGCGCTTCGTCAATCCGGGCGTGGTTGGCGTTGGCCCATTCGATGAGGTGGCCGAAGGGCAGCACGAGCGACATCCCGAGGTCGGTCAGGGCATATTCGACCGATGGCGGCTTGGTGGGAAAAACGGTGCGCGTCACCAGACCGTCCCGCTCGAGCAGGCGCAGCGTCTGGGTCAGCATCTTCTGAGAAATGTCGGGAATTTCCCGTCGCAGCTGATTGAATCGCATCGGCTTTATGGCCAGATACATGATCAGCAGCATGCTCCATTTATCGCTGATCTTGTCGAGAACGCCCCGGACCGGGCAGCCGACGAGCGGCATCGTCATGCTGACGCCCTTGCGCCAGGCGTCCATCACCTCGTCCCAATTCATCGTCTGGCTCATGAAGTCACCTCCGGGTGCCTTTATGCGGCGAAAGTGCCTCCTTTCGCCGCCAAATCCATGTCTCTATGTAGCAGTCTCCATTCGATACTTACTCTCTTGCAGAACGTTTCTCAAGAGTGGGTACCGATGGCATGCGGCACCTCTCGCCGCTGAACCCAGGAGACAACAATGACCGACTTCCATAATTCCAGCCTGCTCGTGACCGGCGCCTCGGGGCATCTGGGCCGCCTCGTCGTAGAGGAGCTGCTTGCCCGCGGCGCCACGCGCGTCGTTGCCGGCACCCGCTCGCCCGACAAGCTCGCCGACCTTGCCGCCCGTGGCGTCGAGGTCCGCCGGCTCGACTTCGCCGACGCGGCAAGCCTTGCCGCCGGTTTCGCCGACATCGAGCGCGCGCTGATCATCTCGACCGATGCCGTTGGCGTGCGCGCCGAGCAGCAGGGCGCCGCCGTCGACGCGGCGGAAGCTGCGGGCGTCAGGCACCTCGTCTATACCTCGGCCCCCGCCGCCAGCCCCAATCCCGGCAGCTTCGTGCGCAACGACCACTTCGCCACCGAGCTGCGCCTCTATCGCGGCAACACCGACTGGACGATCCTGCGCAACCACATCTATGCCGAGATCGCGCTGATGGGCGCCGGGCCGGCGGTAAAGTCCGGCCAGCTGTTCGACGCGACCGGCGGCGAAGGCCGCAGCTATGTCACCCGGGCCGATGCCGCCCGCGCGGCGGCCGGCGCGCTGCTGACCGCCACCGGCAGGCAGGTCCTCGACGTCACCGGCCCGGCCGCGGTCACCCAGGAAGAGGTCGCCGGTCTCGTCTCGCGCCTCTCCGGCAAGCCGGTGACCCGCGTCGGCCTCTCGCCCGCCGACCTGCGCGCCGGCATGGTCGCGGCCGGCGTTCCCGAGTTCATGGCCGACGTGATGGTCAGCTTCGATATCGACGCCGCCCAGGGCTACCACGCGATCGTCACCGACGTCGTCGAAGAGCTCTCCGGGCGCAAGCCGCAGTCCTTCGCAGGCTTCCTCGAGGCCAACCGCACTGCCCTCGCCGGCTGACGACGGATAGCCGGCGCGGCGTTCACGAAACGCCGAGCCGGTCTATGTCCGGATGGTTCGAGTCTGCTATCAGAGGCGGAATCGAACGGGCCCAGCGCCCTCGCCGGAGACGCCTGATGAGTTTGACCCGTTTCGTGTCGCGCATGATCGCCTGCCTGGGGCTGGCGGTCTTCGCGTCGGGGCCGGCTCTGGCTGCTCCCGAGGATATCGCGCTGCTGCACTCCTATCTCGGCAACTGGCGCGGCCAGGGCGTGCTCCACGGGGCCCGCTCGCACCGGGTGGATTGCCACATGACCCTCAAGCGCGGCAACGCCGACAAGATCAACTATTCGGGCCGCTGCTCCTTTGCCGGAGCGAACCTCTCACTCAACGGCACCCTCGCCTATATCGACGCGCTCGAGCGCTACGAAGCGGCCATGACCACCAACGCCGCCTTCAGCGGCATAGCCGTCGGCCAGAAGCGCGGCAACGGCGTGGTCTTCAACCTCCACGAGCGTGAGCGGTCCGAAGGCAAGGACCTGACGATCACCGCCCGCATCGTCCTCGCCGACGGCCATATCACCGTCGAGTTCAACGCCATCTTCGACGAAACCGGCGAAACCCTCTACGCCGCCGTGCCGTTCTCGAAGTAAGGAAGCCCGCGGTAGCAGCTCCCCCGCCCCGCCACCAGGTCACTCCCACGAAAGCGGGAACTGCGCACTTTGACGGAGGTCCCAGCTTTCGCGGGGATGACCGGCGGATGGCTTAGCTTCGGGAGCGAAACAAACCAGGCCGAACGGAGGGTCGGCTTGACCGACCGCACCGATCAGAACGGAATGTCGTCGTCCATGCCGCCCGGCTCGAAGGCCGGGGCGTTGGCCGCCGGGCGCCGTGCGCCACCGCCTTCCGGGCGACCGCCCTGGAAGCCACCACCCTGATAGCCGCCGCCGGCGCCCTCACCCTCGCCGCGCCCGTCGAGCAGCGTCAGCGCCGAGTTGAAGCCCTGCAGCACGACTTCGGTCGAGTACTTGTCCTGCCCGCTTTGGTCCTGCCACTTGCGGGTCTGCAGCTGGCCCTCGAGATAGACCTTCGAGCCCTTGCGCAGGTATTGCTCGGCGACGCGCGCCAGGCCTTCCGAGAAGATGACCACCCGGTGCCATTCGGTGCGCTCGCGCTGCTCGCCCGAGTTGCGGTCCTTCCAGCGCTCGGAGGTCGCGACCGAGAGATTGACCACCTTCCCGCCGCTCGGCAGAGTGCGCACGTCGGGGTCCGCGCCGAGATTGCCGACCAGGATGACTTTGTTGACGCTGCCTGCCATGGCGAATTCCTTCCTTGACGTCGTTTGCGGGGCCGCCCGCTTTGGGCACGCACCTTAATCGCTTGGAGCACCCAAGCCCAAGCTTTCCGCACGCTGCCCACATGTTATTGTGATGTTGTTCCCTATATGTTCTCCAGACGGTGGAGATGTCAAGGTAGAGGCGGGATGTGGGCAGGATTCCTCAACAGCCTACCGACTGTCATCCCGGCGAAGCCGGGACCCAGTAAACGACGCGGATGCGTCTCTCTCGCACGTACCTCCCACCGTCCGAACCGCCTGGCCGGCGTATACTGGCTCCCGGCTTTCGCCGGGATGACAGCCGGAGGGGAACTGATCTGCTGTGCCCTTCACTGACAGATCCTGTCAGGAGACCCTTGACCCGAATCCGATTTGTTCCTTTTATGTTCTTATGAGGTCTGCTAGCTTCTCGCGATGAGGCTTCGGGACGACGGTCCGGCGCATGAGCCTGCTTGCGGCGGCGGGTGGATGCGCCTATCTCTGGCGCTCGACCTCCCGAGCCAGACCCGAATAGCGAATGCGGCACTTCTCCGGCGCTGCCGGGCGAACGAACCATGGAACGATGAGTATGCCCGACAGCCACTCCCACAATCGCGAGATCGTCATCCGCGGCGCGCGCGAGCACAACCTCAAGGGCATCGACCTGCGCCTGCCGCGCGACAGCCTCATCGTGATGACGGGCCTGTCGGGCTCGGGCAAATCCTCGCTCGCCTTCGACACGATCTATGCCGAGGGGCAGCGCCGCTACGTCGAGAGCCTTTCGGCCTATGCGCGCCAGTTCCTCGAGATGATGCAGAAGCCCGATGTCGAGCACATCGAAGGCCTGTCCCCCGCCATTTCCATCGAGCAGAAGACGACGAGCCGCAACCCGCGTTCGACGGTCGGCACCGTCACCGAAATCTACGACTACATGCGCCTGCTGTTCGCGCGCGTCGGCATCCCCTATTCGCCCGCCACCGGCCTGCCGATCGAAAGCCAGACGGTCAGCCAGATGGTCGACCGCACGCTGGAGCTGCCCGAGGGCACACGCCTCTATCTCCTCGCGCCGATCGTGCGCGGACGCAAGGGCGAGTACAGGAAGGAGCTGGCCGACCTGCTGCGCAAGGGTTTCCAGCGCGTCAAGATCGACGGCCAGTACCACGAGATCGAGGACGCCCCTGCCCTCGACAAGAAGATCAAGCACGACATCGAGGTGGTGGTGGACCGCGTCGTCGTTTCGCCCGATATCTCCGGCCGCCTGGCCGAAAGCTTCGAGACGGCGCTGAAGCTCGCCGACGGCATCGCGCTCATCGAGTTCGCCGACGAGACGGACGACAAGGGGGACCCCCGCCGCGTCACCTTCTCGGAAAAGTTCGCCTGCCCGGTCTCGGGCTTCACCATTTCCGAGATCGAGCCGCGGCTCTTCTCCTTCAACAACCCGTTCGGCGCCTGCCCCGTCTGCGACGGGCTCGGCACGGAAATGAAGATCGACCCCAACCTCGTCGTGCCGGACGGCACCATGTCGCTGCGCGACGGCGCCATCCTGCCATGGTCGAAGACCTCGGCGCCTTATTACCAGCAGACGCTCAACGCCGTCGTGCGCCACTACGGCGGCTCGACCGGCTCGGCCTGGAACGACCTTTCACTCGAGGTCCAGAACGCCGTGCTCTTCGGCACCGACAAGACGCCGATCAACTTCGTCTATGACGATGGCCTGCGCACCTACAAGACCACCAAGCCTTTCGAGGGCGTCATCGGCAACCTCGAGCGCCGCTACAAGGAGACCGAGAGCGCCGGCATGCGCGAGGAGATCGAGCGCTACATGTCGCAGTCGCCATGCGTCGCCTGCGGCGGCTATCGCCTCAAGCCCGAGGCTCTGGCGGTCAAGATCCACGGCCACCACATCGGCCAGGTGACCGAAAAGTCGATCCGCACCAGTCTCGACTGGTTCGCCGACCTGCCCAACCACCTCAACGACAACCAGCGCGCCATCGGCGAGCGGATCCTCAAGGAGATCCGCGAGCGGCTGAACTTCCTCAACGACGTGGGGCTCGAATACCTCACCCTCTCGCGCAACTCGGGCACGCTCTCGGGCGGCGAGAGCCAGCGCATCCGCCTCGCCAGCCAGATCGGCTCGGGCCTCACCGGCGTGCTCTACGTTCTCGACGAGCCCTCGATCGGCCTCCACCAGCGCGACAATGCGCGCCTGCTCGAAACGCTGCGGCGCCTGCGCGATCTCGGCAACACCGTCATCGTCGTCGAGCACGACGAGGACGCGATCCTCTCGGCCGACTACGTGGTCGACATCGGCCCCGGAGCCGGCGTCCACGGCGGCGAGATCGTGGCCGAGGGCACCCCGCAGGACATCCTCGAGCATCCGGACAGCCTCACCGGCAAGTATCTGTCCGGGCGGCTCGGCATTCCCCTGCCCGCCGAACGGCGCAAGCCTTCGAGGACCAAGAAGCTGTCGCTCACCGGCGCCACCGGCAACAACCTCAAGGACGTCTCGGTCGACGTGCCGCTCGGCATGTTCGTCGCCATCACCGGCGTTTCGGGCGGCGGCAAGTCGACGCTGATGATCGACACCATGTACCAGGCGATCGCCCGGCGGCTGAATGGAGCCCGCGTGATCCCGGCCCCGCACGAGAGCCTGACCGGCCTCGAGTTCCTCGACAAGGTCATCGACATCGATCAGAGCCCCATCGGGCGCACGCCCCGCTCCAACCCGGCGACCTACACCGGCGCCTTCACGCCGCTGCGCGAGTGGTTCGCCGGCCTGCCGGAAGCCAAGGCCCGCGGCTACGGCCCCGGGCGCTTCTCCTTCAACGTCAAGGGCGGGCGCTGCGAGAAGTGCGAGGGCGACGGCGTCCTCAAGATCGAGATGCACTTCCTGCCCGACGTCTACGTCACCTGCGACGTCTGCAAGGGCAAGCGCTACAACCGCGAGACGCTGGAAGTCCAGTTCAAGGGCAAGTCGATCTCGGACGTGCTCGACATGACCATCGACGAGGGCGTCGAGTTCTTCTCGGCGGTACCCTCGATCCGCGACAAGTTCCTCACCCTGCAGCGCGTCGGCCTCGGCTACGTCAAGGTCGGCCAGCCGGCGACGACCCTGTCGGGCGGCGAGGCCCAGCGCGTCAAGCTCTCCAAGGAACTCTCCAAGCGCGCCACCGGCCGCACGCTCTACATGCTCGACGAGCCGACCACGGGCCTGCACTTCCATGACGTCGCCAAGCTTCTCGAAGTGCTGCACGAGCTGGTCGAGGGCGGCAATACCGTCATCGTCATCGAGCATAATCTCGAGGTCATCAAGACCGCCGACTGGGTGATCGACCTGGGCCCCGAGGGTGGCGACGGCGGCGGCGAGATCGTCGCGGTCGGCACACCCGAGGATATCGCGGAAAATACCCGCTCCCATACGGGCGCCTTCCTCAAGGAAGTGATGAGCCGCCGGCATTCCGGCGAGCGCGAAGCGGCCGAGTAGGGATTGATCGGCTGCTCGCCCCATCGGGCTGACCGGACATACCGCCCCATCGCGGGTCATTCCCGCGCAAGCGGGAACCTCTGTCTACCGGGCCGGCAGGAAAACGGAGCCCCTGCCATCGCGGGATGACCTGGTGGATGCGTAGCCAAACGCCGTTCGCAAACATGCTCTGGCAGTTCTGAGACTTTCGTTGCAGACCACCGTGACGGGCGCATGAATTGTGGCATGCGCCTGTTGCATGCCGGGCTTGAGCTTTCCGCCATGGAACGGCGGATGGATTCGGCGCATGTGTTCGATCTGGCGCAACCCAAGGATGGGGGGACGAAGCCATGTTCGTCCGTGCAGTGTGGCGCATCAAGCGCCTTGTCGACATCAAGCAGCAGTTGCGGGAGCTCGACGTCCCGACCACGCGTGACGCCGACCTCCTGGGGATCTCCGGCCCGGACTTCTCCAAGATGACCCGCGGCCTCTTCGACCGCTGAAGCCCGGCTCCCTTCCCGACCCGCCCGCCACCGCGCGACGACGCGCTGCGGGGTGGCTACCCGCTTCACCGTGGTGAACGAGAGCTGAACGGGCAGGGTTAAAGCCCTGCGGTGCGCGCATGGCTTGTTTGAGCTTTTCCCCACTGCTCATCTTTTCGGCTCGGACCTAAATATGCCTCGTAAACGAAAGGAGACTTCCAATGGGTATTCGCACTACGCTCCGCAAGTGGGCCGCCTACCAGCAGACCGTCCGCGAGCTCGCCTCGCTCGACAATCGTCAGCTCAGCGACCTGGGCATTTCGCGCGCCGACATCAATCGCATTGCCCGCGATCATGTTTCGTCGCTCTAAGACCCGGCCGACGGCCGCTCCCACGAGCAAACATCGAACACCCGCTTCTCTGTAAAGGAAGCGGGTGTTTCGTTTTTTGGGGTGCACTCGCAACCCCAAAGACGTGCCGGAACTAAAGCCAGCGCAGTTTTGCACCATCTCCTCCCCCCGCAGTGTCATCCCGGCGAAAGCCGGGACCCATCCTGAGATACCGCACCAGCCGCAAGGTGCACGACCGAGCAGAGCAGCGTGACCGATCTGACAGTGCCCGCGGAAGTGTTCAGGGCTGGTTCCCGGCCTTCGCCGGGATGACAGGCGGTGGAGAGATGATAGAACCTGCCCGCCAGTCGCTTAAAACGCCAGCCGCCCCACCAGTTCCGCATAGCTCACCTTCACCACTCTCCGGAACGCATCGCGCTCCGATAGCTGCCGGTACCAGCGTTCGACGTTCGGCAACGCAGGCCGGGCGATCTCCATGGTGAACCAACGATAGAGCGAAACGCCGGCCACGATGTCGGCATAGGTGAACCTCTCGCCCGCCAGGAATGGCCGCGCATCGAGCTGCCGATCGAGGATATCGAGGCACTTGCGCGTCGCCGCCAGCGCATCGGCGATGATCACGGGATCCTGCTGCTCGGGCGGCGTGCGCACCACGCTCCAGAACGCCCCTATCCACGCCGGCTGATAGGTCGTCGCCGTCCAGTCCGTCCACTGGTCCGCGATGGCGCGCTCGCGCGTGTCCTCCGGCCAGAGCGAGCCGGCTCCATAAGCGGCCGCGAGATAGCGCACGGTTGCATGGCTTTCCCAGACGGTCAGGCCCCCGTCCTGCAACGTCGGCACCAACCCATTCGGATTGAGCGCCAGATAGTCGGGGGTGTCGAGCCCTTTGTAGGAGCCGCCGAGCGGCACATGCTCGTAGTCGAGCCCCAGTTCCTCGAGCGCCCACATGGTCTTTTGCACATTGGCCGAGTTCGCCCGGCCCCAAAGCGTGATCCTGCTCACGACTCGACTCCTCCAAAAAACGCACGCCATTGTCGGCGGTGATACAGGCCGGTCAATCCGCCTGACCGACGATTGCGCGCCGCCGGCCGGACTGCTATCAGCCGGCCATGTCAACAGAACCCATTCACATCGTCGGCGCCGGGCTCGCCGGGTCGGAAGCCGCCTGGCAGGCGGCGGAGGCTGGCGCGCAGGTCGTGCTGCACGAGATGCGCCCCGTGCGCATGACCGACGCCCACGAGACCGAGGGCTTTGCCGAGCTCGTCTGCTCCAACAGCTTCCGCTCGGACGACCACGAGCAGAACGCCGTCGGGCTGCTGCATGAGGAGATGCGTCGCTGCGGCTCGCTCATCATGAAGAGCGCCGATGCGCATGCCCTGCCCGCCGGCGGCGCGCTCGCCGTCGACCGCAACGGCTTCTCCGACGCCGTGACCGCGGCGCTCCACGCCCATCCCAACATCACCATCGAGCGCGGTGAGATTGCCGGGCTTCCGCCGGCCGAATGGCGGAACGTCATCGTTGCGACGGGCCCGCTCACGTCTCCGGCCCTCGCCGACGCGATCGGGGAGCTGACCGGCGAGGATTCGCTGGCCTTCTTCGACGCCATCGCGCCGATCGTCCATTACGACTCCATCGACCACGACATCGTCTGGGCCCAGTCGCGCTACGACAAGGCCGGCCCCGCCGGCACCGGCGCGGACTATCTCAACTGCCCGATGACGCAAAAGCAGTACAACGACTTCATCGACGCCCTGCTCGCCGCGCCCCTCCACGAGTTCAAGGACTGGGAGAAGGTGCCCTATTTCGACGGGTGCCTGCCGATCGAGGTCATGGCCGAACGTGGGCGCGAGACGCTGCGCCACGGGCCGATGAAGCCGGTGGGACTCACCAATCCGCGGGACCCGCTGGTCAAGTCCTACGCCATCGTGCAGCTCCGGCAGGACAATGCGCTCGGCACCCTGTGGAACATGGTCGGCTTCCAGACCAAGATGCGCTACGGCGTGCAGACCGAGATCTTCCGCATGATCCCCGGGCTGGAGAACGCCCAGTTCGCCCGGCTCGGCGGCTTGCATCGCAACACCTTCCTCAATTCACCCAAGGTGTTGCAGGCGAATATGAAACTGAAGGCTGATCCGCGCCTGCGCTTTGCCGGACAGGTCACCGGCGTCGAGGGCTATGTTGAAAGCGCCGCCATCGGGCTCGTCGCCGGACGATTGGCGGCGGCAGAAGCGTTGGGCAAGACCATCGATACCCCGCCGCGCACCACCGCGCTCGGCGCGCTGATCGACCACATCACCGGCGGGCATCTTGAAGCCGAAGCCTATTCCGGGGCTCGCAGCTTCCAGCCGATGAACGTCAATTTCGGCCTCTTCCCGCCGGTCGAGATCGCCAAACCCGAAGGCGCCAAGCGCTGGCGCGGCAACGACAAGGTGATCGCCAAGCGCAGGGCGATCACCACGCGGGCGCTGGAGGACTTGAAGGCCTGGGCCTAAGCTCGTCGCCATGAGTCCCACAGACCTCGAGCGCTATCTCCACGATCACATCCCGCTCTCGCGCCATGGGCGTGCGGGTCCTGGCTATCGGCGAGGGCGGCGTGACGCTCGGCGCCCCGCTCGCGCCCAACATCAATCACCGCGAGACGGTGTTCGGCGGCTCGGCCTCGGCGGTGGCCATCCTCTCGGCCTGGTCGCTGCTGCACCTGCGGCTGACGGCGCAAGGCCTGCCGAGCCGCGTCGTCATCCAGCGCAACAGCATGGAATACGTGGCGCCCGTCACCGGCGACTTCACCGCCACCTCCGCCCTCGCGCCCGGGGCGGATTGGGCGGCGTTCGCCCGCATGCTCTCGCGCCGCGGCCGCGCCCGCATCGCAGTCGAGGCCGTACTGGAGCAGGAAGGCATTGTCGCCGGGCGCCTGCACGGTGAGTTCGTCGCCTTTGCCAGCGGCTGAGATCTGGAGCGTGTCAGACTTTATCGGGATCGGCAGCTGTGTTTTCCCCTCTCCCCTTGAGGGAGAGGGATAGATTTTCCGCGTTCAGCGGAAAATCAGGGTGAGGGGTCAGCGATGCTGCAACGATCCCCTGCGCTTGCTGCAACATCGCTGACCCCTCATCCGGCGCTTCGCGCCACCTTCTCCCTCAAGGGGAGAAGGGAAACTGTGCCTGTCGCCAGGTTCCATCAAAACATGACAGGTCTAGGGAAGAGCAGAGGGCGGCGGACGCCTCCGTTCCGTCGGGAGCTACCGGTTCCGCCATGTCCACCAGGTAAGCAGCGCGATCTTGCGCCAGTCGGGCAGATCGGGCTGAGGCGCGAACGGGCCGGCTGCGCTGTTGCGCAGCGCCTTGAGCTGGGCCCGGGCCACGGCGATCCCCGCGAACGCCGGCCGCAGCTCGCGCGGCAATGCGCCGATCCCCGCCTCGGCCTTGATGAGGTGCTCGCCGGCAAGGTCCATCACCTGCCCCAGCGCCTCGACCAGTCCCTCGCTTTGCGTGCCCGAGAACACCTCGCTTTCGCGCACCCCGTTGGCCGCAAGGATCGACCAGGGCAGGAAGACGCGCCCCATGGCCGCGTTGTAGCCGAAGGCCCGCAGGTGACCGACCATCGCCTGCGCCACGCCGAGATGTCCCGCCGCATCCCCGGTCTCGACGGGGCGGCCCTCGTTGAGGATCATCGCGGCCAGTTGCAGGAGCGTGGAATTGGTCTCGCCCGCATAGCCCTCGAAGCTCTCGAGATCGGGCATGGGATCGTCATAGAGATCGAAGCGCCGCGCGCCGATCAGGCGCTGCAACGTACCGGCGGGAATGGCGTAGCGCTCGATGGTTTCGAGCAGCGCATCGGCGAGCGGATTGGCGCGCACCGCGCCATGCCCCTCCCCCGTCAACGCATCGTTCCACCATTGCAGCCGGACCTCGCCGGGCGCCGGTTCCCTGGCGCGCTCGCGGATCATCGCCACATCGGCGTTGAACGCATAGAGCGCAACGACACCTTCGCGTACGGGACCCTTCAGCACCAGCGTCGAGAGATAGCGATCACGGTCGTGATCGCGCAGGAACGTCTCGGCATGGGCAAAGCTCTCGCGCGCCATCGCCCACCCTATCGCGCGTTTTCGACGGCAATGAGCGCCGCCCCCACCGCCCGCTCCTCGGCGAGCAGCACGTTGTAGGTGCGCACGGCGCTGCCCGTCGCCACCGCCTCGACGATCACACCGCGTTCACGCAGCGCCTGCCGGATGGCGGGATCGATGGCGGCGATCTCGTTGCCGAGACCGATGAACAGCACGTCGAGCCGGTCCGCCACGTCGAACACCGTCGCGAGGCTGGCGAGCGTCAGCTCGCCGGACGCCCCGACGTCCCAGGCATGCATTCCGGTCGGCAGGCAGAGCAGCGAGCCGCGATGCGACATCCCACCGAACCGGAACCCGCCATTGCCGTAGGCGTCTATGGCGACCTGCTGCGGGAAGTGTCCTGTTTCATCGACCGGCATCGCGCCGCCTCACACCGCGGCTTTGTCGGTCGCCTTGTTCTTCGGTGTCGGCTCGTCGGTCTCCGACTTCTGCTTCAACCCGAAGTTGATGAGGATCGGGCCGTTGATGATGATCGACGAGTACATGCCCACCAGCGATCCGAAGGTCATGGCGATGGTGAAGCTGCGGATGACCTCGCCGCCGAACAGCACCAGCGGCACCAGCGCCAGCAGCACGGTGAACTGGGTGAGCGAGGTGCGCACGATGGTCTGGTTGATCGACAGGTCGATCAGTTCGGGCAACGGCATCTTCCGATGCTTGCGCAAGTTCTCGCGGATACGGTCGGACACCACCACAGTCTCGTTGAGCGAGAGGCCGACGAGGGTCAGCACCGCCGCGATGGACGACAGGTTGAACTCCAGCCCCGTCAACGAGAACAGGCCTATGGTCATGATGATATCGTGCGTGGTGGTCGTCACTGCCGCCAGCGCGAACTGCCATTCGAAGCGGAACCAGATGTAGATGAGAATGGCGAGGAGCGCGATGATGACGGCTATGGTGCCCGCCCATGCGAGTTCGCCCGAAACGGTGCCGCTCACCGCCTCCGTGCGGCGGATCTCGTAGTTCTCGGCGGCAAGTGCGTCGCGAACCTGGGCGACGGCGATCTGATCGGCATCGTCCCCGCCTTCCTGAGCCTGCACGCGCACCAGCACGTCCTCGGGCGCACCGAACCCCTGGACCTGGATTTCGCCGAGACCGAGCCCGTCGAGCAACGTGCGCACCTCGCCGACGTCGGCCGGGCCGCCCACGTGCTGCACCTCGATCGCCGTGCCGCCCACGAAATCGATGCCGAGGTTGAACCCCTTGAACCAGGCCGATCCGACTGAAGCCAGCGACGCCACGATGGAGAACGCGATGACGTAGCGCGAAATCTTCATGAACGGGATCGTCGTCCCGTCGGGAATGAAGCGGAAATGCTGGATCTTGAGGACCTTGGGCCGCACCCGCTTGAACCAGATGCTCACCAGGTACGAGGTCACCGTGTAGGAGGTGAAGAGCGAGGTGAGAATGCCGAGCGCCAGCGTCACGGCAAAGCCCTGCACCGGGCCGGATCCCAAGAAGTAGAGGACGATGGCCGCGATGAGCTGCGTCAGGTGCGAGTCGATGATCGTGCCCCAGGCGCGCGAGAACCCGGCCTGGATCGACTGGATCGGGCTCTTGCCCGAACGCTGCTCCTCGCGCATGCGCTCGTAGATGAGAACGTTGGCGTCGACCGCCATGCCGATCGTCAGCACGATGCCGGCGATGCCCGGCAGCGTCAGCGTCGCGCCGAGCAGCGAGAGGGCCGCGAATATCAGCGTGATGTTGAGGATGAGCGAGATGTTGGCGAAGATGCCCCAGAGCCCGTAGGCCAACACCATGAAGCCGATGACCAGGACGCCGGCGACGATACCGGCCGTCAGGCCCGCCTGGATCGAGTCGGCCCCGAGGCTCGCATCGACCGTCCGCTCCTCGATGATGTCGAGGCTGGCAGGCAATGCGCCCGCGCGCAGCAGCACGGCGAGGTCGTTGGCCGACTGCGGCGTGAACGTTCCCTGTATCTGTCCGGAACCGCCGGTGATCGGCTGCTGGATGACCGGCGCGGTGATGACCCGGTTGTCGAGAACGATCGCGAAACGCTGGCCGACATTGCGCGAGGTGATCTCACCGAACGTGATGGCGCCGCGCGTATCGAACCGGAAGGTCACGACGGGCCTGCTCGTCTGCGGATCGAAGCTGGGCTGTGCGTCGACCAACGACTCGCCGCCAAGGGCGACTTCGTCGTAGATCAGTTCGTTGCCGCCGTCCTGGCTGGGCAGGATCATGGTGCCCGCCGGCAGGCCCTGCGCCTCGGCCTGGGCCGCGCTCATGCCGGGATAGACCATGTGGAAGGTGAGGCGCGCGGTCTGCGAGATGATGTTCTTGAGCCGCTCGGAATCCTCGAAGCCCGGCACCTGCACGAGGATACGGCTGTCGCCCTGGCGCTGGATCATCGGCTCGGTCGTGCCGAGCTCGTCGATACGGTTGCGGATGACCTCCATGGACTGCGCGACCAGCGCGCTCATGCGCTGCGCGATGCCCTCGGGGGTGAGGCTCACCGTGAGCTTGCCGTCCGCCGTCTGCCCGAACGCCAGTTCGTTGACGCCCAACCCGCCGATGAGCGAGTTGGACAGCGTGTTCTGCATCGTCTGCAGCTGCGCCTCTGCCGTCGCCTTCTGGCTCGGGTCGGTCAGCTCGATCACCAGCGAGTTATTCGCCTGATCCGTGGTGATGATGTTGCCGATGCCATTCTGGTTGGCCAGCAACGCACGCACTTCACGGCGCAGGTTCGTCAGCCGCTCGGTGACGATGCTTTCCTGGTTGACCTGCAGCAGCAGGTGCGACCCGCCCGCCAGGTCGAGGCCGAGAACCGCCTGCTGCTTGGGAACCCAGTCCGGCCAGGACGCCAACTGCTCTTTGGTGAAGATGTTCGGCAGCGAGAACAGGATGCCACAAAGGGCAACCAACACGATGATCACTGTCCGAAACGGGGAGAACTGCATGGTCGAACTGGTCCGGTCGAGGAATTCCAGGCCTTCTGGCCCTTAAATCGAGGCCTTTTCAGGCCCTATTTCGTCACGTTGTCGTTGACGGGTTCGGCCTTGCTGCGAACGTCAGCCACCATCCCGCGCACGACCTTGACCTTGACGCCCTGGGCGACCTCGACCTCGAGGTCCTCACCGTCGACGGCCTTGGTCACCTTGCCGACGATGCCGCCGGTCGTCACCACCGTATCCCCGCGCCGGATGGCTGAGAGCATGGCCTGCTGGGCCTTCATGCGCTTCTGCTGCGGGCGGAAGATGAGCAGCCAGAAGATCACCACCAGCAGCAGGATCGGCATGAGCTGGATGAAGATATCGGCCATGCCGCCACCAGCGGGTGCTCCGGCAGCTTGCGCATAAGCGGGGGTAACGAACATTCGTGAGGGCTCCTTATTGGGATTTGATTATCGGAGGTTGCCAGTGGGGTCCGCCCGCCGGTCAGGCCCGGCATTGTGGACGGATGGGGCCTTTTCGGCCTACCCCGTTCAAAATCGCGCGGACTATACAGTTGGCCTCCGGCGATTGCAAAGGCAATAACAGCGCCGCAAATTGCCGCGTACTCCAAGGAAAACCGCGTGTCCAACGAACGATATCTTGCTGAAATCGCCGCGGCTCTGGCCGGCATCGCCAAGTCCCTCGAGGCCCTGGCGCCGCCCGCCGTTCCCGAAGGCTTGCAGATCGGCGAAGCCGACGCCTATCACTGGGACGCGCAGGACGCCCGCCTCCTGCCGGTCGGCCGCGTGGCGCGTGTTCCGCTCGCCATGCTCAAGGGCATCGACCGGGTGCAGGACATCCTCCTCAGGAACACCGAGCAGTTCGCCCGCGGGCACGGCGCCAACAACACCCTGCTCTGGGGCGCGCGCGGCATGGGCAAGAGCTCGCTGGTCAAGGCCGTCCACGCCGACATCGCCGAGCGTCGCGATGAAGGTTTCGAGCGCCTGATTCTCATCGAGATCAGCCGCGAGGACATCGAATCCCTGCCCGCCCTCATGCGATTGCTGTCGAACCACCCTGCCCGCTTCATCGTCTTCTGCGACGATTTGAGCTTCGATGCCGGCGAAGCGACCTACAAGTCGCTGAAGTCCATTCTCGACGGTGGCCTCGAGGGTCGTCCCGAAAACGTGATCTTCTACGCCACCTCCAACCGCCGCCACCTGATGCCGCGCGACATGATCGAGAACGAGCGCTCGACGGCGATCAATCCCGGCGAGGCTGTCGAGGAGAAGGTTTCGCTCTCGGACCGCTTCGGTCTCTGGCTCGGCTTCCACAACTGCGACCAGCCGACGTTCCTTGCCATGGTGCACGCCTATGCCGACCACTATGGATTAGAGATCGACGGCGAAACCCTCGACGCGCGCGCCATCGAATGGTCCCAGACCCGCGGCGCCCGCTCGGGTCGCGTGGCGATCCAGTTCATCCGCTCACTGGCGGGCGAGATGGGCAAGGCGGTTTAGCGTTCAGGCAATAGCGAGAAACACGCTAAGGGCCCCATTGACGGCAAAAATGGTCGGTCCATCCATTCTTCCGATGACCGGACCGATCTTGTCCCGCCGCACGGTCATGACCTTGTCGATCATGATCTGGGAAATCTCTCGCAATCCGTTCCCGGGCGTTGGTTCGACGGTTATGCGGAGCATGGGAGCTTCGATCAACGTGCTCGTGATCAGCAGGACAGTGACATTGAATGTGATGTCCTCGCCGAATGCATCCGACTGAATGACGAGTGCAGGCCGCGGCTTGCCGAAGTCCCCCTGCACAACGACAGTGACAAGATCACCTCGCCTCACGGCTTGTGATCATCCAGAAGGTCATCGAGCGCTGCATCCATAAAGTCTTGCAGGTCCCGGTCAGCCGCATCCGCCTTGGCGACAAGACGTGCCTGCCGACGAGCCTCTTCGGCAAATCCCGGCCAACGGATATCCGGAATCCATATCTGCACGGGACGCAATCCTGCGGCGCGCAACTTTTCCCTATGCTTTTGGACTCTCTGGCGAGCGGAACTGGCCATGACACACCTCGGCGTTACATGTAACGTATGTCACACCGCCGACATGTCAACTCCAAAACAAAAATCCCCGGCCTTTCGACCGGGGATCCAGCAATTCGCGAAAGAGTGCTCGCCTTCTAGCCGGCCAGCATCGGCACCGGATCGACCGGGGTCGCGCCGCGGCGCAGTTCGAAGTGCAGCTGCGGGCGGCTGACGGAGCCGGTCATGCCGGCCGCGCCGATGGTGTCGCCACGGTTGATCACCGCGCCCCTGCTGACGCTGATCGACTGCAGGTGGGCGTAAGCCGAGACGTACCCGTTGGGGTGACGCACCAGCACGAGGTTGCCGTAACCCTCGACACCCGAGCCCGTGTAGATGACGGTGCCGTTCTCGGCGGCCTTGACCGCGGTGCCTTCCGGCACCTCGATATTGATCCCCGTACCCTTGGAGCCGGCGAAATCGGTGATGACGCGGCCGCTGACCGGCCACCGGAACTTGTCGGCACCCGACATGGCGGGCTCTCCGGCCGGCGCGGAAGCGACCTGCGTCGGCTGGGCGGGAGCGGATGCCGCCGGGGCGGGCGTGGCGGCCGAGTCGAGGACGCTGGCGTCGGTGACCGCGGCGGTCGACGCCTGGGCCGGCGTCGGCGTCACGATCGGGCTGGCGGTCGCGACCTCGGTCGATGCCGCGGCAGGAGCGGGAGCACGCGTGGCAAGCAGATCAGCGCGCCCCGGAACGACGATCTTCTGGCCGACCACGATCCGGTCCGGCGAGGAGAGCGCATTGGCCTGCACCAGCGCCTGCGTCGTCACGTCGTAACGGCGCGCGATGGTGTAGAGCGACTCCCCGCTCTGGATGGTGTGGGTATAGGTGCCGCCCGGCGCGGATGTGGCGCTGGGCGTAGCGACCTGCGGAACCGAGCTGTTGACCGGAAGGGTCCCGAGATTGGAGGGCGGAGCGCCGAGGCTCGAAGGAGTCGTGCCGAGGGCGGACGGAGGGGCGCCGAGAGCAGCGGGCTGAGGCTGAGCTGCGACCGGCGCAAGAGGCTGCTGTGCGGGCATGGCTTGCGGAAATCCCGTGTTGGATGAACTCAATGCTGGCAGATCCTGGGTTGAGACGGACGGCGCGCCGCCCGACCCGGTCGCGAATGGCGCCGAAGACGCCGTGGGAGCGGCAAATCCGGGCTGCACCATGCCGCCGCCCCCGCCCACATAAGCGGGCGGCAGGAACTGGCTCTCGGCCACCTGCATGGGTGGCGCGCCGAGGCTCGATGGCATGGGTTGGCCAAGATTGCTGGGGGTGGACTGCGCACTCGAGCCGGTGGTCACCGGGTCGCCGAAAGTGCGGCTGCCGAGAGCGGTACACCCCGACAAGGTCACGGCGCCGACCATCAGACTGGCGATCGCCACGACGGTCTTGGACGTCCTACGGGATACGCGGATACTCATAAGCTCACTCGTACGCAGGTACTCAACACGAATGAGACACTAAACGCGTAAGGTAAAAGCGAACTTAAAACCGCCGCGATTTGAGCGAAATGCGCGAGAGGGGATTCCGAATTGGGTAAGGTTAAGGCGTAAACGCCTGTCCGCGCAGCGCGATGGGCCTCAGCCCAGCCGCCCCACGGTCTCCTCCAGATTGGCAAGGAACTGCTGCCACCCGGCCATGGCGCCGCCGAAAGCCTGCTTCTGCTGCGGCCGGAAGCCGGACTGTTCCACGCGCAGGCGCGTGCCCGTGCCTGTCGGGGTCAGCGTGAAGGTCACCACGCTCTTCAGATCATAAGCCGCGTCCTCATGGGCGAAGTTCCAGGTGTAGGCGAGCGTCTTGTTCGGCTCGATCGTCAGAACCTCGCAGTCCAGCACGCCGCCCCAGTCGCCACGCAGGTTGAAGCGATGGCCCACCTTCGGTTGGAAATCGTTCTTCATGAGCCACTCCTCCATGAGGTGCGGCTGCGTCAGGGCGCGCCAGATCTTTTCCGCAGGATGCGCAATCTCGCGCTCGACCACGGCGGAACGCGTCTCGATCTCGTTCATGGACTGTCCTCCCCTTTAAGGTGACGGCTATGCCGAGGTGTTCAGCGCCACGGCGGCACGAATGAGCGCCTTGAACGCGTCTTCGTCGATCGCCTCGCCCTCACGAAAATCGATGGCGCGCCTGGTGTTGCCTTCGAGGCTGGAATTGAAGAGACCCGACGGGTCGTCGAGCGCCGCACCCCTGGCGAAGGTCGTCTTGACGACGCTCTTGTAGGTCTCGCCGGTGCAGATGAGACCGTCGTGCGACCACACGGGCTTGCCCCATTTCCACTCCTCGACGACGTCGGGATCGGCCTGCTTGATGAGACTGCGGAGCCTGGCGAGCGTCTGGCCGCGCCAATCCTCCAGCTCCCCGACCCTTGCATCGATAAGGTCGGCGGCAGAGCCTGCCGCCTTGTCCATCTTTCCCATCTTACGACCTCTTTTGTGCTTTTGCGTCTCGCAAGCCGTCCGCAGGCGCCTACATCTTCTCGCCCGGCAGTTTGCTGGCCTGCTTCACCCAATCTTCGAACTGGGCCTCGTCGAACGGCTCGTCCTCGAAGATGTGGAGATAGCGCACCTTCTCATACTTGGACGTCTCTGGCGGCATGGGCTCCAGCGAGGAGCCGTCGAAGAACGTGACCTTTATGTACTTCGTCATGCAGTGGTAGGCGAGGAACCAGACGGGGTTCTCGTTGCCGTAGAACGGCGTATTCCATTTGACCGCCTTCTCGACGCCCGAAACCGCGCGCTCGATGATCGCGTCCAGACGTCGCCCGACCTTGCTCTTCCAGCCGGGCATGGCCGCAATGTAAGCTTGCACCGGGGCGTCGCCGTCTCCCTTGGGGATCTGGGGATTGCCGCCCGAGAGGAGCGCCGGCTTTCCCGTCGGCGCCTTCCATTCAGCCTGCTTTGCGGTCTTCTTCGACGTCTTTGCTGTTGCGGCCATCGTCCGCTCCTACTCGCCGGCCCGGCTCGTGCGCAACTTGAGAGCATAAGGGAGCACGAACATATAGAGACCCGTCAGCGCGAGCAGGGCAAGCGGCAGCAGCGGCACGTAGGAAACCCAGACGATCGGATCCTCCTGCGACAAGGCGATGAATGTGACGATGACGGTCACCGTGAAGGCGATGGCCAGCCACCGGTGAATCTGGCGTATCCACTTGTTCCAGTTCATTTGCGTCTCCGTGGGCCGGAACCGGAGCGGGCCAATCGCTCCCCGCTAACGCCGGTCGGGCCGGTTTCGTTCATTGGTCCATTCGTTTCAGCAGGTCCTCGAGGTCGTCGAACCGGCTCTGCCAAAACCCCGCCATCTCGCTCGTCCAGTCGACCAGCGGAGCCAGGGCGCCGAGCTGGGCGCTGTAGTGCGTCTGCCGGCCCTCGTGACGATCACGCACGAGCCCCGCCTCCTTGAGAACCTTGAGGTGCTTCGAGACGACCGGTTGCGACACCCCTGCCCGCGACGTCAGCGCGCCGACCGTCTTCTCCCCTTCTCGGCACAGGCGCTCGAAGAGAGCCCGCCGCGTGGGGTCGGCCAAAGTCCTGAAAAGCACGTCGGGCGCATTCGACATTTTCAAACCGATACCCCGCTGGCTATGAATTAACGTATAGCCAACGAGCTATGCGTCGGTCAAGACGAAAAGAGTCGACCGATAGGGTGGTTTCTGAATAACCCCTCCTCACGCGGGAGCGTGAACGGTCCTCACCTCGAAAAATGAATAGTCAATCAGCTATGCGACACGCCTAGTTCAGTCGCAGGAACGATGACGGTTCCTCAGGGCTCTGCGCCGTGATCACGTCGCGCCCGAACACGCCCTGCGGTTTGGCGGTCAGCCTCACCACCGAATAACCGCGCCTGTCGAGCTCGGCGAGAAAATCGGGGAGCATGGCGACGGTGCGCGCATGGATGTCGTGGAAGAGGACGATGCCGCTGCCGCGCGCATCGAGCCGCGCCAGCGTGCGCTCCATCACCCTCGCAGGCGTCTCGGAGAAATAGTCCTTGCTGTCGATGTCGACGTCGAGCACGACGACGCTCGATTGCGTGAGGCTGGTGCGCAGGAACCCTGTCTGCGCCAGATACGGAAAGCGGAAGAACGGCGACGGCGCATGCCCCAGCGCTTTCGCCACCGCCTCTTCGCCCGCCGCGATCTCGGCCATCGCCTCGGCATTGCTCAATTCGGAAAGATTGGCGTGGTCGTAGGTATGGGTGCCCACGGTATGTCCGCGCTGCGCGACGAGCCGGACGATGTCGGGATACCGTTCGGCCGACGTGCCGAGCATCATGAACGTCGCGCCGACCCCGAAGGCGTCGAGAGTATCGAGAATGGCTTCCGTCTTGCCGGGCCGCGGGCCATCGTCGAAGGTGAGGATCACCTCGCCCGGCACGAGCGCGATCTCGCTGGTCGAGGCGACGGAGAGGGTACGCCCCGCCAGCGTGCTGTGCGGAAATACCTTGGGCGGCATGGGCTGCGCTCCCGAAACGCTCGGCGACGTCAGGCCGATGCTAGCCGTAGCGAGCGTTGCGTCAATCGGCTGGTAGGCCCTGAGCGGGGGCGCCGCGGCCGCCAGATCCAGATCGCGCTGTTCGGGAGCCTTGGCGCACCCTCCCGCAACCATCGCCAAAACCGACAACGCAACCGCAAGACGCGCACAGGACACCGGGAGGACTCGCTCTCAAGAAAGGGCGAGTCCACATTTTGCGATTATGGTTAATAATCGGTTCGCCGCGCGCCTCAGGCGCGCGATTTCGCCTGCCGCGCCATGAGGTCGAGCGCGCCGAGGAACGCCGACCTGTCGCGCGCCGAGAACGAGGGGTTGAAACCCCTGATCTCGCCGGTCTCGCGCAGGTGCTGCTTGAGATCGCGCATCGCCAGCGCCATGCCGATGGAGGCGGGCGTGAAGGGCTTGCCCGTCGGCGCCAGCACCAGCGCTCCCTTGTCCAGCGCCCGGCTCGCGAGCGGAATATCGGCAGTGACCACGATATCGCCGGCCCGCGCCTCGGCGACGATCCAGTCGTCCGCCGCATCGGCGCCCTGCGGCACCGCCACCACCCGCACCATCGGATCGCGCGAGGGTCGGATGCCGCCATTGGACACCATCACGACCGTCAGCCCGTGCCGGCCGGCGACGCGGATGGTTTCTTCGCGAACCGGGCAGGCGTCGGCATCGACATAGACGATCGGCAGGCGCCCCGGCTCATCCATGCGTCACATGCCCGACCAGAAAAGCGAGCCGCTCCGCAACCGGCACGCGCGGCAGTTCCACGAGATCGTACCCCGCCTCTTCATAGCCCGCCCCGATCGCTTCATAGGTGCGCACCGCCTCGTTCCAATCCTGCTTGCGTTCCGTGTCGTTGGCATAGATCTCGCGCCAGGGCGGCGCAACGAACACCTTGCGGTTGTAGCGGAAAAGCTCGGCCGCCTTGCGGAAATGATCGCGCCGGGCAAGATCGCACAGGCGCGCATAGCCGAGAAGGTCCGGCACACCCCGATCGAAGAAGGTCACCCGTTCCGTCTGCGCATGAATCAGGTGGCTCTGCATCTCCCTGTCGAGCATCAGCTCGGCATAGGCCGCCTGATCCGCCCAATGAACGGCCGTGCCGCCGATGGCGACCTGCAATTGCAGGATCGCCCGTCCTGCCTCGGGAACCGTGATGTATCCGGCTGCCGCCGCCGCGGCGAGCAGGGTCGATTTACCCGACCCCGGCCCGCCCGTGACGATGAACAGCCTCTCGCCAGCATGAATCATGCTCAAGGCCTTTCGTAACAAATGTTGGGGAAGTTCCACGCATCAAACGCGCGGATGTCTGGTGCCGGCAGCAGGGATCGAACCCGCGACCCCCTGATTACAAATCAGGTGCTCTACCAACTGAGCTATACCGGCGCACCCTGCTGGCTAACATTGGTCGGTCCGCCGAGCAAGGCCTGCGGGATCCACCGTATCCGCGATTTTTGTCTGGACCTTGGTCCAATCCTCTTGCCCGGAGGGCCGAGACCGGCCACAAACGCTTGTGGGGCGCCTGCTTGGGGCGGCGGTTCCTGTTTTTGGGGGTATTGAAGAGCATGCCGCAGGCTGGCACGCGGATTGCCTTGGCTTTTGCCGACCCGGTCCTGGATGGCGCCGCCGTCGTAGCGCGTGCTCTCGCCAGAAGCGGGACCAGCACCCGATGATTGCAGTGCTCGGCAAGTTCTTCGGCGGCGGTGGCGGCCAGCCAATTCCCCCGCCCCAACCCCGCCAGCGCCTCGCCGCCGCGAGCTGGCCGGCGGCCGTCTATGCGATCGGCGACGTGCACGGTTGCCTTGCGCAGCTGCGCCTTCTGCACGACAGGATTTTCGAGGATGCCCGTACGATAGAAGGCGACAAGCTGATCGTCTGCCTCGGGGACTACGTCGATCGGGGGCCGGATTCTTCGGGCGTGCTGGACTATCTCGGCAAGCCCTTGCCAAAGGACTTCCGCCGCATCTGCCTTGCCGGCAACCACGAAGTCATGATGCTGTCGTTCCTCGACAACCCCGTGCCGGAATCGTCCTGGCTCCAATATGGCGGTGTCGAGACGCTCGCGTCCTATGGCATCGATATGAACCGGTTCGTCACCCGCACGCCGCGCGAACGCCTGGCGCAGCTCGAAAGCCATGTCCCGCGCGAGCATGTCGCCTGGATGCGCAGCCTTCCCGCGGCACTTGCATTGCCGCGCATATGCTTCGTTCACGCAGGGCTGCGGCCCGGGCTGCCGCTCGCCGAGCAATCCGAGGATGACCTCCTCTGGATCCGCGACGAGTTCTTCGAGGGCGAGGCCGACGTCGATACCTTCGTAGTGCACGGCCACACCCCCTCCTCCCGACCCGTGGTGACGGAAAAGCGCGTCTGCGTCGACACCGCCGCCTTCGCCACCGGCACCCTGACGGCGCTGCGCCTGACCGAGGACGGGCAGGCCCAGTTCATCTACGCCACCGCCGCCGAGACCGGCACCTAGAACATATCCCTGCCGAGGAACCCATGGACGACAGCGAGATCGATATCCGCGGCATTCTGGGGTTTCTTCGGCGGCGGTTGCGCCTGATCGCGCTGACCTTCGTCGTGGTCGTAGGCGCCGCCGGCATCGTCGCCTTCACGCTGACGCCGATCTATTCGGCCGCGGCCCTCATCCTGGTCGACCCCAGCCGCAAGAATCTCCTGCAACCCGAAACGCAGACCAGCGCAGCGTCCGCCGACAATGCCCGCGTCGACAGCGAAGTCGAGATCCTGCGCTCCGACAGTGTCCTGCTGAAGGTCATCGCCGCACAGGACCTCATCTCGAGCGAGGAATTCGGAGACTCCGTCGATTGGCGGACGCGCCTGATGAACCTCCTGCGCCTCGGCCAGGCGCGCCAGCCCGGCGAAGCGGACACGCTCAACGCGACCCTCGACAGGCTGCGCGACGCCGTCTCCGTCCAGCGCCGGGGGGCGACCTACCTCATCGCCGTGCAGGCGCGCGCGGAGGAACCGGAAACGGCCGCCCGCCTCGCCAACGCGATCGCCGAGGCCTATATCGAGGACCAGATCGCCGCCAAGATCGAAAGCACGCTGGTCTCGCGCGACATCCTGCAGTCGCGCATCTTCGAGGCGCGCGACGCGATCGCCGCGTCCGAAGGCGCCCTCGATGCGTTCCTGCAAACCCATCGCCAGCCGACCGCCGGGGCGCACCGCGAGGTGATCGAGCCCCGGCTTCCAGGGCTGGAGGAAACGGACTCCACGCCTTTGGATTTGCGCCGGGACACACTGGGCTCCGCGCCTGCCGAAGCGCTTGCCGAACTCTATGCGTTGCGGCAGGACGCCGAGATCGCCCGCAGCCAATACCAGCAGCTGTTGTCGCGCGCCCAGGATCTCGAGGCGCAGGCCAACCTGCAGATCGCCGACAGCCGCATCGTCTCGCCCGCGCTCGCTCCGCAGCTGCCGTCCTTTCCCAACAAGACGCTGATCCTGGCGCTGGCCGCTCTTGGCGCGCTGGGGCTCGGCGTCGCGCTGGCGTTCCTCTACGAGAACCTCATCGGCGGCTTCACCACCGAGGAGCAGATGGAATCGGTGCTCCGGTTCCGCGTCGCCTCGGCCGTCCCCCGCACCAGGCCGCAGCCGGAAGGCGGCCCTTGCGACCTGATGGTGAGTTCGCCGCTCTCGGCCTTCGCGGAGGCGATCCGGCGTATCCGCACCGTCGTCGACCAGCAGGCCCGTGCGGGCGCCGCCCCGGCTGGCGAAGGCGGGCGGGTGATCATGCTGTCCTCGACCGTGCCGGGCGAAGGCAAGTCGACGCTTTCGCTGGCGCTCGCCCGGTCCTACGCGCTTTCGGGCCGGCGCACGCTGCTCGTCGATTGCGACCTGCGCAAGCCCAGCATCCACCGACAGCTGGGCATCGAGCCATCGCACGGGCTGCACGACTATCTCAGGCCCTCGGGCTCCGAGCCGATGAGCCTCGGCTCCGTCGTCTCAAAGGATCAATTGACCGAAGCGACCGTGATCCTCGGCGCCCGCAAGAGCGACGTGCCCACCGACCAGCTCCTGGCCGGCGCCGCCTTCGGCAAGCTGATCGAGGCCGCCCGCTCGAGTTTCGAGATCATCGTTCTCGACACCCCGCCCATCGACCCGATCGTCGATGCGCTTTACGTCGCGCCCTTCGCCGACAGCATCGTCTTCGTGACCAAATGGGCCTCGACCGCGCAGAGCGATACCCGTAAGGCCATCGAGATCCTCACCGAGGCCAAACGGCCCGAAACGCCCATCGTCACCGCCCTCAACCAGCAGCACGAGCCGAAGGCGGCGTACGACCGCAAGTACGGCGGTTACTACCAGGAAGCCTAGACTCTCACATGTTTGATGGAAACGGCCGGCTCCCGTCCCCCTTGAGGGGAGGGGTCGGGGGTGGGGGGCCGTCGGTGGACCGCCGAACCACCCCACCCTCATTCCCTCCCCTCAAGGGGGAGGGAGGCGATGAGACCGCCGATTCCGATATGCCTGACATGTTCTAGAGCGCCAGGAGGGACGCGGAGCGCCCGCTACTCCCCTGTCAGCCGCCCATAGAGTTCGTCCGCCAGTTCCACGGGATCGTATTCTCCGCCGTGCAGCACCACGTCCGCCCGTTCCGGCGGCTCGAAGGCGCTGTCGATGCCGGTGAAGTTCTTGATCTGGCCGGCGCGCGCCTTGGCATAGAGCCCCTTGGGATCGCGCGCCTCGCAGACTTCGAGCGGCGTATCGACGAAGACCTCGAGGAAGTCGATGTCTCCGGCGATCTCGCGCGCCATGCGCCGCTCGTTGCGGAAGGGCGAGATGAACGAGACGAGGACGATGAGCCCGGCGTCCGCCATCAGCTTGGCAACCTCGGCCACCCGGCGGATGTTCTCGATGCGGTCGGTGTCGGTGAAGCCCAGGTCCTTGTTGAGCCCGTGCCGCACGTTGTCGCCGTCGAGGATGTAGGCGTGCCGGCCCTCGGCGGTCAGGCGCTTCTCGATGAGGTTGGCTATGGTCGACTTGCCCGAACCCGAGAGCCCAGTGAACCAGACGATGCGCGGCGTCTGCGCCTTCATCTGCGCCCGCACCTGCCGATTGACGTCGAAGCTCTGGTAGGTGAGGTTCTGCGCCCGCCGCAGGCCGAAGTCGATGGTGCCGGCCCCCAGCGTGCGGTTGGAGATGCGGTCGATGAGGATGAACCCGCCGGCGAGGCTATTGTCCTTGTAGGGATCGAAGGCGATCGGCTTGTCCGTCGCCACGGTCACCGTGCCGACCTCGTTGAGCTCGAGCGTCTTGGCCGCGCCTTTTTCCAGCGTGTTGACATTGGTGCGGAACTTCAACCCGGTGATCGTCGCCGGCACGAGTTGCGTGCCGATCTTCAGGAGATACGAGCGTCCGGGATAGGCCGGCTCGTCGTTCATCCAGATGAGCCGGGCCTGGAACTGGTTTGAGAACTCCGGCACCGCGCCGGGATGGGCCAGCACGTCGCCGCGCGAGATGTCGACCTCGCGGTCGAGCACCAGCGTCACCGCCTGCCCCGCCACGGCGCGTTCGAGGTCCCCGTCCATGGTCACGATCCGCCTGACGACCGCGGGTTTGCGCGAAGCCGCGACCAGCACCTCGTCACCCACCGCAACGACACCCGACGCAACGGTCCCGGAGAACCCGCGAAAGTCGAGGTTGGGCCGATTAACCCACTGGACGGGAAAACGCAGAGGCTGCCTGGCGCGATCCTCGGAAACCTCGATGGTCTCGAGATAGGGCAGCAGCGGCTCGCCCTTGTACCAGGGCATGCGCTCGCTCTTCTTGACGATATTGTCGCCGCGCAGCGCCGAGACAGGCACGGCACTCAGCGTCTTGAACCCCAGCTCGGCCGCAAACGTGCGGTAGTCGGCGACGATCTTCTCGAACACCTCCTCGGAGTAGTCGACGAGGTCGATCTTGTTGACCACCAGGACGATGTGCTTCACGCCGATCAGCGAGAGGATGAAGCTGTGCCGCCGCGTCTGCGTGAGGAGGCCCTTCCTCGCATCGACCAGCAGCAGCGCCAGGTCCGAATTGGAGGCACCCGTCGCCATGTTGCGGGTGTATTGCTCGTGGCCGGGCGTATCGGCGACGATGAACTTGCGCTTGTCGGTCGAGAAGAACCGATAGGCGACGTCGATGGTGATCCCCTGCTCCCGCTCGGCCGTCAGCCCGTCGACGAGGAGCGAGAAATCGATGCCCTCCTCGCCCACGTGCCGGTTGCGGCTTTCGTTGCGCAGCGACGCGAGCTGGTCGTCGAGGATGAGCTGGCTGTCGTAGAGCAGCCGCCCGATGAGCGTCGACTTGCCGTCATCGACGCTGCCGCAGGTCAGGAACCGCAGCAGCGACTTGCCCGTCTGCTGCTCGAGCCAGAGTGCGATATCCGTGTCGGGGTTGGCTTCCTGCACCGGAGTGGTGGCCCGCAGCATCAGAAATACCCTTCCTGCTTCTTCTTTTCCATGGAGCCGGCCTGATCGCTGTCGATCAGCCGCCCCTGCCGCTCGGAGGTGCGGCTCGCCTGCATTTCCATGATGATTTCGGTGAGCGTGCCCGCATCCGAACGGATAGCGCCGGTCAGCGGATAGCAGCCGAGCGTGCGGAACCGCACCATCTCCTGGCGGGGCGTTTCCCCCTTTGCCAGCGGCAGCCGCTCATCGTCGACCATGATCAGCGTGCCCTGCCGCTCCACGACCGGGCGCGGCCGCGCATAGTAGAGCGGCACGATCGGGATGTCCTCGGCGTAGATGTAGGTCCAGATGTCCAGCTCGGTCCAGTTGGAGATGGGGAACACCCGCATGCTCTCGCCGGGGTTGAGCCGGGTGTTGAACAGCCGCCAGAGCTCGGGCCGCTGGTTCTTGGGGTCCCAGGCGTGTTGGGCGTTGCGGTGCGAGAAGATGCGCTCCTTGGCGCGGCTCTTCTCTTCGTCGCGCCGCGCCCCGCCGATGGCCGCGTCGTACTTGCCCGCGCTCAGCGCCTGGCGCAGCGCCGCCGTCTTCATGATGTCGGTATAGCGCGACGAGCCGTGGTCGAACGGGTTGATGTTGTCGCGCAGCCCATCCGGATTGGTATGGGTGATGAGATCGAACCCGTATTCCTCCGCCATCCGGTCGCGGAAGGCGATCATCTCGCGGAATTTCCAGGTCGTGTCGATGTGGAGGAGCGGGAACGGGATCTTTGAAGGATAAAAGGCCTTGCGCGCCAGGTGCAGCAGCACGCTCGAGTCCTTGCCGATGGAATACATCATCACCGGGCGATCGAAGCTCGCCGCCACCTCGCGCAGAATCTCGATGCTCTCCGATTCCAGCGAACGCAGGTGGTTGAGCTGGACTTGCCCGGTTGCTTGACCCATCAGGAAAACGAACTCCGTCGAAACGTCGGCTCACCGACATGAATGCCGGCGCGGATTTTCCGCCTCAACGGTTAATAAGCGCCAATATGTCCGGCCGGTCGAGCCCGGCGTTGCGCGCCTTGCATGGTTCGAGAGCGGACCCTTAGTGAAATAGAGGCGCACGCCCGCGCGCTCAAGGGCTTGGCGAGCAAGCGCTTTCCGCACACGGCCCGCCTGCGAGCAACGGTTCCTGCGATAGAGCGCAAGAGCAAGAGTTTTGCCCGAGAACGAAATTTGCAGCCGAGAATACGCGGCTGGCCCCGGCCATTCGGGAACAGGAAAGCGGCCAATCGATTGCGATCGAAAGTCCGGGCGCACAAACAAAAGATGAAACATGATTTTTTTAGTCTTGTTTCCTGCCAATGGGCCGGATATGGAGCCGACTTCCCTGCCCTCCTTTCAGGAACCACTCCATGTTCTCGACGAAATCCGTCGGCGTCCTTTGCGGCGTAATGCTCCCTCTTGCTTTGTCCGTGTCGCCGGTAGTGGCCGCGTCCACCTCATACCCGCTGACGATCGAGAACTGCGGCATGGACGTGACCTTCGAGAAAGCGCCGGAGCGGGCAGTCGCGCTCGGCCAGAACAGCGCCGAGATCATGCTGCTGCTGGGCCTCGAGGACCGCATGGCCGGCACGGCATTCTGGCCGAGCCGCGTGCTGCCCGAGCTCGCCGAGGCCAATGCCGGGGTCAAGCTCCTCACCGTCGAGTCCCCCAGCCTCGAGGGCATCCTCGCCGAACGCCCCGACTTCGTTGCCGCCCAGCTCCTCAACCTGCTCGGCCCCGAAAGCAAGGTCGCCAAGCGTGAGGACTTCGCCAACCTCGGCATTCCGAGCTATGTCTCGCCGGGCGTCTGCGCCACCAGTCACGATTCAGGCGACGTCCACGGCGCGCGCGACACCCTGTGGAACATGGATCTTCTCTATCAGGAGATCGACGAGCTTTCGCAGATCTTCGACGTGGCGGATCGCGGTCAGCAGGTGATCGCCGACTTCGAGGCACGTGAGGCGGCCCTCCGCGACCGCGTCGGTGAAGGCCAGGGCCTCTCCTCGTCTTCTGGTTCTCCAGCCCCACTCCCGCCGATGACGCCTATCTCGGCGGCAAGAACGGCGCGTCCGGCTTCATCGCCGATCTTCTCGGCGGCCACAACGTCATGCAGACCGACGTGGAATGGCCGACGGTGAGCTGGGAGGGCATCATGGCCACCAACCCCAACGTCATCGTCGTCGCCGATCTCGATCGCAATCGCTGGGAGCTCGACAAGCCCGAGACCAAGATCGAGTTCCTGAAGACCGATCCGGCCGTCAGCCAGCTCGAGGCGGTCAGGAACGGTCATATCGTGGTGATGGACGGCCAGGCCATGAACCCGACCATCCGCACCATCCGTGGCGCTGAGCAGGTTGCCGACCAGTTGGAAGAGCTCGGCCTGTTCAATTGATCGCACTCAAGCACCGATTTGGGGAACAGGCCGGTCTCGGCCTGTTCCTCTTTCTGTCGGCGGTCCTCCTCATCCTGGCCATCAGCGCCGGCACGGGCATCGGCGAAATGCCGATCCCGCTCGATACGACCTTTCTGGCCGTGACCAACAGGCTCGGCTGGACCGCGGTCGAGATCGACCGCATCCACGAAAGCGTCATCTGGGACTACCGGCTGAGCCGCGCGCTGGTTGCGGCATGCTGCGGGGCTGGATTGGCGCTCTGCGGCGCGATCCTGCAATCGCTGCTGCGCAACGCGCTTGCCGAGCCCTATGTGCTGGGTGTCTCCGCCGGCGCTTCGACGGGCGCGGTCGCCATCATCGTCCTCGGTTTCGGCGCCGGTGCGGTAACGCTGTCGATGGGCGCATTCGTCGGCGCCTTCGCATCGTTCGCCTTCGTCGCCCTCCTTTCGAATGGCGCGCGCGGCGGAGCAGGCAAGACCATCCTTGCCGGCGTTGCCGCCTCGCAGCTGTTCAACGCCCTAACCTCCTATATCGTCAGCACGTCGGCCAACGCCCAGCAGGCGCGCGACGTGATGTTCTGGCTGCTCGGCAGCTTCGGCGGCGTGCGCTGGCCCGAATTCCAGCTCGTCCTCGTCGTCGTGATCATCGGCTTCCTGGTCTGCATCTATTTCGCCAGGGCACTCGATGCCTTCGCCTTCGGCGATGATGCGGCCGCCTCCCTCGGCATCCCGGTCGGCGCCGTGCGCACGATCCTGTTCGCTACGACCGCGCTGATGACGGCGACCATCGTCTCCATGGTCGGCTCCATCGGCTTCGTCGGCCTCGTCGTGCCGCACTCGGCCCGGTTCGTGGCAGGCCCAATGCACGCGAGACTCCTCCCCACCTGCGTCGTCACCGGCGCCATCTTCATGGTGCTGGCCGATATCGTTTCGCGCGTGATCCTGCCCCAGCAGGTGCTGCCGATCGGCGTGGTCACCGCGCTCGTCGGCGTCCCGTTCTTTTCCATCATTCTCTATCGGACGCAGCGGGCGCAATGACGATCAGGGCGGAGAACCTTACCTGGAAGGTCGGCAGCACCGTCATCGTCGACGATGTCTCCCTTGAGGCCGAACCCGGCAAGATGCTGGGGCTGCTCGGCCCCAACGGCTCGGGCAAGTCCTCGCTCCTGCGCCTGCTGGCGGGACTGCGCAAGGCCCATTCCGGCCGGGTGATGCTCGACGGCAAGGACCTGCGCCAGATCCGGCGCGGGGCCATCGCCCGGCGCGTGGCCCTGGTCGAACAGCATGCTTCCACGGAATCGAGCGTCAAGGTGCGCGACGTGGTCAAGCTCGGCCGCATCCCGCACCACCCCCCGCTCGGCGGCTGGACGAGGACCGACGACGAGGCCGTCGATGCAGCCCTCGACCGGGTCGGCATGAGCGAGCGCCGGGATCAGTTCTGGCAGAGCCTTTCCGGTGGCGAACGCCAACGGGTGCACATCGCGCGCGCCCTGGCCCAGACGCCGACCGAGATGCTGCTCGACGAGCCGACCAACCACCTCGATATCCAGCACCAGATCGAGCTCTTGCGCCTGATCTCGGACATTTCGCTCACCAGCGTCATCGCCATGCACGACCTCAACCATGCCGCCATGTTCTGCGATCATCTGCTGGTCCTGCAGAAGGGCCGCGTCATTGCGCACGGGCCGCCCGAAGAGGTGTTGACGGAGCAGCTCTTGCGCGATGTTTTCCGGGTGGAGGCGCGCGTCGAACCCTCGCCGCATCACGGCAGGCCGCACATTCACTACCTGCTCTGAAAAAGGGCGTGCCCGGACTCAGCTTCCGGTGCCGCCAATAAACTCGCGCCAGAACGTCATCCAGACGATGCGCAGGTCCAGCATAAGCGAGAAGTTCTGGATGTAGGCGATGTCATGGTCGATGCGCGCCCTGGCGACGGCGGGATCCCTCGTGGTGCCGCGCAACCCGTTGGCCTGCGCCCAACCGGTGATGCCCGGCAGCATGTCGAGCCGGGCGGCATAGTGGGGGACCAGCTCGGTATAGAGCACGCCGCCGGCCATCATCCCGGAAACGTGCGGGCGCGGGCCGACGATCGACATGTCGCCGACGAGGACGTTGATGAGCTGGGGCAGCTCGTCGATGCTCGTGCGGCGCAGGAACCGGCCGATGGCCGTCACCCGCGGATCGCCCTCGATCGTCTGCATCACCCCGGAGGCGTCGCAGTCCTCGACGCGCATGGTGCGGAACTTGAACATGCGGAACGCCCTGCCCCCATGCCCCTCACGCGTCTGGCCGAAGAACACCGGTCCGCGACTGCCGAGACGGATAGCGATCGCGACGAGACAGAACAAAGGCGCCAGCACCATCAAGGCCGCAAGGGCGATGGCCACGTCGAACATGCGCTTGAGCGCCAGCTGCCGGACACGGTCGCGCGAGGGAAAGACCGGCGTCGGCCGCCCGTTCATCAGATAAAGCGGAATGCCGCCGGCATCGACGTGACTGCGCACCCGAGCCCTGTCGGCCGGCCAAACCACCTTCGCCGCTTGAGCAGCGCCCGGTCTAGGCTGGAAGACTCCGGTGTCGCCCGGCCCGCTGAAACTGCTCATCCGCGCACCTGTGCACCCGGTGAAGACGTGATTAATGAGCGTTTAACCAATGACGTCAACTTCTATCAGAAATTGTTGATAAGCAATTCTCTTTCAGGGACGACTTGGCTCGAGGGTTAATGGCGCGCTCTGCTCTCCGGGCGCATGCCGGTCGTGCCATCAAGAGCACCGGGCTCCGCCAGCCCCACCGGCCGTCTCTGGCAACCCGCGCGCCGGCATGATAAGCGCAGAACGCGCCAAGCGTCTGGCGCGCCGACGCCGCCCGCGACGACCTGCCCGGACCAACGAGGAGTGGACCTGTTGAGCACCGCCCCCCGCAAGATCAGTTTCGTCGCCAGCGGTACGCCGGAAGCGGAGGCGGCCGTGGCGGACCTGCGATCGGTCTATGGCGAGGCGGGCCTCGACGAGGCGGAAGCAATCGTTGCGCTCGGCGGCGACGGCCTGATGCTGCAGACCCTGCACAAGGTCATGCAGCGCAGGCTTCCGGTCTACGGCATGAACTTCGGCTCTGTCGGGTTCCTGATGAACAACTTCGCCCGCGAGGACCTGCCGCAACGCCTCGCGGCCGCCCAGGCGACCCAGATCTATCCGCTCGCCATGGAGGTCATCGATGCCTCCGGTCACCGCCAGAAGGCGCTGGCGCTGAACGAGGTGTCGCTCTTCCGCTCCACCTACCAGGCCGCCAAGATCCAGATCCTCGTCGACGGCGAGACACGGCTCGATGAGCTGATCTGCGACGGCGTGCTGCTTTCGACCCCGGCGGGCTCGACGGCCTACAACCTCTCCGCCCACGGGCCGATCCTGCCCATCGGCTCGCCGCTCCTCGCGCTGACGCCCATCTCGCCGTTCCGCCCACGCCGCTGGCGGGGAGCGATCCTCAACAACCGCGCCGTCGTCACCTTCCGCACCCGCGAGGCCGAAAAGCGCCCGGTCAGCGCCGTCGCCGACAATGTCGAGTTCCAGAACGTCACCGAAGTGCACGTGCGCGAGGACCGCGCAGCCGGCGTCACCCTCCTCTTCGACCCCGGCACGAGCCTCGAGGAGCGCGTGCTGATCGAGCAGTTCCGGTACTAGAACAAGTCAGGCTCTATCGGTATCGGCGGTTTCCTCGCCTCCCTCCCCCTTGAGGGGAGGGACTGAGGGTGGGGGTGGTTATGTGGGCCACCGATGGCCCCCCACCCGCGACCCCTCCCCTCGAGGGGAGGGGAGCCGGCCGTTTCCGTCAAAACATGGCAGAGTCCAGTCGGAAACGGCAGCGCACAGGAGCCCTTGCTGCACCTGGGAACAGACGTTGCCTGTCGTGTTCAGTGCGCCGCTGGGCCGAGCGCTGCGACCAGCAGGTCGGTCAGGCCGCGCCCGGCGCTGCCGTCTTCATCAAGGCGAGGATTGTAGATGGTGATCTCGATGCCGACGGCTTTGCCGCTCGCCAGTGCAATCCGGAGCGCGGCCGCTAACTCGTCCCATGATAATCCACCCGGTACGCGGAAATCGACAGCCGGCATGATGGCGTCGTCGAGGCAGTCGGCGTCGAGATGGATGAAGAAGCCCTCCAGGTCCGCTCGCGTCAGGTGGTCGACCGCTTCGCGCGCGGCGGCCTCGATGCCCCTCGCACGCACGGCGGGAAGGTCAAGCACCTTGAGTTCTTCGGGGAGAGGCTGGCCTCCGTACTCCTGCTGATCCTCGTGATCGCGAAACCCGAACGCAACGGCGTCTTGCGGGCGGACCAGAGGACCGCGACCTTCGATATCGGTCAGGAGCGGCGGACCGTAGCCGGTGACGAAGGCGAGGTCCATCGAGGCGCCCTCGCCGTTGGGCTCCGCCTCGGGCTGGAAGAAATCGGCGTTGCCGTCGATGAAGAGCAGGCCGTAGCGACCGCGCCGCCGAAACGCGAGCATCGTCCCCAGCAGGATCGTGCAATCGCCGCCAAGCACCACGGGAAACTCACCCGCGTCGAGCACCGCTTCCACCGCGTCGGCGAGCTTGGGCGACCACGCCGCAATTGCCCCGGCGTTCAGGGTGCCGGTCTCGGGGTCGGGCGTCGGATCCTTTGGAGGCACAGCCAGCCGGCCGGCGCGGCGCGCCTGGATGCGCTCGGCAAGGCCTAGGTCCAGGAGCCGATCGGGCAAGCGCTCCACACCGTCGGTCGCCAGTCCCAGCGTGGAAGGGGCTTCGAGAATCGAACAAGAGCTCGGCACAGGCGCCTCCGCTAGCTACGAAACGATAACGGCAGCTACCGCTCCTCGTTCCCTCTCGGCCGCCTGGCAGGTCAATCCGGGCCTAGGCCGCCGGCAGCGCCAGCCGCTCCTCGACGTCGATGGCGAGGTCTGCCGGCGCGTCCCCGGCGAAGGCCGACATCACGCCGCGCGCGGCGCGGCGGGCGAGCAGCACGTTCTGCTCGCAGAGATAGGCGAAGGCCTCGGCGAGATCGTCCGGAATGTCGCCTTCGTGCTCGCCGATCAGTTCCTCGGTCAGCGCCGTCACCACGTAATGGCGGGCGGCCACGTCGTCGGCAAGGTCCACCGAGCGGGCATGCCCGATGAGCCGGGCGAGAAGATTGCGCACGCCCTCGGCAAGGCCGCAGCGGGCAAAGAGCGCATTGAGCGCGGCGCGGCTGCCGCTTTCGAGGATGGTCAGCACCTTGCCGTGCGGCATCTCGGCGAGCTGCGCGCAGCAGGCGGCAAAGAACAGCGCATGGCCGTTGACCATGGCGTGGAGCAGCACGCGGGTATTGACCGCATCGCTTGAGACCAGACCCGCCACATAGGTGGAACCGTCGCCGCCAGCTTCCCGCTCGCCGATGCCGGTCAATGCGGTATCGGTCGTATCGCGCAGCAGGCGCTCGAGCCGCTCGGGCGCCACGGCCCCGGCGACCACCCGTGCGCCGCGCAGAGCCGCCGCCGCCCCACGCACCAGCATAAGGCGCGCATCGGCCGGCAGGTCGGCGCGCTTCAGCAACGCGCCACGCACCCCGGCATCGCCGCCCTGCTCGCGCGCCAGATGCCGCAGCATCTCGCCGCCAACGGCGACCTCGCCCCGTCGCAGGAGCTTCAGCGTCACGGCCCGCATCCCCCGGGCGATCAGCGCCGCGGCAAGGCGCTGGCTGACCGAGGTGCGCTGAGCCGCGCACAGCAGCATCGCTTCATCGAAGCCGGGAACCAGCGGCAGGATATCGGCATCGACCAGCACCGGCGAATACTGCAGCACCGCCCGTGCGATGACGGCGCTGTCGTGGAGCAACGCCAGCATGATCGGCCGAGGCGCCTCGCGCGCGTGCAGCAGGCCATAGGCCATCGAGGCGCGCACCTTGACCGAGCGATCTTCGAGAAAGCCGAAAAGCGACGCATAGAGCGCTGCATGCTCGTCGGCCGGACCATCATGGCGAAGGTATGCGATCGCGGCCAGGTGCGCCGCCATCCCCCGCTCCCCGCTGTCGGGAGATCGGGACAGGCAAATGAACTCGTCGTAACCAACCATCGCGCGCTCGGCCCCCTTTGACGGCCAAGCTATCGGCAAGCCGTTAAGGAACGGTTCACCATAAAGATGGCGCCGGGCTGGCGCGCCGCCGATAGTCTCATCGAGTCAAAAAAACGGGGATTCCCGATTGTCGCGAGAATCCCCGAAGTCAGAGGCATGTATTCACGGCAAAATCCATCGATCGCTCAAAGCGGCGGCAATGGGCGGTCGATCAAAGAGTGGCGGCAATGTATTGAAATAATGCCGAGGCGCCCTGGGCGATGACGATAAGTCCTGCCCATGATAGCCCGGCGAGGCCAATGATCATCCAGCCTTTCGGCAAGGACTTCGTTACGGTCCGATTCTCGGAACGGGTGGTGGCCATGTCGCACCTCTCTGAGCGGCTTCTGCCGCGTCGCCCATTTGCGGCAGCCGGATTTAAAGGCCCATTAAAACGATACCGCGATTTGCAGCTAACAAGCGTTTTCAGGAAAAGCGGACACCACTAGCGCGCAAAAAGCGTGGTGAAGAGCACGTCGGCCGCGGTTTCTCCGGGTGGAGCGAGCTCCGGCAGCTTCGTTGCAGCGGCCTCCGGCTCGGTGCGGAAGAGCCCCGTGAACGACATGTCGGACGGTGAGAAACGCGAAGGGATGACTTCGGGTTGCGGCGGGGCCGCCGGCGGCTGGCTCGCCATCTGCTGGGCCGCGAATGCCGGGCTTTGCGTCACGCCCTCATGCTTGGCGACCAGCGCCTGGTAGAGCTGGCGGATCGTGCGCGGCTTGCCGCTTGCGTAGAAGATCGAAGGATTCGCCGCCGCCTGGCGCGGGAAGAGCTCGGCGGCGATCTGCTCGGGGTTCTGCAGCCCCGCGTTGAACATCCGCTCCGCTCCCGAGGCTCCGAGGAAATGCGCGATATAGAGCTCGCCCGCACTCGGCATCCGCCCGAACCGGGTGCGCAGGTACTCGCCGTTGGAGCGGGTGAAGGCCGCGGCCATGTCCGCGGCCATCTGCGGATCCTCGCGCAGCTTCAGCACCTGCGCGCGCGCCTGCGGGTCGGCGATGTAATAGTTGCCCTCGCGGTCGACCGAGATGGCGTCGGCGTAACGCTGGTAGCCGAGGCGGGGGCCCTCCTCCTTGACCACCTGCAGCCATGTGCCTTCGAGGAACTGGAAAAGCCCGACGGCGCTCGACGTCTGCGCCTTGGCCTGCGGGTTGAGGCTGCTCTCGCGCATCGCCGTCTGCAGCAGATAGCTGAAGTCGACGCCGCTGCGCGTTCCCGCCGCGTCGAGGACGCGGGCGAGACTCTGCGGCACGGCTATCGGCTGGACGCCCATCGAGCAGGAAGCCCCAATGATTCACATCGGGTTAACCAAAGCCCATCGACGGTTAACGTCGCGTTAACCGTTCCAGTGCGTGACGACGTCTCCGAGCACGGGGCGCGGGCGATCCTCGATCACGGTCGCCGGCGTGCCGATATGCACGAACCCGACGAACCGCTCGCCGGGTGCGGCCCCGAGCATCACAGCCGCCTCCTCGTCATAGGCGAACCAGCGGGTGACCCACGAGGCGGCAAACCCCAGCGCATAGGCGGCATGCACCAGGTTGAACGCCACGTTCCCGGCCGAGATCAGCTGCTCGAACTGAGGGATCTTGGGGTGCTCTTTCGCAGTAGAAAGAACGCCGACGACAATCGGCGCCGGCAGGAACTGCCGGCGCTCGATATCGAGCCGCGCCTCGTCCGCGCCCGGCTCGCGCGCCTCGACGATCCGAGCCAGCCGTTCCCCCGCGCGTTCGCGCGCCGCCCCCTCGAACACCACCAGCCGCCACGGTGCCAGCTTGCCGTGATCGGGCACGCGGGTCGCGATGGTCAGCAGCTCCTCGAGTTGCCCCGCGTCCGGCCCGGGCTCCCTGAGAAAAGCCTGCCCCACCGAGCGGCGGGTCATCAGGTAGGACTTGAGGGCGGTATTCTCGGCCATAAACTTGCTCCTCGCATTCAGCTTTTCGCTGGATACGACGTTTGCGCCGCGCCGCCCATACGCCAGCGCAAGTTTTTCCGCATTTGCCAGGCCGGCCCCTGTTCCAATCCGGCGGCGACTGTGACACAGGTTTTCCCCATTCCCGGCCTAAAGCCGTGCGCGGGCGCGGCAAATTCGGCCGGGCAGGATGAGTGCGGAGTGTTCATGCGTCTCGGGTTCTTGATGGTCGCCCTCGTCGCCGGCGCGCTGCTGGCGGGGCTCGATTCGCCCGCCCCGGTGCGAGCGCAGGAAACGAGCGAGATGCCTCCCCTCCCGAGGCCCCGGCCGGACCGGGACGCCCCGCCCCCCGCCGCACCCGCGACGACCTCCCCGGCGGCGACGGCGACCGAAGCGATCAGCGCGCTCACCAATGCCCCGCAGCCGGTCACGCTCACCGCCAGCATCTCGACGGGAGGCGCGCAGGTGACCGAAGGCCTGACCTGGCGGGTGTTCGACACCACGCCCGACGCGCAGGGCGAGCTCGCCATGGTCGCCAAATCGCAGGACGCGACCGCCAGCATCTCGCTGCCGCCCGGCGAATACGTCGTCCACGTCGCCTATGGCCGCGCCCAGACCAGCGACACCATGACGGTGGTGCCCGGCGCCAACGCCAAGTCGATCGCCATCGAGGCCGGTGCGCTGCGCCTCAACGCAGCGGTGACCGGCGACATCGCGATCCCCGCCGATCTCCTGCGCTTCGACCTCTTCACCGCCGGAGGATCGGAATCCGAACGCACTCTGGTGGCCGAGGGCGTCTCACCCAACGACATCGTCACGCTCAATGCCGGCACCTACCATGTCGTCTCGCATTTCGGGCGCATCAACGCGGTCGTGCGCGCGGACCTGCGCATCGAGCCGGGTCAGCTGACCGACGCCACCCTCTACCACCAGGCAAGCCAGGTCTCCTTCAAGCTCGTCTCCGAGCCGGGGGGCGAGGCCATCGCCGACGTCGAGTGGACCGTGCAGTCCCCGGACGGCACCACCCTCTTCACCGACCTCGGCGCCTTCCCTACGACGGTCCTGGCCGCCGGCGACTACCAGGTGGTCGCCAAACAGGCCCAGTCGGTCTTCAACCGCGACTTCGAGGTGCGCGCCGGCTCGCCTCAGGAGGTCGAGGTGCTGACAGCCGTCTATTGAAACGCCGCTGTCGCCCTTCTGTCACCTCGATCGGCGAGAGAAGGGAGCAGCGTCCCGCTATTGCAGCCGCCGGCGCGATGACACACATTGCCGGCAACTCGTGCAGAGGAGATGACACGATGACCTTCGAGTTCCGAACGCGCCGCCTTCCGGCGATCGCCTGCGCGCTCCTGCTGGCCGCCGCGCCAGTGGTTGCCCAGGACAAGGTCAAGACCCCCGAGCCGGCAGAGACCTCCGCCCCATCGGCGCCGCCGGAAATCGCGATCGAGATTCCCGAGATCACCGCCGAAGGCTCGACCCTCGACGCCGACGCCATCCGCGACATCCTGACGGCCGGCAACGTCGCCGGCCATGCCGAGGAGCTGGCGCGCCTCGAGGCCGACCGCATCGTCATCCCGCAGGTGCTGGTTTCGGTGACCATGCCGGACGATCCGGATGCCTCGACGCAGTTCTCCTACAACGATATCGAGCTCTCTGACGTGTCCGGAGGCGTTGCCGCCTCCGCCACCATCGGCGGCCTGACGGGCACGGGTCCACAGGACTTCACCATCGAGTTCGGCCCCATGAGCGCGGCCGATTTCGACATCGGCGCCACGCTCGCCTTCTACGGCTACGTCGCGCCCGGCGCCGATACCGGCTTCAAGACCATCTACCGTGACATCTCGTTCAATGGCGGCTCGTTCGCGGGCGATGGGCTGACCTGCAACATCGGCGCCGCATTCGCCGAGGAATTCCGCGCCCGCCCGCTCGAAACTCCGCTGACCGAGATCATGACGATCGCGACCGAACTGGAAGCCTCCGGCGAGGAGCCGCCGCCGGCGATGATCGCCAAGTTCCTGGCAGTCTACGCCGACATGATAACCGCTTTCGAATCGACCCCGATGACCTTCGAAGGGATCAACTGCTCGGGCGAGACCGAAGACGGCCCGATGACCTTCGCGCTCGGCACCATGACGGTCGATGGCTTCGTTCCCGGCACATATCCGCAGGTCACGATCTCCGACATCGCCGTCGCGGTGGAAGGCGGCCCCGAGGCCGGCACCTTCAATATCGGCGAAGTGGTGCTGAAGAGCTTCGACTTCTCGCAGCAGGTCGAACTCCTGCGCAATGCTCCCGAAGATGTAGATGAGAGCTGGTTCGAGGCCAACGCCCGCAGTCTCATCCCGGCCTTCGAGGGCTTCTCATTCTCCGGCCTCGATTTCGACATCCCCGATCCGGAAAACCCGGACGCGCGAATCGCAGCCAATATCGGCGCGTTCGACGTGTCGCTTGCCAACTACGTCAACGGCATCCCGGCATCGATCCAGAGCTCGGCCAGCAACATCATCGTCGAGGTGCCGGCCGACAGCGGCGACCCGCAGGTCCAGCAGCTCATCGACGCCGGCATCGACCGGCTCGATCTCGGCTTCAACCTTTCCCTGGCCTGGGACGAGGCGAGCGAGACGATCGCCGTCAACGACCTCACCTTCGAGGGCGCCAATCTCGCCACGCTCAAGCTCGCCGGCACCATCGGCAACGCGGTCGCAGAGCTCTTCTCCACCGACACCACCGTCGCCCAGATGGCCGGCCTCGGCGTCACCGTCAAGGACGTGCGGCTCGATCTCACCGATGCCGGGCTCTCCGACATCCTCCTGGGAATCGCGGGCGCCGAGCAGGGCGTCGATCCGGCCACCATGCGCCCGATGATGGCGGGCGTGGCCGAAGGCATGGTGATGAGCGTCCTCGGCGGCGACGAGGCGGCCTCGAGCGTCGGTGCGGCCATCGCCGCCTTCGTGCGTGGCAACACCTCGCTCTCGCTGACGGCAACCGCCCTCGACGAGGCGGGCCTGTCGCTCTTCGAGCTGATGGCGGCACAGGAAGACCCGACGACGCTCCTCAGCAAAGTCAAGATCGACGCCGTTTCGGAATGACCGTGGCCGGCGCCGCGCGCGCACCTGACGCAAGCGGCGGCGCCCGCCCCCGGTTCGCCCTGGTGGACGCCGTTCGCGGCGTTGCCATCATCGGGGTGGTGGTCTACCACTTCTTCTGGGACCTGAGCTATCTCTGGCTCATCCCAGTCGACGTCAGCACCCAGCCCGTCTGGGTGGCCTTTGCCCGCACGCTCCTCGGCAGCTTCGTCTTCCTCGTCGGCGTCGGCCTCGTCCTCGCCCATGGCACGGGCATCCGCTGGCGCGCCTTCTGGAGGCGTCTGGCGATCATCGGCGGCGCGGCGCTTCTCGTCACTGCCGGCACCCTCGTCGCCTTTCCCGAAACCTTCGTCTACTTCGGCGTGCTGCACGCCATCGCGCTCTTCAGCGTCCTGGGCCTTGCGTTCCTCAGGGTTCCGGTCTGGCTCGTCTTCGCTCTCGCCGCGCTTTTCATAGCCGCGCCGCTCGCCTACAGCGCGCCGATGTTCAGCGAACGCATCTGGTCGTGGATCGGCTTCTGGCCCGTGCCCCCGCCGACCAACGATCTGGTGCCGATCTTTCCCTGGTTCGGACTGACGCTGGCCGGCATCGGCATTGCCCGTGTCGTCCTCGCCGGCGGCTGGGCGGAGCGCATCGGCATGTGGCGGGCCGAAGGACGCTTTTCGCGCCTGCTGGTCGCGGCGGGCCGCTGGAGCCTCGTAATCTACCTCGTGCACCAGCCGCTGCTGCTGGCCGTGCTTTACCCGGCCGCCAACACCATGTTCACCCAGACTGCCTCGACCAATTCCTTCAACCGCACCTGCCAGATCGGCTGCACGGATACCGGTGCAAGCGACGCCTACTGTACGACCTACTGCGCCTGCGCGCGCGACGAGGTCGAGGCGCGCGGGCTGTGGGAAGCGGTGGAAACGATGACACCGACGGCAGAGCAGACCGAGGCGGTGAACGGCGTGGTGCTCGTCTGCTCGGCCGAAGTGCCCCCCGATACGGCTCTGGAATAGGCCTCTACTCTTCCCCCGCCGGCCCTTGGCGCATCTGCTTGACCGCGCTGCGCCGGACCTTGGCGGAGATGCGCCGCTCCCTGGATGCAGCCGTCGGCTTGGTGGCGATGCGGCGCTTGGGAACCACCGCCCCCTCGCGCAGCAACGCCACCAGGCGTGCAACGGCCGCGTCGCGATTCTGCGGCTGGGTGCGATAGCTGTTGGAGGTGAGGACGATCACGCCCTCCTTGGTCAGCCGGCTGCCGGCCAACGCCGCCACCCGGCGCTTGACCGGCTCGGGAAGCGAGGGGGAGTTCGCAAGGTCGAACCGCAGCTGCACGGCGCTCGACACCTTGTTGACGTTCTGCCCGCCGGGCCCGGAGGCGCGGATGAAGGTCTCCTCGATCTCGGATGGATCGATGGCGATGGTGCGGGTGATGGTGATGGGGTCGGCCATGGGTGGTCCTCTTTAAAAATGGACCGACCGGTCCGATCAGCGCTTCCAACGCCCCTTGAAGATGATTTCGCCCTCATGGACGGTCAATCCCTTGATCGTGGCGCGATAGCGCCCGGCCAGCCCTTCTGCGGGGACGATCCAGCCCTTCTTCAGCATGCCCGAAAACACCTTCTCGCCGACATCCTTGAAGTCGTCGGGGCCAAGCGCATTCTCTTCGCCCAGATGCGTCAGAACCTTGAGTTCGCGATTGGATGGGCGGGTCATGGGAGGTTCTTTCGCATACGGATGGCGGGACCGAAGGGCGTGCGCTCCGGTCCGGTGGTGACGAACCCGCAGGCGGCGTAGAAGGCCTCCGCCTCGGGCGCCGCGATGACCGAGAGAGCCGTGACGCCAGTTTGGACGGCAGCCGCCTCGCCGGCGGCCATCAGCGTCCGGCCGATGCCGCGACGCCAGAATTCCGGCTCGACGAAAAGCCCGTCGATCTCGGCTTGTGCGCCGTTCGCCAGCACGACGATGAAGCCGGCGATCCGTCCATTCGTCTCGGCGACCAGCACCGCCCCGTCGGCAATCTGCGCCGCCGGCAGGTCGAGGGCCTCCGGATGCGCGAGAAGCGCGTCCCGATAGGCCGTGTGCATGAGCGAGGCCCGCCGCTGCAGCTCGATGAGCGCATGCCGCTCCTCGGGGCGTGCCGGTCTGATTGCCGATTGCGAATGCTGGGAGGTCGTCATGAGAAAAACCGCCCCTCGTGAGGGGCGGTCCTTTGTCGATCAGGCGGCCTTGTCGGCCCTGGCTTTGAGGTCCGGCGCCGTGGCCTCGGCCATCAGCGCCACCATGGCGTCCATGAACGGCTGCACGGTCTGGCCCTCGCTGCCGAGCCGGCGCACCGAGACGGTGCCCTCCTCGGCCTCGCGCTTGCCGACGACGAACATCAGCGGCACCTTGCCCACCGAGTGCTCGCGCACCTTGTAGTTGATCTTCTCGTTGCGGGTGTCGAGCTCGGCGCGGATGCCGGCGGCCCTCAACTGGCCGACGAGCTTTTGCGCATACTCGTCCGCATCCGAGACGATGGTTGCGACCACGACCTGCACCGGCGCCAGCCACAGCGGCAGCTTGCCGGCATAGTTCTCGATCATGATGCCGATGAACCGCTCGAACGAGCCGAACACCGCCCGGTGCAGCATCACGGGACGCTGCCGCGAGCCGTCCTCGGCGACATACGAGGCATCGAGCCGCTCGGGCATCACGTAGTCGAGCTGGTAGGTGCCGCATTGCCATGTGCGCCCGATGGCGTCCGTCAGGTGGAACTCGAGCTTGGGCCCGTAGAAGGCCCCCTCGCCCGGCGCATATTCGAACGCGATGCCCGACGAGGTCAGCGCCTCGGCTAACGCCGCTTCCGCCCGGTCCCAGGTCGCGTCGTCGCCGGCGCGCAGGTCGGGACGGGTGGCGAGCTTATAACGGATGTTGCCGAGGCCCATGTCCGCATAGACCGTCGAGAAGAGCTTGAGGAACCGCGCCGTCTCGTCCTTGATCTGGTCCTCGCGCGCAAAGATGTGCGCATCGTCCTGCGTCATCTGCCGCACGCGCATCAGCCCGTGCAGGGCCCCGTGCGCTTCGTTGCGATGGCAGCAGCCGAATTCGGCCATGCGGATCGGAAGATCGCGATAGCTCTTGATGCCCTGCTTGAAGATCTGCACGTGCGCGGGGCAGTTCATGGGCTTCAAGGCCATGAGGTCGCCCTCGCCGGTGAACACCGGCTTGCCTTCCTCGGTCGAGGGGATCTCGTCGGGCACGACGAACATGTTCTCGCGGAACTTGCTCCAGTGCCCAGACATCTCCCAGAACTTGGAGGCGAGGAGCTGCGGGGTCTTGACCTCCACATAGCCGTCCGCATCCAGCCGCCGGCGGATATAGGCCTCGAGCTGGCGCCAGATCATGTAGCCCTTGGGATGCCAGAAGACGCTGCCCTGCGCCTCCTCCTGCAGGTGGAAGAGATCCATCTCCCGCCCGAGCTTGCGGTGGTCGCGCTTTTCGGCCTCCTCCATCATGTGGAGATAGGCGTCGAGCTCGTCCTTGGTGGCGAAAGCCGTGCCGTAGATGCGGCTGAGGACCGGGTTGTTGCTATCGCCACGCCAATAGGCGCCGGCGACCTTGGTCAGCTTGAAGGCCTGTCCGACGTCCTTGACCGAGCGCATATGCGGCCCGCGGCAGAGGTCGAGCCACTGGCCCTGCCGGTAGATCCTGATCGACTGATCCTCGGGGATCGCATCGACCAGCTCGACCTTGAAGGCCTCGCCCTTGGTCTCGAAGAAGGCCTTGGCCTGATCGCGGGTCCAGATTTCCTTGGTGAAGGCCGCACCCCGGTCGATGATCTCGGCCATCTTCTTCTCGATGGCGCGCAGGTCCTCCTCCGAGAACGGCTGCTCCCGGTAGAAATCGTAGTAGAACCCGTTCTCGATCACCGGACCGATGGTCACCTGCGTGCCGGGCCAGAGCTCCTGCACCGCCTCCGCCAGCACGTGCGCGGCATCGTGCCGGATCAGCTCAAGCGCCGCCGGATCGTCGCGCTTGACGAATTCGAGCGTGGCACCGTCCGGCACCTCGTCGGAAAGGTCCGACAGCACCCCGTCGACGCGCATGGCGACCGTCGCCTTGGCCAGCGACTTGGAGATCGACTCGACCACGGTAGTGCCGGTGGTGCCCAGCGCGTATTCGCGTGTGGCGCCATCGGGGAATCGTACCGTAATCATCGTCCTTCTCCAAAATATGAGAGTTTACGCGGCGACCATCGCCGCGAGCGGGGTTGTCTACCATGGTTTTCAACGGATGCCAGCCCATAGGATCATGCCACGCCTCGTGGTTCGAGGGTCGCTGCGCTCCCGCCTCACCATGAGGGCTACTGATCCAACGCGGAACCTGCAGTAGTCCTCATGGTGAGGTGCGCCGCAGGCGCCTCGAACCACGAGGCGTGACACTATTTCCACCGCCCATAACGCCATGGCGCATACCAATGCGCGCCGGTGGGGATCGCCTCCGGGACAGGGTCGTAGCCATGCGTCCCGCCCGGCCGGCAGCGGGTGAACCGCGCAAGCCCCATCCACCCGCCCGGCCAGAAGCCGAAGCGCCAGATGGCGTCGCGCGTATATTCCGAGCAGGTCGGCAGATGCCGGCAGGTGCGCCCGACGAACGCTGAGAGCGTGTAGCGGTAGACGGTGATGAGAAAGACCGCCGCGACCTTGAACGGAAAATCGACGGCCCGCCAGAACCCGGCGATGAGGCTCTGCATCAGGAAGCCGCCGCAACCGATTCTTGCGATTCGATCTTTTCCAGCGCCGCCGCCACCGCATCGAAGACGAGAAGCGTCGAGGTGTGGCGCGGCGGGTAGTCGCGCACGGGCTCCAGGTATTTGAGGTCCGACCACTTGCCCGCCGGCGGTGCGCCGTTTTGCTTGAGCATCGCGTGCATCACGGCGCGCAGGGCCTGGAACTCGCCGGGCGTCGTGCCGACGATCTGCCGCGCAACGATCGCGGCCGAGGTCTGCCCCAGCGCGCAGGCGGAAATCTCATGCCCATAGTGCGTGATCACCCCGCCGCGCACCACGACGTCGACCTCGATGATCGACCCGCAGATGCGGCTGACCTTGCGCGCCGTCGCGTCCGGTTCGGAAAGGCGTGGGGCCTTTGGGGCGTTTGCCGCAATGTCGAGGATCTTTTCGGAATAGAGATCGCTGAGTTCCATCTCTCGGCACAAATCTGTTTCTTGAGGCGCAGGCGTCTTAGCCTATATAAGTGCTTGCAAGCGCAGTGTCAGGCCTCGCCGGCACGATCCGTTTGCGTGGGGGCGCCGAGAGTGGCTGCCCCGGCAACAAGGAGCCCGATTTTCCCCATGGATGCCCGCGTCAAGCCGCACGAGGTGATCTCCCTCGACCATGCGCCCGTTCCGCGCCCCTCGTTGAAGGAGGTGGAAGCAGCCGTGCGCACCCTCATCGCCTGGGCCGGCGACGACCCGGAGCGCGAGGGTCTGCGTGATACGCCCATGCGCGTCGCCAAGGCCTATCGCGAGCTTTTTTCCGGCTATGAACTGGACCCCAAGGACGTGCTCGAGCGCACGTTCAAGGAGGTCGGCGGCTATGACGACATCGTCCTCGTGCGCGACATCCCCTTCCACTCGCACTGCGAGCACCACATGGTGCCGTTCGTCGGCAAGGCGCACATCGCCTACCTGCCCCATGACGGCGTCGTCGGCCTCTCCAAGCTCGCCCGTCTGGTCGACGTCTTCGCGCGCCGCCTGCAGACGCAGGAGAACCTGACGGCGCAGATCCTCGACGCCATCAACGAGCACCTCGGCCCGCGCGGCGCCGCCGTCATGCTCGAGGCCGAGCACATGTGCATGACCATGCGCGGCGTGCGCGCCCACGGCGTCGCCACCATCACCCACCGCTTCACCGGCGTCTTCGCCGAGGACCGCGAGGAGCAGGACCGCTTCTTCTCGATGGTTGGCAAGCGCTAGCAAATCCGCATGGCGCGGGATAAAACCCGCACCATGACCCTTTCCTTCGCCGATCCCCAGTCGCTCTCCCACGAAGAACTCGAAGAAGGCGCCGCCTTCGCGCCCGCGTTCGATGCCAACGGCCTCGTCACGGTCGTCACCGTCGAGGCGGGCAGCAATGCCGTGCTGATGCTCGCCCATATGAATGCAGAGGCGCTCTCGCTGACCCTCGAGACCGGCATCGCCCACTACTGGTCCCGTTCGCGCGCCAAGATCTGGAAGAAGGGCGAGACCTCCGGCGAACTTCAGAAGGTCATCGAGCTGCGCACCGATTGCGACCAGGACGCGCTGGTCATGGTCGTCGAGCAGACCGGACGCGGCGCCGCCTGCCACACGGGGCGCAAATCCTGCTTCTACCGGCGCGTGGAGGTCCGCAACGGCAAAGCCACCCTCGCCGATACCGGCGAACCGCGGCTGTTCGATCCCAAAGCGGTCTACGGGGGCTGACGGTGGCCTACGGGGTGTCATGCCACTGCGGTCATGTGCGCCTGGAGGTCGACGCCGAGCTCACCGAAGTCACCGCGTGCAACTGCTCGATCTGTGTGCGCACCGGGTTCCTGCACTGGTACGTCCCGCCCGAAGCGGTTCGCCTCGTTTCGCAAGGCATCGTGATGAGCACCTACTGGTGGCGCTCGGCGACCGGCGGGCAGCACTTCTGCCCCGTCTGCGGCATCGCCGTGGTGCGCATCTCGACCGAGTATCCACCGCCTGTTTCCGTCAATGCCCGCTGTATCGAGGACATAGACCTCACGACGCTGACCATCAGGCAGTTTGACGGGCGACACGCATATCCTTGAAATGCGGGAGTGCGGAGGAGCCAAGAGATGTCAGACGAAATCGTCCGAACGGGGGGCTGCCTCTGCGGAGCCGTCCGATACGAGGTTCGGGGGGAGCCGCACCAGTCGGGCCTCTGCCACTGCACGACCTGCCGGAAGCTGACCGGCTCGGCATTTTCGGCAACAGCCAACTGGCACGCGGACCAGTTTCGCATGACCGGCGAGCTGCGGACCTACGAGCGCCGGCAGTTCTGCCCGAGCTGCGGCTCGCGCCTGTTCTATCTCTATGACGGCGGGGTGGAGGTGTTCCTCGGCACGCTCGATGACGCCCCGAACGGCATCGAGCCGATGGTCGAGGTCTGGACGGTCCGCCGGGAGCATTGGCTCCCCGCAGTAACCGGCGTCACCTCACATAGTGAAAATCCCAGCAAGATTTGAAGCGACGCATCCATAAATTCGACGGTTTGCTGGCCTATGCGTAGTCATGCGGAGTTTTCGTCCGCCAAGACTTTCTGCACGCCGGCGCGTATACTGGCGCCATATGCGAGTTGGGAGGGTGTCGTGAGCGTGTCCCCCAGCAGTCCGGACGTACCGGCAAGCCGCAACGCGGTTTCGCTGGGCGCAACGTTCGTCATCATCGCCATCCTGCTCTTCTGGCCGGCAGGCACGTGGGGCTGGAGCCTCGGCTGGGCGTTTCTCTTCGCCCTCGCCGTGCAGATGTGGCTTGCCCTCGCCTGGATGCAGCGCGTCAATCCAGAAATCATCGCCGCGCGCCAGGGCATCGGCGCCAACACCAAGGCGTGGGACTATGTTCTGATGCCGCTGACGTTGATCGGACTCGTCTCGATCCTGCCCGTCGCCGCCCTCGACAGTGCCCGCTTCGCCTGGAGCGCCCTGCCCTTCAACTTCATCGTCTTCGGCTACGTGCTCTTCGTCGGCGGCTTCTGGATCATCGCCTGGGCGCAGGCGGTGAACCGCCACTTCGAGCCGAGCGTGCGCATCCAGACCGATCGCAACCATCAGGTCGTCGAGACCGGTCCCTACGCATTCGTCCGTCACCCCGGCTATGTCGGGGCGAGCCTCATGGCGTTCGGCTGGGGCTTCGCGCTGGGATCGCTGGTGGCGCAGCTCCCCGCGCTCCTGACGACGATCCTGCTGATCGTGCGCACGGAGATGGAGGACCGCACGCTGCAGAGGGAGCTGCCCGGCTACGCCGACTACACCTACAGCGTGCGCGCCAAGTGGATTCCCGGCCTTTACTGATCGGCTTCGGCAGGCCTGCGTTCAAAGAGCGGCACCAGCAGCACGCCGGCGATGAAGCCTCCGAGGTGCGCCTGCCAGGCGATCTGCACCCCCTCCCCGCCCAGGACCAGCGGCAGGAGGGGCACGGCCGCGTTGATCAACAGCCAGAACAGCGTGAAGACCCGCGAGCGCGGGTTGCGCATCATTTCGCTCAATGACGCCAGACGCCGGCCGAGGATCACGCGTTCGCCCGTCTCCGGGTCCACCCCGACGATGATCGGCTGGAAGATGAACCGCATCGCCGCGCCCGTCAGCCCCGCGACGCCTCCCGAGGCGCCGACGAGATAGGTGACCGTCATGTAGTTCGTCATAGCGAACGCCGCCGCCCCTGCGGCTGCGCTCGCAAAAAAGAGGATCAGCATCGGCCCGGTGCCGTAGCGCCGGGCCACGGGCGTCGCAAAGGCCGCCAGCCACGCGACGTTGATCAGCAGGTGCTCCCAGCCCGCATGCAGCAGCGCGTGAGTGAACGGAGTCCACAGCAGCGGCCAGGCGAGCGCCATATCCTCGGTCGCCGCAAGGATCCGCAGCGGCATGAAGGCGAAGAGGTTGAGGAACCAGAGCCGCGCCTCTTGGTTAAGAACCAGCGTCTCTGCCAGAAAGATCGCGACCAGCAGCCCGATCAGCGCCAGCGCCCCGCCGGGTATGAGGATCGCAGGCTCGTGGGCCGGTTGCGCCTCGTCCCGGCCGTCCCCATCTTGTTCACTCATCCGGTTTCTCCGTCAGGGCCGGCCTGGCCGGTTTCGGGACATGTTTTCCACATCGTGCCGGCCACGTTAACCTTAACCATTGTTTAAAGGCGATTTTAACGGCCGGTTTTGCCACTCTCCGGGTGTTGCGGCGGGGGCATCCAGTTCGAGATGGCTCGCACGATTCTGGCGGATAAGAACAATGCAAAAAGCGAGCACCAAGACGCTCTACGACTACTGGAACACCTTGCGTGGCGCCCGTAGCGCGCCCGACCGCCGCGATATCGACCCGACGCGCATCCGCGAGGCGCTTGCCAACACCTTCATCCTCGAGCTCGAGGAGAATGGCGGCTTCGCCTTTCGCCTTGCCGGCTCGCACCTCTGCACCGCCTATTGCCGCGAGCTGAAGGGCCGATCTTTCTCGACGCTCTGGCACGAGCGCGACAGGGACGCCATCGAGACGCTCGTGCGCGCGGTGACCGAGGACCACGCCGTCGCCCTCGTCACCTTCCAGGGCACGACGGCGATCAACACCAAGGTCTCCTTCGAGACCATCCTGCTGCCGCTGCGCCACAACGGCTCGACCTATACGCGCGTGCTCGGCGCCATGACCGCGCTCGACCAGCCCTATTGGCTGGGCGTGCAGCCGATCGTCGAGCAGCGCATCACGGGCCTGCGTCTCATCTGGCCGGACGACGTGCCCCAGCAGGACCTGGTGGCCGAGGTCACGGCGAACGTCTCGGGCGAACCGCCCTTCTCCACGGCGCCGTCCAGCGGCACGCCGGCGACCGTTTTCGGTCGCAGCGCCCGGCGCTATGCGCACCTGGCCGTCATCGACGGCGGGCGGCAATAGGCCCCTCGCGGATTCGCTAAATACCCATGCGCAAACACGCGTAGGTCCTCACCATGCATTAACCAAGCCACATTACGATTGCTGTGGATTGTTCCGCTCCGATCGGCTTGGTGCATGTTCAGCGACGACCTCATTTCACCGCCACCAGCGGTCGCGACCCGTACGAACGCCGAACCGGCGCGGTTCCAACGCGTGAAGGTGTCCGTGCTCGGCCGCTACATGCTGGCCGACAAGCGCGAGTTTCCCTGCCAGGTGCTGGAGATGTCGCCGGGTGATGCGCTGGTCGTCGCGCCGGTCACCGGCCTCGTCGGCGAGAAGGTCATCGCCTACATCGATCATATCGGACGCATCGAGGGCACGATCGTCGAGGAAGTCGACGGCGGGTTCCTCATGGACATCCAAGCCACTACCCGCAAGCGCGACAAGATGGCGGCCCAGCTCACATGGCTCGCCAACAAGGACATCCTCAACCTGCCCGAGGATCGCCGCCACGAGCGCGTGGTTCCCGACAACCGGCACTCGACCGTCGTGCTCGACGACGGGCGCCGCTATAACTGCAAGATCATCGACATCTCGCTGTCGGGCGCGGCCATCGAGCTCGACGTGCGCCCGGCCATCGGCACGCGCGTCAGCCTCGGCCGCATGCGCGCCCGCGTCGTGCGGCACTTCCACAACGGCGTCGCGGTCGAGTTCGCCTCGACCCAGGAAATGATCACCGTCGTCCAGCAGAACCTGCGCGTGAACTGAGTTCGTGCCACGCCCTCGTGGTTCGAGGCCGCTACGCGGCACCTCACCATGAGGGCTACTGGACAGGCACAAGATCCACATCAGCCCTCATGGTGAGGTGCGAGCTCTAGCGAGCCTCGAACCACGAGGGCGTGGCACACTTCCTCATGCTTAATCAAACCTTCCGCAAACCCATAAAACACGCATAAAAACTGCGTTGCAGTTTTCGGACCGGGGCAATTGCCGGTCTCTAGCGTGGTCTCCGTCAGGGAGATCACGCCATGTCCACCACCTTCAAGGGTCTGAAAAGTTTCATCATCGTCGCTTTCGCAGCGCTCTGCGCCACTCCGGCGGCCGCGCTCGACCTGACGAACGTGGCTTTCGTCCAGACCGCGACGGGCAACACCAGCATCCCCGTCGGCCATGCCGAGTTCTGCAAGAACCGCCCGGCCGAGTGCCAGGCCAACGCCAACCCTGTGCTGGCCGTCACCCTCGACGACGCGCGCTGGTCGCAGCTCCTGCAGGTCAACGCCCACTACAACGACACCATCATCGCCGTCTCCGACAACGACCTCTACGGCGTCGAGGAGTTCTGGACCTACCCGAACGGTTATGGCGACTGCGAGGATTTCGTTCTGGCCAAGCGCCGCGCGCTGATCGAGGCCGGCTGGCCCGCGAGCGCCCTGCTGATGTCGGTGGTGCGCGAGCCCAACGGCGACGGCCACGCCGTCCTCATCGTGCGCACCGACCGCGGCGACCTCGTCCTCGACAACCAGGATGGCCTCATCCGCGTGTGGAACGAGACCCCCTACCAGTTCGTCAAGCGCCAGGACCAGGCCCACGCCGGCCGCTGGGTCGATATGATCGACAACCGCACCATGGCCGTCGCCACCACCGCCAGCCACTGATTGCCACAACGAAACGAGAGTTTCCGGACCCCGCCGATACCCAACCCTGACACTGGGGTCTGAAGAGAACGGCCGGCTTCGAGGGATCGAGGCCGGTCGTTCTGATTCAATAGCGCAACGCGACGTACGTGCCGACGAACAGCAGCCCGGTGACGAACGCCCAGCCGAAGGCAACGAGCGCCGTGACCAGCGCCGAACTCAACTCCACCGTCTCGCCGGGGCGCGTGCGCCAGCCGAGCTGCAGGACGATGTAGGGGCCGCACACGAAACTCATGACGAGGTTGCCGAACATTTGGAGGACGGTGGCGCCGTCGTAACGCAATAGCGCGTCCTGCCGGACCAGCCACTGATAGAGGTGCGTGCCCGCCCCCGCAACGCAGAGGCCTACCCCCATGATGAACCCCGCCAACAGCAGTTCCCTCACCATCGCACCACCGTTCCCCCGCCTGTCGCCGGCAATTCCATTAACGCTTTATTAAGCATATTTGGCGCCCTATCGGCTGTCATCCGCCCTCGGAAATTCTGGTTAACGCGCATGGCCTCAGCGCCCGCCACCTCCGCACCGCGCCGGGCCTCGGCCATCGCCTACAACCTCGCCGGCCTCGCGATCATCGCCGCGCTGGCGGCGGTGGGCGCCGCCTATTTTCTTGATTTCCATATGTCTTCCCGCGCAACCGCACCCTCGGCCAAGGCGCTGACGAGCGTCGTCACCCGCACCATCGGCGGTCGGGAGCTGCGCATCCCCTATGGCTGGTTCCGCAGCGGCGCGGACGTCACGGACGAGTTCGCCACGCAGATCGACCTCGCCGCCACGGTCACCCTCGACGGCTTCGAAAAGCCCGCGACACTCGACGTCACGCTCTTGCCGCGCAGCCGCGTACGACCGAGCGACGTGCTGCTCGACACCGTCTATGTCCATGAATTCGAAGCGGAAACGCTGCGCGGCGCGCCGGGTCTCGTCGGCAAGCCGCTAAGGCCGGCTCGCGGCTACGGGGGCGAGACGGTCTGGTACGACCCGCTCTCGCCCGCCCCGTTCGTTGCCAAGTGCATGGCCCCGATCCAGCCGGAATCGCCCGCCCGGTGCCTGCGCACAGTCATCCTGCCGAGCGGCATCGGCGCGGTCTACGCATTCGACGAGACGGTGCTGGCGGGTTGGAGGGAGTTCGATGCGGTCACGCAACGCATGATGACCGCCATCGGCGCCTGGTAGGCATCCGGCCGGCGCTGACCTCTGGCCGGACGATTCCGGCTCAGTCCTCCAGATCGATGTCGAGGATCGACATCGAGAACATGTAGGACCGGTCACCGTCTTCGTCATCGACGTGGATGAGGCCGATCGATTCTTCTCCGATGAACACCTCGACCGAGTCGTTGAGCTTGGCGCGCGGCCGCACATCGATGTTGCGGTTGTTGAACGTGCGCTGCAGGTAGTTCTGCAGCTTGATGATTTCGGGTTGGTTCACGCGCTATTCCTGCTTCAAATGCCTCGGGGAGCCGGACTTTAGCCGCTCAGGCGCGGCGGGCAAGTCCGCATCGGACTTATCCCCGCCGTCCCCTCACTGTTTCATGTCGTGGACCAGGATCATCTGGTCCATTACCAGCGCCGGCTGGGCGCAACCCGCCTCGCCGATGACCTTGGCGGGCACGCCCGCCACCGTCACGCGCGGCGGCACTTCCTTGAGGACCACCGAGCCAGCGCCGATCCGCGAGCAATCGCCGATGCGGATGTTGCCCAGCACCTTGGCGCCCGCACCAATGAGAACGCCGTTGCCGATCTTTGGATGCCGGTCCTGGTCGGATTTGCCGGTGCCGCCGAGGGTCACGCCCTGCAACATCGAAACATTGTCGCCGACCACCGCCGTCTCGCCGATGACGAGGCCGGTGCCATGGTCGAGCATGATGCCGCGCCCCATCCTGACGGCCGGGTTGATATCCACCTGAAACACCTGGCTCGACCGGCTCTGCAGGTAGAGCGCGAAATCGCGCCGCCCCGCGAGGAAGAGCGCATGCGCGAAACGGTGCGTCTGGATGGCCTGGTAGCCCTTGAAGTAGAGCAGCGGCTCGATGGCGCGGTGGCAGGCCGGGTCACGCTCGAGGGTCGCGGCAAGATCCGCCCGCGCCGCCTCGCCGATCTCGGGATAGTCGGCCAGCGCATCGTGGAAGGCCTGACGGATGAGGTCGGCCGAGACGTCATCGTGGTGGAGGCGCGCCGCGATGCGGTGCGCCAGGGCCTGCTCGAACGTGTCGTGGTTGAGGATGGCCGAAACCACGAGGTTCGACATCGAAGGCTCGTTGGAAACGATCTCGCGCGCACCGGCGACCACGGCGTCCCAGACGGGATCGACAGAGGCGATCTGCGACGTGCGCGTCTGGCTGTTGCTCATGGCGAAACTCCTTTTCGCCCGTTCCTATACGCCAAACCATACCCTCTAACAAAGCCCCGCCGGGACGATTGGTTCACGTTTGGCTGACTGTCGGGAACATCCTGCCGAGAAACGCGAGGGCCGCCTGCCTGAATTTGATGTCGCCGGTGGCGCGCATATGGTCGCGCCGGGGGATGAGGAATGCCTCGCCCTTCGGCAGCAGTTCGGCGAGATCCTCGGGCCGCCCGGCCATCTCGTCGGCCTCGCCGACCGCCACCAGCACCGGCACCTCGATCCGCCGCACGTCGGCCCGCGGCATAGGCTGGCGCGAGGTCTCCATGCAGGCGGCAAGCGCCTCTCTGTCGGAGCCGGTATGGTCGGCGAAGATGCGGAACTGGCGGGCCGTCGGGTGCGTCAATCCATCAAGCGAGGGCGCCAGCAGCCCGGCGATGATGTCGTTGCCGTCGGTCAGGCCATTGACGAGGTTCATGCCCATGCCCCCGAAAATGGCGCAGGCGACCCGCTCCGGGTGCTCATAGGCAAGGAACGCAGAGATGCGAGCACCCATGGAGTAGCCGAGCACCGCCGCCTTGCCGATTCCGAGATGATCGAGCAGCGCCAGAGCATCGCCGGCCATGGCCTGCGGAGAATAAAGCTCGGGATCGTGCGGCTTGTCGCTTGCCCCGTGCCCGCGATTGTCGAGGGTGATCGCCCGGTACCCTGCCCCGGTCAACGTCTCGACCCAGCCCGTCTGCACCCAGTTGACCAACCCGCTCGAGGCGAAGCCGTGGATGCAGAGCACCGGCGGTCCCTCGCCGTGAACCTCGTAAGCGAGGGTGAGATGGTCATGCTCGAAGGTGGGCAAGGTCGGTCTCCAAAGGGACTGGCTTTCGCCGTGACGCTTAGCAAGCGAGAGGGCGCGCACCAACCCTTTCATTCCGCGCAGCGATTGACTATGGTCCGCGCCGACGCCGCCGAGACTGCCGAGGTAAAGCCATGGCCCACGCTTCCATTCCCCACTACCACAATACCGAGGGTCTGCGCCGCATCGAGATCGGCGCCAAGGAATTCCAGTGCATCGGCGCCAAGCCGCCGTTCGACCATCCGCACGTCTTCCTCGACATGGGCAAGGACAGCGAGATCGTCTGCCCCTATTGCTCGACGCTCTATGTCTACGACCCCAAGCTCCCCGCCGGCGCCGCCAACCCGCCCACGGCCGTCTTCGAGCCCGCTTACGCCTGACAGGCGCGTCATGCCGGCCAATGGCCGCACCGTCTATATCGCCGGAGCCGGCATCGCCGGCCTGACGCTGGCACTGGGCCTCTCCAAGTTCGGCGTGAGTGTCGTCGTGCTGGAGCGCAATGCGGCGCCTTCCGTTTTCGGCGCAGGCCTGCAGATCAGCCCCAACGCCCGCCGCATTCTCGACCGGCTCGGGCTTGCCGAGGCAATCGCCGCACGAAGCCTCGAACCCCAGGGCATCGACGTCTATCCCTTCGGATACGAACGGCCCCTCGTGACCCTCGAACTGGGCGAGGCGGCCCGCGCCCGCTACGGCAGCCCTTATGCCGTGATGCACCGCGCCGACCTCGCCGAAGCGCTGCACGCCGCCTGCAAGCGCTTCGCCAATATCGAGATTGTCTTCGGTGTCGCAGACTTCACGGTCGAAACGCGGCGCGCGGGAATCCTGACGTCAGCCCGCGAGCTCGCCGCCATCGGCCGTTCGGGCGAAGGCTTTGCCTTTGTCGGCGCCGACGGCGTACATTCCCCGACGCGGCGAAAAATCCTCGACGGCCCCGACGCCCGCTACGCCGGACGCTTGGCCTGGCGCGCGCTGGTGCCGCTGGAGGCGGCGAGGGATTTGATCGCGCTCGACCGCACCTCGCTGCTGCTCGGCCCCAGCCATCACCTCGTCGCCTACCCCCTGCCGCATCGTGGCCTCGCCAACGTCGTGCTGTTCTCTCCCGCCCGCCATCCGACGACCGACGCCGAATCGCGCCCGACCCGTCCGGATCTGCCGCGCGCGGCCATGCGCGACCCGCGCCTTGCCGCGCTCGTCGAACTCGCCGGCGACGACTGGACGGCATGGCCGCTCCATACGGTCACGGCAGGCACCTGGCATGGCGGCAATGTCGGGCTGATCGGCGACGCCGCCCACGCCATGCTGCCTTTCCAGGCGCAGGGCGCAGCCATGGGCGTCGAGGACGCCGCGGTGCTTGCCCCTCTCCTCGCCAGCGCGCCGGACGCACAAACCGCCTTCACGCGCTACGAAGCGGCGCGAAGAGAGCGAGTCGCGAGGGTCGCCCGCGTCTCGAAGGCAAACGGCGCGATCTTCCATATGCGCTGGCCCCTCACGCTGGCGCGCAATGCTGCCATGCGCCTCGGCGGTCCGCAGGCGCACTTCCGGCGGCTCGACTGGCTCTACCGCTACGACGCGGAACAGGATGCCGCGCTCGCGGACTGAACGAGACGGGGAAACCGGCAATTTTGCCGCGTCGGGTGGTCATGGCGCTCGAACGCGCCTAAATGGCAGCAATGGCTTGCGCACCTGCAACGGCTGGCTGCGACGATCCGCGAGGCCTTGCTTTGGCCTTCCGCCTTATGTCAACTGCGCGGCACATTTGAGAGTCCAGTCAATCGCATGCAAACCACCACGCGCTCCCGCCTGACCCTGGTCTGCATCCTCATCACCATCCTTCTCGACATGATCGGCCTCGGCATCATCGTGCCCGTGCTGCCCGAGCTTCTCGAGGAACTGACCGGCGGGAGCGTCGCCGAGGCCGCCGTCATCGGCGGCTATCTCGTCTTCGTCTATGCCCTGATGCAGTTCGTCTTTTCGCCGGTGCTCGGGAACCTTTCCGACCGGTTCGGGCGCCGGCCGGTGCTGCTGGCCTCCCTTCTCGGCCTCACCTTCGACTACGTGATGATGGCGATCGCGCCGGTCGTCTGGTACCTCTTCATCGGCCGGTTCATCGCCGGCGTCGCCGGGGCGGCGGTGGCGACGGCGACCGCCTACATGGCCGACATCACCCCTCCGCATAAGCGCACCCACCGTTTCGGCCTCATCGGCGCCGCCTTCGGCCTCGGCTTCATCATCGGTCCGGTGATCGGCGGCGAGCTCGGCGAATTCGGCCCTCGCGTGCCGTTCTATGCCGCAGCGGCACTCGCCTTCGCCAACTTCCTCTTTGGCCTCCTGGTGCTGCCCGAGAGCCTGCCGCGCCAGAAGCGGCGCCGGTTCGACATCCGGCGCGCCAACCCGTTCGGCGCCGTCGCAGCGCTCCGCCGCTATCCGATCGTCCTGTGGCTGCTGGTGGTGCTGTTCTGCTTCACCCTCTCGGCGCAGGCGTTTCCCTCGGTCTTCAACTACTTCACTATCGAGGTCTTCGATTTCACCTCCAGCCAGATCGGACGCGCGCTCGGCGCCTTCGGCATCGGCTTCGCCATTTGCCAGGCGCTGCTGGTCGGCCCGCTCGTCAAGCGCTTCGGCGAGATGGCGATCACCATATTCGGCATGCTGGCGGCGGCAGGCGCCTTCATCGGCGTGTCGTTCAACACCGACGTCATCTGGCTCTACGGCTACATCATGCTCGGCGCCCTTTCGGGCCTCGCCGCCCCGGCGATCAACGGCGTGCTTTCCCGACAGGTGCCCGACAACGCCCAGGGCGAGCTGCAAGGCGCGGTCAACGCGGCCAATTCGCTGGCGACCATCATCGGGCCGCTGGCGGCCACGCAGATCTTCTCCTTCTTCACCCGCCACCCCGACTCGCCCGACTACTTTCCCGGCGCGCCGTTCATCGCGTCGGCCGGGTTGGTCATCACCGGCGTGCTGCTCTTCATCTTCGCGGCGCTGCGCTACGACCTCGGCCGCCGCCCGTCCATCGCCGATCGCCCGCACGTGCCCGACATGGCGCCGCCCGGCCAGATCCGGGTGCCGCCGCTAGACGAGGATCCCAACGAGAATGGTTCGAATCCGCCTCGCCGCTGAAGGCGACCGACCGGCCGCCCTCGCCATCGTCGCGCCGGTGCTGAGGGCGGGCGAGACCTACGCCATGCCGACCGACATCACCGATGACGAGGTGCTCGCCTATTGGTTCGGCCCGGCGCACGAGACGTTCGTGGCCGAGGACGACGGCGTGGTGCTCGGAACCTTCTACCTCAAGGCCAACCAGCAGGGTCCGGGCGCCCACGTCGCCAATTGCGGCTACATGACCGCCGAAGCCGCGCGGGGACGCGGCATTGCCCGAGCGATGTGCGAATTCTCGCTTGAGCGCGCCCGCGAGCGCGGTTTCCACGCCATGCAGTTCAACCACGTGGTCTCGACCAACGCGCGCGCGGTCAAGCTCTGGCAATCGCTCGGGTTCGACATCGTCGGCACGCTGCCGGAGGCATTCCGCCACCCGCAGTACGGGTATGTCGACAGCTATGTGATGTTTCGGAGGCTTTGAGCCACGCAGCACCCACCGGCTGTCATCCCGGCGAAAGCCGGGATCCAGTACACGCTGGCTCACGTTGTGCGCACATCACTATCCACCGGGTCATCCCCGCGAAAGCGGGGACCTCTGTTCCTTCGGTGTATTCAAACAGAGGTTCCCGCTTTCGCGGGAATGACCCGGATGTGGGGTTCGACTTAGCGCAAGAGTCGCAACGCCAGCTTGTACTGGATCCCGGCTTTCGCCGGGATGACAGCCGGTGGATAAGGCGGAATTCTGCCCCCGCCCTCGCGGTCAGCCCGGCAGCCCGCTCAGATGCTCGTGGACGATCTTCCACCCTTCCGCCTCGCGGCGCAGCACCGTCGTGCCGCGCCCGGCACCGGATAGCGATTTACCGTCGATCTCCGTCTTCCAGTTGAAGCGGTAGAGGCACGCGGCGGCGCCGTCGCCTTGGGCGATCCAGCGCTTGTCCTCGAGCCAGTAGACCTCGTCGGCAAACCGCGCCCACGTCGCCTCGAACGCCTGCCGGATTTCGGCATGGCCCGAGAACGATCCATCGTTGAACCAGAAGACCGCCTCGCCCGAGATCAGCGGCACGAGTTCGTCGAAATCGTGCAGGTTGATGCGCGCTTCGTACTGGGCGAGGACGTCCTCGGGCGTCATGGCGCCTGCCTCAGTTCCCGAGCGTCGACGGCCACTTGCCGTGCAGGTCCGTGCCGCGCCCGACGATCTCGAAGCCGTGGGCGCCGAAGAAGTCGCGCTGGCCCTGGATGAGGTTGGCGGTGCCCTGCGCCTGTCGGTAGCTGTCGAAATACGAAAGCGCGGCCGAAAGGCAGATCATCGGGAACTCGGCCTTCGCGGCTTCGGCAACGACCTTGCGCAGCGACGGGTGACTGTCCTTCATCAGGGCGACGAAGTCCGGCACCATCAGCAGGTTCGTCGCCTCGCCCTTGGCGTAGGCGGCCGACATCTGGTCGAGGAAGCGCGAGCGGATGATGCAGCCGGCGCGCCAGATCTTGGCGATGGTCGAGAGCGGCAGGCCCCAGCCGTTCTCCTCGGAGGCCTTGGCGATGACGGCGAAGCCCTGCGCGTAGGAGACGATCTTGCCGGCGAGCAGCGCCTTTTCGAGATCGGCGAGCGTCACGTCCGCCTTCTTGTCGGCGCGCTTGCCATAGGCGGCCTCGGCGGCGACGCGCTCGTCCTTGCGCGACGAAATCGAGCGGGCGGCGACCGCGCCCTCGATGGCAGTCGCGGGCACGCCCATCTGCTGGGCGGCGATGGCCGACCATACGCCCGTGCCCTTCTGCCCTGCCTTGTCGAGGATCAGCTCGACCAGCGGCCTGCCGGTCTCCTCGTCCACGGCGTCGAGCACGTGGCCGGTGATCTCGATGAGGTAGGAATTGAGCGGACCCTTGTTCCATTCCTTGAAGACCTCGGCGCAAGCCTTTGGATTCATGCCAAGCCCGTCGCGCATGACGCCATAGACCTCGGCGATCATCTGCATGTCGCCATATTCGATGCCGTTGTGGATGGTCTTGACGAAGTGGCCAGCGCCACCTTCACCGAGGTAGGCGCAGCACGGCTCGCCGTTGAACTTGGCGGAAATGGCGGTCAGCACGGCTTCCGCATTGTGCCACTGCTCCTTGGAGCCGCCGACCATGATCGAGGGGCCATGCCGGGCCCCCTCCTCGCCGCCGGAAACGCCGACGCCGAGATAGCCGATGTTCTTGGGCTTCAAATAGTCGAAGCGGCGCTGGGTATCGGTGAAGAGCGAATTGCCGCACTCGATGATGGCGTCGCCCGGTTCCAGGTGCGGCAGGAGCTGCTCGATCATGTCGTCGACAGGCTGACCGGCCTTGACCATGATGATGATCGAACGGGGACGCTTGACCGCCTGCACGAAGTCGGCGAGGTCGTATTTGGCGATGGTCCTGCCGTCGAGCCCCTGCTCCTTGGCCTCGGCGACGAACTCGTCGATGCGGCCTGACGACCGGTTGTGGACGGCGATGGTATAGCCTTTTTCGGCGATGTTGAGCGCAAGGTTCGAGCCCATAACCGCAAGGCCGATAAGGCCGATATCCGCTGTCGACATTCGCCAGTCCTCTACTGAAGTCGCATCCTTTGAACCGCGTCACCGCGGGCGGCGAACCTGACCACAAACGCGTCTCCAACGGAAGTGGTCCCGGCGCATTTTTCGAGCAAATCGACGCTCTTGTATGGAAGATCGTATTGCGCTTTGCGCGATCGATGAACTAGGGTCGCCGGGCTGGTGTAGAGGCATGGCTATGTGCCACGCCCTCGTGGTTCGAGGCTACGCTACGCTTCGCGCCTCACCATGAGGGCTGATGATAATCCCGTGCCTGTCAGTAGCCCTCATGGTGAGGCGCGCCTGCAAAGGCGCCTCGAACCACGAGGGCGTGGCACAACGCTGTTGTACAGAAGGATCGTATGTCCATCCTCTCCCAGTTCAGCCTGGCCGGCCGCCGGGCGCTCGTCACCGGCTCCAGCCGCGGCATCGGCCTTGCCCTGGCGCGGGCGCTTGGGCAGGCGGGCGCCGAGATCGTCATCAACGGCCGTGATACGCAGGCGCTCGGCAGCGCCGCCGAAGGGCTCGCGGCCGACGGGGTGAAGGTCAAGGCCGTCGCCTTCGACGTCACCAGCGCCGAGAGCGTCGCCGACGGCATCGCCTATTGCGAGGAGGAACTGGGCGGGATCGACATCCTCGTCAACAACGCCGGTCAGCAGCACCGCGCCCCGCTCGATGAGTTCCCGCGCGAGAAATTCGAGGCGATGATGATGACGCATGTGACCGCGACCTTCGCTGTCTCGCAGGCGGTCGTCAAAGGCATGATCGCGCGCGGGCGCGGCCGGATCATCAACATCTGCTCGGTGCTGACCGACCACGCCCGTCCAGGCGTAGCGCCCTACGGCGCCGCCAAGGCCGCCATCGCCAACCTGACGCGCGGCATGGCGGCCGACTGGGCAAAGCACGGCATCAACGCCAACGCCATCGCGCCGGGCTTCTTCAAGACCGAGCTCAACGAAGCGCTGATCGCCGACACCGAGTTCAACGCGTGGCTCGAAAAGCGCACGCCCATGGGCCGCTGGGGCGAGGTCGAGGAGCTGGGCGGGGCCGCCGTCTTCCTCGCCTCCGACGCCGCCAGCTTCGTCAACGGACACATCCTTTATGTCGATGGCGCCTTCACCGCAGTCGTCTGACTTGACCCCCGCCCGCATCGTCATCGTCATGGGGGTCAGCTCCTCGGGCAAGTCGACGGTCGGCCAGTCGATCGCGCGGCGGCTGCATGCCCCGTTCCTCGACGGCGACGGATACCATCCGCCCGCCAACGTCGAGAAGATGCGCGCCGGCATTCCCCTGACCGACGAGGACCGCTGGCCATGGCTGGCCGCGCTTGCCTCAGCGCTTGCCGAAGCCGCCGGCCGCAAGGGCGTCAGCGTCGGCGCCTGTTCGGCTCTGCGCAGGGTCTACCGCGACTACCTGGTCGAAAAGGCCGGCGAACCGATCCTTTTCGTCTATCTCGACGGCACCAGGCAGGTCATCGCCGAGCGCATGGCCGCACGCAAGCACGAGTACATGCCCTTGAGCCTCCTCGACAGCCAGTTCGCCACCCTCGAGGTGCCGGACCCGGCCAGCGAGAACGTGCTCCCCGTGCCGGTGACCGACAGCGTCGAGAAGATCACGCAGACCGTGACCAAAGCGCTCGATCATCTGAAGAGCTTCAAACGCTGGCAGTAGCGGACTGCTGCTCTTGCCGCAGCCTGGTGAACGTCAGGCCGGCCAGGGCTGATATGCGAGCACGGCATTGTAGTAGCGCTCGTCGCCCGTGACGTCCTCGCCGACCCAGTCCGGCAGCTCGAAGGTCTGGTCGGCCGTGTCGAGTTCGATCTCGGCCAGCACCAGCCCGGCATGGCGCCCTTCGAAGACGTCCACCTCCCAGGTGAGGTCGCCGGCCGGCACCAGGTGCCGGCGCTTGACGACGACGTTCGGCTGGCAGAGCGCAAGGAGCTCGCGCGCATCGGGCACCGGGATCTCGTATTCATATTCCGCCCGCGCCAGCGCCTGCCCGCCGCTCTTTACGGTGAGGAACGCGCTTTGGCCGTCATGCACGCGCACCCGCACCGAAACGTCGGAGGAGCGCGCGAGATACCCCTGCTCCAGCGCGACGCTTCCCGTCGCCTGCGCGCGCCACGCATCGGAAACGACGAGGAACTTGCGCTCGATCTCCAGCCCCATATCTCACCCGTAAAGCAGTTTCCAATAGCCCGAGAAGCGTCTGGCAAGCGCCCTGGGGGATTCGGCCGCCACCTGCCGGCCGAGCTCGAATGCGCGCGCCGCCAGCCTTTCCTGCTTGCGGCGGGCAGCCGCGGTAATCCCCTCCCGGTCCCCCTCCCCGGTCACCTGCGGCAGCGCCCCGATCAGCACGCTGAGATTATGGTGATCACCCAGGGCCTCGCCCAGTTCGTCGGCCAGCGCCCGCTGCGGCCCCAGCACGTCCGGGGCCGCCTCGCGCATCAGGGTGATATGATGCCAGTGATATTTGACGTGCTTGCGCCACTCGTGCAGCGCCTCGTCGTCGGGCGCGGCGCGAGCCTCTCGCATGGCCTCGCCCATGCCGGCATAAACCCGCGTCAGGCCACCCTCGATGGCGGCAAAGCCTTTCTTCCCCAACCGCCAGGCCTCCGCCTCCTCGGCAAGCACGCGCAGGCGCTCGGTGAAATCCGCGATCAGCCGCTGCTTCTCGTCAGCGCTGATCTCCTCGACCCGAGCCGAGAGCACCTGACGCACCCGTTTCAGCGCCTCCCCCGAAACGTCGCTCGGGTCGGTTTCGGCAAGAGAATCCAGCGTCTCCACGATCACCGCGGCATCGCGCGTATGGGCGAGCCTCGCCATCGCCTCACGCACCGCCGCGTTGGTATGGGCATAGCCGTCGAACTGCGGGCGCACCAGGCGTGCGAGGCCCCGCAGCCGCTTGCAACGCCGGCGCGCGCCGTGCACGCGGGCATCGAACGGCTGCCCCTGATCCGCCATTTCGGCAAGCGCGGTCACGATCTCCTGACGGGCAATGCGCTGCACCGCCGCGGCCGCGGACTTGTCGTCGGGCAAGAACCTGAAACTCATGTCGGGGGACCCGCCGGCCTCGGATGGCGGACCTTACGCGTTCTAGAAGCCGAAAGCGAGTTGGCCCGCCTGCGGGTCGGCTTCGACGCCCTCGAGCGCCAGCATGCGCAGCTTGGCCTCCCTGCCGCCCGGTGCGGAGAACCCACCAGGCTTGCCGCCGTTCCCCAGCACCCTGTGGCACGGGATGATGAGCGGGATGGGATTGGACCCCATCGCCTGGCCGACGGCGCGCGAAAGGCCGACATCCCCCAGCCGCCAGGCGATATCGCCATAGGTGGTCGTCTCTCCCCACTCGAGCCGCAGGATGTCCTCATAGACGCGGCGATTGAAATCGCTGACGCCGGAAAGATCGAGCGGCAGGCTCACGAACGAAACAGGTTGCCCAAACGCATATTCGGTGATGAGCCTGCCAGCATCGGCAACGAACGCCGGTCCTTCCACGGTCTCCGGGCCATGCCGATCGAGGCGGGCGCGCATCGCGCGCGGATCGTCACCCGGAAGATAGGCGCGCGTGATGCCCTGCGGGCTCCAGGCAAGCCCGAACCAGCCGAGATCGGTTTCGATGAGGCAGAAAGCCATGACACTGATTGTGCAGCGCGGCGAAAGCGGTCGCAACCCCTATCGATGCGCCTCGGCGGCAAGCGCCACCGCGCACCAATCGCGCAGTTCCTTGCCGACGACGCTCGCCGGGTCGCCCCGGCGCTCGAATGCCCACCAGAGCTGGGCGCCCTGCCATTGGCTCGCCATCAGGCGTCCCAGCAGTGGCTGCCGGGCCGGATCGTGCGTCAACCGCCGCCCGAGGGCAGCCGCGAGCGTCTCGCCCCAGCGCGCGCCCCGCACCCGCAATTGAGGATCGCGTATGTCCTCGCGCAGGATCAGCAGGCCCTCGGCATAGTCGGTTTCGCCCTCGCCGGTCGGAAACATGGCGACCAGCATCGACACCGCCCCTTCCGGACTGACCTCCTCGGTCGCGTCGAGGCCGGCGGTCTGCGCATCGAGATGGTCCCATGCCCGCAGCAGGGCTGCGCGCATGAACTCGGCCTTGGTCGGATAGCGCTGCACGAGCGTCGCGGCCGAAAGCCCCACTTTCCTGCCCACCGACGCGAAGGTCACCGCCTCCGGGCCACCCTGCGTCATCACCGCCAACGCCGCGTCGAGGATCGCCTCGTCAGTGATCGATTTTTGCCGAGCCAATCGCAAAATTCCATTTGTAAATGAACGTTCATTTATATATCAAAACCACCCTACACGAGGAGACTCACCATGGCTAGAATTCTCGGATACATCGCCGCGAGCCTCGACGGCTTCATCGCGGCGGAGGATGAAAACCTCGACTGGCTGTTCAAGTACGACAACGCCGACTTCGGCGGCGAGCACCACTACAGCTTCTTCTTCAAGCGCATCCGCACGGTGGTGATGGGGCGTGGGACCTATGACTGGATCGCAACTGAATCCAGCCCATGGGCCTACGGCGACAAGCGGGTGATCGTCGTCACGTCCAACCCCATCGACACCCCCAAGGGACCGCTCGAGACGCGCAGCGACGTCGACGCTCTGGTCGAAGAACTGCGCGCGCTCGATGACGGCGACGTGTGGATGCTCGGCGGCGGTAAGCTGCAGATGGCCTTCATGGAGCGCGGCGCGCTCGACGAGATCGAGATCTACGTCATCCCCGAGATCATCGGCGGCGGTTTTCCGCTCTTCCCGCCGACGGGGTTCGAGGCATCGCCGAAGCTGATCTCCGCCAAGGATGTCGGCGCGGGGTGCGTGCGCCTGCACTACAGCTTTACCTGAACCTCAGGCCGGCGGTGTCGACGGCGCCGCCGGTCCTTCCGCGCCGCCCGGCTTGTGGCCGATCCAGCCTGCGGCCTTGTCCCTGAGCGTGTTGAATTTCTTCGACGCCGCCGATAGCCGCCCTTCCCAGACCGGATCGGGTTCCTGCCCTTCGATCGCCTGGAAGTAGACCTGCATCATGCAGGCGATGGCGAAGGGCTCGATGAGCGCGACCTTGGCCGCCCAGGCAAGGAGGATGGCGAAGACGAACCCGCCCGCCGACCATGCTCCCGGCAGCAGCCAGACGATCGCGGCAGCCGGCGCCAGCATGACGAGGAAGATGAGGAACGCCAGCACATAGGTGATGACCGTCAGCCACGCGGCGTTCTTGAGCATCACCGGATAGTTCTGCCCGTAGAGCACCAGCGCGGTCTTGGCCGCCGCCCAGGGATTGTCCGCCCGCGTGCGGATGGCGTAGGCGAGGATCACCTCGTCGACGAACCCGACCGCGATCCGCAGGAACGCGCGCACGACCCCGATGAACTGCTGGAGGCCGGGAATGGGCACGATTGCGGCGACGCCCTGCACGATGCCGGTGATCGCCGCCAGCACGCCCTTGACCAGTTGGTCGACCGCAAAGAGCACGTTGGCCGCGCCGAACCGCTCGCGCACCACCTGCGTCGCATGCTCGATCTGCGCACGCCCTTCCGGGATGGTTCGGCCATCCATCAGCTCGACGAGCACGGCGATGTGTCCCGCCTTGACCATGTAGAGAATGTATTCGCGCAGGAAGTAGAGGACGCCAGCCGTCAGCCCGAAGCCTGCCGCGCCGCCCCAGAAGATTGCAGAGCCACGGAAATCCTCGTCGCCGAACGCGCCGACGCCCCAGCCGATGCCGGCCCCCACGCCCGTCGCCAGCACGTAGGCGGCGGCGATGCCGAAGTAGACGACGAGGCGGAAGACGATGAACGGCCAGGTCCGCGCCATCATCGAAAGCGCCTGCCGGATGGAAAAATCCCACATGCTGCATCCCCAAGCGATGTTTCCGCCAAATCTACGCCAGTTGGCGCGACAAGCAACAGCCGGCGCCGGCCTGTCCTCCCGGCGCTAGACCTGCTAAAGCCGCCCCATGTCCGAACCGCTGCCGACGCTTCTCGATTATTTCCCGCCGACTGAACCCTATCTGAACGTGGTTTACGTCGACGACGACATCCTCGTGCTCGACAAGCCGAGCGGCCTGCTCAGCGTTCCCGGCCGCCATCCCTCGCTCTGGGATTCGGTCCGTCACCGCGCGCGCCAGAAATGGCCGACCGCCGAGATGGTGCACCGGCTCGACAAGGACACCTCCGGCATCATCCTGATGGCCCTGAACAAGCGCGCCCACGGCAAGCTCGGCATGCAGTTCGAAAAGCGCACCACCAAGAAGAGCTACGTGGCCCGCGTCGCCGGTCTCATGGAAGCCGACGAGGGCCTCGTCGACCTGCCGCTCGCCACCGACTGGGAGCACAAGCCTCGCCAGAAGGTCGACCACGAGCACGGCCGCGCCGCGCAGACCCGCTGGCAGGTGATCGCGCGCGAGGCCGACGCCACGCGCCTGCGCCTCTATCCCCTGACCGGGCGCACCCACCAGTTGCGCGTCCACATGCTCGCCATCGGCCACGTCATCCTGGGCGACGCCTTCTATGCCGACCCGGAAGCGCTAGCCGCCGCCGACCGTCTGCAGCTCCACGCCGAGGAACTGGAATTCGTCCACCCGACGACCGGCGAGCCCTGCCGCTTCGTGGTACCGGCGCCTTTCTGACCTGCCACCCGGTCATTCCCGCGAAAGCGGAAACCTCCGTTTAGCGTGCACCGGCAAGGCGTTACCGGCACACCCGGACTCTGAATCGGAACTTCAGCTTTCCCCGATAAATCGCACTTGGATACGATGAAAGAGGTGCCCCTCCTTCATCGTTGCCAGCCATTTGCGAAAATCCGCCGCGTCGGCAAAGCCCGCGCGCCGGGCATCCACGTCGGTCACGTCCTCGGCCCGCATCTCGTCCATCGCCTCGATGGCGAGGAGCCCCACCTTGGTCTTTAAGGTCCCGCCGGCCCGAACCGTCGGCCGTTTCCACCGCCGGAAGACGAGGTCGACCTTGCCCGCCTTGATGTCCTCGAGCAGTTCCCGCTTCAAGAGCATGAAAGCCTCCGAATCCCGCACCACATTGTGTTGAACCAAGCCTTGTGACAAAGACTGGCTTCGGATCAACCCCTTGCGATGGAATCGCTGAGTTGGGTGCCAAGCGGGCGTGGTGGAACCGGTAGACACAAGGGACTTAAAATCCCTCGGCCACAAGCCATGCGGGTTCGAGTCCCGCCGCCCGCACCATTCAGTTGCTTGAGTGACGATTTGGAGTGGGAAGCGGAGTGTCGGCTTTTGGCGTGAGGGCTGTCGATTGCCGACGTTCGCAATACGAGTGTGCTATGGTCCGATGGCATCCAGGTTCCCGAGCCATCCTTCATGGAGGGGGCAATTGATTAGTCAGCTTTGGGCAGTAGCGCATAACCGCGCAACCCAGCTGAGGCGACACATAAGACGGCAATGGGCTCTTGCTGCATTCAAACGTCGGGAGGCTAAAAGAGATCGCCAAAGATATCCCATCGTTTGGCGGAACCACCTGCAGCTGCTGGCGTCAGATTTGGTCTTGATCCATGAGGCTGATCCAGGATTACTGGACACCAAGTTAATCGATGACCTGTCGAAAGCCCGTGGTGAAATAGCATCCAGTGCAGCCAAGATGGCTGCGGTGATCACGGCTGGAGTTGCTTATCTTGTGTTTATAACACTGGATATTCAAATACCCGTTAGCTTTTCCGGAATAACCCTCACGGCCTCTCCCGGAGTACCCGAGATAGCGGCGCTAATAGTGGCAGCGCTATCTGCTGCCGTCGCTGCGAAGACAGTAACAAGCATAACACTTGTAGTTGCATCGAAGACGCTCATCCGACGACTATACCCTAACGAACTCTACGCACTTAGGATGATGCAATTTCATGCAAATGAACCGCCACCATTTTACCGACCAACATTGGGTTCCTTGACCTGGAACCGAGCAACACTAGCTGCAAACTTTGCCCATCTGCTTATTCTTCTTGTCACCGTCGTGGTGGTGATTGGCCTGAGTATCGCCTGGCGTTGGCTGGTCTACTCAGAGCTTTGGGCAAGCCCATCAGGCGATCCATTTTGGTGTCGTATCGCGATGATCACGACATTTGTGATTGACCTTGGTTGGGTGGTGTTCATCGCATTCTATCTGATCCCCCTCCCCCATAAGGATTTCGCTTGGCTCGATGCCCTGATGGCAGTTGAGAAACTACCTGGCTGGGAGTGGCTGGCCACGAGAATGAGGGCCGATTCCTATACAGATGGCTGGAAAGACAGAAAGGAAATGCAGCGCCAAGGCGTCTTGCCGACAGACCCCGAAGACGAATGAATGACAAGCTCCGAAGTAGGGCGACAGAGGACAGGGGCATTGCCTTCATCTCCGCCACGAAGCGGATAAGGCGGATAGACGTTGGAGGCAACGTCGTGTGCTCCCAACCATCAAATCGCACTCTGGTCGGGCAGGACCCGTGTGGGTGAGATCCACTCTTCCGCTTACTCTCCGAAAGCGGAAGATCCTTTTGAGTGCACCTGTCAGTTTTCAGAACGTCGAAAAACCGTTAGAACGTCTTCAAAGGCGTCAAAAGCAGCCGCTGGGCCAAAGCGACTAACCCGACCCCGCGGCTTCAAAACCCGAAACTCTCAATCCGTCCCGCCCGAGATCGGCGCGACATAAGCCACGTCGAGGTCCCAGGGGAAGAAGATCCAGGTGTCCTGGCTGACTTCGGTGATGAAGGTGTCGACCATCTCGCGGCCCTTGGGCTTGGCGTAGACGGTGGCGAAGTGGGCGCCGGGCAGCATGTCGCGCACGACGCGGGCGGTGGCGCCGGTATCGACCAGATCGTCGACGATCAGCACCTTGCCGCCGTTCCTGGCAAGATCGAGGACCGGCTGGCTGATTTCCTTCAAGACCTTGATCCCGCTCTGGCTCTGGTGATCGTAGCTCTTGACCGCAACCGTCTCGACGGTGCGGATGTTCAATTCGCGCGCGACGATCGCCGCCGGCACCAGCCCGCCGCGGGCGATGGCGACCACGGCGTCATAGTTGCCCTGCCCCGTCAATCGCCAGGCCAGCGCCCGGCTGTCGCGATGGAACTGGTCCCAGGTGACCGGAAACGACTTCTGGTTGGTGCTCAAGGCTCGGCTCTCCGATGAGGAAGGCAGCCCAATAGCAAAATGCAGCGCCCGCGCCAATGGCGGCGAAGCGGGAAGGCCTGGTTTTCGCGGGAGACTTAGTCCTCAGCCGGCGGCTCGACCCCGGCCCTGGCATGCGCCTCGGCCACCATCGCGCGCACCTTGGCCGCAGCTTCCTCGAGCCGTGCAAGATCGGACGAGCGCAGCACCAGTTCGGTCATCACCCGGTCCCGGCCCATCTGCGGATAGCTGCCCATCTTGACGTCGGGGTACTCCTCCTGCAATCGCCCGAGCGGCCCGCCGACGGTTCCCTCGCCGACCGCTGCCTTGACCGCGACCGAGGCGATCTTGCGGCCACCCTTGAGCGTCGGCGCCAGCGCCTCGAGCATCGCCCGCATGATGACCGGCACGCCCGCCATCACATGCACGTTGCCGATGCGGAAGCCCGGCGCGGCGCTCACCGAGTTGACGATGAGGTCGGCGCCCTCTGGTATCCGCGCCATGCGCAGCCGGGCCTCGTTGACCTCGGTGCCGGTCTGCCTCCAGCGCGATTCCAGCATCGCCCGTGCCGTCTCGTTGATCGGCAGCGCGACGCCGAAGGCCCTGGCGATCGCGTCGGCGGTGATGTCGTCATGCGTCGGCCCGATGCCGCCTGTGGTGAAGACGTAGGTGTAGCGGGCGCGCACGGCGTTGACCGCTTCGACGATGGTGTCCATGTCGTCGGAAACCACCCGCACTTCCCTCAGCTCGATGCCCAAGTCGGTGCAGAATTCGGCAGTTGCGCCGATGTTGACGTCCTTGGTGCGCCCGGAGAGGATTTCGTCGCCAATGACCACGAGGCCGGCGGTTACGGTGTCTGCGGGCGTTGTCATGGCTTGACCTGAAGCTTGCTGCCGGCAATGGATGCCCGCTGCCGTTCCAAAGGTCAAGCCGAGCCTCATGCGCCTCCCTCAGCCGATGCAGCGGGGCACCCTCGTTGCCCGTTACAAGCGCTTCTTCGCCGATGTCCGCCTCGATACCGGCGAGGAGATCGTCGCCCACTGCGCCAATCCCGGCGCCATGCTCGGCCTCAAGGAGCCGGGCCTGCCCGTCTGGGTCTCGCCCTCGTCCAACCCGAAGCGCCGCCTCGCCTGGAACTTCGAGCTGGTCGAGACCCCGACGAGCCTTGTCGGCATCAATACCAGCCACCCCAACCGGGTCGTCGCCGAAGCCATCGCCAATGGCGCCATCGTCAAGCTCGCCGCCTATTCGGCCTGCCGGCCGGAAGTGAAGTACGGCGAGCGCAGCCGCGTCGATTTCCTGCTGACCGGCGACGGGCTTCCCGACCTCTACCTCGAGATCAAGAACGTGCACTTCTCGCGCATGGCCGGACTTGCCGAATTCCCGGATTGCCCGACCGACCGCGGCGCGCGGCACCTCGCCGAGCTTTCGGCAATGGTCGCGGCAGGCCACCGTGCCGCGATGCTCTACCTCGTGCAGCGCAGCGACTGCGAGCGGATGACCCTCGCCACCGACCTCGACCCGAGATACGCCGCCGCCTTTGCCCTGGCGCGCGCCGCCGGGGTCGAGGCGCTCTGCTACGATTGCACGGTCACCACTCAGGAGATCGTGCTGCGTCAGGCCCTTCCCATCGTGCCGGCCAGCGACTACGTTTAGGAAAATCCTTTTCAGCCAGCGCCCAAGCCGGAGTCCCGATGATCACCTATGTAGATGCCAAGGCCAAAGCCCGCCGCACGCCGGGCGTCATTCCCCTGCATGGGGAAGAAGGCTTTGCCGGCATGCGCAAGGCGGGGCGGCTGACGGCGGAAGCGCTCGACATGCTGGTCGAATATGCCGAGCCGGGCGTATCGACCGGGCGGCTCGACAAGCTCGCCTATGAGTTCGCCCAGGATCACGGCGCGATTCCCGCAACGCTCTTCTACAAGGGCTACCGGCACTCGATCTGCACCTCGATCAACCACGTGGTCTGCCACGGCATTCCCGACGACCGGCCGATGCGCGAAGGCGACATCGTCAACATCGACCTCACGCTCGTCGTCGATGGCTGGTACGGGGATTCGAGCCGCATGTATCCCATCGGCGAGATCTCGCGCAAAGCCGAGCGGCTGGTCGAAGTGACCTATGAGAGCCTCGCGCGCGGCATCGCGGCGGCCAAGCCCGGCAACACCACCGGCGACATAGGCGCGGCGATCCAGGGCTACGCCGAGGCCGAGCGCACCAGTGTCGTGCGCGATTTCGTCGGCCACGGCGTCGGACGCCTCTTCCACGACGAACCCAACATCATGCACTTCGGCACGCCCGGCACCGGGGTCGAGCTGAAGCCCGGCATGATCTTCACCATCGAACCGATGATCAATCTCGGACGCCCGCACGTGAAGATCCTTGCCGACGGCTGGACGGCGGTGACCCGCGACCGCACGCTTTCGGCCCAGTGCGAGCATTCGATCGGCATCACCGAGGACGGCTGCGAGGTGTTCACCCTCTCGCCGGCCGGTCTCTTCAATCCCCTCGCCGCGCGGGCCTGATCCATGCCGCAGGACGGCGAAGAAGCGAGCAAGGGCCTCAGCGAAAGCCTGAAGCCCCACTATCTCGGCCATCGCGAGCGCGCCCGCGAACGTTTCAACGCCGTCGGCGGCGAAGCGCTGCAGGACTATGAGCTCCTGGAGCTGATGCTCCACATGATCATCCCGCAAAAGGATACCAAGCAGCTCGCAAAGGACCTGCTCGCCCGCTTCGGCTCGTTCTCGCAGGTCCTGGGCGCCAGCCGTGCGCGCCTTGCCGAGGTCAAGGGCCTCGGCGAAACCACCATCACCCACATCAAGGTGATGCAGGCCGTCGCCCAGCGCTACGGGCGTGACCAGATCGTGCGCGACCAGCCCATCCTCGGCTCCTGGAGCCAGCTCATCGACTACTGCCGCGCCCAGATGGCCTATGAGGACATCGAGCAGTTCCGCATTCTCTTTCTCGACAAAAAGAACCGGCTGATCGCCGACGAGGTGCAGCAGACGGGCACCGTCGACCACACGCCGGTCTACCCGCGCGAGGTCATCAAGCGCACGCTCGAACTCTCGGCGACCGCGCTGATCCTCGTCCACAACCACCCGTCGGGCGATCCCGCCCCTTCCTCGGCCGACGTGCGCATGACGCGCGAGATCGCCGATATCGCCAAGCCGCTCGGCATCACGCTCCACGACCACATCATCATCGGCAAATCCGGCCACACCTCGCTCAAGGGACTGAAGCTGATTTAGTGCCACGCCCTCGTGGTTCGAGGCCGCTACGCGGCACCTCACCATGAGGGCTGTTGGTCATCAAGCGGCTGTCAGTAGTCCTCATGGTGAGGTGCGCAGCGAAGCGGAGCCTCGAACCACGAGGGCGTGACGCGGAAACGCGTCCTCTAACCCTGCCAGCTCTTGCGGTTGAGCACTTTGCCCAGCGTCCGGCGTAGGGTCAGGAACCGCCGGTCCGCCTTCACCCGCGCGCGCGCCGCCTGGAAGCGCTGATGGGCAGCGGCGGCCAGATGGCCGCGCCAGGTCAGAGGGATATAGTGCTGGCGCAGCACGATCTGCTCGTTGCACCAGTGCCGCTTCTCATCGGTAAGGCCCGCCCCCATGTCGAAGACGCGCGTGCCGGCATCGAACACGCTCTGCATCACCCGCAGCAGGCACTGCTTGCCGGGTGAGCCGGCCTGGATATCCGGATCGTCGGACATCGAGGAGATAAGGCAGAACATCCGCGCGCCGTGGACGACGTTATAACGCGTCGCGACGATCTCACCGTTGAGCCGCAGCACGTGCAGGCGCACATCCACTTCTGAATCGCCGGCAAGCGCGGCGCGATAGAACGCGGAAATGTTGCCGAGCGCGAAGGTGTCGCGGATACCCATCTGCTTGAAGCGGGCCGAGCGGTGGCGGAACATGGTGGCGATCGCCTCGCCGATGTCCTCGCCATTGCGCATCTCGGCGAACGCGACCTCGCCCATGGCGGCGAACCGCTCGCCCTGCTGCCGGTCGTGCTTGCGGCGGGTACGGCTGCGCTGCAGGCGGTCGCACTCCTCCCAGCTCGAAAAGCGCGCGCGATAGAGCGTGTCGACTGCGACGGCGCTGCCCAGTTCATCGAAGAGGCCCGAAAAGCCCTCGCTCTCCTGTGGCACGGCGCGCAGGTACACCGCGTCCGCGTCCGAGACCTGCGCCATCATGGCCGTCCACAGCGCGCGCCGCGCTTCGGGCCCGAGGGCCGCCAGCCGCCGGCGATCGACGAGCGGAGCGAGGCACCCGACATGCGCGCCCGGAAACCAAGTCATCACGGTGACGCCAAAGCGCCTGCGCCGCTGCAATGCCATCAGCGCAAGCGGCACGCCGTCCAGGACCCCGACGAGATAGAGCTGGTCATGCTGCGGGATGGCCCGTTCGCGCACCCAGAGACGGATGAAATCGTAGCTCTGGCCAGGGGACTCGACGCCTTCGGCCTCGAGCGCGCGCCAGATGGTTTCCACATCCGTGAGGCGCTGCGTGGCAGTCACGGTAAAGACCGCGCCACTGGCGGCGGCGGCCACGGCTTTGTCTGCCTCGGCCTTCATGGCCGGCACAGAACTCAAGAGCACAGTCCCCCCAGTCATGGACGTTCCTTGTCCAATCGACGCAAGCCGCCATCTTGCCGGCGACATGTAAAACCAGCGTTGCACATTGCCGGGACCGCCGCCACTTGTGCGCAAAAACTGCTCACAAGGTTAAGGCGCGCTTGCCGCTCAGCCGAACTGAGCAAGAACAGGGAAAGTTTCGAGAAACCAGTAGGATAAACGCGTAAATTGACCCGTCAGGAACAGCAATCCCGTCGCCACCAGCAGCCCGCCCATGATCTTTTCGACCAGCGCCAGATGCCTGCGGAAACCCTGGAAGAACGACAGGAACGGTCCGATGGCGATGCCCGCGAGGAAGAACGGCACCCCGAGCCCCAGCGAATAGAGCCCGAGGAGCGCGGCGCCCTCCGCTGCCGATTCCCGGGTGGCCGCGACGGAGAGAATGGCGGCGAGCACCGGCCCGATGCAGGGCGTCCAGCCGATGGCGAACGCCAGCCCCAGCAGGAACCCACCGACCGGACCGCTGGCCGTCGCCGGCCCCTGATGGCGCATCTGCCGGTCGATGAAGCCGATGCGATAGACGCCGAGGAAGTGCAGCCCCATGGCGATGATGACGATGCCCGCGAGCGTCGGCAGTAGCGACAGCCGGATCGGCCCGATATCGAGCCCATAGCCGAAAAGCGTCCGGAACGCCTGCCCGAACGCCGTCGCCGTCGCCCCGAGCAGGACGAAGACGATCGAAAAGCCGAGGATGAAGAAGATCGAGGTGCCCGCCACCCGCCGCTGGAGGGCCGCGGCGCCCCGGCCGTCGGCCCGCAGCTGCTCGAAGCTCGCCCCGCTCATATAAGTGAGGTAGGGCGGCACCAGCGGCAGCACGCAGGGGCTGAGAAAGCTCAGCACCCCGGCTCCGAAGACGATGGGCAGCGAAAACTCCAAGACTCAAGGCTCCTTACGGTCGGGCCGTTTTAGTCCCAAACGGTCGCCCGCTCAAATGTGCCTCACCGCCGCATCCCGGCAAAGTGATCCGACCGATCGGCGGTCCCCTACCCCTCTCCCCTTGTGGGAGAGGGACAGATTTTCCGCGTCCAGCGGAAAATCAGGGTGAGGGGTCTGCGATGACGCCACGACCGCAGATGTTGGAGGCAGCACCGCAGCCCCCTCATCCGCCCTTCGGGCACCTTCTCCCACAAGGGGAGAAGGGAAGTCCGCGCTCGTGGCGCGGATATGCGCACTCATCTGCTCTTGAAGGCATCAAGAACACGAGTCCGCGCGCTCACCCCAGCCGCAATTTCCCATCGAGCCGCGCCATCGCCGCAGCGTCCGTCTGCACGAGGCTGACCGGCGTCACCGTAATGGCGCGATCCCGCGTCAGCACCTCGAAATCGGCCTGCCGGTCGAGCGGCATGGGCGTTTCGGGAATGGCGACGAAGAACTTTCCCGCATTCTGGCTGGCATAGTAGCGAAAGGGCGAGAGCGAGAAGCGCTGGGACGGCACGACGCGGACGCCGGAAACGGCACCGGGCTCGCCGAGGGGGAAGTTGACGTTGTAGAACGTGTCCCGCCCCTCGGCTCCAGCCAGGATTTGCCGCACGACCTGCGCTCCGTAGCGCGCGGCATTGTCCCAGACGACGTCATGCCCGTGGACGTAGTCGACCGCCTGGGAGAGCGCGATGCCGACGGCCCCCTGCAACGCCCCCTCGCGTGCCCCGGCGGCCGTTCCCGAGCAATGGATGATGTCGCCGAGGTTCTGCCCGTTGTTGACGCCCGAAAGCACCACGTCCGGCCGCCGATCCTTGAGGAGATGCGTCACGCCATAGACGACGCAATCGGCCGGCGAGGCGCCGTCTATGGCATAGATGTGCTCGCCACGCTCCCTGGCCTCGAGCTCGCGCCCGAAGGTGAAGCGGTGCCCTGCCCCGCTCTGGTTGCCCTCGGGCGCCACTACCCATACGTCGTCGGAGAGCTCGAGCGCGATTCTGCGCAACACCTCGATCCCCGGCGCATCGACGCCGTCGTCATTGGTGAGGAGGATGCGCAGCGCCGCGGCCATCTAGCGGCCACCGATGCTCGTGAGGCCACCCATATAGGGCCGCAGCGCCTCGGGCACGGCGACCGAGCCATCCTCCTGCTGGTAGTTTTCCATCACCGCGATCAGCGCCCGGCCGACAGCGGTGCCCGACCCGTTGAGGGTATGGACGTAGCGCGGCTTGCCGTCGGCGGCGCGATAGCGCGCCTCCATGCGCCGGGCCTGGAAATCGCCGCACACGGACACCGACGAGATCTCGCGGTAGGTGTCCTGCCCCGGCAGCCACACCTCGATGTCGTAGGTCTTCTGCGCCCCGAACCCCATGTCGCCGGTCGAGAGCGTCATGACGCGGTAGTGCAGCCCCAGCCGCGCCAGAACCTTCTCGGCGCAGTCGAGCATGCGCTCGTGCTCGTCGGTCGAGGTTTCCGGAGTGGTGACCGACACCATCTCGACCTTGTCGAACTGGTGCTGACGAAGCATCCCGCGCGTATCGCGTCCGGCCGAGCCGGCTTCCGATCGGAAGCACGGGGTGAGCGCGGTAAAGCGCAGCGGCAGCTCCTTCTCGTCGAGGATCGACTCGCGCACGAGGTTGGTGAGCGGCACCTCGGCGGTGGGGATCAGCCACAACCTGCTGGGGTCGTGCGCGAGCTCAACACCTATTGTCTCAGCAGACCTGGCTTTCTCAAACCCATACTTCTCGGCGAATTCAAGCACCTTGGTCTGAATGTCGCGAATACTGATCTCGACCTGATCTCGGAACGCGGGCATCGAATAGCCTACGAACTGGTCTTCAAAGAACTTCGGCAGTTGCCCCGTGCCGTAGAGCGCCTCGTCGCGCACCAGCAGCGGCGGCTGCACTTCCGTATAGCCGTGCTCGTCGACGTGAAGGTTGAGCATGAACTGGCCGATGGCCCGTTCCAGCCGCGCCAGGTGCGATTTCAGCACCACGAAGCGGCTGCCCGAGAGCTTGGCGGCAATCTCGAAATCCATCTGCCCGAGCGCTTCGCCGAGTTCGTAGTGCTCCTTGGCGCGGTAGCTGAACGCAGGCTTGCCCGGACGCGCCTTGGCGGCGAGCTCGGGCGAGCCGTTCGGCCCGAAATACTCGACGTTGTCCGTCTCGTCCTCGCCGACCGGCACGTCTTCGAGCGCGATATTGGGAATGACCTCGAGTGCAACCTTGAGCGCCGCTTCCGCCTCGCGTTCCTCGGCCTCGCCCTTCTGGATATCGTCCTTGAGGCCGGCGACCTCGGCCATCAGCGCCTGAGCTTTTGCCTCGTCCTTCTGCGCCTTGGCCTGGCCGATGAGCTTGGAGGCGGCGTTGCGCTTCTCCTGCGCCTCGTTGAGCCGCGCGATCACCGCGCGGCGGTTCTCGTCGAGGTCGATCAGCGGCTGCGCCCGGTAGGCCGCGCCGCGCTTCTGCATGCCTAAGTCGAACGCCTCGGCGTTGGCACGAATCCATTTGATGTCGAACATGGGATGGTCAGGCCCGCTTCGGGGCCGGCCTTCTTGAATCTGGGTAACGGAAAGGGGTTAGCGCATTTGCGCCTTCCGGGGAACCCGGTCGCGGTGCGCTAGGCCTGCGGCTTTGCGGCTTCCGCCGCTTCCTTGGCCGCCCGAGATCGCTCGATCCAGCGCACGGACCAGATGGAGGCCTCGTAGAGGAGGTAGACCGGCAGGGAAAGCCCGATCTGCGAGATCGGGTCCGGCGGCGTGATGAAGGCCGCCACCGCAAGGATGGCGACGATCGCGTAGCGCCGGCCCTTCTTGAGCATGTCCGAATTGACCAGCTCGATCCGCGCCAGGAGCGTCAGCACCACCGGCAGCTGGAAGCAGATGCCGAAGGCGATGATCAGCGTCATCGCCAGCCCCAGATACTCGCTGACCCTGACCAGCATCGAGACGTTCTGCGTCTCCATGCCGAGGAAGAAGCGCATCGCCATGGGCAAGACGGCGAAATAGACGAGCGCCGCGCCGAGCAGGAAGAATATGGGCGTGGCGATGAGATAGGGAATGAACGCCTTGCGTTCGTGCCGGTAGAGGCCGGGCGCGACGAACATGTAGATCTGCGTCGCGATATAGGGGAAGCCGAGGAACAGCGCGCCGAAGAAGGCGATGTTCAGCTGGGTGAAGAAGAATTCCTGCGGAGCGGTGTAGATCAGCTCGAGTTCCGCCGGGTTGGGCACCACCGAGCGGTAGGGCTCGAGCAGGATGTCGAAGATCTGTCCGGCGAAGATGAAGCAGGCGATGAGCAGCAAGCCGAGCGCGATCAGCGAATGGATGAGGCGCTTGCGCAGTTCGACGAGGTGGTCGAGAAGCGGCGCCTCGCTGCCCGCGAGTTCGTCCTCGGGCTCCGTGGTCTTGTCTTCGATCTGCTTGGGCGCGTCGACCATGGCCTAGCCCTCCCCGGCCGTTTCGACCGGCTTGGCGGCGGGTTTCTTGCGCGCGGCGGGCTTGCGGGCCGAAGGCTTTTTTGCGGCCGGTTTGGCCGGCGCGGCATCGCCGGCAACGTCGGCTTTCGCAGCCGTTGCGGATTTGGCGGCGGGCGCAGGTTTGGCGGTCTTGGCCGGCGCCTTTCGGGTCGCAGGCTTGGCGGCGGCTGCCGCGGGCTCAGCCGCGGCGGCCTTGCGCGTACGCGGCGCCTTGGCCGGGGCGGGTTTGGCCTCGACAGGCGCAAGGTCCTTGCGCGCCACCGCGCTCTCGGCGACCGGAACAGCTTTGGCCGGCGGCTTGGCCGGCGCGGAACGTGCAGCCTTTACCGGCGCCTTGGTCGCCGCAGCCTTCACCGGCTCGGCCTTGGGCGGCATGCCCGCGGCGGCGCGGATTTCGTCGGCGACGCTTTCCTTGGAAGGATCGGCGGGTTTGATGAGGCCCGAGGGTTTCGGTCCGCTGGGCGTCATCGCGTTGAATTCGCGCCGGATTTCCTCGGTCGACTTGCGCAGCGGATCGGTGATCGACTGGCGCAGGTTGCGCACCTCGTCGAGGCCGGTGGTCTTGTTGAGTTCGCGCTGGAACTCCGAGCCCATGCGACGAATCTGGCCCGCGAACTTGCCGATCCTCTGCATGACGACGGGCAGGTCCTTAGGGCCGATGACGATCAACGCCACCACGCCAACGACGAGCATTTCAGTCCAGCCCAAGCCGAGCATCGCCTACAAAGTCCTCAGGGTATGGGAGACGCGCCGAAGCGCCGGCCATGAACGCTCAGGCGTCCTTGCTCTTCTCGGTCTCGCGAGCGTCGACCTGGGAGGCCGTCTCGATCCGGTCGGCAGGCTTGTCCTCGTCCTTCATGCCCCGCTGGAAGGCTTTGATGCCCGAGGCGACTTCACCCATCATGCCCGAAATCTTGCCACGCCCGAACAGCAGGACGACGACGATGGCGACGATGATGATGCCCCAAATACCTGGCGCGTGCATTGAGATCTCCCTTCAACTTCAGAACGCGATACACGCGGTTTCTAGCCGAGAAATAGGGTCAATCGCGGTCAAACACAAGGATGTGTTCGGCATTGAGGGTCACGAACACGTCCTGGCCCGGCCGCATGGCGGCATTCGCGCGCTGGCGCACGGCGATCGGCCGGTCCAGCCCCTCGACCTTGACCTCGCAGATATCCTCGCCGATGGCATCCCGCTTGCTGACGATCCGGCCCGGCACGCCCGAGCCCCCTTCGCCGAGATCGACGCCGCCCGCCGGCCTGATGGCGATGGTCACCTGCCGGCCATCCGGGCGTCCGGGCGTCGGCACGAGCCCGAGCGGCGTCTCGGCCGCGCCCGCGCGCACCACGCTCTCGATCTCGCTCAACGGCGAGAAGAACCGCGCCGCATCGAGATCGACAGGCTTGCGGTAGATCTCCGCGCCCGTGTCGATCTGCACGATGCGCCCTGCCCGCAGCAGCGCCACCCGGTCGCCGAGCAGCATCGCCTCTTCCGGGTCGTGCGTCACGATGACACTGGTCGCCCGCGTCTCGCGCAGCACCGCCAGCGTCTCGCCGCGCACGCTCTCACGCAGTCGCGCATCGAGGCTGGAAAACGGCTCGTCGAGCAGCAGCAGCCCAGGGCGCGGCGCGACGCTGCGCGCCAACGCGAGCCGCTGCTGCTGTCCGCCCGAAAGCATGTGCGGATAGTCGTTCTCACGGCCGGCGAGCCCGACGCGGGCGAGCGCCGCATGAGCTTGCGCCCGCGCCCCGGCGCGTCCCAGGCGCTTCAAGCCGAACATCACGTTCTCCAGCACCGAAAGATGCGGGAAAAGCGCGAAATCCTGGAACATCAGGCCGATGCCGCGCCGATCGGGCGGTATGTGCCTGCCGGGCGCCGAAACCACCTCGTCATTGATGCGCACCTCGCCCGCGTCCACCGGCTGGATGCCGGCCGCCACCCTCAACGCCGTCGACTTGCCCGAACCGGACTCGCCGAGCAGGCAGACGATCTCGCCGGCCTTGAGCTCGAGGTCGAACCGGTCGAGCACCGGCCGCCCGCCGAGCTGAACCCCGACCTCGCGGAAGACGAGCGCCGCCGCAAAGCTCACGCCCGCCGTGCCGCGCGCGCCCCAGCCGCCGAGTTCGGAGGAAAGATCGTCCGCGCTCATCGATCCTCGTCGTCGACGTCCTGGCCGTCGATGTCGTCGGGGTCGAGCGGATCCTCGTCCTCGCGCAGCGGTCCGTCGAAGGGCAGCGGAATCTGCATGTCCGGCGGCAGCCGGTTGGAGAGAAGCCCCGAGCCCTTCAATTCCTCAAGCCCTGGCAGGTCGCTCAAGGATTCAAGGCCGAAATGGTCGAGGAAAGCATCGGTCGTGCCGTAGGTCACCGGTCGGCCGGGCGTGCGGCGGCGGCCGCGCATGCGCACCCAGCCGGCCTCCATCAGGAGGTCCAGCGTGCCCTTGCCGGTCGCCACCCCGCGCACCTCCTCGATTTCGGCGCGCGTGGTCGGCTGGTGGTAGGCGATGATGGCGAGCGTTTCGAGCGCGGCGCGGGAAAGCGGGCGATTCTCCTCCTCCTCGCGCCGCAGCAGGAAGCCCAGGTCCTCGGCGGTGCGGAAAGCCCATTTGTCGCCGCGCCGGACGAGGTTGACGCCCCGGCTTGCATAGCGCTGCTCAAGCTCGGCCAGAAGCGCGGCCGCATCGGCGCCTTCCCCGAGATAGGGCGCCATCTGCGCCATCGACAGCGGTTCGGCCGAGGCGAACAGCAAGGCCTCGAGGATGCGCAGGTTCCGCTCCGCAACCTCCTGGTGTTCGCCGTATTCGTCCGTCAATGCCAACCTATTGCCCGTCAGTCTTGCGTCGCCGCACGAAGAGCGGGGCGAACGCCGATGTCTGGCGCAGTTCTACCTGTCCCTGGCGCACCAGTTCAAGGCTGGCCGAAAAGCTCGATGCGCGGATCGTCGCTCGCTCCTGCGGCGAGGCGAGATAGTCGGCAAGGTAGGTGTCGAGCGATACCCACTCGGCGCTTTCCCCGATCAGGCGCTCGAGAATCTCACGCGCTTCCTGCAGGGACCAGACGGTGCGCTGGATGGGCGCGTAGTCGCTGGCGATCCCCCGCTCGCGCTGTCCCGCATAGGCCTTCAGCAGATCGTAGAGGCTGGCCTCCCAGATGCTGCGCCGGTCGACGACGATCGGCTCGGGTTCGCCGCGCGCGTAGACCCGCAGGCCGAGGCGCGGCCGGTGCACGAGCTGGTTGGCCGCGTCCCGCATCGCCTCGAGGCGCTTGAGGCGGAATTGCAGCATGGCCGCCAGCATCTCACCGGAAGGCTCATCGTCGCTCGGCGCCTGCGGCACCATCAGCCGGCTCTTGAGGTAGGCGAGCCACGCCGCCATCACCAGGTAGTCGGCAGCGACCTCGATGCGCTTGCGGCGCACGGTTTCGATGAAGGCCAGGTACTGCTCGGCAAGCGCCAGGATCGAGACGGCGGCAAGGTCCACCTTCTGCCGGCGCGCCATCTCCAGCAGCAGGTCGAGCGGCCCTTCATAGCCGTTGACGTCGACATGCAGCACGTCCTCTTCGGACGTCTGTCTTGCCGGCGTCGTATCGAACCAGTCGCTGGGTGTGTCGGCCATGGCCGCGGGCGCCTTCCCGTTATCGGGCGACCTTGGCGGTTGGGGCGATGGTCGTCAACATGAAAAGGCCCCTCACCCGGTGACCTCGGGGTGAGGGGCCTTTTCGAATCCGACGCCTTTAAAGCGCGAAGCAGTCGCCGCCGCCGGCCTTGACGTTGTTGCAGATCTGCGTGGCGTTCTGCAGCGACTGCGCCGGCAGCCGTACGCGGTAATAAATGCCGCGCTCGCCCAGATCGACGCGCTGGATCTCCAGTGTCGTACCGCCGAAGAGGTTGCCGAACCGGCTCTGCAGGGACGACGCCGTCTGCTGGGCGGCCTCTTGGCTGCGCTGCGAGGAGAGCTGCACGTAGGCGGGTGCGGTGCTCGCCTGCTGGTTGACGGCCGCCTGCTGCTGGGCGGGAGCCTGCTGGGCCGGCGCTTGAGCCTGCCCGCCGACCGGCTGCAGCGTGCCCTGTACCACCGCGTTGACCGAAGACGTCGGCTGGCTCGGGGCCTGCTGCGGCGGGGTCGCGGCAACGTCGGTGATCGTCGAGGGCGCGGAAGGACGTTGAATGCGCGGCATTGGCGTCGGAACGTTGCCGTTGGTCGTCGTCGCTGCCGGTGTCGTCACAATCGGAGTGGTGGCGGGAGTCGCCTCGGCCGTTGCGGCACCGCCCGGCGCAGTCGCGATGAGCGCGGCCAGGGGATCGTCATCTTCGCCAGCCGGAGCTTCGGCCGCAGCACCCGCCGCACCGGCAGCGGCATTCGCCGCGGCGCCCGCGCCGGCGGTCCCGCCCTCCGTCGCGTTCGCGGAGGCGACGGCCTGCTCGGCGCCCGGCACCGCCGGCACGTTCGGACGGTCGACCGGCAGCATGGCCGCGCCCGCCACCGAGTCCTCGCCGCCGACGATCGTGCCGTCGGGCCGCACCGTCACGGTGCGCACCCTGCGGTTGACGAGACCTTCGTCGCTCGCGTCAGGCGCCGCCGGTGCTGCCGCGACCTCGCTTGCCTGGCTCTGGTCGCGCGAGACGAGCTGCTCGTTCTCGGCCGGCGTCGAATTGCCGGAAATCTCGTTGAAGACCACTGACTGCTGCGCGTTCGTTTCCGCGGCCGCCTCGGGAACTTGCCTGGTCGGCTCGGCGTCGGCGGTCAGGAGCGGCGCAGGCCCGTCATTGCCACCGAGGCCCAGCACGGAATAAAGGCCGATACCGGCTGCCAGCAGCGCCACGACGGCAATCGCCGGTCCGGCGAAGGCGCGCACCATGCCGCCGCGCCGCCGTGGGGGCAGCGGCTCATCCTCGACGCTCGCCGGCTCGTAGTCGGTCTCGCGTCCGTCCGCCCAGCCGACTTGCGCGCCGGTGGCGGCGGCCGCCGCCAGAATGGTCGCCTCCGCGCTCATCGGCTCGGGATCCGGCTGGGGCGCGGACCTTGCCTGCGGCAGCACCGGCGTTGCCAGGCTGCGCAGCGCCGGGGCGGCGTTGACGGGAACGTCTTCCGCACGCGCCTGCTCGGGCTCGAACTCCGGCTCGACCGGCTGGCTCTGCACGCGGATGGCATCGCCGATCAGCGTCTCGATATCGTCGATCGGGTCCTGCCCGATCCCCGGCTCGGTGCGCGCCGCCGTCGGCTCGCGGACCGGGGCGGGAGCGGGCTCGACACGCCGTCCGCCCAGTCCGAAGACCGGCGCGATGCGGAAACCATCGGAGGACTCGCTGCGGCGCGGCTCGGATGCGGGCGCCTGCGGCGAAGCGACCGTCGGCGTCGGGGCAACGCTGGGCTCGGGCGCCGGAGCTTCGGCCCGCGCATCGACATTGAATGCATCCTCGGCCGCGTCGATTTCCTCGCCGAGCTCGGCGGCGATGAGATCGCCGATCGTGTCGTGATCCTCGTCGAGAGCGACGGGCGACTCTTCGTGCTGAGCGGCTGGAGACGCCGCGGGCTCGCGCGGGGGTGTCAGCCCGAAATCGAAGGCAAATGGATCAGACGCGGATGGAGTCGGGTCAGCGGCCGGCTCGGGGGCGGCCGGCTGGGCCTGCCCGAGATCGAAACGTGGCGTGGGGATCGGTTCGGTGGGACCGGCGGCGCTGCCCGGCAAGCGGAAGGCAAACGGCTCGGAAGCCGGATCGGCATCCTCTGCGGCCGGAGCATCGCTGGAAGGTTCGGGCGCGGCAACGGCGGCCGCAGCGGGGTCGGTCTCTTCCGGCTGCGGCTCGGGCGCCTTGTCGCGGCGGTCCCCTTGCGCGTCCTGGGCCATCAGTTTGGCGAGTTCGGCGATCAGGTCGTCGGCAGCTTCCGGTTGATCGTTCACTTGCTGCGGTTTCGCTGTCGTCATCGATGCAGCGCCCTTTCGTTACTGAAACGAACGCCTAAAGGGGCGGTCGCGACAGTCATCACATCAATGCGCCCGAATTATGAAAGCTCTTCGGGTGCAGTCACCCCCAGTATTTGCAGGCCATTGACAAGAACCTGACGCACGGCGTCGACGAGGGCGAGTCGCGCCAACGTAAGCATTGGATCGTCCGCGTTAACAAAACGCAAACCAATACTCTCTTTGCCCTTCGCCCAGAACCCGTGGAACGCCGCCGCCAGATCGTGGACATAGAAGGCGATGCGGTGTGGCTCGTGCGCCGAGGCGGCTCCCGCCACGACCCGCGGCCATGCGGCCAGCAGCCGCACGAGCTCCAGTTCGTCGGGCGTTTCGATCCGCTCGATCTCGGCCGCTGCGAGCGCCGCCTTGGAAAGATCGACGCCCGGCAGGTCGCGCTGCGCGGTCCGGAAAACCGAGCAGGCCCGGGCGTGTGCGTACTGCACGTAGAACACCGGATTGTCCCGCGTCTGCTCCTTGACGAGGTCGAAATCGAAATCCATCGCAGCATCGTTCCGCCGGAAGAGCAGCATGAAACGCGTCGCGTCCGGCCCCACCTCGTCGACGACGTCGGCGACGGTGACGAGGTCGCCCGAGCGCTTGCTCATCTTGAACGGTTCGCCGTTCTTCATCAGCCGCACGAGCTGGCAGATCTTGACGTCTATGTCGGCCTCGCCGTGCGAGACGGCCTTCACCGCCGCCGAGAGGCGCTTGACATAGCCGGAGTGGTCGGCGCCCAGCACGTTGATCATGTGCTTGAAGCCGCGCAGGTATTTTGTGCGGTGGTAGGCGATGTCGGCGGCGAAATAGGTGTAGGACCCGTCCGACTTGAGCAGCGCCCGGTCCACGTCGTCGCCATAGTCCGTCGCCCGGAACAGCGTCTGGATCCGGTCTTCCCAGTCGTCGTGATCGGTCTTGCCCTTGGGTGGCTCGAGCCGGCCCTGGTAGACCATGCCCTCTTCGCGCAGCCAATCGATGGTGGTGTCGATATCCCCGCCCTGCCCGTGCAGCGTGCGCTCGGAAAAGAACACCTCATGACGGATGCCGAGCTTGGCGAGGTCCGCCTTGATGAGCTCCATCATCGCGGCGAGCACCCGGTCCTTGGCCAGCGCGAGAGCTTCCGCTTCCGGCTTGTCGAGAAGGGTCCTTCCGAACTCGTCCGCCAGCGCCTTGCCGACCGGGACGAGATAATCACCGGGATAGAGACCCGGCGGGATCTCGATGGTCTCGCCCAGCGCCTCGCGATAGCGCAGCAGCGCGGAACGGGTCAGTACGTCCACCTGCCCGCCGGCGTCGTTGATGTAGTATTCGCGCGTGACGTCATAGCCCGAATAGGCCATCAGCGAGGCCAGCGCATCGCCGAACACGGCGCCGCGCGTATGACCCACATGCATCGGGCCGGTCGGGTTGGCCGAGACGTATTCGACGTTGACCCGCTCGCCCTTGCCCATGTTCGAGCGGCCATAGTCCTCGCCCTCGGCGGCGATCGCGCGCAGCACCTTGTGCCAGACGGGCAGCGCCAGCCGGAAATTGAGGAACCCCGGTCCCGCGACCTCGACCGAGGTCACGTCCGCGTCACCCTCGAACTTGCCGGCGAGCGCCGTCGCCACCTCGCGCGGGTTCTTGCCCAAGGGCTTGGCGACGACCATCGCGGCATTGGTCGACAGGTCCCCGTGCCCTGCATCTCGCGGCAGCTCGACCACGATACGGGCAAGCAGCTCGCCGGAGACTTCCGGATAGAGCGACTTGAGGGCATCGGCGACGCGCGCGGAAAAGAGGGCGAAAATATCCATGGGGAACTCGATTATGATTTCGGTGTCGCGGTGGCGCTGAAGCCTACCAAGTCCACCGAGTCATTCCCGCGAAAGCGGGAACCTCCGTTGGTGTTGGCCTTTGCGGCCGACAGCGGCCAACAAAGGTCATTGCGCCTATCGGAAATCCGGTCGAGCGTCAAACAGGCGCTCGTATTCGTCGAGGGCGTAGGGGTCGGTCATCCCGGCGATGAAATCGGCGACGATCCGGGCCCTGTCCGCCTCGTCCCGTGCCGCCACCATCGCCTCGCCCCACCGCCCGGGCATGGAGGCTCCATCCATATAGCGCCCGAAGAGTCCGGCCACCACCGCCTCGCTCTCGCGCACCGACCGCATCACGTCCTCGTGCCGGTAGACGCGTTCGAAGAGGAAGCGCTTCAGACCCTTCTCCGCGGCCGCCATGGGTTCGGAAAACCGCACCAGTGTCCGCCCCGCGGCCCGCACGTCGTCCGAACTTGCAACGCCGGAGGCCGCGATCCCGGCCGCGCTCGTCCGGATGACGTCCTCGATCGCCCGGGTGATGAGCCGCCGCTGCACCTCATGCGTCTGCCGCTTGACCGGGATATCGCGATAGCGTGCAGTCACCTCGGCGAGGATCGGCCCGACCATCGGCACCTCGGCGAATTCACCGAGCTCCAGCAGCCCCGCCCGCAGCGCGTCGTCGATATCGTGCGCGTTGTAGGCAATATCGTCGGCGATCGCCGCCACCTGCGCCTCGAGGCTCGCATGGGTGTCGATCCGCAGGTCCTCGCTCGCCGGGATGTCGTCAAGTCCCGCCGGCAGGCCTTCCTCGATATAGCGGCCGACCGGCCGACCCTGCGCATCGGTCAGCGGCCCGTTGTGCTTCAATATGCCTTCGAGCGTCTCCCAGGTGAGGTTGAGCCCGTCATGCTCGGCGTAGCGGTTCTCGATGCGGGTGACGACCCGCAGCGCCTGCACGTTGTGGTCGAACCCGCCGAAACCCGCCATCAGCTCGTTGAGCACCCGCTCGCCCGCATGGCCGAACGGCGTATGCCCGAGGTCGTGCGACAGCGCCACCGCCTCCGCCAGGTCCTCGTCGAGCCGCAGCGCCCGCGCCATCGAGCGCGCCATCTGGCTGACCTCGAGGGTGTGCGTCAGCCGGTTGCGGAAATGCTTGCCCTCGTGGTGGAGGAACACCTGCGTCTTGTGCTGCAGGCGGCGAAAGGCGGTCGAATGGATGATGCGGTCGCGGTCGCGCTGGAATTCCGAGCGCGTCGGGCTCTCCCCAGTCGGATGAACGCGTCCGCGGGACAGCTCCGGCAAGGATGCATAGGGGGCATGCTGACCCGTCTCGACCAAATCCTGCCCCCTTTTCATCGGCACCGGGAACGCCTATCTTGCAACTGCTGTTATGAAGTTACGACAACGGCTGGACTTTACCGATGACGCAAGTGCTCGAACGCCCCCAAGTAGTCCTCACCGACCGCGCTGCCAAGCGCGTCTGGCGGATTATTTCCAAGGAACCGGAAGGCACGGTGCTGCGCATCTCGGTCGCCGGCGGCGGCTGCTCCGGCTTCCAGTACGAGTATAATCTCGTGCAGGAGACGCCCGCCGAGGACGACATCGTCCTCGAAAAGAACGGCGCGACGGTCCTCATCGATTCCCTCTCGCTCGAATTCATGGGCGGCGCCGAGATCGATTATGTCGATGATCTCATCGGCCAGTCTTTCCAGATCAAGAATCCCAATGCCGTCGCCTCCTGCGGCTGCGGCACGAGCTTCGCCGTCTAGCCGGCTCGCGCCTCCCGGTGGCACGCCAGATACTCTATGTGATGGCCGCAGAGCCCGAATACGGCCCTGCCCTCAAAGCGCGCATCAAGCCGCTGATGACGGGAATCGGTCCCGTGGAAGCAGCTGTCGTCCTGACGCGCTTTCTCGCCCGCGCCGAACTCGAAGGCGACCTGCCCCGGCTCGTCGTCTCGCTCGGCTCGGCCGGCTCGCGCACTCTCGAGCAGACCGGCCTCTATCAGGCCTCGTCCGTTTCCTATCGCGACATGGATGCATCCGCCCTCGGCTTCGAGAAGGGCAGAACACCCCTCCTTGACTTGCCGGCTGCACTCACGCTCCTGCCCACCCTACCCGGCATCGCGCAGGCCAGTCTTTCGACCGGCGCCAACGTCGTCTCCGGCCCTGCCTATGACGGCGTCGAGGCCGACATGGTCGACATGGAAACCTTTGCCCTCATGCGCGCCTGCCAGGCCTTCGGCGTTCCCCTGGTCGCGCTTCGCGGCATATCCGACGGCGCCGACGAACTCGGCCACCTCTCCGACTGGACACAGTACCTCCACATCATCGACGAGAAACTGGCCGAAGCGGTGGACAAGATCGAAGCCGCTTTCGCGGCCGGGGAGCTCCTCTAGGCGAGTTTCGTCAGCGCGAAAGCCGCGAGGAACCCGCCGGCCGCGATCAGTCCGGTGAACTGATGCGTCGTCTCGAATGCTTCCGGAAGCATCGAATCGGCGATCATGGCGAGGATGGCTCCGGCCGCGAACGCGGTGACGATGGCGAGGACCGCCGGGTCCGCCTCGGCAAGCGCCCAGTTTCCCACGAACGCGGCCACGCCTGAAGCGAGCGCGATGCTGCCCCAGACACCGAACACATAGCCCGCCGATCGCCCAGCCGCGCGCATGCCCGCCGAGCTCGACAACCCCTCGGGCACATTGGAGAGAAAGACCGCCGCGACCGTCGCGATGCTGACGCCCGTGCCGTCGAGCAGGCTCACCCCGATCACCACCGATTCCGGCACCCCGTCGAGCAGCGCGCCGATGGCAAGGATCAGCCCACCGCCGGCGGCCGCCTCCATCTGCCGCTCCCTGGGATCGGAGCCCGAGCGCATGCGATGGCGCGCGCCCTGGCGCGAAACGAGTATGTTGGCGAGCGTATAGACCACGGCGCCGGCGACGAAACCCGTCGCCGCCGGCGCGAACCCGGCCTGCTGGAACGCCTCGTCCATGAGGTCGAACGCCACCGCCGAGATCAGCACGCCCGAGCCCAGCGCCATCACGCTGGCCACCAGCCGCTGCGGCAGCTTGAGAAAGAACCCGAGCACGGCGCCGATGACCAGCGCCGAGCCGCTGAGCAGTCCCCACAGCGCCGCTTCGAGTGGCATCGGCATGGCAGGCACCCTTCCGGTGTTTCGCCATGCCATAACAGAGTCGGGAAAGCTTGTCCGGGGATGAGAGGCTAGAACTTGCGCCGCGAACGCCGCCAGGTCGTCCACCGGCGCTGGCCGCGCACGATGCCCCAGTTCACCGGGCCGCGCAGGAACGGCAGGTCGATTGCCAGCAGCAGAAGCCCGACCGGCAGCATCCAGAGCCCGAGTACCGGCAGGAAGCTGAAGATACCGCCCAAAACGAGCAGGATGCCGAGGGGGACGCGGATCAGGCGGACGCCAGGCCGACGCAGGAACGCCAGCAGCCGCCGGGCGGGCGGCGCCATGCGCTCGATCTTGTCGAACTGGCGGTCGAGCCGCCGCTGGTTCTTCTCGCTCATTGCGGGTCCGTTCGGATCATCCGCATAGGGATATGGTGCGCGTCGCTCGTCCCGCAACCCGCGCGGCGCCGGTAAGACTCAATGTCGCGTGACTTCGCTCAGCGCCGCCGCGATGTGCTCCCACTCCTGCGAAACGCTGGCGGTCGCCCGTCGTTTGCCGGCGCGGCGATACCAGTAGTCCGCATTGCCCATGTCGGCCTCGACCCAGTGCAGCAGCGCATGCACCCAGTCGAAAGCCTGTACGCCTTCCATTGCCTGGCAGATGATATGGGCCTGCTCCCATTCCGGACCGACCCGGAAACCGCCCTTCTTGAGCCACCACAGCGCCTGCAGTGGCTTGGTCATGTCCTTGGGTGGCTCGGACCAGTCGAGCGTCGAGAAAACATCATTGGTCATACGCGTCACCATTGTCGTGCGGCGCAGGGGAGCGCCGGGAAGTTTGTCGTTGCCGGCCCAATAACGCCCAAAACCCCCGCAATCAAGGAATGCGAGGGGCCGAGCTCTATTCTGGGCATCCTGATAACGAAGCTTACCACCAACGGGTTGGCGAAAAATCGAGCCCCGCGCTCTTTTCGATCACGCGTCCGGCGGCAAAGAGCGTTTCCTCGTCGAACGGCTTGCCGATGAGCTGCAACCCCAGCGGCAACCCTTTGCCGTCCTTGCCCGCCGGCACGGCGATACCGGGCAGCCCCGCCATGTTGACCGTCACCGTGAAGACGTCGTTGAGGTACATCTTGACCGGATCGGCGTTCATGTCCTCGTCGCCCACCCCGAACGCGGCCGAGGGCGTAGCCGGAGTGAGGATCGCGTCGACCCCGTCGTTGAATACGTTCTCGAAGTCGCGCTTGATGAGCGTCCTGACCTTCTGCGCCCGCACGTAGTAGGCGTCGTAGTAACCGGCCGAAAGCACGTAGGTGCCGATCATGATGCGGCGCTTGACTTCGCGGCCGAACCCGGCGGCGCGCGTCAGCTCGTACATGTCGGTGATGTCCTTGCCGGAAACGCGCAGGCCGTATTTCACGCCGTCATAGCGCGCAAGGTTCGAGGACGCCTCCGCGGGCGCCACGATATAGTAGGCCGGCAGCGCATACTTGGTGTGGGGCAGCGAGATATCCTTGACGCTCGCTCCCTCCGCCTTCAGCCATTCGAGCCCCTGCTTCCAGAGCGCCTCGATCTCCTCGGGCATGCCGTCCATGCGGTATTCGCGCGGCACGCCGATGGTCAGCCCCTTGACGCCCCGCTCGACGGCGGCGGCGAAATCGGGAACCGCCAGATCGACGCTGGTCGAATCCTTGGGGTCGTACCCGGCCATCGAGGTCATCAGGATCGCGGCATCCTCGACCGTCCGCGCGATCGGCCCCGCCTGGTCGAGCGAGGACGCGAACGCCACGATCCCCCACCGCGAGCAGCGCCCGTAGGTCGGCTTGATGCCGACGGTGCCGGTGAATGCGGCCGGCTGGCGGATCGAGCCGCCGGTATCCGTCGCCGTCGCCCCGGCGCACAGCCACGCCGCGACCGCCGCCGCCGAACCGCCCGACGAACCCCCCGGCACGAGATTGGCATTGGAGCCCTGCGCCCGGAACGGGCTGACGACCGGTCCGTAGTAGGAGGTTTCGTTGGACGAGCCCATGGCGAACTCGTCCATGTTGAGCTTGCCCAGCATCACCGCCCCGTCGCGCCACAGGTTCGAAGTGACGCTCGACTCGTATTCCGGCTTGAAGCCGTCGAGGATGTGGCTGGCGGCCTGCGTGTGCGCGCCTTTGGTGCCGAAAAGATCCTTGATGCCGAGCGGAATGCCTTCCAGCGCTCCGCCCTCATTCTTGGCAAGTTTCACGTCGCTGGCCTCGGCCATCTCCACCGCCCGCTCCGGCGTCACCGCCACATAGGCGTTGAGGCTCGGGTTCGCCGCCTCGATGGCCCCGAGATAGGCCTGCGTCAGCTCGACCGAGGTGAAATCCTTGGCCTGGAGGCCCTTGCGGGCGTCGGCGAGCGTGAGTTTGGTCAGGTCAGTCAAGACAGGAGCTCTTTCGTTTTTCGTCTCGGGGCGGGCGTCGCATCCGCTCAGGCGGTCACCGGCGCCATCAGCCGCATTTCATAGAAGGCCGACCATTCGCTGTCGGGATAATCGAGGAACGCGCTCCGCGGCGTGAAGCCATAGCGTTCATAGAGCCGGTGCGCGCCGGCGAAACCCTCGCCGGTTCCCGTCTCCAGCATCAGTTGCGAAAGCTCCTTCTGCCGCGCCAATTCGATCACGGCCTGAAGGATCGCGACGCCGACCCGCTGGCCGCGCACCTCCGGGTCGGTGAACATGCGCTTCACCTCGCCGATGTCGTCATCGTGCACCTTCAGCGCCCCGATACCCACGGCTGCCCCATCGTCCGTGCGCGCGACGAACACCGTGGTGTCGTCGCCCGCCATCTGCTCGACGGTCATCTTGAACTGGAATTCGATGGGCGAAAGCGGCAGCAGGTGCGCGTTCAAGGCCTCGACAAGCCGGCGCACGTCGTCCTGCAATGGCGTCTCGATCGCAACGGTGACGGCCATTGCCTACTCCACGACCTTGGGGACCATGAAGAAATCGTCTTCCGAAAGCGGCGCGTTGGCGACGATCTTTTCGGGATAGTTTCCGTCCGTCACCGCGTCCTCGCGCCGACGCAGCGCCATCGGTGTTACCGAGGTCATCGGATCGACGCCCGAGACATCGACCTCACCCAGTTGTTCAACGAAACCGAGGATCGCATTGAGTTCGTTCTGATAGGCAGCGACTTCGCTCTCCTCGATGCGAATGCGCGCCAGGCGCCCGATACGCTTCACGGTGGCCGCGTCAACCGACATGAACTTCTCCAAATGCATCAAAACGCATATCCGCGCACGTAGCGCATCAAAGCGTATGTTCGCGCGCTTTTAGCAACGCCCCCGGACAAAAGACAACGATTTTGCCTTATGGCACGTATCAAACTTCCACGGCCAAGCCGGGCTCGAGCGCGATGAGCCCCGCCCCATCCAGCCGATCGCGGATGGCCCCGACCGTGTGGTCGATCGCCTGCTCGTCCCCGGCCAGTGCAATGAGCCTGGGTCGTGCCGCCTTGAGCAACCTCTCGGCAGTCACCTGCCCGGCTCCGAACAACACTACCACCGCTCCGTCGGCCCAGCGTCCGAATTCGGCCGCCGCCTCGCCGACGAGCATCAGGGGTGCTTCCCCAACCGCATCGACCAGCAGCGCCTGCGCTCCGATGCGGAAGAGCTGTACCTGCAACGGTTCTTCGCCCTCGTCGATCATCCGCGGCGCCTTCTGCGGCCGCCATTGGAGCGGATCGATGGCTTCGACAGCTTCATCCCCGGCGAGATGCACCACCTTGCTCGCCCCGGCCACCAACTCACTGCGCTCCACCTCGCCCGGCGCGAGTTGCGGATCGACTACGAAGATCTCTCCGCCGATATAGATGCGTATGGCGGTGTCGCCGAACCAGGTGAGTTTCATCGTTCCTCTCGCGTATGCCAGATGCGAAGCACATAGATCGTTTCGCCATTCAGTTCATAACGCAGCTCGTATTGCCCGACGATGATGCGCCTCACCTCACGCGGCGAGAACTCGTCCAGCCGCTCACCGAGGCGGGGATATTGTAGGAGACGCAGCGGCGCCGCCGTCAACATCTGTACGACCCGGGCCGCAGCGTTTTCATTGACAGGTTTGAGAAAGTCGTGCAGCCGCGCCAGATCGCCAACCGCAGCCCTGGCCCATTGCAACCGCATCAACGCGGCGGCGACTGCGGATTGGCAAGAGTAAGGCTTTTAGCCCAGGCCTCGACCGTTTCGTGATCAATGACACTGCCATCCTCGACCTCGGCGAGAGCTTCGAGTGTCAACCGGCGCCGCTCCTCCTCTTGCACCAGCCATGCGGTCAGAGCCTGCTTCACGACCCATGCACGCGATCGCTCCAGCCGTGCGGCAGTCTCGTCGACCCGCTCAGCAAGTTCGATGGGCACGTGCGCCGTGAGGACTTTGGTTTCCATGATTCATCTCCAATCACACTCAATCATAATGATTGACCATGAATCAGTCTACATCGCCTCGTCGATAGGACTTTTCAACCGGGGATGCTAGATAGCCCCATGTCCGACACTCCCACAAACCCCCTCGCCGATCTGCCCGTCTCCGGTAAGCTCCTCGGCCTCGATCTCGGCACCAAGACCATCGGGGTCGCCGTATCCGATGGGCTGCGCTACACCGCCTCTCCCCTCGAGACCATCAAGCGCACCAAGTTCACCCAGGATGCCGAGCGGATCCTTGCGCTCATCGCCGAGAACGCGGCCGTCGCTATCGTTCTCGGGCTTCCGCTCAACATGGACGGTTCGGAAGGACCGCGTGTGCAGTCGACCCGCGCCTTCGCCCGCAATCTCGCCCAGAAGACCCCCCTCCCCATCGCCTTCTGGGACGAGCGGCTCTCGACCAGCGCCGTCACCCGCATGATGATCGAGGCGGACCTGCGCCGCGACCGGCGCGCCCAGGTCGTCGACAAGCTGGCCGCCAGTTACATCCTGCAAGGAGCGCTGGATCGGCTTCGTCGGGGATAACCCGTCACCCGTCCGCCAACACATCAAGCTCTAGTTGATTATCCAACCAGCCTCCGCTAGACCGCTGCCAATCCATCAGGATCGGAGCGCATGGCCCAGTCTTCGCCAGCCAACGCCTCGGGCGACCTTCCCGGCCGGCTCGCCGGCTTTCCGCCATTCTCCCAGCGTCACCTCATTTCCATTGCCGACCTGCAGCAGCACGAGATCGTCGAGCTGCTGGACCGCGCCGAACGAATGATTCCGGTGTCGCGCCAGGAGCGGAAATCCCTGTCGACGCTTTCAGGCAAAACCCAGATCAACCTCTTCTTCGAGCCCTCGACGCGCACGCAGTCCTCGTTCGAGATCGCCGGCAAGCGCCTCGGGGCGCTCGTCGTCAACATGTCGGTCAAGACCTCGTCGGTCACCAAGGGCGAAACGCTGGTCGACACCGCCGCGACGCTGAACGCCATGCGTCCCGACGTGCTCGTCGTGCGCCACGCGGCGGCGGGAGCGGTGGAGCTGCTGTCGCAAAAGGTCGGCTGCTCGGTCGTCAACGCCGGTGACGGCGCCCACGAGCACCCGACGCAGGCCCTGCTCGACGCGCTGACCATACGCCAGCACAAGGGCCGCCTCTCGGGGCTGACCGTTGCCATCTGCGGCGACATCGCCAATTCCCGCGTCGCTCGCTCCAACCTGCTGCTGCTCGGCGCCCTCAACGTGCGCACCCGCGTCATCGCGCCCAAAACCCTGCTGCCCGCCGGCATCGAGCAGCTTGCGACCGAGGTCTTCACCGACATGGAAGAGGGCCTCAAGGACGTCGACGTCATCATGATGCTGCGCCTGCAGCACGAGCGCGCCAACGGCAAGATGATCCCGTCGGTGCGCGAATACTACCGCTTCTACGGCCTCGACGCGGCCAGGCTGAAGCATGCGAAGCCCGACGTCATCGTCATGCATCCCGGCCCGATGAACCGGGGCGTCGAGATCGACCCGGCCATCGCCGACGGCCCCCGCTCGGTCATCACCGACCAGGTGGAGATGGGCGTCGCCGTACGCATGGCCGTCCTCGATGCACTGCTGCCCGACAGCAACGGAGCGCCGCGATGAGCGCCCTCGTCGTCAGGAACGCCCGGATCGTTGACCCCGCCTCGATGACCGACACGCGCGGCGCCATGCTGGTCGAGAACGGTCTGATCGCCGATATCGACACCGCCGGCGCGCCGGGCGCGCCCGAAGGCGCAGAGGTCATCGACGCCAATGGCCTCGTCCTCGCCCCCGGCCTCATCGACATGCGCGTCTTCGTCGGCGAGCCCGGCAAGGAATACCGCGAGACCCTGGCTTCCGCAGGCGAGGCCGCGGCCGCCGGCGGCATCACCAGCTTCGTGATGATGCCCGACACCACCCCTGCGGTCGACGACGGCGCTCTGGTCGATTTTCTCATCCGCCGGGCCGAGGCGACGTCGAGCGTGCGGGTCTTGCCCGCCGCCGCCATCACCAAGGGACTTGCCGGCTCGGAAATCACCGAGTTCGGACTTTTGAAGGAAGCCGGCGCCGTCTGCCTGTCGGACGGCAAGCAGTCGATCCAGTCGAGTGCGCTGCTGCGCGCCGCCTTCACCTACGCGGCCAATTTCGATATGCCCGTCGTCCATCACCTTTCGGACAAGGGCCTGACCGGCGACGGCGTGATGAACGAGGGGCTGTTCGCCACCGTTCTCGGGCTCAAGGGCATCCCCCGCGAAGCCGAGACCATCCCCCTTGCCCGCGATCTCCAACTCGCGCTCCTCACCGGCGTCAAATACCATGCCGCCCAGATCTCGGTCGCCAATTCGGTTTCGCTCGTGCGCGACGCCAAGCGCAGGTCGGATCGCGTGACCGCCGGCGTCTCGATCAACAACCTGACCCTCAACGAGAACGACGTCGGTCGCTACCGCACCTACTTCAAGCTGGCGACGCCCCTGCGCACGGAAGACGACCGCCTCGCCATGATCGAGGGCCTGCGCTCGGGCGTCATCGACACGATCCATTCCGACCACGACCCGCAGGACACCGAGGTCAAGCGCCAGCCCTTCGCCGAAGCCTCCGACGGCGCCATCGGCCTGGAGACGCTGCTGGCCGCAAGCCTGCGCCTCGTCCACAACGGCGATGTCGACCTGATGACGGTGCTGCGCGCCATGACCTTTCGCCCCGCCCAGATCCTCGGCCTGCCGACCGGCCGCATCGCGCGCGGCGCGCCGGCCGATCTCGCGCTCGTCGATCTCGACTACCCCTGGCAGGTCAAGGAAACCGACCTGCGCTCCCGTTCGCGCAACACTGCCTTCGAGGGCGCACGCCTTGCCGGCAAGGCGATGCGCACCATCGTCGGGGGCAAGACCGTCTTCGAGCTGAGCGAGGAGGCTCTGGCATGACTTTCGAAGTCGTCAATCTCTACGCGGCAGCCCTCGGCTATCTCCTGGGCTCCATCCCGTTCGGCCTGATCCTCACCCGCATGGCCGGGCTTGGCGACGTGCGCAGCATCGGCTCGGGCAGCATTGGCGCCACCAACGTGCTGCGAACGGGCAACCGGGGCCTTGCCGCGGGAACGCTGATCCTCGATGCCGGCAAAGCCGCCATCGCCGTGCTCATTGCCCGCTACTACTGGGGCGAGGTCCCCGCCATGATCGCCGGCGGCTTCGCCTTCCTCGGCCACTGCTTCCCTGTCTGGCTCAATTTCAAGGGCGGCAAGGGCGTTGCGACCTTCATCGGCATCCTGCTGGCGCTCTATTGGCCCATCGGCCTCATCTTCTGCGCGGTGTGGCTGCTCATCGCCCTGACCCAGAAGATGTCGTCCCTGGCCTCGCTGACTGCCTCGGTCACCGCGCCGCTTTTTGCCTATTCCTTTTCCGGCCCGCCCCTGGCGCTGACATCGGCGCTGATCGCGCTGGTGCTGGTTTTCCAGCATCGCAGCAACATCGCTCGTCTCATAGCCGGCACCGAACCCAAGATCGGCCAGGGCAAATAGCATGGGTGAAAGGCCGGGAAGCATCGTGCTGAGCCGGCCCCAACGCCTCGCCTGGCTGCGGCTCCTGCGCACCGAAAACGTCGGTCCCGTCACCTTCCGCCAGCTCCTCAACCGCTTCGGCTCGGCCGAGGCGGCGATGGAAGCCCTGCCTTCGCTCGTGCGCAACGCCGGCCGGGGCATGCGCATCACCACGCAGATGCAGGCCGAGGATGAGCTCACCGCCATCGAGGCGGCCGGCGCCCGGCTCGTCGCCAGCGGCGAAGCGGATTATCCCGGGCACCTGCGCTTCATCCCTGCCGCCCCGCCGCTCGTCACCATCGCCGGCGGCGTCAACCTCGACTGGCAGCGCACGGTCGGGATCGTCGGCGCCCGCAACGCCTCCTCGGCCGGCCAGAAGATGACGCGTACCCTCTCCCTCGATCTCGGCGAGCGCGGTTACACGGTCGTTTCGGGACTCGCCCGCGGCATCGACGCCGCCGCCCACCGCGCGAGCCTTGCGACCGGCACCGTCGCCGTTCTCGCCGGCGGACTCGACCGCATCTATCCGGACGAGAATATTCCGCTGGCCCAGGAAATCCTCGACCACGGCGGCGCGCTCCTGACCGAAATGCCCATGGGCTGGGAGCCGCGCGCCCGCGATTTCCCGAGGCGTAACAGGTTGGTTTCCGGTCTCTCGCTCGGCATCGTCGTGGTGGAGGCCGCCAAGCGCTCGGGTTCCCTCATCACCGCGCGCCTGGCGCTGGAACAGAACCGCGACGTCTTCGCCGTCCCCGGCTCCCCGCTCGACCCCCGTGCCGAAGGCGGCAACGCGCTGATCCAGCAGGGCGCCAAGCTCATCACCAGCGCGGCCGACATCATCGAGACCCTGTCGAGCGCCGACCCGGCCCGCACCACCCTTTTCGATCCCGACTGGGAACCCGACCTGGACGTCCTGGGCGATTCCCTCGACCTGCCCCCACCCTCCTCCGACGACCGCTCCCGCCTTATCGAGGCCCTGAGCACGACGCCCGTGGCCGTGGATGACATCATTGTGCAGACAGGCCTTGCCGTCTCCACCACCCAGATGCTGCTGCTCGAACTCGACCTTGCGGGAAGAATCGAATGGTCGAGCGGGCAACTGGTGGCGTTGCGATATGAGTGACATTCCTCATACCTTGCAATGCTTCAATTCAGTACCATATAGTGGTACTATCTCGTGAGGCGAAGACACCACTCAACACTCGTGCAGATTTTCGCGCGGCCAACGAGCGGCTCTATCCGTTGGGTCGACATTGAGGCGCTATTTGTGGAACTCGGTGCAGAAATCAGCGAGCGCGAGGGCTCACGAATAGGCATCTTTCTCTTTGGCGAAGTACGTGTGTTCCATCGCCCGCATCCGTCTCCCGATACGGACAAGGGCGCTGTAGCGAGCATTCGCAAATGGCTGGAGAGCCATGGAGTCCAACCATGAAAAACGTCATCGAAATTGAAGGGCACAAGGCTGTTGTCGCCTTCGATCCCGAAGTCGGCATGTTCCGTGCCGAATTTCTCGGCCTCAATGGTGGTGCGGACTTCTACGCCGATAGCGTCGAAGGGTTGGAGGTCGAGGGCCGTAAGTCCCTCGCCGTCTTCCTCGAAATATGCCGTGAGAAAAACGTTGAGCCTTTCAGGACTTTTTCGGGCAAGTTCAACGTCAGGCTCGATCCCAAACTGCATGAAGCCGCCGTGACTGCCGCCGCGGCCAGCAACAAGAGTCTCAACGAGTGGGTCGCCGAAGCGGTGGAACGGGCAACCGAGGAAGCCTAGTCTCGTACGGGCATCGCCTCCTCCAACAACGCCGTCAGCTCATCCGGCATATCGATCGGCACATCGTGCCCGCAGGCCAGCCGGTGCACCGTCCATCCGCCCTCGCGTTCGAGCTTTTTCGCGGTGGCCTCGAATCCGTCCCACCCGGTCGCGGCGATGAACATCTTCCTCGGCACCTTTCGGTACGCACCGGTAACGCGCAGCTTCTGCGTCATCGTGCCTGCCGGCTGCGGGCACGCTTTGGTGTCGACCCAGGCGCGATCCTTCCAGACAATCTCGTTGACGATGTCGGTGATGTGCATATCGAGGTCGACGCCTGCCCCGTTGAGGTGCGAGCGCTCGCAAAGCCCCGTCAGCGTCGGTGCGAAGGCGCGGTGGCCGCGGTCATGCAGCCGGTCGACCACCCGCATCCACGACCAGCCGCCCGTCCATGCCCCGTGTACGATCACGAAGTTCGTCCGCTTGCCGGTCATGGCGACCTCCTCCACTTTCAAGGAGGCTGACACATATGATTGCATTTTGCAACTGGTTGTGATCGAGATACAGCATTACTCGGTGGTCCCGGACGATACCCCTCGCCCCGCCACCAGCATATCCGAACGCCCCGCCGGGTCTCCCGCCATGTAGAGATCGGCGCTCGGCAGGAAAAGCTCCCGCCATTCCGCCTCCCATGCACCGACGCCGCGGGCGAGCGATGCATCGAGCGTCGTCGCCCGATCGCTCTCGACGAACACCTTGAGATCGTAAAGCGGAGCAAGCTCGGGATGCAGCGCCGAAACCCCCTCGACGATCACCGTCTGCTCCCGCGTCACCGTTCGCGCCTCCGGCATCACCGAATGCGTCTGCCAGTCGTAGGGATGATATGAACACTCCCCTTCGGCCGCGAGCGCCTGCACGGCGGCGAGGAACGCGTCATAGCGCATGTACTCGAACGGAAACGCCAGCCGGTTCCGCGAGGGCCAGTCCCGCTCGGGCCGCACGAAGTCGTCGAGATAGATACATGAGATATCCACGCGCGCTTCGATCCGCTCGACCAGCGAACTCTTGCCCGAGCACGGCAGCCCGTCGATGCCGATGAGGCTGCCTCGCGGCAATTGCCGAACCGCCTCTGCGGCATCGTCCATGCTGATCATCCGGCATGCCCTCCCCGGCTCATTGCGACCATACCAACACCCCTCCCCGTTGACACCGCCCCTTGCCTTCACCATGTTGCCCGCGCTTTCGAGTTGCAGTTGCGGATCGGGTTTCCATGAAGGTCGTCATCGTTGAAAGTCCGGCTAAGGCCAAGACAATCAACAAATATTTGGGCAAGGACTATGAGGTCCTGGCTTCGTTCGGCCACGTCCGCGATCTGCCCGCCAAGGACGGTTCGGTCCGTCCCGAGGAAGATTTCGCCATGTCCTGGGAGGTGGATTCGGCCGCCCGCAAGCGCATCAGCGACATCGCCAATGCCTTGAAGGGCGCCGACGAACTGATCCTCGCGACCGACCCGGATCGCGAAGGCGAAGCCATCTCCTGGCACCTGCTCGACGTCTTGAAGCAGAAGAAGGCCATCAAGAAGGACACCCCAGTCAAGCGCGTGATGTTCAACGCCATCACCAAGGACGCGGTGACCGAGGCGATGGCCAATCCGCGCGAGATCGATGCGCCGCTGGTCGACGCCTACCTGGCTCGCCGCGCGCTCGACTATCTCGTGGGCTTCACCCTCTCCCCGATCCTCTGGCGCAAGCTTCCCGGTTCGCGCTCGGCTGGCCGCGTACAGTCCGTGACGCTGAGGCTCGTCTGCGACCGCGAGGCCGAGATCGAGAAATTCAGGCCCGAGGAATACTGGTCCGTCGGCGCCCGCTTCAGCCAGAAGGGCAAGAGCTTCGAGGCGCGCCTGTTCTCGGTCGACGGCAAGAAGACCGACAAGCTCTCGGTCAAGAACGAGGCGGAAGCCACGGCGCTGCGCCAGATCATCGAGGCCGGCAACTTCAACGTCTCCAACGTCGAGAAGAAGCCGACGCGGCGCAACCCCTATGCGCCCTTCACCACCTCCAGCCTGCAGCAGGACGCCTCGTCGCGCCTCGGCCTCTCGCCCTCGCGCACCATGCAGATCGCCCAGCGCCTCTACGAGGACGGGCTGATCACCTACATGCGAACCGACGCCGTGCAGATGTCGCCCGAGGGCATCGACCAGGCGCGTCGCGCCATCACCAAGGAGTTCGGGGCGGACTATCTGCCCGAGAAACCGCGCATCTACCAGACCAAGGCCAAGAACGCCCAGGAAGCGCACGAGGCCATCCGCCCGACCGACATGTTCCGCCATCCCGATACCCTGCGCGGCAGCGATCCGGACCAGGCGAGGCTCTATGGCCTCATCTGGCGGCGCACGCTCGCCAGCCAGATGAAATCGGCCGAGATCGAGCGCACCACCGCCGACATCGCCGTCAACGTGCCCGGCCGCGATATCGAGCTGCGCGCCGTGGGTTCGGTCGTGACCTTTCCCGGCTTCCTCTCGCTCTATGGCGTCGAGGCGAAATCGGACAGCGACGAGGACGATGAGGAAAGCCGCGAGCTGCCCCCGCTCGCCATCGGCGACAAGCCGACGCTCGAGGAAGCGCTGATCGAGCAGCATTTCACCCAGCCGCCGCCGCGCTATACCGAAGCCAGCCTCATCAAGAAGATGGAAGAGATCGGCATCGGCCGCCCCTCCACTTATTCGGCGACGCTCGCGACCCTCAAGGACCGCAATTACGTGCGGCTCGACAAGCGCGCCCTGGTGCCCGAGGACCGCGGTCGGATCGTCACGGCCTTCCTCGAGAGCTTCTTCCGCCGCTACGTCGAATACGGCTTCACCGCGGGTCTTGAGGAACAGCTCGACCAGATTTCGGCCGGCGAGCTCGACTACAAGGACGTGCTGCGCGACTTCTGGCAGGATTTCTCCAACCACATCGCCGAGATCAAGGACCTGCGCGTCTCCGAAGTCCTCGATGCGCTCAACGATCTTCTGGCCGACCACATCTTCCCGCCGCGCTCCGACGGCGGCGATCCGCGCCGCTGCCCCAACTGCGGCACCGGCCAGCTCTCCTTGAAGCTCGGCAAGTTCGGCGCCTTCATCGGCTGCTCGAACTACCCTGAATGCAAGTACACCATGCAGCTCTCCGACGCCGCGACCGGCAATGCTGAAGCGGCGGGCGCCGGCGATGGCGTCATCGGCACCGATCCCGAAAGCGGCGAGGAAGTGTTCCTCAAGTCCGGACGCTTCGGCCCCTATGTGCAGCTCGGCGACGGCAAGGAAGCCAAGCGCTCCTCCCTGCCCAAGGGTTGGGCCCAGGAGGCGATGACGCTCGACAAGGCCCTGCAGCTCCTCTCGCTGCCGCGCGAGGTGGGCTTGCATCCCGAAACCGGCCTGCCCATATCTGCCGGCATCGGCCGTTATGGCCCGTTCGTCCTCCACGACGGCAAATACGCCAACCTCCCGGATGTGGAGGAGGTGTTCACCGTCGGCATCAACCGCGCCGTCGATCTCATCGCCCAGAAAGCCAATGGCGGTTCCGGGCGCGGCGGCCGTGCAACGCCGGCGGCCATCCAGACGTTCGAGCACGACGACGGCCCGATTACCGTGCGCGCCGGACGCTATGGTCCCTATGTGAATCAGGGCAAGATCAACGCGACGATCCCCAAGGACATCAAGCCCGAGGACGTGACGCTCGATCAGGCGGTCCAATGGATCACCGCCCGCGCCGCCCAGACGGGCGGCAAGACCAAGAAGGCTCCGGCTCGCAAAGCCACCACGAAAAAGGCCGCAACCAAGAAGAAGGCGGCAGAAAAAGCGAATTAATGGCCAAAGCGCCAACCAGAAACAGAAACACATCTGGCCCGAAGCGGCCCCGCCAGCACGCGGCCAGCGAACTTCCCACCCGCGAGCAGATCCTCGAAGCGCTCGCCAATGAGACCGACCTCAAGGGCAAGCGCGATCTCGCCAAGGTCTTCGGCATCCGCGGTGACCTGCGCCGCCCGTTCAAGGCGATGCTCAACGAACTCGAGGGCGAAGGCGTCATCACCCGCACCCGCAAGGCCATCCGCCGCACCGCGGCCCTGCCGGCGGTGACCGTCCTCGATATCCCGTCCGATGCCGATCCCGACGACCTCCACGCCTTCCCCGCCCAGTGGAACGAGGAGGAAGGCGAGCGCCCGCGCGTCTCCGTCATCCAGGGTAAGTCCGCCCGCGTCGCGCCCGCCCCCGGCGACCGCATCCTTGCCCGTATCGATGCCGGCGAGGATGCGATCCCGCACTACACCGCCCGGCCGATGAAGATCCTCGACAAGCCGCGCCGCGCCCATATCGGGATCGTCCGCCGCGACGAGGATGGAGCGCGGCTGATCCCGGTCGACCGCAAGCAGAAGGAGATGCGCATCCCCCTGGGCGATCTCGGGGAAGCGCAGGATGGCGATCTCGTCGAAGTCGAGGTCAAGCTCTCCGGCCGCCTGATGATCCCGCGCGCCCGCGTCACCAACGTCATCGGCAATCCGAAGTCCGAGGGCGCGGTCAGCCTTATCGCCATCCACAACCTCGAAATCCCCTACCGCTTTCCGGCGACCGTCGAGCGCGAAGCGGAAGCCGCCAAGCCCGCGACGCTACGTGGCCGCGAGGATTGGCGCGACATCCCGCTCCTCACCATCGACCCGGCCGACGCCAAGGATCACGATGACGCCGTGCATGCCGAGCCGGACACGGACCCGAAGAATCTCGGCGGCCATATCGTGCGCGTCGCCATTGCGGACGTTGCCGCCTATGTCCGCCCCGGCACCGCCCTCGATCGCGAAGCATACCTGCGCGGCAACTCGGTCTATTTCCCCGACCGCGTCGTCCCGATGCTGCCCGAGCGTATTTCAAACGACCTGTGCTCGCTGCGCGAAGGCGAGGCGCGGCCTTCGCTGGCCGTGCGCATGGTCATCGGTTCGGACGGCCGCAAGAAGAGCCACAGCTTCCACCGCGTCCTCATCCGCTCGGCCGCCAAGCTGAGCTACGAGCAGGCCCAGGCTGCCATCGACGGCAAGCCCGACGACAAGACCGGCCCGCTGCTCGAACCGGTCCTGAAGCCCCTCTGGGCCGCCTACGCCACCATGGCCAAGGCGCGCGACAAGCGCTCGCCGCTCGACCTCGAGCTGCCGGAACGCAAGATCCTCCTCAACGAGGCCGGCCTCGTCGCCGATATCCACGTCCCCGAGCGGCTCGATGCCCATCGCCTCATCGAAGAGATGATGATCGCCGCCAACGTCGCCGCTGCCGAGACGCTGGAGAAAGCCAGGACGCCCCTGCTCTATCGCGTCCACGACGAGCCGAGCCGCGAAAAGATCGCCGCCCTTCGCGAGTTCCTGGCGTCCCTCGACATCTCGATCGCCAAGACAGATGCGCTGAAACCCAGCCAGTTCAACGGCATCCTGGCCCAGTCCCGCAAGGCCGGGAACATCGAGCAGGTGAGCGAGATGGTGCTGCGCAGCCAGGCTCAGGCCGAGTACGCGCCGGAGAACTACGGCCACTTCGGCCTCAACCTCGACCGCTACGCCCACTTCACCTCGCCCATCCGCCGCTATGCCGACCTCATCGTCCATCGCGCACTGATCACCGCGCTCGGCCTCGGTAATGACGGCCTCAGCGAGAACGAGACGACCAAGCTAGCGGGCATCGCCCAGCACATCTCGGCCACCGAACGCCGGGCCATGCTCGCCGAGCGCGAGACGGCCGATCGGCTCCTCGCCCAGTTCCTTGCCGAACGCATCGGCGCCCGCTTCGAGGGCCGCATTTCGGGCGTCACCCGCTCCGGCCTCTTTGTCCGGCTCGCCGAAACCGGCGCCGACGGCTTCATCCCCGCCTCGACCCTCGGCAGCGACTATTTCCGCTACGTCGAGGAGCAGCAGGCGATGATCGGCGAGCGCACCGGCGAGAAGTTCGGCCTCGGCGATCCGGTAACCGTCCGGCTACTCGAAGCCGCGCCCGTCGCCGGCGCGCTGCGTTTCGAGATGCTGTCCGAAGGCCCCCGCGTCAAACCGCCATCTTTCCGTTCCGGCTCGAAACGCCGATCTATGGCAGGCGGACCGCGTGGCCGCAGGAAGAGGTGACCTCATGGGCGTCGAGATCAGCACCAGGGTCGACACTGCGGCCGTGGACGAGCGCAGCGTCGGCAACGCCATGTGGAAAGGCGCGCTCTGCCGGTGCCCCAGGTGCGGCAAGGGCAAGCTCTTCCGCTCCTACCTCAAGGTCGTCGACGATTGCCCCGCCTGCGGCGAGGAGTTCTTCCACCACCGCGCCGACGATCTGCCGCCCTATATCGCCATCTTCATCGTCGGCCACGCGCTCGTCGGCATAATGATGCACATGGAGATGGTCTGGCGGGTACACCCGATGACCTACGTCTTCACCATGCTGCCGCTGGCTGTCATCCTGCCGCTCGCCATGCTCCCCTCGATCAAGGGCGCCATCGTCGGCCTGCAGTGGGCGCTGAAGATGCACGGCTTCAACCCGGGCCACCGGGAAGTCGCTGGGCAGTAAGCTTTCTGCTTACGCCTCGTGGTTCGAGGGTCGCTTCGCTCCCGCCTCACCATGAGGCTACTGAGGCTTGAGTTCCGTGTAGCAGTAGCCTCATGGTGAGGTGCCCGCGTGGCGGGCCTCGAACCACGAGGCGTGGCGCTATCGCCCAACTTGCGAAAACCGCGATCCCTCTTTCGCCTTCACCAGCTTGGCCGGCCGGAAGCGCACGCCGCTCCAGGTGCCGTCGAACGCGATCTGCCGCACGGGCCGCAGGCCCCGCGAATAGACGCCCTCCCAGCCCTTGTCCCGATTGAAGCCTGATTCCACCGCCGCCTCGCCCTTGCGATAGGCGAACCAAAGCAGCCCGTCCTCCGGCAGTTTCTCCAGTATCCGCGCGGCAAAGCTCTCCAGTTCCGCCACGCTCTCGCAAAAGGCGATGGCGCCGTCGAAATCCTCGCCAGCATGCACGGGCTCGACCTCGGCGCCTGCCGTCAGCTCTTCGGCAATGACCTGCGGCACATTGACGAGCCAGACCCGTGCTCCGGACTTGATCTGCAGCTTCTTGAGAAGATCCGTCGGTTGCGGCATGGCTGGTCTCCCTGGGTTTCACGCATCCTGCCAGTTGACAATCGCCGACAAATCCGTAGGTTGCGCGCAAATTCTCGGCGCCCCTCGTCGCGGCGCCTTTTCCGCTCTCAGAAGGACCACCAAAATGGCCAAGGCCAACACCGTCAAGATCAAGCTCGTGTCGACGGCCGATACTGGCTTCTACTACGTCACCAAGAAGAACGCCCGCACCCAGACCGAGAAGCTCGCCTTCAAGAAGTACGATCCGGTGGCGCGCAAGCACGTCGAGTTCAAGGAAGCCAAGATCAAGTAATCCGGCGTTCCGCACGAACATTGAAAACCCCGCATGATGCATGCGGGGTTTTTTGTTGTGGTTTGCGGGCGATCGTCTCTGTCGGGGCCGACGGTTTTGAAGCTAGGATGAAAGAGGAGTGGCTGGTCCGGCGCGCATGTCGAAGAGGCCACTCTCACGGCGACCGGACCAGCCGCCCTACGGACTCAGGAGTTGCGGCGGACCTGAGAAGTACCGTAGGGAGCCAGGAGCCAGGGGAAACACGTATTCCCCTGCTCGTTTGCCCGGACCCTACTCCTAGCCGAATCAAACACAAGCAAAACCCTCGCCGGGCCGCCGGTAAGCTTTTGTTAAGTATAAGCGATAACCCTAATATCTCGAATTGCGCCGGCGCATCGCAGTCCTTTCCTGCCCTCTTGACCTCAACCACGCTTGAGGTTGCAACGTGCCCGTCCGGCAAAATGCACAGCAAGGACAGCAAGATGACGGACACCCTGACCGCGAGCGAGCACATCACCTCGATCGTTACCTCCTGGCCGGGCGTGCGGGCCGACCACGGCAGCCGCGGCGAATGGGCCTTCAAGGTCGAGGGCCACGAGATCGGGCACCTGCACGGCGACAGCGTCGCGCACTTCTTCTTTCCCAAGCCTTTGTGGCGTGAGCTGAAGGCGCAGAACCGCATCACCCACCACCCGGTCTTCCCGCAAGCCCAAGGCCCCGCCGCCCGGCGCATCCGCACCGCCGAAGACGTCGAGGACGTGGTCACCATGATGCGGATGAACTATGAGCGGCTGGTGGGCTGAGGTGGGTGCCACGCCTCGTGGTTCGAGGCGCCCTGCGGGCGCACCTCACCATGAGGCTACTGGAGCAATACCGAACACCCATCAGCCCTCATGGTGAGGTGCGAAGCAAAGCGTAGCCTCGAACCACGAGGGCGTGGCACCCACGCGACTTCAGACCTACTCCGCCAGCGCCTCCAGCACCGCATGCGCCGCCGTGATGCGCGCCGGGATCGGGAAATTCCGGTTGGCCAGCATCACCACGCCGATCCCCTCCTCCGGCACGAACGCCACATAGGCGCCGAACCCGTTGGTGGACCCGGTCTTGTTGAAGAGCGTCGGCCCGTCTGGCGCGCGCGCGGGTGTCAGTTGAGTGGCGGCATTGGGCTCCCACGCCATGGTGGCCGAATTGCCCGCCAGCAAGCGTTCCAGCGTCACCGGATAGGGGTATTGTTCCCAACCGAGCCCCTGCACCATCTCGCCGACCTCGAAGTAGCCGACATGCGTCGCTTCGACCGCACGCCGCATCTCCGGTTCGAGCCTCTCAGGCATAACATTGGCTTCGATGAACCGGATCATGTCGGATGCCGTTGCCTTCACCCCATAGGCTTCCGCGTCGTAGACGCCAGGGCTGGCCCGCGTCGGCCGGTCGTTCCTGTTGTAGCCCCAGGCATAGACGTCCATCGCCGCTTCCGGCACGCGCACATAGCTGCTTTCGACGCCGAGCCTCGGGAAGATCTCGCCTTCCATCAGCTCGGCGAAATCTCCATCCATTGCCCGCGCCGCGAGATGCCCGAAAAGCCCGATGCTCGGGTTGGAATAGCGCCGCATCTCGCCCGGCGCCGCATCCGGCCGCCATTGTGCGAAATAGGCCGGTGCCCCGGCATTGGTCGTCACCCCGTCCGGAAACTGCAGCGGCAGTCCGCCGGCGGTGTAGGTGGCGAAGTTGAGCAGGCTCGCCGCGTCGACCGGCGCGCCCGCGAGCTCGGGCATGTAGGCGCTCGGGTGATCCTCGATCGACATCCTGCCGAGTTCCTGCGCATAGGCGCCGAGCGTCGCCGTGAACGTCTTGCTGACCGAACCGATCTCGAAGAGCGTATCCTGCGTCACCGGCGCGCCGCTGTCCCTGGATGCGACCCCGTAGTTGAAGAAATGCTGCTCCCCGTCAACGGTCACCGCGACCGCGATGCCCGGCACGTCATGCGCCTCGAGCAGCGGCTCGAAGGCGGCATCGACGACCGCCGCAATGCTTTCGGGATCGGCCGCGTAAGCCGCGATCGCAAGCAGGCAGGACGAAGCGGTGGCAAGACCGAGCGGCAGCGCCAATTTTGTAATGATGTTCATGAATTTCCTCTCGCTGAAGAGGCGGTGAGAAGGCACGTCCAATATGGCGGCCGCGAGACCGCGATCGGACGCTTCCAAGGTTGATTAATGAACGGTGAGCGGCGCTTACGCCGCGTCGAACACCACCCGGTTCCGGCCCTCGCGCTTGGCGCGGTAGAGCGCGATATCGGCGCGCTTCAGCAGCATTTCGGGCGTGTCGCGGTCCTGCTCGTTGAGCGAGACGCCGACGGACACGGTCAGCGAGAGCTTCAGCACCGATCCCACCTCGAACGGCCGCTCGGCCATGGCGGTGCGCACCCGCTCGGCGACGGATTCGGCCTGCTTGTGGTCGGTGTCGGGCATCAGCACCACGAACTCCTCGCCGCCGAACCGGCAGGCGAGATCGACGCCGCGGATGTTGCGCCGCAGGCGCTGCGCCAGCTCCTTGAGCACCGCATCGCCGACGTCGTGCCCATGCGTATCGTTGACTGCCTTGAAGTGGTCGACGTCGAGCAGCATCACCGCGAGATCCCGGTCCTGCGCATGCGCCTTGCCGAGCATCACTGTCAGGTGCCGGTCGAAATAGCGCCGGTTGTAGAGGCCGGTGAGCTCGTCGGTCACCGCCATCGCCATGGTGTTGTTGACGCTCTCGCGCAATTCCGTCGCATAGCGGTGCCGGCGGATCTGCGTACGCACCCGCGCCGCCAGCTCGTTGCGTTCGATGGGGCGGGAGATGAAGTCGTTGATGCCCAGATCGAGCGCCCGCACGACCTTGGGCCGGTCTGCCTCGTCCGCCATCAGGATGATCGGCAGGTTGCGCGAATGGTCGAGGGTGCGGATCTGCGAGCAGACCCTGAGCGGATCGAAATCCTCGAGCGCCATCGAAACCAGCGCCAGTTCGTAGCGCCCGCCGGTCACCTGGAACACGGCGTCGGCCGGGTTGGTCAGCACGTCGACAGAGTGCTCGCTTTCGAGGTAGCCCCTGATGCGCCCTGCGTGGCGCGCGTCGCTGTCGACGATCAGCACCGAGCCGCCGTCGGTGGTGATGGCATCCATCGCCCGCATGGCGTCCTCGATGGCGATCTGCTGACCGGTGAGCGCGCGCGCGCGCAGTTCGTCGGTGAGGCTCTTCAATCGCGCCAGGCTCTTGACCCGCGCCATCATCTGCACGTCGTCGACAGGCTTGGTCAAAAAGTCGTCGGCTCCGACCTCCAGCCCCCTCACCCGATCCGAGGGCTGGTCGAGCGCGGTGATCATCAGCACAGGGATGTGGTGGGTCTTCGGATTGGCCTTGAGCCGCCGGCAGACCTCGAACCCGTCCATGTCCGGCATCATCACGTCGAGCAGCACGATGTCGATGTCGGATCGCTCGCAAGCCTCGATCGCCTCGGGGCCCGTCGTCGCGGTCACCACCTCGAAATACTCCGCCTCCAGCCGCGCCTGCAAAAGGCGCAGATTGGTCGGAATATCGTCAACGATCAGAACACGCGCCGTCACGGTGCAACACCTTCCTCACCCGAATTCGCGGTGGGTAGAGGCGAGTCGAAAACGTCTCGCGGCGAGTCGGATAGCGTGGTTCTTCGAGAACCGGAGCGCAGCGTACGGAAAAGTACGTGAGCACCGGAAGCGCAGACCCGAAGGGCCGCGCCCGCGAATACCGCGCTAGGCGGCCGCCGGGAGGCGTTTTCGGCCGCCTCTAAGCGGGGCCAATGTAGTGTTCAATAGTTTCCAAAAAGTGAGGCACGGAGATGGGTTTCGAGATGTAACCCTCGCAGCCGCCTTGCAAAATCCGCTCTTCATCGCCCTTCATGGCGAAGGCGGTGACGGCGATGACGGGAATGGAATGCAGTTCCTCGTCGTCTTTCAGCCACTTGGTGACGACCAGCCCCGAAACCTCGGGAAGCTGGATGTCCATGAGGATGAGGTCCGGGTGGTGGGCGCGGGCGAGATCCAGCGCCTCCATGCCGTTGCGGGTCTGGATGACCGAATAGCCGCGCGATTCAAGCAGATCGTTGAAGAGCTTCATGTTGAGCTCGTTGTCTTCCACGATCATCACGGTCTTGGCCATCACATCTCTCCTGCCACAAGCTGGCAGCCCGGCGCTTCGCTTTGCCGTTGCCATGGGCTAGCATGAAACCCGTTACAAAAACCGAAATGGGCTCGGCCTTGCATCTACGCGAAACCCTCGAAAAGAACGCGCAATCTCTTGCCGATCTCTGCCTCGGCCACCTTGCCGAGAATCCTGAAGAGCTCGCCCGCTTCATGGACCATGCCGGCTATGATCCGGCGGCGCTGCGCGGCGCCGTGGGCTCGCATCAGCTCGCCGCCGGCCTGATCGACTACTTTGCCTCAAACGAAACGATTCTGCTCGCGCTTTGCGCCAACGCCGCCATCCGGCCCGACGAGTTCATGCGGGTCTGGCACCGGCTCAACCCCACCGGTTGAGCCGCGATGGCGCGCACACCCTATCTCTGCCGGGACTGCATCGCGACCGGAGAGGCCCCGACCGTGCCCGACCGTTGCCCGGCCTGCGGCTCGCCGCGCATCTTCGCCCATCCCGAGCTCTTCGATCTCGAGATCGCCCATATCGACTGCGACGCCTTCTACGCCTCGGTCGAGAAGCGCGATGACCCGACGCTCGTCGACAAGCCGCTGATCATCGGCGGCGGCCAGCGCGGTGTCGTGTCGACCTGTTGCTACATCGCCCGCCAGAGCGGCGTGCGCTCGGCCATGCCCATGTTCCAGGCGAAACGCCTCTGCCCCGACGCTGTCGTCATCAAGCCGAACATGGCCAAGTACGTTGCCGTCAGCGGGCAGATCCGCGAGCGCATGGATGCCCTGACGCCGCTCGTCGAACCGCTCTCCATCGACGAGGCGTTCCTCGATCTGTCCGGCACGCGGGCGCTGCACAAGGCGCCGCCCGCCGTCGTCCTTGCCCGTTTCGCCAAGGGCGTCGAGACCGATATCGGCGTGACGGTCTCCATCGGCCTCAGCCACAACAAGTTCCTGGCCAAGGTCGCCTCCGACCTCGACAAGCCGCGCGGCCTCGCCGTCATCGGGGCGGCCGAGACAATGGCGTTCCTGGCCGAAAAGCCCATTTCCCTGATCTTCGGTGTCGGCAAGGTCTTCACCGAAACCTTGCGCAAGGACGGGCTGACGACCATCGGCCAGCTCCAGGAGATGGCGCCGGAGGACCTGATGCGCCGCTATGGCGAAGTCGGCGCCCGCCTCGCCCGCCTTGCCCGCGGCGAGGATCACCGAACCATCTCGTCCGACCGGGAAATGAAGACGGTTTCCTGCGAAACCACCTTCAACAGCGACCAGATCGACTTCGAGCAGCTTTCGACCGAGTTGCTCGCCCTCTGCGAGCGCCTGTCCGAGCGCCTCAAGGCCAAGGGCATCGCCGGCGATACCGTGACCCTGAAGTTGAAGACCGCCGGCTTTCGCCTGCGCACCCGAGCCCGCCAGCTCGTCGTGCCGACGCAGTTGACCGGCGTCCTTTACGAGCACGGCCGCTCGCTTCTCGCCCGCGAGATCGACGGCACGGCTTTTAGGCTGATCGGAATCGGCGTTTCAGGTATTGAGGAAGCGGCGGGCATCGATCCGACGGACCTCCTCGAGCCGGCCATCGCTCGCCGGGCGGCCGCCGAACGCGCCATCGACAAGGTGCGCGGCCGGTTCGGACGCGAAGCCGTGGTGCGCGGCAAGCTCTATAGGGCCAGACCTGCGCCGCAGACTGAAGACGAAACGCAAGAAGGCGAGAAACGATGACCAGCCCCATCGAGAAACTGCGCGAATACGGCTATGAATTGCCGAGCCCCAAGCCGCCCGTCGCCAGCTATGTGCCGGTCGTGCGCACGGGCAACCTCATCTATGTCTCGGGACAAATTTCCTCCAACGACCTCGGCGTGGTGGAAGGCCGGCTCGGCGACACCATGAACGTCGTTCAGGGTGGGAATGCCGCCGAGCTCGCCGCGATCAACATCCTCGCCCAGCTCGTCCATATCGGCGGCATCCGGCTCGAAGACATCACGCGTATCGTCAAGCTCACCGTCCTCGTCGCCTCGACGCCCGAATTCACCGAGCAGCACCTCGTCGCCAATGGCGCCTCGAACCTTCTCGTCGGCGTTCTCGGCGACAAGGGCAAGCACGCGCGCGCCGCCTTCGGCGTCACCAGCCTGCCCCTCGGCGCCGCCGTCGAGATCGATGCCGTCGTGGAAGTCATCGACCAATAACCTTTCGGCCCGGACAGGCAATGATCTGTTACGAAACCGTCGCCGATCGGTGCCACTTCAAGCGCTAAATCTCCTCCCATTGCGAGCAGCTTCATGACGACGACCACCGCGCCCATGTTTCCCCGTCCCGTCGCCCATCGGGGGCTGCACAACCGCGCCGCCGGCATCATCGAGAACTCCGCCCCCGCCTTCGAGGCGGCCATCGCCCGCAACTTCGCCATCGAGTGCGACCTGCAGCTGACGAGCGACGGAATTCCCGTTGTTTTTCACGACCCTGACCGCAAACGTCTGCAGGGCGTCGAGGGGCTGATCGCCGACGCCACCGCCGCCGAGGTGACGGGTACGCCGCTGCTCGACAGCGCCGCCGGCGACCGCCCGCAGACCTTCACCGAGTTCCTGGCCCAGATCGGCGGGCGCACCCTCCTCCAGGTCGAATTGAAGCACCAGCGCGACATCGCCAACACCCAGCTTCTCGCCCGCGCTGCCGCCGAAGCTCTCAAGACCTATGAAGGCCCGGTAACCGTCGAATCCTTCGATCCACGCCTGATTACGCTCATCCGCCAGTTCGGGTTCACGGGCCTGCGCGGCATCATCACCTACGACTATGCCCCGGACAGCTGGCACGAGAACCTGCCCGAGGAACAGCGCTTCATCCTGCGGCACCTTTTGCACTGGAACGAGACCCAGTTCGATTTCATCTCCTGCGCCAAGGACGCGCTGGAACTGCCGGCCATCAAGTTCTGGCGCGCGCTCGGCAAGCCCGTTACCGGCTGGACCATCAAATCGGCCGTTGAAGCCGAGGCTGCCCGCCCCCATATCGACCAGATCGTCTTCGAAGGCTTTGACCCCGACGCATAGGCGCCGGCCGACGACCGGGCTGCACGGACCGCACGGTTGGGCGTAGTATCGGGCAAAGCCGATCCCCATCCCGAGCGCCTATGTCCGAACCCGCCTTCACCGCGACCATCCATCCCTCGACCGCTTCCATTCCGGCCGAGACCTGGAACCGGCTGGCGCCCGGCGAGGGCTGCCGGCCGGACAACCCGTTCCTCGACCACGCCTTTTTCCTTGCCCTCGAGGAATCGGGCTGCGCCACGGCCCGCACCGGCTGGCAGCCGCAGCACATCCTCCTCGGCGATGAGGCCGGCGCCCCGGTCGGGCTGATGCCGCTCTTCCTCAAGTCCCACTCCATGGGCGAATACGTGTTCGACCATGGTTGGGCCAATGCCTTCGCCCAGGCCGGCGGCGACTACTACCCCAAGCTCCAATGCTCGGTGCCATTCACGCCGGTGACCGCACCCAAGCTCCTCGTCCCCTCGGACGACGACTTGGTGAGGCGCCATCTGCTCACCGCGGCCGAAGAGTTGGCGCGTCGCCAGCATGCCTCGTCCGTCCATGCCACGTTCGTCCCCGAAAACGAGGCGGATGCGATCGAGGCCTCGGGCTGGCTGAAGCGCGTCGACACGCAGTTCCACTGGCACAACCAGGGCTTCGCGAGCTTCGATGAGTTCCTCGAGACCCTCTCTTCACGCAAGCGCAAGACCATCCGTCGCGAGCGGCGCGATGCGTTGGCCGACGGATTGCGGATCGATTGGATCACCGGCTCCGATCTCAAGGAGCATCACTGGGACGCCTTCTACGAATTCTACGAGGATACCGGCAGCCGCAAATGGGGCCGGCCCTACCTCAACCGCCGGTTCTTCTCGCTCATCAACGAGAAGATGGCCGACCGCATCGTGCTGATGCTGGCCTATGACGGCGCGACCCCCATTGCCGGCGCCCTCAACTTCGTCGGCAAGGACCGCATCCTCGGTCGAAACTGGGGCTGCACCCGCGACGTGCCGTTTCTCCACTTCGAGCTCTGCTACTACCAGGCCATCGACTACGCCATTGCCCACAAGCTCGCCGTGGTCGAGGCCGGCGCGCAGGGCGAACACAAGCTTGCCCGCGGCTATGAGCCGACTCCGACCTACTCGGTCCACTGGATCGCCCACCCCGGCCTGCGCGACGCCGTTGCCGATTTTCTCGTGCGCGAACGGCTTTCCGTCGCCCACGAGCAGGAAGTGCTCGACCGCTTCACACCCTTCCGGAAAGGCGAGCGGACCGACTGACCAACCACCGGCGCTTCCCACCGCCACCGCTATCATCACCACCGCGATGTCATCCTGGCGAAGGCCGGGCCCCATCCCGAGATGCGCCACCAGCCGCAAGGTGCGTGAACCAGGCAGAAAGTGCTCAGCCGTTCCTGCGTGCCCGAGGATACGCTCAGGGTTGGGTCCCGGCCTTCGCCAGGATGACAACCTGTGGGGATGCACCCTTGCGGAAAAGCCAAGGAGAAGGGTAACCCTGATCGCAAGACAGGAACATCACGAGGGAAGCCATGACCGTTTACGAGCCCGACAACATCTTCGCCAAAATCCTGCGCGGCGAGATACCGTCCGTGAAGGTCTACGAGGACGAAACGGCGCTGGTGATGATGGACATCTTCCCGCAATCGCGCGGTCATACCCTGATCGTGCCTAAGACGGCGTCGCGCAACCTGCTCGACGCCGCGCCCGAAACGCTCGCGCGCGTCATGCCGCTGGTGCAGAAGGTCGCCAGGGCCGTGCAGAAGGCCACCAACGCCGACGGCATCCGGCTCGCCCAGTTCAACGAGGAACCGGCCGGGCAGACGGTCTTCCACCTGCACTTCCACGTCATCCCGGTCTACGAGGGTACCCCGCTCGGCCGCCATGCCGGGGGTGCGCAGGCGGACACGACCGAACTCGCAGCTTTGGCGGAGGAGATTGCGGAGGCAATGAAAATTTAATTAATCGCGCTTGAAGGGCGCTACCGCAAAGTCAAAATCAAACTCCAGAACAACTGTGTCATCATCGGAGTCGAGCCCACCGGGTTCAAACCTGATGTTTGTTAGTGTCCTCCCTCTACCCACAAATGCTTCCAAGTCGAGCTGGGCTCCCTCCAATCCGGTTTGTTCTCGAAACTCGTTCTCACTCAATCGCCCACTCACGAAGTCAGCTAGCGCTCTTGCCGAAAATCTAAGCTCATTTGGCAGGTTTTGCCCTCCCCTAAACTCCAAATTGCGGTATTGGTCTGCCCCGCCCGGCCGGAACCAGCCGGCTCTCAACCGCTCTCGAGCGGCGATTGGTACAAACCTAGGCGCGGGTAAACTTGCGAAAGCCTTATGAAGTCCGGACAAATCATACTCGCCAGTGTGAGAAAACGGCTCGATTGCCCAATAAAGCCTTCTCGACGGAGAAAAAGCATTGGAAAATATACTGGTACCGTGCCACTCGCGAGCCGACACCACAAAAACCAAATCCAATCCCATAGGATGGTCCGACAGGAATTTCTGAATGATCTCCTTATACTCTACTATCGGCTCCCAAGTACGGAACTGATCGGCCCTAGAGATCGTAGACAGACCGGCATCCCACATCAACAAGGCACGTATACCGTTAAATTTTTCGTTCTTTAGCTGATTTCGTTTCTCTTCTAACCTGTAGTAAATGGAATTCTTCCTGACTTTGGTATATCCTTCTATTTTTGACGATCTATAATTTCGGGCCGGAATTTCTGGATAGATGGTTATCTCTACAAATATGCCGGAACCATTCAGAACGATACTATCGCTCGCAGACGGCTTACCAGCTATCCAGCTAGTAAACCGTTCAATCTGTTCTGGATCTAGCTCTGACCGATTTCTCCCCTCAGTCGGTTCACATAGTCAGGGGATCTATAGCCGCGATCTGGAAGGAAATTGAAGAATAAAAATCTGCCAAGCTTTCTATTGAACTTATTGGCGTGTGAGACCAACAAATTGCATTGCCACCGCATGAACTCTTCATCGGACTGTCCCTCACCAAGAGTAGTCACATCTAGTGCACAACTCAGGCCTGGAAACAAATGGTCCGTAACGATGTCGGGGCGACGCGCCCCCTGCCACCAATCAGGTTCATAGTGCAGTGGGCCGAGTTTAGATAAGGCCCAGATCATCGCGAGCTCGGCCTCATTGGCAAAAACTTCCTGAGTTTTGGCCGAATCTAATTTTTTCGCAATCTTGGACGTGTTGCGAGTGCCGATAACACCTTGGATTTCATCCAGAAACGCGTGCAAACGGCGGCGTGAGAATAGTGGCATCCTGTCTTTCACCAAAAAGGCCGGGATGAACCCGGCCTTTCGATCTCGAATCGACCTGCGATCATTCCTTCGCAACGGTCGCTTTCTTGGTCCGCTTCGGCTTGGGGCCGGTCAGCGCCTTGGGCTTGGCCGGGCGCGGCGGGGCCGCCACCAGCTCGAGCTTGGCCTCGGCGCCTTCGCCAACCACCGCCACAGTCACCGTGCCGCCGTTGACCAGCTCGCCGAACAGCACCTGCTCGGCCAGCGGCTTCTTGACGTACTCCTGGATGACGCGGGCGAGCGGACGGGCGCCCATGCGCTCGTCATAGCCCTTCTCGGCCAGCCAGTCGGCCGCTTCCGGCGTCAGGTTGATGGTGACGCCACGCTCGGCGAGCTGACCCTCGAGCTGCAGGACGAACTTCTCGACCACGCGGCGCACGACCTCGGCGGGCAGCGGCGCGAACGAGATGATCGCATCGAGCCGGTTGCGGAACTCGGGCGTGAACATCCGGTTGATCGCTTCTTCGTCGTCGCCCTGTTCGCGCTTGCGGCCGAACCCGATCGGGCTCTTCTGCAGCTCCATGGCCCCGACGTTCGAGGTCATGATCAGGATGACGTTGCGGAAGTCGACCGACTTGCCGTTGTGGTCGGTCAGCTTGCCATGGTCCATCACCTGCAACAGGATGTTGAACAGGTCCGGATGCGCCTTCTCGATCTCGTCGAGCAGCACCACGCAGTGCGGATGCTGATCGACGCCGTCGGTCAGCAGCCCGCCCTGGTCGAAGCCGACATAGCCCGGAGGCGCGCCGATCAGGCGGCTGACCGTGTGCCGCTCCATATACTCCGACATGTCGAAGCGCAGAAGCTCGACGCCGAGCGTATCCGCCAGCTGGCGGGCGGCCTCGGTCTTTCCGACGCCGGTCGGACCGGTAAACAGATACGAGCCGATCGGCTTTTCCGGCTCCCGCAGGCCCGCTCGGGCCAGCTTGATGGCCGAGGAGAGCGCGGTGATCGCCTGGTCCTGCCCGAAGACCACGGTCTTGAGGTTGTTCTCCAGGCCCGAGAGCAGCTCGGCATCCGACTTGGAAACGGACTTGGGTGGAATGCGCGCGATGCTGGCGACCGTCGCCTCGATGTCCTCGACGTCGATCAGCTTCTTGCGCTTGTCCTCGGTCACCAGCATCTGGCTGGCGCCCGTCTCGTCGATGACGTCGATGGCCTTGTCAGGCAGCTTGCGGTCATTGATGTAGCGGGCCGAAAGCTCGACGGCGGCCTTCAGGGCCTCGTCGGTATACTTGAGCTTGTGGAACGCCTCGAAATAGGGCCGCAGGCCCTTCACGATCTCGATCGCATCGGGGATCGTCGGCTCGTTGACGTCGATCTTCTGGAAGCGGCGCACCAGCGCCCGGTCCTTCTCGAAGAACTGGCGATATTCCTTGTAGGTCGTCGAACCGATGCAGCGGATCGCGCCCGAAGCCAGAGCTGGCTTCAGAAGGTTCGAGGCATCGAGCGCGCCACCGGACGTGGCGCCGGCGCCGATCATGGTGTGGATCTCATCGATGAACAGCACCGAGTTCGGAAGCTTCTCGAGCTCCTTCATCACGGCCTTGAGGCGTTCCTCGAAATCGCCGCGATAGCGCGTACCGGCCAGCAGCGCGCCCATGTCGAGCGCGTAGATCACCGCATCACGCAGCACTTCCGGCACGTCGCCCTCGACGATCTTGCGCGCAAGACCCTCGGCGATGGCGGTCTTGCCCACTCCGGCGTCGCCCACATAGATCGGATTGTTCTTGGAGCGGCGGCAGAGCACCTGAATGGTGCGGCGCAGCTCCGCGTCGCGCCCGATCAACGGATCGATCTTGCCGTCGCGGGCCTTGGCGTTGAGGTCGACACAGAAATCGGCGAGCGCCGAGCTCTTGCCGCCGCCTTCGCCACGCGCATTCTCGCCGGGGCCGCCGTCCCCGCCCTCTTCCGAGCCGCGGACGCGCCGCGGCTCGTTGGGACCGGACTTGGTGATGCCGTGCGAAATGAAATTGACCGCATCGAGCCGGCTCATGTCCTGCTGCTCGAGGAAGTAGGCGGCATGGCTCTCGCGCTCGGCGAAGATCGCGACGAGCACGTTGGCCCCGGTGACCTCTTCCCGGCCGGAAGACTGGACGTGGATGACCGCGCGCTGGATGACGCGCTGGAAGGCGGCCGTCGGGCGCGCGTCCTGGCCGTTGGGCACGATGAGGCTGTCGAGCTCTTCGTTGATGAAGTCCTCGAGGTCGCTCTTCAGCGCCTCGATGTCCACGTCGCAGCCATTGAGAACGGCGATCGTCTCGCGGTCGTCGGTCAGGGCCAGCAGCAGGTGCTCGAGGGTGGCGAACTCGTGATTACGCTCCCGCGCCAGGTTCATCGCCTGGTGGAGGGCCTTTTCCAGTCCGCGAGAGAATGAAGGCATAGCGAATTCCTATTGCTTTTCCATCACGCATTGCAGCGGGTGCTGGTTCTTGCGTGCAATGTCCATAACGCGCGTGACCTTGGTTTCGGCCACCTCGTACGGATAGACGCCGCATTCCCCAACCCCCTTCTGGTGAACGTGCAGCATGATGCGCATGGCGTCTTCGCGTGACTTGTTGAAGACGTCCTGCAGGATAAGGACGACGAACTCCATGGGTGTGTAGTCGTCGTTGAGCAGCAGCACCCGATAGAGGTTCGGGCGCTTTGTCTTTGGCCGCGTCTTGGTGACCGTCCCGGTCTCCTGCCCCGGCCGACCCGTATTGCCGCGCCTGTCGTCGTCCTCGGGTCCGAGCACGACAGCTCGCCTCCGGCCGGCCTCGGCCGGCGAAGGAAGGTTTGCGGATATGGCGTGGCGCGATGTCGTCATGGCCGGGATATCGGATGCAGGGAAACGACGCAGCATGGTGGACCCATTATGTAGGCAAAATCCCGGCGCTGTTAAGGGGCAGCTCGTCCCATATTTGTGATGCGTCGAAAGGCCCCGGATTTCGTCCAAATTTGACTGCATTTTACCGAAAAGTAACACGCTGCGTCCTAAGGTTCGCCTGGTTGTGGGCGCAGTCGTGGCCGCCGGGGGCATGCCACCGCGCTTTGAGTTTTTCGAGTTGTGTACGGGCGCGGTACGTCGCCCGGGAGTAACGAGTTGGAGTACCGGGTGGCTTCCCTGGCGCAATCCTCTTGGCGTGCCCGCATGGCGCGCGCCGTCCTCACCTTCCTCGTTTGCCTTGCGATCTTCGTTCCGGCAACGGCGCCTGCCGCCGCCATCGAGAACCTGCGCAAGTATGCCGGGATCGTCGTCGACGCCAAATCCGGCCAGGTGCTGTACGAAGAGGCCGCCGACTCCAGGCGCTATCCGGCCTCCGTAGCCAAGGTGATGACGCTCTATATCCTATTCCAGGAACTGGAAGCCGGTAACATCAGCCTGTCGACCAAGATGACGGTCTCGCGCCATGCCGCGTCCGCGGTGCCGACCAAGCTCGGCCTGCGCGCCGGATCGACCATCAGCGTCGAGGATGCGATCAAGTCGCTGGTCACTCTTTCGGCCAACGACATGGCCCGCGTCATCGCCGAACACATTTCCGGCACCGAGAGCAAGTTCGCCGAGCGCATGACCGCCACGGCCCGTGCGCTGGGCATGCGCAGCACCACCTACCGCAACGCCTCCGGCCTGCCGGACGGCGGCCAGGTCACCAATGTGCGCGACCAGGCGATCCTGGGTATCGCGGTCTACCAGCACTTTCCGCGCTACTACGAGTTCTTCCAGACCCGCAGCTTCCGCTACGGCGGCAAGACCTTCGGCAACCACAACCGGGTACTCGGGTACATGAACGCCGTCGACGGCATCAAGACCGGCTACATCAACGCCGCCGGCTCGAACCTCCTGACCGCCGCCCGCGCCAACAACCGCCATATCGTCGTCGTCGCCTTCGGCTTCAACAGCGCGGCTTCCCGCGACCAGAAGGTGCGCGAGCTCGTCGCCAACTACCTGCCCAAGAGCCGCCGCGGCGACTACCTGCAGACCGCCATGATCCCGCTGCCAGGCCGCCAGGGCGGCGGCACGACCATGGTCGCCCAGTCTTCCCGGCCGGTGTTCGTCACCCCCGCGCCCCTGCCCGGCTTCCGCCTCGCACAGCTCGTTGCCGCCAACGGAGCGCAGCCGGCTCCCACCCCCACGCAACCGGCTCCGCAGCCGCAGGTGGTGACAGCCAGCCTCGCGCCGGTTCCCGCGCAGATGCCGGCCGATCTCAACCTGCAGCCGGCCGTGCAGGCCGCCAACGTCCTTGCCGCCCCGACGCAGCCCCCTCAGCCGGCCTATCCGGCGCAGGACGTGATCGGCGCCTGGCTCAGCGAGACCTATTCCCTTGGCGCTCCCCCGGCGGCCCTCGGCCAGACCGCACCCTCGGCGCCGCTCGTCGCTCCCGTCGAGGCCGGCGGCGATCAGCCCATAGATCTCATGACCAGCGGCAGCATCTCCGTCGCGGACAACCAGCCCCCCATCGGCGGCTGGGTCGTCCAGATCGGCGCCGCTCCCTCCGAGGAAAGCGCCCGCGGCATGCTGGCCGACGCGACGGGCAAGCTCGGAACGCTCTCGGACTTCCGCCCCTATGTCGAACGGTTCGAAAAGAACGGCCAGACCTTCTTCCGTGCGCGCTTCACTGGCTTCGGCGATCGCGATGACGCGACCAATGTCTGCAACCAACTCAAGCAACAGAATCTGAGCTGCCTCGCAATGCAGAGCTGAGGCGGCGCGGGAACTAAAGGGATCCGTCTCTTGGCAATTGGTTTGGAGTAGCCTCGATGACCGAACGTTCTGCCCTATCCGAATTGGCCGGGCTCGTCGCCCGCTCGCCCCTCGCTTCGTCCAACGAGGCCGTGCGCCGCCGGGCCCTGAACGGGCTGGTGACGCGGATGGCCCCCCACTCCCAGCGCCGCTCGGTTGGCGAGCTGCTGAGTGCGGTACTGGCTCTCTCGGCGCGCACCCGCCGCGTCGCATTGCCGCTCGTCGCCGTCGATATCGACGTGTTCTCACCGGACGGACGACGCGCCGTGGAGCTCGATCTCGGCCGCTAGAGCCCCGCCCGGCCTCAAGCCGAAGCTTCGGCGGGCCTGGCCTCGCCCCGCCTGCCGGCCGGCAGGTTGAGTCCCTGCACCAGCATCCGGTACTCCTGCCGCGCGCTGATGTGCGACATGGACGACATACCGCCCAGAAGCGCCTGGTCCAGCGGATCGAAAACCGTCAGCCCCATGGGAAAGAGCGAGCGGAAAATCACCCGCTCGGCAATGCCATCCGCCACCCGGCAGCCAAGCCTGCCCGCGATCCGCTCCAGTTCGCCTTCGACCTGCCGCGTATTGCGTGAGGTGAGAGAGGCGACGCGATTGCGCAACAGTACCCAATCGATCGCTTGGCCGTCCGCCTCTAGCCGTTCCGAACGCGCCCTCTGCACGAGGCGCGCATAGTGGCTCGTAGCGCCCGGCTCCCCGCTCGTCGGGTCGAGATGGACGAGAACGTTGAGGTCGATCAGGCTATCGTTGATCGGTGTGACCAGAGTGTCGGCCATGGAGTGGGCGAGCCGAGACAGGCTCGTATCGAAGCCGGGCGTGTCGATGACGACGAAATCGGCTTCTCCATCCACCTCCGCCAACGCGCGCCGGAAGAGGTCGAACTCGAGCCGGCGTGTCTCGGCGGCGGAATCGTTGCGCACGGCAGGCAGGTGATAGTGGGTGGTGTGCGGCAGCGTCACACCGCTTTCGGCCATCCAGTTGCGTCGGTTTCGCACGTAGTGGGTCAGGGTCTGCTGGCGGCTGTCGACGTCGATGCTGGCGACGCGGAACCCTTCGCGCAGCAGGTAGATGGCCAGATGGAAGGCCGTCGTCGACTTGCCCGAGCCGCCCTTCTCGTTGCCCACCACGATCACATGCGCACCGGTTCGCACCGCAGCCGCTCCCCGCTCTGGCCCGCCCCGAATGTGGAGGCTTCCCACCAAGAAACAAGAGCCCGAATGATTAACAAATGCTAAACGCGGCGGATGCGTAGTTACCGAGGCTCGTGGTTCTTGAGCAGCAGATCGCGTGCCTCGTTGATCTTGGAAGCGAGATAGCTCGATCCACCCCGGTCCGGATGCACCCCCTTCATCAGCTCGCGGTGGGCGGCGCGAATCTCGTCGGGCGTCGCGCCCGGCTTGAGGCCAAGGATTTCGTAGGCCTGCCCCACCGGATCGGACGACGCGGCCTGCGCCTCGCCCTCGGCCTGCGCCGTTTGCTCGAAATATTCGCGCCAGCCGGCGCGGTTGGCGTCGAGCCAGCTTTCGAGAAGGCTGACGCTATCCGGATCCCATGATATCTCCTCGATGAGCGCCCGCGTCTCCACCTCGCCGAGCTGCATGAGATCGAGCCCGGCAAACTGGCCGGCCAGCGCCCTGCCCTTCACCTCGCCCGTGTCGTGATCGAGCTCCATGGCGAAATACCGGCTGCGCACCTTCGAAACACTGTCGCCGCTCAGCGTATCGCTCTCGAACGAGAACGGACCAAGCCGCCCCCGCGCCAGGATCGAATAGGCGGCAACGAAGAGGAAAATGGCGATGTCGAAGCGGCGGGCGATCACCAGCAGGACCCCGATGATGGCCGCCCCGCCGCCCGCCGCCCATCGCGCGAGCAGCATCAGGCGGTGCCGCCCGAGCCCGCGAAGGCCCTGCCAGGCGGCAAGCACCGCGAGCAGGATGGCCCCTCCGATGAAGAAATAGGTCATCAGCGCAACTGCTCGAGCAGCGCCCGCGCCGGCGCGCTTTTCTGCAGCCTCAGCAGGTCGCGGCCGCCGCTGGCATAGGCGGCGACGGCCTTGAGCAGCTCGGCGAGCTCGCGCGGGGCCGAGGAATCGAAGCGCGCATAGGCGCCCTTGGTGAGCCGCGCGAATTCACGGAACGCCGCCTCGACCCGGCTGTCATGCCCCTCCTGGAAAACGAACATCGGGCAGCCGAGAAGCCCGAGCTGGCCAGCCTTGTCGGCAAGCGCATCGACGTCTTCCTCGATGGCGTCGCCCACATAGACGACGGCATTGATCCGTTGCCTCGCGTGCTCAGCCCGCGCATGGGCGAAAACCTTGGAGATCTGCGTGTTGCCGCCACGGCATTCGATGCCGGTCATCAGCCGCGCCAGCGCCGAGGCATCGACGACCCATTTGGACGCCCTGCACTCGCCGAACCCGCGGAAATACTGGAGCTGCACCTGCAGCGTGCCCTTGGGGATCGCCTCGAACATCTCGCCCTGCAGCTGGCAGGCAAGATCCCAGGTCGGCTGCCGGCTCATGGTCGCGTCGAGCGCAAAGAGTAGCCGCCCCCTGCCCGAGCCCGCTGGCCGCGCCATGGCGCCGACCCGCTTGACGAAGGCGGCGATATCCGAGCTCGACGACCCCTCCTCCCGGCTCTCGACTGAACCCGGCTGGTCGCGACGCTCGAGACTGCGATCTTTATCTCCCATGAGTCGAAATATGGAACCCCGCCACGCCCGCCGCAAGGCTACGCCGGAAGGTGTGTTGAAGGCACGACGGGAACTGCCCTTCTCACCAAGATACATCTAAGATATATCTCAGCTTAAAATTTCACGGGAGATGCCTCGTGCCAACCACTGATGTCACCTTCGCTTCGGCCGTTCACGATCCCCATGGGCGGCTGATGCCGGCCATCGAACGCCTCGCCCCGGCGCTGAAGGCAACCTTCTCGCACATCGCCCTCAACGTTTCGGATGCCACCGCGCCGGATGTCGCGGCTGCGGCCCGGTCGCTGCTCGACGCCGAGATCATCTTTCATCCCACGGGAGAGGCGATGATCGGCTGCCGCCGGCGCGACGCGGTGCGACTTGGACTGCACTCAGATGCCGTCCTCTACTCCGACCCGGACCACCTGCTGCGCTGGATCGAGTTCGGACCGGATAGTCTCCTGGATGTCCTTACGAACCGTGCGGGCGTCGACTTCCTGGTCGTTGGCCGCTCGCCGCGCGCTTTCGCGGCCGAGCCGCGTCGGCTTCAGGAGACCGAACGCGTGGTCAACCACACCTACAGCCTCATCACCGGCGAAACCTGGGACCTGATGTTCGCCGTCCGCCGAATGTCGCGCAAGGCGGCGCAGGTGATCGTCTCGCAGAGCAAGGTCGACACTCTCGCCAACGATGTCGAATGGCCCCTACTGGCGCGCAGCGCCGGTCTGCCTGTCGGATACGCGGAGTCGGACGCGCTGTTCTACCGAACCATCGAGGAGTTCGGCGCTGCTGCCGACACCGGCGACGAGGAGCCGCTGCAGTGGATCCGCCGCATCGAGTTCGCCGCCCTGATGGCAAGCGCCATGCGGCCCTACCTGAAATAGCCTACAGCAATCCCAGCCGCGCCAGCTCCACCGCAATGACCTCCGAGCCCACGTCGTCATTGGCCCCAAGATCGGGCGGCGCATCCTCCGGACGCAGGTACCGCCAGCCCTGGAACGGACGCTTCGGATAGGGAACCGTGCGCACCAGGTCCGGCGCCATGATGATATCGCAGTACGTCTGCCCCTCCGCGTCGGTGAAGGGCGCCAGCCGCAGGATCGGCTGGCGGCAGCCGATGACGCCGGCGATGACCCAGTAGATCGAGGCCTTTCCCTCCATCTCGGCGGCACGCTTGGGCATCGTGCGTGTGCGGTGCACGTGCACGTCCTCGCCATAGTCGGCATCCCACCAATGGGCGCGCTCGTCGCGATAGCTCTCCAGCTCCTCGATGCTGGAAACACCAACGCAAAGCTTGACCATGTGGATCATGCGAGCACTCCTCGTATGGCGGGCTCATCAGGAAGAAGGGGCGCCCTGTGGCAGGGGCGCCCCTTCTGAACCTTTTGCGATGAGCGGTCAAACGGCAGGTTTAGACGCCGGCAACCACAGAAAACACGAGCCCCATGGACACCAGGCAAACCAAGGTCCAGGTGGCGGCCCGCCACCATGTCTTCGGTTGACTTCGCATGCAAATGCTCCTTGTCAGCCGCTTCTCAACCGGCCCCGCAAATCACCGCGGCAGCGATGTCACAAGCCGGTCATGAATCGTTAACTGCGCCGTTTAAGCTTTGCAAGCGGCGAAAAAGACACACCGCCTAGAGGCGTAAATTGTGGAAAAGTGCCCTCTGGCATCGCCTGCAACCGCCGAGAATACGATTCTTCTTCAGCCGGTTGCGACCAAAATCTCCACGACTGGATCAAAAGAGGCCAAACCACAGGCCAGCGAGCGCGAGGAACGCAAAGAACCCGACGACATCGGTGATTGTGGTGACGAACACCGCCGAAGCGATGGCCGGGTCGGCTTTGAGCTTGTGCAGGGCAAGCGGAATGAGGATGCCGGCGCTCCCCGCCACGATCATGTTGATGACCATCGCCAGCCCGATGACGACGCCAAGCTCCACATTGGCGAACCTGAACGCGGTCACGATGCCGATGAGGACGGCGAAGATGACCCCGTTGAGAAACCCGACGATCATCTCGCGCGTGATCAGCCTGCGCATGCGCCGCCCCTCGAGCTCGCGCATGGCGAGCGCGCGCACCGTGACGGTCATCGTCTGCGCCCCGGCATTGCCGCCCATGGACGCAACGATCGGCATCAGCACGGCCAGCGCGACCATCTGCTCGATTGTGGCGTTGAAGAACCCGATGACGATGGAAACCAGCACGGCGGTGACGAGGTTGACCAGGAGCCACGGCGCGCGGCTCTTGACCGTGTCGAGGGTGCTGTCGGAAACCTCCTCGTCGCCGACGCCGGCCATCAGGCGGATATCCTCGTCCGCCTCCTCGTGGATGACGTCGACGATGTCGTCGACGGTCAGGACGCCGACGAGCCGCTTGTTCTCGTCGACGACGGCCACCTCGACGAGGTCGTAGCGCTCGAAGTCGCGGGCGGCCTCTTCCTGGTCCTCCATCGCGTCGACCAGCACCAGATTGGTGTTCATCACCGTCTCGATCTTCACCGGGCGGCGCGTGCGCAGCAGCTTGTCGAGGGGCACGATGCCGAGCACGTGGTAGGACGCGTCGACCACGTAGATCTGGTAGAACTCGTCGGGCAGGTCCTTTTCGGCGCGCAGGTAGTCGATCGTCTGGCCCACCGTCCAGAACGGCGGAATGGCGATGAACTCGGTCTGCATGCGCCGACCGGCGGACTCCTCGGGAAAATCGAGGCTTCGCTTGAGGCTGAGCCGTTCAAAGGGCGGCAGCTGCGCCAGGATCGCGTCGCGGTCCTCTTCTTCGAGGTCCTCGAGCAGATAGACCGCATCGTCGCTGTCGAGGCTGGCGACGCCCCGGGCGATCTCGGCATTGGGCAGCAGCTCCATGAGCCTGAGGCGCACGGATTCGTCGACCTCGGTCAGCGCCGAGTAGTCGAACTTGTCGCCGAGCGCCAGAATCAGCGCCAACTGCTCGGGGCTTTCGAGCGCCTCCAGCACGTCGCCGGTATCGGCCGCGTGCAGCGGCTCCATCATCTCGACGACGTCGTCCGTCTCGCCGGCGGCGAGATGCACGCGCAGCCGTTCGAGCCAGGAAGGACTGATCCGGTCCTCGGCGTCGCGGAACGCGTTGGGGTCGATCCCGGTTTCTTCAGCCGGGCCGTGGATGCCTTCGTCGCTCATTGGAGGCCCTTTTGTGACCGAAGGTTTCGGGGCAGACAAAGCTGTAGCCAATCGGCGCGGACCGCGCCAGACTCAGTGTCGGACGGCATGCGGATTTCCACGTCTGCGGGAGGCAGGACCATGACGAAAGCGCAGGATCGAGCTGACCTCGATGCCGTATTCGAGCGTATCGAAGCGCTCGCCGGAAACCGGGACCTTCCGGAGGTCACGCGCAGCACGAGCTACGGCACGCCCAGCCTCAAGGTGAAGGACAAGTCTTTCGTCCGTCTCAAGGACGCCGACACGCTCGTCCTTCTCTGCCCCGCCGAGCAGAAGGCGCTGCTGATGGAGATGTCCCCGCACATCTATTTCGAGACCGACCACTATGTCGGCTGGCCCGCCGTTCTGGTGCGTCTCTCGGCCATCGACGATGAGGAACTGTCGCTGCGGCTCGAGGATTCCTGGCGCTTCAAGGCCCCCAAGCGGGTCGCGGCGCGAAAGCCTTTGGCCACAAACGCGGACGAACCCTAAGGCCGGCCCCAACTTTGCCCGATTGCCCGACAAGGCTGAGGGCGAGTTTGGGGGTGGCAACAGAACAGGTGACGTCAATGTCCTTTAAGATATTCGCCCCGTTTGCAGCATTGCTGTTCCTCGCTCTCGCTGCATGCGGCGACGCCCCTCCGGGCGATGCCGGTGGCGCCCCGCCGGCCGATGCGCCGCCCGCCGAGCCGGCCACGCCGGCACCCCCGCCTGCGTCGCCCTGACAGGGTCGAGAAACACGAAAGCCGCCCCGAAGGGGCGGCTTTTTCATGTTCACCGAAAGTGAATGGTGCGGTCGAGAAGACTCGAACTTCCACGCCTTGCGGCACAGCGACCTCAACGCTGCGCGTCTACCAATTCCGCCACGACCGCACATCGTGGTAGTCGCCCCGCCCTGCGGCGAAGCGAGCCAGCATGTAGCAAATCGGTTCCCCGACCTCAAGCGATATGTAGGATTTTTCCGGCCGGTGGAGAACCTGCCGCACAGGCCTCGTGAAAAGCCTGAATTTCCCGTTTTAAATCAGCGGGATGGCTGGCCAGGCGGTTTTTACGCTCAGCCGCGCTTCAATACCTTCTGCGCCACGACCACGCGCAGCTGTCCGTCATCGACGCTGACATCGCCCTCGGCGATCAACGTCGAATTGGCATAGATGCGCATGGGATCCTGCTCGGTGGCGTCGAGCTCGATCACCGCGCCGCGGCCCATGCGCAGCAGATGATGGATCGGCATGACCGTCGCGCCGAGCTCGACGGTGATATCGACTTCAATATTGTCGATGGAACTCATAAATAGGCACCAGTGGCAATGGCCGACATCATGCGCCGGCCGGAATCCGATGGAGCCAGCATTGGTCAGTTTGGTTAGCGAAGCGTTAACGCTAGAGGCCCAGGAATGCGCGTTGCGCGACAAGCTTGCGCGCCCGGACGGCAAACACGTCGAGTGGCTCATATCCGACAGCGAAGTGCCCTACCCGGAGGCTCTGGAAGCGATGCGCGAGCGCGCTGCCGCCATTGCCGCAGGGCAAGCGAGCGAGGCCGTCTGGCTGCTCGAGCATCCCCCGCTCTATACCGCCGGCACCTCGGCACAACCCACCGATCTACTCTCTCCACGCTTTCCCGTCTTCGAAGCGGGTCGGGGCGGGCAATACACCTATCACGGCCCCGGCCAGCGCGTGGCCTATGTGATGCTGGACCTGCGCGAGCGCGGGCGCGACATCCGCTGCCTCGTCCAGGGGCTGGAGGACTGGGTGATCGAAACCCTGGCCGGGTTCAACGTCGTCGGCGAGCGCCGGCCCGGACGCGTCGGCGTCTGGGTGCGGCGGCCCGACAAGGGGGCGGAGCGCGAAGACAAGATCGCCGCCATCGGCGTCAGGGTCTCCAAATGGGTGACGTTCCACGGCATCTCCCTCAACGTCTCGCCCGACCTTTCCCACTACGACGGGATCGTCCCCTGCGGCATCTCCGACCAGGGCGTGACGAGCCTTGAGGACCTGGGCCAGATCGTTTCGCTGCCGGAGGTCGACGTGGTCCTCAAGCGCGCGTTCGAGAATACCTTCGGCGCCACCGGCCCAACGCGCAGCCAAGGCCTTGCCAGCGCTGGCTGACTTGCCCAGTTTGGGGTTAAGCTCGAATCGGATCGTTGCGGAAGGGAGCCCGACATGACCCTCGACGACCTCAAACGCCTCTTCACCCGGCAGACGCTCTTCCGGCTCGACTCCGTGCTGGCGCCCAAGCTCGCGTCGATCCTCTATGCGCTGGGCCTTGCCGGCATCCTGCTCTGGGCCGTGCGGCACCTCTTCGCCAGCTTCGCCACCGGGTTCGGCAACGGGCTCTGGGGGCTCCTGGAGATCGCCGTCTTCGGCCTGCTGATGCTCGTCGCCCTGCGCGTCGGCTGCGAGGCGCTGCTGGTCTACTTCAAGGCCCACGAGACCGAAGGCGAGACCGTCAACCGCAGCCGCTACTCGGCCTCGCTTCTCGACGAGGTGCGCGAGGCGATCCGCGATCTCGCCAAAGAGGATGAGGAAGCCGATTTCGCCGAGGCCGACGAGTACATCACCCCGGCGACCGAGCCGGCCCCGCGCGCCGCGGACCCGACGCCGCCGCGCCCGCCCGAGCCGCCCGTCACCATGCCGCCCGATCTCGGCACCGTCGAAACGCCGGGCGAGCCGGTGACGCCGCCCACTCCCAAGCACACCGTTCGGCGCACCGCCAAGCGCACGCCCCCCGCCCCGAAGTAAAAAAGCCGCCGCGACGGATCGCGGCGGCCCAAAACGTTCGCTTACGGCGAGGCCTTACTTCTTGTTGACGCTCCAGGCACCGGGCCCGGCGAAGACGAAGTAAAGGAAAATGAAGCAGTAGAGGATGGCGCCCTCGCCCATATTGACGAGCGGCCAGAACCCCATGGGAGCATGCGCCATCCAGTAGGCGACGGCCATGAAGCCGCAGAGGATGAACGCCACCGGCCGGGTGAAGAAGCCGATGAGGATCAAGATACCGCCGACGAGTTCCAGAACGCCCGCGACGGTCATCATGGCATTGAGCTCCATCGGGAACGGAGCGGGGAATCCGAAGAACTTCTGCGTGCCATGCTCGATGAAAAGCAGAGCGGTGACGATGCGCAGCACGGCGAGGGCCTGCGGCGCGTAGGCGGAGAGACGATCGAACATCCATAACCCTTTCACTGTTGGTCCTGCCGTGCGGCGCGGATGGGAGAGCACCACTAACCCGCCACACGCTTGGATAACGAGGCGGACGATGCGCACACACTGTTCGAGATTTGGCCACAACTGCTTGTGACCCGCAATCGGTGCAACCCTGCCTTCCCCCAGGCAAAGCGGCTTTCGATTGCTTTTTGCCCCGTTTGCGCTATGAAGCCGGCTCGAATTCCGGAAGTTTTTCGCGCCCACCGTTCGAAGCGGAGTTGAGGCGCGCCATGAGCCAGCAATGAGCCAAGCCATGAAAACCGGCCAGGCGCCCAAGATCGGCCTCGTCAGCCTCGGGTGCCCGAAAGCCCTTGTCGACAGCGAGCGCATCATGACGACGCTGCGCGCGCAAGGCTATGCATTCTCGCGCGACTACGAGGGCGCGGACATCGTCCTGGTCAACACCTGCGGCTTCCTCGACAGCGCCAAGCAGGAAAGCCTCGAGGCTATCGGCGAAGCCCTCTCCGAGAACGGACGCGTCATCGTCACCGGGTGCCTCGGTGTCGAGGAAGAACTGATCCGCAAGACGCATCCGAACGTGCTCGCCGTCTCGGGCCCGCACCAGTACGAGGCCGTCGTCGGCGCGGTGCACGAGCACCTGCCGCCCGTGCCCAACAAGTTCGTCGACCTCGTGCCCGAGCAAGGCCTGAAGCTCACCCCGCGCCACTATGCGTATCTCAAGATTTCCGAGGGCTGCAACAACCGCTGCTCGTTCTGCATCATCCCGCAGATCCGCGGCGACCTCGCCTCGCGCCCGGCCGCCAGCGTCGTCGCCGAGGCCGAACGGCTGGTCAAGGGCGGGGTCAAGGAACTGCTGGTCATCTCGCAGGACACCAGCGCCTACGGCCTCGACATCAAGTACGCGACGTCGCCCTACAAGGGTCGGCAGATTCCGGCGCGCTTCTACGATCTTTCCAAGGAGCTCGGCGACCTCGGCGCCTGGGTACGCCTGCATTACGTCTACCCCTACCCGCATGTCGACCAGGTCATCGAGCTGATGGCCGAGGGCAAGGTGCTGCCCTATCTCGACATCCCCTTCCAGCATGCCTCGCCCAAGGTGCTGAAGGCCATGCGCCGTCCGGCCAACCAGGTAAAGACCCTCGACCGCATCAAGAAGTGGCGCGAAATCTGCCCGGATCTCGCCATCCGCTCCAACTTCATCGTCGGCTTCCCCGGCGAAACGGAAGAGGATTTCGAGTTCCTGCTGGATTGGCTCGAGGAAGCCGAGATCGACCGCGCGGGGTGCTTCGAATACGAGCCCGTGACCGGCGCGCCGGCCAACGACCTCGAGGGCATCGTCCCCGATGAGGTCAAGCGCGATCGTTTCGAGCGACTGATGGAAGTTGCCCAGGACGTCTCGACCCACCAGCTTGCCAAGAAGGTCGGCCGCACCATCGAAGTGCTGGTCGACGACGTCGAGCCTGAGGCTAATCGCGCCATCGCCCGCTCCAAGTGGGACGCGCCCGACATCGACGGCCAGGTGATCGTCGACAATGCCACCGGCATCAAGCCGGGCGACCTGGTGACGGTAACGGTGACCGACAGCGACGAATACGATCTCTTCGCCGAACCGGTGGCGAAGGCGAACTAGAAGCCGATCAGGGGCAGCTGTGGAAACGAAACTTTCGCATATCTCCAGGCTGCGCGTCGCCTCTGGAACCGGCTACCGGATAAAGCAGGAGCTCTTTGCCGGCCGGCACGAGCAACGGCTCGCCAAAACCGTCGGGATAACCCAATTCGGCGTGAACATACTGACGCTCGATCCGGGCGCCTGGTCGGCGCTGCGGCATTGGCACGAAGCCGAGGACGAGTTCGTCTATGTGCTCGATGGGGTGCTGACCCTCGTCGACGACAACGGCGCCCACGAGCTGACGGCCGGCTCGATCGTCGGCTTCCCCGCCGGCGAGCCGAATGGCCACCACCTGCAGAACAGGTCGGATGCGCCCGCCAGCTACATCGTCGTCGGCTCCCGCCGCCCCGGCGAGGAGACTATCCACTATCCGGACGACGATCTCGGGCCTGTCCGTAAGTAGCACCTGCTGGACCGCGGCCCACAGCGCTGCTAGACCCGCGATATGCACGCCACCTACTCCCTGACGCTCCCCGACAAATCCGTGCTGACGCTCGGCCAGACGGCGCTCGTCATGGGCATCCTCAACGTCACGCCCGACAGCTTCTCGGATGGGGGCCGGTTCAACCGTGTCGACGCGGCGCTCGCCCATGCACGGCATATGGTGGCCGAGGACGCCGACATCGTCGACGTCGGCGGCGAGAGCACGCGGCCGGGCTCGCAGGAAATCGGCGTGCAGGAAGAGCTCGACCGGGTGATTCCCGTCCTCGATGCCCTGACGGAGGCGAACATCGGCCGCCCGGTTTCCGTCGATACCTACAAGGCGCTCGTCGCCGACCAGGCGCTGCAATCGGGCGCCGCCATCCTCAACGACGTCTACGGCCTGCAGCGCGAGCCCGAGATGGCGGACGTCGCCGCCCTCCATGGCGCGCCTGTCGTCGCCATGCATTGGGACAAGGCCCGCGATCCGCAACAACCGCTGCTCGACGAGATGCGCCGCTGGTTCGACCGCACGGTCGAGATCGCCGAACGAGCCCGGCTGCCCAGGGAGCAGCTCGTCATCGACCCCGGCTTCGGCTTCGGCAAGACCCTCGCGGAGAACTATGCGCTGCTGCGCGAGCTGCCCAAGGCCTATCCCGGCTATCCCCTGCTCGTCGGCGCCTCGCGCAAATCGATGATCGGCAAGCTCCTCGGCAACGAGCCCGCCGAGCGCCTGCCCGGCACCATCGCCGCCAACGTCATCGGCTACACGCTTGGCGCCCACATCTTCCGCGTCCACGACGTGCGCGCCAACAGGGGCGCGCTTAAAGTCGCAGAGGCGACGCTGTATGGTCCGCCGGCTTCAGGGAGCTAGAATCGTGAGCAATGCATTCACAGGCGACCGCATCATTCTGGAAGGACTCGGCTTTTACGGCTACCATGGAGTATTCCCCGAGGAGCGCAAGCTCGGCCAGCGGTTCGTCGTCGACCTGACCTGCGGCCTCGACCTGTCGCCGGCCGGCGACACCGACGAGCTCGGCCGCACCGCCTCCTACGCCGATATCTACGATGTGGTGAAGGCCGCGTTCGAGGAAGGCCCGTTCAACCTCATCGAGGCCGTCGCCCAGTGCATCGCCGACCGGGTGTTCGCCGCCTTCCCCGACATCGACTGGCTCATCGTGCGGGTGAAGAAGCCGGAAGCGCCCATCGCCATGGTGCGCGGCGCGGCCTCCGTCGAGCTGCATCGCGTGCGGAAGGAGTGAGCCATGCCCAAGGCCTGGCTCTCGCTCGGTGCCAATATCGGCTACCCCAAGGCGCAGCTCGCCGAAGCTGTGCAGCGGCTCGATGCGCACCCGGAAATCACCATCGTCCACCGCTCGAGCGTTATCGAGACCAAGCCTTGGGGCAAGACCGACCAACCCGACTTCGCCAACATGGCGCTCGCCGTCGAGACGAGCCTCAAGCCCGAGGAGCTGCTCGACGCCTGCCTCGCGGTGGAGCGCGCGATGGGCCGCGAACGCCTGGAACGCTGGGGGCCGCGCCTCATCGACATCGATATTATCGCCTATGACCGCCTCGAAATCCGCAGCGACCGCCTGACCGTCCCCCACCCCTTCGCCCACGAACGCGACTTCGTACTCGCTCCCCTGCGCGAGATCGACCCGGCAACGGCGGAGTGGATCGTGGAGAGGGCGAACCGCAGCTAGTTGCGCTTTATTCGATTTATACGTATATTTCGCATATTCAGGAGATGACTATGCGAAAGTTCTCGACTGTCGACTTGCTGCGCGACACCAAGACGGTGACCATGGCTGCCGACCGCGAGCCCGTGACGATCACCCAGCATCGCAAGCCCCGCTATGTGCTGATGACCTATGAGGATTTCGAGGCCATCAAGATGCAGGCTGACAATCCGCATCGCGTCTATGGCCCCGGTGAGACGCCACCGGAACTCGCCGCAGTGATCCTGCCGGAACTCGACAGGCTGATTGCCGAGGGTCGGGATACCGATGACTGAACTTCCCGCCAACGGCTGCCGTAGGGCCGGTCTTAGGGAGTGAAAGGAAGCCTGGGTCACGGTATCCGAGTACAACTATGACATTGCCGAACGCTCATTCTACTTCAATCCCAATGGCGAAGTGATGGGCTCGTTCAGCAAGACTTTCCTTGCCCATATTGCCGAGGCCGCCCGGCCTTTCATTACGCAAGCGAATGCTCGGATCGCCAGGCGCTAAAGCGCGGCCGTGAACCAGGCGGAGGCGAGCGAGAGCTTGTGGTCGCGCAGGAACACCATCTTGGCGTGGTCCTTGTAGCCCGAAACGACGACGAACTGCTTGAGACCCAGCGCCTTGAAACGCGAGCGCGCTTCTTCGAGCAACGCTGCGCCGGCGGTGCTCCAGAGTTCGGGCGACTTGACGTGATAATCGTCGATCATCGCGGTCGGGCCGGCGTCGTAGATCGGCGGCGTCGGCGCCTCGCGCCCGAAAAGGACGCCAACCACCTCACCATTCTGTTCCGCCACAAGGCAGACGGCGCGGTCGGCGCCCAGCCATGTCCTGAGGTAATCCCCGCTCGCCTTGGCGACGCCCTGCTTGCGTTTCCAGAATACCGGCTCGTAGCGGGCATAGTCCTCCCGCCGTGCCTCGAGGATGCGGACCACCGCCTCGAGATCAGCCGCCGTGCAGTCGCGGATCGCCAAACTCATCGCCCGATTCCGATGGAATCGAGGACGGCCACGGCCGCATCGAATTCGGCCTTGCGCCGGGCGCGGCGCAGCGCCGCCTCTTCGTCGACGCCCCAGAGCCGCGCCTGGTGGTCTTCATCGACATGCGCGCGCACCCACGCGTCGTCCGGCTCGACGAGGCCATGGCGCACGGCCATCGCGAGGACACCCGAGCCGGTGAGATTGGTGATCGAGACCAGCGCGGTCATCGTCAGCAGCCCCTCGTCCTCCAGCACTTGCGCGAGACGCGTCAGCGTCGGCTCGGGCTGCGGCTGGTGGAGGATGCCGATCGTCGGCTGAAAGGCGACGCCGAAATGGCGCGCCACGCGCACCAGCGCGTCGTCCCACAGCCGTTCCTGCTCGGCGACGAGCTCGCGGGGGCTCTCGGCGCGGTAGAGCAGCAGGTCGTTGGCAGCGTATTTGACCACCTCCTCGCGAAAGGCTGGCACTGTCTCGCCGCCGCTCTCCAGCGCCGAATTGACGAGCCGCACCAGCGGCATGGTCAGCGGGTCGATGTGCTCGCCCTGGCCCGCCCACTCCTCCGCCATCGCGACGGCCAATGGCTCGACCGGCACGACGACGGGAATGCGCTTGCCGGGCGTCCGGGTCGGGCGGCCGTCGAGGGTGACGGTATGGCCGCCCTCGGCCGGCGCGGTGCCGGTTTGCGTATAGAAGCGCTTGGGCAGCTGCTGTTTGACGTGCTGCTGGGCACGCCCGTAGCCGTCGTTGCGATGGTTGAGGGCGTCTTCGATGAATTCACGCACGACGGCCTCCTCTAGTTCATCAGCCGCCGGATGGTCGGCGCCAGGTCCTCGAAATGGTCGATCATCGCATCGGCCCCCGCCGAGATCAGCTCGGCCGGATCGTGGTAGCCCCAGGTCACTCCGATGGTCGCAACGCCCGCGGCGCGGCCGAGTTCGATGTCGAATACCGTATCGCCGACCATCACTGTCTCGGCGGTTCCGGCGCCTGTCTCCGCCATCGCGCGAAGGATCATTCCCGGATGGGGCTTGGAGGGATTGTGGTCCGGCGTCTGCAAAGTGGTGAAGTGGCCGGAAAGACCATGGAGATCCAGGATGCGGTTGACGCCCGACAGGCCCTTGCCCGTCGCGATGCCGAGAAGGTACTCCGGCTCGGCGCGCAGCTCGTCGAGGGATTCGCGAGCTCCGGGGAACAAACCCTCCCGGTCCGATCCGTTGACGAGGGAGGCGCGGTAGTGCCCGCGGTAGTCTTCGACCAGCCGGTCGATAAGGCCCTGGTCATCGCTGCCCACGAGCCTGCCCATGGCGACCGGCAGCGACAGGCCGATGACGCGGCGTGCCTCTTCGGGCGTCGGCGCGACGAGGCCGGCTTCCGTGAACGTCGTCGCCATGTGCTCGCAGATCAGCGCCTGCGTGTCGATCAGCGTGCCGTCCATGTCGAACATCACGAGCATCACTTGTCGTCCTCCGGATCGGTCGCCTGCACGTCGTAGCGCGCGGCGTCGAACCCCAGCGCATCGAAACTCTGTTGCATGTGCGGCGGCAAGGGCGCCGAAATGTCGAGGCGCTTGCCTGAGCGCAGCGGCAGGGCGATGCGGCGCGCGTGGAGATGCAGCCCCTGCCCCAGCCCGTCGGCAGGCTGATAGTTCTCGATGTTGAAGTAGCGCGGATCGTCGAGGATCGGATTGCCGAGCTGGGCCATGTGCACGCGCAGCTGGTGCGTGCGCCCGGTCACAGGCTTCAGCGTCACCCAGGCGAAGCGTCGGCTGGCGGTATCGGTGGTCGAATAGTAGCTCATCGAATGCTGCGCGCCCGCCGTGCCGTGCGGCACCACCACCATCTGCTCGCCATCGGTCGTCGCACGCTTGGCGAGCCAGCAGGAGATTTCGCCCTGCCGGGGGCTCGGATTGCCCGCCACCACCGCCCAGTAGATCTTGCGCGCCGAGCGCGAGCGGAAGACCGTGCCGAAATGGCTCGCCGCCGCATGCGTCTTGGCGACGACCAGGCAGCCGGAGGTGTCGCGGTCGAGCCGATGGACGAGGCGCGGCGGTTCGCCCTTCTTGTTGGGCAGGCTTTTGAGCATCCCGTCGATATGGCGCTTGGTGCCGCTGCCGCCCTGCACGGCAAGGCCGTAGGGCTTGTTGAAGACATAGAGCTCGTCGTCCTCGTAGAGGATCAGCGATCGCAGGAAATCGGCGTCTTCGTCGCTGACGCGCGGCGCGCGCACCACATCGGCATCGTCGATGGGCGGAATGCGCACGACCTGGCCGGAGGCGAGCCGCGTGCTCGTTTGCACACGCCCCTTGTCGACGCGCACCTCGCCATTGCGGATGAGCTTCTGCAGCCGCCCGAAACCAAGTTGCGGAAAGTTGCGCGCAAACCAGCGGTCGAGCCGCATGCCGTCTTCGTCGGCGCCCACTTCGCGCTGCTGTACGCCGCTCATGCGGGAAATCCTCGTGTCATCAGGAGCCCGAGATAAAGCCCGGCGAGGCAAAGGGCAACCGACAAGGCGATGTAGAGCAGCGCCTGCGCAACGGCTCCGCGTTCGATGAGCGCGACTGCATCGAGCGAGAAGGCCGAAAACGTGGTGAACCCGCCGAGGACGCCCACGGCGATGAAAAGCCGGGCTTCGGGAGCCCAGGCCGGCATCGACCGCGCCAGCCAGCCGATGAGCAGGCCCATGGCAAACGAGCCGGCGATGTTGACGATGAGCGTCGCCAGCGGAAACCCCATCGGCCACAACCGGCCGATGAGCGAGGAGACGCCAAAGCGCATCATCGCCCCGATCGCGCCGCCGGCGCCGACGAGCAGAAGGGGGTGCATCTAGTCCTCGTCCCCGCGCTTGGCCGCCCGCAGCCGCGAGAAGTAGTCGAGACGCTTCTTCAGGTCGCGCTCGAAGCCGCGTTCGACCGGCTGATAGAATTCGTGCCGACCGATCTTTTCTGGAAAGTACTCCTGCCCCGAGAACCCTTCGGGCGTGTCGTGGTCGTAGATGTAGCCCTCGCCATAGCCGGTGTTCTTCATCAGCTTCGTCGGCGCGTTGAGGATGACCATGGGCGGCGTCGGCGAGCCTCCGGCCTTGGCGACGCCCGTCGCTCCCTTGAAGGCGGTGTAGACGGCGTTGGACTTGGGCGCGAGCGCCAGATAGACGACGACCTGCGCCAAAGCCAGCTCTCCTTCGGGCGAGCCCAGCATCTGATAGGCGTCGCGCCCGGCCACCGCCTGTGGCAGGGCCTGCGGATCGGCGAGGCCGATGTCCTCCACTGCCATGCGGATCAGCCGCCGGGCAAGGAACAGCGGATCCTCGCCCGCATCGAGCATGCGCGCGAAATAGTAGAGCGCCGCATCGGGATCCGACCCACGCACCGTCTTGTGCAGCGCTGAAATGAGGTTGTAGTGCCCGTCCTGCGCCTTGTCGTAGATCGGCGCGCGCCGTTGGACGACGGAAAGCAGCGTTTCGACGTCCAGCATCTCGCCCGGCCGGGCCGAGGCCAGCACCTCCTCCACGAGCCCCAGCATCGCGCGCCCGTCGCCATCGGCGAGGGTGAGCATGGTGCGCCGCGCCTCCTCGTCGAGCGGCAGGGTTTCGCCGGTCAGCGCTTCGGCGCGCTTGGCGAGATCCTCGAGGTTGTCGAGCGAAAGCGACTCGAACCGCAGCACCTGGCTGCGCGAGAGCAGCGCCGCATTGAGCTCGAACGACGGGTTCTCGGTCGTCGCGCCGACGAGGACGATGGTGCCGTCCTCCATCACCGGCAGGAAGCCGTCCTGCTGGGCGCGGTTGAAGCGGTGGATCTCGTCGACGAAAAGCAGCGTACGCTTGCCGTTGAGCCTATCGAAGCGTGCCTTCTCGAACGCTTTCTTGAGATCCGCCACCCCGGAGAACACGGCCGAAATCTGCTCGAACTTGTAGCCGATCTCGTCGGCCAGGAGCCGCGCCACCGTCGTCTTGCCGGTGCCCGGCGGTCCCCAGAGGATGAGCGAACCCAGCCGCCCCGAAGCGATCATCCGGCGCAGCGTCCCCTCGGGCCCCAGCAGGTGCTCCTGCCCGATCACCTCGTCGAGCGAGCGTGGGCGCAACTGGTCGGCCAGCGGCCGCCCCTGCTGCACGGAGGGCTCGCCGGGTTCGTCGTCGTTGTCGGTGGCAAAGAGATCGGACATTCAAGGATAGGTGCGCTTTATCTGACCCGTTTGCAACCGGAGTACCGCCCTCCGGGGCTTTCCCGCAAGCGGAAGGTGCCACGAGCACAATTGGCCTCCCTCCCCCTTGAGGGGAGGGACTGAGGGTGGGGGTAGTTCAGTGGGCCACTTGATGGACCCCCACCCCCGACCACTCCCCTCAAGGGCGAGGGGAGGCAACGATCGTGCCCGTCCTACCCGCTCACATACGTGCGCACCACGCGCCCCTCGCGCTGCAGCACGATCTCCCAGGTCCGCACGCGCTGCGAGGCGGTCTGCGCAAACGCGCCGGCATCCGTCATCTCGGTCCCGTTGAGGCTGAGGATGACGTCGCCCGTCGCCAGCCCCATGGCCTCGGCGGGTGAACCCTCTTCGATCTGCGTGATGACGATGCCGCGCGCGTCGAACGGCAATCCCTGCTCCTGGGCGAGTGCGGGGGTAAGTTCCTGCCCCGTTGCGCCGGCGAACCGCGTGTTCCCGGTGATGCGGGCGATCTGGTTCTCGTCGGGTGCCGGCGGCGCCTCGACCGGCAACTGGGCCTCGAAGCTCTCGCCGCCCCGCGAAACCGCCAGACGTGCTTGCGTTCCCAGCGGCTTGGTGGCGAGCCGATAGTTGAAAGCGCTGGGGTCCTCGACGACAGTGCCGTCGATCGCCGTGACGACGTCGCCAGACCGCAGGCCCGCGCGCTCGGCGGGGCCGCCTGGCGCGACGTCCGTGACCATCGCACCGCTGGGCGAGGCGAGTTGCAGGCTGTTGGCGATATCGGCGCTGACCGCCTGCGTCTTGGCGCCGAACCACGGTCGCACGATCTCGCCGCCCGCCAGCCCCGCCTGCGCAACGACCGCCGCCATGTTGGAGGGAATGGCAAAGCCGATGCCGACCGATCCGCCCGTGCGCGAATAGATGGCCGTGTTGATCCCGACGAGCCGCCCGTTGAGATCGACCAATGCGCCCCCGGAATTGCCCGGATTGATCGCCGCGTCCGTCTGGATGAAGAACTCGTAGTCACTGGCCTCGACACCGGTGCGCGCCAGCGCCGAGACGATGCCGCTCGTTACCGTCTGTCCGACGCCGAACGGGTTGCCGATAGCGAGCACGAGGTCGCCCACCTGCAACGCATCGGAATCGGCAAAGGTGAGGGCCGGCAGCTCGACGCCACCGGTATCGCGGATGCGCAGGACCGAAAGATCGGTATCCGGATCGTCGAGCACCAGATCGACGGCGAACTCGCGCCGGTCGGACAGCGCGATGCGGATATCGGTTGCCCCGGAGACCACATGGCTGTTGGTGAGGATAAGACCGGACGGATCGACGATGACGCCGGAGCCCAGCGCCCGCGATTCCCGCGGCCGGCTCTGGAACGGTGAGTTCTGCCCGAAGAAGCGCTGGAAGAACGGATCGTTGGCGAAGGGCGAGGCCGCTCGCTCCTCGACGCGCGTCGCATAGACGTTGACGACCGAGGGCGCGACCTGCCGCACGACGGGCGCAAAGCTCAGCTGCACCTGCTCGCGCGATTGCGGCACCTGCCGCTCGGCCTGCGCCACCTCGATGCGCGCGGGCGTCTGGATGGTCGCCGGCGGCGCCTGCCCGCCGTCCGGAGCGCGTACGGCCGCCAGGGCGGCGGCGCCGAGCAAAATCACACCCGCAAGGGCAAGAACGCTTTTCTGCAACAAGGTCATGTTCTTGTTTCCGTTCACGAATCCGCGATTTCCCTCACGCTCGCCAGAGCAAGCAGAAAGACCCGGAATCTGTCGCCATTAAGGTGTCACAGCGATCGAGAGAAATAGGGGCAAAATATCGTTTGCGTAGAGGGGCTTTGATCCCTATATGCAGCGCTCGTTTTGGCCCCCTCACGCCCCGAAAGGCAACACGTCCAATGACTGAGCCGACTGACGTCTATCTGAACACCTCGGCCCTCATCGCCGCCGAAGCGCCGGATTTTCCGAGCTTTCTCTATTCGGAGCGCGAGCTGAGGAAAGCCGTCAAGGTCTTCAAGAAGGGCTTCAACGGGCTCCTGACCTATGCGGTCAAGTGCAACCCCTCGCCCCACATCATCGCCAAGCTCCATGACGAGGGGCTGAAGGCGTTCGACGTCGCCTCCAATACCGAGATGGCGCTGGTGCGCGATCACGCGCCGGGCGCGGCCATGCACTACAACAACCCGATCAAGAACCGCCGCGAGATCGAGCGCGCCTACGAGGAATTCGGGGTACGCTCCTTCACGATCGACCACCCGCAGCAGCTCGACCAGCTCGCCGCGGTGGTGTCGCCCTCGCGCGACGTCGAGGTCACCACCCGCTTCAAGGCCGGCAAGGCGCTGAAATCCTATGACTTCGGCACCAAGTTCGGCGTCATGGAACAGGGCGCCGTCGAGATCGCCTCGATGGTCGAGCAGATGGGCTACACCGCCAGCCTCTGCTTCCACGTCGGCAGCCAGTGCGAGGACGCCTATGCTTACGAGCGCCACATCGCGGCCGCCGGCCGGATCGTCGAGGAATCGGGCATCGAATTGAAGCGCCTCAACATCGGTGGCGGCTTCCCGGCCCCTTACCCGACCAGCGTCGCCCCGCCCATGGACTACTACTTCGAGACGATCGCCGAAGCGGTCGAAGCGAACTTCGGTTCGTCCAAGCCCGAGCTCATCGTCGAGCCGGGCCGCGCGCTCGTCACCTCTTCCACCTCGCTGCTGCTGCGCGTCAAGCACCAGCGCGGCGGGCTTTCGGTCTATCTGAACGATGGCGCCTACGGCTCGCTGATGGAGGTCAAGTTCATGGACTTCACTCCGCCCGTGCGCGTCTGGCGCGGCGCGCGTATCCATACCGAGGACGAGGTCGCCGGCTTCACCATCTTCGGCCCCACCTGCGACAGCTACGACGTGCTGCCGCAGACCTTCATGCTGCCTTTCGACATCGACGAGGACGACTGGATCGAGTTCGGGCTGATGGGGGCCTACACCCAGGCCTCCCTCACCCCGTTCAACGGCTTCGACCGCCGTGACTGGTACCAGGTCGACGAGATCTACACCGGCAAGGATGTGCAGCCGGAGTAGTACTGGTGAGGCACCGCACCGTCACCCGCAGTGCTGTCACCCCGGCGAAAGCCGGGGCCCAGTGAACGGCGCGGGTGCGGTATTGCCCGGTATCCCACGGGTCGTCCCCGCGAAAGCGGGGATCTCCGTTTGCGGGGCGGGATAACAGAGGTCCCCGCTTTCGCCAGAATGACCCTGTGGAGGGTTAGGCACCGTGCGCACGCCGCTTGGCCGGTGTGTACTGGATCCCGGCTTTCGCCGGGATGACAGTCGGAGGGAATCGCGGGCGTCGCGCCAAACTCTGTTCTACGAGCGATCGCTCGTGCCGGTGCTTGACAATGCCGGCCACCTAGGGCATTGCGCTCGCCCCCTTTCGCGCATTTCCCTCGCCGGTGCTCCCATGTTGCCTCTCGCTGCCCTCGGCAGGCGGATCATGATTCTGGGTCCGTCCAATGCCGGCAAATCGACGCTGGCGGTCGCCATCGCCAACCGCCTCGATGTTCCCGCCATCCACCTCGACCAGTTCCGTCACCTGCCCAACACCGATTGGCAGGTGCGTCCGGACGAGGAGTTCGCTACGCTCCATGACGAAGCCGTCCTCGGTGACGGCTGGGTGATGGACGGCAACTACTCGCGCTTGATGCCGCAGCGCTTCGCCCGCGCGACCGGCGCCATCCTGCTGACTTCGCACCACTGGCTGCGCTTCAGCCGCTATCTCAGGCGCACCCTCGTCAACAGCTCGCAGCGCGCCGGGCATCTGGAGGGAACGAAGGACAGCATCAAGTGGTCGATGATCGAGTGGGTCTTGATCAAGACGCGCAACAGCCACGTCAAATATGGACGCATGATCCGCGACACCGGCCTGCCGACAGTCGAGTGCCACACGGCAAAGGCGCTGAACGACCTCTACAAGGCCTGGGATTTGCCGGTGCCGCACGAGCGGCACCGGTTGGTTCGCTAGGCCATCTCAATCCGCCGCCGCGTCAGCAACGCCAACGCGACCAGCACCACCGGCGCCATCAGTCCGCAATAGCCGACGAGCGGCCAAAGCGTGTCTCCGGGCAACAACACGACCATCAGCGTGCCGACGATCCCGACGAAGACGCTCTGGATGGCGAAATAGAGCGCCACTGCCGTCCCCGCCGTCTCGCCGAATTCCCCAAGCGCGCCATTGGCGGTGACCGAGAGGGCAAAGACGATGCCGACGGCCACGAGCCACATGGGCAGGATCACCGTCCACATGGACGGCTCGAGGAATGCTTGGCAAAGCGCCAGCACGATCGCGCCAACGAGGAGCAGCGTCATCCCCCGGGCAAGGCTGCCGGGAATGCCCCACGCCGACACGAACCGCTTGGCAAAGCGGGTCGTCACGATCATCACGATCGCAACGGTGGCGAACGCGAAGCTGAACACCGTCTCGCTGAGCCCTGCCCTCTCGATGAGGATGCGCGGCGCCGTCGAGAAGAAGACGAAGAACGTCCCCATCGCGGCGGCAAAACCGAGCGTATAGGTCCAGAAGGCGGCGCTCGTCAGGATCGGTCCGAATGAACGCTTGCCAGGAGGCGCCGGCACCCGTGTCTCGTGCCAGCGCAACATGGCGTTGGCCGTTGCGACGAGCGCGAGCCCGCCGAGGACGAGGAATATTGCCTGCCAGCCGAGGCTGTCGGCGATCCGCGCGCCCGCGATCGGCCCGAGAGCCGGCACGAAAGCGAGGATCGAGCCGAAGAGGCCATAGATCACGGCCCCCTCGGGACGCTCGGCATAGACGTCGCGCACCGTGGCAAAGGTCGCAACCATCGCCGCCGACGCGCCCGCCGCCTGCAACACGCGCAACGCAACGAACAGCCCGGCCGACGTCGCCGCCGCCATGGCAAGCGACGTTACCGCAAAAAGCAGCGCCCCGCCGATCAGCACAGGACGCCGCCCGAAACGGTCGGAGAGCGGTCCGAAGACGAGCTGGCCGAGACCGAGCACGACCATGTAGAGGCTCAGCGTCAGCTGCACCACGGCCGGCGACGTATCGAGGATCGTCGGCATCGCCGGAACGATGGGGAGGTAGATGTCCATGGCGAGCGACGCCAGGACATCGAACGGAGCCATCAGCAGCAGCGCAGCCGCAAGGGAATGGCCCCAGGTTTGGGGTTTTTTAGACATGAGTGAACACCCGCTCAAAATGTGAGAACATTCGGCGGCGATCTGCCTCAAGATGCTTGGAAAGCTGGAGATTGACCGGGCAGACAGCCGCAACGACGAAAACAGTCGCTGCGGCCTACTTGTCCGATTTGGCGAGGCTACCCATGGGTCACGTGCTCCGTCCGCCCGACTTGGCGGGAGCGCGGATGTAGCAGCCCTGCCCTCGCCTGGCAACCACCCAAAACGAAAGCGGCCGCGGGTTTCCCCACGGCCGCTGAACTTCTGCGAACGGCTCGGACTTACGCCGCGACCGACTCGTCCTCGTCTTCGCGCACCTGCACCGGGCCGCTGTCCTGGCCGCGGGCGTTGACGTCGCGATCGACGAACTCGATGACGGCCAGCGGCGCGTTGTCGCCGTAGCGGAAGCCGGCCTTCATGATGCGCAGATACCCGCCCTGGCGGTCGGCATAGCGGGGCCCAAGAACCTCGAACAGCTTCTTGACCTGGGCTTCGTCGCGGATCTGCGCGATCGCCTGGCGGCGGGCGTGCAGGTCGCCGCGCTTGCCGAGCGTGATGAGCTTCTCGACGATCGGACGCAGGTCCTTGGCCTTGGGAAGCGTGGTCACGATCTGCTCGTGCTTGATGAGCGCAGCCGACATGTTGGCGAACATCGCCTTGCGATGGCTCGCCGTCCGGCTCAGCTTGCGGCCCCTAGTGGCGTGGCGCATGGTGTGTCTCCTTTAACAGTGCCGCGCGAGATCAGTAGTGATCTTCGTAGCGCTTGGCGAGGTCGTCGATGTTCTCGGGCGGCCAGTTGGCCACGTCCATCCCGAGGTGGAGGCCCATCTGCGCGAGGACTTCCTTGATTTCGTTGAGCGACTTGCGGCCGAAGTTCGGCGTGCGCAGCATCTCGGCTTCCGTCTTCTGGATGAGGTCGCCGATGTAGACGATGTTGTCGTTCTTGAGGCAGTTGGCCGAACGCACCGAAAGCTCGAGCTCGTCGACCTTCTTCAAGAGGGCCGGGTTGAAGGCGAGCTCGGGAACGGCGTCCGCGGCCTTCTCCTTGGTCGGCTCTTCGAAGTTGACGAAGACGGCGAGCTGGTCCTGCAGGATGCGGGCGGCATAAGCCACCGAATCCTCGGGGCTGATGGCCCCGTTGGTCTCGACCTGCAGCGTCAGCTTGTCCTTGTCGAGGCTCTCGCCCGCGCGGGTCGCGTCGACCTTGTAGGAGACGCGCTTGACCGGCGAGAAAAGCGAATCGACCGGGATGTAGCCGATCGGCGCGTCCTCGGGACGGTTCTTGTCGGCAGAGACATAACCCTTGCCGGTATTGACGGTGAACTCGATGTTGATCTCGGCGCCGTCGTCGAGGTGGCAGATCACCAGCTCGGGGTTGAGGACTTCGATGTCACCGGTGACCTTGATGTCGCCAGCGCTCACCGCGCCCGGCCCCTGTTTGGAGAGCGTCAGGCGCTTGGGGCCTTCGGCTTCCATCTTGAGGGCGATCTCCTTGACGTTGAGCACGAGGTCGGTAATGTCCTCGCGCACGCCCGGAAGCGAAGAGAACTCGTGCAGAATGCCGTCGATCTGGATCGCGGTGATGGCCGCGCCCTGCAGGGACGACAGCAGCACACGACGCAGAGCATTGCCCAGGGTCAGCCCATAACCGCGCTCAAGCGGCTCGGCGATCACCGAAGCCACGCGCGCGTTGTCGCCCGAAACAATCTCCAGCTTGGTCGGCTTGATCAGTTCTTGCCAGTTCCTCTGGATCGTCACGGTAATTTCCTTTCAAAAGCGCGGCCCTGCCCGGCCGCTCGGCCGCAAACGCAATGGAAACTCCCGGCTCATGAGAGAAACCGGGAGTTCGTCAGCAACGTCGTTCTAGACGCGGCGCCGCTTGCGCGGGCGGCAGCCATTGTGCGGAATGGCGGTGACGTCACGGATCGAGGTGACGTTGAAGCCTGCAGCCTGGAGGGCGCGCAGGGCGGACTCACGCCCCGAGCCGGGCCCGCGCACTTCGACCTCGAGGGTCTTCATGCCGTGCTCCTGCGCCTTGCGGGCGGCATCTTCAGCGGCGACCTGCGCCGCATAAGGGGTCGACTTGCGCGACCCCTTGAAGCCCATCACGCCAGCGGACGACCACGAAATCGTGTTGCCCTGCATGTCGGCGATGGTGATCATCGTGTTGTTGAAGGATGCATTCACGTGGGCGACGCCCGACGTGATGTTCTTGCGCTCCTTGCGGCGGATGCGCGTCGTTTCAGCTTTGGCCATTCATATCCTCAGTTCGATATCGTCGCTGCCGTAAGCCTTTTCAAGGTCCCGGCAGCTACATCGGGGGAGAACCGGCAACGAGGCGGCGATTCCCGCCACCCCGAAACGTCTGTCGGCCGCTCCCGGTCGCTCGTTGCTCCGCGCCGTGGCGCGAACCTTACTTCTTCTTGCCGGCGATCGGCTTGGCCGGACCCTTGCGGGTGCGGGCATTGGTGTGGGTGCGCTGGCCGCGCACGGGCAGGCCGCGGCGGTGGCGCAGGCCACGATAGTTGCCCAGGTCCATCAGGCGCTTGATGTTCATGGCAACGTTGCGGCGCAGATCGCCCTCGACCACGTAGTCGCGGTCGATGGTCTCACGGATCTGGATCACCTCGGCGTCGGTCAGTTCGTTGACGCGGCGCTCGGCGGGAATACCCACCTTCTGGCAGATATCGGCGGCAAACTTGTCACCGATGCCGTGAATGTACTGCAGCGCGATAACCACGCGCTTGTTGGTCGGAATGTTGACGCCAGCGATACGAGCCACGCCTGCTCTCCTTCGTGCAACACTCGGCCGCGCCGGCCGGTGCCGTTAAACAACAAGGGACCGGATTTCGACCCCCAACCACATTGAGGAACCGAATCCAGTCCAATAATCCATGAGACTGGTGCGGTTCTTTAAGGACAAGACTTGCCGGTGTCAACTGGCAAGCCCTACCTCATTTTGCTTACTCGATCGCCGCGCGGATCGCGGCGGTTACTTCCTTGACGGGCGCCATGCCGTCGACCGACTTCAACAGGCCCTTCTTGTCGTAGAAGGCGATGAGCGGAGCAGTCTGTTCGCGGTAGACATCGAGGCGCTTGCGCAGCACATCCTCGTTGTCGTCCGGCCGGGCCGTGCCGCTCTCCTTGGCGCGCTTCACGACCCGTTCGACCAGCACGTCCGTGTCGGCCTTGATCTCGATGACCGCGTCGAGCGCTACGCCCTTGTCCTTGAGCATGCCCTCGAGCGCCTCGGCCTGCGCGATCGTGCGCGGGAAGCCGTCGAGGATGAAGCCGGGCTTGCAGTCCTCGGCGTCGAGCCGCTCGGAGATGATGCCGTTGACCACCACGTCCGAGACGAGGTCGCCCCTGTCCATGATCTCCTTGGCGGCCAGCCCCATCGGCGTCTTGGCGGCGATCGCCGCCCTCAGGATGTCGCCTGTCGACAGCTGCGGAATGCCGTAGGTCTCGACCAGTATCTTTGCCTGCGTACCCTTGCCTGCTCCCGGCGGTCCCAGAAGGATCAGCCTCATCGGCGCTTGCCCCCAAGTCTCGATTTCTTGACCAGCCCCTCATACTGCTGGGCGATGAGATGGCTCTGGATCTGGCTGACCGTATCCAGCGTCACCGTCACCATGATCAGCAGCGACGTACCGCCGATGAACTGGCTGACCGTCAGCTGGCTGACCAGCACTTCCGGAATGAGCGCCACGACCGTCAGGTACGCCGCGCCGACGACGGTGATGCGGGTCAGCACATAGTCGATGTGCGCGGCGGTCCGCTCGCCGGGACGGATACCCGGAATGAAGCCGCCGGAGCGCTTCAGGTTGTCCGCCGTCTCGGTCGGGTTGAAGACGATCGCCGTGTAGAAGAAGGCGAAGAAGATGATGAAGAAGGCAAAGAGCGCCAGATAAAGCGGCTGCCCGCGCCCGAGGAGCGCCGTCACCGTCGTCAGCCAGCCCGGCGCGTTGCCCTGCGCGGCGAACGAGGCGATCGTTGCCGGCAGCAGCAGCAGCGAGGAGCCGAAGATCACCGGGATGACGCCCGAGGTGTTCAGCTTCAATGGCAGGTGCGAGGTATCGCCCTGGAACATCTTGTTGCCGACTTGTCGCTTCGGATACTGGATGAGCAGCCGCCTCTGCGCGCGTTCGAAGAACACGATGACCGCGATGACGACGATCGCCAGCACCAGGAGCCCGATGCCCGCCCAGGCCGGCAGCGCGCCAGTGCGGCTAAGTTCGAGCGTCTGGGCAATGGTGCCCGGCAGGTTGGCGACGATACCGGCGAAGATGATGAGCGAGATGCCGTTGCCGACGCCGCGCGCCGTGATCTGTTCACCCAGCCACATCAGGAACATCGTGCCGCCGACCAGCGTGATGACCGTCGACAGGCGGAAGAACCAGCCCGGATTGAGCACGACCCCCTGGCTGCCCTCGAGGCCGATGGCGATGCCGTAGGCCTGCACGGCGCAGAAGACGACCGCGAGATATCGCGTGTACTGGTTGAGCTTGCGCCGCCCCTGCTCGCCTTCCTTCTTCAGGGCTTCCAGCCGCGGCGAGGCCGTGGCGATCACCTGGATGACGATCGAGGCGGTAATGTAGGGAATGAGGTTGAGGGCGAAGATGGCCATGCGTTCGACGGCGCCGCCGGCGAACATGTTGAACATGCCGATGATGCCCTGCTGGCTCTGTTCGAACGTGGCGCGGAAGGCGTCAGGATCGATGCCAGGCACCGGAATGAAGGTCCCCAGGCGATAGACGAGCAGCGCGCCCAGCGTGAACCAGATGCGCTGCTGAAGGGCCTTGGCCTTCGAAAAGGTGGAAAAGCTGAGATTTCTGGCCAACTGCTCGGCTGCGGACGCCATCAATCGCTCCCTTGGCTCGACACCCCCTGCCCGGACGGGCGGATGCCGTTCTGTTGCTCACCGCACCGCAACGCGCAAGACAAATGGCTTGCCTTGCGCGCGGATGCTCCACAGGCCAGGCGCGGGGCCGAGATTACTCGGCCTTAGCGTCTTCTGCCGTCGACTTGGGCATATCGACCTTGCCGCCCGCCGCTTCAATAGCAGCAAGGGCGCCCTTGGTCGCATGGTCGACCTTGAACGTGACTTTCTTGGCCGAGAAGCCTTGCGAACCGATGAGGCGCACGCCGTCCTTGACGCGGCGGATGACGCCGGCGGCAACGAGCGCCTGCGCATCGATCACCTTCTTGGCATCGAGCTTGCCGCTGTCGATATAGGACTGGATGCGGTCGATGCGGATGGCGTTCCACTTGCCCGGGTTCAGCGGGTTGAAGCCGCGCTTGGGCATGCGCATGTGAAGGGGCATCTGGCCGCCTTCGAAGCCGTTGATGGCGACGCCCGAACGAGCGGTCTGGCCCTTGCCGCCGCGCCCGCCGGTCTTGCCCTTGCCCGAACCGATGCCGCGTCCGATACGGATGCGGGCCTTGTTCGCGCCAGGGTTGTCGCGCAGTTCATTCAAACGGGTCATTGTCCTGCCCTTGTCTTACTGCTCGCCGACGATGCGGACGAGGTGCGGGATCTTGTTGACCATGCCGCGGACGTCCGGGGTGTCAACCAGTTCACGCTTTTTGTTCATCTTGTTGAGCCCGAGACCGATGAGGGTCGCGCGCTGGCTCTTGTCGCGGCGGATCGGGGAGCCGATCTGCTCGACGATGATGGTCTTTTTAGCAGCCATTGTCTTTCTCCGTCAGCGCGAAGGCTCAGGCGTCGGCTGCCGCGGTCTCGCCACGGCGAGCCTGCAGCTCCGAAACCTTGAGGCCACGGCGGGCGGCGACCGAACGCGGGCTGTCGACGCGCTTCAGCGCATCGAAGGTCGCGCGCACCATGTTGTAGGGGTTGGCCGTGCCCTGGGACTTGGCGACGATGTCGTTGATCCCGAGTGTCTCGAACACGGCGCGCATCGGACCGCCGGCGATGATGCCGGTGCCGGGGACGGCGGCGCGCAGGATGACCTTGCCCGCGCCGTGACGGCCGGTCACGTCGTGGTGGAGGGTACGCGCATCGCGCAGCGGCACGCGAATCATCTGCCGCTTGGCCTGCTCGGTGGCCTTGCGGATCGCCTCGGGCACCTCGCGGGCCTTGCCGTGGCCGAAGCCGACGCGGCCCTTCTGGTCGCCCACGACGACGAGCGCCGCGAAACCGAAGCGGCGGCCACCCTTGACGACCTTCGCAACGCGGTTGATGTGGACCAGGCGGTCGACGAATTCGCTCTCGCGCTCTTGAACGTCTCTGCTCATAGTGATTCTTTCCTCAGCCGCGGGTTAGAACTGCAGGCCGCCCTCACGGGCAGCGTCTGCAAGGGCCTTCACACGGCCATGATAGATGTAGGCGCCACGATCGAAGACGACCTCGCCGACGCCCGCCTTGGTGCCGCGCTCGGCGATCAGCTTGCCGATCGCAGCAGCGGCCTCGGTGGTGCCGCCGTTCTTGACGGAGGCGCGCACGTCCTTGTCGAGGGTCGAGGCGGCAGCCAGAGTGCGGCCGGACGCATCGTCGATGATCTGGGCGTAGATGTTCTTGTCCGAACGGTGGACCGAAAGACGCGGACGCCCGTAAGCACGAGCCTTGAGCGCCTTGCGAACGCGGGCCTTGCGGCGGGCCGCTCCCTTTGCACTGATAGCCATACTCGGCGCTCCTTACTTCTTCTTGCCTTCTTTGCGGAAGACCTGCTCGTCCGCATACCGCACGCCTTTGCCCTTGTAGGGTTCGGGAGCGCGCCACTCGCGGATGTTGGCCGCGACCTGGCCGACCTGCTGCTTGTCGATGCCCGAGATCACGATCTCGGTCGGGCTCGGCACGGCGAGCGTGATGCCCCGGGGCGCCGCATAGACGACGTCATGGCTGAAGCCGAGCGAGAGCTTGATGTCCTTGCCCTGCATGGCGGCGCGGTAGCCGACGCCCTGAATGGCGAGGCGCTTCTCGAAGCCCGTGCTGACGCCGGTGACCATGTTCTGAATCAGAGCACGGGTGGTGCCCCAGGCGGCGCGGGCCTCGCGCGTGTCGTTGGCCGGCGTGACGAAAAGTCCCTCGCCGTTCTGCTCGACATTGACTTCGTCCATCAGGTCGAGCGCAAGCTCGCCCTTGGGGCCCTTGGCCGAAACGGTCCGTCCATTGACGGAAACCGTGACGCCGTTCACCGGGGCAACCGGCTTTTTGCCAGTACGTGACATTCTATTTTGTCCTTCGAGTAATCGTCACACCGCGTCAGGCGCATGCGCCTTAGAACACGCGGCAGAGTACCTCACCACCAACATTGGCGGCCTTCGCCTCGTGGTCGGCCATCACGCCCTTGGGGGTCGAGAGGATCGACACGCCGAGACCATTGGCCACCGACGGAATATTCTTGACCGACGCATAGACGCGGCGGCCCGGACGCGAAACGCGCTCGATCTCGCGGATCACCGGAACGTTCTCGGAGTACTTGAGTTCGATCTCGTACTCGGCAGCGCCGTTCTCGAACTTCACCTCGCTGTAGCCGCGGATGAAGCCCTCGGTCTGCAGCACGTCGAGCACGCGACCACGCAGCCCCGAGGCCGGGGTCGTCACGGTGTTCTTGTGACGCAGCTGCGCATTGCGGATGCGCGTGAGCATATCGCCGATAGGATCTGAAAAGCTCATCTGTCTCGTCTCCTTACCAGCTCGACTTCACCAGGCCCGGGATCATGCCCAGGTTGCCCAGTTCGCGCAGCGCAATACGGCTCATCTTCAGCTTGCGGTAGTAGCCGCGCGGACGCCCGGAGACTTCGCAGCGGTTGCGAACCCGCACGGGCGAGGAATTGCGCGGAAGCTCGGCGAGCTTGAGCTGCGCGGCGAAGCGCTGCTCCATGGACAGCGACTGGTCCTTGGTGACGGCCTTGAGCGCGGCCCGCTTGGCAGCGGTGCGCTTGGCGGCCTCGGCGCGCTTCTTGTTCTTGATGATGGAGCTGGTCTTTGCCATGTCCTAATCCTTATCCCTTCCCTCAAGCCTTACTGGCGAAACGGGAAGTTGAATGCCCGCAGCAGCGCGCGCGCTTCGTCGTCGGTCTTCGCGGTCGTCGTGATGACGATGTCCATGCCCCAGATCTGGTCGACCTGGTCGTAGTTGATCTCGGGGAACACGATGTGTTCCTTGATGCCCATGGCGTAGTTGCCGCGCCCGTCGAACGAGTTCGGGTTGAGGCCGCGGAAGTCGCGAACGCGCGGAAGCGCGATGTTCACGAGGCGGTCGAGGAACTCGTACATGCGCTGCTTGCGCAGCGTCACCTTGACGCCGAGCGGCATGTGCTCGCGCACCTTGAAGCCCGCGATCGACTTGCGCGCATGGGTGATCACCGGCTTCTGGCCGGCGATGCGCTCGAGGTCGGCAGCGGCCGAGCGCACCTTCTTGCTGTCGTTGACAGCCTCGCCCACGCCCATGTTGAGAACGATCTTCTCGAGCTTGGGCAGCTCCATGACGTTCTTGTAGCCGAACTGCTCGCGCAGCGCGCCCTTGATCTTCTCGTCATACTCGGTGCGAAGCCGAGGGACGTAAACGGTCTCAGCCATCGATCACATCTCCGGTGGTCTTGGCGACGCGCGATTTCACGCCGTCTTTGATCTGGAAACCGACGCGGGTCGGCTTGCCGTCCTTGTCGGTGACGGCCAGGTTCGACAGATGGATCGGCGCTTCCTTGGTGAAGATGCCGGCATCGTTCGACGCGGTCTGCTTGGTGTGACGGCGCACGAGGTTGATCCCCTGCACCACGGCCCGGGTTTCGGACGGGATGACCTGCAGAACCTGCCCGGTCTTGCCCTTGTCCTTGCCGGCCAGGACGACGACCTTGTCGCCTTTTTTGATCTTGGCAGCCATTACAGCACCTCTGGTGCGAGCGAGATGATCTTCATGTGGTTCTTGGCGCGCAGCTCGCGCGGAACCGGTCCGAAGATACGGGTGCCGACCGGTTCCTTCTGATTGTTGATCAGAACGGCGGCGTTCTTGTCGAAACGGATGACGGTGCCGTCGGGACGGCGGATGTCGGACGCCGTGCGAACCACGACCGCCTTCATCACCTGGCCCTTCTTGACGCGGCCGCGCGGAATGGCGTCCTTGACCGAAACGACGATGATGTCGCCGACCGAGGCGTATTTGCGATGCGAGCCGCCCAGCACCTTGATGCACATGACGCGACGAGCGCCGGAGTTGTCCGCGACGTCGAGATTGGATTGCATCTGGATCATGACTGGATGCCTTCTAAATTAACCGGCCTTCGCCGGTAACCGGCTCGCCGACCTGAATTCCTGGTTGTTCAACTACGCCTGAGGAACGAGCGTCCAGCGCTTGTTCTTCGAGATGGGCGCGCATTCCTCGATCCACACGACATCGCCGACCTTGGCCGCATTCCCTTCGTCATGGGCATGGTACTTCTTGGACCGGCGGACGGTCTTCTTAAGCAGCGGATGGGTGAAGCGCCGCTCGACGCGCACCACGATGGTCTTCTCGTTCGCGTCGGAGACGACCGTACCCTGCAAAACTCGCTTCGGCATTTCGGCCTCTCCTTACTTGGCTGCGCTCTTCTGACCCAGGATCGTCTTGATCCGCGCGATGTCGCGACGGACCTGACGCACACGGGCAGGAGCTTCCAGCTGCTGGGTAGCCTGCTGGAAACGCAGGTTGAACTGTTCCTTCTTCAGGTTCACGAGCTCGGCTTTCAGCTCGTCTGCGGTCTTTGCCCGCACATCACTGGCTTTCATCGCTCGCGTTCCTAGTCGTTGATGCGGGCAACAACCCGCGTGGTGACCGGAAGCTTCATCGCGCCGAGGCGCAAAGCTTCCCTGGCGACGTCCTCGGGGACGCCGTCGACTTCAAACATGATCCGGCCGGGCTTGACTCGGGCCGCCCAGTACTCGACGGAACCCTTACCCTTACCCATACGGACTTCGGTCGGCTTCTGGGAAACCGGCAGATCGGGAAAAATCCGGATCCACACACGGCCCTGGCGCTTCATCTCGCGGGTAATCGCGCGGCGGGCCGCTTCGATCTGACGCGCGGTCACGCGCTCGGGCTCGGTGGCTTTAAGGCCAAATTGCCCGAAGTTCAAGTCCGTACCGCCCTTGGCCACACCATGGATGCGGCCCTTGTGGGCCTTGCGGAATTTTGTGCGTTTCGGTTGCAGCATGATACTTAACCTTCCTTAAGCGCGTTCGCGCTCGGGCTGCTGACGACGCTGGCCGGCGCCCTCCCCGCCTTCGGTGGCGCGGCGCTCGTGAGCCATAGGATCATGCTCGAGCACTTCGCCCTTGAAGATCCACACCTTGATGCCGATGATCCCGTAGGTCGTCTCGGCTTCGGCCATGCCGTAGTCGATATCGGCGCGCAGCGTGTGCAGCGGCACCCGGCCTTCACGGTACCATTCGGTGCGCGCGATATCGGCGCCGCCGAGACGACCGCCGACGTTGACGCGGATGCCGCCGGCGCCCATGCGGATCGCCGTCTGCACGGCGCGCTTCATGGCGCGGCGGAACGCCACGCGGCGCTCCAGCTGCTGGGCGATGCCCTGGGCAACGAGGGTCGCATCGGTCTCGGGCTTGCGCACCTCGACGATGTTGATGTGCACCTCGCTGTCGGTGAACTTCTTCACCTTGGCGCGGATCTTGTCGATGTCGGCGCCCTTCTTGCCGATCACGATGCCCGGACGGGCAGTGTGGATCGACACGCGGCACTTGCGGTGCGGACGCTCGATGACGATCTTCGAAACGGCGGCCTGCTTCAGGTCTTCGAGCAGCGTCTCGCGGATCTTGAGGTCTTCCTGTAGCAGCGAGCCGTACTCACCCTTGTTGGCGTACCAACGCGAGTCCCAGGTACGGTTGATGCCGAGGCGGAAGCCGATCGGATTGATTTTCTGGCCCATTATGCGGCCTCCTCAACTTCGCGGACGACGATCGTCAGGTGAGCGAACGGCTTCAGGATACGCGTCGACCGGCCACGGCCGCGCGCATGGAAGCGCTTCATCACCAGCGAGTTGCCCACATAGGCTTCCTTGACGACGAGCGCGTCAGGGTCGAGCCCGTGATTGTTCTCGGCGTTCGCGATGGCGCTTTCCAGCACCTTCTTGACCTGGCCCGAGATGCGCTTGTGCGAGAACTCGAGCTCGGCCAGCGCCTTCTCGACCTTCTTGCCGCGGATGAGCTGCGCCACGAGGTTCAGCTTCTGCGGGCTGATGCGGATCATCCGCAGGACCGCTTTGGCCTCGTTGTCGGGTAGCGCGCGCGGTGTCTTCGGCTTGCCCATTTTACTTCCTCTTGGCCTTCTTGTCGGCCGCGTGGCCGTAGTAGGTGCGGGTCGGAGCGAACTCGCCGAACTTGTGGCCGATCATGTCTTCGGTCACGTTCACCGGAATGTGCTTCTGGCCGTTGTGCACGCCGAACGTGACGCCCACGAACTGCGGCAGGATGGTCGAGCGACGGCTCCAGATCTTGACGACTTCATTGCGGCCGCTCTCGCGGGACTTTTCTGCCTTCTTGAGCAGATAGCCATCGACGAACGGGCCTTTCCAAATCGAACGAGTCATGGCTTAGCGGCCCTTCTTGACGTGACGCGAGCGAACGATGAACTTGTCCGTCGCCTTGTTGGAGCGGGTCTTCTTGCCCTTGGTCGGCTTGCCCCACGGGGTCACCGGATGGCGGCCGCCCGAGGTGCGGCCTTCACCACCGCCGTGCGGGTGGTCGACCGGGTTCATGGCGACGCCGCGCGTGACCGGCTTCTTGCCGAGCCAGCGGTTGCGGCCGGCCTTGCCGATGGTCGCGTTCGAGTGGTCCTGGTTCGAGACCGCGCCGACGGTGGCAAGGCACGAGCCGTGCACGCGCCGCTGCTCACCCGAGTTGAGGCGCAGGATCGCCCAGCCCTGGTCGCGGCCGACATACTGCGCATAGGCGCCGGCCGAACGGGCGACCTGGCCGCCCTTCTTGGGCTTCAGCTCGATGTTGTGGACGATCGTGCCCACCGGCATACGCTCGAGCGGCATGGTGTTGCCCGGCTTCACGTCGACAGTCGACATCGACGAGATGACCTTGTCGCCGGCAGCCAGACGCTGCGGGGCGAGGATGTAGGCCTGCTCGCCGTCGGCATAGGTCACCAGCGCAATGAACGCGGTGCGGTTCGGATCGTACTCGAGACGCTCGACCGTACCCTCGACATCGAACTTGGCGCGCTTGAAGTCGACGAGACGATAGGCGCGCTTGTGCCCGCCGCCACGGTGGTAGGCGGTGATGCGGCCGTAGTTGTTGCGGCCGCCCGACTTGGTCAGGCCTTCGGTCAAGGCCTTGACGGGCTTGCCCTTCCACAGCTCGGACCGGTCGACCGTGATCAGGTGGCGTACACCCTCGGAGGTCGGATTGTATTGCTTGAGAGCCATTGTTCTTCTCTCCCTCTTACAAGCCGGTCGAAATGTCGATCGACTGGCCGTCGACGAGGGTGACCACGGCCTTCTTGACGTCGTTGCGCGTGCCGAGCCGGTTGCGGAACCGCTTGACCTTGCCCTTGCGCACGAAGGTGTTGACCGCCTTGACCTTGACCGAGAACAGCTGCTCGACGGCAGCCTTGATCTCGGGCTTGGACGCGTCGATCGCGACGTCGAACACGACCTGGTTGAACTCCGAGGCCATCGTCGACTTTTCGGTCACGACCGGATTGCGGATGATGTCGTAGGCAGCGAGCTTGTTCATGCCGACACCTTTTCAGTCTTGTTGAAGCGCGCCTCGATAGCTTCGAGGGCGGCCTTGGTCAGCACCAGCTTCTCGCGGCGCAGGATATCGACCACGTTGAGGCCCTGCACCGGCAGGACGTCGACGTGCGGGATGTTGCGGGCCGCAAGCGCGAAGTTCTTGTCGAGCTCGGCCCCGTCGATGAAGAGGGCGTTGGTCAGCTCGAGCTTGCCGAACACGGTGCGCAGCGCCGCAGTCTTGGCTTCCTTCTGGGCGAAGCTGTCGACGACGACGATCTCGCCGCCCTTGGCCTTGGCCGAGAGGGCATGCTTGAGGGCCAGCGCGCGGACCTTCTTGGGCAGCTCGATGGCGTGGCTGCGCGGGGTCGGACCGAAAGCACGGCCGCCGCCACGGAACTGGGGAGCCTTGCGATCGCCATGGCGAGCGCCGCCCGAGCCCTTCTGCTTGACGAACTTCTTGCCGGTGCGCGCGCCTTCCGAACGGTTCTTCACGTCGTGCGTGCCGGCCATGGCCTTGAGCTGCTGGTAGCGGACCATGCGGTGCAGGATGTCCTGGCGGACTTCCAGACCGAATACGTCCTCGGCAAGTTCGACCTTGCCGGCAGATTTGCCGTCGAGGGTTGTGACCTGGAGTTCCATTTACTTACCTTCCCCCGCGGCTTCTGCGGCGGCCTTGAACGAGCCCGGCAGAGCGACGCCCTGCGGCGGCTTCTTGACCGCGTCGCGGATCTGGATCCAGCCGCCCTTGGCGCCCGGAACCGAACCCTGAACCATGATCAGGCCGCGCTCGACGTCGGTCCGGACGACCTTGACATTCTGCGTGGTGATGCGGCGGGCGCCCATGTGGCCCGGCATCTTCTTGTTCTTGAAGGTCTTGCCCGGATCCTGGCGACCACCGGTCGAACCGATCGAGCGGTGCGAGACCGACACGCCGTGCGAGGCGCGCAGACCACCGAAGTTCCAGCGGCGCATACCGCCCTGGAAGCCCTTGCCGATCGAGGTGCCGGTGACGTCCACCAGCTGGCCCTCGACGAAGTGGTCGGCCTTCAGCGTGGCGCCCACCTCGATGAGGTTCTCCGGATCGACGCGGAACTCGACGACCTGGCTCTTGGGCTCGACCTTGGCGACGGCGAACTGTCCGCGCTCGGCCTTCGTCTTGTTCTTGGCCTTGGCCTGGCCGGCGCCGAGCTGCAGCGCCACATAGCCATCCTTGTCAGCCGTACGCTGGCCCACCACCTGGCAGTCCTGCAGGCCAAGCACGGTCACGGGGACGTGCGAGCCGTCGTCCATGAAAATGCGGGTCATGCCCAGCTTCTGTGCGATCAATCCAGAACGCATCGGTTGCTACCTTCTCTCTTTGGCGCCGTCCCGGGTCATTCCTTGAAGAGGACCCAAACTGCAGAGGCGCGGAAAACTCGTCACTTAGAGCTTGATTTCGACGTCCACACCGGCGGCGAGATCGAGCTTCATCAGCGCATCGACCGTCTGAGGCGTCGGATCCACGATGTCGAGAAGACGCTTGTGGGTCCGGATCTCGAACTGCTCGCGCGACTTCTTGTCGATGTGCGGCGAGCGGTTGACGGTAAACTTCTCAATTCGCGTCGGCAGCGGGATCGGGCCGCGAACCTGCGCGCCCGTGCGCTTGGCCGTGTTGACGATCTCGCGCGTCGACGTGTCGAGCACGCGATGGTCAAAGGCCTTGAGCCGGATGCGAATATTTTGACCGTTCATCTTTTAATCCTGACATCAATGGAACGCGGCGCGCGATGTGTCGCGCGCCGCGAACGTCATGCAATCCCTACTTCAGGATCTTCGCGACCACGCCGGCGCCGACGGTGCGGCCACCTTCACGGATAGCGAAGCGCAGCTTCTCTTCCATGGCGATCGGAACGATCAGCTGGACGTTCATGTTGATGTTGTCGCCAGGCATCACCATCTCGGTGCCTTCCGGCAGGGTCACAACACCGGTCACGTCCGTCGTACGGAAGTAGAACTGCGGGCGGTAGTTCGCAAAGAACGGCGTATGACGGCCGCCCTCTTCCTTGGTTAGGATGTAGGCCTCGGCAACGAAGTCCGTGTGCGGGGTGACCGAACCGGGCTTGCAGAGAACCTGACCACGCTCCACCTGGGTGCGGTCGATGCCGCGGATCAGCGCGCCGATGTTGTCGCCGGCCTGGCCCTGATCGAGGAGCTTGCGGAACATCTCGACGCCAGTGACCGTGGTCTTCTGGGTCGCCTTGATGCCGACGATCTCGACTTCCTCGCCAACCTTGACGATGCCGCGCTCGACACGGCCGGTGACGACGGTGCCGCGGCCCGAGATCGAGAACACGTCTTCGATCGGCATCAGGAACGGCAGGTCGACCGGACGCTCCGGCTGCGGGATGTAGTCGTCAACGTTGCGCATCAGCTCGAGGATCGCGTCGTGACCGAGCTTCGGGTCGCCGTTCTCGAGAGCAACGAGAGCCGAACCCTTGACGATCGGAATGTCGTCGCCGGGGAACTCGTAGGACGAGAGCAGCTCGCGCACTTCGAGCTCGACGAGCTCCAGCAGCTCCGGATCGTCGACCATGTCGCACTTGTTCAGGAACACGACCAGCGCCGGCACGCCGACCTGACGGGCGAGCAGGATGTGCTCGCGGGTCTGCGGCATCGGGCCGTCGGCAGCCGACACGACCAGGATCGCACCGTCCATCTGGGCAGCGCCGGTGATCATGTTCTTCACATAGTCGGCGTGGCCCGGGCAGTCGACGTGAGCGTAGTGGCGGTTAGCCGTCTCGTACTCGACGTGCGCGGTGTTGATGGTGATGCCGCGGGCCTTCTCTTCCGGAGCCGCGTCGATCTGGTCATAGGCCTTGAAGGTCGCGCCGCCGGTTTCGGCGAGCACCTTGGTGATCGCTGCGGTCAGCGAGGTCTTGCCATGGTCGACGTGACCGATGGTGCCGATGTTGCAGTGCGGCTTGGTGCGGGAGAATTTTTCCTTCGCCATCGCTTTTCTCCGTATGTCGTCAGCGCAAAGGCCGACATTCAGTTAAGTTTCGTTTCTAGGCTTGCGCTGTTTAGGCGTACTTGGCCTGGACTTCGTCGGCGACCGCCTGCGGCACCTGCTCGTAATGGTCGAACTGCATCGTGTACTGCGCACGCCCCTGACTCATGGAACGCAGCGAGTTGACGTAGCCGAACATGTTGGCAAGCGGCACGAAGGCATTCACGACCTGGACCACACCACGGCTTTCAGTGCCCTGGATCTGGCCACGACGGGAATTGAGGTCGCCGATGACATCGCCCATGTAGTCTTCCGGCGTCGTTACTTCAACCTTCATGATCGGCTCGAGGATCTTCGGGCCGGCCTCACGCAGCGCCTCGCGGAAACCCGCGCGGGCGGCGATCTCGAAGGCGAGCACCGAGGAGTCGACGTCGTGGTAGGCGCCGTCCACCAGGGTGACCTTCACGTCCACGACCGGGAAGCCGATCAGCGGGCCAGCGCCCATGACCGATTCGACACCCTTCTGCACGCCCGGGATGTATTCCTTGGGCACGGAACCGCCGACGATCTTGTTCTCGAACTCGAGGCCCTTACCGGCCTCGCCTGGCTCGACGATGATCTTGATGCGGGCGAACTGGCCCGAACCGCCGGACTGCTTCTTGTGGGTGTAGTCCTTCTCGGTCTTGCGGGTGATCGTTTCACGATACGCCACCTGCGGCTGACCAATATTGGCCTCGACCTTGAACTCGCGCTTCATGCGGTCGACGATGATGTCGAGGTGCAATTCGCCCATGCCCGAGATGATGGTCTGGCCCGATTCCTCGTCGGTCTTGACGCGGAAGCTCGGGTCCTCGGCGGCCAGGCGATTGAGCGCCAGACCCATCTTTTCCTGGTCGGCCTTGGACTTCGGCTCGACCGAGATGTCGATGACCGGATCCGGGAAGATCATGCGCTCCAGGATCACCGGTGCGTTCGAAACGCAAAGCGTATCGCCCGTGGTGGTGTCCTTGAGGCCGACGATGGCGACGATGTCGCCGGCGAAGGCTTCGTTGATCTGCTCGCGGCTATTGGCGTGCATCTGGAACATGCGGCCGACGCGCTCGCGCTTGCCCTTGACCGTGTTTTCCAGGGTGACGCCCGCCTCGAGGTGACCCGAGTAGATGCGGCAGAAGGTCAGCGAGCCCATATGCGGGTCGTTGGCGATCTTGAAGGCCAGCATCGAGAGCGGCTCGTTGTCGTCGGCATGACGCTCGATCGGCTCTTCGGTCTTGGCATCGATGCCGTTGATCGAGGGAATGTCGATCGGCGACGGCAGGTAGTCGATGACGCCATCCAGCAGCGGCTGCACGCCCTTGTTCTTGAAGGCCGAGCCACAGAACACCGGGAAGAAGGTGACGTCGACGGTGCCCTTGCGGATGAGACGACGGATGGTGTCGTTATCCGGCATTTCGCCTTCGAGATAGGCTTCCATGGCCGCATCGTCGACTTCGACGGCGGTCTCGATGAGCTGCTCGCGGTACTTCTCGGCCTTCTCCTTGAGGTCGGCCGGGATTTCCACGACGTCCCACTGGGCGCCGAGCTCTTCGTTGCGCCAGACGAGCGCGTTCATCTCGACGAGGTCGACGACGCCCTTGAACTCGTTCTCGGCGCCGATCGGCAGCTGCATGACGACAGGCTTGGCGCCGAGGCGCGAGCCGATCATCTCGACGCAGCGATAGAAGTCCGCACCGATCTTGTCCATCTTGTTGACGAAGATCATGCGCGGGACGTGGTACTTGTCGGCCTGGCGCCAGACGGTCTCGGTCTGCGGCTCGACGCCGGCATTGGCATCGAGCAGCGCGATCGCGCCGTCGAGCACGCGCAGCGAGCGCTCGACTTCGATGGTGAAGTCCACGTGGCCGGGCGTGTCGATGATGTTGAAGCGGTGCATCGTGCCGTCACGACCCTTCCAGAAGGTCGTGGTCGCGGCGGACGTGATGGTGATGCCGCGTTCCTGCTCCTGCTCCATCCAGTCCATGGTGGCGGCGCCGTCATGGACTTCGCCGATCTTGTGGGACTTGCCGGTGTAGTAGAGGACGCGCTCGGTCGTCGTCGTCTTGCCGGCATCGATGTGGGCCATGATGCCGAAGTTGCGATAACGATTGATCGGGTATTCGCGGGCCATAGGGGCTCCTCCTACCAGCGGTAGTGCGAGAACGCACGGTTGGCATCAGCCATGCGGTGCGTGTCTTCGCGCTTCTTGACGGCCTGGCCGCGCCCGTTGAGCGCATCCATGAGCTCGCCCGAAAGACGCTCGCGCATGGTGTTCTCGCCGCGCTTGCGGGCGCTCTCGATCAGCCAGCGGATCGCGAGAGCCTGCTGACGGTCGGTGCGCACTTCGACGGGGACCTGGTAGGTCGCACCGCCGACGCGCCGCGAGCGGACCTCGACGGACGGACGGATGTTGTCGAGCGCCGTGTGGAACACGGTGATCGGATCCTGCTTGACCTTCTGCTCGACGATGTCGAAGGCGCCGTAGACGATGGATTCGGCGGCCGACTTCTTGCCGTCCTTCATGAGCGAGTTCATGAACTTGGTGACGACGAGATCCCCGTACTTGGCATCGGGAAGGACGTCACGCTTTTCTGCGCGGTGGCGACGGGACATGACTCAGATTCTCCTTACTTCGGACGCTTCGCGCCGTATTTGGAGCGGCGCTGCTTGCGGTCCTTGACGCTCTGCGTGTCGAGGACGCCACGCAGCACGTGATAACGAACGCCGGGAAGGTCGCGCACGCGCCCGCCACGGATCAGCACCACCGAGTGCTCCTGCAGGTTGTGCCCCTCGCCGGGGATGTAGGAGATCACTTCGCGCTGGTTGGTCAGGCGAACCTTGGCCACCTTGCGCAGAGCCGAGTTCGGCTTCTTGGGCGTGGTGGTGTAGACACGGGAGCAAACGCCACGCTTTTGCGGGTTCGCCTCCATCGCCGGGACCTTGTTCCGCTTCGGCTTCGACGTGCGAGGCTTGCGGATCAGCTGATTAATGGTCGGCATTGAGCTCTTTCCATCGTCCAGAATTCATCGATCGTGATCGAAGCAAACCAAAACGGCGCTCGACCCGCTCCGGCAAGGAAACGGCGGCGCCCTAATTGCAGCGGACCATCGCCAACGGCGACAGTCATGCGCACAAGGATTTGCTTCGTCTATCTACCCGACAGTGTGTTTGACTGTCCCGGATGCCCGCGCAAGGTGGCAGGTACCCAAACGACAATCACGACCGACCGCTAAGGTAGGCGCTGTTTACTGGCAGGAGTCGGCCCCGTCAAGGATTCTTTCGCAAAAAACTGCATGGCATTCATGCGTTTTGCCGCGGGATGGCGGGGGTTTATCTCACCCGGTAAATATGGGGATGTCTGGCGCCCTGCGCAAGTTGCGGATATGTGAAGGCGCGACCGACCGGTCCGGGATCGAACCCAAGGAGGAGAACATGTCCCTGAAACGGCTGGCCTGGGCCGTTGCCGCAGGCCTTTTCCTCTCCGCCGCCCCTGCATTCGCGCAGGATGCGGGCGACGAGCTCGTCACCGCCGACGATACCCAGGCGATCCTCACCATCGCACGCACCTACGGCAAGGCCACGCTCATCAAGCAGAGCAACGGCAATCCGCAGATCACCGGACGCATGCAGGGCTTCGTCTACCAGATCTATTTCCTCAACTGCGACGATGACGGCGCCAACTGCGAGGACCTCAACTTCTATTTGGGCTTTCTCGACGTGAAGCCCACCCTCGAGGTCATCAACGACTGGAACTACAACAAGCGCTTCAGCCGCGCCTATCTCGACGCCGACAAGGACGCCTGCATCGAGATGGACCTCGACCTGGCCGTGCCGGTCTCGCTCAACTACATGGAATCGGTCTTCGACCTCTGGAGCCTCGTCGTCGTGCAGTTCGCGGAGCACGTCGGGTCAGATTGAGGCAAGCCGGGAGCAACGCGTCCTCGTTCGATCGCACGGAGGAACGGGAAGCCGGACCGAACCCGGCTCCCCTGCCCCTCACAGCAATCAGAGCCCGGGCGTCGCGAACACCACGAACTGCGTGAACTGCCCGACGGGATTGAAGTTATTGTCCGAGGCGATGACCAGCGTCGGACGCCCGCCGACCTGCGGTCCGAACGAGACGGACTCGATGTTGTCGATGTCGAGGCCGAAATCACCTTCCGCGATGCTGAACCAGGGCGTCTTGGCCGCAGGCTGGGCTCCTTCGATCGTTTCCGCGCCCGCGATATCGCCCGCCCCTTCGAGGCTCGTGATGTAGAAGGCGATGGTGTTGCCGACTCCGCTGCCGAAGCTGCGCTCGACCGTCAGCAGCCGCCCGTCGGACAGCATCAGGAATTCGGAGAGGCCGTTGTCGTTGTACTTCGGCTCCTCAGTCGCCTCGACCGCGATCGGATCGGTCTCGTAGACATGCTCGGCCGCCACCGCCCCGCTTTCGAGATTGAAGACGACGATGCGCGAGGGGCTGCCGGCTTCCAGCGTCGCCTTGGCGCCGTCCTGGGCGAGCGCATTCTCGGTCGCGGCAAGCAATTGGCTGCCGTCAGCCGAAAGGGTCAGGCTCTCGAAGGCGAGGTTGCCGAAGATACCCTTGGTCTCGGCGCCGTCGGGCAGATAGGCCTCGGGTATCTCGAAGCTGCGTACGGTCTTGCCGGTCAGGTCGGCTTCGTAGACACCGGGCTTGCCCTCGGCGTCGCCCTCGCTCGACCAGAAGAGCCGCTGGCCCTGCGCGTCGAACCGGATGGCTTCCGGATCGACGCCCCCTTCGGGGAAGGGTTCGCCCGCTTCGTTGAGCAGCGTATGTGTCGAGACGATGTCGATCCCGGCAAGCTGGTCCTCGGCAAAGACGAGCTTCAGCGTATAGAACCGCGCCGGAGCGCGCTGCGAGCGGTCGTCCGAGATGGCGTAGAACAGATCGTTGGCGGCATCGTAGTCGAGGCCGGAAATGCCGCCGAATTCGATGCCTTCGATCTTGAGGCCGGTGGGCAGCACGATCTGCCCGATGAGCTCGGGCGCGGCCGGCGCCGCATCCTGGGCGGTGACGGCGCCGGTGCCGAGAACGATGGCAAGAGAGGAAAGAAGCGCAAGGTGGGGACGCATGTGGGAGCCTCCGAGGGAATGGGAGGTGGACTAAAGCGCGTTCCGATGACGCGCCCATGACCCCACGCGGGCCGTCGAAGCAAAGAAAAAGGGGGCCGATGAGGCCCCCTCTTCCGAAGTCATTGCGATGCGGGCCGCTTATTCGGCGGCCGGCGCCGGGATGGCGGCGGTCGAAGCCTGCCGGCGGCGCTCCTCGAGGATGAGGTCGTCGCGCTTGGCGGCGATCTGCTTGGCCTGGGAGATGCCCGCGCCGGTGCCCGCCGGGATGAGGCGGCCGACGATGACGTTCTCCTTGAGGCCTTCGAGCAGGTCCGCCTTGCCGGAAACCGCCGCCTCGGTGAGGACGCGGGTGGTTTCCTGGAACGAGGCGGCCGACACGAACGAGCGGGTCTGCAGCGACGCCTTGGTGATGCCGAGCAGCACCGGGTTGGCGGTCGCCGGCTTCTTGCCTTCGGCCACCAGAGCGTCGTTGAGCTCGTCGAAGTCCAGCCGGTCGATCTGCTCGTCCTTCAGGAGGCCGGAGTCGCCGGGCTCGACGATCTCGACCTTCTGCAGCATCTGGCGAACGATCACCTCGATGTGCTTGTCGTTGATGAGCACGCCCTGCAGGCGGTAGACCTCCTGGATCTCGTTGACGAGATAGCGCGCCAGCTCCTCGACGCCCTTGATGGCAAGGATGTCGTGGGGGGCCGGGTTGCCGTCCATGATGTACTCGCCCTTCTCGATGGTGTCGCCTTCCTGGAGATGGAAAGGCTTGCCCTTCGGGATGAGGTACTCGACCGGATCGACGCCGTCTTCCAGCGCCTCGACGATCACGCGGCGCTTGTTCTTGTAGTCGCGCCCGAAGCGGATGGTGCCGCTGATTTCGGCGATGATCGCGTGGTCCTTGGGACGGCGCGCCTCGAACAGTTCCGCCACGCGCGGCAGGCCGCCCGTGATGTCCTTGGTCTTGGCGCTTTCCAGCGGGATACGGGCCAGCACGTCGCCCGGCGAGACCTTTTCGCCCGGCTCGACCGCGATGACCGCGTCGACCGACAGCAGGTACCGGGCGTCGCCGCCGCGATCCAGCTTGACGACGGAGCCGCCGCGCGCCACCGCGAGAGCGGGCTTGAGCCCCTCGCCGCGCTGGCTGGTGCGCCAGTCGGAAACGACGCGCTTGGTAAAGCCCGTCGCTTCGTCGGTGGTTTCCGCCACCGACGCGCCGTCGACCAGGTCCTCGAACACCACCTCGCCCTCGACTTCCGCGAGGATGGGGCGGGTGTAGGGATCCCATTCGGCCAGGCGCTGGCCGCGACGCACCTCGTCGCCTTCCTTGACCAGGAGCTTGGAGCCGTAGGTCACGCGGTGCGTGGCGCGCTCCTTGCCCTCGCCATCGACGATGGCGAGCGAGACGTTACGGGCCATCACCACGAGCTTGCCGTCGCCGATCTTGGCGACGTTGGCGTTGCGGATGACGATCTTGCCTTCCGCGCCGGCCTCGAGGAACGACGAGTCGACCACCTGCGCCGTGCCACCGATGTGGAACGTGCGCATGGTGAGCTGCGTGCCCGGCTCGCCGATCGACTGGGCCGCGATGACGCCGACAGCCTCGCCGATGTTGACCGGCGTACCACGGGCAAGGTCGCGTCCGTAACAGGCCGCGCAGCATCCCTGGCGCATCTCGCAGGTCAGCGGCGAGCGGATACGCACCGTCTGGATGCGGGCCGCTTCGATCAGGTCGACATGGCTCTCTTCCAGAAGCGTACCGCGGGAGGCGAGCAGATCGCCCGAGAGCGGATGGAAGATGTCGTCGGCCGCCGTACGACCCAGGATGCGCTGGCCGAGCGAGGCCACGATCTGGCCAGCGTCGACGATCGCCTCCATGGTCAGGCCGTTCTCGGTGCCGCAGTCCTCGGTCACGATGATCGCGTCCTGGGCCACGTCGACGAGACGACGCGTCAGGTAGCCGGAGTTGGCCGTCTTCAAGGCGGTGTCGGCCAGGCCCTTGCGGGCGCCGTGGGTCGAGTTGAAGTACTCGAGCACGGTCAGGCCTTCCTTGAAGTTGGCGGTGATCGGGGTCTCGATGATCGAGCCGTCCGGACGCGCCATCAGGCCGCGCATGCCGGCGAGCTGCTTCATCTGCGCCGGCGAACCGCGCGCGCCCGAATGGCTCATCATGTAGACCGAGTTGATCGGCTTCTGCCGCTTGGTCTCCTCGTCGAACTGCACCGTGGCGATGCCCTTCATCATCTCCTCGGCGACCTTGTCGCCGCACTTGGCCCAGGCGTCGACAACCTTGTTGTACTTCTCGCCCTGGGTGATGAGGCCGTCGTTGTACTGCTGCTCGAACTCCTCGACCTGCTTGCGCGCGGCTTCCACGATCCCGTACTTGCTCGGCGGGATGACCATGTCGTCCTTGCCGAACGAGATGCCCGCCTTGCACGCCTGGGTGAACCCGAGCTGCATGACGCGGTCGCAGAAGATGACCGTCTCCTTCTGGCCGCAGCCGCGATAGACCGTGTCGATCATCTTACTGATCATCTTCTTGGTCATCAGCTGGTTGGCCGTGGCGAACGGCACCGCCGGATGCTTGGGCAGGATCTGCCCGATCATCATGCGGCCGGGGGTGGTCTCGACGATCTCGGTCGTGCGGTTGCCCTCCGCGTCAAAGGCCGGCACGCGGGCTTTGATCTTGGTGTGCAGCGTCACGATCTTGTTGTCGAGCGCATGCTCGAGTTCGGCCATCGAGCCGAACGTCATGCCTTCGCCCGGCTCGTTCTCGTTCATGAGCGAGAGGTAGTAGAGCCCGAGGACGATGTCCTGGCTCGGCACGATGATCGGCTGCCCATTGGCCGGGTGCAGGATGTTGTTGGTCGACATCATCAAGACGCGCGCTTCCAGCTGCGCTTCGAGCGACAGCGGAACGTGCACGGCCATCTGGTCGCCGTCGAAGTCGGCGTTGAACGCCGAGCAGACGAGCGGGTGCAGCTGGATCGCCTTGCCTTCGATGAGGATCGGCTCAAACGCCTGGATGCCGAGACGGTGGAGCGTCGGCGCGCGGTTCAAGAGCACCGGATGCTCGCGGATCACCTCGTCGAGGATGTCCCAGACTTCCGGCTTTTCCTTCTCGACCAGCTTCTTGGCCTGCTTGACGGTCGACGAGAAGCCCTTGGCCTCGAGCCGCGAGTAGATGAACGGCTTGAACAGTTCGAGCGCCATCTTCTTGGGCAGGCCGCACTGGTGCAGCTTCAGGTTCGGGCCGACGGTGATCACCGAACGGCCGGAATAGTCGACGCGCTTGCCCAGGAGGTTCTGGCGGAACCGGCCCTGCTTGCCCTTGAGCATGTCCGAGAGCGACTTCAGCGGACGCTTGTTGGCGCCAGTGATGGTGCGCCCGCGTCGGCCGTTGTCGAAGAGAGCATCCACAGCTTCCTGCAGCATGCGCTTCTCGTTGCGGATGATGATGTCCGGGGCCTTGAGCTCGATCAGGCGCTTCAACCGGTTGTTGCGGTTAATGACGCGGCGATAGAGGTCGTTGAGGTCGGACGTGGCGAACCGGCCGCCGTCGAGCGGCACCAGCGGGCGCAGCTCGGGCGGAATGACCGGCACGACGGTCATGATCATCCATTCGGGCTTGTTGCCCGAGACGATGAACTGCTCGACGATCTTCAAGCGCTTGGCGAGCTTCTTGGGCTTAAGTTCCGTCGTGGACTCGGCAATTTCCACACGCAGGTCGGCGGCGATCTTCTCGAGATCGAGCGCCATCAGCATGTCGCGGATGGCCTCGGCGCCGATCTTGGCGGTGAAGCTGTCGGCCCCGTACTCGTCCTGGGCGTCGATGTACTGCTCTTCGGTCAGGAGCTCGTTCTGCGTGAACGGGGTGAGACCGGGATCGAGCACGACGTAGTTCTCGAAATAGAGAACGCGCTCGATGTCCTTCAGGGTCATGTCGAGCAGCAGCGCGATGCGGCTCGGCAGCGACTTCAGGAACCAGATGTGGGCAACGGGCGCGGCCAGCTCGATATGGCCCATGCGCTCGCGACGCACGCGCGAGAGGGTGACCTCGACGCCGCACTTCTCGCAGATGACGCCCTTGAACTTCATGCGCTTGTACTTGCCGCAAAGGCACTCGTAGTCCTTCACCGGCCCGAAGATGCGCGCGCAAAAGAGGCCGTCACGCTCGGGCTTGAACGTGCGGTAGTTGATGGTCTCGGGCTTCTTGATCTCGCCATAGGACCAGGAAAGGATCTTCTCCGGGCTGGCGATATTGATCTTCATCTGGTCGAAGGTCTGCGCCGGAACCTGCGGATTGAAGGGGTCCATGACGTGGGAATGATGATTCATCAGTTCTCTCCTCGGTCCGCCCGGCCGGGTTTCTCACCCGGCCGTCGGACACGTTGATGGGTAGGGCTCGGCAGGCTGCTTATTCCGCCGCGTCCTGAGGAGGTGCGAGCTCTTCGGCCTGGCCGGGCTCGTTGTCGTTGCTGCGCATATCGAGCTCGACATTGAGGCCCAAGGAACGGATTTCCTTGACCAGGACGTTGAAGCTTTCCGGGATCCCCGCTTCGAAGGTGTCGTCGCCGCGCACGATGGCCTCGTAGACCTTGGTGCGCCCGGCCACGTCGTCCGACTTGATGGTCAGCATTTCCTGGAGCGTGTAGGCGGCGCCATAGGCTTCGAGCGCCCACACCTCCATTTCGCCGAAACGCTGGCCGCCGAACTGGGCCTTGCCGCCCAGCGGCTGCTGGGTGACGAGCGAGTACGGACCGATCGAACGGGCGTGGATCTTGTCGTCGACGAGGTGGTGGAGCTTCAGCATATAGATGTAGCCCACGGTCACCGGACGGTCGAACTGCTCGCCGGTACGCCCGTCGAAGACGACCGACTGGCCTGAACCGTTGAGCCCTGCCCGTTCCAGCATCTCGACGATGTCGGCTTCCTTGGCGCCGTCGAAGACGGGAGTCGCGATGGAAATGCCCTTCGAGAGATGCTCGCCGAGACGGACGACGCCGTCATCGTCGAGACCGTCGACCGTCTCGTCGCCGGCAAAGAGATCGCCGATCTCCTTGCGCAGCGGCGTGAGGTCGCCCTTGGCCTGGTAGGCCTTGACCATCTGGTCGATCTTGCGGCCGACGCCCGCACAGGCCCAGCCGAGATGCGTTTCGAGGATCTGGCCGACGTTCATGCGGCTCGGCACGCCGAGCGGGTTGAGCACGATGTCGACCGAGGTGCCGTCTTCCAGGTACGGCATGTCCTCGACGGGCACGATGCGGCTGACCACGCCCTTGTTGCCGTGACGGCCGGCCATCTTGTCGCCGGGCTGGAGCTTCCGCTTGGTCGCCACGAACACCTTGACCATCTTCATCACGCCCGGAGGCAGCTCGTCGCCGCGCTGCAGCTTGTCCACCTTGTCGATGAAACGCTGCTCGAGCAGACGCCGGCTCTCCTCGTACTGGGCGTGGAGGGCTTCCATCTCGGCCATCACCTTGTCGTCCTCGACGGCGAACTGCCACCACTTGGACCGCGGCTGGGCCTCGAAGATCGAGTCGTTGAGCTTGGAGCCGGAAACGTAGCCCTTCGGGCCCGAGGTCGCGAGCTTGCCGAACAGCATCTCCTTAAGGCGCGCATAGACGTTGCGGTCGAGGATCGACTGCTCGTCGTCGCGGTCCTTGGCCAGGCGCTCGATTTCCTCGCGCTCGATGGCCATGGCGCGCTCGTCCTTGTCGATGCCGTGCCGGTTGAAGACACGCACCTCGACGACCGTGCCCGCGTCGCCCGGGGGCACACGCAGCGACGTGTCGCGAACGTCCGAGGCCTTCTCGCCGAAGATGGCGCGCAGGAGCTTTTCTTCCGGCGTCATCGGGCTTTCGCCCTTCGGCGTGATCTTGCCGACGAGGATGTCGCCCGCCTGCACCTCGGCGCCGATGTGGACGATGCCCGCCTCGTCGAGGTTCTTGAGGGCTTCTTCCGAGACGTTCGGGATGTCGCGGGTGATTTCCTCGGGACCGAGCTTGGTGTCGCGGGCCATCACCTCGTATTCCTCGATGTGGATCGAGGTGAAGACGTCGTTCATGCTGATCCGCTCGGACAGAAGGATCGAGTCTTCGAAGTTGTAGCCGTTCCACGGCATGAACGCGACGAGCACGTTCCGGCCGAGAGCGAGGTCGCCCAGCTCCGTCGACGGGCCGTCGGCCACGATGTCGCCAGCCTCGACGTGGTCGCCGACAACCACCAGCGGACGCTGGTTGATGCAGGTCGACTGGTTCGAGCGCTGGAACTTCATCAGGTTGTAGATGTCGACGCCCGACTTGGAGGCATCGGTCTCTTCCGTGGCGCGGATGACGATACGGGTCGCATCCACCTGGTCGACGATGCCCTTGCGCTTGGCAACGATCGCCGCGCCCGAGTCACGGGCCACCACCGGCTCCATGCCGGTGCCCACGAACGGAGCCTCGGCACGCAGCAGCGGCACGGCCTGCTTCTGCATGTTCGAGCCCATCAGCGCGCGGTTGGCGTCGTCGTTCTCGAGGAACGGGATCAGCGAGGCGGCGACCGAGATGACCTGCTTGGGCGACACGTCCATCAGGTCGACGGTCTCCTTGGGGGTCAGGCCGTTGTCGCCGGCATGGCGAGCCACCACCAGGTCCTGGGTGAACTCGCCCTTGGCATTGAGGTCGGCGCTCGCCTGGGCCACGTAGTGCTTGGCCTCTTCCATGGCCGAGAGGTAGACGACCTCGTTGGTCACCTTGCCGTCCACGATCTTGCGGTACGGCGTTTCGATGAAACCGTACTTGTTGACGTGGGCGTAGGTCGCCAGGTTGTTGATGAGACCGATGTTCGGGCCTTCCGGCGTCTCGATCGGGCAGATGCGGCCATAGTGCGTCGGATGCACGTCGCGCACCTCGAAGCCGGCGCGCTCACGGGTGAGACCGCCCGGCCCGAGGGCCGACAGGCGCCGCTTGTGCGACACTTCCGAGAGCGGGTTGGTCTGGTCCATGAACTGGCTGAGCTGCGAGGAGCCGAAGAACTCGCGGACGGCCGCGGCCGCCGGCTTGGCGTTGATCAGGTCCTGCGGCATGACCGTGTCGATCTCGACCGAAGACATGCGCTCCTTGATGGCGCGCTCCATGCGCAGCAGGCCCAGCCGATAGGAATTCTCCATCAGTTCGCCCACCGAACGCACGCGCCGGTTGCCGAGATTGTCGATGTCGTCGATCTCGCCACGACCATCACGCAGGTTGACGAGCGTGCGCACCACCTCGACGATATCCTCCTTGCGAAGGGTACGCATCGTGTCGGGCGCGTCGAGCTCGAGGCGCATGTTCATCTTGACGCGGCCGACGGCCGACAGGTCATAGCGCTCGCTGTCGAAGAACAGCGACTGGAACATGGCTTCCGCCGTTTCCAGCGTCGGCGGCTCGCCCGGACGCATCACGCGGTAGATGTCGAAGAGCGCATCTTCACGCGACTCGTTCTTGTCGACGGCCAGCGTGTTGCGGATGTAGGCTCCGATGGTGACGTGGTCGATGTCGAGGATCGGCAGCTCGTCGAACCCGAGGTCGATGAGCTTGTTGAGAAGCTTCTCGTCGAGCTCCTCGCCCGCCTCCACATAGATCTCGCCGGTCTTGAGGTTCACCAGGTCCTCGGCGACATACATGCCGAAGAGGTCCTCGTTGACCGCGAGCAGGTGCGTCAGGCCGTTCTCGGCCAGCTTCTTGGCCTGGCGAGCCGAGAGCTTCTTGCCCCCTTCATGCACAATGTCGCCGGTCTTGGCGTCGACGAGGTCATGGGTGGGCTTTGCGCCCTTCCACTTCTCGGCGTCGTACGGAACGCGCCAGCCCTTGTCGGTCTTCTCGTAGGCCAGCTTGGTGTAGTAGGTGTCGAGGATTTCCTCGGCATCCATGCCCAGCGCCTTAAGGAGCGAGGTCACCGGAATCTTGCGGCGGCGGTCGATACGCGCATAGACGATGTCCTTGGCGTCGAACTCGATGTCGAGCCAGGAGCCGCGATAGGGAATGATGCGGCCGGCGAACAGGAGCTTGCCCGACGAATGGGTCTTGCCCTTGTCGTGGTCGAAGAACACGCCCGGCGAACGGTGCATCTGCGAGACGATCACGCGCTCGGTGCCGTTGACGATGAACGTGCCGTTCGAGGTCATGAACGGCATGTCGCCCATGTAGACGTCCTGCTCCTTGATGTCCTTGACGGAGCGGGCGCCGGTTTCCTCGTCCACTTCGAAGACGATCAGGCGCAGCGTCACCTTGAGCGGCGCAGCGAAGGTCATGTCGCGCTGCCGGCATTCGTCGACGTCATACTTGGGCTGCTCGAACTCGTACTTCACGAATTCGAGAGAAGCGGTGTTGGAGAAGTCGGTGATGGGAAAGACCGAACGGAAAACAGCCTGCAGCCCCTCGTCGGGACGTCCACCCTTGGGTTCGTCGACGAGGAGGAACTGATCATAGGAGGCCTTCTGGACCTCGATCAGATTGGGCATCTCCGTGACTTCGCGAATGGAGCCGAAAGATTTGCGGACCTTGCGGCGGCCGTTGAACGTGGTAGCCATAAAAGCTCCTGTTTCCTTGCGATTTGTCTCGGAGGCAGATGTCCAAAGACCCGACAATCAGCCGGCGGGTATCGGGACATATGCCCTTGCGTAACTGGTACTGGGCGACTGGGGTGTGCTGGGATTCAGGTCAGAACGAGCCCAAAAGGCGGTCTTGCGATAACCGGAGCGCAGCGTACGCAGGCGCCGGAAGCGCACGAACTTACCATTTGGAAGACGACATCACCTGAATTCCAGCACACCCGAAACGCGCATCGCCGAACGGGCGGTGACCGCCTCGGTTCGGTTCAGCGCGTTTGAAAACTCTAATTCCGCAACCTCTTGCCGGGGGTATCCGGCAATCCCCCACACATGTTCCATATGGGGGTAAATGAGGCGGCACTATGGCGTCGCCCCAAAATTTTGTCGTTCGTGACGAACTACTTGAGTTCGACCTTGGCGCCGGCGTCTTCCAGCTTCTTCTTGATGTCTTCGGCCTCGGCCTTCGACACGCCTTCCTTGACGGGCTTGGGAGCGCCTTCGACCAGGGCCTTGGCTTCGCCGAGGCCGAGGCCGGTGATGCCGCGGACTTCCTTGATGACGTTGATCTTGTTGTCGCCGAAGGCGGCAAGGATCACGTCGAATTCGGTCTTTTCCTCAGCGGCAGCGGCCGGAGCGGCAGCGCCACCACCAGCAGCAGCGACGGCGACGGGAGCCGCGGCCGAAACGCCCCACTTCTCCTCGAGGAGCTTCGAAAGCTCGGAAGCCTCGAGAACGGTGAGAGCCGACAGTTCGTCTACGAGTTTGGCGAGATCAGCCATTTGATGGTTCCTATATGGTGTTTCGTTTCAGTTCGAACAAGTGGATGCGAGCCTTGCGTCAGGCTGCGCCCTTTTCGGCATAGGCCGACAACACACGGGCGATCTGACCGCCCGGCGCCTGGACGACCGAGGCGATACGCTGAGCAGGCTGCTTGAGCATGCCGGCGAGCGTGGCGCGCAGTTCGTCGAGCGAGGGCATCGTGGCCAGCGCCTTGACGTTGTTGACGTCAAGAGCGGTTGCCCCCATGGCGCCGCCGAGAATCACGTACTTCTGATTCTTCTCGGCGAACTTCGACGCGATCTTGGGCGCCGTCATCGGGTCTTCCGCATATGCGATGACCGTCGGACCGGTGAACAGGTCCGAGATGTCCGCGTTGTCGGTATCCTTGAGAGCGAGCTTGGCAAGGCGGTTCTTGGCGACCTTGAGTTGCCCGCCGGCCTGCTTGACCTGCACGCGCAGGTCCGTCAGGTCGGCAACGGACAGGCCGGTATTGTGCGCAACGACGATCGATCCGGCGCGGCTGAGGGCCGACTGGAGCGATGCGACGACTTCACGCTTTTCCGCTCTTTCCAATGCTAGTCTCCACATTCGGCCCGGCGACGAGCACCGGACCATTGCCAATGTCACCCCCGCGAGGGGAGGCAACGGTTCCGGACATCCTCGAAAGGACGTCCACTTCAGTGCCTGTAAACCGCTGGCCCTTCAAACGAGGACGCTTGGCCTGGTTCGAACCGGAACTCACGCGCCCTCGCGGGCCGCGAAATTTCGGTCTTCACCCCATCTATGCAGGCTCCTTGCGGATTTAAGCGTCGCCATATGGCGACGAACCGGCAGTCTCGGACAGGACTTCATCGGCTGGCGAACCGGCCGATGTGACGGACGGCCGGAGCCGCCCGAAACTCTTGACTAGAGAGCCGAAGCCGGCTCGACGTGCACGCCCGGCCCCATGGTGGAGCTGACGGCGACGCGCTTGACGTAGGTGCCCTTGGCGCCCGCAGGCTTGGACTTCTGCACCGCGTCGGTGAAGGCCTTGATGTTCTCGAGGAGCTGGGCTTCCGAGAACGAGACCTTGCCGACGCCGGCGTGCAGGATGCCGGCCTTCTCGACGCGGAACTCCACCGCGCCGCCCTTGGCGGCCTTGACGGCGCCGGCGACGTCCGGGGTCACGGTGCCGACCTTGGGGTTCGGCATCAGGTTGCGCGGCCCGAGGATCTTACCGAGGCGCCCGACCAGCGGCATCATGTCCGGCGTTGCGATGCAACGGTCGAAGTTGATGTTGCCGGCCTGGATCTGCTCGGCCAGGTCATCCGCGCCGACGATGTCGGCGCCGGCGGCCTTGGCTTCCTCGGCCTTGTCGCCGCGGGCGAACACGGCCACGCGCACCGTCTTGCCGGTGCCGTTGGGCAGGTTGACGACGCCGCGGACCATCTGGTCGGCATGGCGCGGGTCGACGCCGAGGTTGAGCGCGATCTCGAAGGTCTCGTCGAACTTGGCCGAAGCCCGTTCCTTGACCATCTTGATGGCGTCTTCGATCTTGTAGAGCTTCTTGCGGTCGATGCCCTCGCGGGCGGCCGCGACCTTCTTAGCGATCTTTGCCATTTGCCTTAGCCCTCGACCTGAATGCCCATGGAACGGGCGGAACCGGCAATCATCGACATCGCGGCTTCCACGTTGTCGGCGTTGAGGTCCTTCATCTTCTTCTCGGCGATGTCGCGAAGCTGGGCCTGCGAGATCGTGCCGGCGCTCTCCTTGCCCGGAACCTTGGAGCCGGACTTGAGGTTGAGCGCCTTCTTGATGAAGTAGGTCACCGGCGGCTGCTTCATCTCGAAGGTGAAGCTCTTGTCGGCATAGGCGGTGATGACGGTGGGAATCGGCGAGCCCTTCTCGAGCTCCTGCGTGGCCGCGTTGAAGGCCTTGCAGAATTCCATGATGTTGAGGCCGCGCTGACCGAGCGCGGGACCGATCGGCGGCGACGGGGTCGCGGAGCCGGCCGGCACCTGGAGCTTGATGTAGCCCACGATTTTCTTTGCCATAGTCGTCCTTCCAATGCCCGTTGCCGGGCGCTGCGTCCGCCGTCACGCGGACAGTTGTGACGCTGTGGTGCGAGGGCTAGCCGGCGGCTTGGCGTCCGCCACCCTCTCCCACAGATTCCGCGAAGCCGGAGCCTCGCGTTTTTCGGCCCCGGAGGGCCGAATCTCATGCGGCGTGCTTACGCAACGCCCGGATCAGACCTTCTCGACCTGCCCGTATTCGAGCTCGACCGGAGTCGGGCGCCCGAAAATCGAAACTTCCACCTTGAGGCGCGAGCGCTCCTCGTCGACTTCCTCGACGATGCCGTTGAAGCTGGCGAACGGCCCGTCCGAAACGCGCACGCTCTCGCCCACCTCGAACGAGATCGAGGGCTTGGGATGCTCGACGCCTTCCTGCACCTGCTGCAGGATGGCCATCGCCTCGGCCTCCGAGATCGGCATCGGCTTGTTGTCCGCGCCCAGGAACCCGGTGACCTTGGGGGTGTTCTTGATGAGATGGAACGCCTGGTCGGTCATGTCCATCTTCACCAGAACATAGCCCGGAAAGAACTTGCGCTCGGCGTCGACCTTGCGGCCGCGCCGCACCTCGACCACCTTCTCGGTCGGAACGATCACATCCTCGAACAGATGCTCGAGCTTGTTCTGCGCGACCTTTTCCTTGATCGCGTCAGCAACTTTGCGCTCGAAGTTCGAGTACGCCTGAACGATGTACCAGCGCTTGGCCATGAAGGGCTCGCCGCTCCTAAATTCCAGTACCGACCGACTTAGCGGATCGAAAGTATCAGCTGCACGAACCAGGAGATCACCTGGTCGGCCGCCAGAAAGAAAAGACTCGCCAGGATCACGAGGACGATGACCATGATGGTCGAGATCAGAACCTCGTTCCGCCCCGGCCAGGTCACCTTCGACACTTCCTGGCGCACCTGCTGTAGGAAAGTGATCGGGTTCGTCCGGGCCATCAGCGACTCTACTTTGCGTTTTAAGGGCCGGCGAAAACTCGCTGCGCCCGAGGCAAAACCAAAGGCCGCGCGGTTATCCCGCACGGCTGGGAGTTGGCTATCTAGTGGCTTTGGGCCGCGATTGCAATATCTGAATCGCCAAACGCGGCCGCCTGGCGCCCTGGCGGACAAATGCATTGCCTTGCGCCGGCCGGCAGGCGCATTATCTCTTTGGGGCAAGGAGACTATCATGCGCACGCACGCCCTCATCGCCGCAGTTTGCCTCGCCGCCCTCGCCTCTCCGGCCTTGGCGCAGACGCGTTGCGTCTCGGTGCCGGACACCAGCGACAGCCGCTATGTCGAGAACGGCAAGCAGGAAATGCTCTGCCACCATGGCGTGATCACCGACAAGGTCAACGAGATGGAGATGAAGGCCCAGATCGACTCGCTCGCCGGCTCGATCCGCCAGTTCGAACTGCAGCGCCGCTTCGACGCCCTGCCCAAGCAGCCGAGCTTCGTCACCATCCCATGAAGCATGTCGTCGACCGCGCCGCCTGGGCCGACAGGCCCGACGTCTGGTCCGGCGAATGGCAGGGCGCGGCCCACGGCTCCGGGGTCTCGGTGATCTTCGTCACCTACGACAAGCCCGGCGGCGGTCCGCGCCTGCATACCCACCCCTATTCCGAAACCTTCATCGTGCGCCAGGGGCGTGCGCTCTTTACGCTGGGAGAGGATGAGATCGAGGTGGTCGCCGGCCAGATCGTCGTCGCCCCCGCCAACGTGCCGCACAAGTTTACCAATCTGGGCCCGGGCGTCCTCGAGCAGATCGACATCCACGCCAGCCCGACCTTCGTCACCGACTGGCTGGAGTAAGAAGGAAATGGCCGAGACGGAATGGACCGGCGGCTGCATGTGCGGAGCCGTGCGCTATCGCGCCCTGGGCGCACCCATCCGCATCGAGATCTGCCATTGTCGCACCTGCCGGCGCAACACCGGCTCGGCCTTCGGCGTTTTCGTGCTCTTCGAGGCGGACAAGGCCGTCATCGAGGGCGAGGAGAACCTGACCACCCACTGCTCCTCCCCTCCCGCGACGCGTCACGGCTGCCGCCAGTGCGGCACGCCCATCCTCAACCGCTTCGAGGGATATGCCGATTTTCATCTGGGCAGCTTGGACGAAGCCGAGCGCCTGCGTCCGGATGCCGAAATCTGGACCGCCCGCCGCCTGCCCTGGCTGCTGCCCATCGGCGAAACCCGGTGCTACCTCTACGGGCCCGACGGTCCCGAGCCATAGATATAAAGAGAACATGGACCGCCGGTTCGAGCCGGCGGTCCGGTTCGTAGAACTATTCGATACCGAAGGCCTGCTTGGCGGCGTTCTCGGCCGCGTCGCCCGCCTGCGTGATCTGCGCGTCGGCAAGCCCGGCCGTGCGCGCCGCATCCTCGGCGGCCTTGCGCGCCTCGGCGACGGCGGCCTGCTTGTCGGCATCGCTCATCGTTTCGAGCTGCTGCTGAGCGTTCTCGAGCTGCTGCTGCATGGCGCCCGCCTGGTCCTGCACCTGCTGCATCGCGTCTTGCGCGGCATCCACCGCCTCGGCAGCCGGGGCCTCTGCTGCAGGCGCGGCGGGAGCAGCGGGCTCGGCCGGCGCGGCGGGCGTCTCGGCGGCCGGCGCTTCCGTGGCCGGAGCTTCGCTGGTGGGCGCGGGCGCATCACCGCAGGCGGCGAGGGCCAGAAGAGCCGCGAACGCGGCAGGCAGCACGATCTTATTATTCATGGGAGTTGTATCCTCTGCTAGTATTTCCCGGCCAAACCGGACCTCACAGCCCTGTGATCAAAATCGCGGCAAAGTTGAGGCAGGACGAACCCGCCCGGGGCGTAATTCATCCACTATTTTTATGACAACTGTTTCGGCAACGCTGGCGGCGGGCAAATAGCGGCAGAGCGACCAGATGGCCTGGATACGCACATCCCAAGTCTTTAAGGGCGACACGGAGGCATTAAGCCTTCACACAGGTCACCGCGTCCGCATCCTGACCACTCCCCGCCACTCCAGATTCGACGGCGTCGCGTCCATCCTCATCGAACCGATAGAATTGGTCGCCAACACACAAGGTTTCATCGCCAGCCCTCGGGAAGACTGCGTGCTCATCGCCATGTCGACAGACGATGCTCAGTTCGACACCCTCGACAGACCGATGCTCCGGCCAATTCCACCTCGTGGCCGTCAGATCCGCCGACTTCGTTGGGTAGTTCGAATCTCGTACTGCCCCGCTCACACTAAATATGACAATTTCATTGCATGTTTATGACAGTTGATTGACACTCCTGAAGCGATTGGACCACATTGCGAGCTCCACAGAGGGAGCCTACGCATGAAACTGGTCTTTCCTGCCGTTTTGTTCACCGCCGCCTTGGTCGTCCCGGCGCATGCCTATCTCGATCCCGGCACCGGCAGCATGATCCTGCAGGCAATCGTCGGGGCCGTCGCGGTCGCCGGCGCGACGCTTTCTGTCTATTGGGGGAAGGTCAAGTCCCTGTTCAGTCGTAAGAAGCAGTAGCGCGAAAGCCGCGTCGGGGGACAATGCAGCAAAATCCGGAACTCGTCCCGGGGTCGTTCCGCGACCCCGCCGGGCATATTTACTCATCGCAGGATCGCATCCTTCGCACCGTCTCCGCCCAAGCGGCGGAACAGTACCGTGCCTCCAGGGAGGTCTTGCGTCTGCTGGTCGAACAGGACCGGCTCGTCGATTTCACCGAACTGCCGGCCGATAAATGGGGGTTCGACCCTACACAGGCGGCCTACGTTCTCGAGCACCCACGGCTTCAACCCTGGACCCTGCCCTATGAGTGGTCGTTTTCGCTGCTCAGGGATGCGGCGATCTTCCATCTCGACCTGCACCTGGATCTGCTGGAGCGCGGCTTCACGCTCTCGGATGCCTCGGCCTACAACGTGCAGTTCGTCGGACCGAAACCGATCTTCATCGACCATCTCTCGATCCGCCCCTATGTCGAGGGCGAGTTCTGGGCCGGGCACAAGCAGTTCTGCGAACAGTTCCTCAATCCGCTCCTGCTGCGCTCCTACTTCGATATCGCCCCCAACTCCTGGTACCGCGGCGGCATGGAGGGCATCCCGACCGACGCCATGGCCAGGCTCATTCCATGGCGTCGCCGGCTCGGATGGAAGGTGCTCAGCAACATCGTGCTGCCCGCCCATTTCCAGAAAAGCCGCACCAGCGAGCGCGAGGCAGACTTCTCGATCAAGGACAGGAAGCTCCCGCTGGAAGGCCTCAAGGGCATGCTGCGTCAGCTTCGCGGCTGGATCGAAGGTCTGCGGCCTGCCAACACCTCGTCCACCACCTGGGCAAACTACGCCGTCACGACGACTTATGACGACGAGGAGACGGCCGCCAAGAAAGCGTTCGTCGCCGAGTTCATCGCCTCGTCCGGCGCCCGCACGGTCATAGATCTCGGCTGCAATACCGGCGACTACAGCAAGATCAGCCTCGAAAACGGCGCGACGCGCGTCACCGGCTTCGACTTCGACCAACAGTCGCTCGACAAGGCACATGCCAGAGCCAAGGCCGAGAACCTCAACTTCCTGCCCCTCTACCTCGATGCCCGCAACCCCTCTCCAAGCCAGGGCTGGCTACAACACGAGCGTGCAGGCTTCCAGGAAAGATACACGGCCGACGCCGTGCTCGCCCTCGCCTTCGAACACCACCTTGCCATCGCCCACAACGTCCCACTCGACCAGTTCGTCTCCTGGCTGACGGCGATCGCCCCGAAAGGCGTGGTCGAATTCGTCCCCAAGAGCGACCCGACCGTCATCAAGATGCTCGCGCTGCGCGAAGACATCTTCCCCCACTACACGCTGGAAGCCTTCCTCACGCACCTCAGCGGCAAGGCAAGGATCGTGAGGCAAGAGGCGGTTTCGAAGTCCGGGCGGACGATGGTTTGGTTTGAGGCGTGGTAAGGAGAGGGTAATGATCCGACTTGCGTCGACCGCTGCGTACCTGGGATTTCGCAATCTGGATGTGGTCGGTTGCGATGTCGCAAACTAGAAATATCGCGCTGACCGCTGCTGCGGCTACAACAGCAGTCATCACCGTCTTTGCAGGAATTCCCGCAATCGTCTATGGGGCCAATGAGGCGGCCTTCTCATGGCCGTTGTTGAACCTTCTGCCGCTATACTTGCCCTTTGCGGCGGGCATATTCTTGATCCTCGTCCTGCCTGTGACGATTCTGCCTAGCCATTGGGGCCGATACTGGGCAGCGGGCGTTGTCGTTATTGCGGTCTATCTTTGGGCTCACGGGTCGTTTCAAACCCATGATTTTGGCAGTATAGACGGACTAAACTTTTCCCCCAACGTTCCGTTGCTGCACTCCATAGTTGAGATTGTTGCGATCACGGGGGCTGCCGCGCTGATATTTGCCTACGCGATTAAAATGCCGAAAATCGCCTCTATCATTATAATTGCACCGACTGTTAGTTTATTGGTTCAAGGGCTGCCGACAATCTTCTCGGCGCCAGCAGCGCAACTTACCGGCGCCTCGAGAGTGGGTGAAATCGCGAACCTTTCACTTAAGTCAAATGTCCTGGTGTTGCTCTTTGATGCAATGCAGTCCGACGTTTTCGAGCACCTAGTACAAGGGACCCCCGAGCTTGCCCAAGCCCTCGACGGCTTCACGCTCTACACTGACACGCTTGGAGCGGCCTCCACTACCTATCTGACAATGCCAACGGTTCACTCGGGCAGAACTTATGATGGTGAGACTCTTTTGGAGTTCTTCCGAGAGACCGTTGAAAAGCAGTCCGTACTCACTATGGCCGCTGAAGGTGGATACCGAGGTATTGTAGTAAACGAAATCCAGCGCACATGCCCCGAAAAACTCCAGTGCATCACGAGTCTCGCGGCAATGTCAGGCGATCATGATTCCGTGGTCTCGGAAGCTGCAGTTCTAATGGACAGCGTACTATTTCGCATAGCTCCTCTTGCCCTTAAAGACGTCACCTATAACCACGGAAATTGGGTTATTCAGCCACACACCATCGACAAGCGCTTCCCCAACCGGATTATTGAAGGCAATGAGTTTCTCCGCCAAGTCGGTTCGGCATTTAGTACCACTGCCGAAACGCCACAACTCCGTTTTATACATCTGTTCAACACGCATCCACCTTTCATATTGAGAGAAGACTGCTCGTATGACGGCAGAGAACTCCCTTTCAACCAAGTGAATATAGAACGACAGGTCTCATGCGCGCTCGACGCGCTAGCCGATATGCTTGCCGGCATGAAGGAAGCCGGCGTCTATGATCAAACTCACATCATTATCATGTCGGACACGGGGATCGGCCTTGATTCCACCCGAACAGTTTTCCCCACAAGCCTCGCTATCCGGATGGGACAGGCAAGCCCCACATTTGCGGTAAAACCTGCCGGAGCATCCGGCACATTCAGGGTTGATCCAAAGCAGGTCCATATTGGAGATTTCGGCGCGACACTGTGTGATCTCACTGACGCCTGTTTGGTAGAGAGCGGGCGTCCTGTAAGATTTGCACCCCAAATCCGCACCCGTGTATTCAATCAGTATTCCTGGCGGCATGAGTATTGGTTTGCCGAAACCATCCCTGACCTTGTCCAATATCGGATCATCGGACCGCTTGGCGATAGCTCGAGTTGGTTCCCCGGCCCCTTGCGCGAGATTGCTTTCAGTGAACGCATCCAGTTCGCAGCGAATACCCTGGGAACCGAACTCCTTGGACACGGATGGCATGGCCCCGAAACCTGGGGGGTCTGGAGCGGCGTTCCTTCAACATCGATATTTGCAACACTGCCATCGCAAGTGCCAGCTAACCTCAACCTTCGCATAGCTGCACTAGGCTTCGTTCGAAACGAACACCCCAACCTCAGCGTGGTAGTGAAAGTCAACGATAAGCCTGTAGGGACACTGGAATTTAGTCTGGATGTGCCGTCTCTTGAGGTTTCGATCCCGGTAGACCGCACGCTAGTCGATACTCAGGACGGCGCCCTGAAAATTACCTTTGAGAACCGCACAGCAGCATCCCCAGCCGAACTAGGAATCTCGGATGATCCCCGCGTCCTCGGCATTGGCCTTCAGTGGATAGCTATTGAGCAAGTACCAGCCTAGCCAAAACGTCGGTATTGCCGGTTCCGCTAGGGTATTTGCTGTACCATGGAGTACATAAGTTGCCGGCGGGTGTCTGGACACACGCCTTGATTGAACACCTAACCAATTTGAGAATGTACTAGCCAAGCCATCTCAGGCTTTCCGGAACTACAACAACCGGAGTCGCTATCGCCTGGCAGGGGCGGGGGGACTCGAACCCACGACCCTCGGTTTTGGAGACCGATGCTCTACCAACTGAGCTACACCCCTTCAGGCGAGGAGGTGTCTACTGGCAAAGTGCGCGCGGCGCAAGGGGTTCGCGGGGGTTGTTGGGGCGTTTTTCCGGAAAGAGGATGCCGCCTTTTCCGGCTCGGGAACACGACGAGGCAAGGCGTTGGAGCGCGCGTCCCCGTCCCGTTGATGGGGATGCTCCAGTTCCATTTTTCCCCAATCATGACGGCCACCCTCGAGCCGAGCGCGGCGACTTCCGGCAGCGGAGCTGCCAGGAACGGGAAGCGCCCGGCGCCCCTCACCACTCCAGTACGATCTTGCCTTCCTCGCCTTTTGCCGCGAGTGCAAACGCCTCGGCATAGTCCTTGGCCTTCATCCGCCGGGTGATGACCTTGCGCACATCGAGCCCGGTTTCGAGCATGGCCAGCATCTTGTGCCAGGTCTCGAACATCTCGCGTCCATAGATGCCCTTGAGGGTAATCATGCGGAAGACGACCTTGCCGAGGTCGAACGGGAACGGGCGCGCCGGAATGCCGAGCAGCGCGATGCGCCCGCCCATCACCATGTGCTCGATCATCTGGTCGAGCGCCGCCGGCGCTCCGCTCATCTCGAGCCCGACGTCGAACCCTTCCTTCATGCCGAGCCGGTCCATCACCGCCTGCAGGTCCTCGTTGGCGACATTGACCGGCGTCACGTCCGCCACCTGGCCCGCGAGCTCCAGGCGCCTCGGATTGATGTCGGTGATGACGACGTGCCGCGCGCCCACATGCCGGGCGACCGCCGCGCCCATGATACCGATAGGCCCTGCCCCGGTCACCAGCACGTCCTCGCCCACGATATCGAAGGCGAGCGCCGTGTGGACGGCGTTGCCCAGCGGATCGAGGATGGCGCCCATCTCGTCGTCGACGCTGTCGGGCAGCGACACGGCGTTGAACGCGGGGATGCGCACATAGTCGGCAAAGGCCCCCGGCAGGTTGACGCCGATGCCCTTGGTGTGGGGATCGAGGTGGAACTTGCCGGCCCGGCTCGCCCGGCTGTTCATCGTCACCACGTGCCCCTCGCCCGAGACGCGCTGGCCGATGACAAGGTCGTCGACCTCCTCGCCGACCGCCGCGATCTCGCCGGCGAACTCATGGCCGGTGACGAGCGGCACCGGCACGGTCTTTTGCGCCCACTCGTCCCAGTTGTAGATATGGACGTCCGTGCCGCAGATACCGGTCTTCCTGACCTTGATCAGCACGTCCTTGGGCCCGATCTCGGGCACCGGACGCTCTTCGAGCCAGATGCCCTTTTCGGCCTTCGCCTTCACCAATGCGCGCATGCCGGTCTCCAATAGTCCCGTGTGAGGAGCGAAAGCCGCCACACCCCCTGCTCGTCATCCCGGCGAAAGCCGGGACCCAGTAAACGCCGCACTTGCGGCTCTAGCAGTGAACGTATCTGCCCAGGATCCACGTCGAAAACCGCTCGACCCGTGTGTACTGGGTCCCGGCTTTCGCCGGGATGACAGCGGTGGGTTGGACGAAGAGAAGTTGAACTCGAAAGTGGCACGGGAAGCTCCATAGCCACTAGATGATGCCCAGCGCCTTGCCGGCATCGGCAAAGGCATCGATGGCGAAGGTCACGTCCTCGTCGGCGAGCCCCGCCGACATCTGCGTGCGGATGCGGGCCTTGCCCTGCGGCACGACGGGATAGAAGAAGCCGGCGACAAACACCCCGCGCTCGTCGAGCGCCGCCGCTAGTCTTTGCGCCTTGACCGCATCGCCCAGCATCACCGGAATGATCGGCGTCTCTCCCGGCAGCAGGGTGAAGCCGGCGGCCGTGAGCCCCTGCCGGAACCGGCGCGTATGCGCCATCAGCCGCTCCCGCAAATCGTCGCCCGCCTCGGCGATGTCGATGGCCTTGATCGCCCCGGCTGCCAGCGCCGGCGCCAGGGAATTGGAGAAGAGATACGGCCGGGCCCGCTGCCGCAGCAGATCGATTATGGGTTGTGCGGCGGCAATGAACCCGCCCATCGCTCCGCCGAGCGTCTTGCCGAGCGTGCCGGTGATGATGTCGACGCGGTCTCCCGCCCCGGTCAGCGCCGGCGTGCCCCTGCCCTTTTCGCCGAGGTGCCCCGTCGCATGGCAATCGTCGATGGCGACGATCGCGCCGTACCGCTCGGCGAGGTCGCAGATCTCGGGCAGCCTGGCGATATACCCGTCCATCGAAAAGACGCCGTCGGTGATAATCAGCTTGAAGCGCGCCCCGTCCGCATCGGCCTGCCTCAGCTGCGTTTCGAGCTCATCCATGTCGCTGTTGGCGAACCGGTAACGCTTCGCTTTCGAGAGCCGCACCCCGTCAATGATCGAGGCGTGGTTGAGGCTGTCGGAGATCACCGCGTCCGCATCGGTCAGCAGCGTTTCGAACAGCGCCCCGTTGGCGTCGAAGCAGGCCGCAAAGAGAATGGCATCGTCCTTGCCCAGATATGCCGCGATCCGCCTCTCCAGCGCCCGGTGCAGGTCCTGCGTGCCGCATATGAAGCGCACCGAGGCCATGCCGTAGCCGTGCTCGTCCATCGCGGCCTTCGCCGCCGCGACGATCTGCGGATGGTTGGCGAGTCCGAGATAGTTGTTGGCGCAGAGATTGACCGCCTTGCGCTCGCCGCCGTTGGCGCGGAAGGCGATCCGCCCGCCCTGCGGCGTGGTGATTTCACGCTCGCGCTTATAGAGCCCCTGCGCCTCGATCTCGGCCAGCACCCCGGTCAGATGTTCGCTGAACTGCCCCAGCATCGGCGGCCTCCTCTTTAATGGATCGAAAATCCACTATATCGGAATTCCGGTCAAGGGCGCCTGGTAAATCTTTCTCAGCGATAGAGCAGCACGAGAATCCCATGCCCAACCTGATCGGAAACGTTGGCGATTGCGTGGTCCACGTCGGCCGCGTAGCGCGCCGTTTCCCCGGCCATGACGCTGCGCTCCTCACCGCCCGAGCGCACGCTGAACGTGCCGGAAAGCGCGGTGAAGTGCTCGACGGCGCCGGCCTGGTGCGGCGCGCTCGCCAGCGTGCCGCCCGACGCGATCTCGAGCGCGTACCATTCCGATTCGCCCGCCGTCTGCATGGGACTGAGGATCCGCAGCCGGCACGCCCCGTTGCCGCTGACGATCTCGGGCGTCTGCTCGGCGCTCATCACCCCGATGGCGGGCTTGTGCAGCACCGAGCTGCCGGCCAGAAGCGCAGAAAAGTCGATGCCCAGCGCCTGCGTCAGGTTCCAGAGCACCGCGAAGGTCGGGTTGGCCTCCCCCCGCTCGATCTGGCTGAGCATCGAGCGAGAGACCCCCGACATCTGCGCAAGCTGCTCGAGCGTCAGCCGTTTGGCCTTGCGCGCGGCCTGCAGGCCGGGGCCGATCTCTGGAGGGGTGCTGGTGTCGTGCATGGCTCACCCGTGACGATCAGGCTGCACGAGGAAATGGAGCGGGTAGCGGGAATCGAACCCGCGTATTCAGCTTGGAAGGCTGCTGCTCTACCATTGAGCTATACCCGCCCGGGCGCTGCGCGCATGGGTTGCATTTGCCTGAACCTTTGGCCGAGCGCAAGGCCCCAAAGCGTTTCGAGCACAGGCGCGTGCGGCTGGGCAGATGCGCAACAGGGCTGGATTTCGTCTGATCGGCGGGCTCCGCCGGAGACCGGCTTCCGCGCCCGGAAGCGGGCCTCGCTGGTGGAGGGGACTGGATTCGAACCAGTGTAGCCTAAGGCGTCAGATTTACAGTCTGATGGATTTAACCACTCTCCCACCCCTCCGGTCCGTCCGGTGACCGGACTGCAGCGCCGAAGCGAGGCGACGAGCGCAGCTAGCGCGTCGTCGGGGCGGTTTATGGTGATTGGGCAAGGCCATGTCAACACCCAATCCGCTTGGATTCACGGGTAGCCCGTGGCGCCGCTTGCCGCACCCCGGCAAAGGCGCTAGGGCTGGCCGCAATATGAGGATGCCCCCGTGAGCCGCAACAAGTTTCCGCCCAAGCCCAGATACGATCCGGATACCGGCCCGGTCTATCTTTATGGGCTCCACACCGTGCGCGCCGCGCTCGACAATCCGCACCGCATCCGCAAGGCCCTGCTCGCCACGCCCAACGCCCTCGCCCGCCTCAAGGAGACCGGCGAGATCGGCAACGTTCCCGTCACCGAAACGACGCCCAAGGAGCTCGATCGGCTGCTTGGCGGGGATGCGGTGCACCAGGGCGTCGCCCTCGAGGTCGATCCCGTCGCCCGCTTCGGGCTGAACGACATCGCGCAGCCGCGTCTCGTCGTCGTCCTCGACCAGATCACCGATCCGCACAATGTCGGCGCGATCCTGCGCACCGCCTGCGCCTTCGGGGCCGATGCCGTCGTCACCACCGCCCGCCATTCCCCGCGCGAGACCGGCGTCATGGCCAAGGCCGCCTCCGGCGCCCTCGACCTGGTGCCGATGATCGAGGTCAGGAATCTCGGCGATGCCCTGCAAACGCTCAAGGACCGCGGCATGCGCGTTCTCGGCTTCGATTCCGAGGCCGACGCGCCCCTGAAGCCCCGCGACGGCTCCCAGCCGCTCGCCATCGTTCTCGGCGCCGAGGGCAAGGGCCTGCGCCAGCGCACCCGCGAGCTTTGCGACGAGATGGTCCGGCTCGACATGCCCGGCCCGATCAAATCCCTCAACGTCTCCAACGCCGCCGCCATCGCGCTCTTTGCCGCAACGGCCGGAGCGAAATAGGGCGGCGCCGAAGCGCCGCCCTTTGCAAACCTGCCGCCAGAGACCTCAGCCGAGGTTCTTGCGCCGCTCCAGTTCCGCCTCCGTCGGCTCTTCGAGCGCCCACGAGCCGGTCCTGACCTCGCCGTCGCGTGCATAACGACTGATGGTCACGCCGGAGGGGGACGCCACCGAGGAAATGAGCTTCAACCCACCCGGCTGCACGGTATCGCCGAAGAAGCGTTTGCCCTTACCAAGCAACACAGGGAAAACGAGGGTATAAATCTCGTCGGCGAGGTCGTTGGCGAACAGGGTCTGCACGAAATCGCTCGAGCCCTGCGTCATGATGTTGCGCCCGTCCTCGCTCTTCAGCCTGCGGATCGCCGCGACCGGGTCGGCCCCGAGCCAGTGGCTGTTCACCCAGTCGAGCCTGATGTCGCGGTTGCGCGAGGCGACGTACTTGTTGATGCCGTTGAAGTGCTCTCCGGTAGGGTCGCCCTGCTCGGCCGCCTTCGGCCAGTGCGCGGCGAAGATGTCGTAGGTCTTGCGGCCGAGCAGCAGGTCGAACGGATCCGAGAACATCTCGCCCATCGCCTGGCCCACCACCTCGTCGAAATGCGGCACGTTCCACCCACCGAACCTGAAGCCGCCCGTCGGATCCTCCTGCGGCCCGCCCGGCGCCTGCATCACCCCGTCGACGCTGATGAACGCTGCTGCGATGACTTTCCTCATTTCCCGTCTCCTGTTGCCATGTGGTCCTTTGATGCCCTCACGACGAGGACGGGACGGGCGGATCGACAAATGCCGGAAAGGAATTTCGAGGAACCAACCGCTTTCCCACCGCACCTCTACCCCCCACGATGTCACCCCGGCGCAGGCCGGGCCCCATCCTGAGATGCATCCCCAGCCGCAAGGTGTGTGGATGGGTGGCAGGAGCGGTTTTCGGGTCACCGCAGCGGCCACGCCCACAAACTGTCATCCTGGCGAAAGCCGGGACCCAGTAAACGACGCCGCTGATGCTCTTGCCGTGAAGTGATGGACGACTCCCTGCGCACGAGCCCAGGCTTCGGTGTGTACTGGATCCCGGCTTGCGCCGGGATGACAGCGGGGGTGAGGCAAGATGCTGCCACAAGCACCATGCGTCCCCCTCCCCCTTGAGGGGAGGGGATAGGGGTGGGGGTGGGCCCGTGAGCCACCGATGCTTCCCCCCACCCCCAACCCCTCCCCTCAAGGGGGAGGGGAGCCAGCGCCCAACCCATTGATCTTGCATTGAAAGCAGGAAGTTATCCCCGCGGCTTGAGTTGACCCCATACTCTCCTCACCGCCGCACCTCGGGCGAGGATGCATACGAGCTTCCGGTGTGGTGGATCCGGGTCGCATGGGGGTCGCTCCAGGCGAGGTCCAAACCGTCACCCGACCGGATGCCGACCGGCATCGTACCGGCGAAAGCCGGAAGGGAGGTACCCCTGGCGGCGGGCGGACTAAGCCAAAAATCCCGGATGCATGCGGCGAGGCCTGCCTCGCTAATAAAAATTGCATGAGGCAAGCCTCGCCGCATGCCGCTCGACTAACCGCAACCGCGAGGCCACACGGCCGGGCGGGGCTTCGGCATGCCTATTTCCGCCCCACCCCTTGTGAGCAAAGCCCCTTGCGGCTATGGCAGGCTGACGCCCGGCGAGACAGGGAACCAGAGATGTCGCAGCGACCGATCCGTATCGCGCCTTCCATCCTCTCGGCCGATTTCGCGCGCCTTGGCGAGGAGGTGCGCGCCATCGACGCGGCCGGGGCCGACGTCATTCACATCGATATCATGGACGGCCACTTCGTGCCCAACATCAGCTTCGGCCCGACGGTCATGCAGTCGGTCCGCAAGGTGACGACCAAGCCCTTCGACGTCCACCTGATGATCGCACCCGTCGATCCCTACATCGCCGCCTTCGCCAAAGCCGGCGCCGATGGCATCACCGTCCACGCCGAAGCCGGTCCGCACCTCCATCGCTCCATCCAGGCCATCAAGGCCGAGGGCAAGCGCGCCGGCGTCGCCATCAACCCGGCGACTCCCGTTTCCGTGCTCGAACACGTCATCGGCGATATCGACCTCGTCCTCGTCATGAGCGTCAATCCTGGTTTCGGCGGCCAGAGCTTCATTCCTGCCGCGCTCGAAAAGCTGCGCCAAGCCCGCGCCCTCATCGGCGGCCGGCCCATCGACCTCGAGGTCGATGGCGGCGTCGGGCCCGACAATGCCCGCGACATCACCACGGCGGGCGCCGACCTCCTCGTTGCCGGCTCCTCGATCTTTGCCGGCAACGACCCCGCAACCTATGCCGACCGCATCAAGGCTATCCGCGATGCGGCGACCACAATCCGCGCCTGAAGCGGACTCAAACTCTCAACCAGTGAGCCTAACCTTATGATTCCGCGCTACTCCCGCCCCGAAATGGTCGCCGTCTGGTCCCCGGAAACGCGCTTCCGCATCTGGTTCGAGATCGAGGCGCACGCGACCACCGCCCTCGCCGAGCTTGGCGTCGTGCCGAAAGAGGCCGCCGAAATCATCTGGGAGAAAGGCAGCGCCGCGACCTTCGACGTCGATCGAATCGACGAGATCGAGCGGACCACCAAGCACGACGTCATCGCGTTCCTCACGCACCTGTCCGAGATCGTCGGCCCCGAAGCCCGCTTCGTCCACCAGGGCATGACCTCCTCGGACGTGCTCGACACCACCCTTTCGGTGCAGCTGACCCGCGCCGCCGATATCCTGCTGGCCGATATCGACGCCCTGCTCGCGGCCCTGAAGCGCCGGGCCTTCGAGCACAAGGCGACCATCACCATCGGGCGCAGCCACGGCATCCACGCCGAGCCGACGACCTTCGGCGTCAAGCTCGCAGAAGCCTACGCCGAGTTCGCCCGCAGCCGCGCCCGCCTGGTCGCCGCCCGCGCCGATATCGCCACCTGCGCCATTTCCGGTGCCATCGGCACTTTCGCCAACATCGATCCGCAGGTCGAGGAATACGTCGCGGAAAAGCTGGGCCTCTCGGTCGAGCCGGTCTCCACCCAGGTCATCCCGCGCGACCGGCACGCGATGTTCTTTGCAACGCTCGGCGTCGTCGCCTCCTCCATCGAGCGGGTCGCCACCGAAATCCGCCACCTGCAGCGCACCGAGGTGCTGGAGGCCGAGGAATATTTCTCGCCCGGCCAGAAGGGCTCCTCGGCCATGCCCCACAAGCGCAATCCGGTGCTGACCGAGAACCTTACCGGCCTTGCCAGGCTGGTCCGCGGCATGGTCACCCCTGCCCTCGAGAACGTCGCCCTCTGGCACGAGCGCGACATCTCCCACTCCTCGGTCGAACGCATGATCGGGCCGGACGCAACCGTCACCCTCGACTTCGCCCTCGCGCGTCTCACCGGCGTCATCGACAAGCTCCTGGTCTACCCCGAGAACATGCAGCGCAACCGCGACCTCCTCGGCGGCCTCCACAACTCCCAGCGCGTGCTGCTGGCCCTGACCCAGGCCGGCCTCTCGCGCGAAGCGAGCTACGCGCTCGTCCAGCGCAACGCCATGAAGGTCTGGGAGATGCGCGGCGACCGCACCGGCGCCTTTGCGCAGAACCTCAAGGAGGATCCGGAAGTGATTCTCTCCGATGAGGAAATCGACGCCATGTTCGACGACGCCTATCACCTCAAGCACGTCGACACGATCTTCCGTCGCGTGTTCGGGGAAAGCTGAGAGCCGATGCCGATCACCTGCCAGCGCGAGGATCAGCTCACAGCTGCCGAATACATCGCCTGCGTCGGCGAAACGTCGCTCGGCGAAGGCCGTCCGCTCGCCAATCCGGGGCGCATCCAGGCTATGCTCGATGGCGCAAACTTCATCGTTACCGCCCGTGACGAGGCCGGCACGCTGGTCGGTCTTGCCCGCTGCATGAACGACGGCGCCTGGATCTGCTTTTGCGCCGATCTTGCCGTATGTGAGAGCCGCCAGGGTCAGGGAATCGGCCGCGCCATCATCGACAAGTGCAAGCAACTGCTGGGCCCCAAAATCGGTTTCATCCTCGTCTCCGAGCCCGCCGCCGAAGGCTTCTACGAGCGTGCCGGCATGAAACGCTATGCCGCCTTCTTCTCGTCCCGGACGGACCGTTCATGAGAATTTCCGAAGCCGACATCCTTATCCTGCCGGGCCTTGGCAATTCCGGCTACGGCCATTGGCAGCGCCGCTGGGGCGAGCGGCTGCCCAACGCCAGTTTCGTCGAGCAGGACGAGTGGGACGAGCCGGCGCTCGAGGACTGGGTGGACGCTATCCACCGCGAGATCCTGATGGCGACCCGCCCGGTCATCGTCATCGCCCATTCGCTCGCCGTGATCGCCCTCGTCCACGCCGCCCAGCGCCTGGTCGACACGAAAGTGCGTGGCGCCTTCCTCGTATCCCCGCCCGACATCGAGATGAACCGCGACGTGCCGCGCGAAGCCGCGCCCTTCGCGCCGATCCCGCGTGATCCCCTGCCCTTCCCCTCCATGCTCGTCGCCTCGGCGACCGACCCCTATTGCAGCCTCGAACGCGCCGCAGAATTCGCCTCTTGCTGGGGCTCCGATTTCCACGTGGCGGGCGATGCCGGCCACATCAACCTCCAGTCCGGCCACGGCCCCTGGCCGGAGGGCCTGCTGATGTTCACACGGCTGATGCAGCGGCTATGAGCGAGCCCTACACTCTCGTCCCCACGCCTCCCGGCGTCGACGACTACCGCCGGCTGCGCGTCGAAGCCGGGCTCAGCCCCAAGTCCGAGGAATCGGCGCGCATGGGGCTGCCCAACACCTGGTTCGGGGTCACCGTCCTTCATGGAGGCCGCGCCATCGGCATGGGCCGCATCATCGGGGATGGCGGCACCGCGTTCCAGATCGTCGACATCGCCGTCGAGCCGGCCCACCAGGGCCAGGGCCTCGGCAAGCGCATCATGGGCGCGCTGATGGATCATCTCCACGCCAACGCTCCGGCCGGCGCCTACGTCAGCCTCGTCGCCGATGGCGAGGCCCGGCACCTCTACGCCAAATACGGCTTCGAGCCGGTCATGCCCGCCTCCATCGGCATGGCGACCCGCGCCGGGCGCAAATGAAAAAGTCGGCCCCGAGGACCGGCCTTTCGAAATCATCGCTGAACCGCGATCACCCCTCGGCGACCACCTGTTCGCGGGCGACCTCGGCCAACTGGTCCATCTTCGAGCGAATCGCCGCATCGTCGACGGCGACGCCCTTGGCCTTGAGATCGGCCGAAACCTTCTCGAACACGTCGCTGTCGCCGGGCTTGGCGAAATCTGCAGCCACCACCTCGGCGGCATAGACATTGGCCTCGTCGCCGCTCAGTCCCAGCAGTTCGGCCGTCCACAGGCCGAGCAGCTTGTTGCGCCGCGCTTCCGCCTTGAACCGCAGCTCCGCATCGAGCGCGAACTTGGCTTCCTGGCCCTTTTTGCGATCTTCGAATCCCGACACTCTTGTTCTCCCGTTTGGCCGTTTGCCTTGGTTCTGGACATAGAGGGTTCGCCACACCAAATCAACGCCACGCGAGATATCCACGATGCCGCACCATGCGGCATAATGGGTCCTCCAGCGGGTCGCGCAGGCCCTTCCGGCCCATGGGCCGTTCAGCGAAAGGACTTGCTTTTCTGTCCCGTTCTGGCGCATGAAGCGGCCCAATTCTCCAACACTCCCTTCATCGGTATCGGCAGAGCAATATGAACCGTCGTCGCAGAATCTATGAAGGCAAGGCCAAGATCCTCTTCGAAGGTCCCGAGCCCGGCACTCTGGTTCAGTATTTCAAGGACGATACCACCGCGGGCGACGGCGCCAAGCACGAGGTGCTCGATGGCAAGGGCGTGCTCAACAACCGCATTTCCGAGTTCATCTTTTCCAAACTGAACGGGCTCGGCATCCCGACTCATTTCATCCGCCGCATCAACATGCGCGAGCAGTTGATCAAGGAAGTCGAGATCATCCCGCTCGAGGTCATAGTGCGCAACGTCGCCGCCGGCTCGCTGGTCAAGCGCCTCGGTCTCGAGCCGGGTACGCAGCTCCCGCGCTCGATCATCGAGTTCTGCTACAAGGATGACGCGCTTCACGACCCCATGGTTTCCGAAGAGCATATCACCGCCTTCGGCTGGGCCACGCCCCAGGAGCTCGACGACATCATGTCGCTGGCCATCCGCGTCAACGACTTCCTCTCGGGCCTGTTCATGGGCGTCGGCATCCAGCTCGTCGACTTCAAGATCGAGGTTGGCCGGCTCTACGAGGGCGACATGATGCGCATCGTGCTTGCCGACGAGATCTCGCCGGACAGCTGCCGCCTGTGGGACATCAAGACCCGCAACAAGCTCGACAAGGACCGCTTCCGCGAGGACCTCGGCGGCCTCGTCGACGCCTATCGCGAGGTCGCCCAGCGCCTCGGCATCCTGGTGGAGGCGGAAAATGCCCTCACTACCGGTCCCCGTCTCGTCCAGTAGCATCCGAAGGCACCGATGAAAGCGCGCGTCACCGTCACCCTCAAGGCCGGCGTCCTCGATCCGCAGGGCCAGGCCATCGAAGGCTCGCTCAAGGGCCTCGGCTTTTCCGGAGTGGCATCCGTACGTCAAGGCAAGGTCTTCGATCTCGCTTTCGACGGCAGCAACGAAGAGGAGGCGCGCGCCTCGATCAGCCAGATGTGCGAGAAACTTCTCGCAAACACTGTGATCGAAAACTACGCGATCGAAATCCTCAATTAGTTAACTCCTTCGTGACACACTGGAAACTCGCGCTGACTACGCGCCGGGACCTACGATGCTGACCAAAATCTCGCTTTCGGTTCTCTTCTTCGCTTCGATGTGCCTGCTCTTTGCAGCCTACGCTTCGGTGCCGGCCTGACAGGCCGGCATTTGACTAAACCTTTATCGATTAAGTATTTTTCTTAATCCTGCGCAAACTCACTTATCCACGCGCGGGCCAAACTCGGCTATCTATTGCCTCGAGTTTGCCGGTGGAGAGTGGGGCATGTCGGACAAGAGCCAACGCCTGGATTGGGTGGATACGGCCAAGGGTCTCTCGATCCTTCTGGTCGTGATGATGCACTCGGCCTATGGCGTGGGTGAAGCCACCGGCGGCACCGGCGTCCTGCATTGGATCATCGCCTGGGCGACGCCTTTCCGCATGCCCGAGTTCTTTCTGATCTCGGGGCTCTTCCTCGCCAACGTCATCGGCCGCGACTGGCAGCGTTTCGCCGATCGGCGCGTCGTGCACTACCTCTATTTCTATGCCCTCTGGGCGATCATCCACATCGTCTTCAAGGTCGGCCTCGGCGCCGGCGATCCGGCGACCGCCGCCAGCTACCTCGCCTGGGCGGTGATCCAGCCCTATGGCGTGTTGTGGTTCATCTACATGCTTGCCGTGTTCAGCGCCGCAACCAAGCTCGTCCACGACTGGCGCCTGCCGCACTGGGCTGTGCTCGCCGCCGGCGCCGTGCTGCAGATCGCGCCGATCGCGACCGGCCTCTACGCCGTCGACCAGTTCGCCGAATACTTCGTCTACTTCTACGCGGGCTACGCCCTCGCACCGGCGATCTTCCGGCTCGCCGACTGGGCGGCCGAGAACATCGGGCTCGCCTGTGTCGGGCTCGCCGCCTGGGCCGCGATCAATACCGGTCTCGTCTTCTCGCCCGGCTTTGCCGTGGAGCCGGCCGGCAGCGTCATGGGGATAGCGAGCCTGCCGGGCGTGCGGCTCGTGCTGGCGCTTGCCGGATCGGTCGCCCCTTGCGTCATCGCCGTCCTCCTCGCGCGCCTGCCCTTCATGGATTGGCTGCGCTGGCTCGGCGCCCGGTCGATCGTCGTCTATCTCGCCTTTGCCCTGCCCATGGCGGTTACGCGCGAAATACTGGTGCGTCTGGGAATCGTCGGCGACACCAGCCTTCTCAGCATCCTCGTCATGGCGAGCGCCGTGATCAGCCCGCTGGTGCTCTACTGGCTCATCGAACGCACCGGTTGGGGGCGCTTCCTGTTTGAGCGGCCGGCATGGGCCTATATTCCGGGAACGCCCGGCTCGCGGAGCTACCCGGCAAACGCCGTCAAGACGCCGGCCGAATAGAACCGGCAACATTGGGCGAGATATTGCATCTCGCCCCCTTGCCTTTTGTGACGACATCGCCAAGAAGACGGTCCTTGAAGCCCTACATCTCAAGGACCAGTGCGATGAAGTCCGCCGTCGTCGTGTTCCCCGGCCTCAACCGCGATTCCGACATGATCGCCGCCCTCACCAAGATCGGCGGCGCGAAACCCGCCGTCGTGTGGCATCAGGACGAGACCATTCCCGATGTCGACCTCATCGTCATTCCCGGCGGCTTCTCCTATGGCGACTACCTGCGTGCAGGCGCCATCGCCGCCCGCTCGCCGATCATGGACGTCATCCGCGAACGCGCCGCGCAGGGCGTGAAGGTCCTCGGCGTCTGCAACGGCTTCCAGATCCTCACCGAAGCCGGGCTCCTCCCTGGCGTCCTCATGCGCAACGCTTCGCTCCGGTTCGTCTGCCGGCAGGTCAAGCTCGAGGTCGCCAACGCCGACACCGCCTTCACCCGCGGCTACATCTCCGGCCAGGTGATCCGCTGTCCCGTAGCCCATCACGACGGCAACTTCTTCGCCGATCCCGAGACGCTGGCTGGCATCGAAGGCAACGGCCAGGTTGCCTTCCGCTACGCGGACGGCACCAATCCCAACGGCTCGATCAACGACATCGCCGGCGTCTTCAACGAGAACAAGAACGTTCTCGGCCTCATGCCGCATCCCGAGAACCTCATCGAAAGCGCCCATGGCGGCAGCGACGGACGCGCACTCTTTTCGGGCCTGCTCGAAGCGGCGGCATGACGATAGGTGCGCCGAAGCTTCTGACCTATCTCGGGCTCCTCGTCGGCGCCTTTGGGCTGCTGCTGCAGTTCGCCATCAGCATACCGTCCTACCTCGCCGCCGGCCGTTGGCTGCCGGACGCGCTGATCACCTTCTTCTCGTTCTATACCATCCTCACCAACATCGCCCTGGTGCTGGTCTACCTCTCGCAAGTGACGGCGATCGGCTGGCTGCGCCCGCTGCGCCACCCCGTCGCCCGCGCCATGATGGTCGCGGTGATGGTGCTGGTCTGCGGCTTCTACCACCTGTTGCTCGCCGACCTCTGGGACCCGCAGGGACTGTTCCTCGTCGCCGATATCACGCTCCACTATGTGACGCCGGTCCTCTACCTCGCGTGGTGGCTTGTGGCGCAGCGCCACGGCGGGGTCGGCTACGGCGACATCCCGATGATGCTGCTGCCCACCCTCGTCTACTTCGTCTGGGTGCTGGCGCGCGGCGCGGTCGTCTCCGAATACCCCTACCCCATCCTCGCGGTGAACGAACTCGGCTACGGCGCTGTCGTGGTCAACGCCCTCTTCGTCGCCGCCTTCCTCGCCGTCGTTTCCATGCTGGTCATTGCGCTCGACCGGCAGTTGGCGCGTCGCCAGGCATCCGCTCGATGAGCGATATCGCGCGCGCCCTCACCTGGACTACTATCCGGAATCGCCTAACGGACCCCGCTACCCGATGACCAACCCCAACGACATCGCCATCACTCCGCAGCTGGTCGCCGATCACGGCCTGAAGCCCGACGAGTACCAGAAGATCCTCGATCTCATCGGGCGCGAGCCGACCTTCACCGAGCTCGGCATCTTTTCGGCGATGTGGAACGAGCACTGCTCCTACAAGTCCTCGAAGCGCTGGCTGCGCACGCTCCCCACCCAGGGACCGCGCGTCATCCAGGGTCCTGGCGAGAATGCCGGCGTCGTCGACATCGGTGACGGCCAGGCCGTGGTCTTCAAGATGGAGAGCCACAACCACCCGTCCTACATCGAGCCCTACCAGGGCGCGGCGACCGGCGTCGGAGGGATCCTGCGCGACGTGTTCACCATGGGCGCCCGTCCCATCGCCGCCATGAACGCCCTGCGCTTCGGCGCGCCCGAGCACGAAAAGACCCGCCACCTCGTCTCCGGCGTCGTCGCAGGCGTCGGTGGCTACGGCAATTCGTTCGGCGTGCCGACCGTTGGCGGCGAGGTCGAGTTCGACCCGCGCTACAACGGCAACATCCTCGTCAACGCGTTCGCCGCCGGCCTCGCCGATACCGACAAGATCTTCTATTCCAAGGCCGAAGGCATCGGCCTGCCCGTCGTCTACCTCGGCGCCAAGACCGGCCGCGACGGCGTCGGTGGCGCCACCATGGCCTCGGCCGAGTTCGGCGACGACATCGAGGAGAAGCGCCCGACCGTGCAGGTCGGCGATCCCTTCACCGAGAAGCGCCTGCTCGAGGCCTGCCTCGAGCTGATGGCGACCGGCGCCGTCATTGCCATCCAGGATATGGGCGCGGCCGGCCTCACTTGCTCGGCCGTCGAGATGGGCGCCAAGGGCGACCTCGGCATCGAACTGGACCTCGACAAGGTGCCGGTGCGCGAAGAGGCGATGACGCCGTACGAGATGATGCTCTCGGAAAGCCAGGAGCGCATGCTGATGGTGCTCTCCCCCGACCGGGAGGACATCGCCCGCGCGATCTTCGAGAAATGGGAGCTCGATTTCGCCACTGTCGGGCGCACCACCGACGACCTGCGCTTCCGCATTCGCTGGCACGGCGACGAGGTCGCCAATCTGCCGATCAAGGAGCTCGGCGACGAGGCTCCCGAATACGACCGCCCCTGGATCGCACCGCAGCCGCCCATTCCGCTCGCCGCCGACGACATTCCCCAGATGGACGTTTCTGACGCACTTCTCCGGCTCATCGGCGGACACCAGGTCTCCTCGCGCCGGTGGGTCTATGAGCAGTACGACACGCTCATTCAAGGCAACTCGCTGCAGACGCCGGGGGGCGACGCCGGGGTCGTGCGCGTCGAAGGGCACCCGACCAAGGCCCTCGCCTTCACCTCGGACGTGACGCCGCGCTATTGCGAGGCCGACCCCTATGAAGGCGGCAAGCAGGCCGTCGCCGAATGCTGGCGCAACCTGACCGCGACCGGCGCCGATCCACTTGCCGCCACCGACAACCTCAATTTCGGCAACCCCGAGCGCCCCGAGATCATGGGCCAGCTCGTGCGTGCGATCGAAGGCATCGGCGAGGCCTGCCGGGTGCTGGAGTTCCCGATCGTCTCGGGCAACGTCTCGCTTTACAACGAGACCAACGGACGCGGCATCCTGCCGACACCGACCATCGGCGGCGTCGGCCTCATCCCCGACTGGTCGCGCATGGCCCGGACCGGGTTTGCCGGCGAGAACCAGCCGATCCTCCTCGTCGGTGCGCCGCCCGCCTGGGGCACGCATCTCGGCCAGTCGATCTACCTGCGCGATCTCTTCGGGCGCAAGGATGGCCCGGCGCCCCTCGTCGACCTCGTTCACGAGAAGAAGGTCGGCGATTTCGTGCGTGGCCTCATCCGCAGCGGCGTTGCGACGGCCGTGCATGACCTCTCCGATGGCGGCCTCGCAGTCGGCCTTGCCGAGATGGCCATGGCCTCCGGCATCGGCGCGACGGTCAGCCAGCTCGAGGGCTACGATCCGGTTCCCGTCTTCTTCGGCGAAGACCAGGGCCGCTATCTCGTGACCGTTGCCCTCGATCCGCAGGGCGAGGCCTTCCACGACCTGCTCAACGAAGGGGCCGCCCACGGCATCTTCGTACCCTGGATTGGCACCACGGGCGGCACGAACCTCGTCCTCGGCAACTCTCGCCCGGTGGCCGTGGAGCAGCTGCGCTCCGCCCATGAGGACTGGTTCCCGCAATACATGGCGGGCACGATAAGCTGAGGACGAACCGGACGGGCGGAGAAAACCCGTATCTCGCGTCCCGCCAACGCCTTATCATCGCCCGAGTTTGGTGACGAAAAGAGGCGGCGGGGATTATTGTGGAGACGAGAATGAAGTTTCGCCGTCGCATCGGCGGCGTCGTGCTGGCTGCCGCGCTCGCGGTACCGGCTGCCGCCAATGCCCAGAGCCTCAACATCACCCGCGGCATCTTCGACAACCAGCCCTATACCCTGATCTATCCCGGCGCCATGATCGCCTCGGGCGGCGGGCCTGACCCGTTGACGATCAACCACCCGGATGCCCCGCTCCAGTGCGAGCTCAACATCATCGCCATCGAAGCCGCCGGCTGGACGCCGCAGGGCGCCCTCGAAAACTTCGACGCCGACTCCGCGGCCGACAAGTGGGCGGAAACCTTTCCCGGTTTCGCCATCACCGGAACCGCGGTGCGTCCCTACCAGAACGGTGAAGCGCTGATCTATGAGGGCGAAAGCGAGGATTCGCCCATGGATATCCCCATTACCCTCGTTCACGCCGAGGCGGTGGACGCCAGCCGCGGCTATGCGCTCGACTGCATCTATTCCACCGACGTTGCCGACAACGCCCGCCCGATCGTCGATTTCATCATCGCCAACTTCTCCACCCGCTCGGATGCGGAGTGCTGCATAGGGGCAGAACCCGCCGTGGAACCGCCCGCATCGCCCCAATAGCAAGCCTTTGTATTGAAGGTGGCCTGCCCGCGTGCCATATCAATCGGGTGAATGCGGTTTGCAGGAGGTGAGCCATGCCAATGGATGCCAGCGAAATCGAACGCCGGATCAAGGCCGCCCTCCCCGATGCCGAGATCGAGATTCGCGATCTCGCCGGCGACGGCGACCACTATGCCGCCTCGGTCAGGTCCGAGCAGTTCCGCGGCAAGTCGCGCGTGCAGCAGCACCAGCTCGTCTATGCCGCCCTGCATGGTGATATGGGCGGCGCACTCCACGCCCTCGCCCTCCAGACCAGCGCGCCCGACTGATCCGGTGTCTTTAAAGGACTCCCTCGATCTGATCAGGACCGTCCGCCCGGAAGCCGGGACGGCAATGCTCGACCACGAGATCATGGCCGAGCGCGCCTCCTCGCTCGGCGAAGCCGAGCGGCAGGTCGTCAAGACCATCGCCGCTCTGGCCTCCGCCGCCAGCGACCGGGCAGCCAGGCTCGCCGAGGCGCAGAAGGCCGTCTGGCAGTACTTCGTCCAGCGCGAACTCTGCGGCTTCAGACGCCACGCAGAGGTGATTCGAGACTTGAAGATCCCGCCCGAAGTCCTCAACGGACTTGGCGCTTCTCACACGATCCGACGCAGGAGCCCATGACTCGAGCCATTCTCTTCGACGTCGATGGCGTGCTCGTCCACAGCCGCTACCATCCCGATATCGAGCGGCGCCGCTTTTGGGACGAACATCTACTCGCAGACCTCGGTGTCGACCCGGCCCGCTTCCAGGCCTTCTTCCGGACCGAGTTCATGCCCGTCATCACGGGCGCCCACTCGCTCGTCAATGCGCTCGATACGTTCCTGCCGACGGTCGGCTACACCGGCTCGACCATGCGGTTCATCGAATACTGGCTCGAGCGCGACACCCATCTGAACTACGGCCTCATCGAGGAGATCACGCGCCTGCGCCGTTCGGCAGACGTGCGCGTGTTCGTTGCGACCAACCAGGAGCACCTGCGTGCCGCCTATCTCTGGCGCGAGCTCCGTCTCGGGCACGTCTTCGACGACATGCTCTATGCCGCCCGCCTCGGCGCCGCCAAACCCGATCCGCTGTTCTATGAACGGGCCGCCGGTTATCTCGGCGAATGTGACGGTCCCCCGCTGCTCTTCGATGACTCCAGGGAAGTGGTCGAGGCCGCCCGCGCATTCGGTTGGGACGCGGCGATCTTCAACGAGATCGAGGACTTCACCACCCATCCCTGGATCGTTGCCCAGCGCGAAGAGGCCGAGAATGCCCGAGACCGCAATAAGGCCGTTCCGGCCAACTGACGGCGCGGCGCTCGCCCGTCTGCATCGGCGCGCGATCATGGCGATCCCGGAGGCATTCTACCCCATCGCCGAGCGGGAAAGCTGGGCGCACGGGCTGACGAACGAGGGCTATGCCCGCGCGGTGGCGGGTGGCGAGATCATAGAGGTCGCCGTTGACGGAGGCGATACGCCAATCGCCTTCTGCGGGCGCAAGGACGGCGAGGTGTGCGGTCTCTACGTCGATCCCGATCATCAGGGCAATGGAATCGGGCGCGCGCTGCTGGAGCGCGCCGAAGCAGCGATCGTCAGGGCAGGCCACCGCCGCATAGTGGTTAGAGCAAGCCTTTTCGCCGTGCCGTTCTACCGATCGAAGGGCTATGCCGAGGTCGGGCATACCCAATTCACCAGCCGTGGCGGCCTGGTCATATCGGCCACCAATCTCGAAAAGATCATCGTCTGAGACCGATGGTGGCCTCGACAGCCTCGTGGTGGTGCACTATTTTAGGACTGAACAGTGTCTGGCCCTTGACCCGGACAATTGAAAGGCTCTTCCAATGACCGATATCAACGCCCTCATCGATGAGAAGGTGAAGACCAACGACGTGTTCCTCTTCATGAAGGGCACGCCGGATTTCCCGCAGTGCGGCTTCTCCGGCCAGGTCGTGCAGATCCTCAACTATCTCGGCGTCGACTACGACAGCGCCAACGTGCTGGAAGACCCGGAACTGCGCGAGGGCATCAAGGCCTATTCCAACTGGCCGACCATTCCACAGCTCTACGTCAAGGGTGAGTTCGTCGGCGGCGCCGACATCGCCCGCGAGATGTTCCAGAGCGGCGAGCTGCAGAGCTTTTTCGAAGGCAAGGGCATCGCCGTCCGCCAGACGGCCTGATCCCGAACCCATCTCTTTCCAACGCCGCGCCCCCCTCGGGCGCGGCGCCGTCATTTGCGGGCCAGGAAGTCCGCCGACAACCTCAATTCGCGCATCGGGCGCACGCGGCGGGTCGTCTCCGCATAGGTCGGATGCGCCTTGTAGGCCATGAGCGCAGCTTCGTCGGCGAACTCGGCATAAACGACGATGTCGACCTCGTTGGAGATCTGATCGACCTTGGCGTTCCGCGTCGTCTCGAAGTGGGAAACGCCCGGAATCGTGCCGAGCGCCTCGAGCTCGCCGATCATGGTGTCGATCGTCGCCGGATCGTTGGCGGTGAAGAAAACGATATGGCGGATCAAAGGGCTTGCCGGAGGTCGATTTGCATTGCCCCCTTCTTGCGCCCCGCTTCGCCCGCGTCAATCGACGGCCGCGCCTCAGCCGCAATATGCCGCACCCATTCGCATGGGTGATGGGTTCATCAGATAATTTCACTGTCGCTGATAGCTGGGCGGGCGTAGACAGGACGTCCAGCTTCGGACAACGCTCATGACCACGATCACTGCCACCCGCCAGCCAGCCATCCCCCTCGCGCTGATCATCACCGCCGGCTGCATCATCGCCGCCATCGGCTTTGGCACCCGCGGCGCCTTCGGCCTCTTCACGCTGCCTGTCACCGAGGACCTCGGCCTCAGCCGCGAGCAGTGGGGCATGGCCATGGCCATCCAGAACCTCGCCTGGGGCATCGCCCAGCCCTTCGCCGGAGGCTTCGCCGACCGCTACGGAACCGCGCGGACGCTCGCCATCGGCGCTCTCGTCTATGCCGCTGGCGTGCTGTGGATGGCCTACTCCCCCAACGCGGAGATCATGTACCTGTCCGCCGGCATCGTCACCGGCGTCGGCATCGCCATCGCCTCCTTCGGCGTGGTCATGGCGGCCTTCGGCCGGGTCGTGCCGCCCGAGAAGCGCAGCTTCGTCTTCGGCATCGCAACCGCCGCCTCCTCGGCCGGCCAGTTCATCTTCGCCCCGGTCGGCCAGGGCTTCATCTCCGCCTTCGGCTGGCAGATGGCGCTCGTCTACATCGCCTGCCTGCTGCTGCTCATCGTACCGCTCTCGGCAGCCCTGCGCGGTCGCACCCAGAGCGTCGCCGGCGAAGCGGATCTGCCCTTCATGGAAGCCCTGTCGAAGGCCTGGGGATACGGATCCTATCGCCTCCTCGTCATCGGCTTCTTCGTCTGCGGTTTCCACCTGGCGTTCATCAACGTCCACATGCCAGCCTATCTCGTGGAATGCGGCCTGACGCCGGAGGTCGGCAGTTGGACCATCGCGGTCATCGGCCTCTTCAATATCGTCGGATCTCTGCTCTCTGGATGGCTCGGCGGACGCTTCCCCAAGCAGATCCTGCTTTCGGCAATCTATTTCTCCCGCGCCGTCGCCATCGGCCTGTTCCTGCTCGTCCCCGTCAGCGAGTTCACCGCCTATGCCTTCGCCGCCGCGATGGGCCTGCTATGGCTCTCGACGGTGCCGCTTACGGCTGGCCTCGTCGGCCTCTTCTTCGGCGCGCGTTATCTTGGCATGCTCTATGGCATCGCGTTCCTGTCGCACCAGGTGGGTTCGTTCGTCGGTGTCTGGCTTGGCGGCGTCGTCTATGACCAGACCGGCTCCTATAGCCTCGTCTGGTACCTCGGCATCATTCTCGGTCTCGCTTCCGCCGCGGTGCACCTGCCGATCAACGAACGCAGCGCACCCAACTTCGCGCTGAAACCTGCCTGAAATTCCATAGCACTAGAAGCCAAAGCGGAATCAGCGCGACAGGAGCGGGCTGATCCAAGGGTTGCCAAAACCGGTAAGGGGGTCCATGGTCGCGGCGGTTTATATTGCCGCACCTCCCGCCGGCCTTTCACCTTCGAGACAATTATAATGTTCGATATGACCAAGCGGGCAATTTCCCGCCCGGAATTCATTGCTCTCATGGCAGCGCTGATGGCGCTCAATGCGCTCGCCATCGACGTCATGCTGCCCGCCCTTCCCTATATGGGCGAAGCCCTCGGTATCTCCTCGGAGAACGAGCGTCAGTTCGTCATTTCTGCCTACATGTTCGGCTTCGGCATCGCCCAGCTCGCATTTGGGCCCCTTTCCGACAGGTTCGGGCGGCGCGCGCCCCTGCTCGTCGGCATGGTCATCTATGTCGCAGCAGCCGTCGCCGCCGTCTTCGCGCCGGATTTCGCCATGCTCCTGGCGTTCCGCTTCATCCAGGGGCTGGGCGCGGCCTCCACCCGCGTCATCGCCACCTCGATCGTGCGCGACCGCTATTCGGGCCGCGCCATGGCCGAGGTGATGTCGCTGACCTTCATGGTGTTCATGGCTATTCCCGTCATTGCCCCGGGTATCGGGCAGATCCTGCTGCTGACCGGCCCCTGGCAGACGATCTTCCTCTTCATGGGCCTGCTCGCCACCGTATTCGGCATCTGGGCCTTCTTCCGCCTGCCCGAGACGCTCGCTCCCGAGAACCGTCGCGCCCTGCGGCTCAGCGTCATCGCCGAAGGCTTCCGGCTGGTCTTCACCAACCGCGTGGCCTTCTCCTACGGCCTAGCCGGCATGTTCCTCTTCGCCGCCCTTTTCGGCTTCATCAGCACCAGCCAGCAGATCTATGTCGACATCTACGGGCTCGGCGTCTACTTCCCCATCGCCTTCGCCGCCGTTGCCGTGCTGATGGCGATCTCCTCGTTCCTCAACTCGCGCATCGTCGCGCGCTTCGGAATGCGGCGTCTGTCCCACTTCGCCGTGCTCGTCTACACGGGCGTCAGCATCGTCTGGCTGGTGCTGGCGCTGGTCGGGTTCATGCCGCTCTGGCTCTTCCTGCTCCTCCTGGCAACGGCGATGTTCATGTTCGGCTGGGCCGCCTCCAACATGAATTCGCTTTCCATGGAGCCGCTCGGAGCCGTGGCGGGCACCGCCTCTTCGGTCTTCGGCTTCGTCCAGACCGTCGGCGGCGCCCTCATCGGCAGCTATATCGGCCAGCACTTCGATGGCACCGTTGTGCCGACGGCCATGGGCTACGCCTCGATGGGCGTGCTGGCGATTGTCTGCATCCTCGTTGCCGAGAAGGGCAGGCTCTTCGGCGTCGCGCCGCAATATGCCCACCCCGGCGATGTGGTGGCCGAAACGAAGTAGTTGCTATTCGCTCTCGGGGGCGTCCGCGCCCCCGACCTGCGAGCGGTCGCTGAACACCTGGTCGATCAATCCCCAGGTCTTCGCCTGCTCCGGCGTCATGTAATGGTCGCGTTCGAGTGTGCGCTCCACCTCTTCATAGGTGCGCCCGCAATGCTTCACATAAGCCTCGATCACCCGGTGCTTGAGCTGGCGCGAGTTCTCGGCATGGATGAGGATATCGGTCACCTGCCCCTGGTAGCCGCCCGAGGGCTGGTGGACGAGGATCGTCGTATTGGGCAGCGATGCCCGCCGTCCCGGCGCTCCGGCCATCAGCAGGAACGAGCCCATCGACGCCGCCACCCCCATGCACAGCGTCGCCACCGGCGCCTTGATGAACTGCATGGTGTCGTAGATCGCGAGGCCCGCCGTCACCACGCCGCCCGGGGAGTTGATGTAGAGCGAGATTTCCTTGTTCGGATTCTCCGCTTCGAGGAACAGGAGCTGCGCGCAGATGAGCGCAGCCATGTTGTCCTCCACCTGCCCGTTGAGGAAGATGATCCGCTCCCGCAGCAGCCGCGAATAGATATCGAACGAGCGCTCTCCGCGCGTCGATTGTTCGATGACGATAGGGACGAGTTGCATCGCGTCGCGCATGGGCGAACCTCCGATCAGGTCTGTTGGCGAAATAGCAGCCGGTTGCGACCGGCCGAAAGTCTTAGGCGGCCATCATCATGGGCACCTGCCCATTGTCGTTGGCGGCCGGCACCGGCACGCTATGCGTGAGGCGGAAGAGCGTCTGTTCGTCCGCGAGCGGATCGAGCTCGAAAGTGACGAGGCTGTCGCCATCCGTCGCGCCCTTGCCGGACTCGCGCCAGCGATAGGTCAGCCGCCGGTTGGGTTCCTCGGCTACCAGCGTCCAGTCGATCCGCTCGGCCAGCCCTTCGTCCTTGCCGGAGAACGTCATCGCTTCCCCCTCGAGCGGCAGCAGCCAGCGCTCCAGGTACTCGGGGATGGTCAGCGCCCGCCACACCGTCTCGGGCGGCGCATCGAGCACCGTTTCGAACACCATGGGTTCCTCGGTGACATCGGTCATTGATCCATCTCCTTGATGAGGGTCCGCAGCCGCTCGATACGGGTCGGCCAGAAGGCGCGGTGGCGCGCCAGCCACTCGTGCAGCGGCACGAGGCCTTCCGGATCGATGCTGTAGTTGACGTAGCGCCCTTCCCGCCGCTCGCGGATGAGCCCCGCTCCGCGCAGGGCCGCGACATGCTGGGAAAGGGCCGGCTGCGAGATGGCAAACCCCTCACGCAGCGCCGTGCCCGTCATCTCCCCCTGCGCCAGACGCTCGAAGACGGCGCGGCGCGTGGGGTCGGCCAGGACTTTGAATATATCCGCTTCGTTCATGCACATACATAAGCATGTACTTATGAGTCATGCAAGCGGAGATCGTGGAGACGTCAGACGGCGAAAACCTCACGCCGCAACGCCTGCCAACTGGCTTCGTCCGGCGCGATGAGCAGGCCGCCATCGCGGTGCTGCGGCCCGTAAGGCGAACCGTCGAACCGAGCCACATGGGCCCCGGCCTCCGCAACGATCAACGAACCGGCGAGATGATCCCAGGGCATCAACTTGCTATACATCAGGAAGTGGAGGTGTCCCCCTGCCGCCAGGCGATACTCATGGCCGGCACAACGATAGTTTGCCGCAATGGCGACTTGGGCGAGATTGGTCATCACCTCACGACGCTGGTCTACAGGCAGGAAGCTGGTCGAAGCGGCGCCGGTCATTTCCTCGACCCGCGCGGGCGCGGCGAAATGCAGCCGGTCCATGCGACCATCGGGAAACTTCTGCCAGGCGCCGGTGCCCTTCTCAGCCAATATCCAGTCGTCGCCAAGCGGATCGTAGATCACGCCGGCCACCGTCTCGCCTTTCTGCACGACGGCGGCCATTACCGCAAAGAGCGGCAGGCCCGAGGCGAAGTTGTAGGTGCCATCCACCGGATCGACGAAGATGGCAATGCGATCCTCGATGGAGGCATCGAGCAACGCCGGATTGGCCGCCACCGCTTCCTCACCGATCACCAGATGATCGGGATTGTGAGCGCGGATCGCCGCGGTGATGACCCGCTCGGAGGCTTCGTCGGCTTCCGTGACGAGGTCCGTGGCGCTCGATTTCGTTCGGATGGCGCCCTCGTCGAGCCGGCGGAAGCGCGGCATGATCTCGTCCTGCGCGGCCTGGCGCAGCACCTCGGCGAGCCGTTCGATGTTCATTGAGTTCCCTTTCAGTCGCTCGTGTTCCGCAGCCCGGCAAGGCCGGCGAAATCGAAGAGGCGGGTGTCGAGCATGTGGCTCGGATTGATGTTGCCGAGCGCACGGATCATTACGTCCTTGCGGCCGGGCATGCGCTTCTCGATGTCGGAGAGCATCGCTTTCATCGCGTTGCGCTCGAGACCGTCCTGCGAACCGCAGAGATCGCAGGGGATGATCGGAAAGGCCATTGCTTCGGCGAACCGCGCCAGATCCTCCTCGGCGCAGTAGATGAGCGGACGCAGCACCTCGACATCGCCCTCGTCGTTGAGCAGGCGCGGCGGCATGGCCGCAAGCTTGCCGCCATGGAAGAGGTTCATGAAGAACGTCTCGAGGCTGTCGTCGCGATGGTGTCCCAACACCAACGCTGAGCAACCCTCCTCGCGCGCGATCCGGTAAAGATGCCCGCGCCGCAGCCGCGAACAGAGCGAGCAGTAAGTCGCCCCCTCCGGCAGTTTGTCGGTGACGATGGAATAGGTGTCGCGATATTCGATGCGGTGCGGCACGCCGAGCCCGGTGAGGAACTCCGGCAGGATATGCTTGGGAAAATTCGGCTGCCCCTGGTCGAGGTTGCAGGCGAGGAGCTCGACCGGCAGCAGTCCGCGCCATTTGAGATCGAGCAGCAGCGCCAAGAGCCCATAGCTGTCCTTGCCGCCCGAAAGCGCCACCAGCCACCGCTCGCCCGGACGGATCATGCCGAACTTGTCGATCGCCTCCCGCGTCAAGCGGATGAGGCGCTTCCTCAGCTTGTTGAACTCAACACTGCGCGGCGCATCGGCAAAGATCGGATGGGCGCCCGACTCGGCGTCATCGGGCACCAGACTCTGGACATCCATTACCGCGGACATGGCGAAACTCTCGTTGCGAAGGCTGCGTAGCTGATAGCGCCCATCAGCCACGAGGGGAAGGGCGCACGGGCGGTTGAGAACCTTACCAAAGCTTAACCTCCCGTCCTTGTTTTATCCGGTTTGTCACAGTTAGATGACGGCATTCCTCCCGACACCCTGGAGTCTCGTGGTGTTTCGCTCCTTCTTCCCTGTTCCAAAACTGTTCTTCTCATCGGCTGCGCTCTGGCTGCTCGCCTCGGTCCTCTTGTGGTTCGCCATCGGCGAACCGGTGCGATCGGTCATCAGCATTGACCGCTTCACCCACCCCACCATCGATGCGCCGGTATCCGACCAGCCGACGACAGCCGATCAGCCAGTGACGGACCCGGCGGCAGGAGCGCAGCAGTCCAATCCCAACGCGCCGGCGACAACCGAGAGCGATGCCCCGGCCGCACCAAATCCGACGGCGGCTGCCGCCGAGGGAGTGAGCCTGAACTTCCTGACTGCGGAACGGGTATGGCTCTATCAGTACGTACTGATGATCGCTTTGATCTTCTGCGTCTTCTGGTACTTCTACAAACGCAACGAGTGGTATTGGTGGTCGGTGGTGTCCTCGACCGTCATCCTGCTGGTCATCTACTTCCAAGTGCAGGTGCAGGCCTTCGTCAACGAATGGTCGGGCTCGTTCTTCAACACCATCCAACTGGCGCTCACGCAACCGGGGTCCGTAACGCCGGACCAGCTCTACGGCCTGACCTGGACCATCGTGCTTGTCACCATTCCCAACGTGCTGGTGGCGGTCGCACTGGCCTTCTACACGTCGCACTACGTGTTCCGCTGGCGCAAAGCGATGAACTTCTACTACATGGCCTACTGGCCCCAGATCCGCGGGACGGAAGGCGCAGCGCAGCGTGTTCAGGAAGACACCATGCGGTTTGCCTCCATCATGGAGGACCTGGGCACCGCATTCTTCGATTCACTGATCACCCTGGTCGTATTCCTGCCCCTGCTCTGGCAGCTATCGTCCCATATCAGCGAACTGCCGATCTTCGGAGCGACGCCGGGCGGGCTGGTCTGGGTTGCGCTGGTGGGAGCGGCGGCCGGTACGGCGCTGCTGGCTGTCGTGGGCATCAAGCTGCCCGGCCTCAACTTCGCCAACCAGCGCGTGGAGGCGGCCTACCGCAAGGAACTGGTCTTCGGCGAAGACCATGCCGACCGGGCCGATCCGCCGACGATCCGCGAGCTCTTCGCCGGCGTGCAGCAGAACTATTTCCGCCTCTATTTCCACTACACCTATTTCAATCTCGCGCGGTACGGCTACACCAACATGGTGGGTTACGTGCCGCTGCTGGTGATGGCGCCCTCCATCCTGGCCGGCACGCTGACCATGGGCCTCTACCAGCAGATCCAGATCGCCTTCGGACAGGTGTTCGGCTCGTTCCAGTTCTTCGCCCGGGCCTGGACGGTAATCGTCGAACTGCAATCGGTGATCATGCGCCTTCGCAAGTTCGAGAGCTACATTCCCCAGGACCAGGAACCGATCAAGGAGAGCGTCAGCCACGCAACGCCGGCGCAATAGCGCCGGCTGCGAGGTCATTCCCCGCTAAAGCAGGGAGCCGTTGAGATGTCTCAACAAGCAAAAGGGCCGCTCCAAGGAGCGGCCCTTCCAATTCCGGGAGATCGTTTTCGCGCTTAGCGCGAGTAGAACTCGACGACCAGGTTCGGTTCCATCTGGACCGGATACGGCACGTCCGACAGAGCCGGGACGCGCGCATAGGTGGCGGTCATCTTGTTGTGGTCGACCTCGATGTAGTCCGGCACGTCACGCTCGGCGAGCTGGGTCGCCTCGAGAACGATCGCGAGCTGCTTGGACTTCTCGCGCAGTTCGACCTTGTCGCCGACCTTGACCTGGTAGGACGGGATGTTGACCCGCTTGCCGTTGACGAGGATGTGGCCGTGGCTGACGAACTGGCGCGCAGCGAACACGGTCGGCACGAACTTGGCGCGGTAGATGACCGCGTCGAGACGGCGCTCGAGCAGGCCGATCAGGTTCTCGCCGGTATCGCCCTTGACGCGGGCGGCTTCCGAGTAAAGGCGCTTGAACGCCTTCTCGGTGATCGAGCCGTAGTAGCCCTTGAGCTTCTGCTTGGCGCGCAGCTGCAGACCGTAGTCCGAGAGCTTGCCCTTGCGGCGCTGGCCGTGCTGGCCGGGGCCATAGGCACGGTCGTTGAGCGGGCTCTTCGGGCGGCCCCAGATGTTTTCGCCCAAACGGCGGTCGATCTTGTGCTTGACTGAATGACGCTTCGACATCGCGTATCCTTCTTCATCGTTGAATGGATCGCGCCCTCCTCTGCCGCCCTTACGGACAGCCGACAGACCCCAAATTCAGGAGATCCCGGGTGCGCCTAGGGGGCTCGAGGCCCCGATAGGTGGCGGCGTGATACGCACGACCCATCACAAAGTCAAGCGAAACCGGCCTCAGGCCATGCGCTTGTCGAGCGCCCGCTGCTCGCGCAGTCCCGGAAATATCCGGCTCCAGATGACGGCGACGGCAATCGCCCCGAACCCGCCGATGACCACGGCCGGCACCGGTCCGATGAAATGCGCGACCGTGCCGGCGCGGAATTCGCCGAGCTCGTTGGAGGCGCCGATGAAGACACTATTGACCGCATTCACGCGCCCACGCACCTCCTCGGGCGTCCAGAGCTGCATGATCGTCTCGCGGATGGTGACGCTGACCATGTCGGAGGCGCCGACCAGCGCCAGTGCGGGCACCGAGATCCAGACCGTCGTCGAGAAACCAAAGATCACCGTGAATGCGCCGAAGAGCCCAACGAAAAGGAAGAGAAGCTTGCCGGCATGGTCGCGTACCGGATAGCGCGTCAGGAAGAGCGCCATGAGAATGGCGCCGATGCCGGGCGCCGCACGCAGCAGTCCCAGCTCTTCAGGCCCCGCGTGCAGAATATCCTTGGCGTAGATCGGCAGCAGCGCGACCGCTCCGCCCATCAGCACGGCGAACATGTCGAGCGAGATGGCGCCCAGCACGATCTTGTTGGAGAAGATATAACGGAAGCCCGCCAGCATCGTCTCGAGGCTCGTGACCTGATGCGACTCGCGCTGGACTGGCTTCGGGATCAGCGAAACGCAGATGACCCCGACGACCAGCAGCGCCGCCGCCGTGCCGAACGCTATGGTCGGCGAAAGCCCGTAGAGCAGCCCACCGGCCGCCGGGCCGGTGATCGAGGCGAACTGCCATGCCGAGGCGTTGACCGTGATGGCGTTGGCCAGCGCCTCGGGCGGCACGAGGTTCGGCGCCAGCGACTGCGCAGCGGGTCCCCAGAACGCGCGCGCGACGCCGAGCCCGATGAGAATTCCGAAGATCGGCCAGACCTCGTGCTCTTGCGCATTGACGGTGAGCAGAAACCCGACGGCGCACGCGAACTCCACCATCAGACAGATGCGCATGATCATGCGGCGGTTGAAGCGGTCGGCGGTCAACCCCGTCAGCAGGATGAGGAGCAGCGCGGGCAGAAAGAGGCACAGCCCCACCAGCCCCAGCAGGAAGGCATTGCCCGTGACGTCGTAGATCTGCCAGGCGATGGACACCGACATGATCTGCACCGCGAAACTCACGGTGAGCGTCGTCAGCCAGAAGAAGCGGAAGCCGACATAGCTGAACGCCTGGCGGCGCGAGTCGGCGGGGGTGTGACCGAGCATGATGCATCATCGATGCCACGTCGCCCGTGCGGCGTCAAAGGCGATTTGCGGCGGAGCGTCAGATCGCCGGAGACTATTCCTCGGTGTCTTCGCGCTTGTTCCGGTGCCGCTCATGCGCGCGGTCGATCGAGGAGATGATGCCGCGGAAGGTGCGTACTTCCTGGCTGGTGAACTGCCCGCGCGACAGCATCGTGCGCAGGTTGTTGACCATCGCCGGCCGCTTGTCCGGCGTAGTGAAGAACCCGGTCTTGTCGAGCGTCGTTTCGAGATGCTCGAACATGCCGACAACCTCCCCCTTCGGAGCCGGCTCGCCGATGTTCTCGCCAAACGGCAGCGTCTCGGCAAGCCCGTTCTGCCGGCGCCATTCATAGGCGAGGAGCAGCACGGCCTGGGCGATGTTGAGAGATGCGAAGGCGGGTTCGACCGGCAGGGTGACGATCGCGTCCGAGAGCGCGACTTCCGGATTGAGCAATCCCCACTTCTCCCGCCCGAAGAGGATGCCGGCCTTCTGCCCGGAAGCAATATGGGCCGAGAGGTCCCGGCAGGCTTCCTCCGGCCCGAGCACGGGCTTGCGCATGTCGCGGGAGCGCGCGGTGGTCGCGTGGACGAGCGAGAGATCGGCGATGGCCTCTTCAACCGTCGCAAAAACCTGCACCCGCTCGATCACGTGATCGGCCTTGGAGGCGTTGGCGACCGCCTTCTCGTTGGGCCAGCCGTCGCGCGGATTGACGAGCCGCAGGTCCCACAGCCCGAAATTGGCCATGGCGCGCGCCGCCGCGCCGATGTTCTCGCCCAGTTGCGGCTCGCAGAGAATGACCGCCGGAGTGGGCCGGAATGTGAGTTGCCGTGAAGAGTCGGTGCCTGCCATGCCGCGCTCTTACTTCAAGTCGCGCAGCAATTGAAGCGGGCAACCCGTTCAGGCGACTCGCGGCCTCGCATGCATCTCGCGTATCTTGCTCGAGCGGCGCCACTCCCGATCGAGGATGGCGAAGTGCAGTTCCTCGTCCCATTCGCCCTGGAAGAGCGCATGCTCGCGGTAGTGCGCCTCGAGCCGCATGCCGAGTTTCTGCAGGAGTTTCGAGGCACGATGATTGTGCCCGTCGCATCGTGCGAAGACCCGGTGGATCTTGAAGTGATCGAAGGCGAGATCGAGGATCGCGGTCGCCGCTTCCACCGCATAGCCGTTGCCGGCGTAGCGGGGATTGATGGCGAAGCGCACCTCACCCTGCCCGGCCGTCGCATCCGACCAACGCAGGGAAATCTGGCCGAGCAATTGCCCGTCGCCCTTTCGAACCATGGCAAGGCTCAACGTATCGCCGGGCCGATGCAGGCAGACCTGGGTGCGCATCAAATTAAGTCCGGTGGCCACGTCCGCCTTGTTCCAGACCGGCCATTCCAGGTAACGCTGCATTTCGGGAAGAAGCTGATAAGTACAAAGCGCGTCGTAATCGCCACGCTCGAAGCTGCGAAGTAGCAGCCGGCTGGTTTCAATGGGTAAAGTAAGAGAGGACATGGTCGCCGCGATCCCTCCGCTGCTCGCTGCAAACGCCTAGGAAACGTAACCTCCAAAACGTGACGCAAGTCCGGCGGTTCCTGCCGCGAAGGTGGAATACTTTGCTCTTTTGGGGACCTGTTTCAGCCGTTGCTGACGATGCTGCCGACAAGCCCTTGCCGCGCCGTCCATTCCCTCTTGAGGATGGCGTAGATGAACTCCTCGTCCCACTCGCCCTTGAAGAGTGCGTGTTCCCGGAAATACGCCTCGCGGCGCATGCCAAGCCGCTCCATCAGTCGTGACGAGGCTTCGTTGCGCGCGTCGCACCTGGCCATCACGCGGTGCATGTCCCCCGGCCCGAAAGCAAGGTCGAACATGGCCTGCGCAGCCTCGGTGGCGTAACCCTGCCCATGATGCTCCGGATGAAATATCCATCCGACCTCGGCCTGGCGCGCTTCGATGCTGCGCCAGATCAGCGAGACCTCGCCGATGAGCAGGCCGCTTTCGCGCAAGACCGCCCCCAGCACGATCTTGTCGCCTTCGAGCTCCAGGGCGATCTGCCCGATACGCTGCTGTACCGCCTCGGCGCATTCCTCACGGCTCAATGGAGGATCGAAGAGAAACCGCGCCACGTCCTCGCGCCGCCGGTAGTCGTGGACCGCGTCCACATCCCCCCGCGTGAAAGGCCGCAACACGAGCCTTTCCGTCTCGAGTGGATAGTCCGGATGTAACGTCATCGACCGCCCCGCCGGTTTGCGATGCGCACTCTCGTCATCAGGGCGGGCAAAATCAAGGCTCTTGGGTCTGATGCTTGCCAGCCGCCTCGCGCCCGTGGCAGCCTCCGGGCATGACCGGTACCGCACACCCTCATATCGATCTAACGACGCAGTGCGATTGCGGCGCCATCACGCTCGCCGCCCGAGGCCAGATCGTTTCCATGTTCCTCTGTGCCTGCAGGAATTGCCAGAAGGCAACGGGCACCGGCCACTCGACCGTGGTGCTGATGCCTGCCACGGCGATCAGCCTGACGGGCGCGACCAAAACCTATTCGCGGCCAGCCGATTCCGGCGCGACCTTCACCCGTCACTTCTGCCCCGAATGCGGCACGACGCTCTATGCCCAGTCCTCGCGGGCACCGTCTCTGCGCATGCTGACGGCAGGCCTCTTTGCCGGACAGAACGATTGGTTCGCCCCCAACCAGCTGATATTCTCGCGCAGCCATCAGGCATGGGATCTCGTCGCCGATCACCTGCCCCGGCACGCGACCTACCGACCCGAGCCACAGCCATGAGCCAAGCCGCCGACCATCTTGCCGACCGCATTCGCCTGCTGCTTGGCGACCGCCCCGGCATCCGCGAACAGAAGATGTTCGGCGGCGTCGCCTTCATGCTCAATGGCAACATGATGGTCGGTCCGCTCAAGGATGGCGGACTTCTCGTACGGGTGAGCAAGGAAAGCTATGAGCGCACCCTCACCCGGCCGGGCGCGAGCCCCATGACCATGACCGGCCGCACCATGTCCGGCTTCATCCAGGTCGACGGCGATGCGGTCGAGGACGACGACGACCTCGCCGAGTGGGTGGCGATCGCCGAATCCTATGTGAAGACCCTGCCGGCCAAGTAGGCTATGGGCCTCACACCTTTCCGAACACCAGCGTGGCATTGACCCCGCCGAAGCCGAAGGCGTTCGACAGCACATAATCGAGCGCCTTGCTCTTCGACGTCTTCGGCACCAGGTCGAAGGTCGCGGCGACCGGGTCGGGCTCATCGAGATTGAGCGTTGCCGGCAGGGTGTCGTTTACGAGCGCGAGGACCGAGAAGATCGCCTCGATGCCGCCCGCCGCACCCAGCATGTGGCCCGTCGAGGACTTGGTGGAGGAGACCGCCAGCGTCTTGCCCCGCTCGCCGAACACCGCCGAAAGGCCCGCGATTTCTGCCGCGTCTCCGACTTCGGTGGATGTCGCGTGCGCGTTGACGTAACCGATGTCGTCGGGCGTGATCCCGGCCATGGCGATCGCCTTGCGCATGGCCAGCTGCGCACCCGCGCCCGTCGGCTCCCCGGCAGTGAGGTGGTACGTGTCGGAAGATGTCCCGTAGCCGGCGAGGACCGCAAGCGGCGTTGCGCCACGTGCCCGCGCATGGCTCAGCTTTTCGATGACCAGCACCGCCGCGCCCTCGGCCAGTACGAAGCCGGCGCGCCGCGTATCGAACGGCCGCGAGGCGCGAGCGGGATCGTCGTTGAAGCTGGTATTGAGCGCCCGCGCCGCCGAGAACCCGGCGATCGAGACCGGATCGACCGACCCTTCGGCGCCACCCACCACCGCGACCTCGGCCTCGCCCGTCTGGATCAAGCGCATGCCGTCGCCAATCGCCTGCGCCGAGGCGGCGCAGGCGGTGACCGGCGTGCCGATCGGCCCCTTGAAGCCGTAGCGGATGGAAATCCAACCGGCCGCGAGGTTGGCGAGGAACGCCGGCACGGTGAACGGCGAAAGCCGGCGCGGTCCCTTGTGCTCGACCGTATAGGCCGCCTCGACCAGCAACGGCGAGCCGCCGACGCCCGAAGCGATGATCGTAGCCGTCGCCTGACACTCCTCCTCGGTCTTCGGCTCCCAGCCGGATTGCGCGATCGCCTCCTGCGCGGCAACGAGCCCGTACTGGATGAACCGATCCATCTTCTTGATCTCCTTGGGATCGATCGCAACGAGCGGATCGAACCCTTCGGGATCATCGGTTTTCTCGGGGACCAACCCGGCGATCTTGCAGGCATAGTCGGTCACGTCGAAGCGGGTGTTGGGCCGCACCCCGCTCTCGCCCGCCAGCAGCCGGCGCCAGTTGGTCGCGACGCCGACACCAAGGGGAGTGACGGCGCCCATGCCGGTCACGACGATGGGATCGGCAGGATCGGGCTTCAGCATATTGGATCTCCTGGAGGTGTATATGCACGATACTTCGTATGATCGCCTGGTGGCCGGGCGGCTTCAGGTCAGCTTGGCCATCTGACGGAGGGCCGTCAGGACGTCCGTGAAGTCGGGATCGCGCAGGGTCGCGCGCAACTCGGCCTGCCCCTTGCGCCATTCGGGCAGGATTTCGTCGACAAGCTTCCTCCCTTCTTCGCTGAGCGCCGACAACCTGGTGTTGGCATGGTCGCTCTCGCCCGGCGCGACGGCCTTCACCAGGCCCTTACGCTCGAGAACGTCGAGATTGCGGGAAAGCGTCGTGCGATCCATGGCAAGGCTGTTCGCCATTTCGGTGACCGACCGGCCCGATTGCAGGAGCAATGCGCCGAGGATGTTGAACTGCGCCGCCGTCACGCCGAAAGGGCGCAGCTTGCGGTCTGCCCGGCGGGTCACTGCCCGCGCCGCCATCCGCGTGTTGAGCACAAGGCACTGCATGAAATCGTCCTGCATGGGGCGCGAATAGATCGTGCATATGCACGCATGTCAATCACCCCGCGAGAGGGCAAGCCCCCTTGCCGAGTCCGGCTTTGCGCTTTCCGGTGCCAATGCTATAGGGGCGCGAACCCGGTCGCTCGGCCGCCTGATGTCCTTCGAGGGAGTTTTTCAATGAGCAAGATCAAAGTCGCCAACCCCGTCGTCGACCTCGACGGCGACGAGATGACCAGGATCATCTGGCAGGCGATCAAGGACAAGCTCATCACCCCCTATCTCGATCTGCCGATCGAGTACTACGACCTCTCGGTCGAGAACCGCGACGCGACCGAGGACAAGGTGACGGTCGATGCCGCCAACGCCATCAAGAAGCACGGCGTCGGCATCAAGTGCGCGACCATTACGCCCGATGAGGCGCGCGTCGAGGAATTCGGCCTCAAGAAAATGTGGAAGTCGCCCAACGGCACCATCCGCAACATCCTGGGCGGCGTGATCTTCCGCGAGCCGATCATCTGCAAGAACGTTCCGCGGCTCGTGCCGGGTTGGACGCAGCCGATCATCGTCGGCCGCCACGCCTTCGGCGACCAGTACCGAGCCACAGATTTCAAGTTCCCCGGCAAGGGCAAGCTGACGATGAAGTTCGTCGGCGAGGACGGCACCACCATCGAGCACGACGTGTTCGACGCGCCGAGCGCCGGTGTCGCCATGGGCATGTACAACCTCGACGATTCCATCGCCGATTTCGCCCGCGCCTCGATGAACTATGCGCTGGGCCGCGGCGTGCCCTGCTATCTCTCGACCAAGAACACCATCCTCAAAGTCTATGACGGCCGCTTCAAGGACATTTTCCAGGAAATCTACGACGCCGAGTTCAAGGAACAGTTCGAAGCCAAGAAGATCTGGTACGAACACCGCCTGATCGACGACATGGTCGCCTCCGCCCTCAAGTGGAGCGGCGGTTATGTCTGGGCCTGCAAGAACTATGACGGCGACGTGCAGTCCGACACGGTGGCGCAGGGCTTCGGCTCGCTCGGACTCATGACCTCGGTGCTGATGACGCCCGATGGCCAGACGGTGGAAGCCGAAGCCGCCCACGGCACCGTGACCCGTCACTACCGCCAGCACCAGCAGGGCAAGGAAACCTCGACCAACTCGACCGCCTCGATCTTCGCCTGGACCCGTGGCCTCGCCCACCGCGCCAAGCTCGACAACAACGAGGCGCTCGCCAAGTTTGCCGCGACCCTCGAGAAGGTCACCGTCGACACCATCGAGGAAGGCAAGATGACCAAGGACCTCTCGCTCCTCGTCGGGCCGGACCAGCCGTGGCTTTCGACCCTCGGATTCCTCGACGCCATCGACGCCAACCTGCAGAAGGCCATGGCCTGATCCTTTCTCGGGTCCAACGTTTCAACGGCGCCCTAGTAGGGCGCCGTTTCGTTTTTAGCCGCCCTCCACGCGTCCTCCCGACGACTGATCGGCGAATTCGAGGGGTTCGTCGCCGCCCGACGGCCACTCGTCGCATAAGTCGCGCGATGCCCTTGCCAACGTCGGTCTCAGCTTCCAACTTTGGCGGGTCCCATCGGGAGGAGAACTGCATCATGCGCCTCGCCACCACCCTCGCTCTTGCTACCCTGGCCGTCGCGACGACGGTTGGCGCAGCCGCGGCGGAGAGCCGGAACTATGATCTCGAGCCCTTCCAGGCCATCGACATCTCCACGGGTATCGACGCTCGTGTCACCATCGGCGAGACGCAGGCGGTGCGCGTCGAAACGGGCAATGCCGAGGCGTTCGGCAAGCTCTCCGTCGAGGTGAACGGCGGCAAGCTTTCGGCCCGAATGGACTCGGACTTTTTCGATTTCATCATGAGCGGCGGCCTGCTCGGCATGCTGGTCAACGGCCGGCCGGATGTGACCGTCCACATCACCGTACCGACGCTCGAGGACATTCAGGCCAGTTCCGGCGCCGATATCACCGCCAGCGGCATCTCCGGAGACAGACTGAAGCTCGGAGCCTCGAGCGGCTCGGACATCTCGGCGACCAACCTTGCCGCCGGCAGCATTTCGGCGAATGCCTCGAGCGGTGCGTCGCTCGTCCTTACCGGCGCCTGCGAGAGCCTCGAGGTCGACGCATCCTCGGGCAGTTCCCTCGAAGCCGAGGATCTCATCTGCAAGAGCATCGAAGCCAACGCGTCCTCGGGCGCGTCCGTCGAGGTGCATGCGACCGAACGCGCGCAGGCCGAAGCCTCGAGCGGTGGAGATATCCGCATTCACGGCAACCCGCCCGACACGGATTTTGGCAACTCGAGCGGCGGCGACGTCGAACTTGAGGACTGAAGGCTCGAAGTCTTGATGCCGATCCATCGACGGTCGGCTTTATGCCAGAATCGTTGTCAAATCTGCCATCGATTCTGGTTTGGGGGACTCTATGAAGAAGCTGGCGTTGCGCGTCTTTCTCGCGCTGATCGTGCTTGTTACCGCCGTCTATGTGTTCAACGCCTCCTGGCGCGTCGCTCCGCCTGCCGATCCCCAGATCGCCCTCATCTCCCACCGCGGTGTCCATCAGACCTTCCACCGCGAGAACATCGCCAGTGATACCTGCACCGCCGAGCGCATCTATCCCCCGACACATGAGTATATCGAGAACACCATCGCTTCGATGGAAGCCGCCTTTTCCTCCGGCGCCGATATCGTCGAGCTCGATGTGCATCCGACGACGGACGGGCACTTCGCGGTCATGCATGACTGGACGGTGGATTGCCGCACCGAAGGCACGGGCGAGACCCGCAGCCACGACATGGCCTACCTGAAGACCCTCGACATCGGCTACGGCTACACCGCCGACGGCGGGGCCACCTACCCGCTTCGCGGCACGGGCGTCGGTCGGATGCCCGAGCTGACCGAAGTGTTCGAGGCGTTGCCGGAAGGACGTTTCCTCGTCAACTTCAAGAGCCGCGAGGCGCGCGAGGGCGACATGCTGGCCCGGATGCTGGCGGCGAACCCGCAATGGCGCGCCAATGTCTGGGGCGCCTATGGCGGCGACGAACCGACCTTCCGCGCCGCCGGGCTGATCGACGGCCTCATCGTCTGGTCGCGCCGCGGCCTCGTCGATTGTCTGTTGCAATACGAAGGCCTGGGCTGGACCGGCTATATGCCCGATGCCTGCCGCAATACCAAGGTGATGGTGCCGCTGAACGTCGCGCCGTTCCTCTGGGGCTGGCCGAACCTCTTCCTCGAGCGCCTGCGCGAGGCAGGCAGCGAGGTCATCCTCCTCGGTCCATATGAAGCCAGCGATCCCGGCACCGCAGGCATCGATACAATTGAGCAGTTCGCCGAGGTGCCCGAGAGCTTCGCGGGCTATATCTGGACCAACAGGATCGAGATCATAGGTCCGGCGCTCGCCGCTAAATAGCCGGCCACGCGGGAAATTCCCGTCGACGGTTTGCACGGTTGCTCATATTGTCGACGGACTGAGGCCGGCGCCCGCCACGCCTCCCACATCCTGGATGCAACATGCCGGTCGGCGTCTTCTTCGCACTCGTCGCCTATTCGATCTATTCGTGCGGAGACGCCATAGTCAAAAGCTTCGGCTCGTCGCTCAGCGTGTTCGAGATCGGCTTCTTCATTGCCGCCTTCTCCTTGCTACCCGCACTTTTCGCCAAGCCGAAGGGCGAACGCTGGCGCGACGCCTTCAAGCTGCGCCATCCGCTGCTCGTTCACCTGCGATCCTTCAGCGGTGTCGCCTCCTCGGTGCTGGTGACCTATGCCTTCGTCACCATCCCGTTCGCCGAAACCTATTCCCTGGTTTTCCTGATGCCCGTGTTCATCACCATCTTCTCGGTGATCCTCTTGAAGGAACACGTCGGCGCGATGCGCTGGCTTCTGCTGTTCGTCGGTTTTGCCGGCGTACTGCTCGTCGTGCGGCCAGGCTTCCGCGAGCTGGAGCTGGGGCACCTCGCCGCCGTCCTCTGCCCGTTTTTCGGCGCCATCACCACGACCGTGCTGCGCGTCATAGCGGGTGACGAGAAACGCGTGACGCTGATCGCCCTGCCGGCGATCTACGTCCTCGTCGTCAACGCCGTGCTGATGGTCCCCGATTTCGTCGTGCCGACCCCAGCCCAGTTCGCGCTGCTCGCCGTCGGCGGCAACTTCATCGGCATCGGACACATTCTCCTCATCGCCGCCACACGCAATGCTCCTGCGAGCCAGGTCGCACCGGTGCAATACGTGCAGATCGTCTGGGCCATCGGACTCGGCGCCCTCTTCTTTTCCGAGGTCCCGGATTTCGTCGCCCTCATCGGCCTCGCACTCGTGGTCGCGTCCGGCCTCGTCAACATCGTCCTCGACGGCGCCCGTGCACGCATCGCCAGCCGTTTTGCCGAGTATCGCGCCCGCAAGGACAGCGCCAACCCGCCGGTCTCGGAGGTACGCGGCCCGCAGGTGTAGATCGCCACGGCTTTCCTGCATTTTGCCGCATGACGGCAAGTCGGCGGGCTTGTATGGTAACGCCGTTGCCCACCGAGTCTTTTCAGACGTCCTCATTTTCGGATACCGCCAGATGCCGCTCGGCGTCGTTCTTGCCTTTCTGGCCTACGCCAGCTTTTCCATGGGCGATGCCCTGATCAAGGGCCTGGGGCCTCACCTCTCCGTCTTCGAGATCGCGTTCTTTACCACCGGGTTCTCGATCATTCCGGCCATCATCGCCAATCGCGGCGAGCGCTGGCGCGAGATGTTCCGGATGAAGCACCCCTACTTGCTGCAGTTGCGGTGCGTCACCGCCATCCTCGGCAGCGCCTGCGTCATCTATGCCTTCACCCATATCGCTTTCGCCGAAGTCTACGCCATCACCTTCACGACGCCCGTCTTCGTGACGCTGCTTTCCGTGTTCCTCCTGAAGGAAAGCGTCTCACGGCTGCGCTGGATCCTGCTGCTCATCGGCTTCATCGGCGTCCTGCTGGTGGTTCGTCCCGGTTTTCGCGCGCTTGAGCTCGGCCATCTCGCCGCTCTGACCTGCGCGTGCCTCGGCTCCGTCACGACGACGATCCTGCGCCATATCGCCCCCCACGAGAAGCGCGTCAGCCTCGTGGGGGTCGTCGTCCTCTATTCGGTCGTCTTCAACGGCATCCTGATGCTGCCGACCTTCGTGGTGCCGTCCCTCGAACAGATGGGCATGTTCATTCTCGTCGGTGGCGTCGGCGGGGTCGGCGGACTGCTGCTGATCGCCGCGGCCCGTCGGGCTCCGGCCAACCTTCTCGCTCCGGTGCAATACAGCCAGCTGATCTGGGCGATCATCTTTGGCGCGGCGTTCTATTCGGAGTTCCCCGACGCGCTCGCCATCGTCGGGCTGCTCATCGTGGTGGGCTCCGGCCTGCTCAACGTGCTCGTCGAGAAGCGCCCGATCCGCTGGAAGCCACGCGTCTTCTTCTATCGCAGCGGCCTCTAGCGGCCGATTGTGTGCCCGAATCGCATCGTGGCGGGCTGCTCGTTCACACCCATACCCACCTGCTATTGACCGGATCGCCAAAACGCGCCTTATTGACGCATACGTCAATCATGGGACCTATTGAGGAGATAGAAACCGTGATTCACGTCTCGGGCCGCGTGGAGGTATGCTGCTCGTGGGTCGATTCTGGGGAGGGCTTTTCCGATGACGATGCGCAAGCGCCTTTGTGGCGCGGCAGGAGCAATGGTGCTCGGTATTTCTCTTGCCGGCGGGGCGCATGCCGCCGGGCTCGAGGCCAATGGTTACGACTGGGAGCTGTTGTTCGATCCGGCAACCTACACTGCTCGCGGCACGGTGGCCTATGTCAACATCGAACACGATCACTCCAATCCCGCCATCTTTCCGGACGGCCGGACCGTGGTCGAGACCAAGGACCAGATCTACTACAACTTCGGCTTCAAGGGCGATCTGGGCCCCAATGCGAGCTGCCTTGTCTCGGCGCAAAATCCATGGGGCACCGAGGTCGAGCGCGACCTGATCTATGCGGCACTGACCAGCAGGGCCGTGACCGAGAAGCTGACCTCCACCGATCTGGGCCTCACTTGCGCCTACGGTATCGAAATGGGCCCTGGGGTCATCAGCCTGATCGGCGGCGTCTCGGCCCAGTACATCAAGTACGAGGCCGATCTGCCGACGCCCATGCTGACCACGACCCCGCTCGAGATCGACGGCTGGGGCCTCGGCTGGCGCGCGGGCCTCGCCTACGAGATCCCGGAATACGCGTTGCGCGTAAGCGCCATTTACAACGCGGCGATCGACTATGAATTCGAAGGCACCGCATTCGGCTTCCCGGCGACCGCCGAGGAAACGACACCGCAGTCCGTCGAGATCAACGCGCAGACCGGCATCGCACCGGGCTGGCTCGCTCTGGCTAGTGTCAAATGGACGGACTGGTCGGTGTTGCAGGCGCTCGACGTCAACACCGCCCTCGGCCCGATCAGCTCCGAACTCGCCTATCGCGACTCCTGGATGCTGAGCGCCGGTATCGGCCACCAGCTCAACGAGCAGATCAGCCTCGTCGGCATGCTGACCTGGGACCAGGGCGCTTCCAAGCCGGTATCCGGCGATCTTTACGAGGCCAGCGCTTCGATGGATCGCTGGGGACTCTCGCTCGGCGGCCTCTTCAACGTCAACGAGGCGGTGCAGTTTTCGGGCGGCGTTTCCGTCAGCACGCTCGCCGACGGTTCGAACCTCGGCGGCGAAACCTGGGACGACAGCTATATCCTCGCCTTCAGCGGAGGCCTCAAGGGCTCGTTCTAGGGCGCTTCCCGGAGAGACGGACACCAAGTCTGAAACACCTCCGCAGCACTGACTGCCAAACACGACCGGAAGGCCTGCACAGGCCTTCCGGTTTTTCGTTGTCGGTAACGTCTGTCCATACAAAAAGGCGCCGGTCACCCGGCGCCTCGTGCATCCCTGCATGGGATAAGATCAGTCTTCCTCGGCGTCCTCGGGACCCTCGACGGCGAGCAGTGCGTCGCTGAGAAGGCCGGCGCTCTCGCGGATGCCCTGCTCGATGACGTTGGCGATTTCCGGATTGTCCCTGAGGAACTGCTTGGAGTTGTCACGGCCCTGCCCCAGGCGCTGGCTGTCGTAAGAGAACCATGCCCCGGACTTCTCGACGATACCGCTCTTGACGCCGAGGTCGATGAGCTCGCCGGATTTCGAGATGCCCTCGCCGTACATGATGTCGAACTCGACCTGGCGGAACGGAGGCGCAAGCTTGTTCTTGACCACCTTGACGCGAGTCTGGTTGCCGACGATCTCCTCGCGGTCCTTGATCGAGCCGATGCGGCGGATGTCGAGACGCACCGAGGCGTAGAACTTCAAGGCGTTGCCGCCCGTGGTCGTCTCGGGCGAGCCGAACATCACCCCGATCTTCATGCGGATCTGGTTGATGAAGATGACCATGCACTTCGATTTGGCGATCGAGGCGGTGAGCTTGCGCATGGCCTGGCTCATCAGGCGGGCCTGCAGGCCCGGCAGCGCATCACCCATCTCGCCCTCGAGCTCGGCACGCGGCGTCAAAGCAGCGACCGAATCGACCACCAGGACATCGATGGCGCCGGACCGCACCAGCGTGTCGGTGATCTCGAGCGCCTGCTCGCCGGCATCCGGCTGCGAGATCAGGAGATCGTCGATGTTGACGCCGAGCTTGCGGGCATAGACGGGATCGAGCGCATGCTCGGCATCGACGAAAGCGCAGATGCCGCCGCTCTTTTGCGCCTCGGCGATGACATGCAGCGCCAGCGTCGTCTTGCCCGAGCTTTCCGGCCCGAAGATCTCGACGATGCGCCCCTTGGGGAGCCCTCCGATGCCGAGCGCGATGTCGAGCCCAAGCGACCCCGTCGAGATCGATTCGACCTCGATGGCGGTGTTCTCGCCCAGGCGCATGATCGAGCCCTTGCCGAAATTGCGCTCGATCTGGCTCAGCGCCGCAGCGAGAGCCTTGTCCTTATCCATGGAACCCCCTTCGATAACGCGAAGCGGTGAATTGCTCATCGTTCATCTCCTTATTTCACGCTCGAAGGGCCCACGCAACGCACGCGAACAAATCCTCTTCGTGCCTCCAATGTGCTTAGTTTGTTCTCATTTTGTTTCGAATCTGTCAATGGGGAAAGTGAACCCGGGAAAACTTAACCACGCGCAGTAAGCGCAGCGAGAAACGATTCGAGCTGGCGGGGCGATTCGAACCTGTGGAGGTTGCCGACGAAACCCGACATCGCCTCGAGGTCGCGTTTTCTGTGCGTACGCCTATAGTTGAGAACGAACTGGAAGAAGGGCCAATCCAGCCGTTCCATGCACCCATCCCCGAGTTCGGCGCCCCGCGGGCGCCCAAGACCGGCGAGCGTTCTGCGCAACACCCGTGAGGCGCAGACAAAGGTCGAGAAATCGAGATGCAACAGCGTATCGGCGGCCTGCAGGCGCGGAGCAAATGTGCCGCCATAGTTGCCGTCCATGATCCAGCGCGGCTGGCTGGTCAACTCCTCGACCTTGGCCTGCCACGCCTGCGGATCGGGACGCACCCAGCCGGGGAGCCAATAGTGCCGGTCGAGGTGGATGATGGGCAGGCCAGTGACCTCTGCGAGCCGCCTTGCCGCCGTTGACTTGCCCGCGCCCGGGCATCCCGTGATCATCACCCGCTGCATCGGCGTCACCCCAGTCGGATCGTCTCGGCGATTTCAATGCCGAATCCGCCGAGGCCGACATACTGACGCCCGGACGAAGTCATGACGGCAATGGAAGTGACGCCAAGATCGCGTAGAATCTGCGCACCGAGCCCAACCTCGCGCCACCCCGCCATGCGCTTGAGGGCGCTCTCGTGCCGCTCGGCGCCCTCGCCCGTAGCAGTCAGAGGTTGCGGCAGACGTCGCCCGTCCGGCTCGGCAACCAGCGCCTCGGCGCCGCGCAGCAGCAGGATCACACCGCTGCGCCCGCGCGTGCGGATTTCCTCGACAGCGCGCGCGACCGGATCCGGCTCACCGCTGCTGCGCGCGACAACGTCGCGCAGCGGCTGCTCACGGATGATGCGGCAGGGCACGGCCGACTGGCCGGCGACCTCGCCGATGACGAGGGCAACCTGCTGCACGGCGTCGAACGCAGTCTCGTAGGCATAGGCCTCGGCGCGCATGCCCGCGACCGTCGCCGGCACCACCGCCACGCGCTTGAGGAACGTCTCGTGGCGCAGCCGATGGGCGATGAGGTCTTCGATGGAGACAATCCGCAGGTCGTGCTCGCGCGCGAACGCGATGAGCTCGGGCAGGCGCTTGACCGTGCCGTCGTCGTTGACCACCTCGGCAAGGACACCCGCCGGCTCGAGACCGGCGAGACGCGCCAGGTCGACGGCCGCCTCGGTGTGTCCGGAGCGGGCCAGCACCCCGCCCTCGCGCGCGATGAGCGGGAAGATGTGACCTGGCCGCAGGAAATCGGATGCAATAGCGTTGCCGCCCGCGAGAGCCCGTATGGTCGCTGCCCGCTCGCTCGCGGCAATGCCCGTAGTCATCCCGACCTTGTAGTCGACGGTGACCGTAAAAGCCGTGCGGAATGGATCGAGGTTGTTGGCGACCATTGGCGCAAGATCGAGCCTGTGCGCCCGCTCGCCTGGCATCGGCACACAAATGATGCCGCTGGTATGACGGATCATGAAGGCGATCTGTTCCGGCGTCGCCTTGCCCGCCGCCATGATGAGGTCGCCCTCGTTTTCACGGTCGGTGTCGTCGACCACCACCACCAGTTCGCCGGCCGCGATGGCGGCGATGGCCGCTTCGATGCTGTCCAGTTCCATGATCCTGCCCGTTTGCGGCGGCTATCTCCACCCGACGCGGGTATAGGCCGCCGGCCGAGTCGGAACAATCGTATCGGCAAAACTGATAGAGACCGAAATTTACGAAGAAGTCGATCGGAGGGGCTGGACGAACGGACCGACCTCGCGTTCTATGCGCCGCGAAAACATAAAGCTCCGCATGAATGAAAGGGAGGCGCGGCGGTGAACATCTTCCAGTTTCGCGATGTGGGCGGCGCGCGCGCCGTGGGCGTTGTCGAGAACGGCGCGGCGCGGCGCGTCAACGGGGCCGAAAGCGTCTATCACCTCGCCATGGCTGCGATCGCCGAAGGGGAGACGCTGACGGCGATCGTCGCCGATCACGGGCTCGGCGAGAGCCTCGATCACGCGGCAATCCTGGCCGAGGGACGCATGCTCGCCCCGATCGATCATCCCGATCCCGCCCACCTCTACGTCACCGGCACGGGCCTGACCCACCTGGGTTCGGCCGCCACGCGCGACGCGATGCATAAAGAGGCCGCAAGCGGCGCCGGCGAAACGCTGACCGATTCGATGAAGATGTTCCGCATGGGTCTGGAAGGCGGCAAGCCGAAAGCCGGCGACACCGGCGTGCAGCCGGAGTGGTTCTACAAGGGCAACGGCTATACCGTCGTCGCACCCGGCCAGCCGATCCCCTCCCCCGCCTTCGCCAAGGACGCCGGCGAGGAACCCGAGATCGCCGGCATCTACGTCATCGATGCGGACGGTCAACCGCGGCGCCTGGGCTTTGCCATCGCCAACGAGTTCTCCGATCACGTGACGGAGCGGGTCAACTACCTCTACCTCGCCCACTCCAAGCTGCGCGCCTGTTCCTTCGGGCCGGAATTGCGCATCGGTGACCTGCCGGCGCACATCGAAGGCACCTCGCGCATTCTGCGCGGAGGCAAGGCGATCTGGGAAAAGCCGTTCCTGTCGGGTGAGGACAATATGAGCCACACCATCGCCAACCTCGAATACCACCACTTCAAATACGACCTCTTCCGCACCCCCGGGGACGTGCACGTCCATATGTTCGGCACCGCAACGCTCAGCTTTGCCGATGGGGTGAAGACGCTGGAAGGCGACGTCTTCGAGATCGGCGAAGACCAGTTCGGGCTGCCTCTGCGCAACCCTGTGCATATCGAGGCCGACCGGCCGCCAAAATTGGCGGCACTCTACTAGGCTTTCAGAACCAGCGGCGGTCGCGCTCATGGATGGCGTTGACCGCCACCAGGAAGCCGAGCGCGAAACCGGCCGCTGCGACGCCGGCGAAAAGCGTGGCGGCCGTCACTGGATGTTCCTGCGCGGCCTTGGCCACGTCCGTCGCCTCGCGCCGCACACGGGTCGCCGCGTCTTGCGCCGAATGGACGATTCCGCTGGCCGCGCCCGCGGCGCCAGACCGGATATCATCGAAATCTGCTCCATGACTGGCGGCGTAGCGGGCGACACGCGCGACCTGCTCGCGCAGTTCATCGATCTGGTGCTCGAGGGAGCGGTGAGGTTCCATCGCCATTTTCGGCCTCCATGGGCTGGGAATGGGAAGAAAACCCCCGCGGCGCGGGTTTCGTTCCGTAGCGCCGGCGACCCGCCGTCAAAATCGCGACAGAACAGCGCGATAGGCTGTCACGACCGGTAGGCAGAGCGCGAAATGCTTGCTTCTTGGGCCTCGAAGCGCCAACCTGCCGCCCGCCGGAGCATTCTGGCGATCCGGGCTGCGCGCCCGCAACTGAAGGCAGCCTGCCCCTTGCACGACGATCATTCCCACAGCCGCCAGCGCGAACCCCGGCTCCTTGGCGTGTCGACGCCCGCCCGCGCCGCGATCATTCCGCCGCTGTCGGCGGCGCGCTGGCTGATCCTGCTGATCCTCGCCGCCTGCGTCTATTTCTTCCACGGCTTCCTGGTGCCGGTGCTCGCCGCGCTCATCATCGGCTTTGCCAGCTGGCCGGCTTACCGGCACGTGCTCGCCTGGTTCAGCGGCAACAGGACGCTCGCCGCTTCGTTCATGATCGCCATCATCGTCGCCTTCCTCGTGGTGCCGTTGCTGTTTGCCATCTCCTTTGCCGTGCGCGAGGTGCAGGCCATCCTGCACTGGGCGGTCGAAGCCAACGAGACCGGCGCGCCCGCTCCGGAGTGGTTCGTCACCATGCCCCTTGCGGGCGAATGGATGATCGAGCAGTGGAACCGATACGTGGGCGAGCCCGGCGCGCTCGGCGCCCTTGCCCAAGGCGTCGGCGGGGCCAACATCGCCAACATCTACCGTTCCGTCCTCGCGTTCGGCACGGGGACGCTCGGGTTCCTTCTCAACCTCTTGTTCATGATCATCGCCCTGCTCTTCGTCTACCGCGACGGAGCGCAGTTCGCCGCCCAGCTCGACCGCTTCGGCGAGCGGATATTCCCCATGCGTTGGAACCGCATCTCGCGCGTGGTCCCCGCCACCATCGCCTCGACGGTCACGGGCATGTCCATCATAGCGATCGGCGAAGGCATCGTGCTGGGCATCGCCTACTGGCTGGCCGGCGCGCCGTCGCCGGTCACGCTCGGCATCATCACTGCGGTTGCCGCGATGATCCCCGGCGGCGCTCCGCTCTCCTTCACCCTGGTCTCCGCCTATCTCGTTGCCAGCGGCTCTGTCTTCCAGGGCCTGGCCTTGCTGACCTGGGGGTCGGTCGAGCTCTTCATCGTCGACAAGACGCTGCGCCCCAAGCTCGTCGGCGGACCGATCAAGCTGCCTTTCCTTCCGACGTTTTTCGGCCTTATCGGCGGGGTCAAGACCATGGGCTTCGTCGGCCTTTTCCTCGGGCCGGTGCTGATGGCGCTACTGGTGTCCATCTGGCGCGAGTGGGTGCGCGACCTCGATACGAGCGACGTGGAGGCGCGCGAAGCCGAGATCGCCGGAACCGCGATGCCGGGAGAGATCGCCCCTGGAGCGCAACCGGCGCAGGTCACAAAAACAGGCGTTCCGATATCGGCCAAGCCGGCCGAGTAGCGGCGCCCTCTTTACCTCGCAGAACTAACATGTCAGTTATCCGCCGCAACCGGAGGGTAACATGGGCGCGATTGGCTTCGAGAAACGCAAGGTTGGGCAGACGAGCCTGGAGGTGACGACGCTCGGCCTCGGCGGGGCGAGCCTTGCCGGCATCTTCTCCGGCGTGCCGGAGGATACCGCGCGAGCCACCATCACCCACGCGCTCGGGCTCGGCATCACCTACTTCGATACCGCCCCTCAGTACGGCTACGGCCGTTCCGAGCACCTGATGGGCAACGCGCTGCGCGGCAAGCGCGAGGGCACCGTGCTCTCCACCAAGGTCGGGCGGTTGTTGAAGCCGATCAAAAATGGCTGGGCGAGCCCGCACAGCTGGGTCGATCCCCTGCCCTTCGACCAGGTCTATGACTACACCTACGACGGCATCATGCGCTCGTTCGAGGACAGCCTGCAGAGGCTCGGCCTCAATGCCGTCGACATCCTCTACGTTCACGACATCGGCGTTGCCACGCATGGCGAAGAGGAAAACAAGCGGCTCTGGGCCCAACTCGCTGGCGGCGGCTACAGAGCGCTGCGCGAGCTCCGCGACGGCGGCACGGTCAAGGCCATCGGCCTCGGCGTCAACGAGTGGGAGGTGTTGATGGACGCCTTCGCCTTCGGTGACTGGGACGTCTTCCTGCTCGCCGGCCGCTACACGCTTCTCGAACAGACCTCGCTCGACCCGTTCATGACCACGTGCATCAAGCGTGGCGCATCCGTCGTCGTTGGAGGGCCCTTCAACTCAGGCATCCTCGTCGGCGGCTCCACTTGGAACTATGCCAAGGCTCCTGAGGACGTGGTCAAGCGCGTCGCCGCCATAGAGGCGGTTTGCAAAGAGTTCGGCGTGCCCCTGCCCGCCGCCGCCCTGCAGTTCCCCCTGACCCACCCCGCTGTCTGCAACGTGCTCCCCGGCCCGCGCACACCGGAGGAGCTCGACGGCATCCTCGACTGGTGGAACACCCCCATCCCCGACGCACTGTGGACGACGCTGGCCGAAAAGGGCCTGCTGGCGAAGGGAACACCGATCCCTGGTGGCTTGGCGGGGTAGCCAGGCTACCCCTCACCATCCCCGCGGCCCAGCACGTCCTTCACCTTGGTATTGATCTGGTCGAGCGTATAGGGCTTGGGCAGGAAGTCGACGCTGCGGTCGTCCTCGATGTCGCGGCGCACGCTGTCCTCGGCATAGCCGGAAACGAAGATCATCTTGAACTCGCCCATGCGCTCGCGCAGGTGCTTCAAGAGCGTCGGCCCGTCCATCTCGGGCATGACGACGTCCGAGATGATGAGATCGACCTTGAAATCGATGTCCTCGAGCACCTCCAGCGCCTCTTCGCCGCTGCTGGCCTCGAGCACCTCATAGCCCGTGACCCGGAGCGCGCGCGCCGAAAACGAGCGTACGCTCTCCTCGTCCTCGACAAGCAGGATGCGCTCGTGGCCAGTCAGGTCCTTGACCGGTGCGGCTGCCTTGCCCGCCGCCTCCGTCACCACCTCGCCGTGGCGTGGCAGGAAGATCTTGAAGGTCGTCCCCACCCCGACGGTCGAGACCGGATAGATAAACCCTTCGGTTTGCTTGACGATGCCATAGACAGTGGAAAGTCCGAGACCCGTGCCCTTGCCCAGCTCCTTGGTGGTGAAGAACGGCTCGAAGATCTTTTCGAGCACCTCCTGCGGCATACCGGTGCCGGTATCCTGCACTTCGATCAGCACGTAGTCGGCCGGCACGAATCCCTCGAAACTGAGGCTCGACGTCTCGCCCTCGGTGACGTTGCTGGTACGGATTGTGATGGTGCCGCCATTGGGCATGGCGTCGCGCGCGTTGACAACGAGGTTGACCATCACCTGTTCGAGCTGCACCAGGTCGGCGCGCACCGTCCAGATGTCGCGGCCGTGCTCGACCTTGAGAGAGATGTGGTCGCCGATCATGCGCTTCAGGAGCACCGCCAGGTCGTCGACGATGAGCGGCAGCTCCAATACTTGCGGGCGCATGGTCTGCTGGCGCGAGAACGCAAGGAGCTGACGGGTAAGCCCCGCGGCGCGGTTGGCATTCTGCTTGATCTGCATCAGCTCGCTGAACGAGGGATCCCCCGGCTTGTGCTTCAGGAGCAGCAGGTCCGAGAAGCCGATGATGGCGGTCAAGAGATTGTTGAAATCGTGCGCGACGCCGCCGGCGAGTTGACCGATGGCCTGCATCTTCTGGCTCTGGGCGAACTGCGCCTCGAGTTTGCGCTGTTCGGTCATGTCGAGCGCATAGACGTTGACGCTCTCCGGTGAGTTTGCGCTGGTCTCGGAGCCGGAGACATAGAGGCGTACGGCGTGCTCGCCCTCGGCATTGAGGAAGGCGTCGACCGGCTCGATCTCCGACTTGTGCGCGCCTGCGTCAGCGATGGCGCGCGCGAACTTCTCCCGCGCGGATTCGGCGATGAGCTCGGCCATGGGATGGAGCTCGAGGCTTTTTTCCTCTCCCGACCAGCGGAAGATGCGCCCGAATGGTGCGTTGGTGCGCACGATCCGGCCGGTCCCGTCGAGGGTGGCGATGGCGAAGGGCGTGTCGTTGAAGAAGCGCGAGAAGCGCACCTCGGCGACCCGCAGCTCCTCTTCGCTGTCGGGGGCGCTGGTCTGATCAAGAACGAGCGTACGCGTTTCGCCCAGCTCTCCATCGGCCAGCCGTGCCGCGCGATGCAGCAGGCGCACCGGAAAGGTCGTGCCATTGCGGCGCACGAAGTCGATATCGATGATCTCCGTGCGGATCTCCCCATCCCCGCGCCCGCGCATGAGGAGCGTTGCGCCGTCGCCGCGGACGATATCGGTGAGGCCGAGATGCCCCGAATTGAACTCGGCAAGGTCGTAGCCCAGCCAGTCGGCGAGCGTCGAGTTGAGGTACTGGATGCGCCCTTCCGCATCGGCCGAGAAGAAGCCGGCAGGCGCGTGGTCGAGATAATCGATGGCCCGCTGCAGATCGCGGAAGGCGACCTCGATGTTCTCCTTGTCGCGGGTGATGTCCTCGACCGACCAGGCGACCGCCGCCCGCTTGAACTCGTCGCTCTCGGGCAGTGGGCGCACCGAGACGCGATACCAGTAGGCCCGCATCGGGTCGGCCTGCGCGCCACCCAATCCACCCACGATGCGGATGTCCTCGACGGCGCCGCGCCCGTCCTTGGCGGCGCGCGAGAGACGGTAGATGGCCTCACCCGCCTCTGCCTGCCCCGCAAAGAGCCGCGGCACGCCGACCGGCACGCCATTGGCGAACCCTCCGGCGAACGCGCCATACTGCGCGTTGACATAGACAATCCGCCCGTCCCGGTCGGTCACCAGCGCCCCATAAGGCAGGCTGTCGACCATGGCGCGCGAGAGCGTGCGCCCCTCCTCGCCGTTGCCGAAACGGAAGAGGCCGGAAGCAAGCGCGAAGAGGCAGAAGACGCCGACGACCGCGAAGAGCCCAACCAGGGTCATCACGACGTCGACCGGAATGCTCTCGCCGAATATGACGAAGCCAACCGCTCCGGCGATCAGCACGGCGGCCAGCGCCACCACCCGCCACAGCCCGCTGCCCCGCCCCCGCGACACCAGCGGGTCGGGGTAATTATCCTGGTCGAGCGTCGATGCCATGGGTTCCTTGTCGCTCCAGTGGCGGTAGGCGGGTCGAATCGGGCGCCCCTACGTTCCCTAGCAAATGGGCTGCGGGCTTGGGAGAGTTTACCCTTTCTTTACCGCGCGCGCCGACCGCTTTTCCACCCCATGGAGCGGTTTTCACCTCAAGCCGGGCCTGGTCCCCTAGCCTTCCAGCCCGCGCCCTGCTTCAGGCGCATCACGAAGCCGATGATCTCGGCCACCGCCTTGAAGTGCTCGGCGGGGATGGTGTCGTCGACTTCGACGCTCTTGAAGAGCACCCGGGCCAGCGGCGGGTTCTCGATAATGGGCACGTTGTGCTCTTCGGCCCTGGCGCGGATGCGCAGCGCCACCGCATCGACACCCTTGGCAACGCATGTGGGCGCGCGCATCGAGGTATCGTATTTGAGCGCCACGGCGAAGTGCGTCGGGTTGGTGATGACGACCGTCGCGTTTGGCACCGCCGCCATCATGCGCTGGCGCGCCCGCTCCTGACGCAGTTGGCGGATGCGGCCCTTGACCTTTGGGTCGCCCTCCATCTGCTTGTACTCGTCGCGCGTCTCCTGCAGCGTCATCATCTGCTTCTTCCACCACTTGTTGCGCTGGTAGAGGAAGTCGGCGCCCGCAACTACCGTGACGATGAGCAGCGCCGCGATAAAGATCTTGATGCCGAGCTCCTGGAAGTCGGCCAGGATCAGCGCCGGATCGGCCGTTATCATGGTGTCGAGCCGGTCGCGCTCTGGCCACACGGCGATGAACACCGCCGCGCCCACCACGAGGATCTTGATCACCCCCTTGAGGAAGTTGACCAGCGCTTCGCCCGAGAACAGGCGCTTTGCCCCTTGCAATGGCGAAATCTTGGAGAGCTTCGGCATGATCGGCTCGTGCGAGAGGAGCGGCCGATGCTGCACGAGGTTCGCCGCCACAGCGCACACCGAAAGCACCGCCAGCGGCACGAGGGCGATGGCAAGGATGGAAAAGGCCAGATCGTTGAAAAACGCGCCGAGCGCCGGCCCGCCGATCTCGAACCGGTCGGCATTGGCCATCAGGTCGCGCATTTCGAGCATCAGAGCGGCGCTGGTGCCGGGCGCCATCATGGCAAAGATTGCCGCCGAACCCAGAAGCATGAACCAGGTGACGACCTCCTGGCTCTTGGCGACGTCCCCCTTCTTGTGGGCATCGTCGAGCTTCTTCTGGGAAGGATCTTCGGTCTTGCTGGATTGTTCGGGAGCCTCGTCTGACATGCGCTAGCCCCGCAGCATCGCGAAATGGTTCTCAAAAGCGGTGAGGTACCAGCCCATCATCATGACGAGCAGCAGCGCCAGGAGGATGAGGCCGGCCAGGATATTGGCCGGCATCAGGATGAAGAACACCTGCAATTGCGGCATCAGCCGCGCCAGGATCCCTGCTCCGAGGTTGAAGACGAGGCCATAGACGATGAACGGCGCCGACATCTGCACGCCGATGGTGAAGGCCGAGGCAACCGTGCGCAGCGCCAGCTCTGAAGCGTCGGTCAGCATCAGGTCGCCGGTCGGGTCGAACGTCACGTAGCTGTCGTAGAGCGCGGCCAGCGCCATATGGTGCAGGTCCGTTGCGAAGATGAGCGCGATGCCGAGGAAGGACAGGAAGCTGCCGAATACCGCGCCCTGCGCCCCGCCCTGGGTCGGATCGGCGGCCTGCGCCACGCTGAGGCCGGACTGGAAGGCGACGACTGCACCGGCGACCTGCGTGGCGGCCACCAGCAGCCGGCTGATCGCCCCCAGCACCAGGCCTACCGCCAGCTCGCGCACCAGCAGGATCAACATGCCCTCGATGCCCTCAGGCAGCGTCGGCAGGCGATCGAACAGCAACGGATAGAGCACGACCGTCAACGCCAGCGCGAAAGTGAGCCGAAGGCGGGCCGGTATCGTGTTCTCGCCAAGCGCGGGCACCAGCATCAGGAAGGCGCCGATGCGGGCAAAGAGCAGAAGATAGAGATAGGCCGCCTGCGGCAGCCAATCGAGCGCGATGGTCATCGTCGCCCGGCCATCGCTAACCGCCGACGATGATCATATCGATGATCCGGTTCATGTATGCGGACATGGTGGCCCCGAGGAACGGCAACGCGATGAGCATCGTCACGAAGATGGCGATGATCTTGGGGACGAACACCAGCGTCATTTCCTGGATCTGCGTCAGCGCCTGGAACAGCGCGATGACGACGCCGACGACGAGCCCCACCAGCATCATCGGCAGCGACGCGATGATCAGCACCCAGACGCCTTCGCGGGCGATGTCGAGGACTTCTGCGCCGGTCATGTCGGGTGCCGAGGGGTCATGGCTGGGAAACTAGCTGAGTCTCGGAAAACCGGGGAGAAAGATTGCAGCCTCCTTCCGGCCGGAAGGAGGCTGCGGGAAATGCCTCAGATCGGCATCTGCATGATCTGCTCATAGGCGGAGATCACCCGGTCACGCACCGTGACCATCGTCTCGATGGCGACTTCCGTCTGTGAGATGGCGGTCACCATGTCGATTGTGCTGGCCTTGCCGCTGACGGTATCCAGCGCCACCTGCTCGGAGGCGTTGCCCTGGCTGATGACGCCGCGCACGCTTTCGGCAAGCATCGAGGCGAAGTCCGTTCCCGGCGCCGACGGCGAGGTGACATTGAGCGGCATCGCCGCAGCGGTGAGGTCGGTCTGCGGCTTGACGGCCTTGGCGAGGAGATTGGCGACGTTGCCGTAGGCGTTCGTCGCATTGAGGGCAGTCGTGGTCATTGCCTGAACTTCCTAATGAAAAATCTGGTTAGCGGCGCAGGATATCGAGCGTCTGACCCAGCATCTGCCGGGTGACGGAAACGACATTGAGATTGGCTTCGTAGGTGCGCTGGGCTTCGCGCATATCCATGGCTTCGATCAGCGTATCGACATTGGGGTAGCGCACGTAGCCGGTCTCGTCGGCAGCCGGATGCCCCGGCTCATAACGTGTGGTGAAAGCGCTCATGTCGTAGGAGAGCCTGCCCACGGACACCTTGGTCGCCTCTAGCTGCCGGTCGTATTCGGCCCGGAACGTCGGCACCCGGCGGCGGTAGGGATCCTCTTCCGGCGTCTTGCCGACCGAATCGGCATTGGCAATGTTCTCTGCAATGACGCGCATGCGTGCCGATTGTGCATGCAGGCCAGTCGCCGCGATCTTCAATGAAGTGGAAAAATCGGTCATGGCTCGAAAAATCCTATGCCTGCCGCCCGAGCGCGGTGCGCAGGATACGGACGGATTTCTGGTAGAGGGTGGTGGCCGCCTGGTAGTCCATCATGTTGGTGGTCACCTTCATCATCTCGTCCTCGAGCGTGACGCCGTTGCCCGAGGGTGTGATCTCGAAGCTGGCCATGCGCTGGGCGCCATGGGCGCTCGGGCTCGCGGCGTTCGCCGAGATATGGCGGGGCTGGGTCGTGGCGGTGGAAATGCCGGCGCGCGGGTCATCGAGAGCGAACGCCTTGAGATCGCGTCCGCGATAACCGGGCGTCTCCGCATTGGCGACATTTTCGGCCAATAGGCTCTGACGGGCCTGATGCCAGCGCATCTTCTCGCCAAGAGTCGTGAATATGGAAAGGTTCATCAAATCCACAGCTGCACCCCGCTGTTTCCATCCGAGCAACTAGGAAAAATCTGCCGTGCAGGTGGTTAATGGAGTGTTAACAACACTGCTTTAGAGTGCCGGAAGTCTCGCAATTTGCATTTCGCGGCGCTTAAGATAGGCAATATATGCCCACGACCGAGGCCAAAGGGGCGTGCATGACCAGAATTTCCGGCGATTCCGGCAGGTCCCGTGAGCTGCCGATGGCGTGCGGCGGGCCAAGCGATTCTATGAGGTGCGACTCGTGCAGTTCCTGACCAGCCTGTTCGGCGGTTCCGGCAATATGTGGCTGACGGCGCTGTTTGCGCTTGGCGTCGTCATCATTCTCATCTTCATCGTCATGTGGATCCTGCGGATCATCGCCGGCGGCAACGGCTCGGCCAGCCGCGGCCGCAACCGACGCCTGTCGGTGGTCGATTCGCTCGCTCTAGATCAGAAGCGACAGTTGCTGGTCGTACGCCGGGACAATGTCGAGCACCTGATCCTGACCGGCGGCCCGACCGATATCGTCGTCGAGACCGGCATTCCGGTCCCCGAGCAGCCAGCCCGACCGATGCCCCAGCGGCGCAATATGTTCGGCAAGCCCGCCGAACCGCAGGCGCCGACCGTCGCGCCCGCGGCTTCACCCGCCGCTCCCGCTGTCGCCATCGAGCCCGCTGCGCCGGTTGCCGCCGCCACGCCGGTCGAGCCTCCCTCCTCCAACGTCTCCCCGCTCGACAAAATGCGCTCCGCCGCCGGCGGCCGTCGCAACGGCAAGCTGCGGCATCCGGGCCTCAAGGACGACGCTGCTCGTCCACAGGAAGAGACAGAGGACGGGGCGCTCCCTGCCCGCGACTCAGCTAAGGAGTCGAGTGGCGACAACGGGGGCAAGCGGACCGGCAGTGACGACGAGGCTCAGGCAAAGGCTGAAGGGCGCGCCGGCGAAGGCAAATGATGCGGGCGCCCGCCGCAGGCGGGTCGTCGCTCTTTGTGCGCTCATTGCAGCCCTAGTCATACCGTCCGTCGCCTTCGCACAGAACCTTTCCATTGATTTCGGCGACGACGCCACCCTGACCGAGCGGGCCGTCCAGCTCATCGGTCTCGTCACCGTACTCTCGCTTGCGCCGTCGCTTTTGGTGATGGTCACGAGCTTCACCCGTATCGTGGTGGTGCTCTCGCTGTTACGGACTGCCATCGGCCTACAGACGGCGCCGCCCAACTCGGTGATGGTCTCGCTCGCGCTTTTTCTCACCTTCTTCGTGATGGCGCCGACCTTCCAGCAGTCTTACGACCAGGGCATCGCGCCGCTGATGGCCGGTCAGATCGAGACCACCGAGGCCTTCGGTCGCGCCGCCGCCCCCGTCCATGAGTTCATGCGCGCCAACGTGCGCGAACAGGATCTCACCCTCTTCTACGACCTGACGGAAGCAACGCCCCCGGATGATCCGGAGGCGATCCCGCTTCAGCTGCTCATCCCCGCCTTCATGATCTCGGAACTGCGCCGCGCATTCGAGATCGGCTTCCTACTGTTCCTCCCCTTCGTCATCATCGACATGGTCGTCGCATCCGTGCTGATGTCGATGGGCATGATGATGCTGCCGCCAGTGGTGATCTCGCTGCCGTTCAAACTGATCTTCTTCGTACTCGTCGACGGATGGTACCTGGTCGCCGGCTCGCTGGTGAGGAGTTTCACCTCGGGATAGAGCCCCTTACCGGCTGGCGACCGTCGCCTGTGTCTGGCTGGCCTCCAGCGGCGTCAGCGCTCCGTCGGCGCCATAGGCGTCGCGGTAGGAGGCCAGGAATGCGTTGAGGCTGTCGATGGCGGCGATCTCGCGCGCGACCTGGCGGAACTCGTTGCTCGAAGGCTCGAGCGTGGCGGTGACGTAGTCGAACATCGCCCATTCGGGCGTAACCGACATGCGCTCGGCGAACTTGTCGCGCAGTCGCGACACGCCGAAGCGGTCGCCCGCCAGTACGAACCCGACGGCCGCCTTGACGACGTTCATGCGCGCCGCCTGATTGAAGGCTGCCGGCTCCATGCCCGAATACATCGCCTCCAGCATTTCGCCCGCCATGGCATAGCGCCCCGCTTTCCAGTGCGCGTCGATCCGCATGAGCGAGACGTCCCGGCCATTCATGTCGCTGAGCATATCGAGCGCGAGCTCCTGCCGGCCGACCTCGATCAGCGCCCGCGCCTCCAGCACGCGCCGCTGGCGGGCAAGCGTCGAGCCGATCTCGGGCAGGCGTGTGTCGGCCAGCACCCGCAGAGCCTGTTGCGGCTTGCGGTCGGCGAGGTGGATGACTGCGAGGTCCGCTGCAAGCTGACTGCGCGCGACACCCCTGAGGCGGTTCTCGAGCTGGTAGTCCAGCAACTCCGCCGCCTGCGCGAGCAGGTCGACCTGTACCAGCCGGCGGGCGAGGTTACGGATCATCTCGTCGCCGCGCGCGCCCGGTGGCGTCAATTGCCGGAAGTCGTAGTAGAGACCGAGGGCATCGACTGGCTCGAGAGTGTCGGCCCGTCCGTTGAGGAAGAGATCGGCAAAGACCTTCTGCGCGTCTGCGTGCATGGCACTGACCGCGGCGTTGTCGGCAAAGCTCGCAGAGGCCTGGCGTACCGTCTCGAAGCCAAGGCGATAGGCGCCGTCACGGAAATAGAGATCGGCCAGCATCTTCTGCATGTCGGCTTCGAGCGCATCTCCGCGCCAGAGCATCGCCTCGGCGGCCAGCGTCTCCGTGGCCTTGTTCATGTCGAGATTGCCGGCCGCATCGAGCAGGCGCAGCGTGCGGTAGACCGCTTCCGCTCGTGTCGGGCGAATGTCCGCGGTGATCACCTGTCCGTATATATCGATGGCCTCTTCCGGGCGGCCTTCGAGCTCGGCGAGCCGCCCCTGAAGGAGGTGATAAAGGCTCACTTGCCCCAGGTCGAGCGCGGCGAAATCGATCCCGGTGAAGAGGCGCTTGGCCATCTCGGCATCGCCGGTCTCGATCGCGGCGCGCAGCGCCGAAAGCTTGAATCGCAGCTGCACCCAAACCGGATAGCTGTCGAGCACCGGCTCGGCAGCCTTGGCATCCTCGCGCGCGCCGCGGAAATCGAAAGCCTCGGCACGGGCGATGGCGCGCCAGAGCATGGAATCGACATCGGCCGAAAGCAGCGGCGACTGCAGGATGGCGATGGCCTCGCGCGGGCGCCCGGCAAGCGTATTGCCGATCGCCTGCGCCATGCGGATCTTGCGCAATTCCGCGTCGTTCGACGGGTCCGCCCCCAACACACGCAGCACCCCCAGCGCCTCGTGGGCGAAGCGGTTGGCGAGGTAGAACTGCGCGAGGTTGAACCGCGCCGTCTCGCGCGCCTCGCCTTCGCTCTGGGCCGCCGTCCGCATCAGGTCCTCGCGGGTCTGCGCCAGCACGCCCGCATCCGGCTGCGCCAGCCGGCGCAGGTCGATGAACGCCGCCCGCGTCTCGCCGCGCCCGAAGAACGTCTCGCGGCGCACCTGATCGAGCGAGGAAACGGTAAGCCCACCCTCGGCGCTGATGACCGCAAGTTGCTCCTCGAGGCGCACCCCGACGCCCGTGTGCTCCGGGCGGATGACGAGGCCGTGGACGCTGCGCAGGGCATCGAAGTCGACATAATCGAACGTGCGGGTGACCCCGCGCGCGGGCGGATAGGCGGTCACGACGCGAAGCGTGTCGCCCACCTGCGGATCGCGGAATTCGTGTACGCGTACCGGACGCGCCATGTCGGCTGTCATCTCGTAAAGGTCGGATGCCCCGAGCCTGCGCTCGAAGGTCACCGGCTCGGTCGGCGCCATCACCATGTCTCCGAGCGAGAGCACCCATGCCCTGCCCTCGGATCCGAGTGTCGCGAGCCTTTCCTGCGCCAGTGCTATGCGCACGACCTGCGTATCACCGGCGGGCGTTACCTCGAACGTGCTGGCAATCTCATCAAGCCCGGCTGAATCGCGCGGCGTCTCGATGGCCGCCCCCGTATCGAACAGCATCCATAGCGAGCCGCCACGCCGGAACACGGCCGCCGGCACCTCTTCCTCGAAGGGAAAGACGACCCGGACCGTGTTGCCCTGCGTGGTGACGAACGGCGTCACCGGCGCCAGAGGCTCTGCGCGCAGCATCGCGGTCGACGGCGTCGTGGGAGCCTCAGCGGCCTCTTGTTCGACGGCCTGGCTCTCGGCCTCCGCCGCCAGCTCCTCGACAGCGATCTGCGGCAGCGCCGTTCCGGCAAGATCGATATCGAGCAGGAACTCGCGCGGCGAATTCTCGAAGAAACGCGGCGTGACGCCCTCAGCGAACTTAAGGTTCACGACCGCACCGTCAGGTGTCGTTTCGGACCCGAGCGAGACGAGTTCGGGCGGCAGGTCCACCGCGAGATCGCGCAGGTCCATATCCACCGGCCACTCGAACGCGATACTGGCCTGGTCTTCCACCTGTTCAAAACTGGCAGTCGTGTTGACGCTCCAGTTGAAATGCAGCCGCAGGAACGTCGGGTTGCGCCCGATGCGCACCTCGGCCCGGGGATCGAGTTCGGCGACGTCTCGGGCCTTCCTCTGCCGCTCGGCCTCGATGGCGGCGAGGCGCGCACGCTCGGCGAGTTCGTCGATCACCTCCTGCGGCAGCCCCGGAGGCAGGCCCTGCCAGGATGGCGGCAGGAGATCGATGAACAGCCTCTCGCCCGCTGCGATGCTGTTGAAATTGAGATTGCGCCGCAGCGCGAACCGCACGCCCCCGAGATCGGGATCGACCCGGGCTATGGAGACGTATTCGGGCAGCGTCAGTTCCACGGGGGGCATCTGAACGCTGACCTCATCCTCCTCGAATTCGATCGAGAGGACACCGTTGTCCATGCGCACGTTGTGAGCAGGCAGCGTATCGCGTTCGGGGAAACTGAGGACGAGACGCCCGAAGCCCTCCTCCTGCGTGACGAAGAGCTGCGCGCGCTCCAGCGCGGGCGCCGATGCCGGCAAGGCCACGAGCACCACGGCAACACCGGCCGCGACCTTCCTCAAAGCAGACTTGAACACAGCCCCCACGGCCCGCCCGCCTAACGCTACTCAGGGCGTTCTTTCGCAACGGTCGAACCGTCGCCGATCGAAAACGCGTGTTACACCAAACGGGTGGAACCCTAGCCGAGGCGCCTTAACGCGCGATTACTCGCAACGCTCAAGCCGGCTCGCTCGCCTTCTCGCGCGTCCGCCACTGCCCCTCCAGCCAGTCGCGGACGGCGATGGTGATCGCATCGGGCGAGATATCGACGATGTTGTAGGAATTCGGCTCGCCCCGAAGGCGCGTGGAGATGGCCGAGGACGCCTGCGCCACGAGGATCGGCGCGCGCGCCGCCTGGCGCAGGCCTGTCGGAGCGCCGACCGTCACCGGATGCGTCGGCTCGTGCAGTCGCACGTAGGAGAGGTGAAAATGCCCCGATAGGACAAGCCGCACCCCGAGATCGGCAAAGCAGCGCAACGCCTCGTCGGCGCGCTTGACGAGCTTGGTGCGCTGCATCATCGGCTCAGTGGGAAAGAGCAGCGGATGGTGCGCGACGACCACGCGGATCGAATCCGGCGCAGCGCGCGAGAACCGTTGCTCCAAATGCTCGAGCTGATCGCGCGAGATCGAGCCATGTCCCCAATTCCAGTCGAGCCGCATCCGGCGAGACGTCTTCATGCCGGCGAGCGCCACGCCCTGCATCTCGAGGAACGGCTCCACGTCCTGCGCGATGTATTTGCGGTAGAGCCCGTAGGGGTCAAGGAAGCGCCGAAAGATGTTGACCGCCGGCACGTCGTGGTTGCCGGGCACGGCGAAGACCGGCGCATGGAGCGTATCGAGGAAGGCGCGAGCCTGAGCGAACTCGGCGCTGCTGCCGACCTGGGTGAAATCGCCGGAAACGACGACGAGGTCGGCGTTCTGCCCGGCGACGTCGGTAGCGAGGCTTCCGGAGGCGCCGGCATCATGACGGCCGAAGTGGAGATCGGAGAGATGGACGATCCTCATGCTGCCGTCTTTCCAGGCAGGGTCGTTTGGGACGGCGCTTGCGCCGGCATGACCATGGTCAGTGCCAGTGGACGCACCTTGAAGACAAGCGGTGTTTCGATATTGGCGAGCTCGCCATCGAGCATGACCTTCACCGTCGGCTTCCTGGTGTCGACGCTGACCTCGCGCACGTGCTCGATCCGCAACGCGTCGTCCTGTCGCCAGCGCCCGAGGAACATACCGAGCGTCAGGCGGATGAGGTCCGCGCCGGAGAGGTGCCGGACGACGTAGAGCGTCAGTGTGCCGCTGTCGAGCCGATCACGCGAGAACATGCGCCCGAACCCTTCGCTGAACTCGCTGCACACCACCGCGAAGGCCTGCGCCCGCTCGACGCGCGCCTCCCCCTCGTCGGGGCTGACGGCGAGCGCCATGCGCCGGCTGCGGGCCAGCCGCCGCGCGAAGAACCGCGAGAAGCCGATGAATTCGAGGAGTCCGAAACGTCCGCGCACCTTCTCGCGCGCCGCCGCGATCCCCGCGACGAATCCGACGGCCGCCATATGGAGGAAAAGCCGGCCGTTGACCTCGCCGATGTCGATCGGCTGCAGCTCGCCATCGGCAATACCGGCGACGGCCTCCTCCAGGGTCAGCGGCAGGCCAAGATCGCGCGCTACGGCGTTGACCGTCCCCAGCGGCAGCACTGCAAGCGCCTTGTCCGTGCCGGCGAGAGCGCCCGCGAGCGCCGCGATCGTGCCGTCGCCGCCGCCCGCGACGATGACATCTGCATCGCTCTCGAGCGCCCGTCGCACGCGCTCGTCAAGAGAGACGTCGGCATCGGCGTCGACCGTCGCCTCGAGCCCGCGGGCGGCGAAAACCGCCTCCAGGGTCTGCGGGGTGACCCCGGTTGCGTTGGCCGTTCCGGCGCTGGCGTTGAGGATGACGTGGTAGGAAAGCTCGGACACGGGCAGGTCTCGTGGGCAATGGAAGGCCCTGCGATAACGGGCGGGACGGCGGTTGGTTCACCGTCCCGGCCTCAGCCCTCACTGCCCGACGATCTGCGGCAACGCCGCGAAGTCGTCCGGGGTCATCCGGTCGGCGGGCTCGTCGCGTACGGCGGCGAGGCGCACCGTCAGTTCCTGGGCGCGGGTGGGATTCATCGCCGCCAGGATCGGGGCCATCTTGCGCGGCGCCATCGCCCGCGACACCTGCAGCAGCACGTTGATGTCGAGCTCGTTGAAAATCGTCGCCGCATCGCGCGGGCGCATGGTCTCGTACATGGCGACGATGCCGGTGACCAGCTCTTCCTCCGCGGCCTTGCGCGCCTCGACGAGCGAAGCGATCTGCGCTTCCAGTGCCTCCATCGTGGCCGCGCGTTCCTCGATGCGCTTTTCTGCTGCCTCGATAAGGTCGGCGCGCATCTCGAGCTCGGCCGCATAGGCATCGAGCTCGGTACGGCGCTCGGCCAGCCGTTCCAGGAGGCTGCGCTCCGTCGCTCCGCCACCCATGGCATCGAGCGGCTCGGACTGTTCATCCGCGACAACCTGAGGCGAGGCCGCATGCCCGGTTTCGACGGCATTGGCGCCAATGGGATCTTCCGCCTCCTCACCACCCTCGGCAAGCCCGTGCGTTCCCGCAATATCGGTCGGATCGACAGTCGGCGCGCGGTCGGCAAGCGTCGGCGACGAATCCTCGGCTGTCGGATCGATGAGTTGCACGGCGCCCGCTTCGCCCGCCGGCTCGGGTCCGGCGGCAACGGCCTCGCCAACGCCCGTCAGCACGTAACCGCCCTGCGTCATCAGGCCGATGGACTTGAACGCCAGCAGCGCCGCAGTCGCGCAGACGACGACCGGCAGGAGGCGGATGGTTCTCACGCCGCGTTCCCCCGCTCGCGCGCATGCGCCGCGAGTTTGTCGAGCGCCATCTGCACCTTGTTGCTCTCACTGACCGGCTCGATGGAGCCGCCCTCGCGCACCGCCCGGGCGATCCGCGAGATGCGCTCGACGAGCGCGCTACCGGAATTGACGTGGTTGGCAAGCTCGATACCGAACCGCTCGGCCTCATCGAGCCGCAAGGTCAGCATAGTATCGGCCTCGACCGCGGACTGCTTGAGCTCCTTGATCGCCTGATTGGCCAGATGCGTCGCGCCCACCAGATCCGCGATCATCTGCTTGAGCATATCGCGATCCGCATGCAGGCGTTTCAGCCGCGCATTGAGCACCACGCAATAGCCGATCGTGAGCGCCAGGAGCAGGGCCACGGCTCCTTCGATCAGGAGCCCGAGAGGAAGTTGCTGCATCATTTGCCGTCCATTGACTCGTCGATCGCCTCGAAGGCCGCCATGGTGACCTTGGGTGGATTGAGCGGGCGCACCACCCGCACCGAAACATTCTTGCCGATATGGCCCATGATCGCCTGCGTCAGCTCCACGGAGCCGCAACGCAGCTGTACGGGATCGGCCGGCGCGCGTTCGAACATCACCGTGTCCCCCTCCTTGAGGAACATGATGCGCTTCAACGGCAGCTCCTGCTCGTGCAGCACCGCGTCGATCTCGACTTCGGCCTGATAGATCTCCGTGGCCAGGTGCCCTTCCCAGATCGGGTCGCGGCCGAACTTCTCGCCCATGAACATCTGCAGGAGCTGTTCGCGGATGGGCTCGATGGTCGCGTATGGCAGGAGGATTTCGATCTTGCCGCCGCGATCGTCCATCTCGATGCGCAATTCGATGAGGATCGCCGCGTTCGCCGGCCGCGAGATGGCGGCGAAGCGCGGATTGGTCTCCATGCGCTCGAGCTTGAAGTTAACCTGCGTCACCGGCTCGAAGGCGCGATGCGTATCATCGAGGATCACCTCGATTAGCCGGCGCGCCAGCGTCATCTCGATGGTCGTATAGGGGCGCCCCTCCACCCGGATCGCCCCGCCCGTGCGTCGCCCGCCGAGCAGCACGTCGATCATGGAGTAGATGAGGTTGGAATCGATGGTCAGGAGCCCATAGTTGTCCCACTCCTCGGCCTTGATGACCGACAGGATGGCGGGCAACGGGATGGAATTGAGATAGTCCCCGAAGCGGACGGACGAGATCGACTCCATCGACACCTCGACGTTGTCCGAGGTGAAATTGCGCAAGCTGGTCGTCGCCAACCGCACCAGCCGATCAAACACGATCTCCAGCATCGGCAGACGTTCGTACGAGACGAGCGCCGAGTTGATCAGCGCCTGCACGCCCGTCAGCTCGACATTGCCGCCCGCGTTCGGATCGAATCCGAGGAGGCTGTCGATCTCGTCCTGGTTGAGCACGCGACCGCCCGCCTCGCCCTCTGCGCCGGCGGGGTCGGCTTCCAGCATCGCCGCCCATTCGGCCGCCGCCGCTGCGGCGCGCTCGTCGTCGCTCATCGCCTTGCCGGAGGTATTGTCGAGGGCGTCGAGCCCCCAGTCCTCGCTCAGCTTGTCCTGTTCGCCGGGTCCAGGCATCACTGCACCAGCAGTTCTTTAAAGAGCACGCTCTCGGCGCGCGAAGGATAGATGGCGACGTTGACGCGCCGCAGCAGCTCTTCCTTCATCCGATAGACGCCGGCCGATCCTTCGAGATCGCTCTTGCGCAGCTCGCGCAGATAAACCTGGAACGCATCGATCACTTTGGCCAGGCGCGGCTGGATGTCGAGCATCATCTGCTCGTTGGCGACTTCCAGCGCCACCGCGACGCGCAGGAACGACTGCCCCTCACCCTCGTCGTTGAGGTTCACGGTCATCGTCGGCAGGTTGAAGATGAAGGTCTCGACCGGCGCGATCACGCCGCCCTCGGCGACCGACTGCTGCTGGCTCGATGAGAGATAGAAGTAGAGCCCAGCGCCACCGGCGAGGATAACGGCAAGCGCCGCTCCGCCGATGATGAGCAACAGGCGGCCGCGCCCGCCCTTGGCAGGCGCCTGACCAGCGCCTTCTTGAATTTCTGCGTCAGCGGCCATGCCCCCAAACCCCGTCTTTCCCGACGATTCCGAACCCGCGACCAGCTAAGCGGCTGATGGTTAACGAATAGTTACGAAGTGCCTCTCGTGCGGCAATTTTTGCCGGGCAGCTTTTTCCCGGCACAACCATCCCTCCCCGGCAATTCCTGCAATCATTCTCGTTTAAGTCATTGATTTTATTACATCAACCGCCTTGGCATGGTTTCTGCAACGTAAACGACGAGCCCGCCAGCTTGGGGAAGCGGGAGGGCTCGGGGACCAGGCAAGCGGCAATGTTTGCCACATAACGGGGATCTCGCATGATCGAGAATGCGCAGCTCATCAGTCTGTCGCGCCAGATCGCGCTTCGACGGCAGATGGATGTGGTGGCCAACAACATGGCCAACATCAACACCACCGGATTCAAGGGCGAAAAGATTCTGTTCGAGGAATACATGATGCCCGGCGCCAGCCACCGGGACTTCATGCGCCCCGACCAGCCGCTCTCCTACGTTCAGGATTGGGCGACGCGTCATGACCTGGCCGCCGGCGCCGTCACGCAGACCGGCAGTGAGCTGGACGTGGCGCTGATGGGCGAAGGGTTCCTTGCCGTCGAGACGCCCGCCGGCGAACGCTGGACCCGCGCCGGCTCGCTGCAGGTCGACGCCGGCGGGCGCCTCGTCGACACTTCCGGAAACCCGGTGCTCGGCGAAGGTGGACCCATCGTCTTCCAGCCCGAGGAAACCGGCATCGTCATCGCCGAGGACGGCACCATCTCGACCAGCGAAGGCCCCAAAGGGCGCCTGCGCATCGTCGAGTTCGACAATGTCCAGCAGCTGACCCGCGAGGGCTCCAACCTCTTCGCCGGCGGCACGCCCATCGAGGCGCAGAACACCCGTGTCATTCAGGGCGCCATCGAGCGCTCCAACGTTTCGGGCGTCACCGAGATGGCGCAGATGATCCGCGTGCAGCGGGCCTACGAATCCCTCGTCAAGCTGATGGGCGATCAGGACGACCTGCGCCGTGCCGCCATCCAGCGCCTCGGCGACGCGAACGCATAAAGGAGAACCCACATGAAAGCGCTCTATATCGCATCGACTGGCATGAGTGCCCAGGAACGCAATGTGGAGGTCATCTCCAACAACATCGCCAACATGCGCACCACCGGCTTCAAGCGGCAACGCGCCGAGTTCCAGGACCTGCTCTACCAGCAGATCCGCCGCGCCGGATCGCAGACTTCGGACGAGGGCACGATGCTTCCCGCCGGGCTCGAGATCGGCTCGGGCGTGCGCACCGTCGCCACGCCCCGCATCATGAGCCAGGGGTCGGTGGTCGCCACCGAAAAAGAGCTCGACCTCGCAGTGCGCGGCGAAGGCTTCTTCGTGGTCGAGATGCCGGATGGCACTGCCGCTTACACCCGTGACGGCGCCTTCGAGCGGGACGACCAGGGACGGCTGGTCAACTCCAGCGGTTACCCCGTGCAGCCCGGCATCACCATTCCGCAGGATGCGGTCTCGGTCTCGGTCTCCGCAGACGGTCTCGTCCAGGCCTATATCGGCAACGACGCGTTCCCGACCCAGCTCGGCCAGCTCCAGCTCGCCCGTTTCGTCAACAAGGCGGGCCTCGCGTCCGTCGGCGACAACCTCTTTACCGCCACCGCCGCGAGCGGGGAGGCCCAACTCGGTCTGCCAAAGGCCAACGGCACCGGCGACCTGCTTCAGGGATATCTCGAGCAGGCCAACGTCAACTCCGTCACCGAAATCGCCGACCTCATCGCCGCCCAGCGCGCCTACGAGATGAACGCTCGCGTCATCTCCGGCGCCGACGAGATGCTGCGTTCAGCCACGCAGATGAGCTGAGGAGCTCGATAGATGATCACCCGCCCGCTCATCGCCTTGGCTACCGCCGCCCTGATGGTCGGCACCGCCGCCGGCGCGCCAACGCTCAAGGCCGACGTCACGGTCTCGGGCGCCATCGTCACCGTCGGCGACATGTTCGAGGATGTCGGCACTCTCGCCGAAACGCCGCTCTTTCGTGCCCCGCAACCGGGCACGGTCGGCACCGTGCCCTTGAAAGATATCGAAGCAGCCGCAACCCGCGCCGGCCTTGCCGAATTCGTCAACGAAGGGCTTTCGTCCGTGCGTGTGGCTCGCCCCGGCGTGGCGATCGGCAAGGACGACCTCGTCCAGCTGATCGAGACCGACCTCGCCGCCCGCGGCATTCTCGCCGACGGCATGTCGACGCAGACTCTCTTCTCCCGCGATTTCGCTCCGCTGACCGCCGCCGCCGTTGCCGAGCCGGTCAACCTCGTTGCGTTGCGGTACCTGCCGGGCACCGGAGGCTTCACCGCACGGTTCACCGTCGCCGGACTAGATCGCACCGTCGACGTTTCCGGCACGATCGATCTGATGATCGAGATGCCGCACCTCGCTGCCGCATTGTCGGCTGGCTCCGTGCTCCGCGCCGAGCATATCGTCATGCGCCCGATCCCACTGCGCCAGGCCGATGCCATGGGCTTTGCCAGTCCCTCCGCGCTCGTCGGCAAGGCTCTGAAGCGCCAGAGCCGCGAGGGCATGGCGCTCAAGGCCACCGATGTCGCCGAACCGCAGGTGATCGCCCGCAACGAGATGGTCACCATCTACTTCCGCTCCGGCCCGATGACGCTGACCGTCAAGGGCCAGGCGCTGAATGCCGCGGCACAGGGCGAGCCCGTCGACGTGATCAACCTGATGTCGAAGCGCGTCGTTTCCACAACCGCCATTGCTTCCGGCGCGGTCGAGGTGACCGCCGCCGGCCCCATCAATCTCGCTGGCCTCTAGGTTTCGGGAGACTTTCTGATGCACCCCTTCAAGCTCGCTACGCTGCTCGCCGCCACCCTGCTCCTCGCCGGCTGCAACACCACCGACCGGCTTGCCAGCATCGGCCAGGCGCCGCCGCTCAATCCGATCATCGACCCGACGACCGTCGCCGGCTACCAGCCGGTGCGCCTGCCCATGCCCGAGCCGTCGCCCGACACCTACCAGGCGAACTCGCTCTACCGCACCTCGGCGCGCGGCTTCTTCAAGGACGAGCGCGCTCATAAGGTCGGCGACATCCTCACCGTCCTCGTCACCATCGACGATCGGGCCAAGATCGCCAACCAGACTGCCCGCAGCCGCTCCTCGAGCAACTCGGCCGGCATGGGCGGCATCTTCGGCAGCGCCGTCACGAATATTTCGGGCGGGGCGATCAACCCGGCCGACGCCATCGACCTCACCTCGGGCACGAGCGACAATGGCAACGGCTCGGTCAACCGCTCGGAGAACCTGGAGACCTCGGTCGCCGCCGTCGTCACGCAGGTGCTGCCCAACGGCAACCTCGTCATTGAAGGTCGCCAGGAAGTGCGCGTCAACTTCGAGGTCCGCGACCTCATCGTCGCCGGCATCGTGCGACCGTCGGACATCCAGGCCAACAACACGATCCCCTCGACCAAGATCGCCGAAGCGCGCATCTCCTACGGCGGGCGCGGGCAGATCACTGACGTGCAACAGCCGCGCTACGGCCAGCAGGTGCTCGACGCCATCCTGCCCTTCTAGACATCATCAGCTTGCCCGCCGCGCATTCCCCATCATGGCGCGGCGGGCGATCGAGGCCGCCTCCCAGAATAGGACCGGCCACTTCGAGGGCGCAGTCTCCCCGGCTGCGCCCTTCCCTTTTGAGGGAACGGACCTCCTGCGCATGGGTTGGATTGAAACATCACGTGGAGGACGACCATGGACATCGGCGGGAAAATGGCGATGGGCATCGCGATCGGTATCGGCATAGGCGCTGCAATCGGCGCCGCCATGGACAATGTCGGCGTGGGCATAGCCATCGGCATTGCCATAGGCGCCGCGCTGGGAGCGGCCTTTAATACCTATCGGGGTGATCGGAAGGACTGATCCGGGTCGGCATTGCCCGTTTCATCCTCCGCTGAAGCCCGCTATCCTGATCCTCCAACCGGCTTCGAGGCAGTCGCGATGATCCGACCGCTCGTTTTCTTCACCGCCCTCGCCCTGATGACCTTGCCGCTGCAAGCGGCGAGCTTCGATTGCGACAAGGCCGAAAGTCCCGATGAGATTGCTGTCTGCGGGAACCTGGAGCTGTCCGCGCTCGATTCAGAAATGGGCGGGCTCTGGTATGCCTACTCCCAGGTGCCCATGCTGATGGGCTCGAACGGAGCGCGTCACGACGAGGCCGAGGCATTCCTCGAGTCCCGGGCCGCCTGCGGAAACGATGTCGCCTGCCTCACCGACCTCTACGACGCGCGGATCGAAACCCTCGAAAGCCACATTTCCGACCAGATGAAGACTTTCGCCTGTTATGTGACGGGCGACGGCGTGAACTGCAACTGAGCGCCGCCCGTTTCGCCGCCCCCTCTTCCATCATCCGCCAGCCTGTGGAACTAGAGGGGGGAGTGACGATCCGGAGCCTTCTGATGTCCTTCCAAAAACTCGATGCCCTTGGCCGCAAGCTCGAAGCGCTGGAGCATGCCCTGGCGATCCTCGGCGCCGACGAGGCGACCCATATGGCCGTCGGCGGCGGCGAGAAGCGCGCCGAGGCCATGGCGAACCTCGCCGGCATGTATCATGCCCAATCGACCGCCCCCGAAATCCGCGACTGGATCGAAGCGGCAAAAGCCGGGGACCTGTCGGAAGACCAGCGCCTGGCGCTCGGCGAATTCGAGCGCGTCTACGTCAACGCCACGTGCCTTCCGACCGAGTTCGTCGAGCGTCGCACTGCCGCCACCATGCGCTCCGAGCAGCTCTGGCGCGAATTGCGCGCCACCGGCGATTGGGACGCGTTCCTGCCCGCGCTCGAGGGGGTCGTCGCGTTGGTGCGCGAAGAAGCGCAACTGCGGGCCGATGCGCTCGGCCTTGCGCCCTATGACGCGCTGATGGAGCAGTACGACCCCGGCAACCGCACCGCCGAGCTCGACAAGGTCTTTGCCGACCTCAAGGCCTTCCTTACCGATTTCGTGCCGCAAGCCCTCGACGCGCAGGAAAAGCGCCTCGCCGATCGGCCGCTGAAACCCCTCACCGGCCCCTACCCCATCGAAAAGCAGCGCGAGCTGGGGCTCGCCGCCATGCGCGCCGCCGGCTTCGATTTCACCCACGGCAGCCTTGCCGTCTCGCACCACCCCTTCTGCGGCGGCGTGCCGACGGACGTGCGCATGACGACGCGCTACCGCACCGACGAGTTCCTATCGTCCCTCATGGGTGTGCTGCACGAAACCGGCCACGCGCTCTACGAGCAGGGCCTGCCCAAGGACTGGTCGCACTGGCCGCTCGGCAAGGCGCGCGGCATGGGCATCCACGAAAGCCAGAGCCTGTTCGTCGAGATGCAGGTGGCGCGCAGTCCCGAGTTCTGGCAATTCGCCCTGCCGCTGGTACACCTGCACCTGGGTGACGACGCGATTCCCGGCTGGGAGGTCGAGGACGTTCTCGCCAAGGTCAATTTCGTCGAGCGCGGCTATATCCGCGTCGATGCCGACGAGGTCACCTATCCGCTCCACGTCATCCTGCGCTATGAGCTCGAGCAGGACCTCGTCTCGGGCAAGCTGGAGGTCAGCCGGATCCCCGAAGCCTGGGACGCCAAGATGACGCAATATCTCGGCATCTCGACGATCAACGATCCAAAGGACGGTCCGATGCAGGACGTGCATTGGCCCGCCGGCATCTTCGGATACTTCCCGAGCTATACGCTCGGCGCCATGATCGCCGCGCAGCAGTGGGCAGCTCTTGAGAAGGCCATCCCCGACGCCCGCGGACAGATTGCCAGGGGAGATTTCGCCGCTGTCAACGACTGGCGCGCCCAGAACATCTGGCTCCAGGCATCCCGCTGGTCGACGCCCGACCTCATCAAGCGTGCTACCGGCCAACCGCTGAACGCCGACTACTTCAAGGCGCACCTCAAGCGGCGGTATGGGGTGTAAAACCCCCTCATCCGTCTCGCGCTTGCAGCGCGATCCACCTTCTCCCACAAGGGGAGAAGGGATGGTGCCCCTGCACTACGCAGCACCAGTCTTGCATCGAGGCGGCAGGTGACTACCTCACCTTCTCCCCTTGCGGGAGAAGGTGTCCGCAGGGCGGATGAGGGGGTAAGCCTTAGATATACCCCAGGTCGTTCGGCGCCGTGAGGCCCGTATTGAGCACGACCACCTTCGAATTGACCGTAACGCGGTTGTAGAGGTCGATGATATCCTGGTTGAACAGGCGCACGCATCCGCTCGACACCGATTGGCCGATCGAGGCCGGGTCGTTGTTGCCGTGGATACGGTAGAGGGTGTCGCGCCCGTTCTGGAAAAGGTAGAGCGCCCGCGCGCCGAGCGGATTTTCCAGCCCCGGCGGCTTGCCGTTCGCCCAGGGAGCGTTGAGCTCGGGGTTCTCGGCGATCATGGTCGCGGTCGGCGTCCAGGTCGGCCATGCGGCCTTGCGCCCGACATAGGCCTCGCCCTGGTAGTCATAGCCGGCGCGCCCGACGCCGACGCCGTAGCGGATCGCCTGGCCATCGCCGCGGGTGAGATAGAGGAACTTGGCGCCCGGATCGACGATGATGGTGCCGGGCCGCTCCGAAGTCGGGTAGTAGACGACCTGCCGCAGCAGATCGGGCCGCACTCGCGCCGGATTGAAGGCGGGAATCGGGTATTTTTCTTCGGGCATCGCCCCGTACATCTCGAGATAGAGCGGGTCGACATAAGGCATCGGCTCGACGCCGGCCACCGGCATGCCGCGGCTCGACGTACACGCCGCGAGCGCGAGGGGAGCGAGCGCCAGGAAGCCGCGGCGCGAAACTTTGGACAACACTTTGACAATTCCGTCGGTTAGGGTGAGCGAAATCTAACGAAAAGCGGCAAACGCTTTCCTAATTTGTGGCCCGTCTAGCCGCAATCCAAGGCAAGAACTAGGACGACAAGGCCACAGTTTCCGGCCATTCCACCAGGCGCGATAACATTCTCGCGACGTCGTGCGGAACCGGAAGCCGGTTGACTCTCGGACACCGCTGCCTATCTTCCCCTCATCCGCAGCACCAACAGGACGGTGAGTCATGGAAATCCACGTGATCGATCGCTTCGCCCGCATCGCCCACCTGGACTCCGCCCATGCCCGCCTCCATCACGCTCGCAAACCTCACCTACCGGACGCCTGACGGCCAGACGCTCTTCGAGGGGCTGGACCTCTCCTTCGGCCCGCAACGCACCGGCCTCATCGGCCGCAACGGCACCGGCAAAACCACGATCCTCAAGCTGATCACCGGAGAGCTCACGCCCTCCGGCGGGCAGGTCACGGTCAATGGAACGCTCGGCGTCCTCCGCCAATCCGTGCAGATCACACCCGGCACTACCCTCGCCCACGCGCTCGGTATCGAGCTGGCCCTCGCCCGATTAAAACGGCTCGACGATGGCACCGGCAGCCTCGATGATGCGGCGGAAGCCGACTGGACCTTGCCGGCTCGCCTCTCTTCCGCACTCGCCCAGACGGGCCTGCCCGACCTCGATCCGCTCCGCCCGCTCGCAACGCTCAGCGGCGGCCAGCGCACGCGGTTGGCCCTCGCGGCCCTGCTCATTGGCGAACCGGACATGATCCTGCTCGACGAGCCGACCAACAACCTCGACGCCGATGGACGCGCGGCGGTTGCGGACGTCCTTGCCGGCTGGCGTGGCGGCGCGATCGTCGTCAGCCACGACCGCGAGCTGCTGCGTCGCATGGATGCCATCGTCGAGCTGACGACCCTCGGCGCAAAGACCTATGGCGGCAACTGGGACCACTACGCCGAGCGCAAGGCCCTGGAGCTCGCCGCCGCCGAGCACAACCTGGCAACCGCCGAGCGCAAGGTCGTCGAAATCGACCGGCGCATCCAGGCACAAGCCGAGCGCAAGGCCAAGAAAGACGCCGCCGGCGCGCGTAAAGCCGCCAAGGGCGACATTCCGCGCATTCTCCTCGGCGCCATGAAACGCCGGGCGGAAGAAACGAGCGGCGAAAATGCCCGCCTTGCCAGCCGCATGCGCGGGGACGCTGCGGAAGCCGCCGGTGAAGCCCGCGCGCAGATCGAAGTCCTGCAGCCGCTTTCAGTCAGGCTCGCTTCGACGAAGCTGCCGGCGGGCAAAACCATCGTCTACGTCAAGGAGCTGGTTGGCGGACCCGACGCCGGCGATCCGGTCATCCGCAACCTGAGCTTTACCGTCGTCGGCCCCGAGCGCGTCGCCATCACCGGCGCCAACGGTTCGGGCAAAACGAGCCTTCTGCGGCTCCTCACCGGCGAGCTTTCCCCGGTTTCCGGCGCAGCCCGCATCCTCGGCAGCTTCGCCATGCTCGACCAGACGGTCTCGATCCTCGATCCAACCGAAACCATCCGCGACAACTACCGTCGCCTCAATCCGGACGAAGACGAGAATGCCTGTCGCGCAGCCCTCGCCCGCTTCATGTTCCGCGCAGATGCGGCCCTCAAGGTCGTCGGAACGCTCAGCGGCGGCGAGATGCTGCGCGCGGGTCTTGCCGCCACCATCGGCGGCAAGACGCCGCCACAGCTCCTCATCCTCGACGAGCCCACCAACCACCTCGACATCTCTGCCGTCGAGGCGGTGGAAGCCGGCCTGAGGGCCTATGACGGCGCGCTGCTGGTGGTCAGCCACGACCGGACATTCCTGGAGAATATCGGTGTGGAGCGGGAAATCGGGCTGGGGTGAAACGCCATCCCATGGAAACAAAAAAGCCCGCAGTAATGCGGGCTTATCAGAAGTTGCGGATTCAACTCCGCAGATCATTCGTCCCGATAGACCTTCTCGCGCCGCTCGTGCAGTTCCTGGGCTTCGAGCGAAAGCGTGGCGATGGGGCGAGCGTCCAGCCGGGCGATACCGATGGGATCGCCTGTCTCTTCGCAGTAGCCGTAGGTTCCATCCTCGATGCGCTTGAGCGCCGCGTCGATCTTGGCGATCAGCTTGCGCTGCCGGTCGCGGGTGCGAAGCTCGAGCGCCCGGTCGCTTTCGGATGAGGCCCTATCGGCCATATCGGGGTGGTTCTGGCTTTCTTCCTGGAGGTTCTCGAGGGTTTCCCGGCTTTCCCGGAGGATCTCCTCCTTCCAGGTTTCCAGCTTCTTACGGAAGTATTCCCGCTGGCGCGGGTTCATGAACGGCTCGTCTTCCGTGGGCCGGTATTCAACAAGGTCATCAACCGAAGACATCAGCAGACTCAACTCCAATGCGCCCTTGAGGGGGCCTATATAGTCAAGTGCAAGGGGCCGGGCAAGCAAGGAAAGCCGCTTGCGGCCTGGGCAAGGCCCACGCCGCGGGGCCTTAGCCCGATTTGCACAACGGTTTTATGACGATGCGGGTGGGCGCGCGGGGGTCAACGGCCGTGCTTGGCAAGCTCGACGTGCACGCGCAACTCGATATCGTCGAGCAGTGCGTCGAGCTGCGGCCCCGCCGTCTCGCGTTCCTCGGCAAGGATTGCAGCGAGCCGGTCGAGCATGGCCGGGTTTGCCCGTCCGGCCAAAAGATCGGCTCGCATCTCCTCCAGCGTATCGAGAAGCGTGCGCCCGCGCTTGACCGCCTGCCTGCGACGCCCTTCGGTCGCGTCCCCCACGGCCTGCAGGGCGAGCAGCGCCCCGATACTGGCCGGTCCCGAAACCACGGGCGCCGAGCCTGCACGCGCCGAACCCGCCGCCTCGCCAAGGCGGAACTCGCCCCCGCCCTGCGCCTGGCCGGTGCCCGAGCGCGAGGCAACACCGCTGGTTCTGAAATTGGCTTCGATGCGCACCGCGACCCGACTCTTGGCTGGTCCACTTACCCGGCAAAAACTGCCCCGCGCATGGTTAAGGAACGCTTAAACGGGGCGGCAAGTTTTGCCCGCCCACCAGCAGCCACAGCTATAAAGGCACGCGCAGTCGATAAAAATAACTTTTGATTTCAACCGCCTAATGCCATTCACGGAATCAATCCCGCAATTGGCACGCTTCTCGCAATGTGCGTGACGAATGGTTCGCCCATGGGGATGGGCGGACGCGATACGGGGAACACCATGAGACCAAGGCTATTGCGATACGCCCTTGCCGCGCTCGCCGCCATCGTCCTGTCGGGGCCGGTGATCGAGGCACAGGCGGCCGCCGCGCGCATCAAGGACATCGTCGATTTCGAGGGCATCCGCGAGAACCAGCTCGTCGGCTACGGCCTCGTCGTCGGCCTCAACGGCACCGGTGACGGGCTCAACAACTCCCCCTTCACCCGCCAGTCGCTGCAATCGATGCTCGAACGCCTCGGCGTCAACACGGCCGGCGAGAACGTGCGTACCGCCAACGTCGCGGCCGTCATGGTCACCGCCAACCTGCCCCCGTTCGGCACTCAGGGCTCACGCATCGACGTCACCGTATCGGCGCTTGGCGATGCCAGAAGCCTGCAGGGCGGCACGCTCCTCGTCACGCCGCTTCTCGGCGCCGATGGCGAGGTCTACGCCATCGCCCAGGGCCCGGTGATCATCAACGGCTTCCGGGCCGAAGGAGACGCCGCCACCATCATCTCGGGCGTGCCCACCACCGGCCGCATCTCCAGCGGTGCGCTGATCGAGCGCGAGATCGATTTCCATCTCGGTTCGCTGCGCTCGCTGCGCCTGGCCCTGCGCAATCCGGACCTGACCACCGCCCGCCGCATCGCCCTCTCCATCAACGATTTCATCGGCGCGCCGACCGCGACGCCGGAAGATCCGGCAACGGTGCGCGTCACCCTGCCCCCCGGCTTCAACGGCAACATCGTCGACCTCCTGACCGATATCGAGCAGCTGATGGTGCAGACCGACCAGCCGGCCAAGATCGTCATCGACGAGAATTCGGGCATCATCGTCATGGGCCGCGATGTGCGGGTCTCGACCGTGGCGGTCGCCCAGTCGAACCTCACCGTCACCATCGCCGAGAATCCGGAAGTGGTGCAGCCCGCCCCCTTCAGCTTCGGCGTGACCGCGGTCGAGCCCAACACCGACCTCAATGTGACCGAGACGAGCAGCAACCTCGCTCTCGTCAACGAATCGGTCACGCTCCAGGAACTGGTGGACGGGCTCAATGCCCTCGGCATCAGCCCGCGCGACCTCATCGCCATCCTGCAGGCGATCAAGGCGACCGGCGCCTTGCAGGCCGAGATCGAGGTGCTGTGATGGTCAACCCCATTTCCGCAAACAGCCAGGCCGGCCTGCCCGTCGAGCGTCTGCGCCAGCAGGCCGAGGAACTGGAGGGCGTGTTCCTCCACACCCTCGTCAAGCAGATGTTCTCCGGCATCGAGACCAAAGGCGCCTTCGGCGGCGGGTTCGGTGAAGAGACCTGGCGCTCGATGCAGGCAGAACAGATGGCCCAGGCCATGGCCGAGGCCGGCGGCATCGGGCTCGCCGACCAGATACTCGGCGACCTCATCGCCGTGCAGGAAGCCGCCAACTCAAACGTGCCCGCAGGGGCCGCAATCGCCTACAAGGGAGCAACCCGCTAAATGTCCGCTGCAGAACGACTTTCCGCCCTCGACAGCCTGCCCGCCGCAGAACTGTGCGCCAATGCCGGCGAGACCCTCGCTGCACTCGTCGACATCATGAACCGGGAAACGATCCTGCTGCGTGCCGGACACCTGCGCGACTCGGCGGCCCTGACCCCGGAAAAGACGCGTCTCGCCCAGGACTACGTGGGCTTTGCCCGCTCCATCCAGCGCCAGGCCGACCGGCTGAAGGCCGAAGCGCCTGATGAGCTCGAGGCCCTGCGCGTCGGCCATGAGCGCCTCGCCACCCAGATGGCCGAGAACCTTCGCGTCATTGCCACGGCCAAGGCGGTCACCGACGACATTCTCAGCGACGTCGCCATAATGGTCGGCCAGCAGGAACGGCCGGCCACCTATGGGGCGGATGGCGCGATGACCGAGGATCCCGCCGATGCCGCGCTCGGCATAGCGGTCAACAAGGCCCGTTAAACCGGGGGCCGACATTGCGTTAAAATTTGAATCGAATGGACTCGAACTCTTAAACGTCGGGACAATGTCCCGACCCGACCTTCCGGATGAACGAGGGCTGCCGGTCAATCCGGCGGCCAAGCCGGAGGGATCGTCGATTGAGTCTTCTCTTTTCCGCCGAGCCCATCCTCGCCGGCGCCGCCGCGAATGCGGATATACGCGCGCGTACGGCGCCGGGCCAGGCGACGATCCTGCCGGACAGCACAGTCCCCGCCCGCCGCGCCGGCCTCGCGAGCGACAACAAGTCCCGCGAGCGTTCGCGACGCAACACCCCGCCCGCCGAGCCCGAACTGCCGGCCGGCGCGATGTTCGCCGCCTCCGTCGCGGCCGAAGCGGTGCCGCCGCGCCCGGATGACCACGAGGAAAAGGTTCGGCGGATCGGCACGTCGAGAGGCTCGAGGCAGTCCGGTCTCATCCTGCCCGATCGCACCGCCTGAGCGCCTTGATAGCATCCGTGTAGCTACGGGGTTTACCGCCGCCGTTAACGGTTCTTTATCGGGTCCGCGGCATGCTGGCGCCAGTCTCAGGAAGAGGCGTCTCTGCAATCGGTCTCCTAGAAGAGGAAACAAAATGTCCGATATCAATCTTTCGAAAGCCGTTCGCTCGAACCTGCTTTCGCTTCAGAACACCGCGAGCCTGATGGGCAAGACGCAGGAGCGTCTGGCTACCGGCAACAAGGTGAACTCCGCCCTCGACAATCCGACCAACTTCTTCACCGCCTCGTCGCTCAACAGCCGCGCCGGTGACATGAGCGCGCTGCTCGACGGCATGGCGAACGGCATCCAGACGCTGCAGGCCGCCGACAATGGCCTCAAGGCGATCACCAAGAACCTCGAGTCGATGCAGTCGACCCTGCGTCAGGCCCGTCAGGACAAGTCGTTCCAGACCGAGTCCTACACCGTCGACACCACGGCGGCCGGTGACATCTCGTTCACGGGCGGTTCGGTTGGCGCCACTGCGGTCGACGTGGCGTTCGCCGCCGATGCGACCGTCGACGAGATGGTGACGAGCATCAACGGTACGGCCGCGCTTTCCGGCAAGGTCCGCGCCTCGAACGACAACGGCAAGCTGCGCATCGAGAACATCTCGACCCAGGACCTGACCGTTGCCGGCGCCGGCATCACCGGCCCGTCGGCGACGATCGAAGGCAACTCGGTCCGCGCCGACCTCGCCACCCAGTACAACGAGCTGCGTGACCAGCTCGACAAACTGGCTGACGACGCCTCGTTCAACGGCGTGAACCTGCTCCGTGGCGACCTGCTCAAGATCACCTTCAACGAGACCGGCACGTCCGAACTCGAGATCCAGTCGCGCATCGACGGCGTGACCGGCGCTTCGGTCAACTCGGCAACCCTCGGCCTCGAGACCAATATGGAGGCCCAGGACTTCGACGCCGACGCCACCATCGACGCATTCCTCACCGATGTGAAGTCGGCGATCAACACCGTCCGCTCGCAGTCGTCCGCCTTCGGTTCCTCGCTCTCGATCGTCGAGAACCGCCAGGACTTCTCGAAGAACATGATCAACACGCTGCAGACCGGCGCTGCCAACCTCACCCTGGCCGACGCCAACGAGGAAGCCGCGAACCTGCTGGCCCTGCAGACCCGCCAGCAGCTGTCTTCGACGGCCCTTTCCATGGCCTCGCAGTCCGACCAGGCCGTGCTGCGTCTGTTCTAAGCACAACGCACATACGAACAGGAAAAGGCGGGCCTCGTGCCCGCCTTTTCTTTTAGGCCCGCGCCCCGGCTATACTGCGCGCAACATCAACGATTCGAGTCCGCGCATGTCGCTCAAGGTCGAACTCAAGCCCGGCGAACGCCTTATCGTCGGCAACTGCATCATCACCAACTCGGATCAGCGAGCCCGCCTCTTCATAGATGGCAAGGCGCCTATACTGCGCGAGAAAGACATCCTGACGCCGAAGACCGCCGACAGCCCCGCCAAGCGAATTTATCTTGCCGTCCAGCTGATGTATCTTGAGGACGACATCTCGACACTGCGCGGCGAATATTTCGAGCTTGTGAACGATATCGTCAAAGCCGCGCCGTCGACAATTCCCTTTGTCGATCAAGTAAATAACGAGATTTTAACCGGAAATCTTTACAAAGCTCTCAAGGCAGCCAAGAAGCTGATCGAGCACGAACGGGGCATTTTCGCATATGCAGCAGAATCAGGCGGCGGCGGCTTACCAGCAGGTCGCCAAGCGGACGACTAACCCCCGCGACCTCGAGGCGAACCTGCTTTCGCGCTCGGCGGCGAACCTGCAGCGGGTGCGCGACAACTGGGAGAAGGATGCGACCGACCTCAACCAGGTCCTCACCTTCAACCGCAAGCTGTGGAACGTGTTCATCAATTCGGCGACCAACGAGAACCACCCGCTCGCCGCGCCCATCCGCCAGAACATCGCCAATCTCGGCCTCTTCGTCATGAAGCGCTCCCACGAGATCATGCTGCGCCCCGAGCCGCAGAAGCTCGATGTGCTCATCAACATCAACCGCGAACTGGCCGCGGGCCTGCGCAGCCAGGCGAGCTGATCTGCCCACAGCCGGATATGCGAAAGCCCCGAACCTGGTTCGGGGCTTTGTGTTTGAGGTTCTTGTCCTTCGCCATCACGCCATACCCTATGGCGGCGGCCCCCTCTCCCCTTGTGGGAGAGGGGCAGATTTTCCGCGTTCAGCGGAAAATCAGGGTGAGGGGTCTGCGGTGCTGCCGTCAGCACGGGTGCAAGCGGGCGGCATCGCAGACCCCTCATCCGCCCTTCGGGCACCTTCTCCCACAAGGGGAGAAGGGAAGTCGGGGCTGTGGCAACGCCCACCGCTACCTGATGTAGTGCACCAGGCTCAGCTGCGCGACCATGGCCGTCGTCTGGTAGCTGGCCTGCAGGCGCACCTGCAATGCCAGGATCTCCATGGCCACGTCTTCCTTGGAAACCGTCTCGACATCCGAAAGCAGGTCGTCGAGCTGAGCCTTGTAGTTGGTGTGGCGGGTGGCCGAATTGTCGGACGTCGTCCGCGCCACGGCGAGCTCCATGGTGACGACCTCGATGGAGCCGCGCTCGGTGTTGTGCTGCTCGCCCATCTCCGACATCTGCCGCGCGGTCATGGCGTCGAACCGGCCGCGTGAGGAGGGATCGTCGGAAGGATAGGTCTCGATCGACATGGCGGCCATGGTGCGCATCATCCGCAGGAAGCCGCTCTCGTTGGCCTGAACCCCATAGGCGGCCTTGGTCGCGTCGTCGACCTGGGCGGTGACGCTCTGGCGCGGATTGCCCTCGGCCGCCCCTGCCGCGACCGTGACGCCGTCGGTCAGGGCCTTGGAGAAGTTGGCCGCGGTCTGGGCGGCATCGCCCCCGATGCTGAACTGGCCCGGCCCCGCCTTTCCGTCGACCGCCGTCAGGGTCACGGTGCGGCTCGTGCCGTTCGGCTCGGAAAGCGTGACGGTCACCGTCTCGCCGGCAGTCGGCGGAGCGTTGAACTGGATCGAGACCGACTCGGGATCACTGCCTGCCTGGTTGGTCGAGATGTTGGCAGTAGGAAGCGAGACACCGGTGATCTGGAAACCGTGCGCCGTCGAAACCGGGGCCCTCTCGCCGAGGGTGACCGTATCGCCCGTCTGCCCGACCTCGAGCCGGCCGAGATTGCTGGCGCTCACGGCCGGGCTTTCGCCCGAATACCAGGTGACCGTGTCGGTGGGCGAAGCGATGCGCAGGGCCGTCGCGGTCGCCGCCGTCGCCGGGGGCGTGAAGTCGACGCGTAGCGCCGGCTCACCGGGGCCGTTGAAGAAGTTCTGCGATGCGGCAAAGGTCGAAGCCGCCGAAAGCGTCGTCGAGGCCTCCGTCTCGAGGCGACCGCGCAGTGCCGTCTCGAAGCTCTCGGCCGTCGCCGCCGGATCGGCGCCGATGGTGAACTGGCCGGCCGCCGGCGGATCGTCGGTCGTGGCGGTGAGCGTGATCTGCGTCTCGGTGCCATCGGGAAGCGTAAAGCCCATGGTCACCGTTTCTCCGGCAATGGGCTGGCCGGTGAAATCGACGCCGAGCGAGGCCGGATCGCCCGACGGGCTGGTGAGCGTGACGCCGCCGCTCGAGCTCGACAGGTTCGACAGCTTGAAGCCGAAGGGGTGGCTGCCGTCCTCGCTGAGCGTGACGGTGGTGCCGGCCCGGCTCGTCGCCAGGCGTCCGAGCCCGCCGACGCCCGCATCGGCGAGCTTCCTCTCGCCCACGACCGTGCGGAAGCCTGCCCGGCCGCCCTCGCCCTCCAGCAGCACCTTCTCGTTGGGCAGCGGCGGCTTGTCCGTTACCGAGCCGCCGAAGAGGTAGCGCCCGGCGACATCGCCGTTGAGCAGGGTGACGAGCTCGTCGAAACGTCCCCGCGACAGGCCCGGCAGAGTGGCCATGTTGATATCGCCCGTGCCGTACTGGCCGGGAATGGCGGAGTTGCGCGCCTCGCCTTCGATCTTGTCGAAGCGCGTCATGGCATTGTCCAGGAAATCGAGCCGCAAGTTGACGGTCGAGATATTGGCGTTGAACCCCTCTATGCGGGCCAGGCGCGAACGCACGCTGAGCGACAGCGGCAGGTCGCGCCCCATGCCCGAAAGGGTCGAGGACTTCAGCCCCGTTCCAAGCTGCATCTGCAACTCGCCCATGCGGCCCTGCATCTTGGAGAGGACCGAGAAGCTCGTCTGCAACGGGAACATCGACTTGTTGACGATCATGGCGAGCTCCTTCAGGCGTTGAACAATTTGTCGAACAGGTCCTGGACGATGGAAATCACCCGGGCATTGGCCGAATAGGCGTTCTGCAACTCGATGAGGCGGGCCAGTTCCTCCTCGGTATTGACGCCGTACTGCGACTCCATCTGCTGCATGACCGTATCGAGCGTCAGCAGCCTGTCGTCGCGCCGGTTGATGGCCGAGGCGATCGAGCTGCCCTGGAAGCCCATCACCTGCGAGATGACCTCGCCGACATTGCCGTTGAGCTGGAAGGCGTTGGGGGTGGCCTTGGGATTGCCGCCCGAAACGAACTTCATGTTCTTGAGCTGGTCGACGAGATAGTCCGGCCGCGCGCTGTCGCCGAGCGATCCGCCGACTTCGTGCTGCACCAGCACGCGGTTGTCGGCCAATACGGCCGAGTTGATCGAGATACGCGCGGCAAAACCGAGCTTCTGCGGCGGGTTGCCGTCGAGGTTGTTGGTGAAGGGCGTATTGCCGGCATCGACGAACAGATTGAGGGCCAGCCCCCCGCCCTGCGCGGCGGTGGAAGACGTGCGCCCGACCACCGATGTAACGTCGGTATTGCCCCCGGCCCCATCGTCGAGCACGCGCAGCGTCGAGCCCGAGGGGTTGGCGAAGTCCAGACCCGGCAGCAGGCTGTCGAGCTGGCTCGCCACCGCCCCGGCCCCGGCCGACATGTCGACGCCAATGACGCGCACACCGCTCGCGTCCTTGTAGTCGAGAGGCTGCGTGGTGTTGACCACCCGCACCTGCCTGGCGACACCGTTCTCGGTGTAGTTGATGAGCAGATCCTCGCCGGGCGCGATGCTGCCGATATCGAGGTCATAGCCCTGCGCGGCGCCTGCCGAGGCCTCCGTTCCCGGCGTATGCACGGTGCCGAAGGCCTTGGCGAGCGCGGCGGCGATCTCGTCGAGCTGCGACTGGGCCTGCACCAGCGTACGGTCGCGCAGGTCGAGGAGCCCGCCGATCTCGCCGCCCTGGATCACCCCGTGCTGCACGAGATCGAACGTCATCCCCGAAGGCGAGGTGAGGGTCAGCTTGCCGACCTTGGTCAGGTCCGGATCGTGGTGGAACTCGGAGGTCGCGGCGAGATTGCCGGCGGATTCGAAATTGAAGGTCGAGGCGCGCCCGTCGAGCAGCCCCACGCCCGAACGGGTCATGAGCGCGACCGTGCCGTCCGGACGATAGTCGGCCTGCACGTCGATCTTCTCGGCGATCTGCGAGACGAGCCTGTCGCGCTGGTCGAGGAGGCTGGCGCGCGCGCCATCCGTCGCTCCAAGGTCCAGCAGCCGCAGGTTGACTTCCTCCAGGCTCGTCAGCATTCCGTTGAGCTGGTGGACGCTGGCGGCGATCTGCCCCTCGGTCTCCTGACGCATGGTCTGGATGTCGTTGGAGAGGCGGTTGAGCGTCTCGGCCATGGCCTGGGCCTGGGACACCATCTGGGCGCGCGCGTTGTAGTCGTCGGGGCTCGTTGCGAGCGAAGAGAGCGCGTTCTGCAGGTTCTGGAACACCTTGTCGAGCGATCCGGCGTCCCCCGGCTTGCCGAGGAACGTCTGCAGGCGCTCGAGATAGTTCGCCTGCACGCTCGACATCGCCGCATCCGAGACCTGGCGCGTGTAGTAGGTCTGCAGGCTCTTGTCGAAGGCCCGGTTGACGCCCACCGTGCGCGCATAGCTTGAATTCTGGTCGCTGTAGTCGATGACGTTGAGCGACTGCTTGTGGTAGCCGGGGGTGCCGGCATTGGCGATGTTGCGCGAAACGACGGTCAGCGAATCCTGGTTGATCCGCAGCCCCGAGACCGCATTGTTGAGCGAGGACATCAAACCCATTCTGGGCTCCTATCGGATTGGATTGCCATGCGCCCCGAAAGGACGCGTCCGGGCGCCGACGCCGCTTATCCTCAAGCGACCCCGGCGCCCGGCTGCATGCGCTAGCGGATCATGTTCAGCGATTCCTGCAGCATCTGGTCTGCCGCGCTGACGATGCGGGTGCCCGCCGCGTAGGCCTGCTGCGTGACGATGAGCTTGGTGAACTCCTCCGAGATATCCGTGTTGGACGCTTCGAGCGATCCGCCCAGGATCCCGCTGCCCGTGATGTCGGTGATCGGCTCGCCGGATTCGGACGTAGCCGAATAGACGCCCCCGTCGTGGCGCTTGAGCTTGTTGACCGCGTTGAACTCGGCGGTCACCACCTGCGCCATGTCGATGCGCATGCCGTTCGAATAGGTCGCCACGACCCGGCCGTTGTCGGCGATGGCGACCGACACGAACTCGCCCGCCCCGTAGCCGTTCTGGTTGAGCGTCGTCACCCGCGCGGTGCCGTTGACGTCGGCGAACTGCGAGATGCCCTTGGCGCCGAAGTTGAACTCGATGTCGCCGACTTCGACCCCGTTGACGGTCAGGTCGACGATATCGATGGAGGTTCCCGTGGGCGAGGTCATCGTGCCGTCCGCCCCGAAGGTGAACGCGGTGTCCACCCGCGTCCACATGGCGTCCGTGCCGGACGCGTTGCTGTCCGAAACGTAGTAGAGATGCCAGGTGTCGTCGCCGCCACTGGTCTGGCTGTCGACCTTGGCCCAGCGCATCTGCACGACGGCCGGCGCACCGTTCTCGGCGAACACGGTAATCGAACCGCCCTCGATGGTATTGGTCAGGAACAGCGCATTGTCGCCGGCCTGTATCTGGTTGAGCGGCGTGCCGGTCGTGCCGCCCGCATAGTCGCCCGCATCCAGCAATTCGCTGCCGGGCACCGTCGGATCGTAGGCGATCGTCTTGGGCACCTGCGGCAGGTTGCCTTGGTAGTTGATGCGCGAGCTGAGCTGGGCGGGCAGGAATGCGTTGGAGAGCTGGATCACCCCCGGCACCGAGCCGGAGATGTTGCCGGTGCGCGTGTCGATCGGCAGGCCCTTGAGGTAGTAGCCCGCCCCGTTGACCAGACGCCCATCCTTGTCGATCTCGAAATCGCCGCGACGGGTGTAGAAGTTGGTGCCGGCAAAGACCGCATTGCCGTCCGACTGGCCGACCTTGGGCTCGACGACGAAGAACCCGTTCGAGTTGAGCGCGATGTAGGTCCCGGTCGAAACCGACTTGATGTCGCCCTTGACGTCGTTGGTCGACCGCGACTGCGCCTGCACGGCGCCCGGAATCTGGCGGTTGAGGGGTGCATCGGGAATGAGATCGAGGAAATCGGTCTCGATGCGCTTGTAGGCCGTGGTCTGCGAGTTGGCGATATTGCCCGAGATGTTCTCGAGCGCATGCGCCTGCGCGCGCAGCCCCGACACCGCACTGGAAAGAGCCCCGTAAATGCCCATGAATAACTCCCGCGAACTAGTTGCGCCTCCTTGGGCGCGTCGCATCACGAGGAGCAAATAGGGTGCCAATTGGCGGCAGGCCCGGATTTGCTGGGGTTTCCGGCGCCAGAGCCTGCGATTGAGGCGGCATCGCGGCAAGTCTGACCCGGCAGCCGGGCATTTTTTGCCGCCGGTTTGCCGCTCAACCATGAGCATCGCGGGCATGCGGGGCCCCTGCTTGTCCCCGGCAGCTAACTGCTCTAAACGCTTGCGGTCTGACGCCTCCGCCGGAGCCACCCGCCCGATGCTGTTCAAGAACAAGGACGAGTTCCTCGCGAACCCGCGCCACGCGGTGACGGTCTTCGGCATGGCCGGCGTCGGCAAGACGTGGCTGAGCAACCTGTTGCGCGAGGACGGCTGGTTCCACTACTCGGTCGACTACCGCATCGGCACCCGCCACATGGGCGAGTACATCGTCGACAACTTCAAGCGCGAGGCGATGAAGGTGCCGTTCCTGGCCGACCTTCTGCGCTCGGACTCTATCTACATCTCGTCCAACATCACCTTCGGCAACCTCGATCCGCTCTCGACCTATCTCGGCACGCCCGGCGATCCGGCGCGCGGCGGCCTGCCGCTGCGCGAGTACCAGATCCGCCAGGAGCAGCATCGCGTCGCCGAGATCTCGGCGCTCCTCGACGTGCCGCATTTCATCGAGCGGGCCGAAGCCCTCTACGGATACCAGAGCTTCATCGCCGACACCGGCGGCTCGCTGATCGAGGTCATCGACCACGAGGACCCCGAAGACCCCGTCGTCAAGACCCTGACGCAAAACACCGCGCTGCTCTATATAAGGGGAACGGACAAGGACGCCGACGAGCTCGTGCGGCGCTTCAAGAAGAACCCCAAACCCATGTACTACCGGCCGCAATTCCTCCTCGAGAAATGGAACGAGTACAAGGCTCTGAACGGCATCGTCGACGACGAGGCCGTGGACCCGGCCGGCTTTGCCACCTGGGGCTTTTCCGCCCTGCTCCACGACCGGCTGCCGCGCTACCAGGCGCTGGCGGACAGGTATGGTTACGTGATCGAAGCCGCCGATCTCGCCAGGGTGAAATCGGGCGCCGATTTCATCGAGCTGATGTCCCGGGCGATCGAGAACCGAATGCGTTAGGGGCCGCCGGCCCCGCCGCAAACAGGTTCCGATCCCCTTTCATTCAGCAATCGCAAGAGGGCCAGATGCCCATCCGCATTCCCGACAACCTGCCCGCCCGCCAGACGCTCGAGCGCGAGGGCGTGGTGGTGATGGATTCAACCAGAGCCGCACGGCAGGACATCCGCCCGCTCCAGATCGGGCTGCTCAATCTCATGCCCAACAAGGAGCGCACCGAGACGCAGTTCTCGCGCCTCGTCGGCGCCACGCCCCTGCAGATCGATCTCACGCTCGTGCGCGTCACCGACCACAAGTCGAAGAACACGTCCGAGGACTATCTCAAGACCTTCTACCGGACCTGGCAGGAGGTGCGCGCCGAGAAGTTCGACGGCTTCATCGTCACCGGCGCGCCCATCGCCAACATGCCCTTCGAAGAGGTGCGCTACTGGCCCGAGATGGTCGAGATCATGAACTGGACGCAGACCCACGTCCACCACACCATGTTCATCTGCTGGGGCGCACAGGCGGCTCTTCATCACTTCCACGGCGCCCGGCGGCGGCGGATGGCCGAGAAGGCGTTCGGCGTCTATCGCCACAAGGTGGTCAAGCCCGCCTCGCCGTACCTGCGCGGCTTCTCGGACGATGTCGCCATCCCCGTCTCGCGCTACAACGACATCGAGCGCGAAAGCCTCTCGGGCGATCTCGACATCCTCATCGACAACGCCGAGATCGGGCTGTGCATGCTCGACGACCCGAAGCACCGGGCCGTCCACATGCTCAACCACCTGGAGTACGACAACCGCTCGCTGGCCGACGAGTACGAGCGGGACATCAAGGCCGGCCTCGAAACCGCCCCGCCGATCAATCTCTTCCCCGACGACGACCCAACCCAGCAGCCGGAAAACCGCTGGCGCAGCCACGCTTTCCTCCTGTTCCAGAACTGGATCAACGAGATCTACCAGACGACGCCCTACGAGCTGGAAGCGATCGGGGAACGGGAAAAGGCCAGCGCGGACTGACCGTATCCCCCATCCAACGAAAAGGGCCGGCTCATCGAGCCGGCCCTACGCTACTCTACGCTACGCACTCAAACCGCGATCTTGCCGCCGCCCTGCTTGGTCACGACCACCACGGACGGACGCACGGGCAGGCTCTCGTCGAAGTCCGGCCAGCGGGTCGAGAGGTCCTCGTAGTAGGACACGCGCCCGAAGCCTTCCCAGTCGTCGCCGCCGTCGCCCGGATGCTGGACGGCGAGGAACAGCGTCTCGGCATTGGGCGTGAACACCGGACCGCACATCTCGGCGCCGACCGGCACGCGGAAGAAGAGCTTGGAGGTGCCCCGCGCCGCCCCTTCCGTATCGACCGCCCAGAGGCCATCGGTACGGCCGGTGGCCGAGGGGTTGTTGCCGTCGGTCGAGACCCACAGGCGCCCGTCGCTGTCGACGGCGCAGTTGTCGGGCATGCCGAACCAGCCGTTGACGGTGGTGTCGGTCGAGAAGGTCGCACCGACCTCGGCCACCGACGGATCGCCGCACTGCAGCAGCACTTCCCAGGTGCCGGTGGTGGCCGCGAAGTCCCCGTCCGCCTCGGCGATCTCGATGATGTGGCCGAAGGCGTTCTCGGCGCGCGGGTTGGCGGCATCCACCTGCTCGGCTTCGCGGCGGGTGTTGTTGGTCAGCATCACATAGACCTTGCCGTTGGTCCCGTTCGGCTCGATGTCCTCGGGCCGGTCCATCTTGGTGGCGCCGAGCAGATCCGCGGCGCGGCGCGTCTCGATGACGATGTCGGCCTGGCTGGCAAAGCCGTTCTCGGCCGTCAGCGGGCCCTCGCCATGGACGAGCGGCATCCACTCGACCGCCCCGCTCTCGTCGAACCTGGCGACGTAGAGCGTGCCGTCGTCGAGCAGGTCCATGTTGGCGGCACGGTCATCCGGGTTGAAGGTGCCGGCGGTGACGAACTTGTAGACGTAGTCGAAGCGCTCGTCGTCACCGAGATAGAACACCACCCGGCCGTCCTTGTTGACGATCGACTCGGCGCCCTCGTGCTTGAAGCGACCGAGCGCAGTGCGCTTCCTGGGAACGGAGGTCGGGTCCATCGGGTCGACCTCGACGATGTAGCCGAAACGGTTGGGTTCGTTCGGCTCCTTGGCGATGTCGAACCGGTCGTAGAAATTGGCCCATTCGTAGGAGCCTTCCGGAACGCCGAGGCGGTCGTAGTTGGCGAATTCCGGATGATCCTCGGTCAATTCGCCGCTGAAGTAGCCGTGGAAGTTCTCCTCGGCCATGATGTAGGTGCCCCAGGGGGTCACGCCGCCGGCGCAGTTGTTGAGGGTGCCGAGCACCTTGGTGCCGGTCGGGTCGGCATTGGTCTTGAGACGGTCGTGGCCGGCCGCCGGGCCGGTCAGCTCCATCTCGGTCATCGCGGTGATGCGGCGGTTCATCTGCCCGTCGGGCACCACCTGCCACTTGCCGTCGACCTTGCGGATCTCGACGACCGTGCCGCCATGAGCCATCAGTTCGACGTCGACCTGCTCTTTGGTCAGCGCGTTGAGCGTCATTTCGCCCTCGACGAGGGTGACGAGGCCGGGGAACATCAGGTGCGGGTTGGTATACTCGTGGTTGACGACCAGGAGGCCATGCTCGTCCGAACCGTCGAGCGGGATGTAGCCGACATAGTCGTTGTTGTAGCCGAACTGCTTGGCCTGCGCGTCGGCCGTCTGGTTGGCCGGATCGAACGCGGGCGCGTCGGGCAGCACCGCATCGCCCCAGCGCAGCAGCACGTCGGCGTCATAGCCCTCGGCGACATGGTGCGTCTCGTCGACGCCGGCCTCGACCTCGGTGAACGAGAAGACCGAGCCGCCCTCCTGCGCGCGGGCCTGCTCGGCCTGCAGCAGCGCCAGCGGGCTCACGGTCGCCGCGATCGCCGAGACCGCCAGCGACCCCTTGAGGAAGCCGCGGCGTGAGAAGCGGGCCGAGATGATCTCGCCCATGGTCGGGTTGGCGGTCGGATTGCGCGGCTCGGCGTCGGCAAGCTCGAGCTGCGACGTCTTGAAAACGGGTTGATGCTCGTTCATCGGCATGCTCCTCAACTGCATGGGAAGGCTCCAAAGATTAGAGCCGTTCCAAGCTGTAGGAGGGGCCGGTCACAGACCGATGACCGGCACGTGACAGTTGGATGACGCGGGCGCCGCGCTTGATCATGTAGGTTCGTGACCACGCTTTCCACCCCATCCGTTTGTCATCCCGGCGCAGGCCGGGACCCATCCTGAGATGCATGCCAACCGCGAGGTGGTTGTGAGACACAACCCGGTGCTGCCCTCACACACCTTGCGGCTGGGGAGATAATCCAAGATGGGCCCCGGCCTTCGCCGGGGTGACACCGGTTTTGGTGAAGCATTCGCGTCAAACACAAGCTCTGCCTTGCAATTCCCGCTATTGCCCCTACTTTCTTCACCGCTTGAGGAGACGGGCTTGCCGCAATCGCCAACCACTATCGTCGACGAACTGGGCATCGCCCTTTCCAACCTCGCCGACGCGGCGACAGGCACGTTTACCCCAACGCTGCGCCTCGGCGTCACCGGCCTTTCCCGCGCCGGCAAGACCATCTTCATCACCGCCCTCGTCCACAACCTCTTGACCGGCGGGCGCCTGCCGGGTTTTGCGCCGCTGACCGAAGGCCGCTTCATCGGCGCGCGCCTTGCCGAATATCCGGACGCCACCATCCCGCGCTTCGCCTATGAGCAGCATCTGGCGGCGCTGACGGGCAAGCCCGCCACCTGGCCCGAGAGCACGCGGCGCATCTCGCAGCTGCGCATCGTGCTCAAATACCAGTCGAACCGCTGGCTCTCCGGAATGACGGGTCCGGCGACCCTCAATCTCGACATCGTCGACTATCCCGGCGAATGGCTGCTCGATCTGCCGCTGCTGTCGCTCTCCTTTGCCGAGTGGAGCCGCAGCGCGCTCGAACGCGCCCACCGTCCCGGTTCCGAGAAGGAGGCCAAGCCTTTCCTCGATGCTCTTTCCAGCATTGATCCGCTCAAGGACGCCAACGATACGGACGCCGAGACGCTGGCCGCCGCCTTCACCCAATACCTGCGCCTCAGTCGCGAGGACGGCCGTGCGCTCTCGACCCTGCCGCCCGGCCGCTTCCTGATGCCCGGCGACCTCGAAGGATCGCCGGCCCTGACCTTCGCGCCGCTGCCGCCGCAGGAGCACGGCGTGCGCTCGTCGAGCCTCCACGCCATGCTCGAGCATCGCTACGAGGCCTACAAGGACCGTGTGGTGCGCCCGTTCTTTCGCGATCACTTCGTGCGGCTCGACCGGCAGGTGGTGCTGGTCGACGCACTGCGCGCCCTCAACGCCGGCCCGGCGGCGGTCGCCGACCTCGAAACGGCGCTTTCGGACGTGCTGGCCTGTTTCCGCCAGGGCGAGAGCAATCCCTTCTCGCGCCTCGTCTCGCGGCGGATCGACCGTATCCTCTTTGCCGCGACCAAGGCCGATCACCTGCACCACACCAGCCACGACCGGCTGGAGGCGATCCTCAACCGGCTCGTCGCCAACGCCTCCCGCCGGGCGCGTTTCGCGGGAGCGGAAACGCAGTCGATCGCCATCGCCGCCATCCGCGCCACACGCGAGGGCACCATCAGCGAGCGCGGCGAGACGCTGCCGACCATCATCGGCACGCCCGACAAGGGACAGACGCTCGACGGAACAGTCTATGACGGCGAGACCGAAATCGCCTTGTTTCCCGGCGACTTGCCGGAGAATCCGGAATCGGTCTTCGAAGGTGGCGAGAAGCTGGCGCTGAGCTTCCTGCGGTTCATTCCGCCGCAAAATCTCGAGCGCAACGCCTCGGGCGACTTCGTCCTCCCCCACATCCGCTTCGATCGCGCCCTCGACTATCTCATCGGAGACTGGCTGAGATGAAACGCCCCGTCGCCCGACCCGTCACGCCCGAGAAGATCGTCCCCGAGACCATCCGCGCCCCGCGCGCCTTCACGCCCGACGCGGTGACCGTCGCCGAGCCGCAGTTCGACGAAGCGGAGGCCGCCGACGACCTCGTCTCGCCCGAGCCGCGGCGCATGGGGCTCGTCGGGCGCATTCTCTGGACGACCGGCGGCATCCTCGTCTCGCTCGCCCTCGGCCTTGCCGCCGAGCGGCTGATCCGCGACCTCTTCGAACGCTACGAATGGCTCGGCTGGGCCGGGCTCGCCGCGCTCGCCGCCTTCCTCGTCGCGCTTCTCGCGCTCGTGCTGCGCGAAATCTGGGCGCTGCGGCGGCTGCGAACCCTCGACAAGCTGAAGGCCGAAGCGGCCGACGCGCTGACGACCGACAGGCCGGACAAGGCCAGGGCCGTGCTCACCGGGCTCGAGGCAGTCTATGCCGGCCGCGCCGACCTCGCCCGCGCCCGCCGGTCCCTCGAGGATCATACGGCGCACATGCTCGACGGGGCCGAGCAGATCCACCTGGCCGAGCGCACGCTGATGGCTCCGCTCGATACGCGCGCGCGGGCGCTGACCGCCGCCTCGGCCCGGCGCGTGGCGCTGGTGACGGCGGTGTCGCCTCGGGCCCTCATCGATATCGCCTTCGTCATCTATGAAAGCGTACGGCTGGCCGGCGCCATCGCGCGGCTCTACGGCGCCCGCCCCGGCTTCTTCGGCTTCTGGCGCCTGACCGGCGCGGTGCTTGCGCATCTTGCCGTCACCGGTGGGCTGGTGCTGACCGATGGCGTGGTGGAGCAGCTCGTCGGCCAGGGACTGGCAGCCAAGCTCTCGGCGCGTCTCGGCGAGGGCGTCGTCAATGGCCTGATGACCGTGCGCGTCGGCATCGCCGCCATGCGGGTCGTGCGCCCCCTGCCCTTCGCGGTGCAGAAGCAGCCGGTGGTGCGCGATTTCATTGGCGATCTCGCCAACGTCACGCAGACCGGTGAAAAGGCCGGCTAGCGAAAATACGCGATCTTGCGCGGCTCTTCGGCCTGGCGCGCTTCGAACGACTCGCGCGCCGCTTCCACCCGGCCGCGGTTGACCACGGCCCAGCTGCTGAGCGCCATCAGGGGCGCGCACAAATCCTGGCCGAGTTCGGTCAGGGCATAGTCGACACGCGGCGGGATGCTTGGCGTGACCTTGCGCGTGATGAACCCATCCCTCTCGAGGTCCCGCAGCGTCGAGGTCAGCACCTTCTGCGAAACCCCCTCGATACGGCGCTTCAACTCGGAAAACCGCTGTGGCCCTTCCGAAAGCATGACGATGACGAAGATCGTCCACTTGCCGCCGATCCGCCCGAGCAGTTCGGCGGTCGACATGCCCGCCGCCATGCAGGCTTCTTCCGAATGTTCCGGTTTCCTCAGGGTAACGGGGGTCACCATGACCTCACTCCAGTATGAAAAAGGTGCCGTCTTGCCGCTCGCGGCGACAGTCACAAATATAGTCTCGGTTACCGTTGGTGACCAGATCACCCACGAAAATTTCGAGGCTTTTCATGACTCTTCCCAAGATCGGCGTCATCCTCTCCAGCACGCGCCCGAACCGCTTCGCGGACAGACCTGCCGCCTGGATCATGGATCTCGCCGCACGCCGAGGCGATCTCGCGCTCGAGATCGTCGACCTGCGCGACTATCCCCTCGTCTTCTTCGACGCCCCCATGTCGCCCGCCCACGCCCCCATCGAGGACGAGGTGGCGCAGAACTGGTCGAAACGGATCAGCGGGCTCGACGGCTACATCTTCGTCGTCGCCGAGTACAACCACTCGATTCCGGCCGCGCTCAAGAACGCGCTCGACTACACCTACAAGGAATTCGCGCGCAAACCCGCCGCCTATGTGGGCTACGGCGGGGTCGGCGCGGCCCGCGCCATCGAGCAGCTGCGCCTCATCAGCATCGAGCAGCAACTGGCCCCGACCCGCAGCGGCGTCCATATCGGCATGGAGCCGTTCCTCGGCATCCTGCAGCAGGGCAAGACGCTCAACGACTTCGGCTATCTGGTGGATTCGGCCAACGCCATGCTGGACGATCTGGCGTGGTGGACGGCCGCGCTCAAGGCCGGCCGTGAAGACGTGGAGATCGTCAAGGCGGCATAGCGGCATAGGCGGTTTGGCACCGGTCCCTTCTCCCCTTGTGGGAGAAGGTGGCGCGCAGCGCCGGATGAGGGGTTACCGCAATACGTGCCCGGCGAGCGAGAAGACATCGCAAACCCCTCACCCTGATTTTCCGCTGAACGCGGAAAATCTGTCCCTCTCCCACAAGGGGAGAGGGGAAGGTGCCACACGTGCGAGCCTTGCTATCGGGCGTGTCAGGCCGCCTCTTCCTTGGCGGCGCTCGGAGCCAGCGTGACCTTCAGCCCGTCGAGGTCGTCGCTCATCAGGATCTGGCAGGAGAGCCGCGAGTTGGCGCGCACGTCCCCGACGCTGTCGAGCATGTCCTCTTCCTCGTCGCTCGGGGCCCCGACGGTATCGAGCCATCCCTCGTCGACGTAGACGTGGCACGTGGCGCACGAGAGCGCGCCGCCGCACTCGGCCTTGATGTTGAGGCCCCAGTCGCGGATGACCTCCATCACCCGCCAGCCCTCGAGGCCCTCGAGCTCGTGTTCGGCGCCGGACTGGTCGGTGACGTGGATTTTCATGCCGGTTTCCTCAACTGCCGGTGTCGTCTTCGCTGGACGGGCGGTTTACCCCCTCCCTAGCCCTCCCCACAAGGGGGAGGGTGAACTTCGCGTGCATGGCACGATGTTGCCACAACCACAGGATTCACCTCCCCCTTGATGGGGGAGGCCAGGAGGGGGTGATCGCGGTGCTTGGAAGGAACGTCAAGCCACCCCAAGCTTCTTCTGCAGCTTGGTCGAGGAGGTCGTATACTGGAACACGATCTTCTCGTCCGGCGAGATGATGCGCTTGGCGGCCTGCGCCATCAGCGCCGCCTCGTGGAAGCCGGAGAGGATGAGCTTCAGCTTGCCCGGATAGTGGTTGATGTCGCCGATGGCGAAGATGCCGGGAACCGAGGTCTCGAACTTCTCGGTATCGACGACGATGAGGTTGTCGTTGAGTTCGAGGCCCCAGTCGGCAACGGGTCCGAGCTTCATCGTCAGCCCGAAGAACGGCAAGAGGCGCGTCGCCGGCAGCGAGACATCGCCGGCATCGGTCGAGAAGTGGATGCGCGAGAGCTGGCCGTCGGCACCTTCGAGGCCGGCGATCTGGCCGATCTGCAGCGAAATCTTCCCGTCGGCGACAAGCTTCTGCATCTTGTTGACCGAATCCGGGGCGGCGCGGAACGCGTTGCGGCGATGGACGAGGGTCAGCGAGCGCGCGATCGGCTGCAGGTTCAGCGTCCAGTCGAGCGCCGAGTCGCCGCCCCCGACGATAACCACGTCCTGCCCGCGGAAATCCTCCATCTTGCGCACCGAATAGAACACCGACTTGCCCTCATAGGCCTCGATGTTGTCGACCGGCGGGCGCTTGGGCTGGAACGAGCCGCCGCCGGCCGCGATCACCACCACCTTGGCAAGGAACGTCTCGTCGGCGTCGGTCGTCAGCCGGAAGGTGCCGTCGGCCTGCTTTTCCAGCGTGTTGACCATGCGGCTGAAGTGGAACTCGGGCTGGAACGGCGCGATCTGCTGCATCAGATTGTCGGTCAGCGCCTGGCCCGTCACCACCGGGAAGCCGGGAATGTCGTAGATCGGCTTTTCCGGATAGAGTTCGGCGCACTGGCCGCCGGGACGATCCAGGATATCGATGAACTGACATTTGATGTCGAGGAGCCCGAGCTCGAAGGCTGCGAACAGGCCGCACGGCCCCGCGCCAATGACGACGACATCGGTGACGATTTCAGTTCCGCTCATTGCAGTTCTTGGTCCTTGGGGCGCATGCGCCCGTACATTCCGCGGGTCATCCCCGCGCAAGCGGGGATTTCTGTTTCGCATTACCAACAGAGGTTCCCGCTTGCGCGGGAATGACCCGGAGAGGTTGGCGAATTCAGTGAGACAGCCTCACCAAAGGTGACAAACGCGCTCCGTTTAAATCAACTGGCGCGGCGAAGATAGGGCCGAGTGCCGACCGGCACCTCGGTGACGCCCACGGGCTGGTAGAAAATGCCGACTTCCGCCAGCTTGCCCTCGGCCAGCGCGTTGCGCGTCGGCTCATGGGTGACGACCAGCGCGGTGACGCCGCAGCGGCGCATCAGCGGAATCTGGTCGGCAAGAACATCGCCTACCGCCCTGATTTCACCGGCGAATTGATAGCGCTCGGCCAGCAGCCGCGCCGTCGAATAGCCGCGCCCGTCGGTGAAGGCCGGGAACTTGATGGCAATGGACGCAAAACGCGACAAATCGTCCTTGACGTCCTCGATGCGCTCGCCGGGCGACACCAGCAGGCCCAGCGGATGCGGGTTGGCAAGGAACGTCTCGCGATGCTCGAGGAAAACGGGGAGCGGCACGTGAGTATAACGCGCCGTCGCAGCGTCGTCCGCCTCGCTCCACTCGTGGAACGGGTCGGCGATGAAGGCGCCGTCCTTGTAGAGATTGTGCTTCTCGACCGCGACCATGGGCTTGGCGATGGCTCCGTTGAAGTCGAAATGGATGCCGCACTCTTTCTTGTTGAGCCCGCGCCAGCGGCCGGCCCGCGGATCCTCGCCATCGGCTACCACCGAGGTGCACGGCGCGCAACCGATGGATTTGTAGCCATGGGCATAAAGCGGATGCTCGGGCAGATCATGCTCGCGCCGATAGGCGACGACATCCGTGTCCGAAAAGTAAGCCAGCGGGTTGACCTTGATGCGATCGTCGCTCGTCAGCTCGAAATGCGGCAGCACCCCGCGCTCGACGGTCTGGTAGCGTTTGCGGCCCGTCACCCAGCCGCCGTACTGCTCGGTAATCGGCTCCAGCGGCTCGGTCTTGCGGATATGGCAGCAGGAATCCGGATCCGTCTCCCAGAGGTCGCCATCAGGATCGAAGCGCCTGACGTCGGCCTGGTTGGGATGGACGGCGATGACGTTGGCCAGCCCCAGCCGCTTCTTGAGCGTCTCGACATAGTCGAGCGTTTCGGAAAAGTGCTTGCCCGTTTCGAGGAAATAGACCGGCAGGTCTTTCTTGACCTGCGAAACCATGTGCAGCAGCACCGCCGAATCCGCCCCGAAGGACGAGACGATGGCAACATCGCCCGGCAGGATTTCCTCGATGGCATGCCGCAAGACGCCCAGCGCATCCATCTCGTCGAACATGCCATTGAGCGCGACGACGCCGAGGGCGCGCAGGGGATCGGGCCTGTGCTGCCTAGGCAGCGCGTTCGCTAGGGCCATAGAGGGCCTCCTGAGGTTTTCCTCCCCAAGCCGCGGCAAAGTTCCTCCGCGGCTCTTGCCGGAATGGCGCCACAAGCACGATCCGCCTCCCTCCCCCTTGAGGGGAGGGATTGAGGGTGGGCGTCGTACGGTGGATCACTGATGGACCCCCACCCCCGACCCCTCCCCTCAAGGGGGAGGGGGGCCATCCGCTCAAGGACGAAGAATGCACCAAAACATCACGCCGCACGTTCCGCCGCTCCATAGAGCGCCTCCTTGAACGGGGCCTCGCCGAGCCGCCGCACGGCTGCGATGAACGTTTCCTGCGGCCCCTCGCGCCGGGCGATATACGCATCGACCAGCCGCTCGATGGCATCGGGCACCGCATCGGCCTCGAAGCCGGGCCCGAGAATCCTGCCGACGGCCGCGTTCTCCGTCGCATCGCCCCCGAGCGTGATCTGGTAGAGTTCGCCGCCCTTCTTCTCGACGCCGAGAATGCCGATATGGCCGACGTGATGGTGTCCGCAGGCGTTGATGCAGCCCGAGATCTTGATCTTCAGCTCGCCGATCTGCTTCTGCCGCTCCATCTTGGCGAAGCGCTCGGAGATGGACTGGGCGACAGGGATCGAGCGGGCGTTGGCCAGCGCGCAATAGTCGAGGCCGGGGCAGCAGATCATGTCGGTGATGAGCCCGGCATTGCCGTCGGCGAGTTCATTGGCGACCAGCGCATCGTAGACGGCGCGCAGGTCGCTGATCCGCACATGCGGCAGCACCAGGTTCTGCTCGTGCGTCACCCGCAGTTCGTCGAACGAATAGCGCTCGGCAAGGTCGGCGACCGCATCGATCTGAGAGTCGGTCGCGTCCCCCGGCGGCTTGCCCACGGGCTTTAAGGAAATCGTCAGGCTCGCATAGCCCGGCACGCGGTGCGAGGTGATGTTGTTCTCCAGCCACTCGCCATAGGCGGTGTCGAGGATCTTCTCGCGCGCCACGTCGATCCTGGTGGCCGGCAGGTCCTCGAACGGCGGCGGGGCGAAATAGGTGCCGATACGGTCGAGCTCTTCCTGCGGCAGCGTCAGCACGCCGCCGCGGATTTCCGCGAACTCGGCCTCCACCTGCCCCTTGATGGTCTCGAGGCCTTCCTCGTGCACGAGGATCTTGATGCGCGCCTTGTACTTGTTGTCGCGCCGCCCGTAGCGGTTGTAGACCCGCAGGATGCTTTCGAGGTAGGCGAGCAAATGCTCGTGCGGCACGAAGCCGTTGATCATCTTGCCGATCATGGGCGTGCGCCCGAGACCGCCGCCGACCCAGACCTCCCAGCCGATCTCGCCACCGGGATTGGCGACGGCTTGCAGGCCGATGTCATGGAAGCGGATCGCCGCGCGGTCATTGGGCGCGCCGGTGATGGCGATCTTGAACTTGCGCGGCAGATAGCTGAACTCCGGGTGGAGGCTCGACCACTGGCGCAGGATTTCCGCGACCGGGCGCGGATCGATGATCTCGTCGGCCGCCGCGCCCGCGAACTGGTCCGTGGTGATGTTGCGGATGCAGTTGCCCGAGGTCTGGATGGCATGCATCTCGACCGAGGCGAGATCGGCCAGGATCGCCGGCACGTCCTTGAGCTTGGGCCAGTTGAACTGGATGTTCTGCCGGGTGGTGAAGTGCCCATAGCCGCGGTCGTAGGTGCGCGCGATATGGGCGAGCATACGCATCTGCCGGGAATTGAGCGTGCCGTAAGGCACGGCGATGCGCAGCATGTAGGCGTGGAGCTGCAGGTAGAGCCCGTTCATCAGCCGCAGCGGGCGGAACTGGTCCTCGGAAAGCTCGCCGGAAATGCGGCGCCTCACCTGATCGGCGAACTGCGCCGTGCGCTCGCGCACGAACGCGGCGTCGAATTCGTCATATCGATACATGACCGTCCTCACCCAGATGCTGCCGTTCGAAGACAGGCGCCGTCGGCCCCGCCGCGCGGATGCGCTCGCGCAGGCGCTGAGGCTCGATCCTGCCTTCGACGATGTTCACTTGTTCGGTTTCGAGGCTGATGACCCGGCCGGTGGCCTTGGTCGCGGCGAGCGCGGCATCCCGCGCCTCCGCCTCTTCCTTGGCAAAGACGCGTGCGGCCTGCAGGTCCTCGACCCAGCGGCCTTCACCGTCGAGGTAGACCGTCGCGCCCGACGTCAGCTCGTTTCCCGTTAGAATTTCCATCTACGCCACCTTGAAATTCGCTTGCGCGAGGTCCGCCGCCTCGCCCCAGTCGCCCGCCGCCACCGCCTCGCCGACGAAGATGATCGCCGGCCCCGGCGCGAAATCGACCGTCCCGTCCGCCAGCCCGCCGAGCGTGCCGGCATAGAGCGCCTTGTCCGCCCGTCCCGCATTGACGACGATGCCGACAGGCAGGCTCGCGCCCGCCCCGTGGGCGATCAGCCGCGCCGCGACTTCGGGCGCGATCGACTTGCCCATGTAGAGCGCCAGCGTCAGCCCCGAAGCAGCGAGCGCCGCCCAGTGCTGCAGCTCGCCGTCGTCAGCCCCGTGCGCCGTCGCCATCACGAACCCACTCGAGACCTTGCGCAGCGTCACGGGCGTCGCCGTATCGGCAGCGGCCGCCAGCGCCGCGCTGACCCCCGGCACGATGGCATAGCCGATGCCGACCTTGCGCAGCGCCGCGATCTCCTCGCCTGCGCGTCCGAAGACCATAGGGTCGCCCGACTTCAATCGTGCGACCTTCTTGCCCTCGCCCGCGAGCCGCACGAGCAGCGTGTTGATCTGGGCCTGGCTGAACGAGTGGTGGCCCTTGGCCTTGCCGACGCAGATGCGCTCGGCGTCGCGCCGGCCCATCTCGACGACCGCGTCCGGCACCAGCTGGTCGTGGACGATGACGTCCGCTTCCTGCAGCAGGCGCTGGGCGCGCAGCGTCAGCAGGTCCTCCGATCCCGGTCCGGCACCGATCAGCCAGACCATCCCTGCCCCGGAGCCGGCCCGCACATGCGCCTCAAGAAGAGCCTCGGCCGCCTGCGCCCCATCGCCGGCATGCGCGGCCGCCTCGATGGCGGGGGAGGTGACGAGATCCTCGTAGAACCGGCGCTTTGCCGGCCCGTCCTGAATCAGTTTCTCAACTTTCGCCCTGAGGCTCCCGGCGAGCCGGGCGACCTTGCCGAGCCCGGGCGGCAGCAGCGCCTCGATGCGGGCGCGCACGAGCCGCGCCAACACCGGCGCATCGCCCTCGGTCGAGATCGCGACCGTCAGCGGCGCGCGTTCGACGATCGAGGGGGTATAGAAATCGCACTCGTCCGGCACGTCGACGACATTGAGCGGAATGCCCCGCTCGCGCGCCGCGGCCTTCGCCGCCTCGCCATCGGCGCCATGGTCGGCAACGAACGCAAGCGCTGCCCCGTCGAGGTCGGCAGCCACGAACGGGCGCGCGAGCACCATCACCGGCAGCCCGGAAAAATCCGCTTCGATGTGGGAGGAAATAATGACGACTGATGCAGTCGTCTTAATCGCCAACCGGGCCTTGTTGAGGGCTTCTTCTCCACCGCCGACGATGACGATGCGCTTACCCTCTATTCTGTAGCTCAACGGAAATGTGTTGAGTTGGCCCATTGGACTCCTTGTCCTTCACGTGAGCCCGGAAAATAGAGGCAGCGTGCGTTGCGAGCAAGGCATTGAAATACAATAGCTTTTATATTTCCCTTCGTGCGCTGCGTTTAGAACGTCACGCACAAGAGGCGAGCCGGACCGCTAAAAGAATCCGCGCTCGTCCGAACGGAGGAAATTTTTCTCCGAAAAGCGCCGCTATCCCTGGCGGGTCGGAACGTGCACCACGAGCCCATCGAGCTCGTCGCGCACCTTGATCTGGCAGGAGAGCCTGCTCGTCGCGCGCACGTCGAAGGCGAAGTCCAGCATATCCTCCTCCATGTGAGAAGGACCCCCGGTGACGTCGAACCACTCCTCGTCCACATAGACGTGGCAGGTCGCGCAGGTGCATGCGCCCCCGCATTCGGCGACGATCCCCGGCACGCCGTTCATGATGGCGGTCTCCATAACGGTCGCGCCGTTCTGCGCCTCGGTCTCGTGGCGGGTACCGTCGGATTCGATGTAGGTGATCTTGGTCATCAGGCCGTTCTTGCTGCTTTATGAAGCCGATATAGACCCCGTGTGGCAGCCTCGCAACACCGGTGGGCGCATACCTCCCCCGCCAGGCAGAGGCGTAACGCCAAAGCAGGGAGTCCCCCTCATCCGCCCTTCGGGCACCTTCTCCCACGAGGGGAGAAGGGAAGGCGGATTACAAATGCTTTCGTGAGAGACATGGTTTGGCAGGGTGCGCATTTGGGACGCCTCACCTTCTCCCCTCGTGGGAGAAGGTGGATCGCGCGCAGCGCGAGACGGATGAGGGGGTCACACCCCCAACAATCCCTCCAGATAGTGCCGCCCGACGCCGAACGTTTGCTTCACCTGGGCAATCCGCTCCAGAACCGCCCCGCGATCCCGCCCGACCCGGCCGTCCTTCTGCGCGACGATCAGCACGTTCTTGGGCGTATGCGCATCCGGCACGAACTCGAAGACGCGGGTGCGGTAGCCGGAAAGCTCCAGCATCAGCGCGCGCAGGCCGTCGGTCACCATCTCCGCCTGCCGCTCGAGGAAGACCCCGTGCTTCAGCAGGAAATCGAGGTCCCCCGCAGCCTGACCCGCCTCCATTTCGCGCCGCACCTGCTTGTGGCAGCAGGGCGCGACGGCGATCAGCTCGGCACCGGCGGAAATCCCTTTGAAGATCGCATCGTCCGTCGCCGTGTCGCAGGCATGGAGCGCAATGACGACGCTGGCGCCCGCCGCGTCATGGTCGAGGATCGAGCCCTCGACGAACCGGAGCCGTGAGAACCCGTTGCCGGCGGCGATGCCGTTGCAGAGATCGACGAGGCTCCTGCGCAGCTCGACACCGACCATCTCGACATCGACGTCATTGTTCGCGAGGTAGTCGTAGAGCGCGAAGGTGAGATACCCCTTGCCCGCACCCATATCGACGATCCGCTTCAGCCGCTCCTTCGGGATCGCCTGAATCAAAGGCGCAAAGATCTCCACCATCTTGTTGATCTGGCGGTACTTATCCTGGGCTGAGTTGAGAACGTTGCCCTCGGCATCGGTCAGTCCGAGGGAACGCAGCCACGGCTTGCCCGCCGCAACCGGCCGCTGTTTCACCCTGTCGTGCGTCGCCGGGACAACCTCGCGGCCGGCAATCTCGTCGCGCTTCAGCCGCACCTTCCCGCCGTTGCGCTCGAACGAGAGGTCGAAGCCGGTCGTCGACAGCCGTGCGCTGCGGAAGGCATCGGCCAGCCCCTCGCGCAACAGCGCCAGCGCCTCGCCGATTTCGTAGTTCTTGGTGATGTCGCGCGTCTTGTAGCGCCAGACGATGCTCAGCCGCTCGCCGCCCTTGAGCACAACCTTGCGCCCCTCGGCCGATTTCAGCTCGTCTTCGGGGCCGTGATAGCCGCCGAGCTTCAGCTTCACCAGCGAGCCATCACCGAAGGCCGTGCCGAGCGCGTCGAGGAACTCGCCCGTCCGCTCCTCGGCGACCGGGGTCATGCCCGTTCCTTGGTGGTGAGGAACCTCACCTTGGGGAAATCCTGCTGCGCGCGCTGCGCCCACCAGGCATTCTGCGCCATGAACACCGGCGCCCCGTCGCGGTCCTCGGCCATGTTGGCCTTCTGCGCGGTGATGAAACGCTTCAGTTCGGCCTCGTCGTCGCTCTCGATCCAGCGCGCCACCTCGAGGCCGACGCTCTCGAAACCGATGGGCACGTTGTATTCCTTCTCGACGCGCGCGCCGAGCACTTCGAGCTGCAGCGGTCCGACCACGCCGACGAGATAGTCCGCGCCGATCATGCGACGGAACACCTGCGCCACGCCCTCTTCGGCGAGGTCCGACAGCGCCTTGGCGAGCTGCTTGGCCTTGATGGCCTCGGCAAGCCGCACCCGGCGGATGATCTCGGGCGCGAAATTCGGGATGCCCGTCACCTTCAGCGCCGCGCCCTCCGTCAGCGTATCGCCGACCGAAAGCGTGCCGTGATTGGGGATGCCGACGATGTCGCCCGCCACCGCCTCCTCGGCCAACTCCCGGTTGTTGCCGAAGAAGAACATCGGATTGGAGATGGCGAGGTCCTTGCCGGTCCGCACGTTGCGCAGCTTCATGCCGCGCGTGAAGGTACCCGAGGAGAGGCGCACGAACGCGATGCGGTCTCGGTGGTTGGCGTCCATGTTCGCCTGCACCTTGAAGACGAAGCCGGTGACCTTCTTCTCGTCGGGAGAGATGGGCTTGGGCTCGGCCGGCTGTGGGCGAGGTTCCGGCGCCCACTCGCCGAGCGCACGCAGCAATTCGGCGACGCCGAAGCCTTTGAGCGCCGAACCGAACAGCACCGGCGTCAGGTGCCCCGACTGGAACGTCTCGAGGTCGAACTCCGGCAGCGCCGAGCGTGCGAGGTCCAGCGTCTCGAGCGCGTTGACGAACACCGGATCGGCCATCAGCTCGTCGTGCTCGATCAGCTCCTCGATCTCGTCCCATTCGGCGCCCGGCGTGCCCGTCGGCCCGACCATGCGCTTCTCGACGAGGTCGAGATAACCGCGATAGTCGACGCCCTGCCCGACCGGCCAGAGCGCCGGGGTGAGGTCGAGCGCCAGCTTGTCGGCGATCTCATCGAAGAGCGCCAGCGGCTCCTGGCCCTCGCGGTCGATCTTGTTGATGAAGGTGATGATCGGAATGTCGCGCAGCCGGCAGACCTCGAAGAGCTTCAAGGTCTGGCTCTCGATGCCCTTGGCCGCGTCGATGACCATGATGGCGGCATCCACCGCCGTCAGCACGCGATAGGTATCTTCCGAGAAGTCCGAGTGACCGGGCGTGTCGAGCAGATTGAAGGTCAACCCCTGGTAATCGAAGTTCATCACCGACGAGGCGATCGAGATGCCGCGCTGCTGCTCCATCTCCATCCAGTCCGAACGGGTCGAGCGCGCGCCGGCCTTGCCGCGCACCTGCCCTGCGCTCTGGATGGCCCCGGCCGCCGCCAGCAGCCGCTCGGTCAGCGTCGTCTTGCCCGCGTCCGGGTGCGAGATGATGGCGAAGGTGCGCCGCGTGCGGAACGGGTCCTTGCTCGCCAGCGACTGGTCGATGCGGGAAAACGGGGCGGTCGCGACCGCTTGGACAGCGCTCATGAAAGGTTCGGGCCTATCGAGAAACTTGGGGCTCCCGGCGACTGGAGGGCCGACCCGGGCTCGTGCGATGCGCTCTATATTGGGTTTGAGGCGCGATCGTCAAACGAATGGGCGGATGGCGCTGTGTCGCCTATTCCCCCGCCCTTGCGACGAGCCTGGCGATGTAGCCGCGCACTTCCTCGATCGCCATGGCCAGGTCCTCGATCGGTTCCCCCTCGACCGGCCACCCCTCGCGCAGCATGTCCTCGGCCTGGCGCGCCGTATCGGCGACTGCGAAGGCGCCTATGCCGGCGGCCGCGCCCTTGATGACGTGGAGGTTCATCCTGATCTCTTCCGGCTCGCGCGCGGACGAGAGGCGTTCCATGTAGCGGGCTATGGTCTCGTCGAACAGCCGCAGCACCTCGACCTCGAGGTTCGGGTCGTGAAGGCACTGCCTGGCGAGATGTTCGCGGTCGATCGGCCCTCCGGCGCGCGAGCGCCCGGGGTTTTCCACATATTCGACGAAGCCTGCCACACGTCCCATCTGCTCCCCCTGCCGGGTCGGGGCCACACCCTAAACTCTTCCTGGCCCAGCATTCGAGCCTAGTTCGCGGCTATGAACAGGAGTTTAAGCCACACCTTCGCCTTTGTTTGCGGTTGTGGTCCGCCGCCAGTGTGGACGCGCTCCGTTAACCTTTCGTTAAGAAAAGGTTCGGTTTGCGTAAAATTGCATGTATTAATGCGCTACACCGGCGCGCGGCGGCGTAGGTACAAGGGGACGATGCGCGTTATTTGCATCGAATTCGACCTATCTGGCACCCCTTCCGGAAAGGGGTGGCGAGTCATCAAAGGCTCGCGAACCTCGCCGTATCGCAGGTTGAGTCGACGCGAGAGTTGTAACGAGTATGGCGAAGAATTCGACACCCCCCGCAAACGATCCTGCAGCGCTGGCGTTTTCGGCCGTGGAGGACGCTCTGAAGGAATCCGTCTTCAATCTCGAGCCGACCGAGAAGGCCGAAGCCGAGAAGAAGCCGGCCGAGCCCGCGCCGCGTTCCGAGCGCCTGCGCGCCGCCACCCGCATCGCCGCCCAGGCGGGCACCGTCGCCAACGACGACCGCGTGCAGCCCTCGCGCATTCTTTATAATCTGCAGGCCCGCTCGTCCTCGACGCCGACCTGGGTCGCCATCATCCTTTCGATCGTCTGGCTCGGCGCCACGGGCGCCGCCGGGTACCTGCGCTACCAGGAGCAGCTACGCGATCTTTCCTCGTTCGTCGGCACCCTCGATTTCATCGGCCTCGTCGCGCTGATGGTCGTGCCGGTGCTCGGGTTCTTTGCCGTCGCGACGCTCGTGCGCCGCGCGCAGGACCTGCGCAACGCCGCGTCCTCCATCACCCAGGCGGCCGTTCGCCTCACCGAGCCCGAAGTCTCGGCTGCCGAACGCGTCGCCACCGTCGGCCAGGCCGTCCGCCGCGAAGTTAACGCGCTCGGCGATGGCCTGGAGCGCGCCCTTTCGCGCGCCGGCGAGCTCGAGGTGATGATCCACAACGAGGTCACCGCCCTCGAGAAGACCTATTCGGAGAACGAGTCGCGCATGCGCTCGCTGATCTCCGAACTTGCCGCCCAGCGCGAGAGCGTCCTGACCAATACCGAGCGCGTGCGTGAGGCGATCACCGAGAGCCACACCGGCCTCGTCTTCGACCTCGACATGATCAGCCAACGCATCGCCGGCACCATCGTCGACAGCGGCGGGAACCTGACCCGCGCCCTCGAAACCGCCGGCAACACGCTGACCAACGGCTTTTCCGAGCGCACCGACAACTTCGTCTCGCTGGTCGACAACCGCACCGGCGAGTTCCTTTCCGCCATCGATGCCAGCGCCGGCAAGCTGACGCAGAGCTTTGCCGAGCACTCCGGCGCCATGTCGCGCGACCTCGAAGCGCGCACCGAAGCCCTGTCGACGACGATCGACGAGCGCATGAACGCGCTGACCGACGCCCTCGACAGCCGCGCGGCCGTCTTCACCGGCTCGCTCGACGCCCAGACGAGCGCCTTTACCGAGGCGCTGGAGAGCCGTTCGGCATCGCTGACCAGCTCCCTCGATGCGCAGGCCAGCGCGCTCACCGATGCGCTCGAGACCCGCGTCTCGACCCTGACCGGCACCCTCGAAACCCAGACCGGCGTGCTTTCGAGCGCGCTCGATGAACGCACGACCTCGCTTTCGACGCTGCTGACCGATGGCGGCAACTCCCTGCTCGAGCAACTGCGCGAGCGCGGCCACGAGGTCGCCGGCGCCCTCGACATGGTCGGCTCGCGGATCAGCGAGGACATTTCCGGCCGCTCGCAGGAAGCCGAAATCCTGCTCTCGGCCCTCAGCCGTCAGTTGGACGAGAGCGTTTCCATCCAGCTCAACTCGCTGGAGAGCCGCCTGCATTCGGCGCTGATCGAAATCAACGGCGCCCTCGACGACACCGCCGACCGGGCCCGCGAGACCATCGCGACCGCCGGCGCCTCCTCGCTCGCCGATTTCGACACCCGCCTCAACGAGATCTCGGTCGGCATCGACGAGCGCCTGACCCGCCTCGACGGAGCCGTTGGCGACAAGGGCGAAAAGCTCATCGCCGCGCTCGAAACCCAGAACCAGACGTTCGTTTCCCGCGCCGACACGCTCGAAACGACCCTCGGCGAACGCGCCGAGAAGTTCGACGGCCTCGTGACCCGCCATGTCGCCGACCTCGACGGGGTCCTCGGCGTGCGCGCCGGCGAGATCGCCGAAGCGCTCGACTCCCGAGCGGCACAGATCGCCGAGACCCTCGATAGCCGCGCCACGCGGATCAACGAGACCCTCGGGACCCGCACCGGCGAGATCGCGCACGCGCTCGACAGCCGCGCGGCCCGGCTCGACGAGACGCTCTCGACACGCGTCCGCGACGTCGACGGCATTCTCGAGCAGCGCACCGCGCAGATCGCCGAGACCTTCGCCGACCGCAGCCGCGAGATCGCCGATTCCCTCCAGGGCCACGCGCAGATCATCGCCGAAACCCTCGACACGCGCGTCACCGGGCTCGATTCGACGCTTGCCGCCCGCACCGTCGAGCTCGAGGCCGCCCTCGCCGAACGGGCGGGCACCCTCGATGCCTCGCTCTCCGAGCGGGCCCGCGAGCTCGAAACGTCGCTCTCCACCCATCAGCAGGGCATGGATGAAGCCATCGCTCGCCGCACGCAGCAACTGGGCACGACGCTTTCCGAGCGCACCCAGAGCTTCGAGGACGCCATCGTCAGCCGCACCCAGGACCTGGCCGATACGATCGTCCAGAAGGGCGGCGCGCTGACGGCCGAGCTCGACGCGCAGGCCGTGGGCCTGACCACCGCGCTCGACAACCGCACCCACCAGCTCGCCTCGACCGTCGGCACGCGCACCACCGCGCTTTCCGACGCCCTCGCCCAGCGCACCGAGCAGCTTTCCCAATCGCTGGCCGAGCGCACCGAGGAAATGTCGCGCGCCATCGAGGACCAGGGCGTTGCCGCCCGCGGCCGCATCGATGCCTCGCTGCGCGGGATCACCGATACCGTGGCCGAGCGCGTCAATTCGGTTTCCGGCCTCGTCGACGCCAAGGTCGATGAGATCAACGAAAGCCTCGGACGCGGCATCGACGAGGCGCTGGTGCGCATCACCGACGCCGAGAACGGCGTCATCCAGCGCATCGAGGGCGCGTCCTCGACCGTGAGCGAGAGCGCCCGCCAGGCCGCCGACATCATCGAAACCGGCGTCAACTCGGCCCGCCAGGCGATCGCCGACATGGTCGACCAGCGCCTCGGGACCCTGCCCGAAGCCATCACCGCGCGCGCCGACATCACCGCCGACCGGCTCGCCGCCCTCAACGCCGCGATCAACACCTCGATCACCCAGTCCATGGCCGACCTCGAAGCCGGCGCCGACCGCATCGAGGAGACGATCACCAGCCGCCTCGGCTCGGCGACCCACTCGATCGTCGCCGACGTCAATGCTTCGGCCGATCGCATGGATGGCGCTGTTCGCCTGGCCCTCCAGCAGATCCAGGCGGCCGCCTCCAGCATCGACCAGCTCGTCTCCGTCAAGGCGACCGGCGCCGTCGACGACATCGCCACCCGCATCGCCGAGGTCAACCGCTCGGTCGCCGAGCACACCGACGCCTTCGCCAACATCGTTTCGGAAAAGTCCGACGAGTTGCGCGGAGCGCTGGCCAACCACGGCAACGTATTGCGCGAAGCGCTCTCCGACACCGCCCGCGAGGCCGAGACCGTCATGTCGATCTCGACGTCGCGCATCCTCGAGGATGTCGGCTCGGCGCTCGGCAAGCTCAACGACTCCAACCTCCTGCTGCAGCGCGTGCTCGACGCCTCGACGTCGAACCTGGCCCAGCTCGAATCGAGCGTCGCCCAGCAGACGGCCGGCTATTCCGCCGCCGTGCGCGACGCCATCAGCCAGACCGAGGAGGCTGGCGAGACCGTCAGCCGCCACGTCACGGCCCTCCAGGAGACCATGCGCGGCATGACCGCCGAGTTCGGTCTGGTGCTCGGCCGGCTCGACAACGAGGCCGCCAACATCGCCGAAGCCGCCAACACGCTGACCAACACGGGCAACTTCGCCCTCGAGACGCTGGAGGAACGTCGCGGCGCCATGGACGCGCTGGCCTCGACCTTCACCGCCCGCGCCGACGACATCGACTCGCGCATGCGCCTCTTCGCCCAGTCGATCGCCGATACGGTCAACGACACCGAGCGGCGTCTCATCGGCGCGCGCCGGGCGATGGACGACGCGCTGAGCGCCACGTCCACCGGCGTTACCGAGGCCATCGAGAGCGCGACCGCCGCGGTCAACCAGTCGCTCACCGAGACCAGCGAGCGCGTCAGCGAGACCCTGACCACCACCAGCCGTCAGGTCGACGCGGCCATGATGCGCGCAGGCGACAGCGCTTCGGCCGCCATGCGCCAGAACGCCAATGTCGTCAACGACGCGCTGTCGCAGACCGCCGAACGTGTCAACGCCGCGCTCACGTCGTCGACCTCGTCGCTGTCCGACACCATCGGCGACTCCACCACCTCCGTGCGTCACGCCATCGCCAGCCACACCGATGCGCTGCGCCAGGCGCTCGACGCGACGAGCGAGGAAGTCACCGGCCGCATCGGCGCGTTCCACGATGCCGCCGGCAGCGAGAGCCAGCGCACCAACCACGCGATCCGCCAGGCGCAGCAGTCGATGATCGCCGAGATGCAGCAGGCGCTCGAAGACGCCACGCAGCGCTTCAACGACACCGCCCGCTCCATGCGCGACACCGCGCGCGAGGTCGGCACCGAGCTCGAAGCCACCCGCTCCGAGCTCGCCCGCGGCGTCACCGAGCTGCCCGAGGAGACCCGCGCCAGCGCCGCCGCCATGCGCCGGGTCGTCGCCGAGCAGATCGAAGCGCTGTCCGAGCTCAACGCGATCGTGCGCTCGCAGCCCGCGACCCGCGATCTCAACGACCGCGCCCCTGCCCCGCGCCAGGAACCGCGCCAGCCCGCGCCGACCTATCGGGCAGAACCGGCCCGTCCCGCTCCCGCTCCCGCCTATCGCGAGGAGCAGCGCCCGGCCCCGGTCGCCGTGCAGGCTGCCGCCCAGCCGGTCCAGCCCACCCAGCCGGTGGACGAGAACGGCGGGTGGCTGCGCGACGTGCTGCGCAACGCCACCGCCAAGCAGGCCGGCCAGCCCGGAGGCCTTTCGGGCCTTACCGACGAGATCGCCCGCTCGATCGACGAGTCGGCCCTTGCCGATGCGTGGACCCGCTACCAGTCCGGAGAATCCGGCGTTTTCTCGCGCCGCATCTACACGCTCTCCGGCCAGAGCACCTATGACGACCTGCGCCGGCGTTTCACCCGCGACCCCGAGTTCGCGCGCACGGCCCAGGCCTATATGGGCGAGTTCGAGCAGCTTCTGCGCCGCGCCGCCTCCGGCCCCCGCGCCGCCGCCGAGACCCGCGAGCACCTGCTCTCCGACCGCGGCAAGGTCTACACCGCCCTCGCCCACGCCAGCGGCCGGCTGGCGTAAGAGCGGCGTTCAAAGAACACGAAGGCTCCGCCAGAAGCGGGGCCTTTTCGTTTGTGTGGCAATATCCTGCCCCCCACCCCGATTGTCATCCCGACGCAAGCCGGGACCCATCCCGAGATATCCCATCAGCCGCAAGGTGTATGAAATGGGCACCCGCGCTTGCCCATCACCGCCACCTGGCGGCCGTTGCACCACCTCAGGATGGGCCCCGGCTTTCGCCGGGGTGACACCGGTGAGGATGAAACACATAGTGCTCAACGGCGACATGTCGGGGGCATGGATCCCGGCTTTCGCCGCGGTAATGGGACCGATGTCAACGTCCATCCCCCTCGTTGCCGCGATGCCCGACGCATGCTAGAAAACGGCCCACGGTCGGCAGACACCGAGGCGTCGCTGTCCCGCAAGGGAAGCTAAACCTGCCACTCACCTCGACAGCATTGGCCCTTATCCAGTGCCGCGTCGTCAAGCCAGCGACCAACGACGTTCCGCGGCACGCCATGGATATGACATGTCGAGACAAGCCATTCCGCTGGTGGCGGAAGATATCTCCGTCTTCGCCCGCACCCTTGCCCATCAATTGAGAAGCGCCGAGGCGCCACCCTCGCATTTGAGCGTGCTGAACATGCTCGCCCGAGCGGCCGGATTCCGCAACTTCCAGCACCTGCGCGCCGCGCATGGCGCCGCCGAACGCCTCTCGCGACCGCAGGCGAGCGCCGCCGCCGACCATCGCCTGGTCGAACGCGCGCTCTTCCAGTTCGACGACGCCGGACGCCTGCGCCAGTGGCCGTCACGCCGGAACGTGCAGGAACTCTGCCTCTGGGCGCTGTGGGCCCGCCTGCCCGTCGATGCGACGCTGAACGAGCGTCAGGTGAGCGCCCTGCTCCGCCGCGAGCATCTCTTCGACGACCCCGCGATCCTACGCCGCAGCCTCTTCGGCCTCGGCCTCGTCACCCGCGAGCGCGACGGCTCCAACTACCGCCGCCTCGAGGTGCGCCCGCCCGCCGAGGCGCGCGAGCTGATCCGGCTGCTCGAACCGAGACGCAGGCAGGAGTAGTCCATGCACGCTGCCATCCCGACGCTCACCACCGAACGCCTGACGCTCCGTCCGCCGGTCTTTGCCGACTTTCCCGCCTATGAGCGGCTGATGGCCTCGCCGCGCTCGGTCTATATGGGCGGACCGTTCGATACGCGCGGGGCATGGGGCATGTTCTGCCACGACGTTGCCATGTGGCAGCTCTTCGGTCATGGCGCTCTCATGGTCGACGTGACCGCGACGGGCGAATGCGTCGGCCAGGTGGGCATCAACCACGGGCCGCTGTTCCCGGAAAAGGAGCTCGGCTGGCTCGTCTATGAGGGCTTCGAGGGCAAGGGCTATGCCCTCGAAGCGGCCCGGGCGCTGCGCGATTGGGCGTTCGAGGTGCGGCGCCTGCCCACCCTCGTCAGCTATGTCGACCCGCACAACGCCCGTTCCATCGCGCTCGCCCAGCGAATGGGGGCAGTCCTCGACCCCGATGCGGAAAGGCAGGACCCGGAAGACCTGGTGTTCCGGCATCCACCCCCCTCCTGAAGGACGCATTGCTTGTAGCACCCGCTTGCCACCTCCACCGGTGTCATCCCGGCGAAGGCCGGGACCCAGCCCTGACGGTATCCGGTTGCACGGGAAGAGCGGCTACGCACACCTTGCGGCCATTGCCATATCTCAGGATGGTTCCCGGCCTTCGCCGGGATGACATCGGCGTGGTGGAGGGGCGGTGCTTCCGCCAAGCTCGGCTATTTGGCCGGCATCAGCCGCAGCGAGACCACGACGCAGACGAGCGCCGCCACGCCAAGGCCCGCCGCCGCGAAGAACGAGGCGACGCCGAACTGGGCGATCAGCCAGCCAAAAGCCATGAGCGTGACGACGCTCATCGCCTGCTGCAGCACGAAGGCGAAGCTCTGCGCTTCGGCGGCGATCTCCTCGCTGGTCCAGTTGGCGATGAAGTGCACCAGCCCGAAATAGCCGAGCGCATAGGTCACCGAGTGCAGCGTCTGCAAGCCGAAGAGCACGGCGACCGGCGGGTTGAGCCCCATCACCGCCCAGCGCAGGATCGTGGCGACGGCGGCCGCAAGGATCATGTGACGGGCGCTGACCCGCGCGCCGACCCGCCGCCAGATGAACATCATCACCGCTTCCGACCCCGCCGCTACGGCGATGAGCTGGCCGATGGTGACCTCGGAAATCCCCTCATTGTGCCAGACCAGCGCCGTCAGCGTCGAAAGCACGGCGTGCGTGGCGTTGACGAGGGCGTAGGCGATGAGCGGCAGCACGAACCACGGCTTCAGCACCTCCTTCAGCGCCCCGGCCCGCGGATTGGCCTGCGCCACCGTCACCTCGCTCGCCGGCGCCCGGAAGCGCGGCAGTTGCAGCGCAACCAGCGCCCGGAGGAGCGATAGCCCGACGAAGAGCGGAACGAACGCGGCCGCGCCCCACCAGACGATGGCCATGCCGGTCAGCGCCGTGCCCGCGACGTATCCGACCGTTCCCCAGGCCCGCACCGTGCCGAAATCGCTGCCGTTGCGGGTGGTCATGCGCACGGTCGCCGCGTCGACCACCGGCGGTATCGAGCCGGACGAGACCGCCACCAGCGTCCAAACCAGCAGGATTCCCCAGAACTCGTCGACGAAGAACAGCCCGATCGGCACCGATCCGGCGATCAGCGCCATGATGAGGATCATGGTGCGCCAATCCTTGGCCCGGTCGGCCAGGCGCCCGATGAAGAGGTTGATGAGCAGCAGCACCAGCACGGGCGCGGCGTTGATGATGCCGATCTGCTCGGGCGAGATGTCCTTGCCCGAGAGCCAGATGGCGAAATAGACCGCGCTCACCGAAACCGGCAGGAACACCGTGAAGTGGAAAACCGAAGCACGCGTTTCGGGCCGCGCGAGAAAGGCGAGGACGCGCGACATCTAGCGGAAAACACCCTTGAGCTCGGCCTTCTCGACCTTGGGGCTCATCAGCATGAGCGAGGCGAACACCATGACCGCGCCGAGCCCGGCAAGCAGCGCCGCGACGAAATAGGCTCCCGCCCCGAACGCGGCTGCAAGATATCCGAAGCCGATGAGGGTGATGACCGTGATCACCTGCCGGATCATCACGAAGAAGCTCTGGGCTTCGGCGGCGATGTCCTCGCTGGTCCAGTTGGCGATGAAGTTGGTGATGCCGAGGAAGGTGAGCCCGACGGTCGCCAGGTGCAGCGTCTGCAAGCCCATCAGCACCCACATGTTCGGTTCGAGCCCGAAGCCCCACCAGCGGACCGCCCCGCAGATGCAGCCGAGGAGGATGAGATGCCGCGCCGCGAACCGCCGGGTGATGCGCTCGAAATAGAACATGGCGAGAATCTCGGCCGTCGGCGCCACCGCCCAGAGGATGCCGATGACCCAGCCCGGCAGGCCCGCCTCGCTCCAGATCAGCGCGCCGAACCCCATCTGCATCATGTGGCTGCCGTGGAGGAACGACGCACCGACGAGCGTGAGGATGAACCAGGGCTTCCACAGTTCCCCCATGCGCACCGCGACCAGCGGGCTGATCGGCGCATCGATCGGGTAGGTCGGGCGCAGGTGCTCCTCGCCGCCGCGAAACAGCGGCAGTTGCAGCGAGAGCGCCGCGCGCGCCACGCTGACGGCGATCAGCAGCGGCACGAATGCCACTGCCCCATGCCAGTCGAGCACGAGCCCGGCGGCGAGCGTCATCACCACGAATCCGATGGTGCCCCATACACGGATCGCGCCGAAATCATAGTTGTTGCGCCGCGCCATGCGGTAGGCGGCGGCATCGACCACCGGCGCGATCGCCTGGAACGGCACGATCAGCAGCGTCCAGATGATGAGGATCGGGAGGTACCCGTCCATCACCAGCAGGAAGAACGGCGGAACGGCCGCCATGATCGAGCCGACGACGATGACCGTGCGCCAGTCGCTCGCCCGGTCGGCGATGCGCCCGACGACGAGATTGATGGCGATCATGGCAAAGATCGGCGCGGCGTTGATGATGCCGATCTGCTCGGGCGAGATGCCCTTCTCGGTCAACCAGATCGGCAGGAACGGATTGGAGACGGCTCCGGTGAGGAACAGGCTGGAGTAGAAAATACCTGCGCGGGCGGCGGGCGATCCCATGCGCGCCGCCAAAGTCGAACCCATCGAAAATGCGCTCCGGAGAAATCACGCGAAACAATACGCGCACAATGCGCGTGTCGCGCGGGACTGGCAAGAAGTAGGGAGCCACAAATCGCGCGCGATGGGCTCCCCTCCCCCTTGAGGGGAGGGGGTGGGGGGTGGGGGTCCATCGGTGACCCACATAACCACCCCCACCCTCAATCCCTCCCCTCAAGGGGGGAGGCGATGAACGGCAGTCCGGAAGAAAACCTAGCTCGCCTTGGCGAAGTGGTGATGCCCCGGTTCCTCCGCCGGCACGAGGGCCGACTGGAACTGATCCCCGCTCGCCTTCCAGGTGAACGTCTGCGCATGACGCCGCGCCGCCTCGCGCGAGAGCGTCAGCGCCTTGCGGATGGCCGCGCCCAGATCCTCTTCCATGGCGCCGGTCTCAGGGGTGAGGACGTCGCGCGGCCCCGTGACCGGATAGGCTGCCACCGGCACGCCCGAAGCCATCGCCTCGACCATGACGTTGCCGAAGGTGTCGGTGAGGCTGGGAAAGACGAAGACGTCGGCGCTGCGGTAGGACGCCGCCAGCTCCTCGCCGTACTGGTAACCAAGGAACACTGCATCGGGAAAGCGGTGCTCGAGCTCCTCGCGCTGCGGACCGTCGCCGACCACGATCTTCGTGCCGGGCGCCTCGGCCTCGAGGAACGCCTCGACGTTCTTTTCGGGCGCCACACGCCCCACATAGAGCAGGTGCGGACCAAGCAGGTCGAGGAAGCGGCTCTTGGGGCCGGGCGCGAAATGTCCCGCGTCCACCCCGCGCGACCAGAGCTTCAGATGCGAGAAACCTCGCTCCTCGAGTTCGGCGAGCATCGAAGGGGTCGGCACCAGCGTCTGCGCCGCCTCGGCATGGAACCAGCGCAGATACGCATAGCACCAGTCCGGCGGCACCGGCACGCGCGCCGCCACGTATTCGGGGAACCGGGTATGAAAGCTCGTGGTGTAGCGCAGGCCCGCATCGGTGCAGTGCTTGCGCGCCTGCAACCCCAGCGGCCCTTCCGTCGCGATGTGGATGTGGTCCGGTGCCTCTTCCTCGATGATGTGCCCCACCGCCCCGATCGGCGTCAGCGACAGCCGGATCTCGGGATAGGTCGGCACGGGCACCGTCCAGAACTTCTCCGGCGTCAGGAAGGTCACGTCCATGCCGCGCCGGGTGAGCTCCTTGCCGATCGCCGAAAGACTGCGCACCACTCCATTGGTCTGCGGGTGCCAGGCATCGGTGACGATAAGGAGCTTGGAGGGCATTTTTTCCCTATGAGGCGGCTCGTCGGAGCCTGAAGCGGCGCGGCTCGCCCACCGTCATCTCCGTCCATTTGACGAGCTCGAACTGCCCGTCGTGATTCTCGACGACCGCGGTGCAGCTTTCCACCCAGTCGCCGGTGTTGATGTAGTGAATGCCGAGCCGATCATGCATGTCGGCGAAATGGATATGGCCGCAGATGACGCCGTCGACGCCCGATTCCTTGGCCTCATGCACCAGTGCTTCCTCGAAGCGCCCGATGATCGAGACGGCGTTCTTGACCTTCTGCTTGGCCCAGGCCGAGAGCGACCAGTATTGCAGGCCGAGACGCCGGCGCACCCAGTTGAGCGCCATGTTGATGCGCAAGGCGGCGTTGTACGCCCAGTCGCCCACATGCGCGAGCCACTTGGCGTGCATCACCACCACATCGAACTGGTCACCGTGGATCACGAGATAGGTCTTGCCTTGCGCGCTTGTGTGGATCGTGCGGTCCACAAACTCCACTTCCCCGAAATAGGTTCCGAGGTACTCACGCAAAAACTCGTCGTGATTGCCCGGCAGATATATGACTTTGGTGCCCGCATTGGCCTTTTCAAGCAGCACCTGCACGAGGATGTTGTAGTCGTTGGGCCAGAACCAGGATTTCGCCAGCCGCCATCCATCGACGATGTCGCCGACGAGATAGATGGTGTCGGCGTCGTGGTGGCGCAGGAAGTCCGTCAACTGCCCCACTCGCGCCGGGCGCATGCCCAGATGCACATCTGAAATGAACAACGCCCGTACGCGCCGCGTTTGGCGGGTTTCGGTCATCAGCGAATCGCCCCTAGCCCATTGACCCCACCGTGCCGCACATCGGCGACGGCCTTGTGACAGTCTATAGGCTTGGGTTGGGTGAGGAAATAGCGGGCGGCCGGGGTCTCCCGGCAGAGCTGTGCAAAGGTCGGTGATGCCGCAGGGGGCTAGAGCATTTCATCGTTTCGCTGAAACACCGAAATGGCTCTAGTCTTTGTTTTTATCGCGTTTCCGAACCGCAAAACCGTTGCCACTTTTGCTGGAAACGCTCTAGCGTATCCGCGCCTTCAGCGCCACGATCCGCCCGTAGCTCTCCTCGATGCGCGCCGCGAACGCGGGATCGGCCTCGGCCTCGCTCACCAGGATCGCCAGGATCTCGTCGGCAAGCGAGGCGCGCGGTTCCGCGGTATTTGAAAAGAGCAGCACGTCCATCCCGGCCCGCACCGCCTGCGTCACCGTCTCTTCCAGCGTGAAGTGCTGGCGGATGGCCCCCATCTCCAGGTCGTCGCTGATGACGACGCCATCGAACCCGAGGTCGTTGCGCAATACCCCGGTGATCCATTGCGGCGAAAGGCTCGAAGGCAACCCTTCGACCCCACCGGAATAGTCGGCATGGTAGAGATGCCCGACCATGACGAACTCGTCGTACCCCTCCCCGATCAGCTCGCGATAGGGCTCGAGCTCGCTCTCCTGCCATGTGCCGGTGATGTCGACGAACCCCTCGTGACTGTCCGCCGTCGAGGAGCCGTGGCCGGGAAAGTGCTTGAGCGAGGTCAGCAGCCCCGCCGCCTCGTGGGCGCGGATGAAGGCGGCATCGTAGGCGATGACCGTCTGCGCATCCGTCGCGAAGGCCCGCCCATAGCGGGCGATGATCTGGTTGTCCGGGTTGAGGTTGATGTCGGCCACCGGCCCGAAATTGACGTTGAACCCCAGCGCGGCGAGCCGTTGCGCAAGGTTTCCATAGATCGCCTCGGCGCCCTCAGGGCTGTTGCGCGCCGCGACCGTTGCCGCGTTCGGAATCTCCTCGAACCCCACCGCCCGCGTCAGCCGCTCCACCGACCCGCCTTCCTGGTCGAGGCTGATGAAGGGCGCCAGGTCCGGCGAGGCCGCCCGGAACGCTGCGTTCATCTCCTCGACCGCCGGCAGGCTCTTCACATTGGTCCGAAGGTACATCACCCCGCCGACCTGGCCCTGCGCAACCTCCTCGCGCAACGCCGCGACGGACGCATCGTCGACGTCGTCGCCGGCAAACCCGACGAGAATCATCTGCCCCGCCATCTCCTCGATGGTCTGGGCGGATGCCGCGCCGGCACATATGGTTGCGAGGAGGAGGAAAGAGAGGCGCAGGAGTGGTTTCGTCACGAGGCTGCTCGCGGTTCGACTCGGGTGCACGAATCTTGGACGAGCTTTGTGGCGGAAACAATCGTGCGAGTGGGCACGCGGCCGCCCACCCTCCTGAATGTCACCCCGGCGAAGGCCGGGGCCCATCCTGAGATGCCGCCACAGCCGCAAGGTAGCTGTGCTGAGCAGCATCAAACTACGCCCGTTCACACACCTTGCGGCTGGCGATGCATCTCAGGATGGGTCCCGGCTTTCGCCGGGATGACATCGTGGGATTGGGCGAGCCTCGGCGGCATTCGCTGCCGGTGCTACCTATTCAACCGGTTGTCCACCAGATTGTCGACCACGCCCGGATCGGCCAGCGTCGAGGTATCCCCGAGGTTGGAGAAATCGTTCTCGGCGACCTTGCGCAGGATGCGCCGCATGATCTTGCCCGAGCGGGTCTTGGGTAGCCCCGGCGCCCACTGGATGAGGTCCGGTGTCGCGATCGGCCCGATCTGCTTCCTGACCCACTGCTTGAGCTCGTCCTTGAGGGCGTCGTCGTAGCCCTCGCCGGTCATCAGCGTCACATAACAGTAGATGCCCTGCCCCTTGACGTTGTGCGGATAGCCGACGACCGCGGCCTCGGCGACCTTGGGGTGCGCCACCAGCGCGCTTTCCACTTCGGCCGTACCCAGCCGGTGTCCCGAAACGTTGAGCACGTCGTCGACGCGCCCGGTGATCCAGTAGTAGCCGTCCGCATCGCGCCGGCAGCCGTCGCCGGTGAAGTAGTAGCCCTTGTATGTCGAGAAATAGGTCTCGACGAACCGCTCGTGGTCGCCATAGACGGTGCGCATCTGCCCCGGCCAGCTGTCGGCAATGGCGAGCACGCCCTCGGCCTTCACCTGCTCCTGCACGCGCCCCTCGGGCGAGAGCACCACAGGCCTGACCCCGTAGAAGGGCTTCGTCGCCGAGCCGGGCTTGGCCGGAATGGCGCCCGGCAGCGGCGTGATCATGAAGCCGCCGGTCTCGGTCTGCCACCAGGTGTCGACGATCTCGCAGCGCTCCTTGCCCACATGCTTGTGGTACCAGAGCCAGGCTTCCGGATTGATCGGCTCGCCGACCGACCCGAGGAGCCGCAGGCTCGAAAGATCGTTCTTTTCCGTCCACTCGGCCCCCGCGCCCATCAGCGCGCGGATGGCGGTCGGGGCGGTATAGAAGATATTGACCTTGTGCCGCTCCACGACCTGCCAGAAACGCGAAGCGTCCGGCCAGCTCGGCACGCCTTCGAACATCAGGCTCGTGCCCGCGTTCGCCAGCGGTCCGTAGACGATGTAGCTGTGCCCGGTGACCCAGCCGACGTCGGCCGTGCACCAGTAGACCTCGCCCGGCTTGTAGTCGAAAGCGAGCTCGTGGGTGAGGCTGACCCAGACGAGATAACCCCCCGTCGTGTGCAGCACGCCCTTGGGCTTGCCGGTCGAACCGGAGGTGTAGAGGATGAAGAGCGGGTCCTCCGCGTTCATCGGCTCGGGCGGGCAATCGGCCGAAACGCTCTTGGCCTCGTCCGCCACCCACACGTCCCGGCCCGCTTTCATCGCGACCGAATTGCCGGTGTTCCTGACCACCAGCACCGTCTCGACGCCGGGGCAGGATTCGAGCGCGACATCGACATTGGCCTTCAGCGCCACCGGCCTGCCGCCGCGCCGGCCTTCGTCGGCAGTGATGACGAGCTTGCTGCCGCAGTCGTTGATGCGGTTCGAGAGCGAGTCGGGCGAGAAGCCGCCGAACACCACCGAGTGCACCGCCCCGATCCGCGCGCAGGCGAGCATCGCGTAGGCCGCCACCGGGATCATCGGCAGGTAGATCGTCACCCGGTCGCCCTTCCTGACGCCCTTGGCCTTGAGGACGTTCGCCAGCCGGCAGACTTCCGCATGAAGCTGCCGATAGGTGATGAACCTCGCCTCGTCCTTCGGGTTATCCGGCTCCCAGATCAGCGCCACCGTGTCGCCGCGGGTTTCGAGGTGCCGGTCGATGCAGTTGGCCGAGACGTTGAGCTCACCGTCCTCGAACCACTTGATCGAGACGTTCGGATATTCGAACGAGGTGTTCTTGACCGTGGTGAACGGCGTCATCCAGTCCAGCCGCTGCGCCTGTTCCCGCCAGAATCCATCCGGATCGGAAACCGAGCGCTGGTAGAGCGCCTCGTACTGCTCGGCGGTCGTGCGGGTACGCGCAACCGTCTCGGCGCTGGGCTGAAAGACGAGCTCCTCGCTCATGGACTACTCCTCCTGCTTATTCTCCCCCAAGAGGTTCCGTTCTAACGACGCCCCCGGTGGGCGGCAAGGGCTTGACGTGCAGGTCCTGTGGGGCGGAATGGCGCGCTCTACGCAAAATCCGGAGCACCGTGACTCCCCGCCCGTTAACCGCTATCGGCTTGCCTGCTTCGGCCAGCCTTCAGGCTCTGCTAGCATTCGTTTCCATGAGGAGCGTGCGATGAGCGAGACCGCCGAATTGCAGCAAGCGCCCGCGGCGGCCCCTGCCGCCGAGACCGCCGCGCAACCCATCACGTTCCGCGGCGCGACCTTTGCCGATATCGACCTCGTCCACGCCCGGCTGATGGAAGCCATCGAGACCTCGCCCTTCTACCTGCCCGAGTTCAAGGCCTACGAAACGAAGCGGCTGACCAAGGACCACCTCGCCGGCCTCATCGAGGCCGATCCGTTCCACATCTTCGTCATCGAGCGGGCCGGCAAACCCGCCGCCTTCATGATGAGCGGGCCGGAACAGGGCACGCTCTGGCTCTATTGGTCCTATGTTTTTCCCGAGCACAGGCGCTCGGCGGTCGGCATGCAGGGCATGCGCGCCTTCATCACCCATTGGGACAACGGGCGGTTCCACAAGATCGCCACCTACACCAAGGCCGGGAACGATGCCGCCGCGCTTATCATGAAGCGCTTCGGCTTCACGCTGACAGTCACCCTCGAGCAGCATATCTTCGGCGAGGACTACCTGCTCTACGAGCGCAGGCTCACCAAGGTCGCACCCGGCTACGACACCGGCATGCAGGGCGGCATCAAGGCAAGGATCCGCCGGCGAATCCGCAGGCTGCTGAAGCGCTGAGCCGAGGGGTCAGCGCACCGAGGGCTCGAGCCCCGCGTCCTCGCCCGTCCGCCGCCACCGCTGCAGGATCGAAACGTCGACCCTGGCGGTCTTGAGCGCCGTCCACCAGAGCGCTCCCGACCAGAGCGAGATGGCGATGAGCGCCGCCAGCGCCGCCCCGATCAGCCCGAAGCGCGGCACCAGCAGGAAGTTTCCGGCAACCAGCGCCGCGATGCCCAGCACCACCGCCGGCAGGCTCGCATAAGGCCTGTCGTGCACCGAGAGCACGAGGGAAGCCGGCCCCAGCAGCGAGCGGACGACCAGCGCCAGGCAAAGGATGACCAGCGGCACCGCGCCCGCCGAGAACGCCGGCCCGAACAGCATCAGCGCGAACGGCCCCGCGATCGCGACGATGGCCAGCAGCAGCACGGAGAGCCCGCCGGCTACGAGGTTCGCCTCGCCGACCTTGCGGTTGAACCCGGCCCGGTCCCTGCGCGCCTCGCTCTCGAACATGTCGGGCATGGTGACGGCGTAGACCGCCGCCACGCCGAAGGAGAGCAGCGAGAAAACGCGGGTGCACACCCCGAAGATCGCCAGCTCCTCGCGCGTCAGGAGGCCCGACAGCAGCAGGAGGTCGATGTCGAAGAAGAAGTCGGTGGCAAGCGCGATCAGTACCCAGGGCATGGCGAAGCGCCACCAGCGCCGCGCCTCGCGCCCCTGCGCCGCCGGCCCGTCATTGGCGACGGCGCGCACCGTCGCGACGACGAAACCGAAATGCACCAGGCAGATCGCCACATAGCCGCACGCGACCGCCCACAGCATCGCCGTGAACGCCGCCTCGATATCGGGAACGAACGCCGCCGCGCCGAGGAACGCGGCGATGACCACCATTGGACGGAAAAGCGTATCGGCGAAGAACCCGGCGAATGGCCGCTTCATGCCGACCAGCACCGCGCCGTTGACGAACACCATCGTCGTGCCGAAGGCGAGCAGCGCCACCGGCAGGAAGTGGCGGGCGACCGTTCCCTCTCCCTGCCCCAAAGCCGCAAGCAGCGGTTGGCCGGCGACGAGCAGCACGGCGAACATCAGGACGATGTGACCATAGGCGCGCGCGAGAAACCCGACGAGCTGCCCTCGGCGCGCGTGCGCCCGGTACTCGGCGGCGAAATAGGTGCCGATGGTCTGGAACCCCAGCGGCATCGCCACCGCCACGAGGTTGGCCGTCGCGATGATGACGAGGTATTCGCCAAGGATCGTCGGCCCCCACGTGCGCGCGATCAACGCCTGGACGACGAAGACGATGCCGGCCCCGAAGAGACGTCCGGCAAAGATGATGCTCGTTTGCGAGGCGAGCCGCCTGGAAAGGCTCACGGCTCCCCTCCGCTTGCCCCCGGCCGTTCCTGGTCGGGGCTCCGATCGGGATTGCGCCAGGCGTGGATCGCCCGCTGCACGGCGTGCCAGGCGTCGCGCGCCGCGAACGCCCCCTGCCCGACGAGGAACGGCAGGGGCTTGGCCGCATAGTTGGCGACGGGCGGCACGGGGCGGATGACGCCCGCGTCCCCTACCATCCCTTTCTTGAACTGATGCAGCCCCTGATAGCCGTCGGTGCCGCCGAGGTCGTACCACTGCGCCGGCGTGTTGTCGCGCAGCCAGCCGATGATGTGCCAGTGGAGGAAATAGCCGGCCCGCAACGGCAGCGCCCGGTCGTTCGTCGCGCCGTAGAGGTAGACGGCCCGATCACCCGCCGTGAAGACGATCGCTCCGGCGACGATTTCGCCCTCGTGGCGAATGAAGAAGAGTTCAGGTCGGAGGGAGACCGGCTCCATCTCCATCAGCGTGTCTATCGTTTCATAAGCCGAATGGTCGGCGAACTGCTTACGGTCGGTCATCGCCTTGTAGAGCGCGTGGAACTCGCCCATGCGCTCGGCCCCCGCATGCTCGAAGGAGAGCCCTTCCTTCTCGGATTTGTTGAGGTGGTAGCGCCACTTCTGCGCCAAGCTCTTGCGCAGGCTCGCATCGTCGAGCCGCAGATTGACGATGTAGCGGTTGGGAAAGAGCAGGATCGAGCCGGCGCGGAACCCGCGGGCCAGCAACTGCCGGTAGCGCCCGTTCTCCGCCCCGATCGATGCGCGCGGCAATACCGAGAGCATCATGGCGCGCTTCTGCGCATAGTCGGCGATCAGCGCCTCGATCATGCCCGCATGCACGCCCGCCGCATCCGGCCGGCTCGCGTCCTTCAGCATCGGGCCCCATTTGGAGACGGCGATGGACGTGAGCCGCAGCGGCAGCGGCTGGATCATCATCAGCGTGCCGCCAACGATCTCGCCGTCGAGCCGGAAGATCACCGGCTCCTGCACCGTGCCCGGCCAGCGGGTGGTCGCGAATGTGAAGAGCTGCTCCTGGCAGACCTCGTCGAACCCGGCGACGACCTCGTCCCATTCGCGCCCGGAGACGATCTCGGCCATGACCGGCAAGCTCGCGGATGGCCTTGCGGCGGCCGCCGCAGGCGCGGGGGAGATCTGCTCGTCTATGGCTGACATGTCTGGGGTCCGGAGCGAACTCGGTTCGCCCCGCACACTAGCGCGGGAGGGTGTGCAAAACCCTATCGCGGCCGGCAAAATGCCGCCAAACTGCGCGCTTGGTTACCAAACCCTGCCGGGTCGGACACGCGTTAGTGCGCAGCCACCGGCGCGTGTCCCGAATAGACGAACGGGATGTGCGGCAGCGTGTAGTCGAGAAGCTGGTCGGCACCCTCGTAGACCATCTTGAGGGCCACGTAGAGGATAATGACGAGCCCGATCCAGGCGATCCAGCGATAGCGGTTGAGGAGCTTGGCGATGAAGGCCGAAGCGATACCCATCAGCGCAACCGAGAGGATGAGCCCGAAGACGAGAACTTCGAGGTGATGCTGGGCCGCGCCGGCGACCGCCAGCACGTTGTCGAGCGACATGGAGACGTCGGCGATGATGATCTGCGTCACCGCCTGGCGCAGCGTCTTCTGCGGCGCAACACTTCCATTCGCCCCATTGGCGTTGAGGTCGGCATGGGCGACGGCCTCGGCCGCCGCTTCCTGGTCCTCATGGGAAACGCGCAGCTCCTCGTACATCTTCCAGCACACCCAGAGCAGCAGCAGGCCGCCCGCCAGCAGCAGCCCGGTGATGGCGAGAAGCTGGGTGGTGACCAGCGCAAAGCCGATGCGCATGACCGTCGCCGCCGCGATGCCGATGAGGATGGCGCGTCCGCGCAGTCCTTTGGGCAGCCCCGCCGCGGCCAGGCCGATGACGACGGCGTTGTCGCCGGCGAGCACGAGATCGATGAAGATGACTTGAAGGAAAGCCGAGATGAAGCTGGCGTCAATGCCCAACGGCATCTGATATCTCCGAGCGGCAGGGCCGCTATGCGCGCGACGGCGCGCCGATGCGAACCGGACCTCGGGGTCGCGGTCGCGGCGGCGGGGTCAATCTGGGATGAGGACTAACAGGCGCCTGTCAGCGCCGGACTTTGGTGGGTGCACAAGGACTCGAACCTTGGACCCGCTGATTAAGAGTCAGCTGCTCTACCATCTGAGCTATGCACCCGGGTCACCAAAGTGGCGCCTCTCTATCAAAGGGTTTTCGCCCTGTCCATAGGAGGAGCGCGCAAATCTGCGCGCTCGTTAATATTGCCTCCACGTCCCCGCTTCGCAAGGCCGGCGCCCACCCCCTGGGCGGCCGGCCTCGCGATGGCTACTCCTCCATGTCCCTCCGACGACGCTGGAATTCGAGGAAGTCGAGAACGTTGTCGGAGCGCCTGGGCTGCTTGCGCTGGAATTCGTCCATGAGACCGATGGTCCGCTCGATGATGTGACGCAGCTGGCGCGAGCGGGAATCGGACCCCTGCAGAATGACTGCAGCCTGCTCGAGATGGTCACGGGCGAGCAGAAAGGTTGGAAGCATGACGCTGTCTCCGGAATTTGGATGAGGGGGTGAATCGGCTTCTGCCTTGCCCACGAGGGTGGGCCCCTATGCCTTCGCAGACCTTGCCGGGATGCCGGCAATTCGATGCAAATTGCCGCTATCGGTCATTCTGTCACAAACCCTCGCGCACCAATGGTTTGCGCCCTGTGGTCATCTCGCCGCCCTGTGCAAAACATCGGTGAAGCCGTTCCACGCCCCTCCCACGAGACCTATTTGCTTAACCGGCACCCCTCGCTAGGCTGGCGCGATATGGCGAGGCGATCCGCACGAGAATCGCCCGCACCGGGGAGGATCGATGACCAAGCCACCGCTCGCGCGCCTGCCTGCCGGCCTGCCCGACACGATCCCCTTTGTCGGCCCGGAGGCCATAGAACGCCGCCTCGGCCGCCCGTTCCGCGCGCGGCTCGGGGCCAACGAAAGCGGCTTCGGCCCCTCCCCGAAAGTCGTCGCCGCCATGGCTGACACGGCGGCCGGAAGCTGGAGATATGGCGATCCGGAAAATCATGATCTGCGCGTTGCCATCGCCGCCCACTGCGGCGTCGCGCCCGAGGAGATCATGGCCGGCGAAGGCGTCGACGCGTTGCTGGGCCTCGCCGCCCGTCTCTACATCGAACCGGGCGATCCGGTGGTCACGTCCATCGGCGGCTATCCGACCTTCGACTTCCACGTCGCCGGCTTCGGCGGCCGGCAGGTGAAGGTGCCCTACGCGGCCGACCGCGAGAATCTCGAGGGACTGGCGGAGGCCGCGCGGCGCGAGAAGGCGCGGCTCGTCTACCTCGCCAATCCCGACAATCCCATGGGCACCTGGTGGAGCGCGGCGGAGGTCATGGCCTTCATCGACGCCCTGCCGGAGGAGACGATGCTGATCCTCGACGAAGCCTATGGCGAGCTGGCGCCCGCGGGCACCCTGCCCCCGATCTATCCGCTGCGCCCGAACGTCCTGCGCATGCGCACCTTCTCCAAGGCCTACGGCATGGCCGGTGTCCGTGTCGGCTACATCATCGGCGCGCGCGAAGCCGTCGCGCCGTTCAATCGCATCCGCAACCACTTCGCCATCAGCCGCATGGGCCAGGCCGGCGCGATCGCCGCGCTCGCCGACAAGGAATGGCTGGAAAGCGTCGTCGCCCGCACCGCCGCCGCACGCGAGCGCATCTATGCTATCGCTGCCGCCAACGGGCTGGAGGCCATTGCCTCGGCCACCAATTTCGTCGCCATCGATTGCCGCCGCGACGGCGCTTACGCGCTCGCCGTTCTGGAGGGATTGGCCGAGCGCGGCGTCTTCGTCAGGAAGCCCGCCGTGCCGGGGCTCGACCGCTGCATCCGCGTCAGCGTGGGGCCGGACGATGCGCTCGACATCTTCGAGGCGGAGCTGCCGGGCGCGATTGCCGCCGCCGACGCGGTTACTGCGAAACGAGCCTGATCCGCGCCTCGATGCCGCGGTGGTTGGAGCCCATCGGATCCGGCAGGCCAACGATCGAGGTGATGACCGCCGGCGGGCGCGTGAACATGGTGTCGATCGGCACGCCGAAATCGCCGAGCTCCACCGGCCAGGTGCCGGGATAGGCGTTGCCGGTGAGAAGGCCCGCATTGCGCATCAGCCGCATGAGATTGCCCGACCATGGCGCGGCGTTGAAGTCCCCGGCGATGACCACCGGCCCCTCCAACTGCCGCAGGTCGCGGTTGAGGCGGTGCGCCTCGATCTCGGACTGATAGTCGAAATAGGGCTTGGTCAAATGCACGGCGACGAGGTTGACGCGCTGCCCGCCGATCTCGCTCACCGCATAGATCACCCGGCGCGGCGAGAAGCTGCTGAGCTGGGTGAGGCGCGCGCCCTCCTCCAGCGGCGTCTTGCTGAGGAGCAGCGTGTCACAGGTCCACTCGTCCTCGCAGCCGATGCCGTGCGGATAAACCTCGCGCAGTCGCGCCAGCTCGGCAAAGACGGGCGCGGCTTCCATGAGGATGACGACGTCGGGATCGCGCGCGAGGATCGTGTCGACGATGAGAGGGCTGTTGCCCTCGTTGTAGTTGAGGACGTTGAAGCTCAAAAGATCGAACTCGGCGAGCGCCGGCCGGTCCGCCACCGCCACCCGCGCCTGCTGCTGGGCATGGATGATCGACGCGCTGTGTCCGACGCTGAGCGCGGCGAGCACCGCCAGGGCCAGCCCGCGCCACCGCGCGCCGGCCAGCACCATGATGATGGCAAAGACGAAGAGCCCGACGCCCAGATGCGGACGCAGCGATTGCAGCAGCGGCTGGCCGGGAAGGAGCGACGGCCCGCTGGCCGCGACGACGACCGCCGCCGCCACCAGCCCGAAGCCGGTCAGGATCCCCCTGACTTCCCCACGGATCTCCATGCCGCCCCCACTCCGATGCGCGCGCCCTTATTGGCGCAACGCCCGAAGCGATGCAACTGCGGGTAACGCAGGCGTGCTAGAGTGAAGAACGATAGCGGACCCCCGTCCCCTCTCCCCTTGTGGGAGAGGGACAGATTTTCCGCGTCCAGCGGAAAATCAGGGTGAGGGGTCTGCGATATCACCCGATGCACAGCACCAAAGGCAATATCGCAGCCCCCTCATCCGTCCTTCGGACACCTTCTCCCACAAGGGGAGAAGGGAGAGGTGCCAGACGAAACGCCGGACTGCGTTTCGCTAGCCCGGCATCTAGCCGGCAAGCGCCCCCTGCGCCGAGGCGCCGCGCTCGAGCAGCAGCCGGTTGTAGGCGTTGAGGTAGGCGCGGGCCGAGGCGACGAGGGTGTCGGGCTCTGCGGCGTTGCCCGAGGCGATGCGTCCGTTCATCTCGAGGCGCACATGCGCGTTCGCCTGCGCGTCGGTACCACCGGTGACGCCGTCGATTGCGTAGAGCACCAGGTGCGGGTCCTGCCCGACGCCCTGCTTGATGGCGTTGAAGATCGCATCGACCGAACCCATGCCATCGAAGGTGACCTGGCTCTCCTCGCCGTCGATGGAGAGGGTCATCACGCAGCGATGGACGCCGCTGGTCTTGGAGGTGACCTCCATGTCGACGAGCTTGATGCGATCATCGATCGAGCCCACCTCGTCGTCGACCAGCGCGATGATGTCGGCGTCGTAGATGTGCTTCTTGCGGTCCGCCAGGTCCTTGAAGCGCACGAACGCCTCCTGGAAGGCATTGTCGCCAAGCTCGTAGCCCAGTTCCTTCAACTTGTCCTTGAAGGCCGCGCGCCCCGAGTGCTTGCCCATGACGAGCGTCGTCGCCTTGATGCCGACGCTCTCGGGGGTCATGATCTCGTAGGTCTCGGCGTTCTTGAGCATCCCGTCCTGATGGATGCCGCTCTCGTGGGCGAAGGCGTTCTTGCCGACGATCGCCTTGTTGTACTGCACCGGGAAGTTGGACGCCGCCGAGACGATCCGGCTGGCCCGCGACAGGTGCGTGGTTTCGACATTGGTGTAGAAGGGCATCGCATCGCCGCGCGTGCGCAGCGCCATGACGACTTCCTCGAGCGCGGCATTGCCGGCCCGCTCGCCGAGCCCGTTGATGGTGCACTCGACCTGCCGCGCCCCGCCGACGACGCCGGCCAGCGAGTTGGCGACAGCCATGCCGAGATCGTCGTGGCAGTGGACCGAGAAGATCACCCCGTCCGCCCCCGGCACCTTCTCGATGATGGTGCGGAACATGGCGGTGTATTCCTCGGGCACCGCATAGCCGACGGTATCGGGCAGGTTGATGGTCGTCGCGCCCGCCTTGATCGCCGTCTCGACGCACCGCATCAGGTATTCGATGGGGGTACGGGTCGCGTCCATCGCGCTCCACTCGACGTCGTCGATGAGGTTGCGCGCCTGGGTGACCGTCTTCTGGATGATCTCGATCACCTCGTCCTCGGTCTTCCTCATCTGGTGCGCCAGATGAATGGGCGAGGTCGAAACGAAGGTGTGGATACGTCCGCGCCTGGCGTGCCGCACGGCTTCGCCAGCCCGGTCGATATCGGCGGGAATGGCGCGGGCGAGCCCGGCGATGGTCGAATTCTTGACGTGCCTGGCGACGGCGGTGACCGCCTCGAAGTCACCGACCGAGGCGATGGGAAAGCCCGCCTCGATGATGTCGACGCCCATTTCGTCGAGCAGTTCGGCAACCTGCAGCTTTTCTTCCAGCGTCATCGTCGCGCCGGGCGATTGTTCGCCGTCGCGCAGCGTCGTGTCGAAGATGTAGACGCGTTCCTTGTTGGAGTTGTCGGCGGTGATGGTCATCTTTCTCGTCCTATCGGTCGGCCCTCGAGCCAAAGCTCCTCGGCCACGCATTTCGTGTCGGTTGATTTTGCGTATCCCCTGACGACCCGCTCGCTTGGCCGAGCTGCCGGTGATCAGGGGCTGATAAGAAGGAGAAGGAGCGCCGGAAGCAGCAGGCCGGCGTCAAGAAGCAACCGGGCCTCGAAGGCCTGGCGCTGCTGGGCGGCAATGGCAATGGCGCGCTTGCGCTGCATGGCGAAAATCCGTTTGGCCGCACAATGATCGAGAACGCCCGCCCGTGCAAGCCCTTGCAGGACAAAGACGTCAAAAAGCCAGGGACCGGTGCATCCGGAACACTGGCCGAAAGCAAGCCGTCATCTTTCCCGATTGCTTGCAATGGCGGTAATGATGAGGGTCCAGACCCGCGCAAAAGCCTCCCCGCTCCGCGGATCGACCCATTCGGCCGCATGCGCCGGATCGTGGAATCGCGCGGTGGCATCGAGAACCGCACGCGCGGTGCCTTCGATATCGGCAATGTCGAACACACCCGCCTCGACCCCGTCAGCCAGGATCCGCGCGATCTGGCCGCTGAGGTTCTCGATATGCCTGTCGACCACCCCGCTCGCCTCGGCAAAGAGTTCACGCGCCGTCGCGAACAGTTCCGGATCGGCCGTGACCTTGCTGCGCTTGGAGGTCATCAGCGCTTCGACCCAATGGCGAAGCCGTTCCCTCGGGGGCTCGTCGTTGGTGACGATGGTCTCCAGAGGATCGGAGGTGCGCTTCAGCCACCGCTCGACCACGGCATCGCGCAGTTCGGCCTTGCTGGAGAAGTGCTTGTAGACGCTGCCATGGCTGACCCCCAGCGCCCGCGCCACGTCGACCACCGTCGCCTTGGATGGACCAAAACGGCGGAGCACCTGCTCCGCCGCATCGAGAATGCTTTCCCGCGTCAGTGGGTTGGCCATCTCACCCCATTCAGATTCGCTCGCTGTCGAGCATTAGCATCTGTTGGGGAGCATATCGACCACCCTTCACGGCGTCGGCGGGAAGGAGCTGGGTCAGGGCATCGAGGTCTGCTTCGTCGAGCGCGACATCGAGGGCGCCGAGCGCTTCCTCGAGCCTGTCGCGCGTGCGCGCGCCGATGAGAGGCACGATATCCTCGCCCCGCGCCAGCACCCAGGCGATCGCCAGCTGCGCGACGCTGACGCCCTTCTGCCGGGCGAAGTCGCGCAACCGCTCCACCAGCGCCAGGTTGTGATCGACGTTCTCTGCGGCAAAGCGAGGGCTATGGGCGCGGAAGTCTCCCTCCTGCACGCCATCCTTGCGCCAGTGCCCGCTGATCAGCCCGCGCGACAGCACGCCATAGGCGGTGATGCCGATGCCGAGTTCCCGGCAGGTCGGCAGGATCGCCGCTTCCAGCCCGCGCGTGATCAGCGAGTACTCGATCTGCAGGTCGGCGATCGGATGGACGGCGGCGGCACGGCGGATCGTCTCCGGACCGACCTCCGAGAGACCGATGTGCCGCACGTATCCTGCTTTGACGAGATCGGCGATCGCGCCGACCGTGTCCTCGATCGGAACATTGGGATCGAGCCTTGCCGGCCGGTAGATATCGACATAATCGGTCCCGAGGCGCTTCAGCGAATAGGCCAGCGCCGTCTTGACCGCCTGCGGGCGCGCATCGAACCCCAGCCAGGCCATGTCCGGGCTGATCTGCGCTCCGAACTTGACACTGAGGACGGCCTTGTCGCGCCGTCCCCCGGCCAAGGCCTCGGCAACGAGCATCTCGTTATGGCCCATGCCGTAGAAATCGCCGGTGTCGATGAGGGTCACGCCCGCATCGAGCGCGGCATGAATGGTGGCAATGCTCTCGCCCCTGTCGGCCGGCCCGTAGGCGTGCGACATCGCCATGCATCCAAGGCCCAGCGCCGAAGCCGAGGGGCCGGTTCTTCCGAGCGTACGCGTATCCATGATGGTTCTCCGTTTGCAGGAGATCCACATGTGTAGTGACTAGTAACAGATTTCAATATCTGTCACTCAACATTCGTCAGTCGCCGAGGTCGAGCACCCCTTCGCCCACCACCACGGCTCGGCCGCCGATGGCGGCATGCACCAGCATGTCGTCCTCCTTGCGCAGCTGCATGGTGATGCGGCATGGACGTCCCATCTCGTGGCCCTGGCGCAGCACGTAGTCGGCCTGGCCGTGGGAGAGATCGGCCTTCTCGGCGAGGAGGCCGATGAGTGCGGCCGCCGCCGAGCCCGTGCCCGGATCCTCGGGGTATCCGGGCGTGAGCTTGCGCGCCGCGAAATCGTTGCCGGGCTCGTCCGGCGTCTGCGTGAAGATGTAGGCCGAGTGACGCCCGAGCGGGAAGGCGTGCCGCCAATGCCCCTCGTTGAGGACGATGCGCCTGAGCGCCGCCGTGTCGCGCACCGGCACGAGATAGAAGAGATTGCCGGCCGAGAACACATCGGGATGATAGACGCCGCAGCCGATCTCCTCGGTATCGAGCCCGAGGGCCAGGGCGACGTCGCGCACTTCGGGCGCCTTGCCGGCGCGCTCGGGCAATTGCGGCAAGGTGAACCGCGCCTCGCCCGTGCGCTTGTCGATGCGCTCGACGAGAGCGGTGACGAGCCCCACCTTCTCCTCCAGCCGCACGGCGCTCGAGCGATGCTCGAGCCCCAGCACCACCGCCGCGCCGATCGTGGGATGCCCGGCAAAGGGCAGCTCGGTATGGGGCGTGAAGATGCGCAGCTCCGCCGTGTTGCGCGCATTGCGCGGGCGACGCAGGAACACCGTCTCGGAAAGGTTGAACTCGTTGGCTATGGCCTGCATCTCGTCGTCGAGCAGGTGATCGGCCTCGGGCACCACCGCCAGCGGATTGCCGGAAAGGCGCTTGTGGGTGAAGACATCGAGCAAGTGATAGCCGACCTTCATGACCCGCGACATGGCTCGTCACCCCGGCGGCAAGGCGAGATCGGCCGGATCGCGGCCGAGGTGCCGGCAGATCGCCTCGACCACCACGTTGTGGTCCTCGCGCCCCGGCAGGCCCGAGATGGTGACGCACCCGACGATCCCCGCCCCGTCGACCCGCAGCGGAAAGCCGCCGCCGGCCAGCACGTAGTCGGCCGGATCGACGCCGAACGCGGCGGGCAGCAGCGGCTCGTTGCCGCGCTCGAGGAGCATGCGATAGCTTGCCTTGTGAAAGCGCCTCACGACATTGATCTTGCGCCGCACCCACTCGGAATTGTCGGCGCTGGTGCCGGGCGTGGCGGTAAAGAACAACTGCCTGTCCCAGGTGCGCACGTCGCAGACGAGGGAAAGTCCCTCGGCCACCGCCCGCTCACGCACCCTGCCCCCGATATCGAAGGCGACATGCTCGTCGAGCGCCGGCAAAACCAGCGCCAGTTCCTGTTGCTTGATGAGGGCGATGTCGTCGGAGATGGCCATGAAGGGACAAGCGAATCTGTGAATGCCGGCAGACTAGCATCAAGCGGTCCCGGCACCATGCCTATTCGGCGGCCGCGACCTCTCCGTGCTTTGCCCGCTCGATGCGCTTTTCCTGTTCCAGGTAGGCCAGCGCATCCTCACTCTTGAACATCTCGAAATCGTCCTCGTCATGATCGGTGACGGGCGTCATCGCCTTGTCCGTATAAGCGTGCTTGTTCGGGTCCTTCTCGACCCTGCGCTGGCGCAGCGCATAGCGCAGGTAGAGTGACGCCCAGCGCGAGAGTTTCCAGCCGAGCTCGGCGTAGTACCTGGGATAGAAAAGCCAGGCCGGCTCGATTTCCATCCCGTGACGCCGGTTGAGCCGCGCCTTGCGCCGGATCCAGCCGACCTCGAGCGGATGCACCCCCTCGATCCTCAGCGCCCCCATGAACCAGACCGACAGCAGCAGGACGTTGGCCGTCGAAATCCCCGAGATCGCCGCCCGCCGCATGATCCGCTCGACATGGTCGAGGCTGTAGTAGCGGTCCCACGCCTTTCGATAAACCGCTTCGTAGTCCTGCCGGCTCATCAGCGCGTGACCGGTGGTGTAGTGGTTGAGGTCGTATTTGTTGAGGTCCGCATCCATGGCCACGCCGGCCCGGTGCAGCCTCTGGTGGTCCTCCGAGCCCGGCAGGGGCGTGAGGAAGAAGAACTCCAGGATATCGACCGGCAGCTCCTCCTTGACCACGTCGATGTCGTGCATGATCCGCTCGGGCGTATCGGTCGGAAAGCCGAGGATGTAGCCGGCATAGGTGATGACGTGCCACTGCTTCCAGGCGAGCAGCATGCGCCGGTATTCGGTGATCTTGTTCTGCCGCTTCTTGGCGTCCTTGAGGTTGGCCGGATTGACGTTCTCGAGCCCGATGAACACGCGCTTGACCCCGGCGCGCGCGCACTTCTCGATGAAGCTCGGAATCCTGTGGCAAAGCGTGTCGACCTGGATGATGAAGTTGAACTTCAGCCCTTCGCCTTCGCGCATCGCGATCAGCCGGTCGAGGATCGGTTCCCAATCCTTGTTGCGGGCGAAATTGTCGTCGGTGATGAAGAACCGGCTGACGCCCTGCGAGAGATTGAGGCGCACGATCTTCTCGATGTCGTCCGGAGAGCGCCGCCGCGATTTCCGGCCCTGCACGTTGATGATCGTGCAGAACGAGCACTGGTAGGGACACCCGCGCCCGGCATCGAAGCTGGTGAGGTTATAGGCCGTGCGCGCCACGTGCCCCGCGGGCATGAACGGCACCGGCGCCTCCTCGATGCCCGGCAGGTCGTCCATGTGGTTGTAGAGCGGCTTCAGCCCGCCCCCGGCCGCATCGCAGACGACCTCTCCCAGCCGCCCCTCGGCCTCGCCGGCAAACAGCGAAATGCCCATCTCCTGCGCCTGGGCGAAACCCCTGTCTTCTCCACCCAGCATCGAGATCACGCCCGAGACGTGAAAGCCCCCGATTGCCACCTGGATGCCTCTGGCGCGCAAAGGCCTCGCAATGTCGAGCGCACGCGGGAACTGGTTGGACTGAACCCCGATCAACATCACCAGCCCCGCATCGGCGGCTTCGACCCGCGCCGCGATCGTGCCGATATCGACGTCGGTATTGGTCTCGTCGATCGGCACGATATCGAAGCGCCAGTCGGGCCCCAGAACCTGCCGTTCGGCAAGGTCCACCGCGAGCCCGTAAACGCAGGCCAGCGAGTTGGAGGGGATCGGCGAAAGTTTCCAGGAAATGACGTAGCCATCATCGTCGTAGTGCGACGGCTTGACGAGGTAGAGGCAGAAGGTACGCGCAGTCGTCGTCATGCCGCTTCTCCCGATCGGCCATGGACTTCAAGACGCGGGCAGGAGCCTAACGGGAATTATCGGGGTTGGAAAGGCGACGGCTTCTGCGCAGTCCCTGGGTCGTTCCCCCGTCCCCACCGAAAGGCCGACCGGCGAGGAACGGGCGGGCCGCGGGCTTCTGCGCGGTCTTGGCGACGAGGAGATCGAGAAACGCGCGCAGCGCTGCCGGCTGGTGCCGGTTGGCGGGAAAGACGGCCGTGATCACCCCGCCCTGCCGGCCGTAGTCCGGCAGCACCTGCACCAGCTCGCCGGTCTCGATGTAGGGCGCCGTCACCGCCGCCGGCAGCAGCGCGATGCCCAGCCCGGCAAGCGCAGCACTCAGTTCCGCATGCGGCCCTTTGACGTTGATCCGCCCGGAAACCGCGACCTCGGCCCGCCCCTCGGGTCCGTCGAGGCCCCACGTCTCGCTGCCTCTATCCGAGGCGAACAGCACGAAATCGTGGGCGCCGACATCGCCGAGCGTTTGCGGGACGCCCCGCCGTTCCACATAGTCGGGACCGGCGACGAGGATCAGCGAGGAGACCGCAAGCCGGCGGCTGAGATGACTGGAATCCGGTTGCCGGCCGGCAAGGATGGCGAGGTCCAGCCGCTCGGCCAGCGGATCGACGTGCTCGTCGACGAGCCGAAGTGATATGCGCACCTTCTCGTGGCGTTCGAGGAACTCGGAAATCCAGGGGATGAGCGACATGGTGCCGAAATTGATCGGCGCCGCGACGCGCAGGAGCCCGGAAGGCTCAGCCCGCGCCGCCATCACCGCCTCGCCCGCCGAGCCGATCAACCCCAGGCCTTCGGCGGTCGCCTCATGGTAGGCGCGGCCGAGCTCGGTCATGTCCACCCGTCGGGTCGTGCGGTAGAGAAGCTGCGCGCCGACGGCATCCTCGAGCCGCGCGATGATCCGGCTGACCGTCGCGCGCGGCATGCCGAGTTCGCGCGCGGCGGCGCTGAAACTGCCGGCTTCTGCCACCCGGTTGAACACGGCGACATCGTTGAGGTCGACCTTCTGTCGTTCCATCCGTAGCAGTCTGTCTCGATTGTAGGCGCTACCGGCACGATAACCGCCATGCGAGCCTGCGGCAAGGATCGCGCAATCCAGCGCGGCTTGAAGCCGAGGAGTTAACAGAATGAGCCAGACCACCGAATCCTTAGCCGCGGCCGGCATCCGGCGGCGGACGATCCTGCAGATCGGCGCGGCCGCCGCCTTCCTCGCCGCTGCCGGCCCCTTGCGCGCGCAGGACGCCAGGCAGCCCGTTGTTTTCATCACCGGCACCAGCTCCGGCTTCGGGCGCCTGATGGCGGAAGGCTTTGCCCGTGACGGCGCCCGCGTCTACGCCACCATGCGCGAGGTCGAAGGCCGCAACGCACTGGCCGCTGAGGAGCTGCGAGCGCTTGCATCGGACGAAGGCCTCGCAATCGAGGTGCTCGAGCTCGACGTGCTGAGCGATGCATCCGTCGCCGCCGCCGTTAACGGTGCAGTTGCCGGCACCGACCGCATCGACATCCTTGTCAGCAACGCCGGCATCGTCGTGCCGGGACCGGTCGAACTGCAGCCGCCCGACCAGTTCCAGGCCAATATCGAGGCCAACGCCTACGGCGCCATGCGCGTCATCAGGGCGGTCGTTCCGCATATGCGCGAGGCTGGACGAGGCACGATCATCCAGATGTCGAGCGCGCTCGGGCGCGCCATCGATCCGATGCTCGGCGGCTACTGCGCCTCCAAGCTCGTCGTCGAGGCCGCCTGCGACGCGCTGGGCTACGAGCTCGCCGCCTCCAATATCGAGGTGGCCGTGGTGCAACCGGCCGGCGCCTATCCGACGCGGTTCCAGAGCAACGGCATCCGCTACTGGGAGGAACTGCTCGCAGGGCTCAACGAAGCCAAGCGACCGCTGCTCGACCACTACGGCCCCCACATCGAGGCTATGCTCGCAGGCCTAGAGCCCGACGCCAGCCTCGATCCGAAGGAAGTGGCCGATGCGGTGATCGGGCTGGCGGCGATGGAGTTCGGCACCCGCCCGAACCGACTGACCATCGGCCCCTATACCGACGGCATCGACCCGGTGAACGCCGCCCATGAGCAGTTGCAGACCGACATGGTCGGCCACTCGCCCGTCGCCGACCTTTTCGCGCTGAGCTGAAAAAGAAGAGGGGCTTCGGAGAGCCCCTCTTGCCTGCCTAGTTCTTGGCCTTGTCGACCAGCGCGCCGGCCTTGATCCAGGGCATCATGCCGCGCAGCTTTTCGCCGACTTCCTCGATCTGGTGCTCGTCGGCAAGGCGGCGGGTCGCTTTGAAGCGCGAGCTGCCGGACTTGTGCTCCTGCATCCATTCCGAGGTGAACTTGCCCGACTGGATGTCCTTGAGGACGCGCTTCATCTCGGCCTTGGTCTCCGAGGTGATGATGCGCGGGCCCGAGACGTACTCGCCCCACTCGGCGGTGTTCGAGATCGAGTAGTTCATGTTGGCGATGCCGCCCTGGTAGATCAGGTCGACGATGAGCTTCACTTCGTGCAGGCACTCGAAATAGGCCATTTCGGGGGCATAACCCGCCTCGACCAGCGTCTCGAAGCCGGCGCGGATGAGTTCGACGAGGCCGCCGCAGAGCACCACCTGCTCGCCGAACAGGTCGGTCTCGCACTCCTCACGGAAATTCGTCTCAATGACGCCCGAGCGACCGCCGCCGACGCCCGAGGCGTAGGCCAGCGCGATGTCATGGGCGTTGCCGGAGGCGTCCTGGTGGACGGCGATGAGGCACGGCACGCCGCCGCCCTTCTGGAACTCGCCGCGCACCGTGTGGCCCGGGCCCTTGGGCGCGATCATGATGACGTCGACGGTCTTCTTGGGCTCGATCAGGTTGAAGTGCACGTTGAGACCGTGGGCGAAGGCGAGCGCGGCGCCATCGCGGATGTTGGGCTCGATGTGCTCCTTGTAGATGTCGGCCTGCAATTCGTCAGGGGTCAGCATCATGATGACGTCGGCCCAGCCGGCTGCCTCGGCGACACTCATGACCTTCAGGCCCTCGCCTTCCGCCTTCTTGGCCGAGGCCGAACCCGGACGCAGCGCCACGGCGACGTTGGTGACGCCGGAATCGCGCAGGTTCAGCACATGCGCATGGCCCTGCGAGCCGTAGCCGACGATGGCGACCTTCTTGGATTTGATGATGTTGAGATCGGCATCCCGATCGTAATAGACGCGCATGGAAATCTCCCTGAACTGCGTGAAATTTTCTCGCGACCGAGGCCGCTGTTGATGTCTCAGTCCGCCCCGTAGAGGGCGAAGAACTGGTCGGCGGCGGCCTTGGCCTCCGCCTCGATGTCGGTCTGCTTCAAGGTACGGTCGCCGAGCAGCAGGCGGATCTGCACGTCGCGTACGACGAGCCCGAAGAAGGTGCGGTAGGCGTCCTCGCTGCTCTCGAAGCGCAGGAGCCGGGCCTCGCGGCCAGCCTCAAGGATCGGCTTCAGGCGCCGGCGTATGGCCATCGGCCCGTTCTCGAGCAGGATCTCGCCGAGCCTGTCCTTCTCGACCGCCGCGTGGGTGACGGCGATGCGGTTGAGGGTGACCGAGATGTCGCCTTCGATGGTCGTCAGGAGATCGCGCGCGAACTGCTCGACGCTCTCGCGCAGTTTCCTCGCCGTGAGGGACGACCGGTCGACCTGCGGCATGCGCACCTTGGCGGCCTGCCACTGCACGGTGGCCGTGAGCAGTCCCTCGCGGTCGCCGAACCACTTGTAGAGCGTTTCCTTCGAGCAGCTCGCCCGCCGGGCGACCGCCGTCATGGTCAGCCCGTCGCCGTTCTCGACCAGGAGGTCGAGCGCGGCCGTCAGCACCGCCTGCTGGCGGGGCGTGAACGTCTCTTCACTCACCTTGATGGTCAATGCCACGATGGGCCTCCCCGATTGGCGAGCCGGGAAACCGGCCCTCAGGCCACGTCCCGTTTCGCTTCTGGAACTGCCGTACCGTAACGTACGGTTCGGCGTCAAGCCCCGAATCCGCCGTCGCGTTGGATTGCGCTCACCGCAACGCAGCGTTCAATCATCGGCACTTGCCGATGGAAGGCAATGAGGGCATGTAGGAGGCATCACTCCGCCCCTTCTTTTCGCCCAAGGAACGTCCATGTCCAAGCTTATGTCCCCGATCACCCTGCGCGGCCTCACCCTTCGCAACCGCACGGTGGTTGCGCCCATGTGCCAGTACTCGGCCGTGGATGGCTTCGCCAACGATTGGCACATGGTGCATCTGGGACGCTTCGGCATCGGCGGCTTCGGCCTCGTGATCGTGGAGGCCACCGGCGTACTGCCGGAGGCGCGCATTTCGTACGGCGACCTGGGCCTGTGGAAGGACGAGCACATCGCGCCCCTCGCCCGCATCGTCGATTTCCTCCACGGCCAGGGCGCCGCCGCGGGCATCCAGCTCGCCCACGCCGGCCGCAAGGCGTCGACCCCGGTCTCCTGGCGCGGGCCTGAGCAGTTGGCGACAGAGGAGCAGCGCCGGCAGGCTGGCTACGAGCACTGGCTCCCGGTTGCGCCCAGCGCCGAAGCGCACGATCCGGACAATCCCAGCTTCCAGACGCCGGCGGCGCTCGACAAGGATGGCATTCGCCGGGTGATCGACGGTTTCGCCGCTGCGGCGCGGCGCGCCGAAAGGGCGGGCTTCGACACGGTCGAGATCCACGCCGCTCACGGCTACCTGCTCAACCAGTTCCTCTCCCCGCTCGCCAACCATCGCACCGATGAATATGGCGGCAGCCGCGAGAACCGCATGCGCCTGGTGCTGGAAGTCGCCGAGGCCGTCCGCGCCGTGTGGCCCGCCGACAAGCCCCTGCTCGTCCGTCTCTCCGTCAGCGACAACGCCGAGGGCGGCTGGACGGTCGAGGACAGCGTTGTGCTTGCCCAGGAACTGAAGACCCGTGGCGTCGACGCCATCGACTGCTCCAGCGGCGGGTTCGCTCAAGGCCGCATCGCCTCCAGGCCCAGCTATCAGGTCCCCTTCGCGCACGCCGTCAGGACCGGAGCCGATATCCCGACCATGGCCGTGGGTGTCCTGGGCGATGTCGCGACGGCCGAAGCGATCCTCGCAAACGGCGAAGCCGACTTCATTGCCGTCGCTCGCGGCGCGCTGGACGATCCCAACTGGGCCGTGCACGCCAGCCGCGAACTTGTCGGCGACTATGCGCTCTGGCCGGTACAGACCCGGCGGGTCGCCGAATACGACAGGGTGATGGCTCTGGCCAGAGCCTGACGGCCGACAAGACGAGACAAAATCGCGACTGAGGGGCGCCGGCCGTTGCCGGCGCCTTTTTTGTTGCCACCACAAACCTTTATGGACGCGGCTCCTTTCTTCCGTCCATGCCGCCGAATATGTATGTTCCGATAATCGGAACTATAGGACATCTGATAGTGCGATATTTGGAATATCTCTTGACAGGGACCCCGGCGCCGTTCTTCCATGCCCATGAAATGGACACCCATGGTGGGTGCCTAAAAAACGACTTAGGAAGTAGACGATGGTTGCGGTGGAGCGCGTCAAGAGCGGCAGCAAGTTCGAGGAAATGTTCAAGTTCTCCCGGCTGGTGAAGGTGGGAAACTGGATCTATTCGTCCAACACGGCGGGCCGGAACTACCAGACGCGCGAGATGTCGCCCGACGTCACCCGCCAGGCCCATCAGGCGCTGGACAATCTCTCCGGTGCGCTGGCCGCCGTCGGCGCCAAGCTCTCCGATACCGTGCGCTTCCACGTGAGCGTCGGCAGCCCGGAAGATCTCGAGCCCGTGCTGGCGGTGATTGCCGAGCGCGTCGAAGCCAACGATCCGGCCCACACCATCGCCATCGGTCCCCTTCCCCATGCCGAAATGAAGCTCGAGCTGGCTCTCATCGCCTACATCCGCGATCCCGAAACGCCCGACGTCGTCACCCGGGTGACGGTCTAGGCGCGGGACCGGGAGCGACAAAATGGCTGATGTTGTCATTATCGGTGCGGGCATTTCCGGCTCTTCGAGCGCCTATGAGCTGGCCAAGGAAGGGCTAGACGTGGTCCTGGTGGACCGCTTCGGTCCGGCAGCCATGGCGTCGGGCTGGACGCTGGCCGGCGTGCGCCAATCGGGCCGACACCCCGCTGAACTGCCGCTCGCCAAGGCGGCGGTCGATATCTGGGCGACCCTCGCCGACGAGCTCGACAGCCCAACCCACTACCGGCGCGGCGGCAATCTGCGGCTCGCCCGCACCGAGGAGGAAGCTGCCGTCATCGAGGGCATCGTGCGCGATCAGACGGCCGCCGGGCTCGAGCTGAAGCTGCTCGAAACCAACAAGGACATCCGCGAGATCGCTCCGGCCATCGCCGAGCACGTCTTGATGGCTTCGCTCTGCCCTTCCGACGGCGGCGCCGATCCCTCCAGCACGGTGCTGGGGTTCGTGCGCGCCGCCGAAAGGCTCGGCGCCAAGACCCGGTTCGGCGAGCGCGTGCTCTCGATCGAGGTCGAAGACGGCAAGGTGGCTGCCGTCGTCACCGACCAGGGACGCATCCCCGCCAAGAAAGTGGTCGTGGCGGCCGGTATCTTCGGCAACGAAGTTCTGAAGCCCCTCGGCATCGACGTGCCGCTGCAGATCCCCATGGTGACCGTGCTGCGCTCGGCCCCGCTCGACGCCGTCCTCACCCAGGTCATCGGCGTGGCCAATGCCGATTGCGCGGGCCGGCAGGAGTACAACGGGCGCTTCCGCGTCACCAGCGGCTTGCAGGACTGGCATGGCGGCCTGTTCGAAACCCGCACCGAAGTCGGCACGCGCCCGCGCGTGCTGCCGACGGGCCACAGCATGGCCGAAGTCGTCGATCTCTTCGGCGACATCGTGCCGGCATTCGCCACCGCGCAGATCGAGGACTACTGGGCCGGCCTCATCGATCTCACCCCGGACGCCATTCCGGTGATCGACGGAGACATCGGCGTCGAGGGCCTGGTCGTGACCATGGGCTTTTCCGGCCACGGGTTCTGCCTCGGTCCCATCACCGGAAAACTGGTGAGCGACCTGGTCCAGGAACGCCCGGCGCGCCTCGCCATAGAGCCGTTCAAATACAGCCGTTTCCACAACAGCCGTGAGTTCACCGAGGAGGCGACGCTGCACGGATAGGCCTTAAACCGATTGAGTTATGGAGCTAAGGGAGCACACTCATGAACTACAAGACACTCACCCTGGGCGCGGCAACTGCCGCCGTGCTGGCCGGACTGGGAACGCCGGCCGCACTCGCCCAGACCCTGACGATCGCCGTGCCCGGTAACGACATGGCGACCCTCGATCCCCACCGCGCCAGCGCAACGCTGGACAAGAACGTCATCAACTGGATGTTCAACGGACTGGTGCGCACCGCTCCCGGCCAGTTCTCGCTCGAGACCATCGAGCCCGACATCGCCGAAAGCTGGACCGCCTCCGAAGACGGGCTGACCTGGACCTTCAACCTGCGCCAGGACGTCTCCTGCCAGCGCGACTACGGCCCGCTGACGGCCAAGGACGTCGTCTATTCGCTCAAGCGCGCCGCCTCCCCCGAGACGTCGAGCTATGCCGGCGACTATGCCGCGTTCGAGCGCATCGAGGCGATCGACGACCATACCGTCGAGATCGGCCTGGCCCATCCCATTCCGAGCGTCCTCGGGCTGCTGGTGCCGTTCAACGGCGGCTCCATCGTCTGCGAAGTCGCCGGAACCGAGCTCGGCGAGGACTTCGGCCGCAACCCTGTAGGCACCGGCCCGTTCGCGTTCGCCGAATACCAGTCGCAGCAGTTCGTGCGGCTCGTCGCCAACGACGGGTATTTCCGCGGCGCCCCCGAGATCAAGGAAATCCTCTTCCGTTACCTCGGCTCCGACTCTAGCCGCGACCTGGCGTTCCAGTCGGGCGAGGTCGATCTCGTCAATGGCCGCTTCGAACAGTCGTGGCTCGACCGCACCGCCCAGTTGCCCGACACGACCGTCTCTGTGCTCGGCCCCTACGAACTGCACCAGCTCCATCTCAACCTGAGCCAGCCACCGCTCGACGACATCCGCGTCCGCCAGGCGATCGCCCACGCGGTCGACCGCGCCGGGCTCGTTGCCTTCCGCGGCGAGATGCTGACCCGCGAGGCGACCTCCGTCATTCCGTCGGGCTACCTCGGCTACGAGGCGCAGGACCTGCCCGAATACGATCCGGAAAAGGCCCGCGCCCTGCTGGCGAAGGCTGGTTATTCCGACGGCATCGACCTGAAGACCGTGCAGACCACCCTGCCCGCCATGCTGACGACCATGGAAGTGGTTCAGGCCCAACTGGCCGAGGTCGGCATCCGGCTCAACTTCGAGCTGGTGGACCACCCCACCTTCCACGAGCAGATCCGGCAGGACCTGTCGCAGGTGGTCTACTATGGCGCCGCCCGTCTGCCGGTGGCCGATATCTTCCTGACGCAGTTCTTCGACTCCAACTCCATCGTCCAGACGCCCGGCGCGGTCACCAATTTCTCGCACTGCGATGTGGCGGATGCCGAGATCGAGGCGGCCCGCACCGAGATCGATCCGGAGCGCCAGAAGGAGCTATGGGCCGAGGCGCAGCGCAAGATTGTCGAGGCGTTGTGCGCCGTGCCGCTCTATGAGATGGGCCAGCCCTATGCATGGAGCAACAAGGTGCAGTTCGCTTATCCGCTCGCCGGATCGCTCAACCTGTCCCCGATGATCGACGAAACCACGCGACTGGCCGACTGATGCTGGGCTTTGTTCTGCGCCGCCTGGGCTTTGCCGTCATTACCCTGCTTGCGGTTCTGACCCTGGTGTTCTTCGTCATCAGGGTCTTGCCGGGCGACCCTACCGTCGTCATCCTCGGCGACCAGGCCAGCGCGCAGAGCATTGCCCTGCTCAGGGAAAGAATGGGCCTCGATCAGCCCATAGCGCTGCAATACTTGCAGTTCCTCGGAGGTGCCCTGCGGGGTGATTGGGGCACCTCCCTCGTTTCCGGCCGCCCGGTCATCCAGGAAGTCCTGAACGTCCTGCCCCATACGCTGAAGCTGACGGCCGTCGCCCTGATCCTGGGGGTGGTCCTCGGCCTGCCGGCCGGGGTCTGGGCGGCGGTCAACCGCAACCGCATCCCCGACTACGTCACCCGCGTGGTCTCATTGCTGGGGCTGTCGGCTCCGGCTTTCGTCTCCGGCATCGTTCTGCTGCTGGTCTTCGCCATCGTGCTGCGCTGGTTCCCCGTCATCAGCGGGGGCCAGGGCACCACGCCGCTCGAGCGCCTGCGCGACCTCGCCCTGCCAGCGTTGAACCTGGCGCTGATCATGGCCGCCTATGTCACCCGCGTGACCCGCTCGTCCATGCTCGAAGTGCTCAGCCAGGATTACGTGCGCACGGCCATGGCCAAGGGCGCGTCCGGTTTCGCCATCGTCTGGCGGCATGCATTGCGCAACTGCCTCATCCCCGTCGTGACGGTCGTCGGCCTTTATCTCGGGATCCTGATCGGCAATTCCGTCCTGACCGAAATCGTCTTCAACCGCCCCGGCCTCGGCAAGCTGATCGTGGGCGCGCTCAACCAGCGCGACTACACCATGCTGCAGGGCATGATGGTCATCTACACGCTGATCGTCGTTCTCGTGAACCTTGCCACCGACCTCGTCTATGGCCTCATCGACCCGAGGGTTCAGTACAAATGAGCAAAACCGACACGGCAGCCGCCCCGCGGCCGCGCAACGAGTTTCTGCTGCTTGCCGGCAACGCCCTGCGATTCACCGGCAAGGCCCTGACCAGCAACCCGACGACGCTCGTGGGTACGATCATCTTCGCCGCAATCGTCATCCTGGCGATCCTTGCCCCCTACATCTCGCCCTACGATCCGGTCGCCCAGCGCATCGCCATACGCCTGCAGGGACCGAGCTGGGAGCACTGGCTCGGCACGGACTACTACGGGCGCGACATCCTCTCGCGCCTGCTGCATGGCGCCCGCTATTCGCTGGTCATCGGCATTCTCTCGATCACCCTGGCGGTCATCATCGGCTCGCTGATCGGGCTGATCGCCGGCTATTTCGGCGGCCGCGTCGATATCGTGATCATGCAGGTCATGGACGTGGTCCTGGCCTTCCCCGCGCTGATCCTCGGCATCATCCTGGTGGCGGTGCTGGGAGCCAGCGTCACCAACATCATCATCGCCATCGCCTTCACCGCCGTGCCGGCATTCGCGCGCATCGCGCGCGCGCCGGTGATGACGCTGCGCGAGCGCGAGTTCGTCCAGGCCGGATACGCGCTGGGCTTTTCCGACCTGCGCATCATGTTCCGGCACATCCTGCCCAACATCGTGCCCGAGATCATCGTCATGGCCTCGCTGTGGATGGCGACGGCCGTCCGCACCGAAGCCTCGCTCGCCTTTATCGGCCTCGGCATCGCGCCGCCGACCCCGACCTGGGGCGGCATGGTGCGCGAAGGCTTCGAGAACATCCTCGACAGCTATTCGGTCGCCCTCTTCCCCAGCCTCGCCGTGCTCGTCCTGGTGCTGGCACTCAACCTCATCGGCGATGGTCTGCGTGACGCCATCGATCCCAAGCTGGGCACGAACTCATGAGCGAACCGGTCCTCTCCATCGACAACCTGCGCATCGCCTTCGGCAAGTCCGAGGTGGTCAAGGGCATTTCGTTCGACCTCGCCGCCGGCAAGACCCTCGCCCTCGTCGGGGAGTCCGGGTCGGGCAAGAGCGTGACCGCGCTGTCCATCATGCGGCTCCTGCCCGCCAAGTCGCGCGTCTCCGGGTCGATCCGCCTCGCGGGAACGGACATGCTCGCCCTCGACGGAGGCCAGCTGCGCAAGGCGCGCGGGAGCCTGGCGGGCATGATCTTCCAGGAACCGATGACCAGCCTCAATCCGGTGCTGCGCGTGGGCGACCAGGTCGCCGAGGCGCTGCGCTACCACACGCAGCTCTCGCCGGCCGAGGCCAAGCAGGAGGTCCTGCGTCTTTTCGACAGGGTGCGCATCCCCGATGCGGCCCGCCGCTATACGGAGTTTCCGCACACCTTTTCGGGCGGCATGCGCCAGCGCGTGATGATCGCCATGGCCCTCGCCTGCAAGCCACGCCTGCTCATCGCCGACGAGCCGACGACCGCGCTCGATGTCACCATCCAGGCCGAGATCCTGGGGCTTCTGGCGGAGTTGCAGGCAGAAACGGGCACCAGCGTGCTCTTCATCACCCACGACATGGGCGTGGTGGCCGAGATCGCCGACGACGTGCTGGTGATGCGGCACGGGGAGTTGCTCGAGAAGGGCGCCGTCCGGCAGATTTTCGCCACACCGCAAAACGCCTATACCCGCGATCTTCTCGCCGCCGTGCCGCGGCTCGGCGACATGACGGCCCATGACGGGCCCATGCGCTTCCGGCCCCGCGCCTCGGCCCCAGCCGCGCCGGCAAAGCCGGAACGGTCCGAGCTGGATGCGCCGATCCTCGAGGTCAAGGACCTGGTGACCCGCTTCCGGGTCCGCAGCGGCATGTTCGGCCGCCACACCGGCAACGTTCATGCCGTGGATGGGGTGTCCTTCGCCATCAGGCGCGGGGAAACCCTGGCGCTGGTCGGCGAATCCGGCTGCGGCAAGTCGACGACCGGGCGCTCGATCCTGCGGCTCAACGCACCGACATCGGGCGAGGTCCGGTTCGAGGGCCAGAACGTCCTGGCCAGTTCCGGCCAAGACCTGCGGCGCATCCGCCGGCAGATGCAGATGATCTTCCAGGATCCTTATGGCTCGCTCGATCCGCGTCAGACCGTCGGCTCGGCCATCGCCGAACCCATCCGCGTCCATGGCATCGCCACCGGCAGCGAGGTGGAGGACCGGGTCGCGCATCTGCTCGCGCGCGTCGAGCTCGATCCATCATCGGCCGGCCGCTTCCCGCACGAGTTCTCGGGCGGCCAGCGCCAGCGCATCTGCATCGCCCGGTCCCTGGCGCTCGACCCGCGCCTGGTGATCGCCGACGAGGCCGTGTCGGCGCTCGACGTTTCGATCAAGGCGCAGGTCACCGACCTCATGCTCGACCTGCAGGAAGACCTTGGCCTCGCCTATCTCTTCATCAGCCACGACATGGCGGTGGTGGAGCGGATCAGCCACCGGATCGCCGTGATGTATCTGGGCCGGATCGTCGAGATCGGCCCGCGCGCCGCCGTCATCGGCTCTCCGACCCATCCCTACACGCGCCGGCTGCTCGCCGCCGTTCCCGTTGCCGATCCGGAGGCGCGACGCGAAAGGCGCACGGACAAGATCGCCGAAGAGCTGCGCAGCCCCATCCGGCCGCTCGACTACAGCTCGCCTCCCGCGAGCTACAGGGAAGTGACGCCCGGCCATTTCGTGCTGGAAGACGCCTGAGACTGCCCGTCCGGCCGGCTCCCCTCCCCCTTGAGGGGAGGGGTCGGGGGTGGGGGTCCATCGGTGATCCACACAACCACCCCCACCCTCAATCCCTCCCCTCAAGGGGGAGGGAGGCGCAAGAACCGACGACTCCAAACGAGCCTGACGCGCTCTCAGCCGTGCAGTTCCACCGCGCCACCTGCGCCGCCGTCCACGAAGCGCGACATGCTGAAAGGCGCGATCGGCAGTGCCGGCGCCCTGCCTTCGGCCAGGTCCGCCAGGATTTGCCCGGTGACGGGGCCGAGGCAGAAGCCGTGGCCGGAAAATCCGGTCGCCAGCACGGCTTCGCCCGCTTCGGGCAGCACGTCGAGAACCGGCAGCGCGTCGACCGTCTGGTCGATCAGGCCGCACCACAGGCGGTCGAGTTTGACGTCGGCGAGCGCAGGCACCAAAGCCGAATAACGCTCGATCAGCTCCAGGACGCTGCTGGCGCGCGGCCGGACCTGCGGCCATGGGTCGAGATCGAGCTGACCGTCCCACACCTCGTGTCCGCCGCCGATGCGGAACTGGCCGTGCGCCTCCTGCCGCAGCGTCGTGTCGCCATTGGCGACCCCGATCACCGGCATCTCGCGCGCCGGCATCGCCACCGAGCGCATCATGGTGGCGCTCATCACCTCGTAGGGCACGCGATAGCCGAAGGGCTCGATCAAGGTATTGGCGTAGATGCCTGCGGCGAGAACCACCTGCCCGGCCGCGATGACCCCGTTCGCGGTCCGCACGCCGCTCGCCTTGCCCGAGGTCACTTCGATCCCCGTGACGATCTCCCCGAAACGAACCTCGACGCCCAGCCGCTTGCCCGCCTCGACGAAACTGTGCACCGTCGCCTGCGGGTCCGCATGGCCATCGCTGGGGCAGAACGAGGCGCAAAGCACGTCGGGGGAAACCAGTGGGGCCAGATCCTGGATCTCCTTGCCTTCGAGCAGGTGCATTTCGAGGCCGACCGCGCCATGCTCGGCCACGATGGTCTCTATCCTCTGCGCCTCTGCGGCGTTGCGGGCGCAGCGCAGGTTGCCGACCTGGCGGTAGTGGGTTTGCCCATCCAGCTGTTCCGACAGCGTCTGCCAGATGGCCACCGCCGCCCGCGCCAGGGGCAACTCGGCCGGATGGCGGCCCGACTGGCGCACGCCGGCCAGCGTCCAGCCCGAAGCCATTGACGCCGGACCGTATTGATCTATCAGAACTACGCTATGACCTCGTTTGGCGAGTTCGTAGGCCGTTGCCGACCCACTGATCCCCGCACCAACAACCGCAAAGTCGAACATCGAAGCTTCTACCCCTGAGAACGAAATGGCACCTTCGCTCGCAGAATAGTGCAATAGTCGGTTTTTATCTATAGACAGAGTTCCGATAATCGGATTATGATTCGATTCACGAGAGGTTTTTGCCAATGGCCAGTGAAAGCTCAAGCAATGCCGAGCGCGCGGGAGAGATTTTGATCCATCTGGGCAATGCCGGCGTGGACGGCCTTTCGCTGCAGAACCTGTCCCAGCAGCTCGGCGAGGCCAAATCGGCGACCCGTCGCGCGCTCGTTGCACTCTCGAAACGCGGCTTCGTGGAGAGCGCCGCCCGCTACGGGCACTACCGCCTCGGCCCCGCCATATTCGGCCTGGCGAACCGTTCCACCTCGATCAGCGAACTGGTGCGGCGATATCGGCCCGCGGTCACCGAGGTCGCCGCGGTAACGCAGCAGTCGAGCTATCTCATGGTCCGCGCCGGGTTCGACGCCATCTGCGTGGACATGCACGAAGGCACCGCCTTCGTGCAGACCCTCACCGGCGGCATCGGCGGCCGGGTTCCCCTCGGCATCGGCCCGGGTACGATCAGCATCCTGACCCTGCTCGACCTGCCGCTGGTCGCCAGCATTCTCGAACACAACCAGCCCCGCTTCGACCAGTACAATCACGCCGACATGACCAAGGTCGCGCGCGAGCTCGACCGGGCCCGCACCCTCGGGTTCAGCTACGATATCGGCGAGACCTACCCCGACGCGGGCGGCGTCGCCGTGCCGGTGCGTTCGAGCCGGGGCGTCACTGCGGCCGCCGTATCCATCGCCATCCCCGCGTCCCTCCTCGATGCCGCCCGCGCCGCCGAGATCGCCAGGGTCATCCAGGCCGCCATCGGGCGTTGCGACCCCGAATAGAGTTTCCGCCCGAAAAGTTCACCGCTGGAGCCGTCATGACCAAGTCCGACAAAATTCGCTGGGGTATCCTGTCCACCGCCAATATCGGGATGACCAAGGTCACCCCGGCCATCCAGAAGTCCCCCCATTCCGAGGTCGTCGCCATCTGTTCGCGCAATGCCCAACAGGCCCGCGAGGCAGCGGACAGGCTGGGCATCCCCAAGGCGTACGGCTCCTACGAGGAAATGCTGGCCGATCCCGAAATCGACGCCATCTACAATCCGCTCCCCAACCACCTGCACGTCGAACTGACGCTTGCGGCCAATGCGCAGGGCAAGCACGTGCTGTGCGAAAAGCCCATCGCCATCACCGCCGAGGACGCCAAGAAGCTGCGCGGCGCCCGGACCGACCGCCTGATCCTCGAAGGCTTCATGGTGCGCTTCCACCGGCAATGGCTGCGCGCCCGCGAAATCGCCCGTTCCGGGGAAATCGGCGAAGTGCGCGGCGTGCGCGCCGTCTTCACCTACTTCAACACCGATCCGGAAAACGTGCGCAACAAAGCCGACATCGGTGGCGGCGGACTGCTCGACATCGGCTGCTATCCGATAACCGGCGGTCGCTTCTTCTTCGAGGCGGAGCCCGAGCGCGTCGTCGCCCTGGTCGACCGCGATCCGAAATTCGGCACCGACCGCCAGGCGAGCGTCATCGCCGATTTCGGCCAGGGTCGCCATCTGACGTTCCTGGTCTCGACGCAGCTGGCCGCCAATCAGTCGCTCGAGCTGCTGGGCACCAGGGGACGGGTCGAGATCGTCATCCCCTACAATGCGCCCGCCGACGCGGCCACTGCGCTATTGGTCGATCCCGGCTACGCGCTGGACGGTTCGCTGGCCCGGCGCGAGATCCTGCCGCCCTCGGACCAGTACACCGACATGGCCGAGGCGTTCGCGCTGGCCGCCCTCGGGGGACAGACCCTGCCCTACGGCGTCGAGGACGCCATCAGCTCCATGCACGTCCTCGACGCCATCTTCGAGAGCGAGAAGACGGGAGCCTGGGCCCCGGTTCGAAAGGACTAACCGAGCTTCGACGATCAGTTGCCCAGCGCCGCCGTCCGGTCGAGGGCCGACGAGAACCCTTTCAATGAAAGGGAGAACTGGGTCGGCTGCTCGTTGTCGAGCACGACCGCGATCTTGAGCGTGGCGCCGGCGCGCAGGGCCGTGGCCGTTTGGGCGTCGAAACGGACCGGCACCACGCAGCCGCCAGGCAGGCACGTCCTGAACGGCTGTGACTGGCCGGGCGACAGGTCGTCGATCTGCAACGCCACGCCCTGAGCGAGAGCGAGGCCGAACGGCAGCAGCAATATACCTTCGATCGCATCGCCGACCGGACGCAGCTCCGCGGCCAGGACCCACTGTCGGTTCTGCTGGTCGACCTGTTCCTGCGTCATGCCGCAGGCGGGCTTCAGAGGCTGGGCGATGCAGACGACCTGCCAGTCGCCATGCGTCTCCTGCAAGGTGGTCGCCCCGCCGGGCAGCGCGGCGGCGACGTCCACCGCCTCCTGCGCGTTTGCCGGGCCAGCGAAGGCGAAGACCATCGCCGCGCCGGCAAAAAGAGAGCGGTATGGAACGGGCATGTCGAAATTCCTTATGAGGCAGTGCTGGCCGGCGTTCAGAACCGGACGGCCACGTTTCCGTTGAAGCGCCATCCCTCGGCGCTGGCTTCCCTGGAAAAGCCGTGCGCGACCTCCAGGCCCACGCTCGTCGCCAAGGGAAGCGAAGGCGTTGGCGTGCGCCAATGAGAGCGCAGCCCCGCTCCGACATTGACCGCTCCCAGCGAGCCGGGTTCGAGCACCGAGGGCTCGATGTTGAACACCTGCCCGCCGGAGACGAACACATAGGGCTGCACCGACATCGAACCGGGCAGGCCGGGCAGTTCGGCCGGTCCGTATTGCAGTTCGGCACGCACCATCCAGCCATTGTCGCCCGCCAGCGCGCCCGAGTTCAGCGCGCTCAGCGCCTGCGCGCCGCCGAGGGTAAAGCGTTCGGAGTTGACGAGGGGGCCGTCGAGCGCCACCTGGCCGCGCGCATCCAGCCGGAAAGTAACCGCTCCGCCCAGCGGCTGAACCAACGCGCCATTGAGCGCGAGGATGCTGTAGACGTCATCGGCTCCGGCGCGCGACAGGGGCCTGTCGGGCGTCGCGTCGCCCGCGCCGCGACTGTCGAGCCAATCCACTCCCTGGGAGAACTGAACGCCCGCGGCCACCCGCGTATCGGTAAGGTCAAAGACATGCGACCAGTCGAGGCCGACGCGGATCGGGCGGACGGCATCGTCGTAGAGATAGGCATCGAACAGCGGCGCGGTCTGGTCTTCCTCGATGATATCGAGCGCCCCGCGCACCGTGAGATTGGTCGCCCGGCTGCGGATCAGCGGGTAGGAGCCCGACAGCGACAGCCGCTTGAACGTGCTTTGCGTGTCGAGGACGCCCGCCTGCGACACCGGATTGGTATCCGAATACGACCCCTCGAGGCCGAGGATCAGCCCATCGTGACCGATGGGGACGGTGATGCCGGCGATCGCCAGCCGCCGGGCGCTGTCGTCGGCCAGGAACCCTTCCGTCGGCGTGCCCGAGAGGCTGAGGTGAAGGCTCTCGCCAAGGCCCAGCATCGAATGGAGCCCGATGCCGGTCGTGGCCGATATCGTGCCGAGGGACGATGGCAGCGAATTGTCGATCCGCACTTCGCCGGTAACCGGCCGGTATTGTCCCTTGAGCACCAGGCGCACGGCGCCGGGTCGGGTGCCCGGCATGAGGCTGGATTGCAGGGTAAGGCCCGCCGTATCGCCCGCCAGGAGCAGGTGACGCTCGAAGGCCGGCAGGGTCAGGCCTCTCATATCGACGATATCGGCGACGATCGCCGCGACGCGCCCGCGCACGGGATCGGCCAGCTCCCCGGTATCGATGCTCTCGATGAAACCCTCGATCACGCGCAGCCGCAAGATCCCGCCGTGGGCGACGTTCTGCGGCGGAATCACCACCTGGGTGAGGAAAAGACCGTGCCGGGCATAGGCGCGCTCGATGGCATCGGCTGCCGCATAGACCGCGGCGATGGAAACGCGATTGCCCTGCAAGGGCCCGATGATCGCCTCGATCTCGGGCTGCAGCTGCGGCGAGCCGCCTTCGACGGCGACCTCCCCGACGAGCAGCATGACGCCCTCGGCGCCCGGTGGCGGCGTGGAGCCGGCGCTGTCGCCGGCCAGCGCGACGCCGGCCCCCAGGGCCTGGGGCACGGCGACGCGCTCGGGCCCATCGAGCAGTTGAGACGGCGAAGGCGTCTGCGCCTGCGCAGCGAGGCCCGCGGCCAGCAGGGTTGCCGCCAGGGCGGCAAGACCCGTGCTGCGCCGGATCAGATGGCATGTGTTCTTACTCGGCACAGCGCACAGTCCCTTCCCGCTTGACGAAGCACTGTCCGGTTTCGGCAGCGCCACCCTCCAGCTCATCCTCGAGCAAACCGTCCAGCACGGACGAGTTGCTCTTGAGACCGGCCGGGGTCAAATTCGGACCGGTCGGATGAGCCGGAGAGGGGCCACTTGCCAAAGGCGTGATTTCGAACACGCCTTCGGCAAAGCTGACGTCGTAATTGGCTGACCAGGCGAGCGAACCGAGGCGTATGGCGTATTTGCCGAAGGTTTCGCCTGCGTCGCGCATCGGCGTGCCGGTCAGGACATCGCCATTGACCAGTACGCCGGACGTGACGACGTATCCCAGCACCGGGTCGGGCGTGCCCTCCGGCCGGCTCGCGTCGATCGCCGCGATGGCGATGGCGCGCGCCAATACCGTGAGGTCCGCACCCGCATAGCCGATGGCGTAGTTGTCGTTGGCCAGCGAGCCCTGGGTGATCGCGTACCTGCCGACGCCGGAAGCGCCCGTGGCGCTGGTGGCAAGGTTGCCCGAAAGGGTGTCGCCATTGACCAGTCCCGAGGCCGTATAGGTCAGCGCCGGATTGGCATCGCCATAGATGCGGCTGACAGCATTGGCCGTCACGGTCACGGTTCGCCTGTTCACCGTCAGGTTGGCGCCGACATAGGTGATGGCATAGTTGGCATGATCCAGCGACCCATGGGTGATCGCGTAGTTGCCGACGCTGGAATACCGGGTTGCGCCCGTCGCCAGCGATCCGGTGAGCGTATCTCCGTTCACCAGCCCCGAGGCCGTGTAGGCCAGGACCGGATTGGCGTCGCCATACGTCTTGCTCGCGGCGTCGGCCGTCACCGTGATCGCCCGTTGGGCTACCATCAGATCGGCTCCGACATAAGTAACGGCGTAGTTGCCCGATGCGGCCAGCGAGCCCTGCCCGATGGCGTAGGTGCCGACATCGGAGTACTGGCCCGCGCTCGTCGTCAGGGCCCCGGTCAGCGTGTCGTTGTTGACGAGGCCGGAGGCCGTCCAGGTCAGCGGCGGATTGCCGTCGCCATAGCTCTTGCTGCGTGCATCCGCCGTCACCGTCAGGGCGCGCTGGCCGATCGTCAGGTTCGCTCCGCTGTAGGTGACGACGTAGTTCGCATTGCCCAGCGTTCCCAGCCCGATGGCGTAGGCACCGACATCCGAATACTGCCCGGCGCTCGTCGCCAGCGTTCCGGTCAGCGTGTCGTTGTTGACGAGGCCGACAGTCGTGTAGGTCAGGGTGGGATTGGCATCCCCATAAGTCTTGCCTGCCGCATTGGCCGTCACCGTCAAGGCCCGCTGACCAACCGTCAGGTCCGCGCCGACATAGGTGATCGCATAGTTCGCATTGCCGAGCGTGCCCAGCCCGATGGCATAGGCACCGATATCCGAGTACTGCCCCGCGCTTGTCGTCAGCGCCCCGGCCAGCGTGTCGTTGTTGACGAGACCGGCAGCGGACCACGTCAGCGCCGGGTTGGCATCGCCATAGGTTTTGGCCGCTGCATTGGCCGTCACGGTCAGCGCACGCTGGCCGATCGTCAGGTCCGCACCGTTGTAGGTGATGGCGTAGTTGGCATTGCCGAGGGTGCCGAGCCCGATGGCGTACGCTCCGACGCCCGAATACTGCCCCGCGCCCGTGGTCAGCGCCCCGGTCAGCGTATCGTTGTTGACGAGACCGACGGTCGTATAGGTCAGGGTTGGATTGACATCGCCATAGGTCTTGCCGGCCGAGCTGGCCGTCACCGTCAGGGCACGCTGGCCAATCGTCAGATCCGCGCCGAGATAGGTGATCGCGTAGTTGGCCGAGGCGGCCAGCGTCCCCTGTCCGATGGTATAGATGCCGACGCCCGAATATTGGACCGCGTTCGTCGCCAGCGCTCCGCTGAGCGTGTCGTTGTTGACCAGGCCATCGGCGGTCCAGGTCAGGGCCGGATTGACGTCGCCATAGGTCCTGCTCGCGGCATTGGCCGTCACCGTCACGGCCCTTGGCGTGACTGTCAGGTCCGCGCCGACATAGGTGATCGCGTAGTTGGCCGACCCGGTGAGCGTGCCCTGCCCGATAGCGTAGGTTCCCACGTTGGCATATTGCCCGGCGCTCGTCGTCAACGCCCCGCTCAGCGTATCTCCATTGACCAGGCCTGCCCCGCCAACGCTATAGGTCAGGTCAGGATTGACATCGCCGTAAGCCCTGCTCGCCGCGCCGGCCGTCACCGTGATGGCGCGAGCGTTGATGACCAGGCCCCCGTCGTGGACGATGTAGTAGTCGCTCGCCGAGCCGGCGGCATAGCTCAGGTCGAGAACCCCCGCAGAGCCCCAGCCATAGAACCCCGTGCCCGTCGAAGCCGTGATGCCGTTGCCCCAATCGAGCGTCACGTTGGCGACGCCGATCCCCTCCACCGTTGCGCCGGGAGCAATGGTGTCGCCATAAGCGCGCGAAGCATTGCCGCTGATCCGGATGTAGTAGTCATAGACCGGCTCCGCGGCGAGGCTGCGCAGAACCGGCGCTCCACCTGCCTTGGGCAGCGCCCAGACCGAACCGAAATCCCAGCCCGCCGCGATATAGGTGAAGGCATTGGCCATCTGGTCGCCGACCAGTCCCGTCGGGCCGATGCAGGATCCGGAGCCGGCGCCGCAGGCACTGTTCTGGCCCGACGCCTGCCGGTCCCAGAAGAGGGCGGAGGTCGTCGGCGCCCATGCAAACCCGAACAGCCCGCCGACATAGCCGGCGCCGCTGACCGCGCCGGACGCATAAGCGTTGCGGACCGTGCTGGTGAACGTATACCCGACGAGCCCGCCGACATACTGGCCCCCGGCGACGCTCCCGGTGGCATAGACGTCGATGAGCGTGCCGCTGCTGCCTCCGGTGAATCCACCGACGGAATCGCCGCTGCCGATAACGTTGCCCGTCGCATAGGCGCGGCTGATGGTCGTGCTGGCGACGTTGCCGACGAACCCGCCGACATTGCCGATGCCGGTGACGTTGCCGGTCGCGTAGGCGTCGCTGATCGTCGTCGAGCTGACGGCGTAGCCGGTCAGTCCGCCAACGAAGTTGTCGCCGACGACCGCCCCCGTCGCATGGACGTTGCTGAGCCTGGTTTCGTGGGAATAGCCGACCAGGCCTCCGGTGTAGTCCGCCCCGGTGACGTTGGCGGTGGCATAGACGTTGCTGATGGTGGTGAAATAGGAGAACCCCAGCAATGCTCCGGTATTGCGGCCGCCGGTTATCGAGCCGCCGACGAGCCCCAGATTGCGGATGGCGCCGCCATTGTTGTACATGCCGGTCATGCGGAACAGGCCGACATTCTCGACGCCCGGCCGGTTGATGGTGAGGCCGCTGATCGTGTGGCCCTGCCCGTCGAGCACGCCGTAGAAAGAGAAGTTGGAATCGCCTATCGGCACCCACCCGGCGCTCGACCATATCCCCGCCGCGTTGCTCCCCGCCGTCTCGCTGGCGTCGATATCGCGCCCAAGCACATAGCTGGCGTTGAAGTTGGCTCCCCTGCCGAGCAGCGCCAGCTGATGCAGGTTGGTGATGGTGATCACGCCATTGGTGGCCGTCGCCGCTTCCGAATGGAGGATCGGCCGCATGTCGCCGGCCTGATACCAGACGCTCGTGAAGTTCCAGCCTGTGTAGGCGGCGGAGCTGCGCGCCTGCACCGTGGTCAGGCCGGTGCCCGAACAGTCGGAGCTGTTATGGCCGCAACCGTTGGATCGGCCGGTCGTGTCCTGATCCCAGAAGCTTCGGCCGATGATGCCGTCGTTCCAGCCGACCAGCCCGCCGGCAGTGCTCCCGCTGACGGCGCCGGTCGCATAGCTGTTGGAGATCGCGTTTAGGTTTCTTCCAGCCAGCCCGCCGACATAGGCGCTGCCGTTGACCGAGCCGAGGGCATAGGTGAAGTCGATGGCGCCGCTATTGTAACCGACCAGCCCGCCGACATAGTAGCTGCCGCTGACCGGGCCGGTCGCGTAGGCGTTGGTGACCTGGCCGTTTTCGTTCCGGCCGACCAGCCCCCCGAGATATTCAACACCGTTGACCGCACCGGTGGCGTAGGAGCGCGTGATCGTACCGTTCGTGCTCAGCCCCACCAGCCCGCCGACATTGGCGCCGCCGGTCACCGCAGCGCCCGACCAGGCATTGGATACCGCACCGCCCCAGCTATGGCCCACAAGGCCGCCAGTGAACGCGCCGCCCGTGACGCTGCCCGTCAGACCGACATTGGCGATCGCTCTGGGACCGGTGCTGCCGTCGCCTCCTACCAGTCCAAACAGGCCCACATTGCCTTCGGCCGGCCGGTTGATGGTGATGTTGGAGACCGTATGGCCGAGGCCGTCGAACGAACCGGTGAAGCCGGAGCCCGAACCGATCGGCTTGAACCCCGCCCCGCCGTTCCAGCCCGCCGTGCCCGATGCGTCGATGTCGTTGGCCAGCGTCCAGTAGGAAGAAAGATAGCCCGTCGAGGAGCCGACGCCCTGCAGGCCGTAGATATCGGTCAGCCGGTAGCGCGTCGCGCTGGTGCCGTCGCCGCCGAGCACGCGCAGGAACGAACCGCCGTCGATGGTGAAATTGGCGGCCGAGAAGCCGGGAAGGCTCGACCCGTTCTGCACCCAATTGCCCGAGGTCAAGGTGAAATCGGCCACCGATATCGCCCCGCTCGCGCTGATCGTGCTGCCCGCCGCGAGCGTAAGTCCGCCCGATGCGGCGGTGATGGGGCTGTCGATGGCGATGCCACCCGCCGCCTGCAGCGTCAGCGTGGCGCTGCCTGCCCATGACAGTGGCGCGGCGACCGTGATGTTGCCGGCCTGCGAGCCGGACGAGCCGGTCATGACCGTGACGTTGGCGCCCGAAAGAGCGTTCAGCAGCGTCGTGGCGTTGATGACGGAATCGTTGCCGGTGGCGCTGAACCCGGAGACATTGCTGCTGCCCGCGGTCGAGATGGTGATGTTGTAGGGATCGAGCAGCAGATTGCCGAGCGCGCCCCCGGCCGCGGTCAGGTCGGCATACCCCGTGTAAGCCAGCCTTGCCTTGCCCGAGACCTCGGCGTCGCCCCCATTGCCCGAGAGCGATCCGCCGCGGGCCGTGATCGTGCCCGAAAAGCTGGTGAGGTCGTCCGACCAGATCACCACGCGCCCGCCATCGCCGCGGGCTGTCGCATCGGCGGCGATGGTGCTGCCCGCATCGACCGAAACCGTCCCGGCCCGCAGCATGTCGCCATGACCCTGCCAGTCGCCGCCGATACGGATATCGCCGCCGCCCGCCGCGCCCGAAGCATCGATGCCCGCGGTAGCCAGCTCGATCTCGCGCGCCGCAAGCGTGATCGATCCGCCGACCCCGGTGGCGCTGCGCGCCTCGAGCGTGCCCGTCACCGCGACCTTGCCGCCCGCCCCGCCATGGACGACCAGCGCGCCACCATCGCCGCCGAAGCTGACGCCAGACGCCGTCTGCGCGAACGAGGACGCCGAGACGTTGCCCCCGAGCTGGATCGCGGACCTCGCCACGTCCGCCGTGGTCGCCGCGCGGATTTCGACGCGGCCGCCATTGGCTTCGATCCGTCCCGTCTGTTCGATCAGCGCGCGGGCCAGATCGGCCTCGTCCGTCGGCACGGAGACCGTCAGGAAGCCGTCGCCCTCGATATCGACCGCGACATGCTCGCCGGCGCCCAACCCGATGCGGCCGCCGATCGCTTCGATGAGACCCGAGTTGCCGATCCGCCCGCCCGCCAGCACGACATCGCCGCCATTGGTCACCCGGATGATGCCGCGGTTCTCGACCCCGGCCGAATTGCCGGCGCCGTTGTAGACCCGCCGTCCGGCAAGGAAATCGGCGTCGCTCGTGTCCAGCGTCGAAGCCGTGAAGCCGGCCGCATTCACCGTGCCCGTCTCGGTGATCAGGATGCCGTTCGGATTGACCAGATAGACTTGGCCGTTGGCGCTGACCTGCCCGGCGATCGCCGTCGAGGCCGAACCCGTGACGCGGTTGAGAATGGCGGACGACGCGGATGGCTGCCGGAAGACCACGGCATTGCCCGCGCCGACCGAGAAGCTGTTCCAGTTGACGATGGCGTTCTGGCTGGTCTGGGTGATGCCGAGCGTTCCCGGCGCCGGCGAACCGATGGTCACCGAACCGGCGACCACGGTTCCGTTCTGCGGCAGGGTTTGCGCAACGCCGGGAAACGGCGACAGCACCATTGCGCAGGCGGCCAACACGGCGGGACTTGCCCGTCCCACCCGCATCGTTGCGACCAACCACTTCGCTCCCCGGCGATCAGTCGTTTCCATTCCTTCGCCCCCCGGATATGCCTTGTCATCGACAATTCGCGCCGCCGATGAAAAAGTTGCGGCGTATTACACACATTTCTCATATATGTGCAATATGGAACAAACACGAATCTCCGCAGCTCGCGAAAAATTGGCCGATCCGCTGCGTCAGGCCTTCCTCGACTACGGCTATGAGCAGATGACGATGATCGGCCTGGCCAAGGCCTGCGGCCTCACGCGGCGGGCGCTCTACCACCACTTTTCCGACAAGGAGCAGGCCTTCCGCTTCGTTCTGGAAGTCGACACGCGTACCGCCATGGATGCCGCTTCCGAGGCCGGGCGGAGCGGACTGGCGCGCAAGGATGATCCCGTCGACATCCTGACCAGCGTCATGGATGCGCGCTACGCGGCGAACCGCCGGAAGCTGGCCGGCTCGCCCCACGCCACCGAAATCAACGATCAGGCCTTCCGGCGCGCCCGCCCCATGATGATAGAGGCGGCGATCGCGTTTCAGGCGCAGCTGGCCGACCTGCTGGTCGACATGGAGCGGGCGGGCCTCATCACCCTGCGGCCGGGAACCAGGCCCGCCGATCTCGCGCAGGCCCTCGCCGACGGCGCACGCGGCTCCAACCAGTCGCTGCCGCCGGTCAACGCCGACGATCTACCCATGCGATACAAGAACATTCTGGGCGCCATCCTCTTCGGCACCGCCGATCGCCCCGGATAGGAGGTAGTTGCCGATGACCACAGCTGTCCTTGCCGACCGTCTCGACCGCCTGCCCCTGACCCGCCTGCATCTGGCCATCGTCGCTCTCGGCGGCATCGGCCTTTTCGTCGACACGGCCGAGCTCTCGCTCGGCAGCGTCCTGTCGGCGGTGTTCTCCGTGCCGGGCAGTCCGCTGGATACGAGCCAGTTGGCCTGGCTGCTGGCTTCGGTATTCATCGGCGGCGCGATCGGCGCTCCGCTGCTCGGCTGGCTCTCCGACCGGCACGGACGCCGCACCGCCCTACAGGTTTCAATGGCGCTCGTTGCCCTGCCCTCCTTCGGAGCCGCGCTCAGCAGCGATGGCGCATGGCTCATCGTCTTCCGGTTCCTCTCGGGCATGGCGCTTGGCGCCTACCCGCCGCTCATGCACGCCTATTTCGCCGACATCCTGCCGCCGCGCTGGCGCGCGCCGCTGGATTTGTGCGCGGTGTCGCTGGGACTGCTGGGCTGGCCGCTCGTCGCGCTGCTGGTGTGGTGGCTGACGCCCTGGCAGCCACTCGACGTCGAAGGCTGGCGCTGGGCGCTGCATGCCGGTGGTGTCATGTCGCTGATCGTCGGGGCGGCCTTCTGGCTCGTACCGGAATCGCCGCGCAATCTCATCGCTCGAGGACGGCATGTCGAGGCCGAGCGCGCCTATGGCCGCTTCGAGCGCTCCGCCGGCCAGTTGCCTCCACCCACCCTCGCCGAACCCGTTTTACCCTCGACCACATCCCCCGCCCCGCAACGCCGCGGTTTCGGGAGCTACTGGCCGCGCGTCCTCCTCATCGCCACCATCTATCTCTTCCGGCCATGGGCGACCGTCGGCTTCCCGCTCATCGTGGGGGCACTCATGATCGCCAAGGGTTACACCTTGGACCGGTCGTTGCTCTCGATCGGATTCGGCGGCTTCGGCGCGGCGGCCGGCGCCTTGATGGCCGCTTTGGTGGTGGACAGGATCAATCGCCGACTGGCCCTCATTCTGGTGAGCGCCGGTCTGATCGCCACGGGCCTCGCCATCGCGCTCAATGACGACTACGGGCTGCTGATCGGCGCCATTGCGGCTTTCAGCTTCCTTGCCGCCATCTATGGCCCCCTGCTCTCGATCTATGCGGCCGAGATCTTCCCCACCGGCATCCGCGCTTCGGCGACCGCCACCGCATGGTCGATGAACCGCATCGGCTCGGCCATCGCGCCCCTGGCCCTCCTCCCGACCCTCCAGGTGGCGGGGCCGCTCCTGACGTTCACCACCATCGCGGCCACGCTCGTCCTCAACCTCATCCTCATCGCCCTCTTCGGCCCCAAAGGCCGGGCGAGACTGCCGGTGGAGGAATAAGCGCCGATTGCGGATGCGCGGCCACCTGCAAGAACGTTCCTGTTATGTTCTTGATGCCCGTCCGGCCTCCCGCTAGGATTGCTTTGGGACGGGCAAGGCAACGGCAGGTGTCGGCATGGAGACGCAAGCGACGATCCTTCATGCGGATCTGGACGCGTTCTATGCGTCCGTCGAGCAGATGCTCGATCCGTCGCTGCGCGGCAAGCCGATCGCGGTCGGCGGCGGCGTGGTGCTCGCTGCCTCCTACGAGGCCAAGGCCTTCGGCGTCCACGGCGCCATGCCCGGCCGGCGCGCCCGCGAGCTCTGCCCCGACCTCATCTTCGTGCCCGGACACTTCCGCGAGTATCAGCGGCTCGGCGACGCGGCCATCGCCATCCTCGGCGACTATACCCCGCTCATCGAGCGCATCTCGATCGACGAGGCGTTCGCCGATGTGGCCGGATGCCTGCATCTCTTCGGCTCGCCCGAGGATATCGCCTGCAAGGTGCGCAAGCGCGTGCGCGACGAACTCGGCCTGCCGATCTCCATCGGCATCGCGCGCACCAAGCATCTCGCCAAGATCGCCTCGCAGGTTGCCAAGCCCGATGGGCTGCGGATCGTCGATCCGGCAGCCGAGCTCGAGTTCCTGCACGATCTGCCGGTCGAGGTGATCTGGGGCGTCGGGCCGGTCACGAAAGCCAAGCTCGCCGCGGCCGGGGTGTTCAAGGTCGGCGAGCTGGCGCAGATGCCGGGCCAGTCCGTCCAGAAGCTGCTCGGCCATGCAGTGGGCGACAAGCTTTCCGCCCTCTCGTGGAACCGTGATCCGCGCGCTATCGTCACCAACCATCGCGCCCGTTCCGCCGGGGCGCAGTCGGCGCTCGGCCGCAAGCCCTTCGAAGAGCGCGTCTTCCGCCCGGTCTTGCGGCACCTCGCCGACCGCATCGCCTCGCGTCTGCGCGACAAGTCCCTCTCGGGCCGCACCGTCACGGCGCGGGTCCGCTTCGCCGACCTGCGCGCCGTCACCCGCGCCGCAACGCTCCCCGCCGCGGTCTCGGCCACCGCCATCCTCGCCGACGTCGCCGAGGAGCTGGTGCGCGCGGTGCGCCACGAGTTTCCCCACGAGCGGACGATCTCGCTGCTCGCCATTTCGGTCTCGCATCTCGAGCGGCAGCCGGCCCTGCAGCTCGAGTTTCCGCTCGGCCTTGCCGACGAGGCGCTGAGGCCTGGCGCACGGCGCGGCGCCGCCCGCTGGCAGGCGGACCGGGCGATGGACGCCGTGCGCGGGCGCTTCGGCTGGGAGGCGATCGGCTACGGCTCGGTGGTGCTGGAAACACCCCGCTCCGTGCCCGACGGCTTCCGCGAGCTTGCCGAGAAGGATCTGTAGGCAAGTGCGCTTAACGACCGGCTAACCATGTCGGACGCCGATTGAACCGAGAGGCGCCTGTGCGACAAAAGTGTCTAAAATTCACCGCATTCTGCCCAGCACTCTTGCAGGCCTGATCTGAGCTCCCCAGATCAGGATTGGACTCGGAGGAAGATGCCCATGGACACCAAGGCCGCCATAGTCGCTCTCCTGAGCGTTTGGGGCGTTGGCACATGTGCATCCCTGCCCGCATCGGCCCAGGACACCGGGACCGAGACGGCAGCCGAGTCAGAGGCGACCTCCAATCCCTTGCTCAATCGCGTCTGGGTCCGGGCGGACGACACTGGTCTGCCCGGTCCCATGCAGATATTCCTCGCCGACGGCACGCTGGTGAGCGACAGCTGCTGGGAGACCTACCGGCTCTCGCAATGGCAGCAGGTTTCCGACACCCAGATCAGCTGGGACGAGGACGGCATGACCATCGAGGCCGACATCGCCACCCTCAGCGACACCGAGCTGGTGCTCCACCTCAAGCTCGGCAGCGAAGTGCAGGAGCAGCGCTACGTGCCGGCCACCGTGCCCTACGTCTGCCCCGATATCCCCGCCTGACGATCCCTCACTGCCGCAATCCGAGCCTGCCGAGCGGCGATGCAAGCGAGCCGGCGACCAGCGCCGCAAGAAATGCCGGCGTCGGCGGAATGCGCGCCAGGTACGACACCAGGAAGTCCCGCACCAGCGGCAGCAGCATCCCGTCCGACTGGTAGAACGGCGTGAACATGGCGCTCATCGCCTGGTAGAGCCGGATATGGGTTCGGCGCAGCGCCGCATACTTCGCCAGGGCGCCCGCAACATCGTTCGGCTCGTCGCGCAGCGCCACGAACAGGGCCCGCGCATCGAGCAGCGCCATGTTAGCGCCCTGCCCGAGCTGCGGGCTGGTGGAATGGGCGCTGTCACCGACGAACGCCAGGCTCTCGCCCGCCGGCATCGACATGGTGTGGTGCGCGTATCGGGCGAGCGTCAGCGTCTCCAGCCCCCCGATAGCGGCAAGGTGGGGCTCGGTTCCCGGCCAGTGCCGCGCCACGTCCTGCTTCCAGGCATCGAGCCCGTTTCGTTGCACGTTCTCGTAGTCCGAGACCTTGAGGCTCCAGAAGAATGCGGCGCGCTCGGGACCGCCGGGCGTGTCCCGGCCGACCGGCAGCACACCGATCATCACCCGGGCCGCCTGGTAGCGCTGGATGAGCGCGGCGCCATCGAAATCCTCCCCATCCTGCCAGGGCAGCGTCGTCCAGAGAGCGCCGAATTCCAACTGGCGCGAACGGCCGGCGGCGAACGATTGCGACTTGAGCGGAGACGAGGACCCCAGACAATCGACGATGAGATCGAAATCCTCCGATCGCTCGCCGTCGGCGAACCTCAGCGCCCGCTTGCCATGGGAGCGCGGTGTCAGGTCGATGATCTCGCAGCTGTTGCGGATGGACACACCAGCCGCCTTCGCCGCCTCGTGCAGCACCCCGAAAAGCGCCGCCCGGTGGATGCCGAGGCCATGGCCGAGCCCGCGCATCTTTTCGTATTGCACGTCGAGCACGACACGCCCGCTGCGGGCATCGGTGCCGCGCAGCCGGTGGATCGGCGCGCCAAGGGCAGATATCGCGTCGTTGAGGCCAAGGTCGGCCAGAACCGCCTGCCCTGTCGGTTGCAGGATGAGCCCGGAGCCCCGGGGACGCGGTGCCTCGAATCGTTCCCAGACGACCGGATTGTGCCCCAGGCGCTTCATGTAGAGCGCGGTTGCGAGCCCCGCCGGCCCTGCACCGCAGATGGCGATGTCGAGCCGTCTATGCATAGGCCCGGCCTATAGCACCACTTGCGTCCCGATCTCCACCACGCGCCCCGTTGGAATGTGGAAATATCCCGTCGCATCGCTGGCGTTCTTGGCCAGCGCGGCAAAGACGCGGTCCTGCCAGCGGCGCAGGAACCCGCCCTTCTGGCCCGGTTTCAGCGACCGGCGCGACAGGAAGAACGAGGTCGACATGATGTCGAACTTCCAGCCGAGCTTGCGCGCCAACGCCAGGGCCTTGGGAATGTTGGGTTCCTCCATGTAGCCGAAGGTGACGATGACGCGGCTGAACAGCTCGTTGAACGCCTCGTAATGCACCTTTTCCTCGTCGGCGACGCGCGGCGAGGCGGAGGTGCGCACCGTCAGGATCACATTGCTCTCGTGCAGCACCTTGTAGTGCTTGAGGCTGTGCAGCAGCGCCGTCGGCGCGCCCTCGACGTCGCTGGTGAGGAAGATGGCAGTGCCCGGCACCGTCGTCGGCTTCTTCTTGGAGAGATTGTCGACGAGGAACTGCAGCGGCACCTCGTCCTTGCGGGTCTTCTCCGCCAGCCGCGCCCGGCCCACCATCCAGATCACCATGATCACCGAGACGGCCGCGGCCACCACCGCCGGCACCCAGCCGCCCTGGAAGAGCTTGGCCGAATTGACCACGAAGAACCCGCCGTCGATGACGAGGAAGACGGCCGCGAACACCGCCACAGCCGCCGGATGCCACTTCCAGTTGCGCCACATCACCACCAGAAGCAGCGAGAGCGTCACCACCATGATGCCCGAAACGGCGATGCCGTAGGCGTTGGAGAGCTCCGAGGAGCTGCCGAACCCGACGACGAGGATCAGCACCATGATCATCAGCATGGTGTTGATCTGCGGCAGGTAGACCTGCCCGCTCTGCGTCTCGGAGGTGTGCAGCACCAGCATGCGCGGCAGCAGGTTGAGGGCGATGGCCTGCTGGGTGAGGCTGTAGGTGCCCGAGATCACCGCCTGGCTGGCGATGATCGTGGCCATCGTGGCCAGCGCCACGAACGGCCCGAGCGCCCATTTGGGCTGCATCTCGAAGAAGGGGCTCGAAACGTTCTCCGGGCCGGCCGCCAGCACGAAGGCGCCCTGCCCGAAGTAGTTGAGCAAGAGGCACGGGAACACCAGCCCGAACCAGGCGAGGACGATAGGCTTTCGCCCGAAATGGCCGAGGTCGACATAGAGCGCCTCGGCGCCGGTGACGGCCAGGAACACCGCCCCCATCACGACGAACGCGATGCCGGCATGCGTCAGCAGGAACTCGACCGCGTGCCAGGGATTGAGCGCCCAGAGCACCAGCGGGTTATCGAAGATGTGGACGAGACCGGAAAACCCCAGCACCAGGAACCAGATCGCCGTGATCGGCCCGAAGACGATGGCCACCTTGGCCGTACCGAATCGCTGCACGAAGAAAAGGCCGACGATGATGACGAGCGTGATCGGCACCACCCAGCGCGTCAGTTCGGGCGCCACGAGCTCGACGCCCTCGACGGCCGAGAGCACCGAGATCGCCGGCGTGATCATCGCATCGCCATAGAACATGGCCGCCCCGACGACACCGAGTGCGGTGATCCAGGCCGGCGCCTTGGTGAAGGTCTTGCGGGCGAGCGCCATCAGCGAGAGCGTGCCGCCCTCCCCGTTGTTGTCGGCGCGCGTGACGAAGAACACGTACTTGACCGCGACCGTCAGCGTCAGCGCCCAGACGATCAGCGAGAGCAGCCCCAGCACTTCCGTCTCGGTGGCGGCGACGCCGGGGCGCACCGACATCGCCTGGCGAAAGGCGTAGATGGGGCTGGTGCCGATGTCGCCGTAAACGACCCCGATCGCCCCGAGGGTCAGGACGGGCAGGTTCTGTTTGACGTGGCGGGCCTCATCGGTCGCAACGACGCCGGCCCCTGGGCCGGCGATGTTCGTCTGCGTCATGAGCTGTGATGCTCTCGCTGTTTCAAGGCGGGCGCCGCTATACACCCGCCCCGTTTCACAAACAACCCTCGCACGATCCGGTTGCCGGTGCACGACAAATAGCAACAGGGGCCGCGCCTTGGCGCGACCCCTGCCGGTAAACGAAAGTCCGTGGAGCGGTTCCGGTCCGGAAGCACGCCCGAACGGAGGCTTCCGAAAGCGGCTTACTCGGCGGCCTGCTTGGCGGCCTCGGCCTCGTCGGCAGCGCGCTGGGCACGGGTGGCCGAAGCCCACCAGCCGAGCTGGTCGAGCATGTCCTTGGCGCTCTGGCCGATGACGCCTTCGATGGCCGACATCGGCTCGTTCTTGCCGCCGCCCCAGACTGTGTAGAACTCGCTGCCCCCGATATGGACGGCCGAACGGGTCGAAACCATCTGCAGTTCGGTCGCGATCAGGCGCAGGTGCTCGATGGCGCGCGCACCGCCGACCGAACCGTAGCCGACGAACCCGGCGACCTTCTTGTTCCACTCGACATAGGCCTGGTCGATGGCGTTCTTGAGCGCGCCGGTGATCGAGCGGTTGTACTCGGCGACCACGAAGATGTAGCCGTCGAACTCGGCGATCTTCTTCTGCCAGGCGACGGCCTTCGGATCCTGCGTCGGCACCCAGGCGTTGGAGGCGACTTCGTTGAAGAACGGCAGGTCGTAGTCCCTGAGGTCGACGAGCTCGACGTCGAACTCCTCGCGCTCTTTGGCGAGGTCGTGGATCCACTGGGCGGGCTTGGCGCCGAAGCGCGAGTCGCGCGTCGACGAGATGATTACGGCAATCTTGGCCTTGGACATTGGGAGGTCTCCTGGGAGGTAGGAACAAATCGTAACTGAGGCGATATATGTTCCTGCCCGCGAACCACTCAAGAAGGCATGCCCGTGTGACCGAGTAACCCGAAGGTGGCACGGTTACATTCGTGTAATCATTGATATTTCGGAGGTTTCCGGTCTTTCCGCCCTCCAGAACCGCGCGCACGGGGCACTTTCGATGCGGCGGAGGAACGGACCGTTCGTTCGCGTCGATCAATGAACGGGCGGCGCCGGAGAAAGCGCTCCGGGGCCGCCCGTCATGTCTTGCACAGAATCGCTCGCCCTATTCGGCGGGCTGGGCGATACGGTTCGGCCGAATGGTGATCTGCGTCAGGAGATACGCGAGCACCGCGCAGGCGGCGATGCCGAAGACCATGGGCTGCGCCGTGCCGTTGAAGAACGCGCCGACGACGCCCATCACCACCGCGGCGGTGACGAGCTGGAGCGTACCCATCAGCGCCGAGGCCGTGCCGGCGATCTCGCCGTGCTCCTCGAGCGCCAGCACCGCAGTCGTCGGGATGACGAGCCCGAGGAAGCCGTAGCCGACGAAGAGGAGCGCGGCGAGCACGGCAAGGCTGTCGATATTGGCGAGGAACACGCCGAACAGCGCCAGCATCACCACCACATAGCCGACGACCGCCATGCGCACGACCCGGTTGAGCCCGAACCGGCCGGTCAGCCACCCGGTCAGCTGCGCGACCCCGATGAAGGAGACGGCGTTGATCGAGAACATGACGCTGTAGAGCGTGGGCGTGAGCCCGTAGTGGTCGATGAGGATGAACGACGAATTGGCCAGGTACGCCATGAAGCTCGCCATGCCGAAGGCGCCGATGAAGGTGAGGCCGAGGAAGTTCCAGTCCTTCAGGAGCGTGCCATAGGCGCGCATGGCCCCGCCGATGCTGCTCTCGACCCGCAGGTGCGCCGGCCGCGTCTCTTCGAGCGCGAAGGCGAGGAGCGCGATGCCGAGGACGCCCACGATCACGGTCGCCCAGAAGATCCAGCGCCAGTCGGCAAAGCCGATGACGAGGCTGCCCGCGAGCGGGGCCAGGATCGGCGAGACCGAGAACACCAGCATCAGGAGGCTCATGAGCTGGGCCGCCTCGGCCCCGGTATAGTTGTCACGCACGATCGCGCGCGGCAGCGCCATGGCGGCGCACGCGCCGACGCCCTGCACGAACCGCGCCGCCACCAGCCACTCGATGCTGGGCGCCAGCGCCGAGCCGATGGCGCCGATGACGAAGACGACCATGCCGAAATAGAGCGGGGGCTTGCGCCCGACCATGTCGCTGATCGGGCCGTAGAACAGCTGGCAGACGGCGATCGCCGCCATGAAGGACATCAGGCTCATCTGCACCTGCGCCGTGTTCGCCTCGAGGCTGGCGCCGATGGCCGGCAGGGCCGGAAGATACATGTCGATGGCGAACGGACCGATCGCCGAGAGCAGCCCCAGCACCAGGGCCGCCCGTAAGATCTGGGAATTCATCGCAACCTCGCTTTGCCGGCGGGAGACCGGCCGGCGCGCAAAAATTCTGAAACGGAGGCGCGCCACTATGAGGGAGGAAGGCATGGCGGCGCGTGCCCAGGAAATTGGACGATGCCGATCCATCAGTCAATATGACTCGTCAAGAAATTTGGACAGTCTTGTAAAATTTCGTGAGCAGGTGTATATCGTGCCAGCATGAGCGAAGTTCTGACAGCGCCGAATCATCCCTTCTTCCGCAGCCATGCACGCAAGCGTCAGGCGATCCTCGACGCCGCCAAACGCGTGTTCGTGCGCGACGGGGTCGCCGCCGCCAGCATCGATGCCATCGCCGTCGAGGCGGGCGTCTCCCGCCAGACGATCTACAACCAGGTCGGCGACAAGGAGCGGCTGTTCGCCGCCGCCGTCGAGGACGTGACCGCGCGCTCGAGCGCGCACCTCTTTGCCGTTCTCGACAGCTTTCCCGACAAGCCCCAGGACCTCCAGGCCGATCTCATCGCCTTCGCCAAGCAGCTCATCACCCGCTGCATCTGCGACGCCGATGGCCGGGCCCTCGTCAACCTGATGCGCAACGAGGCCCACAAATATCCCGAGCTCTTCGAGACCTGGAAGGAATACGGCCCCGGCAAGACCTGGCCCGCCATCTCCTCGCGCTTCGCCAAGCTCGCCTATGACGGCTATCTCGACCTCGACGACCCCACCGTCGCCGCCCGCCAGTTCATGGGACTGATCAACGCCGACCTGCCGACCGACCGGCCGTGCAACAGCCCGCCGACCGACGAGGAAGTCGACTACGCCGCCTGCAACGCCGTCACCACCTTCCTGCGCGCCTTCGGCCCCCGCGAGGCCTACCCCGCATGTGTGGAAACCGCCATGCAGAAGCGCCTGGAGCGACTGCGGGAGCGGCAAGGCGAGGCGTAAGCGCTTTCGGCACCGATGCCTCGGCTCAAGCACCCCATCTCCACCACCACCACGATGTCACCGGGGCGCAGGCCGGGGCCGGCCTGCGCCGGGATGACAACGGGGAGGGTGGCACGATTGTGCCACGCCCTCGTGGTTCGAGGCCGCTACGCGGCGCCTCACCATGAGGGCTACTGAGATAAGCGCCGGGCTAACATCAGCCCTCATGGTGAGGTGCGAGCTCTTGCGAGCCTCGAACCACGAGGGCGTGGCACAATCCTCCCCAGGCACCATGCGTCCCCCTCCCCCTTGAGGGGAGGGGATAGGGGTGGGGGTGGGTCCGTGAGCCACCGAAATATCCCCCACCCCCAACCTCTCCCCTCAAGGGGGAGGGGAGCCAGCGCCCAACCCATTGATCCCGCTCAACAACCAGGAAGTTATCCCCGCACCCTCGCGCCTGCCCCATACTCTCCTCACCGCCGCACCTCGGGCGAGGATGCATACGAGCTTCCGGTGCGGGAGGTCTGTCAGGAAGGTGGAACCGGTTGTCCGGTTCCTGCTGACCGGCCTTCGTTACGCGGATCCGGGTCGCATGGGGGTCGCTCCAGGCGAGGTCCAAACCGTCACCCGACCGGATGCCTGCCGGCATCGTACCGGTGAAAGCCGGAAGGGAGGCTTCCCTGGCGGCGGGCGGATTAAGCCAAAAATCCCGGATGCATGCGGCGAGGCCTGCCTCGCTAATAAAAATTGCATGAGGCAATCCTCGCCGCATGCCGCTCGACTAACCGCAACCGCAGGCCACACGGCCGGGCGGGGTTTCGGCATGCCTACCCGCCGAGCGCGGTCCGATAGCGCCGGACGGCTTCGGGAAACCCCATCAGCAGAGCGTCGGCGGTAATTCCATGGCCTATCGAAACTTCCGCGATCTCCGGCATCACCTGCACGAAGATCGGCAGGTTCTCGAGCGTCAGGTCATGGCCCGCGTTGACCAGCAGCCCAGCGGCGTGCGCCGCCCCCGCGGTCGTTGCCAGCATCGTCAGGTGCCTGTCCCCTTCCGCGCTGCCGAAGCTGCCGCCATAGGGGCCGGTATAGAGCTCCACCCGGTCGGCGCCGACCTCCCTGGCGTCAGGCGGCACCGTCGGATCCTCGTCGATGAACAGCGACACCCGGATGCCCGCCGCCTTCATCCGGGCGATCGCCGGGATGAGGATGTCGTGGCTGGCATCGATGTTCCAGCCATGGTCGGACGTCGCCTGGGAGGGATCGTCGGGAACGAACGTCACCTGGTCGGGCGCCGCCTTCTCGACGAGATCGAGGAACTCGGGGCTGGGATAACCCTCGATGTTGTACTCCGCCGTCGGGTATTCGGCCCGCAGCAGCGCCTCGAGCTCGAAGACGTCGGTCTTGCGGATATGCCGCTCGTCCGGCCGCGGATGCACCGTGATTCCGGCCGCCCCCGCATCCATCACCACCCGCGCGATGCCCGTCACGCTCGGCCACGGCAGGTTGCGGCGATTGCGCAGTTGCGCGACGGCGTTGAGATTGACGGACAGATGGGTCATGGCCTGAACCTCTCATTGAGGTTCAGACCCTTACACCATCCCCGCCCATGCGCCCAATGCAGACTTTTGATCGATCCGATCAGCCGGACTGATCGTCACATGCCCTTGGGGCCGCGCGAGATCGCCGCGAGCCCCGTGCGCACGACCTCGACGAGCCCGAGCGGCACCATCAGCGCGATGAACTGCTCGATCTTGCTCGGCTTGCCGGTGATCTCGAAGACGAAGCTCTCGGTCGAGGCGTCGACCACCTGCGCCCGGAAGGCATCGGCCAGCCGCAGCGTCTCGACCCGGTGCTCGCCGGTGCCCGCGACCTTGACCAGCGCCAGCTCGCGCTCGAGCGCGGCGCCCTCGGCGGTCAGGTCGTGCACCTTGTGCACCGGCACCAGGCGTTCGAGCTGCAGCTTGATCTGCACCAGCACCTTGGGCGTTGCGATGACGACCACCGTGATGCGCGAGAGATTCTTCTCGTGCTCGGTCTCGCTGACCGTGAGACTTTCGATGTTGTACCCCCGGGCCGAGAAGAGCCCGGCGATGCGGGCAAGGATGCCCGGCTCGTTGTCGACCAGCACCGAGAGCGTATGGCGCTCCGGCGCATCGGTCTCCTTGGTGAGGAAATATGCCGAACCGGTCGGCTGCAGATGTGCGTTCATTTCTGTTGTCCTCGAATGCGTCGGTTTGGCGCTTCGCGTCACGCCCACGGTGTCATTCCGGCGAAGGCCGGAATCCATCCTAAGATCCTTGTCTCGCCGCCAGGTCGCGGCGCCTTGCCTCGGCACCTTGCGGCTGCTGCTTTATCTCAAGCTGGACCCCGGCCTTCGCCGGGGTGACACCCAGTGGGTGATGGTTCCGCTACTAAACCAACTGCCTCCCCTTCTCATCGATAATGCTGCCGATGTTGGCCGTATCGGGCAGGATGATCTCGTTGTGCGGCTTGCCCGAGGGGATCATGGGCAGGCAGTTCTCGTCCTTCTCGACCATCACGTCGAACAGCACCGGCCCTGGATAGTCCAGCATCTCGCGGATGGCGTCGTCGAGTTGCTTCGGGTCGTCGCAGCGGATGCCCTTGCCGCCGTAGGCTTCGGCGAGCTTGACGAAATCGGGCAGCGATTCCGAGTAGGAATGCGCGTAGCGCCCGCCATGCAGCAGGTCCTGCCACTGCCGGACCATGCCCATGCGCTCGTTGTTGAGGATGAAGATCTTGATCGGCAGCCGGTACTGCACCGCCGTCGACATCTCCTGCATGGTCATCTGCACGCTCGCTTCCCCGGCGATGTCGATGACCAGCGCATCCGGATGCGCCACCTGCACGCCGACGGCCGCCGGCAGGCCGTAACCCATGGTGCCGAGCCCGCCCGAAGTCATCCAGCGGTTGGGCTGGTCAAAGTGGAAGTGCTGGGCCGCCCACATCTGGTGCTGGCCGACCTCGGTGGTGATGTAGACGTCACGATCCTTGGTCAGCTCGTAGAGCCGCTGGATGGCGTACTGCGGCTTGATGGTCGTGTCCGAGTTCTTGAAGCCGAGCGAATTGACCGACCGCCACCCCTCGATCTGCTTCCACCATGCCGAGATCGCCTCGGTGCGCGGCTCGTTGGTCCTGGAGCGCCAGATGCGGATCATCTCCTCGAGCACCAGCCCGCAGTCGCCGACGATCGGGATGTCGACGCGCACGTTCTTGTTGATCTGCGCCGGATCGATATCGACATGGATCTTGGTCGAGTGCGGCGAGAAGGCGTCGATGCGCCCGGTGATGCGATCATCGAACCGCGCCCCGATGTTGATCATCAGGTCGCAGTCATGCATGGCCAGGTTCGCCTCGTAGGTGCCGTGCATGCCGAGCATTCCCAGCCATTGCTCGTTGGAGGCGGGGAACGCGCCCAGCCCCATCAGCGTCGAGGTGACGGGGAACCCGGTGAGCTCGGCCAGCTCGCGCAGGTGCGCCGAAGCCTGCGGGCCCGAGTTGATGACGCCGCCGCCGGTATAGAAGACCGGTCGTTCGGCCTTCAGCATCAGGTCGACCGCCACGCGGATCGCCTCGACGTCGCCCTCGACATGCGGCTGGTAGCTCGAATGGCGGAAACCATCGACGTTCGGCTGGGTGTATTCGCCCAGCGCGAACTGCACGTCCTTGGGGATATCGATGACGACCGGGCCCGGCCGGCCGGTGGTGGCGATGTGGAACGCCTCGTGCATGATGCGCGGCAGGTCCTCGACGCGTTTGACCAGATAGTTGTGCTTGGTGCAGCTGCGCGTGATGCCGACCGTATCGCACTCCTGAAACGCGTCCGAGCCGATGAGGGTCGTCGGCACCTGCGCGGTGATGCAGACCAGCGGAATGGAATCCATCAGCGCGTCGGTGAGGCCGGTGACCGCATTGGTCGCGCCGGGGCCGGAGGTGACGAGGACGACGCCGGGCTTGCCGGTCGAGCGGGCATAGCCCTCGGCCATGTGGGTCGCGCCCTGCTCGTGGCGAACGAGTACGTGGCTGATGCTGTCCTGCTGGAAGAGTGCATCGTAGATCGGCAGCGCCGCGCCTCCGGGATACCCGAAGATGTGCGACACCCCCTGATCGATCAGCGCCTGGACCACCATCTCTGCGCCGGTCATCTGTTCGGCCATCGTCGTTTTCCTTCCAAATCCTGCGGCTTTGCCGCCTGTCGTCCTGCCCTCACCGGAAAAAGGGCAATAAAAAAGGTCCCATTCGGGACCTCGTTTTCGGCGCACCAGTTTACGCGCGGGGACCTACCCCACGTGACCAGCGCGCCTTCCAAGTACGAGAATAAGGGACCGCAAGGGACCGCTCCTCAAGATTTAACGGCAGGATTGATAGGCGGCACGCGGCGGAGTGTCAAGCCCGTCGGCCATCCTCGACTACCTCGTAGTGGTCGACCGTCTCGGGACGCTCGAGAAGGTACCTGTCGTCCTCGGGATAGTAATGCGCCCGTTCGTAGGCCTCCCCGGCGAACCGCTTGATCGCCTCGACGTCGCGCCACCAGCTCAGCGTCGCCACTTCGCTTGTGCCATTCGCATCGCGCCGTACGACGATCTGGTAGCCGAGATTGCCCTCGGTGGCTGCATATTCGTCCGCGCCCGTCCGACGGACGTAGTCGACATACTCGGCTTCGTCGGTGCTGCGGATGCGCCCGGACCATCTGCGCAGGATCATGCCCGCCTCCTCGTTGTCGGCACGGCCATCTAACCACAACATGCCGCCTATTGCAGCGGCAGGGAAAGTCGCACCTTGCCCATCGCCCGCATCGCATCGGGCGTGCCGATGCCGTCGTAGGACCCCGTGAGGTTGACGTTCGCGCCGTGCGGAAAACCAATACCGAGTCCGCCCTCGATCCGGCCCGAGGGGTTGCGCAGCGACCAGCCGATGGCGTCGTGCGAGACATCGACCACCCCCTCGAAGCGCACGCTCGTCTCGATCTCAAAATCCTCGGTGGTCTCCACCCGATGCGTGACGCCCGGCCCCATGGCGATCTGGCTCGAGCCCTCAGTCACCGACGGAACGGGCACGCCGAGCGCGTCGAGCCAGGCCTGCGACACGGCCTCCGAATAGCCGAAGCGTGCACGTGGCGAGAAGGTCCAGCTGCCCGCCGACCACTGCCCCGAAAGCGAAACGTTGGCGAGCCAGCGCGTCGCATCGAAACCGCTCGCCGCTCCGCTGCTCGTGGCCACCTGGCCGAACGAGCCGCCCGCCCCGGCGACCACATCGAGATAGAGCGAGTTGTCGAGCCGCGCGGTGACATAGGGGCCGACGAGCCACCCGTCGCTGATCGTCACCCTGCCCGCCTCGCTCGCCGGCTGGCGGAACCGGTCCGCCTGCACGTAGACGCCCGCCAGCAGCTCCGGCGTCACGAGATAGTCGACGCCAATCGCCGCTATGCTCGTATCGGCGCCGCGCGCGGCATCGAAGAGCGTGAAGGAAACGTCGAACCAGGCATCGAACGGCGAGGCCTTGCGTGCGCCCGCGAATGCATCGAGGGTCGCGAGCGAGGTGGAGAGCAGTACGCGCCGGCTGCCGACGAAATTGGGCATGTAGCGCATCAGGCGATTGATCGCCTTGTCGATGTCGGCCCGCATGGCGCCGTCGATCCGGTCGATCCGCCGGTTGCTGGCCGAGAGCGCGCCGACGAGGAGGTTGGCGCGGCTGCCGAGGAAGTCCTCGACCAGTCCCTGCGTACGCTCACGCGAGTTGATCGAGGAGAAGGTGCACGTCACCGTCTCGCCCGCATTGAGAACGATCAGCACTCGACGAGCTGTCGGCTCGGCAACGCTGTCCCCATCCGAGCAGGAGATGCCGGTGAGGGCGAACCCGGCGCCGCTCATGTCCTCGGCGACGATCTCGTGGACGCCGGCCGCCAGCTCTACCGGGCCCGCTTCGCCGACGCCGTCTTGTGTGCCGATGGACAGGTTGAGCGCAGCCTCCGGGGAGGCGAAGCCGAACACGGCATCGTCACCGCCCGTCTCCTGGCGGATCACCACCGTGCCCGTCGCCGCATGGGCCATCGCAACCGAAAGCACCAGCCACAGCAGAGCCACCACCGGCGGACGCCACGCGCCGGCGCGTCTTTCGTTGCCGAGCCGATGGCCCGAAATCACAGTGTTCGACGCGCAAGCGTTCATCGAGCACCATCCTGCCGCTACGCAGCACGGGCTCCTCCCCGCCGGCTCCTCCACCGGCCTTCACCATGCATCGATTGTCGGTTGCTGCGAGCCCTTGGCCCGGCACCTCATGCCCGCGCCACGCGCCGACACCATGGCACCTTAACCACTCGCGGACTCTGACCCAAATCACAATGGCCGAGCGCCGTTCAAAAAAATCTCAGGGGGAATGTCGAATGGCCGTCATGGCCTTCGTCGTTTTATCGAAAGCAACTTCCAATCGAAGAGGAAACGACAATGACCACCACTCCCGCCAATGACCGCGAACTGGTTCTGACCCGCCTGCTCGACGCGCCGCGCTCGGCGGTCTGGCGCTGCTGGACGGAGCCGGGCCTGCTGAAGCAGTGGTTCGCCCCTGCCCCGTGGTCGACGCCGAAGGCCGACCTCGATGTCCGTCCCGGCGGGCGCGCCAACGTCACCATGGCCGATCCCGAGGGCAACGAGTACCCCAACCCCGGCGTCTACCTCGAGGTCGTCGAGGAGGAAAGGCTGGTCTTCACCGATGCCTACACCGGAGATTGGGAGCCCGTCGAAGGCACCCCGTTCATGACCGTCATCCTCACCTTCGAGGACGAGGGCGGCAAGACCCGATACACCGCGCGCGCCCGTCACTGGACCAAGGAAAAGCGCGACGAGCATGAGAAGATGGGCTTCCACGAGGGCTGGGGCATCTGCGCCGACCAGCTCGAGAAGCTCGCCAAGACCATCTGACGCAGACGTTCACGATCCGGCTTCGCCGCCACCGCGCCTCCGGCGCGACCGGCGGAGCCATGCCCAGGAGGCACGAATGAAACGACGCGACTTTATCGCTACTGCCATCGCCACCGCCGCGATCGCGGCACTGCCCATAGCCGCCGACACGGCCAATGCTCAGGAAGGAAGCGCCATGACCACGCCCGCCACCCCACCCTCCTCAGGCTATGTCCCCGTCGAAGGGGGCGAGGTCTACTATGCCGTCTACGGCGAGGGCGATCCGCTCGTCCTGCTGCATGGCGGCCTGATGACGCACGAAACCTTCGGCCCCACGCTGGCCCGCCTCGCCGAAGGCCACCAGGTCATCGGCATCGATCTGCAGGGCCATGGCCGCACGTTGCCGTTCGACAGGCCGATAAGCTACGAGGCCATGGCCGACGATGTGGCGTCCGTCCTCGGCCACCTCGGCATCGAGAAGGCCGACGTCATGGGCTACTCGCTCGGCGGCGGCACCGGATTGCGCCTCGCCATCCAGCACCCCGAACTGGTCGACAGGCTGGTCGTCGTCTCGACGCCCTTCGCCTGGGCCGGCTGGCACGACTACAACGCACAGGGCATGCGCGCGATGTCCGGCGCCCTTGCCGAGGGCATGAAGGGCTCGCCGCTCCATGACGACTATCTGCGGGTCGCGCCCGACCCGGACAATTTCCCGGTGCTGCTCGATAAGATCGGGCAGATGATGCAGGCGGATTTCGATTGGTCAGCCGAGATAAAGACGATCACGGCGCCGACCATGCTGATCTTTGCCGACTGGGACGCCGTACGCCCCACCCATATCGCCACGTTCTTCGAATTGCTCGGCGGCAGCCTGCAGGACGCGCAATGGGACGGCTCGGGCATGAACGCCAACCGGCTCGCCATCCTGCCGGGCGCCACACACTACACCATCGGCACCGATCCGCGGCTCGCTGAGACCGCCATCGGCTTCATCGACGCCGAGTAGCCGATCGAGCGCCCCCAAACCACGGCCCGGCTAGCCGATGACGACGTTGTCGATCAGCCGGGTCGTTCCCAGGTGCGCGGCCACCGCCAGCAACGCGCCGCCCTCCCCGACGCGCTCGAGCTCCTCGAGGCTGGCGGGGTCGCGCACCTCCCAGTACTGCACGCGGATCAGCGGCTCGTCCCCAAGCACTGCCAACCCCGCAGCGACGAGCGCCTTCGCATCGCGCTCGCCCGCCGCATAGGCAGCCTCCGCGGCCCTCAGGCTCTCATGGATCCTCGGCGCCGCCGCGCGCTCGTCGGGCGCGAGATAGACATTGCGCGAGCTCAGCGCCAACCCGTCCGCCTCCCGCACGATCGGACCGCGCACGATCTCGACCGGCACGTCGAGGTCGCGCACCATCCGTTCGATCACCGCGCATTGCTGCGCATCCTTCTGGCCGAAGAAGGCGACGTCCGGCTGCACGAGGTTGAGGAGCTTGAGCACCACCGTCGCGACGCCGCGGAAGTGGCCCGGCCGGAACGCGCCGCAAAGCGGGCCCGAAACGCTCTCCTCGACCACATATGTCGACGCACTAGGTCGATAGAGATCATCGACGCCCGGCAGAAACAGCGCATCGACACCGGCGGCTTCCAGCAGCGCCAGGTCCTTGTCGATGGGACGAGGATACCTGGCAAGATCTTCGTTCGGCCCGAACTGCAGCGGATTGACGAAGATGCTGGCGATGGTCGCATCGCACCGCGCCTTCGACAGCTCGACGAGGCTCATATGCCCGCGGTGGAGCGCGCCCATGGTGGGGACCAACCCGAGCGAATGGCCGGCGGGCAGGCTCCTGCGCCAGGCGCGCAGGTCCGCGACGGACCGCAGTACAATGGTCATGCGATGAGATCCCAGAGGCGTCGGGCGAGGTCGGTCTTGCTCGATACCGGCAGGACGGTCGCTTCGCCGTCGCGGCGCAGCAGCGTGCCGCCATTGGTCGGAACGGCAAACCCGGTGTCGCTCGCCTCTCCGGCCCGCGCCACCGGATTGGCGAAGAGGAAATCGAGGTCCTTGCGCTCGAGCTTGCCGCGCCCGTTGGCCTCGACATCGTCGGTTTCGGCCGCAAAACCGAGAAACCACTGCCCGTTCGCCTTCGCCTTCAAGGTGCCGAGCACATCGGTCGAGGGCACCATGTCGAGCGAGACCGGTTCGGACGCGCGCTTGAGCTTGCCGCTGGCGGGGCTCGCCACCCGGTAATCCATGACGGCAGCCGTCGCGATCACCCCGTCGACATCGGGCAGGAAGTTCAGCGCGGCCTCCGCCATCTCCTCGGCCGTGCGCACTTCGACGAGACTCAGCCGTTCGCCCGCCCCACGCGGCGGCATCGGACGCACCACGCCCTTGTCGACCCCGAGCACGTAGCGCACCTCAGCCCCGCGCCGCAGAGCCTCCTCGGCCATAGCCGCGCCCATGCGGCCGGTCGAGTGATTGGTGATGTAGCGCACCGCGTCGATCGGCGTCGTCGTCGGCCCGGCGGTGATCAGTACGCGCTTGCCCGCAAGGCTCGGCGCCGGAGCCGCCGCCGCATTGATCTCGGCAACGATCGTCGCGACCGGCGCCAGCTTGCCGACGCCGACCTCGCCGCAGGCGAGAATGCCCGAGGCCGGATCGATAAAGCCGACGCCGCGCGCCTTCAGCGTCTCCGCATGCTGCTGCGTGATCTGCTTCTCCCACATCACCGTGTTCATCGCCGGCGCAACGAGCAAAGGCGCATCGGTGGCCAGCGCAACGGTCGAGAGCAGGTCGTCGGCAAGCCCCAGCGCCAGCTTGGCGATGGTGTTGGCGCTTGCCGGAGCGACGACGAAGAGATCGGCCCAGCGGGCGAGATCGATGTGCTCGGTGCCCGAGATACCCGGCCCGAAAAGCGCCGACTTCACCGGCCGGCCCGAAAGCGTCTCCAGCACCAGCGGCGAGACGAATTGGGCCGCGCTCTGGGTGAGGATCAGCTGTACCGCATGGCCCTGCTTGGTCAGTTCGGAGGTGACGTCGGCGATCTTGTAGGCCGAAATGCTGCCGGTGACCCCAATGAGGATGTTAGCCATCGGCCAGCGCCCGCCCCTTGGCCTTGGCCGGCTGCTCGGCCTTGATCTCGGCCACATACTCCACGACCGCCTGGCGGATGACCGAGGCCACGTCCGCCTTGGGCTTGGCAAAGCTCGGCGCGCGGTCGAGATTGAGGCCGATGAGGTCATTGACGACCAGCACCTGCCCCGAGCAGTCGGCCCCCGAGCCGATGCCGATGGTGGGAATATCGAGAAGGCGCGTGATTTCGCCGGCGAGTTCGGGCACCACCATTTCGAGGACGACGGCGAATGCGCCTGCGTCCTGCAGCGCCAGCGCCGCATCGATGAGCTTCTGCGCCGCCGGCGCGGTCTTGCCATGCCGGTAGTAGCCGCCCAGCTGATGCACCGCCTGCGGCGTCAGCCCGATGTGGCCGACGACGGGAATGCCCTGCTCGGTGAGGCGCGCGACGGTTGGCGCAATGGCGGTCCCGCCTTCGATCTTGACCGCCTGGCAACCGGTGCGCTGCATGATCGCGACGGCGTTGCGCAGCGCGGTTTCCGGATCGCTCGCCGTGCCGAACGGCATGTCGACGACGATCAGCGCGCGCTGCGTGCCGCGATGGACGGCGCCGGCATGGCGGATCATGTCCTCGAGCGTCACCGGCAGCGTCGTCTCGTGGCCGAGCACCACGTTGCCGAGGCTGTCGCCGACGAGGATCATCTCGATCCCCGCCTGGTCGAGGAGCCCGGCCGTGACGTAGTCGTAGGCCGTCAGCATGGCGATCTTCTCGCCACGGCGTTTGAGATTCTGGATGTCGCGAGTGGTCAGGCGCGCGGTTGCGGTTGTGGCCGACATGGACGTAATCCCTGCTCCTGCGCCTTGCCGACAAGGGCAAGGCGTCCGCTGCTCCCCAGCGCCCTGCGTTTCAATTAATCAGCAAGGGGGAATTTGCAAGGCGTCAAAAGTCGTATCGGCTATGCGGTGAGCGCCAGAGCGAACTATCTCGCCATCTCGGCCGGCTGGTGCAGACGCCCTTCGAGCGCCGTCGCGATCGCAAGCTTTTCAGGGTCGCCCAGCAGGATCTGAGCGTCCTCGATCGAAACCCAGCGGCGCTGACGCTGGTGCTTCTCACGCCACTCGTCATGCTCGATATCGACGCACAGTGGGTAGATGTCGATGATCACAGGCGTCTGGTTCTCGTCGTTCATCGCCCCGCGATAGCTTCCGATCGGGGTGGTTTCCACCTGCCCCTCGATCCCTGCTTCCTCCAGGGCTTCCTGCGCCGCGCTCTCCCACGGCGTCTTGCCCCGCATGATGCCGCCCTTGGGAAACATCCAGCGGGCCGAACGGCGCGAGGTGATGAGCAGGTACGACACCTTGCCGTCGATCATTCTGTAGGGCAGCGCGCCCGATTGCCTCTCGCAGGGACTTTTTTCCCGCAAGGCGAAGAGGTTGCGCAGAAATCGGATGATCGACGTGAACATGGAGGGCGTCCGTTCTCCTTGGTTTCGAGCCGGTTTCGACTCAGTTTCGTTTCGAATTCTAGCAACAAAAAAGGTCCCTTGCGGGACCTTTTCCGTTGACCTTGCCTCCGAAGCTCGAAGCGCCGGAAGGTCCGCTGACTAGCCGCGCGGGCAGACGTCGATATAGCGGCTGCCATCGGCGCGCTGGTAGACGCAGCGATTCGGATCGTTCTCGACCCGGCCGAGCATATTGCCAGCGGCCGCGCCAACGACGCCGCCGACACCGGCGCCTACCGCCGTGCCGAGGAGCGAGTTGGTGGTAGCCGCACCGACAATCGCGCCGGCGCCCGCGCCGACCGCCGCACCGGTCTGCGTGCTGGTGCAGGCTGCAAGCGACAGCAACGCAGCAGCGGTAATGATGAACTTGTGCATAGAACCCTCCAAGAGACTAATGAGCCTGTTAACGTGCCCCGCAGCGATTGGTTCCTGCAAATAAAGGACAAACTAAGGCAGGGTGTCGCGCGAACGCCACGCCGTTGCAATACCGCCAACCGCGATGGAGAGCCAGCCGGCAATCATGAGCAGTCCTCCGAGAGGGGCCGCGAACGGCAATAATCGCATGCCGGCGAACTCGCGCAGCGCCATGTCGGACACGAATACCAGCGTGCCGAGTGTTAGCAGCGCTCCCGCTGCGACCAGCCATCGCCCCTTGCCGGCCAACCCGAGCGCCAGCAGTGCCGGTGCGTGGGCAAGGCAGACCGTTGCCGCTGAAATCAGCGTCTGCGAGGCTCCGGCATGGGCAGACCCGGCGGCCGCCAGAATGCCGGCCGCGCCGATGAGACCCGAGGCCAGCACCAGAAGGGCTCGGGTTGTCGTCATTTCCAGTCTCCTGCCACCGCCTGACACCGCCCGGCTTGCACCTGCTGACCAATCGGGTACAGGTCTATTCCGCAAGTGGGAAGACGAAAATGGGTACCGATAGCACGCTGGCGGCTTCGCCGACCGGCTCGCGCGAAACTGTCACCTGGGGCGCAGAACTGCGCGCGACGTTCAACCTGGCCTGGCCGCTGGTCGTCGCGCAGCTCGCCCAGAACGCTCTCGTCACCACCGATGTCATCATGATGGGCTGGCTCGGCCCGAGTTATCTGGCCGCCGGGGCGCTGGCCAGCGCTTTCCTGATGCCCATCCTGCTCTTCGGCATCGGCATCGTGGGAGCGGTCGCCCCGCTCGTAGCGCAGGCGCGCGGCGCCCGTCAGATCAAGGCCGTGCGCCGCATCGTGCGCCAGGGATTCTGGGCCTCCGCGCTCATCGCGGCGCTCATGATACCGTTTCTCATGCAGATACGGCCGATCTTCGAGTTCCTCGGGCAGGAACCGGGCAACACCGCCATGGCAGAAGACTACCTGCGCATCGCGCTCTGGTCGTGCGTGCCACAGTTGCTGATCGTCGTGCTGCGCTCGCTGCTCGCCGCTTTCGACGCCACCCGCGTCATCCTCATGGTCACTGTCTTCGGCGTCGCCCTCAACGCCGTGCTCAACTACGTGCTGATTTTCGGGCATCTCGGCCTGCCGCGGATGGAACTTCGCGGCGCGGCGCTCGCCACCGTCCTCTCCTACTCCGCCATGTTCGGCCTGATGCTCGCCTACGTGCTGCGCAAGCGCCGGTTCCGCCGCTTCCATATCCTGGTGCGCTTCTGGAAGCCGGATTGGAGCCGTTTTGCCCAGATCTTCCGGATCGGCACGCCCATAGGCCTCACCATCCTGGCCGAAGTCGCCCTCTTCACCGCCGCCGCCTTCCTGATGGGCTGGCTCGGCACCGACGAGGTGGCGGCCCATGCGGTGGCGCTGCAATGCGCCTCGACCGCCTTCATGGTCCCCCTGGGCCTCGGCATGGCGGCAAGCGTGCGCGTCGGCATCGCCTACGGGCGCGGCGACCACGACGCCATCGGCAAGGCCGGCTGGACGGGCTTTGCGCTGGGCACCGGATTCATGGCCTTCACGGCGCTGCTCTTCATCACTGCCGGCCCCTTCATCGTCGGTCTCTTCCTCGACCGCAACGAACCGGCCAACGCCACCGCCTTGCAGCTCGCCGCGACCTATCTCGTCATCGCAGGCATCTTCCAGCTCGTCGACGGCGCGCAGGTGACCGCCGCCAATGCGCTGCGCGGCCTTTCGGATACCGCCATTCCCATGGTCGTCGCCATCTTCGGCTATTGGGCCGTGGGCATGCCGACGGCTTATGTGCTGGGGTTCGTCGCCGGCTGGCGCGGCGTCGGCATCTGGACGGGCCTGGCCGTCGGCCTCGCCTGCGTTGCCGTGCTGCTCGTCGGACGCTTCGCGCTGCGCGAGCGGCTGGGGTTGACGAGCAGGCCCATCGCTGGCTAGCGGCGCGGCCAGTCACCCATGCGATTGCGGAACCAGGTCCGCTGCCGCTTGGCATATTGATGGGTGGCGATGATCGCTCGCCCGATCGCCTCCTCCCGCTCAATGCGGCCGGTCAGCCAATCGGCGATCTCGCGCACGCCGATCGCCTTCATCGCCGGCAGGGCGGGATCGAGGTCGAGCGCCATCAGCGCCTCGACCTCCTCGACCGCGCCACCCGCGAACATGGCCTCGAACCGGGCAGCGATCCGCGCGCGCAGCACATCCCGGTCCGGATCGAGAACCATGCGCTCGACCGCAAAACCATCGATGAGCCCTCGCTGCGGCGTCTGCTGAAAGCTGGAAAGAGGCCTGCCCGTCGCGCGCCTCACCGCAATCGCTCGTTCGACGCGCTGCGGATCGGCGACCTTGAGGCGTCGGGCCGCCTCCGGGTCTTCCCGCTCGAGCAAGCGCATGCGACCGGCTTCGTCGAGCCCTTGAATCTCTTGTTGAACTTGAAGGGCGATTTCGCTTGGAACTGCCGGCACGTGGGCGAATCCCTTTGTCAACGCATCGAAGTAAAGTCCTGTACCGCCAACGAAAATCAGCGGCCCCGCGGCATCGGTTTCGTCGATGACCCGTTGCACGGCCTCCAGCCACCGGCCCGTCGAGAACCGTTCCGACGGCGGCACGAAACCGTAGAGGCTGTGCGGCGCGCGAGTCTCGTCTTCCGGGCTCGGACGAGCGGTGACGATCCGCAGGACGTCATAGACCTGCATGGCGTCGGTGTTGACGACGATCCCGCCGAGCCGCCCGGCAATCTCGAGCGCCAGCGCCGACTTGCCGCTCGCGGTCGGACCCGCTATCAGAACCGCTCGCCGAGCCTCCGCCGCGTCCACTCACTCCGCTCCCGGGAAACGAAACGACATGCAGGTCCTCTGCCTCATCACCAATCCCGCCGATCCGGAACTCGATACCGCGCTGGCAGCGAACGTCGTCAAGGAAGTCGGCGGCGAGCTCAACTGGCTCGACCACGGCATTGCCTGCGAGATCGTCGGCCCGAAGTCAACCGGGAGTCTCGAGGCGGCACATGCGCTCGTTGCCGGCAAGGCGGTCGACGTCGCGCTCGTACCTGCCGAGGGACGGCGCAAAAAGCTGCTCATCGCCGATATGGATTCCACCATGATCAACGAGGAGTGCATCGACGAACTGGCCGATGCACTGGGCTTGAAGCCTGAGGTCGCCGAGATCACCGACCGCGCCATGCGCGGCGAGCTCGATTTCGCCGCCGCACTCGATACTCGCGTCGCTCTGCTCGAGGGGCTGGAGCGCAGGGTGATGGAGGAAATTCGCCGCGAGCGCATCACGCTCGCCGCTGGCGGGCGCGCCCTCGTCCACACCATGAAGCAGTACGGAGCCTATACGGCGCTGATCTCCGGCGGCTTCACCTTCTTTGCCGATCACATCGCCCGCCGCATCGGCTTCGACGACGCGGTCGCCAACACCCTCGACTTCGATGGCGACCGCTTGACCGGCACGGTGAGCAAACCCATCGTCGACAAATCGACCAAGCTGCAACGCCTGCAGGACCTCGCTGCCGAAAGAGGCATCGAGATGGCCGAGACCCTGGCGGTCGGCGACGGCGCCAACGACCTCGACATGATCCGGGCCGCTGGTTTCGGCGTCGCCCTCCATGCCAAGCCCGCCGTCGCGGCGGAAGCGCAGATCCGCATCGACCACGGCGACCTGACGGCCCTGCTCTACCTCCAGGGCTACCACGAGGAGGAGTTCGTGCGATGAGGATCGAGACCGAACGCCTGATCCTGCGCCCTTGGGAGGAACGCGATCGCGCACCCCTCGCGGCAATATTGGGTGATCCCCATGTGATGCGCTTCTACACGCATCCGCGTAGCCGGGAAGAGGCGGACGCCTGGTTCGACAAAATGGTCGCCGATCTTGCAACCGGCGTCACGCGGCTGGCTGCGGAGCGCAAGGATGAGGGTGTCCTGCTGGGATTGGTGGGTCTGGCAGCAATCGAATTCGAGATACCGACCGCCCCAGCGACGGAAATAGGCTGGGTGCTCGGTAGTTCATGCTGGGGCAAGGGCTACGCACCCGAAGCGGCGCAGGCATGTCTAGACTATGCCTTCACGACGCTCGGCCTTCCGGAAGTCGTGGCGTTCACCACCCACCAGAACCTGCCGAGCCAGCGCGTGATGGAAAAGATCGGCATGCGGCGCGATCCGTCGGCGGACTTCGACCACCCGAGGATCCCGGAAGGCCATCCCCTACGCCCGCACGTGCTCTATCGGATCGCCAATCCGCAACTTTAGCCACGCACGATCCACAACAGCACGAGCCCGGCAAGCGCACAGGCCAGCGCAACCATCCGCAAATACGAAACTGGCAACGCCATGAGCGTTGCCAGCATCCGTTTCATCTGCTCGGGAAAGGCCGCGTAGAGCAGCCCCTCTATGACGAGAGCCAGCGCCAGTGCGGCGAGGAAATCGCTCACTGGCCGGCGGGCGCGGGCACCTCTTCAGCCGGCGCCGCCGGACCGTCCTCTACCGGCGGAGGCAGTTGCGTGCCCTGCGTCGGCTCGAGCGCGGACCCATCATCGAGGGTCAGGGACGGCGGAACGGACTCCTCGATTCCCAGCCCGTCGAGCGCAGGCTCGTCGTCGCCGGTTGCGGGGAGCTCGGGAGCCGCCTGCGGCGCGATCGGAGCGGAGAACGTGGTGCTGGCCGCCGGCAGTTCGCCATCCGAACCGAAGTAGCGGAAGAACGCACTGTCTGGCGACAACACCATTGTCGTGCCAGTATTGGCCAGAGACTGACGATAAGCTTCCATGGAGCGGTAAAACTCGAAGAACTCGGCGTTCTGCCCATAGGCTGCCGCATAGATGCGGTTCCGCTCGGCGTCACCCTGACCGCGAATGATTTCGGCATCTCGGGTGGCGGCGGCCACGATTTCCACCGCCTGACGATCGGCAATGGCGCGTAGGCTTTGCGCCTGTTCCTGACCACGGGCGCGCAGCAGTGCGGCTTCGGCGAGACGCTCGGCGCGCATACGCTCATAGGTCGTGGCCGAAACTTCCGCATCGAGGTCAGTACGCAGAATCCGCACGTCGACGATGTCGAGACCGAGTTCGGCCAGATCGGGCCGGATGAGATCGCGGGTTTCCTGCATCATCTGCGCGCGCTCTTCGGAAAGAGCGTCGCTGAACTCGCGCAAACCATAGACCTGACGCAGGGCCGCATCGAGGCTGGCGCCGATGCGGTCCTCGGCGACCGAAAGCTGGCCGGTGGCGCGCTCGCGGAACAGGCGCGGATTGGCGATGCGGTAGGTGAGGAACGCGTCGACCTGATAGAAGGCGTTGCCCGACACCTGCACGCGCATGTTGGCGATATCGTAGCGCAGCAGGCGGTCCTCGACGACCTGCACGCTGTCGACGATGTCGGTCGGGATCTTGAAATAGACACCCGGCTCGGTGCGCACGTCCGTGATCTGACCAAAGCGCATGACGATGGCCTGTTCGCGTTCGTCCACGATGTAAATGGAGGAAAAGAACACGTAGATCGCGCCGAGGAGAACGGCACCGATGATGAGGAGACGATTCGTCATTGCTGGTTCCCCGTCGAGGTGGTGGTCGCGCGCGAACGCAATTCAGGTAGCGGCAGATAGGGCACGACGCCCGATCCCTGCTGACCGTTCTCGATCAGGACCTTTTCCGATCCGCCCAGAACCTCTTCCATGGTTTCCAGGAACAGGCGCTTGCGGGTCACCTCCGGCGAATTGACGTATTCGGCATAGACGGAATTGAAGCGCTCCGCCTCACCGGTGGCTTCCTGCACCACGCGGTTGGTATAGGCGGCGGCCTCTTCGCGCTGCGCGGCGGCACGACCGCGCGCATCACCAAGAAGGGTGTTGGCGTAGGAACGCGCCTCTTCCTGCAGACGGGTTTCATCCTGACGGGCGCGCTGCACCTCGTTGAACGCGTCGATCACCTCGGACGGCGGACCGGCATTCTCGATGAGAATCTGGCTGACCGCGACGCCCAGGCCGTAGTTGGAGAGCGTATTCTGCGTAATGCGCAGGACTTCCTGCTGAATACCGGCGCGATCGTCCGAATAGATGTCCTGCGCGGGCCGGCGGCCGACCACTTCGCGCATGGCGCTTTCGGAAGCGTAGCGCACCATGGATTCCTGGTCGCGAACATTGAAGAGATAGGAAACCGGATCGTTGATCGCCCAGAACACGGAGAACTGGACGTTGACGATGTTCTGGTCGCCCGAGAGCATCAGGCCATCATTGCCGGTCCTGCTGCGCGTGGTACCGGTTTCGGTCGCGCCGATCTGGGTCTGATTGACCGTGGTGGTCGCGCGCTCGACCGTTTCGATGGGCCAGAGCATGAAATGCAGGCCGGGGCCGGAGAGCTCGGGCTTGGGCTTGCCGAAGCGCAGTTCAACGCCCACTTCCTGCGGATTGATGGTGTAGACCGCGTTGAGGCCCCAGAAGGCCAGCAACGCCAAGACGCCGCCTACGATCGCCCAGCGCCCACCGGGTACACCACCCTGGAAGCCGCCCTGGAAACGATCCTTGCCGCGATTGAGGATATCTTCGAGATTGGGGGTCCCACCCCCGCCAGGCCGACGCGGGCCGCCACCACCGGGCGCCTGCCCCCATGGGCCGCCATTGTTGCGGCCACCCCCGCCACCATTACTCTCCCACGGCATCGATTACCCTTTGTTAGTTGGAGTTCAGTGGGACCTATATAGGGAAAGGGTCTTGGACGATCAATGAAAAGCCCGTTACCGACGCTCGTACACCTTGATGCGAAACGCCGCACCGTCCTTTTCGTTGGTAGAGACTACCGGCTCCTCGACTACTTTCCAGGCGCTCGCGTCGATCTTGGGAAACGTCACGTCCCCTTCAGGCGAGAGGGCCACGTGGCTGATATAGAGCCTGTCCGCCAGCGGCAGCGCCTGCCGATAGATTTCGCCGCCCCCGACGATCATCACTTCCCCGGCCCCATCCGCCTCGGCGATTTCGCGGGCTCGGGCGATGGCCTCGCCGAGGCCGCTCGTCACGATCACGCCATCCGGCGCATAGCCGACCTGCCGGGTGACCACGATGTTGGCGCGGCCCGGCAGGGGCCTCCCCACCGTCTCGAACTGCTTGCGCCCCATGACGATGGGCTTGCCCATGGTGGTGCGCTTGAAGAAGGCCATGTCCGAGGGGATGCGCCACGGGATCGCCTGGTCCGCACCGATCACGCCGTTCCCGGCCACCGCTGCGATCATCGAAATCTTGATGGTCATTGCCCACCCAGCGCCAGAAGCGCCTCCCCGTCGACCCGGCAGGTCAGCCATTCCTCGTGAAGCCTGGCGCCCTGCGCCTTGTAGAACGCGATGGATGGCTCGTTCCAGTCGAGCACATGCCACTCGAACCGGCCGAGCCCTTCCTCGACGCAGCGGCGGGCGAGATGGACGAGCAGCGCCTTGCCGATCCCCTTGCCACGCGCGGCGGGATCGACGAACAGGTCCTCGAGCCAGATGCCGTGACGCCCCTTGAACGTCGAATAGGTATAGAACCAGAGGGCGAAGCCTACAGGCTCGCCCTCCCATTCGGCCAGATCGCAATAGACCCTTGGAGTCTCGCCGAAAAGGTCGCGTGCGATATCCGCTTGGCTCGCGACGACCTCATGCGAGAGCCTCTCGTAGTCGGCGAGCGCCGTCACGAAGCCATGGACGAGGCCGGCATCGCTCGGCACGGCCCTGCGCAGGGTAAGGCTCACTCGAAACCCTGTTGCCGGTGGAGAATGAGGATGTCGAGGTCGCGGTCGGGCCAGAAGTCGGTCTTGACCATCTCGAAGGTGGTCGGGCCGGTCTTGGTCACGCCCTCCCCGCAGAACGAGACGAGGTTTTCCGGCGCACCCTTGTCGATGGTGAGACGGAACCTTTCGATGGCGCCGTTCCAGTTGGCGCCGGTCTTGAGGATGTAGGAAATCCACTGCTCGGAGAACGGCGCGCTCCACGGCTCGCCTTCCTTGGTGGTCTTGCGCACCGCCGCGAGGAAAGCTTCGTCCGTGCAATACTTGCGCGCATATTCGGCGGCGGGATCATAGCCGTCATAGGGCTCGGAGAGGAAGCTGACGCCGACCGTACCACCGACGCTCGGTTTATAGCGGTGCTCGACCGTCACCTCCTCGCCGGCGGGAAACGTGGCGTCCCAGGTATAGGTGGCGCGCCACGTCCACATCGGCCAGTACTTGGTCTGCATGCCCTCGCCTGCATCGAACTCGTCGGTGCCGACGAGGCCCAGATGCATCATCTCGGCGATCGCGGCATCGTCGAGCGCATCCACGGCATCCTGCGCCTCCTGCGAAATCGGCATCAGCGGCAGGTTGCGCCCTTCGAGGTAGCCGGTGCGGTCGACGCCGAAAGCGTAGGCGTACTGATAGAGCGTCGTCTCCACCGGCTCGCCGTTGAACGTCGTCTCGAATTCGAAGGGATTGTCGTCCGGCCCTTGGGGGAAGGCGACCGGCGACCAGTAATCGGGCACGATGTCGGGCATGGGAAAGGCGACCAGTACGCTGCGGTCCGTCTCCCCCTCGTTGCGGAAGACGTAGCTGACCCTGATCTCCTCGGCGGAGATGTAGAGGTCTTCGCTCACCATCTTGATGTCGGGGTCGATGACGAACTCGAGCCCGCCCGTCGAGAGCACGGCGGCGGTGTCGTTGGCGAGGGCTGTTGCCGGAACAGACAATGCAAGACACGCCAATGCTGCACCGAGCTTCATTCCAATCCTCCCTTCGGAACTATCGCACCTGCTGCCGGACGGTATCGTCCTCGAGACGCGCGAGCCACTTGCGCTCAAGGGCCGCTTCCAGATCAATGCCGTGGTGGCGGGCGAACAGTAGCAGGCTTCCGAGCAGATCGGCAGCCTCGTCGGCGAGCTTTTCGGCAATGACCGCGTCGGTGGCGTCGCCCCTGCGGCCGCGCCCGCTCGCCCGCAGCACCTCGGCTATCAATTCGCCCAGCTCCTCCTGGAGCTTGAGCAGATACCAGTCGTCGTCGCGCTCGATGGAGAATACGCGCGCATAACGGTCCGATACTCGGGCTACGCCCTCCGTGAGTTCGGCCAGCGTCCGGCTCAAACCGCAATCTCCGCCTTGATGAGCGGATGCGGATCATAACCTTCGATCGCGATGTCCTCGAAAACGAAATCCTCGAGACGCTTGACGTTCGGATTGAGAACCAGCTTCGGCAATGGACGCGGCTCGCGGGTCAGTTGCAGGCGCGCCTGCTCGAAGTGGTTCGAATAGAGATGCGCATCCCCGAGCGTATGAACGAAATCGCCGGGCTCGTAGCCGGTGACCTGCGCGATCATGTGTGTCAGCAGCGCATAGGAGGCGATGTTGAACGGCACACCGAGGAACGTATCGCCCGAGCGCTGATAGAGCTGGCAGGAGAGCCTGCCGTTGGCGACGTAGAACTGGAAGAGGCAGTGGCAGGGGGGCAGCGCCATTTCGTCGACTTCGGCCGGGTTCCAGGCCGAAACGATGTGCCGGCGCGAATCCGGCTTGGTTCGGATGCTTTCGACGAGGTTGGCGATCTGGTCGATGTGCCGCCCGTCCGGCGCCGGCCAACTGCGCCACTGCGAGCCGTAGACCGGGCCGAGGTCGCCATTCTCGTCAGCCCATTCGTTCCATATCCGCACGCCCCGCTCCTGCAACCAGCGCACGTTGGTCTCGCCACGCAGGAACCAGAGCAGCTCGTAGACGATCGACTTGATGTGCAGCTTCTTGGTGGTCAGCAGCGGGAAGCCCCGCGAAAGGTCGAACCGCATCTGGTAGCCGAAGAGCGAGCGCGTGCCAGTGCCCGTACGGTCCGACTTGTCGGTGCCGTGCTCGAGGATGTCTGAGAGAAGCTTGAGATAGGGCTGCATGGCGGCAGGATATTCCGATTCTGGCCCTCAGGTCTCTTTCGCCAGCAATGTATCCACTTTGGAGCCTGCGATGGACTGGCTCAAGGGGCTGAAGTCCCCTTCCCCGAACATCGCCACCGCCGCGTCGTGGATGACCCGGTGCGTCGCCCGGGCCAGCGCCGAGCCGAGCGAGATGCGCGCCACGCCAAGCGCCGCGAAGTCGGCGCGGGAGAGCCTGGTGTAGCTGGCGGCAGCCAGGGCATTCACCGGCCTGGTCGTCGCGGCGCAGACTGCGCGGAGATCCTCGGTGGTCGGGGGCAAGGGCACATAGAGGCAATCGGCGCCGGCTTCATCGTAGGCGCGGACGCGACGCAGCGCTTCGTCCATGTCGTAGGTGCCGTTCATCACGCCGTCGGCGCGAGCGACGAGCACGAAGTCGCGCCCGAGTGCACGGGCAGCCGCCGCTGCCGCCCGGATGCGCTCGACGGCGAGCTCGAAGGGATAGGCGGACGAGCCCGGCAGTGCCGTATCCTCGATGGAAATACCGGCAAGTCCGACCTCGGCGGCCAGCCGAACCGTCTCGGCACAAACCTCCGGCGCCTCGCCGAACCCGTTCTCGAAATCCCCCGAGACCGGCAGGGTCGTCGCTTCGACGAGGTCCTGCGCATGCGCCAGCGCCTCGTCGCGGGTGATGTGTCCGCCATCCGGGCGGCCGAGGGTGAAGGCGTGGGCGGCAGACGAGGTCGCGATCGCCCGTGCGCCCAAGGCTGCAAGCATCCTTGCCGAACCGGCGTCCCAGGCATTGGCGAGAATGAACGGATCACCAGGGCGATGGAGCGCTCGAAAGGCTGGACCGGGATCGTGGCGCTGCGTCATGGCGGATGCTCCTCGTGCCCTGTCGGTATGGCCGAGCCGGTAGCCGGTTGCAAGGCTCGGGCCCCCTCGTCCCTCACAGCCGAAATGTGATCACCCGGCGCGCATCACTTCTGCGTGTCGCCGGACTCCTGCCGCAGTTGAAGCGCCCTACTAATCGTGCCGCCAAGCGTGCGGCCCGTACGCGCGGCGGCGACTGAGACTTCCAGGAGGTTCTCATGAAGCGCTCTGATCCTTTGGAAATGCAAGTAACTGCCGAGCCGGTCGCCCAGTTGGCGCTGACTCGCAGCGAGCGTATCGAGCGGTGGGCCAAGCTGCTCGAAGAGCACGAGGGACGTATTAGTCCCCTGCCGGGCATCGAGTACATGCCCGAGGCGGAACGCCGCCAACTGACGGGACCCTACTACCCGATGACAGTCGCCTTCGCCGACCCGGTGTTTCGCGCCCTCGGTCTCAAGAGCGACAAACTCGGCGACTCCATGGACTTCTTCGAACTGAGCCTCGAGGATGCCCACCAGCTGATGTGCGAGTGCGTCAGCACCGGCTCGATGATCGCCGGGCGGCTGCACGGCTATGCCGAGACCGGTCGGTATCCCGGCTTCTGGGACCACGCGCGCAGCATCTTCGCGCGCGGCTGACCCAAGGCCCGACTTCAAGCGAGCGCCGCTGGCGCTCGCCACACGAAGCCGTGGAGTGCCCTCTAGGATATTTGCATCAGGACGGCCGGACGCCTATATTGAGCAGGCCGGCAACGGCTATGGCGATAAATGGCCATCGTAATAAACCTTTCGGACCCGGGGGCGGTACCCGGCGTCTCCACCAATTCTCCGGCGTTGGCCGGCCAATGGGGACGAAATAGGATCGACGAGGGCGTAAAGGGTGTGTTTTCGCTCGGCATGGCACTACCGTCATCAGGCCATCCTTAATAGTTGCCAACGACAACTATGCTGAGGCCCGTCTCGCTGCGTAATGCGGCGCGATAGCCTCGTTTGAAGCCCTTCCGCTGTAGCAGGTGGAAGGCGGGGTTCGCAGGCACCTGGCAACAGAAGCCTGCACTCTATCCTTTCAATTCCCCGGTGCTTTGCCGCTTTCTCCTTGAATTCCGGAGCGGGCTGGGGCTGATATGGCTCACTGGATTCTCGCATACCCGGAAGCGCCATGGCCGAAGATCTCATCCGCTACGACATCCTGACCCAGGAGGCCCTGCGCGGTGTCGTGCGCAAGGTGTTGGCGGAAGTGGCCAAGGCAGGACTCCCCGGCGAGCACCACTTCTTCATCACCTTCATCACCCGTGCGCCGGGTGTGCGCATCTCCCAGAAGCTGCTCGACCAGTACGACAAGGAGATGACCATCGTCCTGCAGAACCAGTTCTGGGACCTGAAGGTCAACGAGACGAGTTTCGAGGTGGGCCTCTCCTTCGACGGCCAGCCGGAAACGCTGGTCATCCCCTTTGCTGCCCTCAAGGGCTTCTTCGACCCGTCGGTGCAGACCGGCATGCAGTTCCACGATCTCGGCGATCAGGCTGGCGCGGGCGATGACGCCGATGCCGACGAGCGCGACGACGAAGTCCCTGCCGAAGGGCAGGAGGATGCGCCCGGCCAGTCCGGCGAGAAGGTCGTGAGCCTCGACGCCTTCCGCAAGAAGCCCTGACGCTTCGACGCGTTGGAAAAGCGCTCGCTCAGCATAGCCGGCCACCGCACGAGCCTCGCGCTCGAGCCCGAGTTCTGGGCCGGCCTCGAAGCCATGGCTGAGAACCGCGATCTTTCGCTGCCCCAGCTCATCCAGAAGATCGACGAGGAGCGCACGACCGTGAGCCTGTCCTCGGCGGTGCGCGTCGCAGTGCTCGACTGGTACCGGACGCAGGTCAGCGAAATCAGTTGAGCGGCACGCCCAGCGGCTGATTGACCGGCTGCTGCACCAGCGGTATCGGCAGGATCGGCGTGTTGATCCCCTGCTGGAAGCCGGGCTGCAGCACGAGCGGCCCTGTCGGAGACGTCGGCGCCTGAGGCTGCGGTTGAGTCTGGGGTTGTTGCGGCCGAGATGGCGGCGGCTGTTGTTGTTGCTGCTGACGTGCAGCATCCTCGGCGGCCCGGCGCGCAAGCTCCTCCGCTCGCTGGCGCATCTGCTCCTCGATCAGCCGGTTGCGCTCCTGGGCGGCCGCCCGCTGGCGCGCTTCGTCCTCCAGGCGCAGCGCCTCCAGCCGCTCCACCTCGATCTCGTTGGCGCGCGTCTGGATGGCCGCGACCATCGTGTCGAGATCGAGCGCGCGCTCTGGCGCCAGCAGCGTGCCCGAAAGGCGCGAGGTGATGCGGGCCGTATCGGCGCCGATCATGCCGCTGTCGACGAAGCCGCGCGGCGTCATGGTGAAGGCCCCGTTGAGCCCCAATGTGTCGAGCGCGACGTCGACACCGCCTGAGAGACGGGCGCCCTGTCCGTCGATGCTGAGATTGGCGAGCCGCGCCACGCCGCCGGCAATGGTAAAGGCTCCGTCCGCGGTCTCGGCGCGGAACGGCCCGACATCGAGTGCCATGCGGATGACGTTGCTCAGTGCATCCGCTTCCATATCGAGAATGTCATCGAGCCCGGCGACGGTTTCGTAGGTCTCGGGAGCAAGGCTGTCGACAGTGAGCCCTGCGACCGAGAAGCTGCCCTCGCCGGAGAGCGAGCCGGCCACGGCGCGCAGGTCAGCCCCGCTGCCCTCGAAGCGCACGCCGCCGCTGACCGTCCCCGCCAGCGAACGCGAAACGGCCGGCGGCAACACTCCGGCAAGATCGATGTCGTTGAGGGTCGCGCGACCGCTCACGGTCTTTTCCGCCAACGGACCTGCACAGCAGACGGTCACGTCGGCAAGGATGCCTCCATCTCCCGACCGCGCCTCGAAGCTCGCGAGCCGCAGGCGCCGGCTGTCCCAGGTCAGCTCGAAGCCGGCGTCGGCCAGCCAGGGCTGTCCGGCGAGCGTCATCTGCGGCGCGGTGACCGCGACGCTACCGCGCGTCTGCCACGGCGTCTCGTCGATGACCAGCGGGCCGTCGGGCACGGGACCGTCGTCGAACCGCAACAGGCCCGAGCGGCCGAAGAGCGCGACCGCAAGGCCCTCGGCGCTCGCCCGCTCGAGCGAGATGGCGCCGGCAACCTGGGTGGTGGCGCCGGTGCGCGACATGGAGAGTTCGCCGCTGAACCCGGCGTCGCCCGAATGCCCTTCGATATCGGTGAGCCGCAAGAGTCGCATGCCTTCGAACGCGATCCCAGCTGTGCCCGAAACCTGCGGCAGCGAGACGTCCCGGCCGCCGGAGACGCGTGCAACGCCGCCGATATCGGCAAGATCGAGCTCAACCGTGCCGTTGCCATGGATTTCCTCGCCGGCGAGGGCGACCTCGCCACGAAAGCCGATCCTCTCGCTCCCCGAGCTCAGGTTGACCTGCGCCTGCAAGCCGTCAGCGGGGACACCCGAGACGTTGACGGCCGCGAACATGTCGGTGGCGTCCCCGAAAATGCCCTCCTCGCCGAGCCCGAGCCGACGGGAAAACCCGGCTGCATCACTCGCCTCGAGGAACATGCGCGCCTCGATCGGCGCGCTCGCGAAGCCCGTCAGTCCTTCGCCGAGCTGCGCCGATCCATTGACCCTGGCTGCGCCCGCCGTGCCGTTGATCTCCAGCGTCTGGCCGCCTTCGGCATCGGGCTCGGCAAGATCGAGCGCAAGCGTTGCCGGCAGCGAGGCCGAGAGCGCCGGCCGCCAAGTTTCGGGAACGCCGAGAGCGTCGAGCGCCCGCAAAAGCCCCGGCGCATCTCCCGCCTGCGCCGAGACGTTGCCGCGCCCCCAGACGACGGGCGCGGCGAGCGTGCCGCGTGCATCGAGAGCCCCATCGAAGCCGACGCCGCCAAGGTCGCGCGCCGCCAGCCGATCGAACGCCAGGCCCGAGGCCGACCAGTCGCCCTGCGCCGCCAGAGCTTCACCAGCAAGACCGAGGATATCGGCCGACGCCGCCTCCAGCGCGAAGCTCCCCTCCGGGAAGGAGACGTTGAAACTGCCGGTTCCGGCCATGTCCGGCACGAGTGCCAGTAGTGCGTTGCTGTCGCCCGCATCGAGATTGCCGAACCGGCCGACGACATCGAGCCGCGGCTCATCGCCGAACCCGATGCGAAGGTCCGCGCGATGGCTCTGCCCGTCGAGGGTGAACGCCCCGTCGGTCAGCGCCAGGGCGTCCGAGCCGAGAATGACGCGGGCCCGATAGGCGGCCGGCAGGTTGAAGAGCGGATTGTCCTCCGCCGGCCGCCGCCACAGCAGCGCCAGCGCGTCGAGTCGCGAAACCGCGACGGAAACGGAGCCGGTAAAGCCCGGCCGCCCGGCCTCGACGGTCAGCTCGCCATTGCCGCGCACCTCCGTGTCACCCGGCAACCGCGCGATGAACTGGCCGACGCGCCAGGCCTTGCCATCCGTCTCGGCGTCGACCCGCACCTCGCGCAACGAGAAGCCGCGCAGGTTCATCTCCGCCAGATCGACGCCCACCCGGCCCGGTATGGGCGGCAGCGGCGGAGCCGGCAGTTCCTTGAGGAGACGTACGACCTCGTAGGGTTGGCTGGATGTCTCCTCGGTGGCGTCCCGCGGCGGCAGGGCGAAGACGCCGCCGGAAATCACCGCATCGAAGCTGTTGCGCGCGCCCAGCTGCACGCTTGCCGCACCGGTCAGGCGCGTGCCCGGCCGGTTCTCGTCGGGCAGGAGCGTATAGCCGGAAAGCACCAGCCGATCGGTGCTCGCCTGCAACCGGCTCTCCAGCACCATGTCACCACGAATCTCCTCGGCCGCCACGGCTTGGGCGGGCGCCTGCCGATAGGTGACGCTGCCGTCGAATCTCGGCGCCACGCCCGACATGAAACTGCCCTCTGCGGTCAGCGAAAAGCCCCGCTCACGCGTTTCGAGAAGGGCAAAGAGCCGGCTGTTGCCCTGCCCGTCGGGTGCGGAGGTGTTGAAGCGCACCGAATAGCGCGTATCGTCATGCGCTCCCGTGCCCTGAAACTGAAACGGACCCGAGAGGGCGGCAAGGCGCAGTTCCCCGTCTATGTCCTCGAAGGTCGCATTCTGGTCCGATCTGATGTCGAGCACACGCAACCGCCCGTCGAGGATGCGGGTCTGCTGGAGCGAGACGTTGGCGGCTTCCTGCTCGTGCGCGAAGGCCATACCGCTGGAAATGAGCCCGTTCTCGTCGATGGTGACGTCGACGACCGGCCGGGCCAGCACCAGGTTGGTGAGCTTGTATTGATCGCGCAGGAACTCGATGAGCGAGAACTCGGCTTCGACAGAGGCCACCGTCACCGCCGGCTCCTCGAGGTCGCCGACGACGACTTCGGAAAACTGCAGGCGCGGTTGCGGCAGCAGCGAGAAATCGATGTCCCCGAGGATGGTGACCTCGGCCCCGAGCACGCCGGACGCAAGTTCCTCCATGCGATCGCGATAGTCGCCCCACGCTACGAACCGGGGCACGACGAAAGCGGCGACCAGCACGAGGATCGCGACGAGCCCGACGACGATGTAGATGCGGTTCAACACGGCTGATGCTTCTTGCTCACGCGGCAAGTGTAGGCAAGCCCCCGGCCTGCGCAACCCCGCCAAACCTGCCACGACGGCACGAATGCGGCCTGCCCGTGGCCGGGTCTATCACGCTTGCGTCAGCGGTCAATAAAACGGCCGGGCTATGAAGCCCGGCCGCACAGTCTGGTGAGAACGGCGGTCAGTCGATCTTGAACGACCAGAAGAAGGTCTCGCCCGAGCTGTCGTCGACGCCATCGTTGTCGGTGATGACATAGGCCGTGCCGTCGGCGGTGATGGCGAGGCTCTCCACCTTGTCGACCACATAGCCGTTGTTGGCCTGGAGGTCGGGGATGAGGTCGCGCACCAGTTCCTTGCTGACGGTCGGCAGCTCGCCGCCGAGGGCCGCGGGCGTGAGCTCGCTCACCGGCACGCGGTAGACGGCCTTGAGGGCGGCGGCGTCGGCGATCTGGTTGTCGCGCTCGATGAGATAGACATGGTCGCCATGGAGGGTAATCTCGCTGAGGCCGACCCAGCCGCCTTCCGGAGCCGCTTCCAGCGGGTAGCGCACGGCGCCCCATTCCTCGGTGGAGGGCTTGTAGGAGACGAGCTTGACGAAGCCCTTCTCGTCGTCCTTCCACTCGCGCTGGATGGCGATCCAGAGGGTCATGTCGTCACCCTCCCCGATCGCCGCGATGCCTTCCGAGCCGGAACGGATCTCGTTGGCGAGGAGTTCGGCCGGATAGGCGATCTCGTCCTCGATCTCGCCATCGGCGTTGACGTGATAGAGCGCATGCGGGGTGAGCGCGCCGGTGTCGCCCTCGGACGCCAGCCAGAAGCCGCCTTCGCCGTCCTGGGTGATGCCTTCCAGATCGAGCTTCTGGGCCGGCTCGCCATCGCGGGTGATCACGGTCTTGGCGACGATCCGGGCCGGGGACTGCGTGGCATCGACCGTGTAAATCGCGGGCTGGTTCCAGTAGGCGCTGTCGCTGACGACATAGAGCGTGCCCGGATTGCCGGCGTCGGCCACGGCGCCCGAGAGCGCGCCCCAGGTGATCGGCAGGCCGTTCTCGTCGTTTTCGGAGATGATCTGCGGATAGTTCGGCTGATCGACGTCCTGCAGCTCGAAGATCATCACGTGAGCCCCCGCCAGACCGTCGACGCTGAGGTCCGTCTCATTGGCGGTGACGTAGAGGTTGCGGGACGGAATGGCGAGCGCGCCTTCCGGACCAACGCCCGAGGGGATTGACTGCCAGTATTCCGGCTCGGCTCCGGTATCCTTGTAGATGGCGACGAGCGAGGAACGCTCCTGGTTGACGAAGATGAACTTCGTTTCGCCGAACGTGCCGACTTCCATGCCCTCGGGCTCGACGCCCTTGGCGTCCGAACGGCCTTCCGGATAGTGGCCGAGGCGCGCCGCCTCGTATTCCATCGACGGGCCGCTTTCGTAGAACTCGGTGCCGTCCTTGTGGAAAATGGTGAAGCCGCGCGAGCCGCCGTTCCAGTCGCCCTCGTTGGCGATGACCAGTCGGTCGTTGTCGATCCACTGCACCGCATCGGGCTCACGCAGGCGGTCGGCCTGGGTATCGGTGAAGCTGAGGCGCCCGTCTTCCTTGGTGTCGATGTTCTCAAGCGTCACCGAGCCGGCCGAGAAGTGGCTGGTGACCTCGCCGGAGACCGCATCGACGATGACGATGTGGTTGTTTTCCTGGAGGGTAACGGCCAGTTCGTTGGCTTCGTTGAAGTCGGTATATTCGGGTTCGGCGTCCTCCGGGGCAATGTCGGCAAGGCCGGTGATGTCGGTCACCCGAAGGGTGCCGCAGTCGACCGCGCCGCCCTCGGCCACGTCGAAGAACGTGATGTTGCCGCTCGGCAGCTGCGGGATGGCGCCGTCGTTGACGTCCTCGTCGCGCTGGTTCTCCATCGAGATGGCGATGATGGTGCCGTCATGGTTCTTGGCGATGGCGTCCGGCTGGCCGCCGAGGTCGCACGTCGTCTCGATTTCCTTGCTGGCGATGTCGACGATCGACATGTAGCCGGAAGGCTGGGTGAAGTCCTCGGTGGTATCGACCGTGACCAGCGCCTTGTCGCCGATGACGGTGACCGAGGTCGGTGATCCGTCGAGGGCGAGGAAGCCGCCGGGCTTGGGAGCCGTCGCATCGGTGATGTCGATGAAGCCGATGCCGCCCACCAGGGCGTTGGAATAGATCAGCGTCATACCGTCTTCGGTGGCATAGATGATCTCGGCGGAATTTTCCTGCGAGCCGGGCTCGATATCGGGCGTGTTGAGCGCCACCGGGAAGCTGGCGATGCGGTTGAAATACTGCTCGGCGCCGGCGCTGGCCGTGCCGGCGAGCAGCACCGCGGCAAGTGCGGCGATGCGCGTGGTCTGACGCATTTGGGGTCCCCCTGTCGTGTTCGTCCTCGAACGAGGCAAACCCGATTAGGCACCGGGCAAGACGCTGGGATGAACGTGGGATGACGGTTCCATGACAGCGCCGCCGTCCTATACATCGCCGCCATCCCCACCTATATTGGCGATGAGAACAAAAAGAGATTCGTCAAGAGCCGCGGCCTCCCCCTGGCTGCCGGTAATCGAAGGACGCCAATGCCCGGAGTGCCCTCGCTCGACCGCCCGCCAGCGGGCCCGATCACCAGCCAGCTCGGCCGGCGCGAACCCGTTTATCTTGACGGGCTCAACCCCGAGCAGCGCGAGGCGGTGCTGACGACCGAGGGGCCGCTGCTGGTTCTTGCCGGCGCCGGCACCGGCAAGACGCGCGTACTCACGACCCGCATCGCCCATATCCTCACCACCCGCCTCGCCCGCGGCGCGGAAATCCTCTCGGTGACCTTCACCAACAAGGCCGCCCGCGAGATGAAGGAGCGCATCGCCAGGCTCGTCGGCTCCTCGGTCGAAGGCATGCCGTGGCTCGGTACCTTCCACTCGATTTCGGCCCGAATCCTCAGACGGCACGCCGAGCTGGTGGATTTGCGCTCCGACTTCACCATCCTCGACACCGACGACCAGATCCGCCTCATCAAGCAATTGCTCGAGGCCGAGAACATCGACGAGAAGCGCTGGCCGGCCCGCCAGTTCGCCGGCATGCTGGACACCTGGAAGAACCGGGGCCTGTTGCCCCGCGACGTCTCGGAAGCAGATGCCGGGTTCTTCGCCAACGGGCGCGGGCGCAAGCTCTATGCCGATTACCAGGCGCGGCTGAAGGTGCTCAACGCCGCCGATTTCGGCGACCTGCTGCTCGAATGCATCCGGCTCTTCCGCGACCATTCGGATGTGCTGGCCGAGTACCACCGCCGGTTCAAGTACATGCTGGTCGACGAATACCAGGACAGCAACGTCGCCCAATACCTGTGGCTGCGCCTGCTCGCCCAGGGCAAGCCCGCGAGCCAAGCCAATCTCTGCGTCGTCGGCGACGACGACCAGTCGATCTACGGCTGGCGCGGCGCCGAGGTCGACAACATCCTGCGCTTCGAGAAGGACTTTCCCGGCGCCAAGGTCATCAAGCTCGAGCGCAACTACCGCTCGACCGGCAATATTCTCTCGGCCGCCAGCCACCTCATCGCCTTCAACGAGAGCCGGCTGGGCAAGACCTTGCAGACCGACGTCGCCGAAAAGGGCGAGACCGTCTCGGTGACCTCCGTCTGGGACAGCGAGGAGGAAGCGCGCAGCGTCGGCGAGGAAATCGAACAGTTCCAACGCAAGGGCGAGGACCTGAACTCAATGGCGATCCTGGTGCGCGCCTCGTTCCAGATGCGCGAGTTCGAGGAGCGGTTCATCACACTCGGCCTCAATTACCGCGTCATCGGCGGCCCACGCTTTTATGAGCGCAAGGAAATCCGTGACGCGATCGCGTACCTGCGCGTCGTCGCCAACCCGTCCGACAGCCTCTCGTTCGAGCGTATCGTCAACGTGCCGAAACGCGGCCTTGGCGACACCACGATCCGCACGCTGATGGAGACCGCGCGCCACCAGAATGCACCTTTGACCGCCGCCACCCGCATGCTGATCGAGACCGAGGAGCTGAAGCCCAAGCAGAGGACGACCCTGCGCGAACTTCTCGGCCAGTTCGACAGCTGGAGCGAGCGCGCCCGCAGCATCCCGCATGCCGAGCTCGCCGAGCAGATCCTCGACGAGAGCGGCTATACGGCCATGTGGCAGAACGACAAGTCGCCCGACAGCCCCGGCCGGCTCGAGAACCTCAAGGAGCTGGTGCGCTCCATGGAGGAGTTCGAGACGCTCGGCGGCTTCCTAGAGCACATCTCGCTGGTCATGGACCGCGACACGGTGGACGCCGAGGACGCGGTCTCGATCATGACGCTGCACTCGGCCAAGGGCCTCGAATTCGATACCGTGTTCCTCCCCGGCTGGGAGGAAGGGCTCTTTCCCAGCCAACGCACCATGGACGAGCTCGGCCGCGCCGGCCTCGAGGAGGAGCGACGCCTCGCCTATGTCGGCATCACCCGAGCACGCAAGCGCGCCCGCATCAGCCTCTCGCAGAACCGGCGTATCCACGGCCTCTGGCAATCGGCCCTGCCCTCTCGCTTCCTCGACGAGCTGCCGGCGGACGCCGTCGAGGTCAAGGACACCGGCTCATCCTACGGCGGTTACGGCTATGGCGGCGCCACCGCCAGCCGCTTCAACAAGATGGACCCGTTCGAGAGCGTCTACGAAACGCCCGGCTGGCAGCGCGCCCAGCGCCAGCAGGCCAACCGCAAGAGCGCCGGCCCGCTGACCATCGACGGCGAGCTCGTCGCCCGCTCGGTCAACGACCCCGGCTCGAGCTCGGCCTTCAAGCTCGGCGAGACGGTGCTGCACCTGAAGTTCGGCCACGGCAAGGTGACGGGCGTCGAGGGCAACAAGCTGACCATCGATTTCGAAACAGCGGGCCGCAAGAAGGTGCTGGACAGCTTTATCCGGAAGGCTTGACGACAATGGTGGTCCTGAGCGAGCGAACACTGACAATTCTCGACTACTTGTCGGCCATCGCAACCGATATAGCATCAGTTGCCGGAGTTCCTGGCGCTACAGTACAATTGGCTTTGCAGCGGGCAAAAGAAAGCTATATCAACAACGCCACAGAAATATTGATCTCTGAAATCGAGAGCGGAAAAATCGATCTTCTCACCGAGAAACAATTTTGCGTCCTAGTACCAAGTGCATATCAGTTCTATGAAGCAGCTCGACGTGGCGAGTATGCGCATAACCTAAAGATACTGGCGGCAATCCTCTCTGGCGAAGTTGCAAAGGAAGAAGGAGATGCCAACAAGGTCGGACAGATGTCTCGACGTTTGCAGAATATGTCCATAGAGGAAATGAGGGTTCTAGCCGTATGTGCCGACGCCTTTAACAGAGCAAGACAAGCTCCAGATTTTGATGGCTACCACTTGTTTATAGATACTCGTGCAGTGACATCTGAATTTTCAGAAGAGTTCATGGCACCAGCTACAAAAATAAACAGCCATCTATCAGAACTTTGCTCTCGAGGTTTTTTGTTTATAGGTGGAAACCCTCGAACGATTGGAGGAACCTACTTTTATAAAACAGAAGCCTTTGACGCAGTAGTCGCTGAGGCGAAAGCTGCTTTGGGCAAGTAGAACGTTCTGTCAGAGAGTCAGCCCCACCCCGCCCACCGGTTCCGTCTCGAACTGCTCGGCGAAGCCGGCGATGATGGGCATCGCCCTGGCGATCACCGCCCGGACCTCGGGTATCTGCAGGGAAGCGGCGTGGCTCTCCTTGCTGTCCCAGACTTCGCTGATCCAGATGGCGTTCTCGTCCTTGGAATCGCGCGCAACGATATAGTTGAGGCACCCGGGCATCTCGCCGGTGCTCTCCATCAGGATCGCGACGAGTTCCTCGCGCTTGCCGGGCGCCGCCAGCATCTTGCCGATCAATCCATACATTTCTTCGCCTCCCGCGACTCATGTTTCTCGATGGCACGATAGCGCCGGCCAGCTGCCGCGGGGACAAGTTTATCCTCTCGCGCCGGCTAGCCGTTGACTTGGCGGCAGGAGTTGTCGCAACAAGACGCATCTCCCGCGAGGTTCTCCATTCATGTCCGTCGACCAGCTCACCGCGCCACTCAGCAAGCAGGAGGCCTATGCCCTCGTCGATGCGGTGATGGAGCGCGACGACCTGGCGCTGACGGCCAGCGCCCATGAGGACGAGGAGACCGGCGAATGGTATTTCGAGGCGACCTGCGACCATCCGCCCGATCTTGAATCGTTTTCAGAGCTTGCCCGGCTAGTGCTCGGCGGCACCGTCGATTTTTCCGTCGAAGCGATCGACCCCGAGGTCAACTGGGTCGCGAAGTCCCTGGAGGGACTGGCCCCGGTCGTCGCCGGCGGCTTCTACGTCTATGGCAGCCACGAGACCGGCCCGGTGCCGCACGGGCTCACCCCCATGCGCATCGACGCAGCCCAGGCCTTCGGCACCGGCCATCACGAGACGACGACCGGGTGCCTGGAAGCCATCGACATGGTGCTGAAGCGCCGCCGCCCCAAATTCCTGCTCGATGTCGGCACGGGCACGGGCGTGCTCGCCATCGCTCTCGCCAAACGTCTGAGGACCCCGGTCATCGCCACCGACATCGATCCGGTCGCCGTGACGACGACGCGCGAGAACGCCTGGGCCAACGGCGTCGGCAAATTGATCTTTCCGGTCGAGGCGACGGGTCTCGACCACCGCACCATAGCCGACAACGCGCCCTACGACCTCATCGTCGCCAATATCCTCGCCGGCCCGCTCGTGACGCTCGCCCCCGGCATGGGACGGATCGCGGCGCCCGGCGCAACGATCATCCTCTCGGGGATTCTCCGCCATCAGGCCGTGCGCGTCATCAACGCCTATGGCCGCCAGGGCATGTCCCTGCGTCATCGGCTCGACCGCAAGGACTGGTCGACGCTGGTGCTGGAGAAACACTAGGCGTGCGGCCGCCGCCGCCCGGCCCCGTCGGCTTGCGGTTCCCCCTCGTGAACGCGGCATGCGGCGGCGACAGCCTCATGCAAACTTAAAACGGAGGCTTTCGCCGCCGCATGCGGTGGGGTTTCCGATCCATGGGGACGCGCC